>JAABUT010000121.1_pt1 | contig 142429 bp, 133 predicted proteins | sample 5559281 | NCBI WGS metagenome assembly JAABUT01 (sample SAMN10711880, study PRJNA513359) | rock metagenome | isolation source: Antarctica rocks | place: Antarctica: Victoria Land, Ricker Hills nord | collected 2016-01-04 | reverse complement strand
CCACGCCGCAGCACACCTATGCCGCGGCCGGCACGTACTCGGTGACGCTCACCGTCACCGACAACGCCGGGGCGACGAACGCCGTCACCAAACCGGTGACCGTGACAGCAGCGGCGGGGAACCAGCCACCGGTGGCGTCGTTCACGTCCTCGACGGCGAACCTTGTCGCGTCCTTCAACGGGTCGGGCTCTTCGGACCCGGACGGGACGATCTCCTCGTACGCCTGGAACTTCGGTGACAACACCACCGGGACCGGCGCCACGCCGCAGCACACCTATGCCGCGGCCGGCACGTACTCGGTGACGCTCACCGTCACCGACAACGCCGGGGCGACGAACGCCGTCACCAAACCGGTGACCGTGACAGCAGCGGCGGGGAACCAGCCTCCGGTCGCGGCCTTCACGTCGAGCTCGCTCGACCTGACAGTCTCGGTCGACGGGTCTGGCTCCTCCGATCCGGATGGCACTATCGCGTCGTACACGTGGGCCTTTGGTGACGGAAGCTCCGGCACCGGTGTGACCAGCTCGCATACTTATACCGCTGCCGGCAGCTACCAGGTCACCCTGACGGTCAAGGATGACAAGGGTGCGACGACGGCTCTCACCAAGCCCGTCAGCGTGGCGGCGCCTTTCGCCAAGGACCTCTTCGCTCGCACAGTGGCGAATGGCTGGGGGAGCGCGGACATCGGTGGTGCGTGGAGCACGTACGGCGGGTCGACCAACTTCTCGGTCGGGGGCGGCGTTGGTCGCCTCGTGACACCGGCTCCCGCGGGCGGGGTGACCGCCCTCCTGAACGGCGTCTCGTCGACGAACACGGATCTGCAACTTCAGATGGCGCTCGACAAGATGCCGACCGGAGGCGGCCAGTTCTTCTGGGCCATCGGCCGGGGCAACTCCTCGGACGGCTACAGAGCCAAGGTCTGGGTTTCTAGCACCGGGACGATGGTGCTCTACCTCAGCAAGTTCGTGGCCGGGGCCGAGACGGAGCTGACCAACAAGGTCATCACCGGCAGCTACGTCCCGGGTGACACGTACCAGGTCCGGCTCCAGGTCTTCGGCACCGGCACCACCTCCCTCCAGGCCAAGACCTGGAAGGTGGGGACGACCGAGCCCACGACCTGGGCGGTCACGGCCACCGACACGACGGCGTCGCTTCAGCAGGCGGGGGCCATCGGGCTGGTCACGTACCTGTCCAAGACGGCGACCAACGCGCCGATCACCATCAGTGTCGGACAGCTCTACGGTCGCCTCAAGTGATCCGAGTACCCGGCACGGTTGCTGGCTAGAGCAGACCCAGACTGCCCGTGGCGGGCGGCGCCCCTGGCGCCGCCCCGTCACGGGCAGCGCGCTGTTCGCCCCGGGCGATCGACCGCGGGACTGAAGGGCGCATCGGTGAGACAGGAAGGGCACTACCGTGGAGCTCATCGAGCGTCCCAACGAGGTCAAGGTGGACGCGACCAGATGACTGCGGGGGGCAGGTCGCACGTGGTCGACGAGGCGGGCGACGAGCCGATCCTGTCGTCGGGTGACCCGGTGCTGGGCGGGGCGGGGTCGGCGGCCGCCGCGGCGACCAGCGACGAGGGGCTCACCCGCCGGGCCGCACGAGGTGGGGTCGTCACGGTCGGTGGGCAGGTCCTCAAGATCGTGGTCCAGGTGCTGGCGGTCGTCCTGCTGGCCCGACAGCTGAGCCCCGCCGACTACGGCCTCGTGGCCATGGTCCTGGCCGTGATCGGCGTCGCGGACATCTTCCGCGACTTCGGGCTCTCCTCGGCGGCGGTGCAGGTCAAGCACCTGTCCACCGACCAGCGCAGCAACCTGTTCTGGGTCAACGTCGGGATCGGCGTCGCACTGGCCGTCCTGGTGTTCGCGGGGGCGCCCCTGCTGGCCCTGGTCTACCAGCGAGCGGAGCTCACCGAGGTGGCTCGGGTGCTGTCCGTCGCGTTCCTGCTCAACGGCGTCGCCACGCAGTACCGAGCCGACCTCAACCGCCGGATGCGGTTCGCCGAACTGGCGTTCGCCGATCTTCTGGCGCCGGCCGTCGGTCTGGCCGCTGCCCTCGTCGCCGTCCATCTCGGGGCGGGCTATTGGGCCATCGTCACCCAGCAGCTGGTGACCATCGCCGTCATGCTGATCGTCGTGCTCGGCTGCGGGCGCTGGATGCCCGGCCGACCCCGCCGTGACGTGGCCATGGACGGCATGCTCCGGTTCGGGTCCAACCTGGCCGGGTCCCAGGTGCTGGGGTACCTCGGCAAGAACGTCGACTCGCTGACCATCGGTGTCCGGTTCGGGGCGACTCCGCTCGGCATCTACAACCGAGGCTTCCAGCTGCTCATGACGCCGCTCGGCCAGCTCCGGGCCCCGACGACCACGGTGGCCCTGCCTGTCCTCTCGAGTCTTCGGGCCGACGAGGTGCGCTACTCGGCCTACCTGCGGCGGGGCCAGCTCGTCATGGGCTACACCCTGGTGGCCGGCCTGGGGCTCGTCATCGGCGGCGCACAGCCGTTGGCTGCCGTGCTGCTCGGGCCGCAGTGGCTGTCGGTGACGCCGATCCTGCGGCTGCTGGCCCTGGCCGGGATGTTCCAGACGTTGGCCTACGTCGGTTACTGGGTCTACCTCTCGCGGGGGCTCACCCGACAGCTGCTGCTCTACACGATCGTCACGACGGTCATGGTCACCGTCTGCATCCTCGTCGGCAGCACGTGGGGCGTCGTCGGCGTGGCCGCCGGGTATGCCGTCTCGGCCGCCGTCGAGTGGCCGCTGTCCTTCTGGTGGCTGTCCAGCCGGTCCGCGATCCCCGTGCGTGACCTGGTCCACGGCGCCCTGCGCATCGTGGCGTTCACCCTGCTCGTCGCCGGGTTCGCCGCGGCCGGGGACCTGCTGACCGCCTCGCTGGGCGAGGGCGTCCGGTTCGCCGTCGTCGTCGTGGCCGGCGTCGGCGGCTACGTCGTCCTCGCCACCGCGGTGCCCGTGTTTCGGCGTGACGTCTCCGGCGTGCTCCGGCTGGTCCGCCGGGGAGTGCGACGGTGACGGCGGTGACGGCGCCGCCTCGGCTCGGGATCGTCGTCGTGAGCTACGGCTCGAGCGAGCTGCTCTCGACCAACCTGGTGGCGACGGCGGCGGGCTGCCCCGATGGGGTGGTCGTGGTCGTCGACAACTTCTCGACCCGCACGGAGCGGGGCGCGGTCACGACGCTGTGTGAGGCCCAGGGTTGGACCCTGGTGGCGCCGGCCGACAACCTCGGGTTCGGCGGTGGCGTCAACCTCGGTGCCGCAGCAGCCTTTCGGGGCGGCGCGGAGGCGATCCTCATCCTCAACCCGGACGCCACCATCGACGCCGAGAGCGTCGACCGGCTGCGGTCCCGGGTCGCCGCCGACCCGCTCACCTTGGTGTCGCCGGTCGTGCGCCACCCGGACGGACGGGTGTGGTTCGGCGGCAGCGACCTGCACCTGCGCAGCGGCTCGCTCGCCTCAACCCGCCGCCGCGCGACGCTTCGGCCCGGGCCGGTCGAGACCTGGCTGAGCGGCGCCTGCCTCCTCGTGTCCCGCCGTCTCTGGCGGCTGGTCGGCGGGTTCGACGAGCGCTACTTCCTCTACTGGGAGGACGTCGACCTGTCGCACCGGGTCCGGGAAGCGGGCGGCGACCTCGCCGTCGTCGAGGAGGCGACCGCCGTCCACGACGAAGGCGGGACCCAGCAGAGGTCGGGCGCCGCCAAGTCGGACGTCTACTACTACTACAACATCCGCAACCGGCTGCTCTTCGCGGCGCTGCGCCTGGACCCCGCGACCCGCGCCCGCTGGGCGCTGACCTGCGGTCCTGCGGCATACGAGATCCTGCTGCGGGGTGGCCGCCGACAGTTCGCTCGGCGTGGCGGGCAGCCCCTCGCAGCGGCCGCCCGAGGCACCCTCGCCGGTCTGCGGCTCATCGCGCGGCCCCCGACGGCCGCTGCGCCCACGATCCCGGCGCGCTCCGATGCCCGCCCGCTCGTCGTGCTTCAGTCCTTCCCGCGGCCCCGGCCCACGACGAACCCGTACCTGGTGATGCTGGCGGAGCAGCTCGAGGCCGACCCCGACGTGGAGCTGCGGGTGTTCTCCTGGCGCGAGTCCCTCACCGGCCGCTACGACGTCTTCCACGCGCACTGGCCGGAGATCCTCGTGTCCGGTCAGTCGCCGGCCAAGAAAGCCGTGCGGCAGCTGCTGTTCCTGACCCTGGTGGCCAAGTGGCGACGGGAGGGCACGGCGATCGTCCGGACGCTGCACAACGTGCATCCGCCGCAGGGGATCAGCCGCCGCGAGGCGCTGCTGCTGCGGCTGTTCGAGCGGGAGACCGACCTGTTCATCCGGATCAACGACTCGACGTCACTCCCATCGGGCGTCGCGTCGGAGACCGTGCCGCACGGCCACTACCGCACGTGGTTCGAGCCGTACGCGCGCCCGGATCCCGTGCCGGGCCGGGCGGCCTACGTCGGTTTGGTTCGGCGCTACAAGGGGGTCGACTCGCTCGTCGAGGCGTTCCGGCAGACCGACGACCGCCGGCTCTCGCTCACCGTCGGTGGCCAGCCCTCGAGCCCAGAGCTGGCACAGGCGCTGTCCCGCCGAGCGGCAGGGGACCCGAGGATACGGCTGGACCTGCGCTTCCTGCCCGACGAGGAGCTGGTTGCTGCGGTATCCCAGGCGGAGCTGGTCGTCCTGCCTTATCGTGATATGCACAACTCCGGGACGGCGCTGATGAGCCTCTCCCTGGGGCGTCCCATCCTCGTCCCCGACAACGCCGTGAACCGCCGGCTCAGAGGAGAGGTCGGAGTGGCTTGGGTTCACCTGTATGCCGGACCACTCACCGCCGCCGTGCTGGAGGAGACCCTGACCGCCGTGAAGCAGTCCCCGTCTGCGCCGCCGGACCTGTCTCGCCGTGACTGGGGTCCGGCCGGACCGGCGCACGTCTCCGCGTACCGTCGGGCGCTCGCTCTGGCGGGTCGCCGGGCCGCCACGCCGGCACCTGCCGTGGTCGAGGCGGTCTAGCCATGGCTCCGATGTCCGCCCCACGTGTCCCACCGGCCATCTCCGGCCCCTCGACCGACCGGCTCACGCTCCTCGTGTGCGGTGCCGCCGCGGTGGTGATGGGGATGCTGGTCATGCGGGCGCGCCCCAAGGTCGCGGTCGTGCTGTGGTTCCTCGTCGTCTGCTTCGTCCCCACGTGGATCGAGGCCAAGGTCGTCGTCCTCGTCCCTCCGACCACACTCGCGGCCGTGACGATCCTCGTCGCGCTCACCCCGGTGCTGCGCGGGCGGCTCACGGTGGTCGACGGAGCGGTCGGCATGCTGTTCGTCGCCTGCCTCCTCCCGTCGGTGATCGGGGTGGGGAGCGCTGCGTCCCTCTTCGCGGTGCTCATGCGCTGGATGGTGCCCTTCCTGCTCGGCCGGCTGATCGTCGGCAAGGTCTCGTCCGACTGGATCTACCGGTGCGCGGGAGTCCTCTTCTCGGGCGTGGCTGTGCTGGCCATCGCCGAGTTCGTGACCAAGGTCAACCCGTTCGTGTCCCTCCGGACCGACAATGTCGACTACCGCACCTGGTCGCCGCTGCAGGAGCGCGGCGGCCTCCAGCGCGTGGAAGGGGCGTTCGGCCACTCCATCGCGCTGGGCGCGTCGATGGCCCTCGTCCTGCCGCTGATCCTGGCGAGTACGTTCAGGGCCCGGATCAAGGTGGCCATGGTGTCGGTCATCCTCGTGGCGGAGGTCCTCACCTTCAGCCGCATCGGCATCGTCTGCAGCGTCCTGGCCCTGGTGCTGTTCGTGGGCTTCTCGAAGCGCGGGCTGACCGTCCGCGAACGCCGGTTAGCGATCGGTGCTCTCGTCGTTGGGGCCGTGGCGGCCGGCCCCCTCCTGCTAGCCAACTTCCAGCGGGCCGGCTCGGAGGCCTCGCTGAGCGCGGGCTACCGGGCGCAGCTCACCGATTTGCTCGCGGACATCAACATCATCGGGCTGGCCTCGAACCAGCACCGGACGCCGACGGGCGACATCTACTTCGGCGGGTTCCAGTCGATCGACAACGCTCTCATCCTCATCGGGCTCACCTACGGCTACCTCGCGCTGGTGCTCGCCGTTCTGCTGTTGGCGGCTCTCGGGGTGACCGTCCTGCGCCGCCGAGGCAACTCACCGATGATCGCCCTCGCGGCGCAGATCCCGGCGGTGGCGACCGTGGCGCTCATCACCCAGTACGAGATGTTCCTCTGGTTCGTCGTCGGCCTGGCGCTCGCGGAGCTGGGGGAGGCCCATCGACGTGAGGGCCAGCCGGGTCTCGAAGGTCGCGAACCCACGATCTCGGAAGCAGATGGGCACAATAGCACCGCGCGGGCTCGGGCAGAAGCCCTATGATCGACCTAATTAGTGCGCGGCATCTCGGAGTCGCCCCAGCACGGAAGGCGGCTCAATGAACATACGTGAAAACCTGGTGGGTCTGCTGAGACGGTGGGCGCTGGTGATCGCCGTGACGGTCATCGTCGTGGCGGGCGCCGTCGTCGCCACCCTGCTGGCGACGCCGCAGTACAAGGCCACCTCGAGCGTCTACTTCGCGCTGCCGAATGGGACGTCGGGCTCCGACTTGTTCCAGGGCGGTAACTACGCCCAGCAGCAGGCGGTCGGCTACGCCGAGCTGGTCGCGACCCCGACGGTGCTCGAGCCAGTGATCAAGCAGCTCGGCCTGTCGACCAGCGCCGACGACCTGGCCGGCGGCACCGTCGTCGCTTCTACGCTGCCGAATACGGCGATCGTCAACATCGACGTCAGCAGCCCCTCCCCGCAGCAGGCCGCCGACATCGCGAACGCCACGGCACAGCAGCTCGGCGTCGTCGTGCGTCAGCTCGTCCCCCGGGACGGGAGCAACAAGCCGGCGATGGACGCGACGACCATCCGCCAGGCCGTCCCACCCACCGCGCCGTCGTCGCCGAAGCTGACGACGAACGTGGCCGCCGCGCTCGTAGCCGGGTTGATCATCGGCGCCGGCCTCGACCTGCTCGGCAGCCGCGTCCCGGTCCCCACCCGCGAGCGCACGCGGTCCGGCCGTCGCTCGCCCCGAGCCGGTATACCGCTGGTTCGGCACGCCGACGACCTCCGTCGCGTCCGAGGTCCCCGCGGGACTTCCGAGACTCCCGAGGCACCCGATGTCGGCGACGCCCATGACACCTCAGACCCTCAGGGCAGCGTCGAACGCCCGAACGGTCACGACGTCCAGAACGACGCGGACAGCCAGAACGACCAGAACGGTCACGACGTCCAAAGCGGTCACCACGACCAGAATGCCCACGCGGTTCGGACGTCCGCCGGCCAAGGATCCCCCGGATCCCGCTGAAGAGCTCCTCAGGAGAGGTCGACGAGCCCGGAGGAGCCCGGCGTCAGCTGGACCAGGCGCCGACGTGCTTCGCGCCGGGGTCCTTGCCGAGCGCGGTGGCGACATCGTCCGGTAGCGGCCGGGCGGTGCTGTCCGCAAGCGCCTGGGTGGAGGCCAGTAGCTGGAGCGTGTCGTCGACGACGTCGGCCGAGTCCGCGCTGTAGTGGTAGAGCTCCTGCCGGGTCGCGGAGCGGAAGTCGTCGAGCGACGTGAACACGCGCGGGTCGGCGCCGGGGCTGGCCCACACCACCGCCCACCGTGGTGACGTCGCGTCCCGGCGGACGTAGGCGTTTCCGTTGAGCGAGATGGCCAGGTCTTCCGCGCGCCGCTGTCCGGTGAAGTCCTCCACCCCGAGGAGCGCGTCCCCGCGGGCGTTGCTGAAGGCGAGCAGGTTGTTGTGCACCTCGATCGAGCCCAAGCGCCAGGTCACCGTGGGATCCGGGAAGGGGCGGCGGGGGTCGTGACCTGGTGCGCCCTCCTCCAGTGGGTCCCGGTCGTCCTGGGTGAGGTTGACGTCGCGCTCGTTGCCGGCCAGCGTGTTGTTCCAGATGGAGACGTGGTCGGAGTCGGCCACGAGGATGCCGTCGTGGGCGTTGTCCACGACCCGGTTGTTGCCGATGACCGCCTGAGCGGAGATCTCGAGCACGATCCCGTGGTCGCCGTTCTGCTCCACGTCGTTTCCGGCCAACGTCAGGTCGTAGGAGGACTCGTCGGCCCAAAGCCCACTGCCGTCGTTGCGTGAGAACTCTCCGGCGGTGACCCGGATGCCGCGGCTCCGCGTGATCTTGAGCCCCCCGGCCGCAGGCGAGTGGTTGAAGTGCTCGGTGTTGTTGTCCGTGGAGCGCACCTGGTCGAAGGTCGTGCCGTCCGCCTGGAACCCGGCGATGCCGAGCATCCCGCTGCGAGCGACCGTGACGTGCCGGACGTCGGCGTGGGCGGCCAGCACCCCCAGGCCGGTCGTGGCGCTGTCCTCGATGTTCACGTTCTCGACACTGACGTCGGGAGCCAGGAGGGTGACCGCGCCCTGGTGCGGCACCGAGTCGGCATACTGGCGGACACCGAGGCCGCGAAGGGCGGAGCCGCGGCTCTGGACGATGACGGCCTGCCTCAGCGAGCTGACCGAGATCGGGGTCGTGCTCGGGTCGCTGCCGAGATAGAGGCGACCGGCGTCGGTGTCGAGGTAGAACGACCCGGCTGTCACCTCGTCGCGGCGGCTCACCTGGCGCTGGGGGACGCCCGCGACCCAGACCTGCTCCGGGTGGGCGGCCATGGGATAGGTGGGGTTGACGAAGTTCCAGCCGGGCTTGGTGTCGTCCGGGGCGCCCCAGGTGTAGGTGGGGCTGGCATCCAGCCGCTGCGACCAGTCGGCGACCCATTGCGGGCCGTCGGCGCGCCATCCGGTCAGTGGTTCGCTGCCGTCGAGCCACACGGCCTCCCGGGGGTAGGCCTGCAGCGTGAGCCGCTTGCCGTCCGGGATCACGATGGTCTCGTGGTAGACACCGGCGCGGATGACGACCGTGCTGCCGTCTCGGGCGTCGTTGATCGCCTCCCAGATGGTGCGCAGCGGGTCGTCGACGGTGCCCGCTGCCCCGTCGCGACCCTGGGGCGAGACGACGACGGCACCGGCCGGCACGGGGTAAGCGGTGTCGGCGGGAGCGGCGGCGCCCGCCGACCCTGGCGCGGGACGGGACCCGGCCGACGGGCTGGGTCCCACCGCCCAGGGCTGGGCCGACTGGACGACCCAGAGACCGGAGGCGACGAGGACCGCGACGACGGCGCAGACCACGACGGCAGCCACGGAGCCGAATCCGGGCGGGTCGACGACGAGGTCGTCGTCGGTGCTCGGGAGCATCAGGGCCTCGTCGGGGAGCTCAGCCGGGGAGACCCTGGTGTCGGCGGCGTCCGGCGCACGGTGCCCGGTCATCAGGCCGAGATCCGTCGGCTGAAGGAGGCCTCGAGGACGGGCGCCGACGTGCGCAGGGCTGTCTCCAGCGAGACGGCGGACAGTCCCTGCTCCTGGTAGCCCTCCAGGATGAGCCGGGCCAGCTCGCCACGGTCCACGTCGGGTGGGCGCGCCTCGGGCACGCCGTCGCCAACACCTGCGAAGGCGTCGTGGGCCAGCAGGATCGACCCGGCGCGGGCCTGCCCGAGGGAGCGCTGTACGCGCTCGGCCTGGGCGACGTCCTTCCAGTCCCATGTCGAGGCGCTCCAGAGCACCGGGGTCAGGCCTTGCGCGCGGACCGCACGCCAGGTCAGCAGGGACTGGGCGCCGTAGGGCGGCCGGAACCAGCGGACGGGCTGGCCGACGAGGTCCTCCAGCTCGCGCTTGGCGTCGGCGGTCCGGCGGCCGGCCTCGGCGTAGCCGAACTCCACCAGGGGGCGATGGTCCGGCCCGTGCAGGGCGATCTCATGGCCGGCCGCGGCCATCTCCTGCACGAGCGAGGCGAGTCGGCGCGTGCGCGTCAGCAGCACGAAGAACGTCGCACTGGCTCCGTGGCGGGCGAGCTCCTCCAGCACCCGGGGCGTGTGCTCGGGGTCGGGGCCGTCGTCGTAGGTGAGCACTACGTGGGGGGACGTGGTGCGGACCACGGAGCCGAGCAACCCCGCCCGGGACTTGGCCCAGCGCCTGAGGGAGCTGCCGGCGCTCATCCGGTGGCCCCCACCGGGGTGGAGCGCCGGTACTCCTGATGAGTCCATCCCGCGGCGGCTGCAGCCATCCCCACCCCCCGGAGAGCGGTGCGCAGCCCGCGGGCCTGGTGCTCGGCGCGGCCGGCGACCAGGCCGAGCAGCCCGCGAGCCGAGCCGCCGGCCACCCGCACCAGCCCACGCGTCATGAGCTGCGCGCGGACGACCATCCGGACGGCGGGGCCGTCGGCGAGCAGGAGCGCGACGCGCGCCGCCGTGTTCCCGTGGCTGAAGGCCCGGGCCAGCACCCACCGGCGGGAGAGCCGGGTAGCCGGGATGTTGTCGAAGGCGCGCGCCTCCTCGCACCAGACGATGACCCCGCCCCGCCGGCGCAGCTGCGCACAGAACAGGGTGTCCTCGCCGCCGGCCATCCCGAGGCGGTCGTCGAAGCGGACACCGAGGGCACGGATCTGGTCGAGGTCGAGCAGGAGGTTGCCCGCGCCGGCTGCCGCGACGGGCGTACCGGTGGGCAGGCTGCGGCGCTGGAAGAACCGGCCGGCGACGATCCAGGGATCGGGCGGTGCCGAGAACGCTTCGACGACCCGACCGGCCACCGCGGCCGCTCCGGTGTCGGCCCACGTCTGGCAGAGCGCTCCGAGCCACCCGACGTCGGGGTTCTCGTCGTCGTCGATGAACACCAGGAGGCGGGATCCCTCGGCCTCGTCGAGAGCGCGGTTGCGGGCCGCCGCGATCCCCGGGACGGGCTCCGCCACGTAGCGCAGCCGGCCTCCGCCCTGGCCGTCGCGCACCCTGGCCACCGCGGCGGACGCGCTGGCCTCGAGGTCGTTGTCGACCACCAGGACGTCCACCTCGCACGGGTGGGCCGAGCTGCCCGTAGCGGCCTGGTCGAGCAATGCCGGGAGCAAGGTCTCGAGGCTGGCGGGACGGCGGAACGTCAGGACCGCGATAGTGACCCGCGTCACGTCTGCCCCCACCGACCCCCCGTTTCGACGTCATGGGCGGCCGCGACGTGCCGCTCGCAGTCCCCGCCCCGGTCTTCGGCTAGGGTACTGGACGGGTCGTCGTGGTCGGGCGCTTTGCGCGGCTACGGACCCGGATCGAGGCCGTCTCTCTAGCCCTTTCCCCAGATCTGGTGCAGATGAATCCTTAAGACCGGGATGGACTACTTCAACCGTTTGGTGCCAGGATCTGGGCCCATGCCCGCAAGGGACAGGCTTCCCCGGCCGCCAACGATCGGACAACGGTCCGACCAGCGGTGAGTGACACCCCCGACGAAGAGGCTCCCCCGTGCCCTTGAAGTCTCGCTCCGTGACCCTTCCCCCTAGGTATCTTCCGCGCCACGCCCACCCCCGGCCCTGGCACCAGCGGTCCGCCATCCGCGCACTCGTGGTCGTGCTGGCCGTGATGATGGGCACCGGGGCGGCGGTCCTGACCGCGGTGCCGGCCTCCGCTGACGACACCACCATCGCCTCGGACTCGATGTCGCGCTACCTGCGCACCGGGTGGGGCAGCCCGGACGTCGGCGGGCCGTACACCGTCTCCAACCCGGAGAGCATGTCGGTCGACGGGTCGACAGCCCGGATGAGATTCCCGACCCCCGGCACCGCCCGAGCGGCCGTGCTGACCGGCGTCATCGCGCAGGACGTCCGCTTGCAGTCGACCTTCTCGGTCTCCACCGTACCGGCCTCCGGCAACGGGGCGACCCTGGGCGTGAACGCGCGGATCTCGAGTGCCGGCGCCTACCAGGGGCGGCTGCGGTTCGCCCCCGGGGGCCTCGTGCTCCTCTCGGCCGTGCGGATCGACAGCAGCGCCAACGTCACGTCTCTGAGCGACGAGGTTCCGCTGGGGTTCACCGCGATCGCCGGTATGCGGGTGGCGCTCCAGCTCCAGGTCCAAGGGACGAACCCGGCCCAGGTGCAGGTGAGTGCGTGGCCGGCCACGGCCTCGGCCCCGGGCGCCCCCTCCATCTCCATCTCCGTCGCCGACGCCGGCCCGGACGGCCCCACCTCCGGCTTCCTCGGAGTCTGGGGCTACCTGTCCCGGTCGTCGGGCGCCAACAGCGCGCGCGTCGACAACCTCCGGGCGGTGGCCCTCGACGCCGCGCCGGCTCCGCCCACGCCGACGCCCACCCCGACCCCTACTCCGACCCCGACGCCGCCCACACCCACTCCGTCGCCTACGGCCACACCGACGCCGACTCCGTCGCCCACGGCGACACCGACGCCGACGCCCACGGCGACACCGACGCCGACGCCGACGCCGACGCCCACTCCGACGCCCACTCCGACCGTCGGTGCGCCGACCGGCCCCGGCATGACGCCCTTCGGCGTGTTGGCGAACCAGGGCTCGCTCCCGGCTACCGTCAACTCCCTGACGCCCTCCGCCAACGTGTCGTTCCTCCCGGGGACCTACGACTTCTCCGACTTCACCGGGGGGGCCCAGCAGTTCGGGTTCCTGCTCTGGCAGACGGCCAGCCAAGGCCCCAAGGGCCTGCTGGGCTCGGGCAAGACCGCGACCGTCTTCCAGATGCGCGCGAACAGCTCGACCCAGGCCGGTCAGGTCCCACCCCAGTCGTCCTTCACCTCGGGCGGGACCAACCCGCTCTACCTGATGCGGGGCGACAACGGCGTGGTCCTCTCCGGGTTCACGCTGGCCGGTACGCCGCAGGGACACCTCTATGGCGGCCTCCAGCTCTACTACGCCAACGGCTCCCAGGTCTCCGACGTCCTCGTCAAGGGCATCCCGGGTGACGACTCGGCCAACCCCGGAGAGACCTTCTCCATCAACCTCTTCCGGGCCGCCGGGGCGCATCTCGACCGCGTCGAGATCGACGGTCGCGACGCGAACGGGACCAAGGTCGGCGCCTCAGGTCTCGGCATCAACTTCGGATCGGGCGCCGTCGTGACGGACCTCTACGCCCACGACCTGGCCTACGGGCACGGGGTGGCGTCCTACACGACCGACTCGCCGACGTTCGTGCGACCGGTCGTGACCGGTGGACAGCGGGGCCTGAACTTCGAGCGCGTCACCGGCACGGTGAAGATCACGCAGCCAAACCTCACCGGCCAGGCAGAGGTGCCGATCGCCATCGCCTCCGACACGGGCTCGGCGACCTACGAGATCAGCGACCCCGTGCTTGCGGCCGGCCAGAAGCTGGTCGTCCGGGTCACCGGGTACATGGGGAACGCCCGCACGCAGGACCCGGCGAGCGTCCACCTGTTGGTCGGCGGGGTCGAGCGACCCGACCTCCTGGACCTGCGGGTCGAGAAGTAGGGGCGGCACCGGTCGTCCGCCGCGGCTACATCGAGGGCCGCGGCGGGCGCCGACTGCGCCAAAGGCCGAAAACCGGGCCGGGCGGCGACGTACAGTGCCGATGTGGTGGGGCTGGGTGACGCGAGGCCGGTATGCCCGTCGCGGCCCTGATGGCGCCCGACCGGTTACCGGGCGACCTCGCCATGCCCTCGCGGCGCTCGGTGCTCAAGGTCCTCGCGGGCGCGGCCGGCGGTCTCGCCCTGGCGTCCACGGCCGGGTGTGACCCCGCGCCACCCCCAGACAGCGCATACACCGTGGAGCGCTGGCGCTCCGAGCGAGGGACCCGGTACCTCGTCGGACATCGGGGCGTCGGCGACGTCGTCCCCGAGCACACGCAGGAGGCCTACGACGCGGCGCTGAAGTGGGGTGCGAAGGCCCTCGAGGTCTCCGTCGTCCAGACCAAAGACGGCGTGCTGCTCTGTCAGCACGACCTGACCTTCGAGCGCACCACGACCTTGACCGGGAAGGTCTCGGACACGCCGCTCACCACTGTCATGGACGGCCGGGTCGACATCCCCCGGCTCGGTCCACGCTGGCAGGGGTCCGGCGCTCCCCGTATCGCCCTCCTGAAGGACGTCCTCACCAAGATCGGCGCGAAGGCGGTGCTCTGCCTCGAGGCCAAGGACGACGCCGCCTTCCCGGCCATGCTCGCCATGGTCGACCAGCTGGGCCTCAAGGGCTCGGTCATCGTCAAGCTGCACGTGAGCTCGGGCCGTTTCGCGGAGGCCAGAGCGGCGGGTTACCCGCTGTTCGGCTACGTAGGCAGCTTCGCCGAGGCCACCGCCGACGGGATCGCCACGCTGGCCAAGAAGCTGCAGCCGGCATCCGACGTCCTCGTCGTCCCCTCGAACGAGAACGGCGACTGGCTCCCGGACGCATCGCTGGCCGCCGCTGTGGCGACGGGCATACCCGTGTGGGTCTTCGGTGTCCATCGCCGGTCGGAGCTGGCGTACCACGTCGCGCACGGCGCCGTGGGTGCGGTGGCCTCGAGCATCGGCTATCTGTCGGGGGGGCTCGCGCCTCGGACGGCCAGCGCGTGGGACACCGGTGCGCTGACATCGGGAGAGATGACCCGGCAGCCGGACGACGAGGACGACGGGCTGGGCTGGCCCGAGCTGGGGGTCGTCTCGCTGCGCAAGAAGGGCGGCCAGGCGTTCCTCACCGTCGGGCAGCTCGCTCCCCTCTCGTCGGCGGCCGGCTATTACCAGGTCGACGTCGGCGTGCGGGTCGACACGCTTCCGACGGACGGACGGTCCAACGTCACGGTGGCGTTCGGCCACACCGACGACCGGTACTACGAGCACCGGCAGGGGCTGCTCGACGGGTACCACGCCCTGCTGCGCATGGACGGAAGCCTGGAGGTGTGGGCGCACACCGCCGGGTCGGCGGCGGGCCAGCAGCTGGCCCCGGCGGTCACCGGGCCACCACCGGAGTCAGGGACGTGGATCCCGTTGCGCTTGGCTGTGACTCCGAGCGCCATCACCTGGTCGAGGCTCGACACCGGGGCCGCCGTGACCGCTGCCGACGCGCGGTTCCGTGGCGACTACATCCACCTTGGTCGCTCGGCCCCCGACGGTCAGGTGTCGCTGCGCCAGCTGCGGGTCAGCTGAGCCGCGGCGGACCGCGAGAGCGTCCAGCACGGCCGTGGCGACCTCGCGCCGAAAACGTTGCGGTGCGAACCGAACCCGGGCCTGCGCCGCCGCCTCCCGCGTGGTGGCGGCGTACCGGGCCCAGTTCGAGACGACGTCGCCGATCCCCGCCGCGAGCGCCTCCGCGTCCGCCGGCGTGACGACCACCGCGCTGGCCGTGCCGTCGACCGCCTCCGGGAGCCCGCCGATCCGGGAGACCACGACCGGTCGCCGCGCGAGCGTTGCCTCGACCGCGGTGTTGCCGAACGGCTCCGGCGCGGTAGACGGGACCAGAGCGATGTCGTGCGCGGCGATGAGCGGCCACACCGAGGCGTCGAAGCCGAGGAACCGCACCACTCCCTGCGCGACGAGGTCGGCGTACTGCTGCCGCAGCTGCGCCTCGAACCACTCGTAGCCCGCGAAGACCCCACCCAGGAGGTCGAGGGTGACCTCGACTCCGGCATCCCGCAGCAGCCGGGTCGCGGCGAGCGCGACGTCCGGGCCCTTCCGCGGCGAGAGCCGGCCGACGTAGAGCAGGCGGACCGGCCGGTCGAGCTCGGGACGCGGCGGCGCCGGCTCGTCGGGTGCGGCGATGCCGTTGTAGACCACCGTGGTCCGCCGGCGCAGCCGGGGGATGACCTCGGCGAGCCCCTCGGCCGAGTACCGGCTGTTGGCGAGGACCCGGTGGGCCAGCAGCAACGGGGCGACCAGGCCCAGCTCGACGAGGCGGGACGGATGTCGCTCCGCCTCGTGGACGTGACAGACCGTCACCGCGCGGGCCAGCCGGCCGGCGACCAGCCACGTCGGCAGAATCTGGGTACTGACGTAGACGACGTCGGGCCGCAGCGCGTGCAGCAGCGCCGACGTGGGAGCGACCGAGCGCACGATGGCCGTCGCCAGGGCGGCAAACCCCTTGGGGCGCAAGGCGGTCTTGCGCAGGACGGGCATGGCGACCGTCCGGCACGAGGCCCCCCGACGGGTCAGCTCGTCGACCAAGGGCCCGCTGGTCGGCAGCGCCACGTGGACCGTCAGACCGGCCTCGACCAGGGCCTCCACCGCCTCGGCCACCATCCGGTCGGAGCCGTAGAGCTCCGCGCCGGGGTGGACGACGAGGACGACGGCCGGAGCGGACACCCGTCAGCCCCGGGCCGGCGCGGCGTCGCGGATGTCGCGGTACCACTTGGGCAGCCCGAGCGCGAGGTAGCCCGCGGTGCCTAAAAGGAGGAGCGCGTAGACCACGAGGAAGGGGACCGTCCACCCCCAGAGGAGAAAGGCCACGCAGAGCAGGCCGTAGTCGGTGGGGACGACGAGCAGCGACCGCAGCACCGAGGCCGGTTCCGGGACCCCTCCGGTCGCCGTCGACGGCCCGGCGGGTGCGAGCTGCCGCTTCAGCTGGTCGGTGAGGATGAACGAGAAGAAGAAGAGGTTGGCGACCAGGAGGTAGGCCAGGGGCAGGGCGACCCCCGCGACTCCCGGATCGACCCCTGCGTCGGACGCGGTGCCCACTCGGTGCAGGCCGGCGAGCACCCCGAGATGCAGCATGGTGATCTTGGCGCAGTCCACGATGTGGTCGAGCCACTCGCCCGCGGGGGAGCCCCCACCGCGCAGCCGGGCCAGCTGGCCGTCGGCCGAGTCGAAGGCATACCCCGTCGCCAGCAGCACCGCCACGAGGACCCCGGCGGCCACCGTCGGCGTCAGCAGGGCGGCGACGAGGATCCCGCAGAGCGAGAGGAACCCGCTCACCGCGGTGACCTGGTTCGGGGTCATCCCGAGGCGGTGGGCCACGGCCGCGATCACTCGACCGAGGGGACGGTTGACGAACCGCGAGTACGCCGGTGCGCCCCGGTTGGACTTCTGGTGGCGGCGCAGCCGCTCCACGGTGCCACGCACCGTCTCCCGCGTCGACCCGTTCACGCCGCCGCCCGGTTGGCTCATCCTGGTCTGCCTTCCCCTGTCCGAGCCACCACCGGACGCCTGGTCTTCACCGTCATGGCGCTCCCCCCGCGCCGAGGACACTCTACCGACGCCGTCGCGGCAGTTCCGGTATTGCCCGTTCCGGGCCGAAGGACGCTTCGCTGGCCTAGGCTGTCGGTGCGGGCCAGCGCGGGCGGGCCCGGGGGCGAGAAGCTGGGGAACTGTGGGAGCGGCATTGCGGGTGGGCTATGCGCCGGGCGTGTACGACCTGTTCCACGTCGGCCATCTGAACATCCTTCGGACGGCCAGGTCGCGATGCGACGTCCTCATCGCAGGCGTCGTGTCGGACGAGATGGCCACGCTCGCGAAGGGTCGGCGCCCGGTGGTGCCGCTCGACGAACGGATGGAGATCGTCAGCCACATCCGCTTCGTCGACCGCGTCCACGCGGAGACCCTCCCCAACAAGCTCGATACTTGGGACGAGCTGCGCTTTCACGTCTTCTTCAAGGGCGACGACTGGAAAGGCACCCCGAAGGGGCTAGACCTCGAACGGCGGTTCTCCGAGGTCGGGGTCTCGGTGGAGTACTTCCCGTACACGGTCCAGACGTCCAGCACCCTGCTTCGCCAGGTGCTCGAGATGAAGGCCTCCTAAGCCACCACAGGGTCTCACGACTGCGCTATTCGGGGGTCAAAATCCGTCCGGGCGACGTCGTCGAACCGTTGCGCTCAGGGGGGTGCGCGATGGCAACCTCGACGCAGGTCGGGCCAATCGGGGCGCGCCGTCTCGTCCACGCACCGTGTCCGGAAAGGACCCCGCCATGCGCCGCCGCCACCTCCGAGCCGCCCTGGCCGCCGCCGCCTCGGCGGTCGCTCTGGCCGCCGGACCCATCCTGCTGTCCGCCTCCGCGTCCACGCCGATCGGCGGCGACCTGCCGGTCACCGTCGACTCGGCATACGTCAAGGCGAACGGCCGACTGATCACCCCCGCCGACGCCATCTCGGCGTGCGGTGCGAACCGGCGCCAGCAGAACGAGCCGTCGGCGGCCGTGGACGCCCGCAACCCGAACATCGTCGTCGCCGGCTCGAACGACTACTGCACCGTCGAGAAGGCCGGGCGGCACGTGGACCGGGTTCTACCGCAGCCTCGACCGCGGTGCGACCTGGACCGACAGCCTGCTGCCCGGCTACCCCACGGACACCTCCCCCGAAGGGCTGGCCAGCCCGCTCCAGCAGCGCGGCATCTCCAACGCCGGCGACCCGGTGCAGGCCTGGGACAACAACGGCCGGCTGTTCTACATGGGCAACGCGTTCAACCGGGCCGCCCCGCAGAACGGGTCGGTCTGGATCACGACCTACGACCAGGACGCGGCCCGCTACCTGCGGACAGTGATCGTCGGCAGCGGCACGCCGGCGCTCAACGGCCGGTTCAACGACAAGACGGCGATCGAGGTCGACCGGGGGGTCAGCAGCCCATATGCCGGCAACGTGTACGGCGCTCGGAGCATCTTCCAGGGCGTCGGCGGGAACAACTCGATCTCCTTCGTCCGCTCGACCGACCACGGCGCGACGTTCAGCAACCCGACGAAGATCTCGACCGGCTCCAAGAACGTCCAGTTCGCCGACATCGCCGTGACCAGCAACGGCACCGTCTTCGTGGCGTATCGGCAGTTCGACAGCAGCCGCGGCCACCAGGTGAACAGCATCCAGTACGTCGTCTCGACCGACGGGGGGCGCAGCTTCAGCAAGCCGGCGACGGCGACCACCTTCGAGGCCTACGACGCGGCCGACTCTGCCGGCGACCCGGCGGCGGCGGCCGAGGCGCACGACCAGGGCGTACGAGAACGCCGACGGCCCGGAGTCGGAGGCCGGCGAGTCGTCGGTCGGCGACAGCCGCGACTGCGGCTCCGGGCCCCTGGCCTGCCAGAGCGGGTTCGTCTTCTTCCGTCACGACAGCCAGCCGCGGATCACCGCCGACCCCAAGGCCGCCGGCCAGAAGGTCTACCTCGTCTACGACGCGACCATCCCGGGCACCGAGCAGGCGTCGCAGACCACCTACAACACCGCCGACCCGGTCGGCACGACGTTGCGCGTCGGTCAGGGCGGCATCTACTACGCCAGCCTGAGCGGTCTGGGTGGCAGCTGGACGACGCCGACGCTGCTGGCGCCGACTCCCGTGGGTCACCAGCTCTTCCCGGACATCAACGCCGACGGCGGCTACGTCCATGCGGTGTGGCACGACAGCCGGAACGACCGCGCCTACAACGTTCAGTACCCGCCGGGCAACAACGGTGCGGTGCGGGATGCTGGTGGGTTCGCGGCGGCGGTGCCGGGACTGGACACGTACGCCACCTCGTCCCGTAACGAGGGAGCGACCTGGGCCGCCGCGGTACCGGTCTCCAGCGTCACCCAGATGCCGAACGACGAGATGTTCGGCGATCGTTGGGTGCCCTTCCACGGCGACTACAACTACGTGTCCTCCGTGGGCGCGTTCGCCTACAACGTCTGGACCGACACCCGCCAGGTCGTCGGTGGCGACGACCCGCGCTACATCGGGGGTGAGGGCTTTGACGTCAAGCAGTGCCGCCCGCAGCTGCCGAACGGGACCTTCGGGGCCGACGCCTGTCCGAACGAGGGTGGGCTGGACCAGGACATCTTCGGTCGGGCGACGACCGGCTGACGCCCGGCCCGCCCTCCCCCCGCCCCCCTCTTTCGGTAGAGGTATATCCGAGCGCCCCACCGCTCGCTAGCACCTCCACGCAGAGGGCGGCGCTCGGATATACCTGCAACCGGAAGAGAGCGCGCGCTGGGGATGGCGGGCACGGGGTGGTGCTCAGGGGCTCGGCCGCCGTGCGGGGGAGGGTGGCGCGGTCCTAAACTGGAGGGGCACCCGGCGCCGTCCTCGGCGTGGGGCGTTTGTGTTGCCGCCCCGACCTGCCGGGTCGCCGACCGAACCGCCGATTTTCCCAGATGTGGATGTTGATGAGCCTGACCACTGACCTGCCCGTCGTGCCTACCGACGCTCGCCCGCGCCCGCTGGTCGCCTTCTGGGGTCGCACCGCGGGCCTCGACCGGGTCTTTGAGGCAGCGCGGACCCGGCTGCCCTTCGTCGACGTCGCGGTCAGCGGCGGGGCCCGGTCTCTCGTCGCCGCGGCGCTTGCCGGCCGGGCCGAGCAGCCCGTCAGTCCGCTGCTTCTCGTCACCGCCACGACCCGGGAGGCCGACGACCTCGCCGAGGCGCTCGGCTGTCTGGTCGGTCCCGACCACGTCGCGACCTTCCCGAGCTGGGAGACGCTGCCCCACGAACGCCTCAGTCCCCGCAGCGACACGGTGGGCCGCCGGCTGGCTGTGCTGCGGCGGCTAACCCACCCGGAACCCGACGACCCGGCATACGGACCGCTCTCCGTCGTCGTCGCTCCGGTGCGGGCCGCCCTGCAGCCGGTCGCCCGCGGGCTCGGCGACCTCGCCCCCGTGGCCCTGCGCGCCGGGGACGAGCGCCCGCTCGAGGACGTCGTCGACGCGCTCGCCGCGGCCGCCTACACGCGCACCGACCTCGTCGAGCGGCGGGGTGAGTTCGCAGTGCGCGGCGGCATCCTGGACGTCTTCCCGCCCACCGAGGAGCACCCGGTGCGGGTGGAGTTCTGGGGTGACACGGTCGAGGAGGTCCGCTGGTTCAAGGTCGCCGACCAACGCAGCCTCGAGCTGGCCGAGCACGGGCTGTGGGCGCCGCCCTGCCGCGAGCTGCTGCTCACGGACGCGGTCCGCGACCGGGCCCGCGAGCTGGCTGCGGAGGTGCCCGGCATCGCCGACATGCTGACCAAGCTGGCCGAGGGTATCGCCGTCGAGGGCATGGAGTCGCTGGCCCCGGTCCTGTTGCAGGACACCGGTATGCAGTCGGTCCTCGACGTGCTGCCGCCTCGGAGCCTCGTGGTCCTCGTCGACCCCGAGCGGATCCGCACACGGGCCCACGACCTCGTCGCGACGAGCGCCGAGTTCCTCGAGGCGAGCTGGGTCGGGGCGGCCGCCGGCAGCGTCGTCCCCGTCGACCTGCAGGGGCTGCTCGGCACCGCCTCCTTCTGGACGCTGGCGCAACTGCGCGAGCACGCCCGGTCGGTCGACCTGCCCTGGTGGACCTTCACGTCCTTCGCCAGCGACGAGGAGCTCGCCGAGTTCGCCGACGACGGCGACGGCGACGGCGACGGCGAGGGTGCTGAGCGCATCAACCTCGACACCACCGACGTCGAGCCGTTCCGGGGTGACACCGAGGCGGCGGTCGGCCAGCTGCGCACGTGGGCCGCCGACGGCTGGCGCGTCGTCGTCGTCACCGACGGCGCCGGCCTGGCCCGGCGGGTCCACGAGGTGCTCGGCGAGCACGACGTCGCCTCGACCCTCGAGCCCCTGACCGACGACATCGCCCCCGGTCTGGTCCACGTCACCACCGGCTCGCTCGGCCGTGGGTTCGTCGACGCCCTCCATCGGCTGGCGCTCGTGACCGAGACCGACCTGACGGGGCAGCCGGGGTCGACGGGCACCAAGGACATGCGCCGGATGCCGTCGCGGCGGCGCAACCAGGTCGACCCCCTCCAGCTGCGCCCCGGCGACTACGTCGTCCACGAGCAGCACGGGGTGGGCCGGTTCGTCGAGATGATGCAGCGCACGATCCAGGGCGCCACCCGCGAGTACCTCGTCATCGAGTACGCGTCGTCGAAGCGGGGGCAGCCGGCCGACCGCTTGTTCGTACCCACCGACCAGCTCGACCAGATCACGAAGTACGTCGGCGGGGAGGCACCCTCACTCAACAAGCTCGGGGGCTCCGACTGGCACAAGACCAAGGCGCGAGCCCGGCGCTACGTCAAGCAGATCGCTGCCGACCTCATCCGCCTCTACAGCGCCCGGATGGCCACCGTGGGCCACGCGTTCGGGGCCGACACGCCCTGGCAGCGCGAGCTCGAGGACGCGTTCACCTACGTCGAGACCCCCGACCAGCTCTCGTCGATCGACGAGGTCAAGGCCGACATGGAGAAGGAGGTCCCCATGGACCGCCTCATCTGTGGCGACGTCGGCTACGGCAAGACCGAGATCGCGGTGCGCGCGGCGTTCAAGGCCATCCAGGACGGCAAGCAGGTGGCGGTGCTGGTGCCGACCACGCTGCTCGTCACCCAGCACTTCAACACCTTCACCGAGCGGTATGCGCCGTTCCCGGTGACGGTGCGGTCGCTCAGCCGGTTCCAGACCGACAAGGAGGCCAAGGAGGTGCTGGCTGGTCTGGCCGAGGGCAGCATCGACCTCGTCATCGGTACGCACCGGCTGCTCAGCGCGGAGGTGCGCTTCAAGGATCTGGGGCTCGTCGTCGTCGACGAGGAGCAGCGCTTCGGTGTGGAGCACAAAGAGCAGCTCAAGACCATGCGCACGGCGGTGGACGTGCTGGCCATGTCGGCCACCCCCATCCCGCGCACCTTGGAGATGGCCGTTACCGGCATCCGTGAGATGTCCACTCTCGCAACGCCGCCCGAGGAGCGACACCCCGTGCTCACCTACGTTGGCGGTTACGAGGAGAAGCAGATCACCGCCGCCCTCCGCCGCGAGCTGCTGCGCGAGGGGCAGGTCTTCTTCGTCCACAACAAGGTCAGCTCGATCGAGAAGGCGGCGGCCCGGTTGCGTGAGCTGGTCCCCGAGGCCCGCATCGCCACGGCGCACGGCCAGATGGGCGAGCACAAGCTCGAGCAGGTCGTCCTGGACTTCTGGGAGAAGCGGTTCGACGTGCTCGTCTGCACGACGATCGTCGAGACCGGGCTCGACATCTCCAACGCCAACACCCTCATCGTCGAGCGCGCCGACATGCTCGGCCTGAGCCAGCTCCACCAGCTGCGCGGCCGGGTGGGCCGAGGGCGCGAGCGCGCCTACGCGTACTTCATGTACCCGCCCGAGAAGCCGCTCACCGAGACCGCGCACGACCGGCTCATGACGATCGCCAGCCACACCGACCTCGGGGCCGGCATGCAGGTGGCCATGAAGGACCTCGAGATCCGCGGCGCCGGCAACCTCCTCGGTGGGGAGCAGTCCGGCCACATCGAGGGTGTCGGCTTCGACCTCTACGTCCGGCTGGTGGGCGAGGCGGTCGCCGACTTCAAGGGCGACAACTCGGCCGCGCAGTTCGCGGAGATCAAGATCGAGCTCCCCGTCGACGCCCACCTGCCGCACGAGTACATCCCCGGCGAGCGGCTCCGCCTCGAGGCGTACAAGAAGCTCGCGGCCGTGGTCGACGAGGCGGCTGTCGTCGAGATCGAGGCCGAGCTGCGCGACCGCTACGGCGCCCCGCCGGAGCCGGTGCTCAACCTGTTCGAGGTGGCCCGGCTGCGCACCGTGGCGCGGGCGGCGGGCGTCGCCGACGTCGCCCTGCAGGGCGCCACCGTGCGCTTCGGCCCGGTCGCGCTGCGCGAGAGCCAGCAGCTGCGGTTGGTGCGTCTCTACCCCGGCACCATCGTCAAGGAGGCGGCCGGCACCGTCCTCGTGCCGAAGCCGATGACCGCCCGCGTGGCCGGCCAGCCCCTGCGCGACGAGGCCGTCCTGCGGTGGGCGACCGACCTCATCCGGGCCGTCCTCCTGGACGAGGTCGGCGACGCCGCCCGGGTCGCGGCGTCGGCGGCCGCCCGCTAGGGCAGAATGGGCGCGCTCGTTGCCCTCGAGGTCCCCGCACTGGGGTCTGCGGAAAGGGTCTCCGGAAAGGACAGAGGTATGCCGGTGCGTCCGAACCCGTCGACGCCAGGGTCGCGCCCGACGACCGGGCCAGGCACGGCGCCCCTGACCCTGCGGGTCCCCAGCCGGGTGGGTGTGATCGCGGCGGTGGTGCTGGCGGTGGCCGTCGCCCTCACCGGCTGCACCGCGGTCGCGAAGGCGCGGTCGGCGGCCTTCGTCAACGGCCAGGCCATCAGCGACGCTGAGGTCGCCCAGGTGACCAAGCAGTACAACGAGACGCTGTCGACATCGGCCCAGGACCGGCTGCAGGAGCCGCAGACGCTGGGCCTGCTCATCCTCGCGCCGTTCGTCATCAACCAGGCCAAGGCGTCCGGCAGCTGGGTGCCGGACCAGCGCTACAACGCTGCGCTGGCCAAGGTCCCCAGCGCGTCCGACGGCACGAAGAACCTCATCGCGGTCTCGATCGCGCTGCAGCCCGGCATCCTCAACGACCAGGACATCACGGCAATCGTCGATGCACTGAAGAAGGCGAACGTGCAGCTGGACCCGCGCTACGGCACCTTCGACCCCTCCACCGGCGGGTTCCACGCGCCGGTCGACAACTGGATCCGGTCGACCGCGACGGCGACCACGGCTCCCTCCGGAGCGCCGCCGGCCACCCAGGCGCCCCCGGCCCCGGCGACCACCGGCCCATGACGGACGGGCCGGTATGACCGGCCGGCTCACCCTGCTGCTGAGCAGCCCCCGAGTCGTGCCCGGCGTGCTGACCCGTGAGGCGTGGCAGGCGCTCGACGGCGCTGACGCGGTGCTCGGGCGGAGCGACGAGCCGCAGGTCCTCGCCGTCGCCGACGCCGGGCTGGCGGTCGCGCCGCCGGAGCACGACGACCCGCCGGCGCTCGGTCGCGAGCTCGTCGCCAAGGCGGTCGCGGGTGACGACGTCGTGTGGGTGGTCTCGTCCGACGGGGACCCCGGCCTGACCGACGCGGTGGCCATGGAGGTGTCCCGGCTCGCCGACGCCCCTGAGGTCGAGGTCGTCCTCGGCTCCCACGACGCACCCGGATCCCGTCTGCTCGACCTCGTCGCCGTCATGGACCGGCTCCGCTCGCCCGGTGGGTGCCCCTGGGACCGTGAGCAGACGCATACCAGCCTGGTGCCCTTCCTCATCGAGGAGGCGCACGAGGCGGCCGAGGCCCTGGAGGTGGGGGAGCGCGACCACGTGGTCGAGGAGCTCGGCGACGTGCTCCTCCAGGTGGTGTTCCACGCCCGCGTGGGTGAGGAGGACCCCACCGACCCGTTCGACATCGACGACGTCGCGGCCGGCATCGTCACCAAGCTGGTCCGCCGTCACCCGCACGTGTTCGCCGACGGTGACGCGACGACGCCCGCGCAGGTCGAGAGCACCTGGGAGTCGATCAAGGCGGTGGAACGCGCCGGTACGACCGCCGAGGGCTCCGGCCCGCTGCACGGCATTCCCGCCGGTATGCCCGTGCTCGCCCGGGCGACCAAGGTCGTCTCGCGGGTGCGCCGGGCCGGGCGCGAGGACCTGCTCGTCGAGGTGAGCACAGGGGACGACCCCGGCGCCCGGCTGCTCGCCTTGGTGACCGAGCTGACGGCCGCGGGCATCGACCCCGACACCGCGCTACGGGGGGCGCTGCGTGGTCTCGTCGAGCGGGTCGGTCCGCCGTCCGAACGGGCCTGACGACTACGCTAACGACCAAGGTCCGCCCCAGGAGCGACGCTCGTCGCCGCCCGGAACCACCGTCAGATTGGAGCCCATCGTGGCCAGCATCGAGGCCGTCGGAGCCCGCGAGATCCTCGACTCGCGAGGGAACCCCACCGTCGAGGTGGAGGTGGCGCTCGACGACGGCACCATCGCTCGGGCGGCCGTGCCGTCCGGTGCCTCCACCGGGGCGTTCGAGGCCTCGGAGCGCCGCGACGGTGACGACGCCCGCTACCTCGGCAAGGGGGTCACCGGTGCGGTCGACGCCGTGCTCGACGACATCCACCCCCGGCTGATCGGGTTCGATGCGAGCGAGCAGCGGCTCGTCGACGCGGAGATGATCCGGCTCGACGCGTCCAAGAACAAGGAGAACCTCGGCGCCAACGCCATCCTGGGCGTCTCGCTCGCCGTGGCCCGCGCGGCCGCCGACTCCGCCGGTCTGCCGTTGTTCCGCTACGTCGGCGGGCCCAACGCGCACGTCCTCCCGGTGCCGATGATGAACATCATCAACGGCGGGTCACACGCCGACTCCAACGTCGACATCCAGGAGTTCATGATCGCTCCGATCGGTGCGCCCTCGTTCAGCGAGGCGCTGCGCTGGGGCGCGGAGGTCTACCACGCGCTGAAGTCGGTGCTCAAGGGTCGCGGCCTGGCCACGGGCCTCGGCGACGAGGGTGGCTTCGCGCCCGACCTCGAGTCCAACCGCGCCGCGCTCGACCTGATCCTCGAGGCGATCGAGAAGGCCGGTTACACGGCGGGCACCGACATCGCGCTCGCCCTTGACGTCGCGGCGTCGGAGTTCCACGGCGACGACGGCTATTCGTTCGAGGGGGCGAGCAAGACGTCGGAGGAGATGATCGCGTACTACGAGCAGCTGCTCGACGACTACCCGCTGGTCTCCATCGAGGACCCGCTCGACGAGGAGGACTGGGACGGTTGGAAGGCCATGACCGACCGGCTCGGCTCCCGGGTGCAGATCGTCGGCGACGACCTGTTCGTCACCAACCCCGAGCGGCTCCAGCGCGGCATCGCCAGCGGCACCGCCAACGCGCTGCTCGTCAAGGTCAACCAGATCGGCTCGCTCACCGAGACGCTCGACGCCGTCTCCCTGGCCCAGCGCAGCGGCTACCGCTGCATGATGAGCCACCGGTCGGGCGAGACCGAGGACACGACGATCGCCGACCTCGCGGTAGCGACGAACTGCGGCCAGATCAAGAGTGGCGCGCCGGCCCGGTCCGAGCGGGTGGCCAAGTACAACCAGCTGCTGCGCATCGAGGAAGAGCTGGACGACGCCGCGGTCTACGCCGGTGCCGGCGCGTTTCCGCGGTTCGCGCTCGGAGACGGCTCCACTCCCGACCGTCCCGCCGCCCCTGCGGACGACGAGGCCTGAGGGCCTCGACCGGTCACTGACGATCGACCAACGACGACTGACGACTGACGACTGGAGGTGCAGCCGCAATGACCGGACCGTCGAGGACCAGCGGCAGCGGGCGCGCCCCGGGTCGCACACCCGGCCGGTCAGCGGCCGGCGGCGCCGTCGGCCGTCCCGCGTCGGCCAGCGGTGGTCACTCGTCGGCCACCGCGGGGGCGCCCCGGACCGGGATGGGGGCGCGCACCGCCTCCGGGTCTCGCCCCCGCTCCGGCGGACCCACGCGGTCGGCGTCCGGGCGCACACCCGCGTCCCGGCCGGCACCCGCCTCCCGCGGGCGGACGGCCACCGGCCCACCGGAACGCACGTCGAAGGCCTGGGTGCGAGGAGCCGTGCTGGTGACCATCCTCGTCGTCCTGGCCGTCACCCTCGCGCCGACCGCACGCTCCCTCCTTCGCCAGCGCGGAGATTTGGCCGCGTTGCAGGAGAAGGTGGTTCAGCAGACGCAGAGCGTCACCGACCTCCAGCGGGAGCAGGCGCGCTGGGCCGACCCGGCATACGTCGAGCAACAGGCCCGTGAGCGGCTGAAGTTCGTCAAGGTCGGTGACCGCTCCTACAGCGTCATCGACCCGGCCACCGAGCCGCCGAAGCCGCCGGCCTCCGCTGTGGTCGCGGCGCCCAAGGCCGACGCCAACGCTCCGTGGTACGGCCAGGTTTGGCAGTCGATGCGGCTCGCCGACCAGCCCAGCGCCGGCATGGCCCCCGTCCCCGACAAGTGACCGGGGTCAGCGAGACCGATCTGGCGGCCACGTCGCGACAGCGGGGTCGGGCCATGCGCGGCGTCGTCGAGGTGGCGCACCGGTGTCCGTGCGGCGAGCCCGACGTCGTGCGCACCGCACCCCGACTACCGGACGGCACGCCCTTCCCGACCACCTACTACGCGACCTGCCCGCGGCTGACCGGCCTGGTGAGCACGCTGGAGACGCAAGGGGTCATGCGCGTCATGGAGTCACGGCTGCGGGCCGATCCCGTTCTGGCGGAGGGATATCGGGGCGCACACGAGGACTACCTCGCCCGACGTGCCGAGCTCGGTGACGTCGCCGAAGTCGCCGGAGTCTCGGCGGGGGGGATGCCCGACCGGGTCAAGTGCCTGCACGTCCTCGTCGCGCACTCCCTGGCTCGCGGACCGGGTGTCAACCCCCTGGGTGACGAGGCCCTCGGCCTGCTCGCCGACTGGTGGACGCCCACCAGCTGCGCCGCGGCGGTCGACGGTGGCTGACCTGGTGCGGGTCGGCGCCATCGACTGCGGCACCAACTCGATCCGCCTGCTGGTGGCCGACATCGACCGTGCCACCGGGGCTCTGACGGACGTGCTGCGCCGGATGGAGGTGGTCCGGCTCGGCTACGGCGTCGACCGCACCGGCCGGATCGACCCAGAGGCGATGGCCCGCACCGTCGCGATGGCCAGCGAGTATGCCGCCCAGTGCTCGGCGCTCGACGTCGGTCCGGTGAGGTTCGTGGCGACCTCCGCCTCCCGCGATGCCGGCAACGCTGCGGACTTCGTTGCGGGAGTAAAGGACGCGTTCGCGGAGTTCGGCGCGGCACCCGAGGTCGTCTCGGGGCGCGAGGAGGCACTGCTGTCGTTCCGTGGGGCGACCGGGGACGTCAGGGCGGCCGGGATCGACGGCCCCTACCTCGTCGTCGACCTCGGTGGCGGGTCGACCGAGCTCGTCCGCGGCACCGAGTCGGTCGAGGCCGCCCAGTCGGTCGACATCGGCTGCGTCCGGATGACCGAACGCCACCTGCACTCCGACCCGCCGACCGCGGCCGAGATCGAGGCCGCCACGGCTGACATCGAGGCCGCGGTCGCGTCGGCGCTGACAGAGGTCTCCGCCACGGGCATCCGCACCCTGGTGGGGCTGGCCGGCAGCGTCACCACGGTGACCGCGCAGGCCTGGTCGCTGCCGACCTACGACGCTCGCCGGATCCATCTCGCGGTGACGCCGGTCGTCCGGATGCGGGCCGCGGCGCGGGAGCTGCTCGGGATGACCCGCGCGCGGCGGTCCCTCCTGCCGTTCATGCACCCCGGACGCGTCGACGTCATCGGCGCAGGGGCGCTCATCTGGGACGTCGTCATCCGCGAGGTGGCGGCCGCTTCCGGCCTGGGCAACGAGCTCACCGTGGTGTCGAGCGAGCACGACATCCTCGACGGCATCGCGCTCGGTCTCGCCTGAGTCGGCCCCTCCGGTCTGGGTCGCGTCTGGTCGGCCGGCGACGTCAGCTGAGGATGCCGTACCGCGCGTTCCAGCGCTGGGCGCCCTGGTAGCCGTCGACCATTCCCCACACCCAGAAGGCGAAGACACCGAGGAACCCGATGAGGATCAGGGTGAGGAACCAGCTGACGACGTAGCCGATGAGGATGAGGACGCCCTTGCTGACCTCCCCGTTGATCATCGACCCCAGCCCAGGCACGAAGAACGCGGCCAGCAGCGACAGCCCGGGGCTCTTCGCCGCGACCGCCATCGGCGGATAGCCGTAGCCGGCCCCGTTCGGCGCGACCACGGTGCGGTCCTGCGGTGCGGCGTACAGTTGAGGCGGCGATGGTGGTCCGGGCGCCGGGCGCACTCCTGAGTTGGGCGCCGTGTGCTGGGTCCACCGCTGCCCGTCCCAGTACCTCAGGCCACTGTCGTGCGGGTACCACCCAGACGGTGGTGCAGGTGCTCCGCTCAAGAGATCCACCCCATGTTCGTCGGCTGCGGTTCGTTGGAAACAGCCTAAGGTCACCAGGTCGGGAGATCGATGGGGTCGAGGTTTTCTCGCCGGATTTGCTGCGTCCGCAGGCGGCACCAGGTCGGCTGAGGGACGGACCCACCCGGTGTGCTCTGATCGATGGGTGGACATCTGGGAGCGGGAGCACAGGTTGGCTTGGACGACCGTCGGGTGGGGCGCGCTCAGTGGGGTTGTCGGCCTGGCCGCGGCGGTCCGGTGGCGGGACCCCTGGCGTCGGGCGCTCGGTCTGCAGACCGCGGGTTGGGGCGCGGTCGACATCGGCATCGCCGTCGTGGGCCTGCGCCTGCAGCGGCGGCGTATGCGCGCGCTCACCGACGCATACGCCGATGCCGCTCAGGAAGCCGAGCGGGTGAAGCTGCGCCGCATCCTGCTGTTCAACGCCGCCGCGGACGTGGGCTACGTGGTCCTGGGGGCCGTGCTGGCCCGCGACTCTCGGCCCCGGGTCGCCGGTTCCGGCGTTGCCATCGTCATCCAGGGCGCGTTCCTGCTCGCGCACGACAGCGTCCATGCCGTCGGCGCGCAGCCGGGTGCGGCTAGCGTGCGGAAGACGTAGCGGACGCCTACCGTCCGGGTCCGTCACTACGCTGCCGGTCATGGCCATCGCTCGATTCCCCAGCCTTGTCGTCGACTGTCCCGACCCCGTGGCCCTGGCCACCTTCTACGGCGCCCTGCTCGACTGGCCGGTCACGACCTGGGAGGGCGGCGCGCGGATCCGGGCCGACTACGGCGACAGCATCGGGTTCCACCCCGTCGACGCCTATGCGCCGCCGCAGTGGCCGGGTCAGGAGCGGCCCCAGCAGATGCACATCGACGTGATGGTGGACGACCTGGACACTGCGGAGGCGGCCGCCCTGGAGCTAGGAGCGACGACGCACGAGCACCAGCCGGGCACGACCTTCCGGGTGCTCCTCGACCCGGCCGGCCACCCGTTCTGCCTCTGCGTCGACGCCCCCAGCTCGACGGACGCCGACGGCACGGCTGGGACGTCGTAGCCCCTCCGCGGTCGCAAGCGTTCGCCGCTTTCCCGCAGGCCCACCGTGGGGTCTTCAGTCACGGTGATGGGGTCGACCGGCCGGCTGATGCGCTCAGCCGGTTCGTCCGGGTATGCGGGTCATAGGGCTGGGCGTCGGGCATCTCGTCGAGTTCGCCTAGGGATAAACGGGATTGGCTTCGGTCGCGTGTCGGTGGTGGCGTCTAGCGTCGTCGGTATGGACGTTCGGACGTGGGGGTGTGGCGAGGAGCTGGTCGCTGCCCTGTCCGCGGTCACGGGTGTGTTGGAGGACCTGCCGGTGACGGTGTGCCGGTTGGGTAGCGGGGAGCTGGAGCAGGTGTTGGCGGTGGTGGACCGGTTGGCGGCGGTGGCGGCGGCGGCCCGGTTCACGCTGGTGTCGGAGGCGGACCAGCGCGGTGATATCCGGTGTTCGGCGTCGGGGACGGTACGCCAGTGGGTCACCGACCGGTGCCCGAGCCTGGAGGCCCGGGACGCGGGGGTGCTGGCGAAGGCGGTGACCCGGTTGAACACCCCCGCCCTGGAACCGGTGCGGGCGGCGGTCGCCGGTGGCCGGTTGTCGGTGCCGGCCGGGATCGTGGTGGCGGCCGAGCTGGCCGACCTGAAGCCGCTGCTGCAGCCGGGTACCGACGGGTCGGTGTTGACCGGGCTGGTCGAGGTGGGTGCCCGGTTCGGGGGGGACGGGGTCCGCGGGCTCCGGGACCTGATGCTCGTTACGTACGGGCACGGTCAGGTCATCCAGGATCAGCAGGACCGCCGGTCGGGGTTGACGAACCTGTCGTGTGGGTCGGACATCGGCGGCGGGGTCACCGAGTACCGGATGCGGCTCACTCCCGAGAGTCGGGCGGTGGTGGAGGCGGCGATCAACACCCTGTCCGCGCCCCACCCGGTCGGGATGCAGGACGGACCCGCCAGCGCCATCGGCCCGCAGGCGCCGGGCGACACCCGGACGGTGGAGCAGCGCCGCGGCGACGCCCTTGTCGACGTGTGTCGCCGCGCCGTCGCCCTCGGCCTCGCCGCCACCGCTAAGGCCGGTCCGGGTGTGGCTTTGGTTCAGACGGCCGCCGCCGGCGGACCAGCTGACCCAGGTGACCCAGGTGACCCGGGTGCAGCGGTTATGTCGCCCGGGTTCGCTGTCTGTCACGCCGTTTGGGGTCAAGGCGACCGTTTTGGTGACCATCGGCTACGACGACCTGGTCACCCGCCTCCGGCCCGGGACGCTGCTCGGTGGGATGACCGGCGGGACGGTCCTCGGCCCCGAGACGATCAGGACGCTGGCCTGCGACGCCGGGATCATCCCCGTCCTGCTCGGCAGCAACGGCCAGGTCCTTCAGCTCGGCTCGACCACCCGGGCGTTCACCGCCGCGCAGACCAAGGCGATGTGGCTCCGGGACCGGCACTGCACCTACCCCGGCTGCCGCACCCCCGCGACGTGGTGCGACGCCCACCACATCCGACACTGGGCCGACGGCGGCCCCACCGACCTGTCCAACGGGACATTGTTGTGCAACCGGCACCACCACGTCGTCCACCGCGACCGGATCACCGCACAGATCACCCTCGACGGTGTCGAATGGAACAACACCCCCGGCAGCTACGACCGCGCCCTCGACGCCCAAGCCCGGGAACCCCCCGAAGGCCCGGCTCGCGCTCTGGATCACCCACCCGACGACCCGCCCGCTCCTGCGGCGTGACCGCGGCGATGACTCGACCGACGGTCGATGTGCGGCTGTCCACATAGGCTCTGCAGGTGCCTCTGACTGCCCGCTTTCCCGGCACGTGTCGATCGTGCCGCCAGCCCATCGCCGTCGGCGAGGAGATCACCGACTCGGGAGAGACCGGAGGTCTTCGGTGGACGCATGTGACGTGTTCGGTCGACGGCCCCGCCGAGCTCTTCGCGTTGGACGACGAGTCATCGTCCGGTGAGGTGCCCGCCAAGGCCACCCGCACGGCCAGGGCCACCCGCACGGCCAAGGCCACCGCCACGACGGCGAAGGGTGCTGCGGCTATCGCCACGCAGGGCACTGGATCGTCAGCAGGAAGGGCGACGGCGCGAGCGAGGCGGGGGGCTGACGCGCAGGCTACGACCGTGACCACGGACAAACTCGAGGTCTGGACCGACGGAGCCTGCTCCGGGAACCCCGGCCCCGGTGGGTGGGCCTGGGCCACCCGCGACGGTCGCCAGGGGTCAGGTGGAGCCACGGATACGACGAACCAGCGGATGGAGATCCAGGCCGCCGCCGAAGCCATCACCACTCTGACGGAGCGCCCGCTCGTCGTGGTCAGCGACTCGACCTATGTCGTCAACTGCTTCCGGGACGGCTGGTGGAAGGGGTGGCTGGCGCGCGGGTGGACCAACAGCCAGAAGAAACCGGTCGCCAACCGAGACCTGTGGGAGCCACTGATCGCGGCGTACCAGCAGGGGGGTGTCTCGTTCCGCTGGGTGAAGGGCCATTCTGGCGACGAGATGAACGACCTCGTCGACCGGCTCGCCGTCGCCGCCGGACAGCAGCAACGGGCCTGACGACGCCCCGCTGACATCTACCCCCGGTCCCGTCACCACGGTGGGGCTAGTCGGAACCGCCTACCGCCAGCCCGGCCTCCAACGCCGCGATGATCTTGGGCCGCAGGTCGGTGGCCGCGATGACCTCGTCAACTGAACCAACCTGCACGGCGCGGTGGATGTTGTGCACACCGTCGAACTCCGCCGCTACCTGGCCGAGTTTCTCCGAACGCACCGTTGATCGCACCTCGGCCGCCGCGGCGACCAGGGCGGCCCGGTCGGACGCACTTGCCCCGGCGACCGCGTCCTCGGCCTGCTTGACCCGCGGGTCGCTCTGAGTGCGCGCGTTCACGTCACTCGCGAACACCACTGCAGCGGCCGGGGCCCCGCCGATGACCGACGCGAACGACCCCTCCACCGCGAGCACGGTCATCCGTGGGTTGAGAGCCTTCGAGAAGACGACGAACGCCCCGCCGTGGTAGCGAGAGATGACGCAGAAGACGATCGGCCCGTCGAAGTTGACGATGGCCCGCCCGATCTCCGCGCCGTATTCCAGCTGCAGCCCGCGCATCGAGTCGGGTGAGCCGTCGAAGCCCGACAGGTTGGCCAGCACCACCAAGGGCCGGTTGCCGCTGGCCGCGTTGATCGCCCGAGCGGCCTTCTTCGACGAGCGTGGGAACAGCGTGCCGGACGTGTAGACGTCGGGGCCGTCGGTGGGTGGGAACCCCCGTCTCGGCACGGACTTGCTCTCGATTCCCATCAACAGCACGGGAATCCCACCGAGGTGGGCGTCTTGGACGACAGCCGTCTCGGCGTCGGCCATGCCCGCCCACCGCTCGAGCGTGGGGTGGTCCTGGTCGGCCACCGCCCGCATCAGCGTGCGGATATCGAACGCCTTCTTGCGGTCCGGGTTCGTCGCGGGCGAGAAGATGTCGCCGACCGTCGTGAAGTCACTGCCCACCAGCGTGTGCGGGAAGGTCGTGACGTCACGGTCAGCCGGGTCGCTCGTCGACGCCCGCCGCGGGCCACGCTCACCTGGGGCCACGTAGGTGTGGTCGTAGTGGGCCATCAGGATCGCCAGAGCAGCGCCGAGGTCCGGCGCCCAGTACTGCGCCTGGCCGTTTGGGCCCATGACCCGGTCGTAGCCGCCGATGCCGAAGTTGTCCTCCGCCGACACCCCACCGGAGAAGTCCAGCGACTGCTTGCCGGTGAGCACCATGGCGCTGTCCGGCGTCATGACGAGGATACCCTTGGTGTGCATGAGCATCGTGGCTTCGGCGTTCCAGTAGGGCTGGGCCCCGACGTTGATGCCGGCCACGATGATGTTGATCTCCTGGCCCGCCTGGGTGAACTCGATGATCCGCTTCAGCCCTCGCGCCACCCAGTCCATGTTCTCGGTGCCCGAGTCCATCGAGATCCGCGCGCCGGCCGACAGGGCGTACCACTCGACGGGTACGTGCAGTTCTTCGGCCAGGTCTAGCGCCGCGATGATGCGCGTGCACTCGGCCTCGGAGACCGCGCCTAACGCGCGCGTCGGATCACCGCTCAGGACAACGCGTTTCACGCCATCAGGGTGCTGGTCGGTGCGAGTGGTGACGACGCCGACGATGATGCCGGCCTTGTTGAGACCCGGCGCCCGGTCGGCGGGGACGAGCCGACCGGTGTCGTCCAGGTCGTACTCGACCGACGACCCGCCGGGGCCAGCGACCATGTCCTGCATCTCGTAGGGGTAGACGGTGCCTCGTCGCCGGGCGCGCAACACCTTCTGCTGATAGTCGTCGACCGGCTTGAGCAGGTCGCGCGCGGGTAGGCCGACCTGGGAGGTGACGCCCGAACCGGCCTGGTAGAAGAACCGAGCCGAGATGGGCGTCACGGTGCCGTTCGGTCCGGCGGCGCGGCCGTCGGCGCGAATCTCCTCGATGCCCGCCCCCGCGGTCAGCGGGGCGATGCTCTGCTGGAGCGCGGTCAGCTGGTCGAGCTCGGCCTCGATGACGGGCCAGACGTGCAGCCACACATGGTTCATGTCGAGGCGGGCACCCTTGCTCCCGCGCGAGGCCCGCGCCCGACGGATCGCCTCCAGGCAGTTGGAGATCGCGCGCTCGACGTGGGGGAGCGCGGTGACGCGCCCCGCGTCGTTGCGGACGACGCCGAACTGCCGCACCTGCGCGAGCGCGATGAGCCGCTGGTCAGTGGGGTTGTCCCGGGCCACGGCGAGGTAGAGCAGGACGTCCTCAGGCGCGTCGAGGCGGGTGAGCGTGAACTGGCGCAGCCGCCACAGGTTGAGGCGACGGCCGACCATGGGGTGCACGCCGCGGACCAGGTGGTCCTCCACGACATGGTCCGCTGGCGCGTCCCCGTCGCGGCTCCACGCGACATGGTCCGCTGACGCGTCGCCGTCGCGGCTCCCCACGACGCCGCCGTCGTCGCCCGGGCGGAAGGTGAAGTACGCCGGCGGACGTCCGGACCCCGCTCCGACGGCGACCGCGATGCGCCGCACCCGCCGGATGAGGTCGAGGCGACCGATGATGTCGCGCAACGCGGCCGACGCGTCGTCGGGGCTCTCGGGCGCGTCCGGCCACGACAGGTAGAGGTCGACGACCGACTCCTGCCCGGCGGCCGCCGCGTCGACCTGGCTGGTCACGGCGTCCACCAGCGGGCTGCCGGGCTCCAGCTCGGACACCGAACCGATCGTCGTCACGAGGTGGGTGGGACGGTCGTCGAGGAGGTAGTCGGCAACGGCGAACGGCCGTCCGCCGATCGACTCCGAGGTCAGCCCGCTGAGCTCGTACTCGCGGTAGTGCCGGCGGATGAGGACCTCGAGCATCGGCTCGGCGTCGGGCATCCCGCCGTCCAGCCGGTCGAGGAGGAAGCGCACGATCTGCTCGGGAATGGCCGCGAGCGCGTCGATGCGCTCGGCGCGGTCGGGGGTGTCGGGGTTGGTGGCGAGCAGCTCCACCTGGTCGCGCACCGACGCAAGCACGGCGGCCCGTTCGGCGTCGACGAGCGGCTGGTCGAACCAGCGGAACCGGACGCTGCGGGCCAGGTCGCCGATGATCGGGAAGCGCAGCTGGGTCGCGAGGACGAGCCGGTCGAGCACCTCGCGCGCGGTCGCCGCCAGGGCCGCGACGGCCGGGCACGGCTCGCTCATCCAGCGCTGCAGCAGCGCCATGACGAGCTGCACCTCGGGCACAGACCGCTGCTGGGCCAGGAAGATGCGGAACACCGCGTCGTCGAGCTGGCGGTTCCGGTCGAACGAGTCGACGCCATAGTGCCGCAGCACCCGCATGAGCCGGTGCCCGAACTCCTCGGGCAGCTCGCCCCGCTCGATGTCGAGCGTCCGAAGGTACGTGTGGAACCGCTCGCGCGGCGAGTGCACGCGGTTCTCCACGTGCTGGTCCTCGCCGAGGGGTCGGTTGCGGCTCAGCTCGGCGAAGTCGGCGAAGAGCGACAGCAGGGCGACCTCCCGGTCGACCGGTACGGCGTCCGTCGTAGCCAGGGCGTTCCGGGCGTCGAGGTAGGCCTTGAGCGTGCGCCCCTCGTCAGCCCCTTCACCCGGGTCGAGGTCGTAGCCGAGCAGCATCCCCGAGAGGTCGGTGAGTGCCTGCCCCGCCTCCTGGGCCGCGGACCGGGACAGCTGCGGCTCGGGCAGCTCGAGGTCGGCCGCGACCTGGTCCTGCGTGCCTGCGGCCGCACCAGCGGCGTCGGCCTCGGCCTCGTCGTCGGACACCGGCTCGAGCCGGACCAGGGGCGCTCCGGTCTCGACCTGGCTGCCGGTGGAGACGAGCAGCTCCTTGACCGTCGCCGCGAACGGCGCTGGGAGGACGGTTTCCATCTTCATGCTCTCGAGGACCAGCACCGGGGCGCCCGCGGCGACGCGGCTGCCGACGGGGGCGGGGGTGGCGACCACGAGCGCCGGTGCGGGAGAACGCATCACGCCACCCTCGTCGCGGCTGACCCGGTGCGTCGTCCCGTCGACCTCGACCAGGTGCACCGGTCCGTGGGTGGCCGTGACGAGGCGGTAGCGAGCGCCCTCGAGGACCAGCCGGCTGGCGTACTCGTCGATGCGCTCGAGCTCGGCGTTCAGTGGCTCCGAGCCGTCGACGCCGACGCGGAACCGCTGTGGGCCGACGCGCGTCACGAGCACCTTGTGCACCTCGCCGCGCAGCTTGAGGTCCACCGCCCGGCCGACCTTGTGCTGCACCTGCGGGCGGCCCCCGCGGGCGGTCTCGAGCAGCCGTGCCACCTCGACCTGCTCCTCGTCCTCGTACGCCTCGATGCCGGCCGCGACGAGCGCGACACCGGAGTGGTGGGCCGAGGTCAGGCGACCCTCGCCGCGCACCCGGTCGATCCAGCCCGTGTCGGCCGATCCGTCGACGACCTCTGGCTGGTCGAGCAGGTCGAGGATGAAGCTCTTGTTGGTGGCCCCGCCCTCGATGACCACCGTCGTCTCGGTCACGGCTCGCCGCAGTCGAGCGAGCGCCTCGTCGCGGTCGCGCCCGGACGCGATGATCTTGGCGATCATGGAGTCGAAGTCGGCCGGGATGGTGTCGCCCTCGCCCACCCCGGTGTCCACCCGGATGCCCGGCCCGGCGGGCAGCGCCAGGAGGGCGATCCGCCCCGGCGCGGGTGAGAAGTCGCGGTCGGGGTCCTCCGCGTTGAGCCGAGCCTCGACCGCATGACCGCGCTCGGCGGGCTGCTCGCCCTCCAGCCGGCCACCGGCGGCGACGTGGATCTGCAGCTTGACGAGGTCGGTGTCGGTCGTCACCTCGGTGATCGGGTGCTCGACCTGGAGGCGGGTGTTGACCTCGAGGAAGGCGAAGTACTGCCCCCCCGGGTGGTAGAGGAACTCGACCGTGCCGGCCCCGGCGTACCCGACGGCCAGGGCGAGGCGCTCGGCGCTGGCCTTCAGCTCGCGGACCTGCTCCGGCGCGAGGACGGGCGACGCCGACTCCTCGATGACCTTCTGATTGCGCCGTTGCACGGAGCAGTCGCGCACGCCCAGGGCCCACGCCGTGCCCTGGCCGTCGGCGATGACCTGCACCTCGACGTGGCGGGCACCGGTGACGAGGCTCTCCAGGAAGACCACCCCGCTGCCGAAGGCGCGTTCCGCCTCGTCGCGGGTGCGGGCGTACGCGTCGGTCATGTCGGCGTCGGACCGGATCACCCGGATGCCGCGCCCACCACCCCCGGCCGTGGCCTTGAGCATGACGGGGTAGCCGATCTCGTGGGCCTTGGCGATCGCAGCGTCGAGCGTGTCGACCGGGCCGCGGCTCCACGGAGCGACGGGGACGCCGACCTCCTCGGCGATGAGCTTGGAGCCGATCTTGTCGCCGAGCCGGCGCATCGCCTCGGGACTCGGGCCGATGAATGTCACGCCGAGCCGGCCGCACAGCTCGGCGAACGCCGGATCCTCCGCGACGAAGCCCCAGCCGACCCAGACGGCGTCGGCGCGGGTCTCGCGCAGGGCCTTCTCCAGCACAGCATGGTCGAGGTAGGGACGCGCCGAGGCCGGGCCGAGGTTGTACGCCATGTCGGCCTCACGCACGAACATCGCCCGCCGCTCGCCCTCGGTGTGCAGGGCGACGACCTCGATGGGTCCGGCCGACCGGTCTGTCGGCGAGGCGGTCTGGGCGTTGAGGTCGCGGACCGCGTGGATGAGGCGCATCGCCGCTTCCCCGCGGTTGACGACGGCGATCCGCGTGAACGTCACCGGTGCCTCCTTGCACTGCGCGTCTCCGGCACCTGCTCGGGCGAGAAGCGGGAGCGGCTGGTCATCACCGGAGAATCTTTCACACCCCGCTCCTACTATCGAGTCCGTCATCCGCGGCGGAGTCTGTCCGGCCGCCGGTCGGATCGCGACGCATACCGAGTTCCGGGAACAAACCGGGCGTGATCCCCTAACGTCGCTCTCGCGACCCCCGGATCTGCCACATCGGTCCCGGCCCGACCCCGAACCCGACCTGTAGGTCGGCCGACCGAGAGGTGACCCATGACCCCCGAAGAGCTGATGACCGAGGCGTGCCGACTGGCGAAGGAGTCGGTCGACAACGGCTGGGGCGGGCCCTTCGGGGCGGTGCTCGTCAAGGACGGTGAGATCGTCGCGCGCGGACAGAACCGGGTGCTGCTCACCGGTGACGTCACCGCGCACGCCGAGGTGGAGACGCTGCGCAAGGCCGCTGCCGTGCTGAACCCCCAAGCACCGTCCATCGCGCAGACGCACCGCAACGAGTCCACCCTCACGCTCGTCCCTCGACCGGAGGGCTCCGCCGACGTCGTCCCGGAGCGCGCCCGGATGTTCATGGGGATGGAGATCTACATCAGCGGCGCCCCGTGCCCGATGTGCATGAGCGCCATCTACTGGGCGCGCCTCGACGCGGTCTACTTCGCCAACGACCTGGAGGCGACCCGGGCCATCGGGTTCGACGATGCCTTCCAGTACGAGGACTTCACGCTGCCCCTGCCCGAGCGCCGGGTCAAGATCGAGCAGTTCCGACCCGACCTCGGCGACGCGGCATACCGGGCCTGGGACTCCAAGGCCGACCGGCACCCCTACTGACGCCCGCACTGACCCGCGTCGACACACTCTGCCGATGAGTACCGACCGCTCGACGGACCTGGCCTCCCGGCGCGGGCCGGCCACCGTGGTGATCGGGCAGCGCCTTCGTCCTGACCGCCATGACGCCTACCGCCGTTGGCAGGACGACGTCACCGCCGCGGCCGCCCGATTCCCGGGCTACCTCGGGTCTGAGGCGACGCCGGTGCCCGACCAGCAGGGCGACGCCACGATCATCTACCGCTTCGACACGGCCGAGCACCTCGACGGGTGGCTGACCAGCACGGCCCGGGACGAGCTCGTCGCGAGCGGCACCGACCTGTTCGACGCGCCGCCGACCCAGCAGGTCCTGGTCGGGGGCGACGACGACGAGCCGCTCGCGACCGTGGTCGTGTCGCACGCCGTTCTCCCGACGGACGAGGCGACGTTCCTGGAGTGGCAGGACCGGATGACGGAGGCGGAGAGCCGCTCTCCGGGCTTCCGCGGCTCCGAGCTGTTCCCACCGGTGCCCGGGGTGCAGGCCGAGTGGACGGCTCTCTACCGGTTCGCGTCGGCCGCCGATCTCGAGCGGTGGATGGCCTCGGACGAGCGCCGCCGGCTGTTGGACGAGGGAGAGCGGTTCCAGGACTTCCGGCTGCGGAGGGTGAGCGGCACGTTCGGCAGCTGGTTCCCGGCGACCGGGTCCGGTGCCGATGCGACCCCGATGCCCAACTGGAAGTCAGCGCTCTCCGTCCTCGTGGGGCTCTACCCGACGGTCGTGCTCCTCACGCTTGCCCTCGGCAAGATCTGGCCCAGCGCGGCTGTGGGAGAGCCTGTTGCTGGGCAACGTCCTGTCGGTGACGCTGCTCACCTGGGTCATCATGCCCACCGTCAACCGCGTCTTCGCCTTCTGGCTGACGCCTCGACGCGACGCCGAGCAACCGCGCACGGACGTCACGGGCGCCGTGGTGTCGATCCTGTTCCTGACGGTGGCGGCGGCGGTGTTCTGGCTGGTCACCGTCGTGATCTGGACGTTGCCCTGAGGGGCTGACCGCGGGACGTCAGGCGCGGGCCGGGTGGCGGAAGACGAGCACCAAGGCCCGCGCGGCCAGGACGAACGCGAAGAAGAACAGCGCCGCGCCGAGGAAGGTGTAGAGCCGCAGCGCAGGGAGCATCATCGGGCCGGTCTCGTTGACGATGAGGATGACCCCGCAGACGGCCAGCGCCCCGGCGAGGAGGGTGACGGTCAGCTGCTGGATGAGGTGGGTGACGAACCGCCGGTCGCGCTCGTCGGCCAGCACCCGCACGTTGACCGTCGTGCGGCCCTCCTGAAGGTTCTCCGCGATCGCGTTGAGCCGGCGCGGCAGCCGGGTCAGCAGCGGGACCAGGGTGATCAGCTGGTCCTCCAAGCTCGCCTTGATCTCGCTCGGGGCGAACCGGTTGCCGAGCACCGCCCGCCCCTCCTCGCGGGCCGCCGTAACGAGGTCGACGGCGGGTGAGATCGACCAGAGCGTGCCCTCGAGCGCGCCCAACGCCCGCAGGGCGGAAGCCACCTGGGGCGGCACGGTGAACCGGTGGCGCACGACGAGGCTGAACATCGCGCCGAACGGTCCCGCGGATGTGCTGTTGCCGGGGACCGGGCCCGACGCATACCGCTGCACGAGCTGCCCCAGGTCGCGCTCGAAGACCCGGTCCTCGAGGTCGTCGGGGCGGTCCAGCAGCTGGAGGAAAGCGTCCGTCGCCGACATCGAGTCGCGCCGCTCGACCGAGTGCAGGAGCAGGGCCAGCGCGTCCCGGGAGCCTCGGTCGAGCCGGCCTACCGCTCCAAGGTCGAGCAGCACGAGCCGGCCCGCCGGCTCGACGATGATGTTGCCCTGGTGCAGGTCGGCGTGGAAGACGCCCGTGACGAGCACCTGACGCAGCACCGACCGCAGCAGACCGCGCGCCAGCCCGTCGCGCGTCGGGGCGTCCATGGCGCCGAGCGCGGCCGCGCCCTTCGAGACCGGGACGCCGGACACCCGCTCCATGACGATGAGCCGCCGCCGCTCAGCTCCGGGTAGACGGTCGGAACCCGGATGCCGTCTCCGGGGACCATCCCGGCGGCGACGGCCGCCTGGCTGGCCAGCTCGACGGTGTAGTCGAGCTCCTCCTCGAGACTCTCGGCGAAGCCCTTGGCAATCCCGTAGATGCCGATCTGGGGCCCCCAGCTCGTGGCCCGGTTGGCCCACTGGGCCAGGCGCAGCACGATGTCGAGATCGGCCGTCACCTGCGCCCGAGCCTTGGGCCGCTGCACCTTGACGACCACAGGAGTGCCGTCGAGGAGCGTCGCCGGATGCACCTGGGCCACCGACGCAGCGGCCAACGGCTCGGGGTCGACGGCGGCGAACGCCCGGTCGAGCGGACCGCCGAGCTCGGCCTCGATGACGGTCACCAGCTCGGACCACGGCACCGTCGGGACGTCGGCTTGGAGGTGCGCGAGCTCCTCGGCGAAGGTCGGACCGATGAGGTCCGGACGGGTCGCCAGCATCTGTCCGAGCTTGACGAAGGTGACGCCCCCCTCGGCCAGGGCCTCGCGGAGGTGCCGGGCGACGGTGATGGGCGGCTCGTCGCTCGTCGTCCGCCGGTAGCCGCGTAGGTAGCCGCCCAGCCCGTGCTGGGACGCGATGGCGACGATCTGCGCGTACCGGCGGCTACGGCGCCACCGGGCGGGGAGCCCCCGCAGCCATGGCAGGACCCCAGGAAGTGTCCCGGTCGAGACGATGGCCTCGAGCGCCACGAGGAGGGCGAGCCCCAGACCGAACGACCACGCCAGGGCCAGCGTCAGGACCAAGAGGGCCGCAGGGGTGTCTACGGTGACCGCGAAGTCGAGGCCGCGCCCACCGAAGAAGATGTCGACACCCGGGAAGCGCTCGATGACCTCGACCAGCTGGCCGAACACCCAGGCGACGAGCAGGCTCACGACGACGGTCCGCGGCCAGCCGACCGGCACGCCGAGCAGCCGGCGCGAGATGAAGGCGAGCACCACGGCGTTGATCACCGCGGCCAGGACGACCCAGAGTTCGTTCACGCGCCAACTCTCGCAGTCGGAGGTCGTTCGCGAAGTGGAACGTGGCAGCATCTCCTGGTGGTCCCAGGTCTCGTGCCGCTGCCGCATCCGGTCACGCGGCAACGCTTCTCGTCTCCGGTGCCGCCGGGCACGGGGTGGCCGGGCGACCCCGCCGACGAGACGACTCCCGTCGCCCGGACCGCGGCGGCGGCCGGACGGCTGGCGCGCAGCAGCGACACGGTCGAGCAGCTCGCCGCCCGGGTGTCGGTATGCCGCGCGTGCCCGCGCCTCGTCGCGTGGCGGGAGGCGGTCGCCACGACCGGCCGGCGCGCCTCGTTCGCCGACCAGCCCTACTGGGGGCGACCGGGGCCGTCGTTCGGCGACCCGGCCGCGCCGGTCGTCATCATCGGGCTCGCACCGGCGGCCAACGGCACCAACCGCACCGGGCGGATGTTCACCGGTGACCGGAGCGGCGATTGGCTGTATGCCGCCCTCCACCGCACCGGGTACGCCAGCCAGCCGAGCAGCGTGGCTGCGGGGGACGGCCTGCGCCTCACCGGGATCCGGATCGTGGCCGGGGTGCGGTGTGCTCCGCCGGCGAACAAGCCGCTCCCCGTGGAGCGCGAGACGTGCGGCGCCTGGCTCGACCGCGACCTGGCCCTGTCGGCGCCGGGGCTGCGGTCACTGCTCGCGCTCGGCGGCATCGCCTGGGACGCGACGCTGGCCAGCGCCCGCCGGCTCGGCTGGGCCGTCCCGAGACCCAAGCCCCGGTTCGGCCACGGCGCCGAGGCCGTCCTCGTGACCGCCGACGGCCGTCCGGTCCGGCTCGTCGGCAGCTACCACGTGAGCCAGCAGAACACCTTCACCGGCAAGCTCACGGAGCCGATGCTCGACGCGGTCATCGGCAGGCTGTAGAACGGTTTCGGGGCCTCAGCCCCGTCGCCCGGTGGACGCGAGGTGACACACGCAGGGGTTGTCAGCCACGAACGTGTGACATTTCCACCGGATGTCCGTGTCGCCTTGCCAAGGGCTGACTCGGGGAACACAGTTCTTCCATGCGCCGAACCATCGTTGTCGCGGCCTCCGGCCTCGCACCCCTAGCTCTCGTCCTCGCCGCCTGTTCCGGGAACGGGCCCGCGTCCACCGGGGGGTCGACCGCGGGGGGCACGGCCGCCGGCAACGCCGGGGGCGGGGGCACCATCACCGTCGCCGCCAGCGACGACACCAACATCCAGGAGCTGTTCCAGCAGACCCTGATCCCCGACTTCCAGGCCGCGAACCCGGGCACGACGGTCAAGCTGACCTACGACCTCCACGGGACGAACGACCAGGCCAACTTCGCCAAGCTCGCCGCGGCCAGCCAGCAGGGCCGCGACCCGGCGATGGACGTCACGGCAAGCTTCGTGCCCAAGGCCGCTAAGGCGGGCCTGCTCGTCACCGACACCAGCAAGGTGCCCAACCTCACCAGCGTCGACAGCAAGATCGTCGCCGCGGGTGGGCCGGGCGCGGTGCCCTACCGCGCGTCCTCGGTGCTGCTGGCCTACAACCCCGACAAGGTCACCAACCCGCCCAAGACGCTCGACGAGCTGCTGGCCTGGATCAAGGCCAACCCCGGCCGGTTCACCTACAACTCGCCCAAGACCGGTGGCTCGGGCGGAGCGTTCGTCACGACCGTGCTGGACAGCAAAGTGCCCCAGGCCGACCGCGACCAGATGACGACGGCCTACAAGAAGGAGCTCGAGAAGGACTGGGACCCGGGCTGGCAGACCCTCGCCGGCCTCAACCAGTACGTGTTCCAGAAGGGCGTCTACCCCAACGGCAACAACCAGACGCTCCAGCTGCTCTCCTCCGGTCAGATCGACATGGCGCCGGTGTGGTCCGACCAGTTCATCTCCGGCCAGGCGTCGGGGTCGATCCCCAAGACGATGAAGGTCCAGCAGATCTCCAACCCGTCCTTCACCGGCGGCGCGTCCTACCTCGGGGTCGTCAAGGGGTCCAAGAACCAGGACCTCGCGTTCAGGTTCGTCAACTTCATCCTGCAGCCCGACGAGCAGGCCAAGATCGCCCAGAAGATCGCCGGGTACCCCGCCATCCCGCTGAGCAAGCTGTCGCCCGACGTGCAGGCGCAGTTCAAGGACGCCGACACCCAGAACCTGCGCCCCGGCTACTTCGCCGACCACGCCACCGACATCAACAACCTGTGGGACCAGAACGTCCCGGGCAAGTGACGGTCCGGCTGTGAAGCCCACCCTGCGGCACCGGTTGGGTGGGCTGGCCCTCGCCAGCCCGCCCCTCCTGCTGGTCACGCTGTTCGTCGGGTTCCCGATCGTCACGGCCGTCGCCTACAGCCTCGGTCACACCGGCGGGCTCAACGCGACGGTGGCGGCGATCGCCAATGACCAGCAGACCGTCGACGCCTGGTGGAAGGTCTCGTTCGGCGCCTACACGCAGCTGTTCGCCGACCCCCGGTTCCAGCGCGACTTCACGGTCACCGTGCTGGTGACGCTGGCGACGACGGCCATCGTCGTGTTCCTCGCGTGGGGGATCGCGCTCTACGTGCGGCTCTCCGACTCGTGGATCTCCCGTGTGCTGTCGGCGCTGGCGGTCATCCCCATGTTCATCCCGGTGGTCATCGCCTCGTGGGCCATCCTCACGTTCTACGCGGCCGACGGCTTCCTCCGGTCGCTCTCCGCGCAGGTCGGGCTGGAGGGGCCGGTCTGGGGCTACTCCATCACCGCCGTGCTCATCGGACTGGTGTGGACCCACCTGCCGTTCGCCACGCTCATGGTGGTGTCGGGCGTCCAAGCGGTCCCCGACGCGCTCATCGAGGCGGCCCGCGACGCCGGCGCGTCGATCCCGGTGACCGTGCTCCGCGTCGTCGCACCGCTGGCACTGGTGCCCACCGTGATCGCCGGCACGTTCACGGCCATCGGCACCCTCGGTGCCTTCACCGTGCCGTACTTCACCGGCCCCAACGCCCCCAAGATGCTCGGTGTCGACATGGCCGACTACTTCCAGGCGTTCAACCTGCCGCAGTCCTCGGTCGTCATGGCCGTGGTCGTCTTCGTCGTCGCGTCGGGCTTCGGCGCGGTCTACGTGTGGGCGAACTACCGCAGCGCGGCGACGTCGGGCCGGGTCTGAGATGACGACGCTGCCCACCCTCCCGGCCGCGACGCAGGCCGTGCCGGACGATGCGGTCACCACCCGGGCCCCGGTCGAGAGGGCCGCCGGCTCGGGGCGCGGCAGCAGCCGTTGGGTCGGCCGGCTGCTCAGCACGGTGTTCGTCCTCGTGCTGGCCGTCTTCATCCTCGGGCCGTTGCTGTGGCTGGGGATCCGCGCCTTCGCCACGAGCTGGACCTACCCCAACCTGACCCCCGACGGGTGGACCCTGCAGTGGTGGGCGTCGGTCTTCGACGACCCCAACCTCAAGAGCTCGGTCGTCCTGTCGTTCCAGTTCGCCCTGACGACGATGATCGTGTCGGCCGTGCTGTGCCTCCCGGCGGCGTACGCGTTCGCGCGCTTCGACTTCCCCGGTCGCCGGGTCTTCCTCATCGGCCTGTTCGCCACCAACGCGTTCCCGAAGATGGGCCTGTTCGTCGCGCTCGCGTCGCTGTTCTACGCGCTCAACCTCATGTCGACGTTCGTCGGGGTCGTCATCGTGCACGTGCTCGGCACGGTCGTGTTCATGACCTGGATCCCGGCCGCCGCCTTCGCGTCGGTGCCGCGCTCCTACGAGGAGGCGGCCCGTGACGCGGGGGCCAGCCGGCTGACGGTCCTGCGCAAGATCACCCTCCCGCTGGCCCTGCCCGGCATCACCGTCGCGCTGATCATGTCGTTCCTCGCGTCGTTCGACGAGGCGCAGGGCACCTACTTGGTCGGCAACCCGGAGTTCATCACCATGCCGACCCAGATGTACTCGCTCGTGCTCAACTACCCGCCCCAGGTGGCCGCGGTCTTCTCGATCATGCTGGCCATCCCCTCCGCCGTCCTGCTCCTGCTCGTGCGCAAGCACGTCATGGGCGGGCAGCTCGCCGAAGGGTTCCAGATCCGATGACCTCCCCGAGCGCGACGAGCGTGACGAGCGCGACGACCACCCGGTCCCGCGCCCCCGAGCGAGCAGGGGCCGGTGCCGACGCGGGGGGCCTGACCCTGCGAGGCGTACACAAGGTGCTCGGCGGGAGGGCGATCGTCGACAACCTCGACCTCGTCGTCGAGAAGGGCGAGCTGGTATGCCTGCTCGGCCCGTCGGGGTGCGGCAAGACCACGACGCTGCGCATGGTTGCGGGCTTCCTCGAGCCCGACGAGGGGTCGATCCTGATCGAGGGCACTGACGTGACCGACCTGCCGCCCGAGCGGCGGCCGACGGCCATGGTCTTCCAGAACTACGCCCTGTGGCCGCACATGTCGGTGTTCGACAACATCGCCTTCGGCCTCAAGCTGCGCAAGCGGCCCAAGGGGGAGATCAGGGACAAGGTGGGCGAGGTCCTCGAGCTGGTCGGCCTGACCCACCACACCAACGCCCGGCCGGCGCGGATCTCCGGCGGCGAGCAGCAGCGGGTGGCCCTGGCCCGGGCGCTCGTGCAGGAGCCGAAGGTGCTGCTGCTCGACGAGCCCCTCTCCAACCTCGACGCCAAGCTGCGGGTGCGGGTCCGGGAGGACATCCGCGAGATCCAGCAGCGGCTCGGGATGACGACCGTCGTCGTCACCCACGACCAGGACGAGGCCCTCTCGATCTCCGACCGGGTCGCGGTGATGAACGGCGGGCGGATCGAGCAGTACGCCGAGCCGGTCGAGCTCTACCGCTCGCCCGCCACGACGTTCGTGGGCGGGTTCGTCGGCGCCACCAACGCGCTCACCGGCCGCATCCGGCACGAGGACGGCCGGACCTGGGCGGTGCTCGGCGACGTCCGCGTGCCGGTCGAGGCCACCAACCTTGCGTCCGGCCAGTCGTCCGCCGAGGGCGACACCATCTCCGTGCGCCCCGAGGACGTCGTCGTCACGGCGGGCGGCCGGGACGAGAGGTCCGGGGTGCCGGCGTCGCTCGGACGCGTGATCCCGCGCGGTCACTTCACCGAGGTCGTCGTCCGTCTGGGTGCCGGGGGTGCCGGGGGTGCCGGAGCCGCCGGGGCCGCCGGGGTCGCCGAGGACGACGCGACGACGGTCCGCGCCTACGTCGATGCGGGTGCGGTCGGCGGTGCGGGGGACCAGCACGTCGTGCGGTTCCGCCGGGCGCTGGTCTACCGCGACGGCCACCTGCTCTGACGTGCTGAGCGACCCGCTCGCCGGGCGGCTGGGCCGGCCGTTGGCCATCGCTCACCGCGGTGACCCGATCCCGTTGCGGGAGAACACGATTCCGTCGATCGGCTCGGCAGTGTCCTTGGGCGCCGACATCGTGGAGATCGACGTCAAGACCACCCGCGACGGCGTCAGCGTGGTGCTCCACGACGACTCGCTCGGGCGGCTCTGGGGAGTCGACCGCGACATTCGCACGATGACCGCAGCCGAGGTGGCTGCCGTGGGGGAGGGCACCCGGCGCATACCCACGCTCGAGCAGGTGCTCGCCCTGTTCACCGGCACCGACACCGCGGTGATGGTCGACATGGACAGCGGGGAGTGGGCCGCGGCGGCCCGGGCCACGACCGGACGGGCGGTCGACCGGGGCGCGGTGCGCCCCACGCAGGTCGTGTGGTGCGGCGCCGTGGAAGGGATGCGGGAGGTTCGCGCGGCCGACCCGGAAGCGCGGATCTTCCTGTCCTGGGGCGAGGAGGCGCTCGACGGACCACCCTCTGATGCGCTCGTCCGGGCCCTGCGGCCCGAGGCGTTCAACCCCTTTTGGCGGGTGCTCGACCTGGGGGGCCGCGAGTGGGCCGCCGCCCGCGGCATACCGGTGTCCTGCTGGACGGTCGACGACCCCACGACCATGCGCGAGATTGTCGCGGCGGGCGTCGATGCCATGATCAGCAACGACATTCGTACGCTGCTCTCGGTCCTGGGGACCGACGCAGCCGAGGAGTCGGCGTGACCAGCCTCGACCTCGAGGAGGGGCGTGCCGTGGCGATCCGCGCGGCGGAGATCGCGACGGAGGTCCTGCGGGCCACGCCGCTCGGCGTCGTGCGCACCAAGGCCCACGCCGCCGACGTCGTGACCGATGTCGACACCGCGACCGAGCGCGCGGTGCGCGAGCATCTCGCCCGGGCCTACCCCGGCCACCGGGTCGTCGGGGAGGAGTGCGGCGGCACGGCCGACAACGGGCCGACGTGGTACTGCGACCCGGTCGACGGCACGACCAACCTCGCGTCCACGCTGCCGTGGACGTCGTTCTCGCTGTCCTTGGCGGTGGGCCACGAGCCGCTCGTCGGGGTGGTCGCCGACCCGTGGCGGGGAGAGGTCCTCCACGCCGTGCGCGGGGGAGGCGCGTGGCGCCGGACCCTGGGCCACGTCGTCGACGAGCCGGTCCACGTGGCCGACACCGACGTTCTCGGCGGGGCTGTCGTGATGAGCGAGTGGGCCGCTCACGTGCCGTGGCCGGGGATGCTCGCGCTCCTCCAGGCCCTGGGACAGCAGCACGCGACGATGCGGGTGATGGGGTCCGGCACCCTGTCGGTGGCCAGTGTCGCGGCCGGTCGAGCAGCGGGGTCGGTGATCGGCGACTTCCACCCGGAGGACCACCTCGCGGCGATGCTGCTCTGCCGGGAGTCAGGCGCGGTCCTGCGGGACAGTGCGGGTCAGGACGAGCCCTGGCCGGCGCCCGGGCCGTTCGTCGTCGCCGCGCCGGGTGTGGTCGACATCATCGTCGACCTGGTCCGGACGGCCACAGCACTACGCTGACGGCCGTGAGCTCCGCCCCGGCCCTCTTCGCCGTCACCGTCCTCGGGGACGACCGACCCGGCATCGTCGCTGACGTCACGGGCGCTCTGGCCGGCCTCGGGTGCAACCTCGAGGACTCCACGATGACGTTGCTCCGTGGGCATTTCGCGATGGTCGTGCTCGTCCGCACGGATCACGCCCTCGACGAGGTGAGCGCGGCGCTCGAGCCCCTGTCGGCCGCGGACCGGCTGACCGTCGACGTGCGGCCGCTCCCCGAGCACGAGGTGCCCGCCAGCCCCGGCGCGGCCTACACCCTGCACGTCCACGGTGCCGACCGGCCGGGCCTCGTCGCCTCGATGACGACGGTCGTCCTCGCCCACGGCGGCAACATCGTCGACCTCTGCTCCCGGCTGGGCGAACAGACCTACACGCTGGTCGCCGATCTCGTGCTCCCCGAGGGCGGCTCCGTCGACGACCTCGAGGAGGAGCTCAGCGCGGTCGCGCGAGAGATCGGCGTGGACTTCCACATCTCCGCCGTGGACGACGACCTGCTGTGACCGGGGGCGCCCAGGTCTGGCGGATGCCGGACCTGCCGCCGGGGCGGGTGCTGCCGGTGGTGTGCACCCCGGACCCGGTGCTCGGTATGCCGGGTGAGCCGGTCGACCCCGCAGCCCCCGACATCGTCCAGCTGGCCGCCGACCTTCTCGCCACCCAGGTGGTCTCGCCGGGCTGCGTCGGGCTGGCGGCGCAGCAGGTGGGGGTGGCCCGGCTGGTCTTCAGCGTCGACGTGTCCAACCATCCGAAGACGCGGGTCAGCCACGGCCGGTTCGTCCTGTGCAACGCGACCGTGGTCTCCAGCAGTCGGCGCGAGCGCGGCCGCGAGGGGTGCATGTCGGTGCCCGACTTCACCGGTGACGTGGCCAGGGCCCGCCGCCTCGTCGTGCGGGGCCAGCTGCCGGCGAGTGCCGAGTGGGTCGAGCTGGAGACCGACGCGTTCGAGGCGGTGGCGCTGCAGCACGAGATCGACCACACGCGGGGGCTGATCTTCCTCGACCGGGTCGCCGGATCCCATGCCGTCCACCCTCGCCGCACCTACCTTTGACCCGTCCCGCACCCTCGCACCGTCACCCCGCTCGGGTCGCCCCGCGCATACAGTGGTGCCGCCCCCGTGGCCCAACGGGCAGAGGCAGGCGACTTAAAATCGCTACAGTGCGAGTTCGAATCTCGTCGGGGGCACCGCCCTTCAGTTGACGTCGTTGCCCTCCGATGTTTGCCGGCCCTGGCACTCGACTGACCGTCATGCCCCTCGGCTGCCGGAACGACGGCAGCCGAGTGCCATGACGGGCAGTCGAGAGGCCTGGGCGATCCGGATGACGGGCAGTCGAGTGGGGTGGACGGTCGGCATGCCAGCCAACACCGTCCATGGACCCGGCCAAGCTGCGGCGGGGCCTCGAGCTGCGCCGTGAGACCGAGCGTCGACGGCGCCACGTCCTGGCGCCGAGGGCACGATCGTCACGCCGGGGGCCACGACATACCGTGCCCGGGCCGTGACAGTCGTGCCCCCGGCGGCGTGCCGGACTCGGCTCGGCGTCACCAGCTGACCGGGTCGACCCCGTTGACCCGGCACCACACACGACGCGGCCGGCGCGGACGCGCAGAGCATCCACAACGCCTACGCCTCAGGTCCGCCGACGAGCAGCCACCATGACGTGGGCGCGGTCACGGGCGACTGAGTCGCTCGCGCAGCCCGAGGCGCACCGAAGGCCACTCGCCGTCGATGACCGAGTAGACGACGACGTCGCGCCGGGTGCCGTCGCGCCACAGGTCCTGGTTGCGCAGCACGCCGTCCTGCTTCGCGCCCAGCGCCTCGATCGCGCGTCGGGAGCGCCGGTTGTGCCAGTGGGTGCGGAACTCGACGGCGACGCACTCGAGCTCCTCGAACGCGCGCGTCAGCAGCAGGAGCTTGGCCTCGGGGTTAATGAGCGTGCGCTGGGCGCTCACCGCCAGCCAGGTGGAGCCGATCTCGAGGCGCCGGTGGTCGGCGCGGATGTTCATGTAGGTCGTCATGCCGACGGCCCGGCCGGTCTGCGCGTCACGGATGGTCCAGGGGCACATGGTCCCCGCGCGGTTGAGGGCGAGCCGCCGCTCGATCTCACCGGTCAGCTGCTCCGGGGAGGGAATCGTCGTCACCCAGAGGCGCCACAGCTCGCCCTCGGCGGACGCCTCGGCCAGCTCCGGGCCGTGCTCCGGCCTTAGCGGGTCGAGGACGACGTGGTCGCCACGCAGGGTCGGAACCTCGAGGAACGACTCAGGCTCGGTCACGGTTCCAACATAGGGTGGTCCTGAAGGGACGGAGGGGAACTTTTCCACAGGCTCGCTCGCCCTATTGTGTGTAGAGGCGTCCGGACGGGGACGCCAGACCGTCTCTTGGAGGACACATGGCCGGAAACAACCCGGTGTTCGCGCAGGTCAACCGCCAGATCCGCGAGGGGTACGCCGGTTTCGGCTCCCAGCAGCACGGGACCCAGGGCGGCGGCTTCGCCCAGGGCACCCAGGGCCAGAGCGCGGTGCAGGACCGGATGAGTCAGAACAGCACGGGCTACAACGCCGACCAGCTCGAGCAGATGTACCAGCAGCCCCCGGCCGGCCCACTGCAGACCGGTCGCCTCACCGTCGACGACGTCGTGATGAAGACGCTCGGCCTTTTCGCCATCGTCCTCGTGTTCGCGGCCGCGTCGTGGGTGCTGACCCTGAACAGCCCCGGACTGCTCATGCCGGTCTGGCTCGGGGGCATGATCCTCGGCCTCGTGGTCGGCCTGGTCATCGCGTTCAAGAAGACCGTCAGCGTGCCGCTCATCGTGGCGTACTCGGCGCTCGAGGGTGCTTTCCTCGGGGCGTTCAGCCAGGTCATGGAGCGCGCTTACCACGGCATCGTGACGACCGCGGTCCTTGCCACCTTGTGCACCTTCGCCGGGATGCTCGCCGGCTACAAGTTCGGAATCATCAAGGTCACGAGCCGCAGCCGCAAGATCTTCGGCATGGCCATCCTCGGCTACCTGCTGTTCAGCGTGGTCAACATCGTCGCCCTCATGTTCGGGTGGACGAGCGGCTGGGGCTTCGGCGGCAGCGGCATGCTGGGCCTGGCGATCTCGGCGCTCGGTGTCGGACTCGCCTCCTACTCGCTGGCGCTCGACTTCGACAACATCGACCAGGCCGTCCGGGCCCAGCTGCCCCAGAAGTACTCGTGGCTCCTGGCCCACGGCCTCATCGTGTCGCTCGTGTGGCTCTACCTCGAGATCCTGCGCCTGCTCGCCCGCATGCGCGACTGACAGCACGGCTCATCACGACCGATCCCGACCTGGCCCGGACCGAGCTCAGGCGCCTAGTCGAGCGGTGGCAGCAGCTACCGCTCGACCAGGCGCTCGCTCGTATGCCGGCGGTCCGGGCGGCGGCTCAACAGCTGGCCGACGACGTTGCCGACACCGAGGGCCGTGAGCGCGTCGACGTCCCCGACCTCGGGCCGGCGGTGGTCATGGACCAGCTGACGGTGCTGGTCCACGACGCGACCGCCGGCGCTGCCGGCGATGGCCCGCATACCGTCAGTGCGCGGCTCTCGGCATTGCGCCTGGCCCTCGCCTGACCCTCGCCCGACGCAAACCCCCGACCCAAAACTCCGACCAGACTCACGTTTTCGCTGGTTTGCGGCGTCTGACGCCCCCGAACCGACAAGAACGTGAGTCCGGTGGGTACTACGGACGACCGTCAGGAGAGCCGCTCGTAGATGATGGCCATGCCCTGGCCGCCACCGACGCACATCGTCTCGAGGCCGAACGTGCCGTCGCGCTCCTGCAGGCCGTTGAGCAGCGTCGTCGTGATCCGCGCGCCGGTGGAGCCGAACGGGTGGCCGAGGGCGATCGCGCCGCCGTGCACGTTGAGCTTCTCGAAGTCCATGTCGAGGGCGTCCGCGCTGGGCAGGACCTGAGCGGCGAACGCCTCGTTGATCTCGTAGAGGTCCATGTCGCCGATGGTCAGGCCGGCCCGGCCGAGCGCCTGCTTCGACGCCTCGATCGGCCCCAGCCCCATAATCTCGGGGGAGAGGGCCGAAACCCCGGTGGCCACGACCCGGGCGAGCGGCGTGAGGCCGAGCTGGGCGGCCTTGGAGTCGCTCATGGCGACGACCGCCGCGGCGCCGTCGTTGAGGGGGCAGCAGTTGCCGGCCGTGACCGTGCCGCTCTCGCGGAAGACGGGGTTGAGGGAGCGGACGCCCTCGATGGTGACACCCTCGCGAGGGCCGTCGTCCTTGCTGACGACCGTGCCGTCAGCCAGGGTGATCGGGGCGATCTCGCGCTCGAAGAACCCGTTGGCGATCGCCTTCTCGGCCCGGTTCTGGCTCGTGACGCCCCACTCGTCCTGGCGCTCGCGGGAGACGCCGAGCGACGTCGCGACGTTCTCGGCGGTCTGACCCATGGCGATGTAGACGTCGGGGAGCAATCCGTCCTCCCGAGGGTCGCGCCAGGTCTCGTTGCTCTTGGCGGTCGCCGTGGTGCGGGCCATGGCGTCGGCGAAGAGCGGGTTCGTCGCGTCCGCGTCGGCCGCGCCCGCGCCGGCGAAGGCGAGGTACTGCGACACGCACTCGACGCCGCCGGAGATGAACGCGTCGCCCTCACCGGCCTTGATCGCGTGGTAGGCCATCCGGGTGGTCTGCACGCTGGACGCGCAGAACCGGTTGACGGTGGCGCCGGGCAGGGTGTCGTAGCCCGCGAGCACGGCGACGACCCGGGCGAGGTTCGCTCCGTGGCGGCCGGACGGCTCGGCGCAGCCCCAGTAGAGGTCGTCGAGGTCGGCGGCCCTCAGGCCAGGCACCTTGTCGAGTGCGGCGCGCAGCACCTGCACCGAGAGGTCGTCGGGCCGGACGTCCTTGAGCGAGCCCTTGAAGGCCCGGCCGATGGGACTACGGGCGGTCGAGACGATGACGGCATCAGGCATCGGACAGTCCTCCTTGACGCGGGGTGAGCGCTCGCTCACCTGGTGACGTCGATGGTATGCCGTGTCGGCGTGGGGCGTCGTCGGCCGCCCGTCAGCCGCCCGTCCGCAGCCCGCCGCCGCCCGCCGCCGCCCGCCGCCGCCCGGCGCCGCCCGGCGCCGCCCGTCAGATGCCCGTCAGATGCTGCCGGACTCGATCGGCTGGCTCTGGTCGTCGGTGGTGCGCGCCGGCAACGGCCGGCGGACCCGGTGGAGCACGACGGCCCAACGGCCGACCCGACCGCGCGGCTGGCCGCCGATCTCCGTGGGGGCCACCTCCGTGCCGGGGTCACGCACGGCCCGGGTGGCCGCCCTGGAGACGGGGGTCACGCGCTCGCCCCGGCTGCGGTCGAGGCCGAGGACGACGTCCTCGTCGAACAGCCCCATGGCCGAACAGAGGGTGGGCAGGAGGACGGCGGCGACCTGGGCATACCCCGCCGGTGACGGGTGGAACCGGTCGGAGCTGAACATCTCGGTGGGACGCTGCGCGAACTCGGGGCCGAGCAGGTCGCCCAGCGACACGGTGTGCCCCCCCGCCTCGACCACCGCGACGGTCTGCGCGGCGGCCAGGTCACGGCTCCATCTCCGCGCGAGGGTGCGCAGGGGTTGCGCGACCGGTTGCACGACACCAAGGTCCGGACACGTACCGACGACGACCGCGGCTCCGGCGTCGCGAAGGCGGCGCGCCGCCGCCTCGAGGTGCCGCACGGCGATGGACTTGTCGATGCGATGGGTCACGTCGTTGGCCCCGATGAGGAGCACCGCGGCGTGCGGCCGGGCCACGGTGTCGAGGACGTTGGCGACCTGGAGGTCGAGGTCCTGGGAGACGGCACCGACCACCGCCCCGTTGGTGAGCCGCACGGGGCGCCCAGCGAAGGCGGAGACCCCGCTCGCCAGGATGGCGCCGATGGTCTGCTCGCCGTGAGCGGTGCCGAGGCCCGCCGCGCTGCTGTCACCGAGGATTACCAGATCGAGGGGCCGGCCGGGTCCGGAGCCGTAGACCCCGTCATGCGCCGGCGCCGTCTCGACGATCTCCCCGACCGCGCGCCGGGCCAGGATGGCCTCCGCCTTGATGAGCCCGTAGCCGAGGATCCCGAGGGCGCCGATGCCGGCCACGCCGAAGCCACCGCCGTAGGCGGCTGTCTGCGCGATCCGCCGCGCTCGCCGCGCCCGTCCCATCGCCCCCCTCACCCGGTCTGCTGCTGCCGCCCGACCCACCGGACCCGGCGGCACCAGTGTCCACGCTACGTCGGCCGCCTGATCGGGCTTCGAGAAGGGGTCGGCGCGCACGACGGTCATGCTCGAAGGAGGGAAGATGGCCCGATGAAGTACGCCGAGCACATCGCCGACCTCGTCGGGAACACGCCCCTCGTTAAGCTGCACACCGTGACGGAGGGCATCGCCTGCACCGTCCTGGCCAAGATCGAGTACGTCAACCCCGGCGGGTCGGTCAAGGACCGAATCGCGCTGCGGATGGTCGAAGCGGCCGAGGCGTCGGGAGAGCTCAAGCCGGGCGGCACGATCGTGGAGCCGACGTCGGGCAACACGGGCGTCGGGCTGGCGCTGGTGGCCCTGAAGCGCGGCTACGACTGTGTTTTCGTCTCCCCCGACAAGGTCAGCCAGGACAAGCTCGACGTGCTGCGGGCCTACGGCGCCCGGGTCGTCGTCTGCCCGACGGCGGTCGCTCCGGAGCATCCCGACTCCTACTACTCGGTGTCCGACCGGCTGGTCCGTGAGATCGACGGGGCGTGGAAGCCGAACCAGTACGCCAACCCGATGGGGCCGCAGAGCCACTACGAGACGACCGGTCCCGAGGTCTGGAAGGACACCGACGGGCGGGTCACCCACTTCGTCACCGGCATCGGCACCGGGGGGACGATCAGCGGCTGCGGGCGCTACCTCAAGGAGGTCTCCGACGGCGGCGTCCGGATCATCGGGGCCGACCCCGAGGGCTCGGTCTACTCCGGCGGTTCCGGGCGCCCCTACCTGGTCGAGGGCGTCGGTGAGGACTTCTGGCCCAGCGCCTACGACCCGTCGGTGGTCGACGAGGTCATCGCCGTCTCCGACGCCGACTCGTTCGCGATGACAAGGCGCCTGGCCCGGGAAGAAGGGCTGCTCGTCGGGGGCTCGTGTGGGATGGCGGTCGTCGCGGCGCTGCGGGCTGCTCGCGACCTGCCGGCCGAGGCGGTCATGGTGGTGCTGCTGCCCGACTCGGGACGCGGCTACATGTCGAAGATCTTCAACGACGACTGGATGAGCTCCTACGGGTTCCTGAACACCGGCGGGGAGACGACGGTCGGGGACGTCCTGAGCGGCAAGTCGGGCGAGCTGCCGGCCCTCGTGCATACGCATCCCGGGGAGACCATCCGAACGGCGATCGAGATTCTGCGGGAGTACGGCGTCTCGCAGATGCCGGTGGTCAACGCCGAGCCACCGGTCATGTCGGGGGAGGTGGCCGGTTCGGTCAGCGAGCGGGCGCTCCTCGAGCTGCTGTTCACCGGCAAGGCGCACCTCGCCGACTCGGTCGGTAGCCACATGGAGGACGGGCTGCCGCTTGTCGGGTCCGGCGAGAAGGTCAGCGTCGCCCGGCACGAGCTGGAGACCGGCGACGCCATCCTCGTCGTCGACGGCGGCAAGCCGGTCGGCGTGCTGACCCGGGCCGACCTGCTGGGGTTCATCAGCGCCTGAGCGTGCCCCACCCGCACTGGAGTTGGCCGTCAGAGGGGCAGCTGGGTGTCGCCTCCCGTGGTGGCCCGTCGGGTGCCGGCGACCCGTCAAGCAGGGTGAGGGTCGACGCCGACTGCGCCGTGTACGGGGAGTGACCGGCGGGCGCACCCGCACCGGACGGCTTGCTCGACGGAGCTGCAGGATGGGGCGTCGCGATGAGGGAGGTCAGAAGGGGAGCGATACGAGGAAGCTGGGTGACGACCAGCACGAAGACCACCGCCGCGAACGCCAGCTTGAGCAGTGTCGCGCCCGGCCGGGCCTGGGCTTTGCGCCGCTTGGTTCGCTGTCGGGATCTACGGGATCGGGCGGCCGGTTGTTGTGTCCCTTGGCGGGTGGACGGGTGAGGCGACGGGATTGCCGACGAGGAGTGCCGGCGCGAGGTCGCAGCCGGCACGGTGACCACCGTTCCAGCGGCCGGGAAGGCGACGTCGACCCGGTGGGCCGTTGCCTCGACCTGGGCCGGGGTGAGCCACGCGGGTTGAGCCCGCAGCCAGGGGACCAACGCCGGCAGCGGAAGCACCTGCACACCCCGGACCCGCTCGGGGTGAAAACCCGTCTGTCGGGACGCGGCCAGGGCCAGCGCGGGCACCACCGGCCCCGACAGCACCCGCTCCATCGCCGCCGCGGCCCGGCTGGCCTTGTCGAGCTCCTCGTGCCTGGGCTGGTGCCTCCGGTCTGCGGCGTTCTGCGTGTGCTGCCACAGGTTTCCGTCGTAGACGGAGACGTCACCGCTCCAGTTCTTGGTGTCCACGAGGAACACCCCGGCCGCCGAGACGACCACATGGTCGAGGTTGACCTCGGAGATGCCGGGTTCGAGCAGCCGGTCGTGCAGCACCACCGCATCTCGGCCGAGGCCCTCGAGCGCCGCGGCGGTCAGCCGTTCCCCCTCGGCCCCCTGAGCCCAGTGAGCGGCCTCCCGTTCCAGCCGGTCGGCCTCGTCCCGAGACGCGGCCGCACGCACCCGCAGCTCGTCGGCCTTGCGCTGAGCCGAGTTCTCCTCCACTGGTGGCCCTCCCTCGGGCGTGATGCTAGGAGGCCTCGATGCCCGCTAGAACGATCTGGCGCCAGAATTGTCCGTTCGGCCGACCGCCCGACCAACAGGCACCACTGGTGCCGTGCGGGCCGGAGCCCCCACTGGTATGCGTGGCCCGTGCGGCCGCCGCCCACCTGGGTCTGCTGGTGCCTGTTCGACGGGCGGCCAGGTGCTGGCAAGAACGTGGTTCACCCGATGGACCGGGCGATCCGCAAAAACAGATGCGGAGGAGGTGTCGAGAACCGCACCTCCCGTTCGAGGTAGGGGTGGAGGTCGCCACGGGAGGCGGCCTACGACCCTCAGGAGCCGAGATGGACACCACCACCCCCCTTCACCGCAGGTCCCGCGCGACCGCGAGCTGCGCTGACCCGGCGGCCCGGGTGACCCGGTCGCTGGCCGGCTATGGCGTCCTCGCCGGCCCGTTCTATGTCGTCGTCTCACTGGTCCAAGCGGTGCGACGCGACGGCTTCGACCTGAGCCGGCACTCGTGGAGCCAGCTCGCACTGGGCGACTTCGGCTGGGTCCAGGTGGGCAACCTCGTCGTCACCGGTCTGATGGCGCTGGCTCTCTCCGTCGCCCTGAGACGCACCCTTGTCGGCGTCTCCGGCGTCCCCGGCGTCCCCGGCGCCCGGGGAGCTCGCGCCGTGCCGGTGCTCGTCGGAGTCTTCGGCGCCGGTCTCGTCATCGCCGGCCTGTTCCCCGCCGACCCGGCCGGCGGCTTCCCCGTCGAGATGCCGACGCCCGCTGCCCCCACCGGGCATGGAACGCTGCATCTCGTGAGCTCAGGGCTGGGGTTCGTCGCGCTGGCCGCCGCGATGGTGGTCATGGCGCTTCGGTACGCCGCGGAGCGCCGCTCGGGACGGGTCGTCTGGTCTGTGGTCGCGGCGACCGCCCTGCTGGGCGGCTTCGGCACCATCGCGTCGGGTTCGACCATCGGTGTCCCCGCCTTCACCGTCGGGATCCTGGTCGCCTTCGCTTGGCTGTCGGTGCTGGGCGCCGACGTCTACGCCCGAGCCACCCGAGCCACCCCCGTCCCCGCCGCCTGACCCCACCACCCGACACCGACCCGCGACGACCCCCCCGACCCCCCGACCCCCCCGACCCCCCACGACCCCTCAGGAGAACGCCATGCGCTACGTCACCACCCTCACCGTCACGACGCAGCCCGACACCCCCCCGCCCGCCGCCCTCATGGACGCCATCGCCGCCCTCGGCGCTGAGGCCACCCGCTCCGGGGCACTCGTCGACGTTGCCGGCCTCCTCCCGGTCGCTGCGGGGGGAAGCCGGGTCACGTCCACCGGAGGCACCCTCACCGTCACTGACGGACCCTTCGCTGAAGCCAAGGAGATCGTCAGCTATGCCGTCTACGACGTGCGCTCCCTCGACGAGGCGGTCGAGTGGGCCACCCGGTTCATGCGCGCGCACCAGGACCACTGGGCCGGGTGGGAGGGCACGACAAGCGTTCAGCAGGTGTTCGAGCCCCCTTCCGGCTGAGTGGATCGGCGGCTGGACTCTGAGGCGCTCGCCGACGAGCATGGTGACCCATGCCGGCTCCTGACCCCCGCCGCAGTGCGGAGACGGTCTGGCGGATGGAGTCCAGTGCCGTGGTGGCCGCGGCGACCCGGGTGCTGGGCGACGTCAGCCTCGGTGAGGAGGTGGCCCAGGACGCGTTCGTCGCCGCACTCGAGCAGTGGCCCAGGGACGGTGTCCCACCGAACCCCGCAGGATGGCTGGTCACCACCGCCCGGCATCAGGCCGTCGACCTCGTGCGGCGACGGGTCACCTATGCGCGCAAGCTCGCCGAGGTCGGCCGGTCGGTCGGTGACGCCCGGCTCGACGCGGCAACGGAAGGGTCGAGGTCGGTGGAGGAGATGTTCGACGACCGCATCGGTGACGACCTCCTGCGGCTGGTGTTCACCACCTGCCACCGGATCCTCACCCCCGAGTCCAGGGTGGCGCTCACCCTTCGGTTGCTGGGCGGTCTGACCACCGCGGAGGTGGCCCGCGGCCTCCTCATCTCCGAAAGTACTGCAGCACAACGCATCTCACGAGCCAAGCGCACCCTTGCCCGAGAAGGCATCGCGTTCGACCTGCCCGCTGCCGCCCAGATGCCCGAGCGTCTCGCCTCGGTGCTGGACGTGGTCTACCTCGTCTTCAACGAGGGTTACGTCGCGACCTCCGGCACCGACTGGGTACGGCCGGAGCTGTGCCACGAGGCCATTCGGCTGGCCCGCCTGCTGACGGCGCTGCTCCCAGGCGAGCGGGAGGTCCTCGCCCTCGACGCCCTCCTCGAGCTGCAGGCGTCCAGGCTTCCCGCCCGGGTGGACGCCGCAGGGGCAACCGTGCTCCTGCCCGACCAGGACCGGTCCCACTGGGACCGTCTGCTCATCCGACGCGGTCAAACACTGCTCGCCCGCGCCCTGGCCATGCCCGGCCCCCCGACGCCCTACCTGCTCCAGGCCTCGATCGCGGCCTGTCACGCGGTCGCACCCACCGCCATCGAGACGGACTGGCGGCAGATCGCTCAGCTGTATGCCGGGCTGGTCCGCGTCTCTCCGTCGCCGATCGTGCAGCTCAACCGCGCCGTGGCGGTCGGGATGGCCGGTGACCCGGCCCAGGGGCTTGCGCTGGTGGACGAGCTCACCGCAGAACCAACACTGCAGGCGTACCCCCAGCTGCCGGCCGTCCGCGCCCACCTCCTGCAGCTGTCGGGCCGCGACGCTGAGGCCACCGCGGCCTACCAGCTGGCGGCCGAGCGGAGCCGCAACCAGCCGGAGCGGGAGCTGTTCGTCCGCCGGGCCGCAGGCTCCCTCTCGTAAATATTCAGGCATGGGTCCCAGTCACCGCGCGCGGCCGGCACCGGGTGGACGACGTCGCTATCGCGAGAACGCGGGTATGTCGTGCCGATCAAGGACCGAGTGCGTCACGCCGAGTCGCTCGAGGCGGGCGACGCCGTCTCGCGGCGACTGACGCTCGACGGGTGAACCCGTCAGGCGACCCGCCGCGCCATCGTGGGGTCGGCAGCGCCCACCGCGGACGGGTGGAAGATGGCGGCCAGCGCTTCGACGCCGTCGACGAGTCGAGGACCTGGCCGAGCGAAGGACGCGTTGGCATCGACGGCCCACACCGGGACCCCGTCAGGCAGAACACCCTGCGCCACAACGGCTTCCGCCAGCTCGGCGGCCCCGTCGAGGTGGAAGCCGCACGGCGCCACGACGACGACCTCAGGCGCCCCGGCCAGGGCGTCGTCCCACGTCGTCCGGAACGACGTGGCCCCTACGGCGCCGATCACGTTGTCCCCGCCCCCGCGGGCCACCATCTCGGGCACCCAGTGACCCGGGGCGAACGGCGGGTCGGTCCACTCGAGCACGAGCGCTCGCGGGCGCGGCATACCGTCCACCGCAGCCTCGACCGCCGCCAGCCGGGTCCGGAGGCCCTCGACCAGCCGCCCGGCCTCGGCCGCACGCCCGCTCGAGCGCCCGAGGGCGACCACGGACTCGATGACCTCGTCGAGCGTATGCGGGTCGATGGTCAGCACGTCGGCGCGACAGCCCAGGTGGGCCAGGGCCTCGTCGACGACAGTGACGTCGACCGCGCACACGGCGCACAGGTCCTGTGTGACCACGAGGTCGGCGTTGAGGTCACCCAGGGCCCCGGCGTCGAGGCGGTAGAGGTCCTCACCGGCCCGCATCCGCTCGGTGACGACGCGGTCGATCTCCTGCGCCGACAGCCCTTCCGGCAGGGACGAGGTCGAGACGATGCGCCGCGTCCGCGCCTCGGCCGGGTAGTCGCACTCGAAGGTCACGCCGACGACGTCGTCACCGGCGCCGACCGCGAACAGGATCTCCGTCGTCGACGGCAGGAGCGAGACGATGCGCACCCGCTGACACTAGTTCGTCAGGTGGTCGCGGTCGCGATGGCACCCCCGTCGCGGGTGTGCACCTGCACCTGAGCGATGTCGCTGGTCTTCATCCAACAGGCTGCCGTCAACGTCGTACGGCCACTGGGCGTGCCCGTCCAGCTGGCGACGTCGTAGGCGTACCCCTCGCGGTTGGTGACCGACAGGTAGAGCACCTGGCCGGGCGGCAGGCTGCTGCCCCGCAGATCGAGCTGCGTCCCCCAGGCGCGGGTGACGAGGTCGATCTCCACCTGTGGAGCGGCGCCGGGGACCGCCGCCGCCTGCGCGACGAGCGGGCGCGTCGGCGGGGCGTTGAGCCGGTCGAACAACGGGCCGACGGCCGCGCCCAGCCCCCCGGCGAGCACGGCCAGGACGGCAGCGGCCACCCCGACGCGCCATTGACGCCGCCGCCGGTCGGCCCGTATCCGGTCGAGCAGAGCCGGCGGCACGAGGACGGCCGGGGCGGGCGGCTCGGCCGCCTCGGGCGCACCGAGCTCGGCGCTGACCGCCTCGACATGGTCGGCGTCCACGAGGTCGAGCAGGGCGGGCATCCCGGACAGCTGCGCACTCTCCTGCTGGCAGGTGGGGCAGTGCCGCAGATGGCGGGTGAAGGCCTGATGCTCGTCGGGGTCGAGTCCGCCGAGGACGAGGGCGCCGAGCGCGAGGTGGAGCTCCTCGTGCTCGCGCTCGACCTCGCGGCCGGCGCCGGGGGCACCGGGTGCGGTCGTCACTGCGTCACGCCCATCTCGTCGAGGATCACCCGGAGAGATCGCACCGCGTAGAACGCCCGCGACTTCACCGTGCCCACGGGGATTGCCAGCTGGCCCGCGGCCTCCGCCACGCTCAGGCGCTGGTAGTAGAGGGCGACCACGACGCGGCGGTGGTCGGGCTGCAACCGGGCGAGCGCATCCTCAACCAGGATCTGGTCCAGCGCATGGTCGATCTCGGCCTCGGGGTTGGGCACCCGCGAGTCGAGTCGCGACCGGGAGTCGTCGTCGCGGTCAGCGGCCACCTCCACGGGGCGGCGGCCGGCGGCGCGGTGCATGTCGATGAGCACGTTGCGGGCGGTCTGCAGCAGGTAGGCGCGCATGCTCGTCACCTGTGGCGCCTGCCGCCAGACCCGCAGGATGACCTCCTGCACGACGTCCTCGGCGCGGGCCGGGTCGACGACGGTGCGGCCGACGAACCGGCGCAGCAGCGGTGCGTGCTCGCGGTAGATGTCCGCGACCACCGCCTCGTCCAGTGGCATACCGACCCTCCCTCGCCACGCGCCGACCCGTCGACGACCACGCCAGTGTGCTCCCCGCGGTCCGGCGCCGTCCCCTGCTCGGCCCGGACCGCAGGGCTGTCCTCCAGGAGAGACGACCAGGGGGGCCGGACGGTTCACGCGTCGGCGACTGCCTACGGTGGTCGGGTGGAACCACCGCGGCAGCCCGTCGGCGTGCAGTCCGTCGAGCTGCTGCTCGACGCCGACTCGGACACCGTGGTGCGGCGCCTGTGGACGAGCCTGGTCGACGCCGGCATGCCGTCGCAGGCGCGACACCGGGGGCCGAGCAACCGCCCGCATGTCACTCTCGTCGCGGTACCCACCCTGCCCGAGGGCGCCGAGCCGCGGCTGACTGAGGTGGCCGGCGGCCGGCTCCCCCTGCTCGGGTCGTGGGGCGAGGTGGCGGCCTTCGGGCACGGCCCGTGGACGCTGGTGTGGCTGGTGGATCCCTCAGCCGGTATGCGTCGCCTCCACGCGGATGTCGCCGGCGTGTGCGAGGTGCCGGCTGAAGACCTCACCGCCCCGGACCGATGGACCCCGCACGTGACCCTGGCCCGCCGGGTGACCGCCCACGACCTGGAAACGGTTCGCGGCCTCGTGTCCGGACCCGTCGGCGCCGCGGCCGGTACGCGGGTGGCAGCCACGACCGTGCGCCGCTGGGACGGGGCCGCGAAGGTCGACTGGGTGGTGGCGGCGGCTCAGGCCTGACCGGTGCGCTTGAGGACGCCCTGGAACCAGTCGACCGAGGTGTCGAACGCCTTGCCTCCGGCGATGCGGTCGAACTCGATGGTCCGCAGCTGGTCCTCGCGTTCCTCGTCCTGACCGACCACGCCGGAGACGCGGTCGCGCGCTGACTCGACGGCCACCTCGACCATCGAACGGATCAGCGTGCGGTCGGCCTCGTTGGCCGGCGCCGACCGGGAGAAGTAGCCGCTCTTCTGCACCAGCGTCTTCTCGGCGCCGATGCGCTCGGCGAACTGCTTCGCGAACCACTCGCCGGGGTTGACCCGGTCGAGCCGGACGTGACCGAACGGGTCACGCGGCACCTCCTCGCCGGCCGCCTCGAGCTGGGCGACGATCTCGGTCACGCCGGCCCCCTCCGACAGGAAGATGTTGACGCAGCCGATCTCGTCCATCACGCCGCGCAGCCTCTCGGCCTCCGCATCCATGGCGATGGGCAGCTCGGGAACGAAGACGGCGTGGATGTCCCAGCGTTCGGAGGTCAGCCCGATGGACGGCACCCACTGCCGGCCGGAGTGCCACTCCTGGTAGTGCGCGGCCGTGGCCCCGGTGAGCCAACCGCACCCGCGGCCCATGACCTCATGGATGATGAGCATCCGCGGGTTGGCGCCGTGCTCGGCGAGGACGTTCTGCGCGAACCTCGACGCCTGCTCGGCCGCGGTCCAGGCGCCGAGGGACTGCTTGACGGGAATGACGTCGTTGTCGATGGTCTTGGGCAGCCCGACGACGGTGAGGTCGTAGTCGCGCTCGTGGAGGTAGGCCGCCAGGTCGGCGGCCGTGGTGTTGGTGTCGTCACCGCCGATCGTGTGCAGCACGTCGACGCCGTCGGCCCGGAGCTGGTCGGCGGCCACCTCGAGGGGGTTCTGGCCCTCCTGGATCAGCCCACGCTTCACCAGGTCGGTGGCGTTGGTCAGCTTCACCCGGCTGTTCCCGAGCGGGCTGCCGCCGTACTCCTGGAGCACCGAGGCGAACGCCCGGGCAGCGGCGTCGACGACGACCGACGTGCCCGTGAGCACGCCGTGGTAGCCATGCTGGTAGGCGATGATCTCGACGTCGGGGAGCTCCGCGGTATAGCGCTCGATGAGCGCGCCGACGGCGGCGGACAGGCACGGGGCATACCCGCCGGCGGTGAGGAGGGCGACTCGGCGCAGCGGCTTCGATGGGTCGGTCATGTCCCGAAGCCTAGGGCTGCACGCTGCGACCCTGGCGATGCGGTCCACGCCGCTACGGTGTGGTGAGTGGCGGGACCGTGACCTACCGGCGCGAGCGCGGACTCTCGTTCGTCGCCGGGGCCACGGGCCGCATCGCCGGTCACGTGGCGTTCACCCGCAGCCGGCTGGACGCGCCCGCCGCGCTGGTGGACGTCCTGGTGCTCAGCCCCCTCTCGGTCGTGCCCGAGCAGCAGAGGCGCGGCATCGGCAGCGGCCTGGTCCGGTATGCGTTGGGCGAGCTACCGGCCGCAGGCGAAGCGCAGCTGTCGGGGACCCTCGTCTACCACCGGGCGTTCTGGGACCACGACGCCGTGGGGCTGCGTGACGCCGCGGGCTGACCCTCAGGCCCGTCGGATGGCTGCCGGGTGGCCGGAGTTGTGGTGTTGCACGACCTCTCGCGCGACCTCGGCCAGCTTGATGTTCATGTCCTGTGAGGTCTTGCGCAGCATGTCGAACGCCTGGGTGTCGGACACCTTGTGGAAGGCCATGAGCAGTCCGACGGCCTTGCCGATCTCGCGGTTGCTCTCCAGGCCGGCCGCCAGGGTGCGCGCCTCCTCGCGCCGGTGCAGGGTGGCGACCGCGACCGAGGCGAACGCCGCGAGGATGATGGCCTGGTCGGCGGACCGAGGGTCGAGACCACCGACCTGGTCCGAGAAGAGGTCGAGGGCCCCGATCTTCTGGTCTCCAGCGATGATCCGGAACCCGGCAGCCGACCGGACCGACGTCTGCCGCACGACCTCGCGGGCGAACACCGGCCATTGGGGGTGTGGCTCCGTGAGGTCGCCCTCGAACTGCGGCGCGTCCTCGACGATGGCGTCCAGACAGGGCCCTTCCCGGTGGAGCCGCTCCAGGTGGTCGACGGCCTGCGCGGTCTCATCGGTGGACGCGACGGTCTCGAAGCCGCCGTCCTTGGTCCGCAGCATGATGCTGGCGTGATGGCAGCCGTCGACCACCCTGACCGCTAGACCCACGATGGCGTTGTAGACCTCGTCGAACGTCTCGGCCCGGTAGATCACCGAGGCGAGCGTGTCGAACGCCTCGGCGGTGCCTCCGATGGCCGCCCGCGCGAGGGGCGACAGGGCCGACTGGACCTCGTCGGTGGGGAAGGTGCTCATCAGCTCGCTCTCGCGTCGTGAGAGCCGGGACGGAGACCCGGCGGGGTAGGCCCGATTCTGGCAGACCGCGAGTCGTGGTCGGGCCTCGCGCCGTGGAGGTCTGGGAGGGGTATGGTCCGGACCGGCCGGTCACGCCGGGGCGTGCTGCGCTGCTGGGTTCCGATAGGCCTCAGCACAACGAAACGAGAACGTGGAGAACACACATGATCGTCCTGGGAGTGATCCTGCTGCTGATCGGGATCTTCGCGAAGATCTCCATTCTGACCACCATCGGCATCATCCTCGCGGTGGTCGGCGTCGTCCTGCTCCTGCTCGGTGCCACTGGTCGTGCCGTGGGTGGACGCAAGAACTGGTACTGAGCGCAGCTCGCGTGGTCGCGGTGATCGCCGCGCCCACGCGTCAGAAAGACGAGCCGGGCCGCATCACTGTGGCCCGGCTCGACTGGTCAGAGGAGGCCTCGACCGAGGGATGGGGCAGCTAGGCGGCGGTCACCGACGACACCAGGCGTGACCGTAGGCGGGTCAAGGTGGCACGCAGGATGCGGGAGACCTGCATCTGGCTCACGCCGATCTGCTGGGCGATCTCCGACTGGGTGAGCGACTCGACGAACCTCAGCCGGAGAACGACTCGCTCTCGGTCACTGAGGTCCGCCAGAGCGGCGTCCAGCCACTGGGCGTCGTCGAAGGCCGCGAACGCGTCGTCGGTGTCGTCGACCGCCAGGTCGGGGCGGTGCTCGGTCGTGACCGGCGCATCAAGGGACACGGCGTGGAAGCTCGACGAGGCCTCCCGGGCCGCTCGGACCTGCGACTCCTCGACCCCGAGCGCCAGGGCGATCTCGAGCGCCGTCGGCTTCCGGTGCAGCTGCTGCTCGAGGTCCTTCTCGGCCTCCCGGAGCCGCGCACCGAGCTCCTGCAGGCGACGCGGCGGCCGGACCATCCAGCCGGTGTCGCGGAAGTGTCGCTTGATCTCGCCGGAGATGGTCGGAGCCGCGAAGCCGGCGAACGACTGCCCGAGCGCGGGGCGGTAGCGCCGGACCGCCTTGACCAGGCCCAGCCGTGCGACCTGGATGAGGTCGTCACGCTCCAGGCCGCGGCCCAGGTAGCGGCTGGCGATGCCGTCGGCCAGGCCGAGGTTGAGGAGCACCACGGCGTCGGTGTCGGACCCGCCGAGGGGGTGCTCATCGGTCACGTCACCGAGAAGCTGGTCGGTGCGGTCGCGGGCCAGGTCGCTGGGGCGCGGTGCAGTCGTGGGGAGAGGGCTGGGAACGGCTGCCGGTGCGGGCGAGTGGCGCGGGTGGTCGACTCGGACGAACCGGGAACCCAAAGCAGTGACGGTCATCGAAGGCTCCTGGGGTTGTTGCGCATCCCTGGCACCACTGCTGGACCAATGCCACCAACCAACCACGCATCTGAGGGGATGGCAAGACCGCCCTAGGGGTGGTCTTGCCCCTGACCATGTGAGGTGAGTCACAGGTCTGTCCAAGGTCTGTCCGGGGCTTGTCGGGGTTGGTTCGGGGTCGCTTCGGGATTGATCGCGACGGGATGACAGCGGCATGACGTCGGCTGGAGGAGCGCATGTGAGGTCATGAAGAGACGGTGCGGAGTGGATCCGGGTGGTTTGTCGGGGCCAGGCCGGGGTACGGTGCGACGTACGCGGCTTCGGGACGTCGTCGTCCTCGGCGGCTCCTCTCCTAGAGGCTGCGTCGCCCGTCGGGCGTCGTTGAAAGGAACTGCTATGGGACTGATGGACAAGGCCAAGAACCAGGCTGAGATCGCCAAGGGCAAGGCCAAGGAAGGCGCCGGCGACGCGACCGACAACGAGCGCCTCGAGGCCGAAGGTCAGGCCGACCAGGGCTCGGGCAACGTCAAGCAGGCCGGCGAGAAGATCAAGGACGCGTTCCGCGACTGATCTCGTCTGATCACCCCTGATCACGGCTTCCGCCAGATCACGGCTTTACGCCGGATCACGGCTGATCACAGCATGGTCGGCGCCACTGACGCGGCGACCTGCGGCCCGGTGCCACCACCGTCCACGGTGGCGCCGGGCCGTTGGCGTGACCCGTGGCGACCTCCAGCCCCCTCAGTCGCCCGCTCAGCCGACCGCTCGAACGTCCGCAGGAGGTCGGCGGCAACGCTGACGGCGATGCTCGCCGGCTCCTTCCCCGTGATGTCCGTCAACCCGATCGGGGTGCTGATCCGGCGGAGCGCCTCGGCGCTGTGACCCTCCTGCGTCAGTCGCCCCTCGAAGCGACGCCACTTCGCGGACGAGCCGATAAGGCCGACGGGCCCCAGGTGGGTGCACCGCAGCGCGACGTCGCACAGCGCGACGTCCTCGGCGTGGTCGTGGGTCATGACGAGCACGTGGGTCCCAGGAGGAATCTCCCCCAGCGCGAGCTCGGGCACCGGGGCGTGGTGGACGTGGACCCGGGCGACGGCGTCCCGCACTACGGGAGCCAGCGCGGTGTCGGACACCTGGGCGGCCCGTGAGTCGACCAGGTGCAGCTCCAGGTCGTGACGGGCGAGGATGCGGGCCAGCTCGATGCCGACGTGACCGAGGCCGAAGATCGCGACGGCCGGGACGACGGCCAGCGGTTCGAGCAGGACGGTGACCTCGCCGCCGCAGCACTGGACACCGTGTTCGGTGGGAGCTTTGTCGTTGAGGGACAACGACATCAGCTCGGGTATGCCGCCGCCGTCGGTCAGCAGCTCGCGCGCCCGGGCGACGGCGGTGGCCTCGAGGTTGCCGCCGCCGATGCTCTCCCAGGTGGCGTCGGCGGCGACGACCATCTTGGCGCCGGCCCGGCGCGGGGCGTGACCGCGCACGCTGACGAGAGTGACGATGACCCCCGCTCGTCGCTCACGGCGAAGCCGTTCGACGCCGTCGACCCACGTCATCAAGGGTCGCCCTCAGGCCCTGGCCGGGACGGGGCGCTCGTAGCGCTCCGAGGTGGGGTTGGCGGGCTGGGCATCCCCCTCGGGCTGGTCGGGCACGACGCCCGGCGAACCCTCCGCGACGTGGCCGTGCTCGGACGCCCGCCGGGCCTGCTCGACGGCCCAGTAGACGGCCTCCGGGGTGGCCGGTGACGGGAGGTCGATGCTGGTGCCGGCCGGGCCGAAGGCGGCAGCGGCCTGGCGCAGGGCTTCGCGCACCGAGAAGGCCAGCATCAGCGGGGGCTCGCCCACCGCCTTGGAGCCATAGACCGCGCCGTCCTCGTGGGCCTGCTCGAGGAATGCGACGTTGAAGACCTCCGGCATCTCCGAGAAGCTGGGCAGCTTGTAGGTGCTGGCCGCCTGGGTGGCCAGTCGCCCTCGGGTGGGACCGTCGCTCTCGTCCCAGCGCAGGTCTTCGAGGGTCAGCCAGCCGGCACCCTGCACGAAGCCGCCCTCGATCTGCCCGATGTCGACGAGGGGAGAGAGGCTGTCACCGACGTCGTGGACGATGTCGACGCGTCGGGTGCGGTAGGCGCCCGTGAAGCCGTCGACCTCGACCTCCGCCGCGGCGACGCCGTAAGCGAAGTACTTGAACGGCTCGCCCCGCATCGTGCTGGAGTCCCAGTGCAGGCCCTCGGTGCGGTAGTAGCCGGCGGCGAACAGCTGCACCCGTCGAAAGTATGCAGTCTTGACCAGCTCGTCCCACGGGATCCGCTTGCTCGTGTAGTCGATGGCGCGGGCCTCGCCTGCCTCGATCCGCACGTCGGCGGCGGCGATCCCGAGTGAGGTCGCGGCCACCTCGAGCAGCCGGTGCTTGATCTGCTCGCACGCGTTCTTGACGGCCCCGCCGTTGAGGTCGGCGCCCGAGCTGGCCGCCGTGGCCGACGTGTTGGGCACCTTGTCCGTGCGGGTGGGCGCGAGCCTGACCATCGACAGCGGGACACCCAGGGTGGTCGCCGCCACCTGCAGCATCTTCGTGTGCAGCCCCTGACCCATCTCGGTGCCGCCGTGGTTGATGAGGACCGAGCCGTCCTTGTAGACGTGGATGAGGGCGCCGCCCTGGTTGAACGCGGTGAGGTTGAAGGAGATCCCGAACTTGACCGGCGTGATGCCGATGGCCCGCTTGACGTCCTCGTGGGCTGCGTTGAAGGCGGCGATCTCCTGGGTCCGGCCGGAGACGTCGGCGGTGGCGAGGACCTGGTCCCAGGCCGCCGCCGCGCGGTCGGGGTGACGCACCGGCTGCCCGTAGGGCGTCGTCTGCCCGGCGGTGTAGAAGTTGCGCCGCCGCAGTGTGGCCGGCTCGATGCCGAGCAGGGGGGCGCACCGGCCGAGGATGTCCTCGATGACGATCATCCCCTGGGGGCCGCCGAACCCCCGGAACGCGGTCTGCGACGTCTTGTTGGTCTTCGCGATGCGTCCGTTGACCCGCACGGCGGGGATCCAGTAGGCGTTGTCGATGTGGCAGAGGGCTCGCGCGAGGACGGGTTCCGACAGGTCGAGGCTCCAGCCGCCGTCGGAGGTCAACGTCGCGTCAAGGGCCAGGAGCGTTCCGATGGCGTCGAACCCGACGCGCCACGCGGCGTGGAACCCGTGGCGCTTGCCGGACATCGTCATGTCCATGGTGCGGTTCAACCGCAGCCGCACCGGGCGGCCGGTGAGCGTCGCCCCCAGCGCGGCGATGGCGGCATACCCGTGCGGCTGCATCTCCTTACCGCCGAAGCCGCCGCCCATGCGCAGGCACTGCACGGTGACGTCGTGGCTGTGCAGCCCGAGCACGTGGGCCACGATCTCCTGGGTCTCCGACGGGTGCTGCGTGCTGCTCTGCACGAAGATCTGACCGTTCTCGTCCACCATGGCCAGGGCGCAATGGGTCTCGAGATAGAAGTGCTCCTGCCCAGCGAACTCGAACTCCCCCGAGAAGACGTGCTCGGCCGACGTGAACCCGGCCTCGACGTCACCGCGCTCCATGTGCGGCTGGCCGCCCTGGAAGCTCTTGGCGTCGATCGCCTCGCGGACGGTGACGAGGGAGGGCAGCCCCTCCGCCTCGACCCGGACGGCGACCGCACCGAGGCGCGCGGCCTCGAGGGTCTCGCCCAGCACCCAGGCGACGGGATGGCCGAAGTACATGACCTCGTCGGGGAACAGCGGTTCGTCGTGCTTGATGCCGGCGTCGTTGACCCCGGGCACATCTGCGGCGGTGAGGACCCGGACGACTCCGGGAACGCTCAGTGCCGGGGCGGTATCGAGACGGGTGACCCGGGCGTGCGCCATCATGACCTGCACCGGCCAGGCGTGCAGACAGTCCTTGGTGCGGCCGACGAGGTCGTCGGTGTAAAGCGCCTCCCCGGTGACGTGCAGAGCGGCGCTCTCGTGCGGGATCGCTTCTCCGACAACGGGGTTCGTCGGACGGTCGGACAGGCTGCTCATGCGCTGGCTCCGTAGGTCTGGCCGCCCTGTGACTGTTGAGCATGCAGCTTGAGGAGCGCTGTGCCCAGCATCGCCGCGCGGTAGGCGGCACTGGCCCGGTGGTCGTCGAGGGGGGTGCCCTCGGACCGCAGGACACCCGCGGCGTCGCGCACGGTGGCCCGGTCCCAGCCGCGGCCCTCCAGCGCCTGCTCGGTCGCCAGCGCTCGGATCGGTGTCGCGGCGACGCCGCCCAGCCCGATCCGCGCCTTGACCACCCGTCCCTCGACCACGTCGACACAGAACGCAGCGGCCACGCTGGAGATGTCGTCGAACCGGCGCTTGGCGATCTTGTGGAACCCGGTGACACCGGCCAGCGGCAGCGGGATCCGGACCGCCCGGATGAGCTCGTCCGCCCGTCGGACACTTTGGCGGTAGCCGGTGAAGTAGTCGGCCATCGGCACCTCCCGCTCGCTGTGGGGCGACGCGAGCACCAGGGACGCCTCGAGGGCCAGCAGGGCGGGCGGTGTGTCGCCGATGGGGGAGCCGGTGCCGAGATTGCCGCCGAGGGTGGCCCCGTTGCGGATCAGGCGCGAGGCGAACTGAGGAAAGACCTGATCCAGCAACGGGATCCGGCCGGAGAGGCGGCGTTCGATCTCGGTCAGGGTCAACGCCGCCCCGAGCTCCACGACGTCGTCACCCAGGTCGAAGGTGCGCAGCTCCGGCAGCCGGTCGATGGCGACGACGTAGGCCGCCCGGATCCCCTTGATGTTGACGTCGACGCCCCAGTCGGTCGACCCCGCGAGGAGCACAGACCCGGGATGCTCCGCCAGAAGCCCGAGGGCCTCGGCCAGGTCGGTCGGCCGGACGAGCTCGCCGTCGGTGGCCCGGTGCCGGGTCGGGCGGACCGCCGGGGGCGGCGAGGACCGGCGAGCCGCGAGACGGTCGTCGGCAGGCGGCACACCGAGCGCGTAGGCGGCGTCACGGATGGGGCGGTAGCCGGTGCACCGGCAGAGGTTGCCGCTCAGCGCGTGCAGGTCGAAACCGTTGGGACCGTGCTCATGAGCCACGGTCTCCGCGTCCTCGCGCGGGTCCTGGTCGTCCGGGGAGGTCGCGTCGGCGGTCGGGCGGCGATCGGCGCGGTAGTACTCCGAGGCCATGCTGCAGACGAAGCCCGGCGTGCAGTAGCCGCACTGCGACCCTCCGCGCACGGCCATCTCCCGCTGCACGGGGTGCAGGTCTCGTGACGTGCCCAGGCCCTCCGCGGTGACGACCTCCTGGCCGTCGAGGGTGGCCGCGGGCACGAGGCAGGCGTTGATCGCCGTCCACTGGGTGCGGTGCTCCGCGTCGGTGTGGTCGGGGCGCGCGACGAGCACCGAGCAGGCACCGCACTCGCCTTCGGCGCAGCCTTCCTTGGCGCCCGTGAGCCCGGTGTCGCGCAGCCACGCCAGGGCTGTGGTGTTGGCGAGCGCCCCGGCCAGCGAACGCTCCTGGCCGTTGACGGTCACGACGCGTGCGGGGGGGGTCCCGGCCGTCTCCGAAGCGGTGGAGGAGGTGGTCATCGGGGTCATGGGTGCTCCTGTCGCGCCCGACCGGGGAGAACGGTGCGGCCAGCGTAGTGACTTGACGGTGCGGCGAACAGCGGTATGGGTGGCGCGGTCATGAGGTTGCCTCGGTTGGGGCCCAGAGGGAGCGACCGGCGGCGACCGACCGAGCCGCCAGGGTGTCCTCGTTGACGTGGACGAGCCGGTCGGCCTCGACGACGGGGCGCCCGCCGACGGCGAGCAGCTGCAGGGGCGGCCGGTCGCCGAGGACGAGGGCGGCGACGGGGTCCACGATGTCCACGTGGGCCAGCCCGTCGACCCGCCAGACGGCCAGGTCGCCCTGCTTGCCGACCTGGAGCGAGCCGATCTGGTCGTCCCACCCCAGCACCCGGGCACCGCCGAGGGTAGCGACCTCCAGGGCGTCGCGCACGCTCAGCGCCCGGGGGCCACCGCGGGCGCGGGCGAACAGCAGGGCGTGTCGGGCCTCTTCAAGCAGCGAGCCGGCCTCGTTCGACGCAGCGCCGTCGACCCCGAGGCCGACGGGCACGCCGGCGTCGCGCAGGTCGCGCACCCGGGCTATCCCGGCCCCGAGCCGGGCGTTCGAGGACGGGCAGTGCGCCACGCCGGTGCCGGTGGCAGCCATCGCGGTGATCGCCCCGTCGTCGAGGTGGATGCCGTGCCCGAACCAGACGTCGTCGCCGAGCCACCCGAGCGACTCCATGTAGTCGACCGGCCCGCAGCCGAACCGCTCGCGGCAGAAGGAGTCCTCGTCGAGCGTCTCGGCCAGGTGGGTGTGCAGCCGCACGCCCTGGTCGCGGGCCAGCGCGGCCGACTCCTTGAGCAGCGTGTCGGTCACGGAGAACGGCGAGCAGGGGGCGACGCCGACCCGCAGCATCGCGTCGGGCGAGGGGTCGTGGAAGCGGTCGACGGCGTCGAGGGTCGCCGCGAGGATGGTGTCGAGGTCCTCCACGACGTGGTCCGGCGGCAGCCCGCCTGCGGACCGGCCGAGGTCCATCGAGCCCCGGGTCGGCATGAAGCGCAACCCCACGGTGCGCGCTGCCTCGACCTCGGCGGCGAGCAGGTCACCCCCACCGGCCGGGAAGACGTAGTGGTGGTCCATCGTCGTCGTGCAGCCGGTGCGCGCCAGCCAGCCGAGGCCGGCGGTTGCGGCGGCCGCGACAGTCTCCTCCGTGAGCCGGGCCCACACCGGGTAGAGGTGCGTCAACCATTCGAACAGCGTTGCGTCGACGGCGTGCCCGCGAGTGACCCACTGGTAGAGGTGGTGGTGCGTGTTGACCAGCCCCGGGGTGACGACGCAGCCCCGGGCGTCGACGACCCGGGCGCCCTCGACGAGGGGCGCTGGGCCGGGCCCGACCGCGGTGACCCGGCCGTCCTCGACGACGACGTGCCCGTCGGGGTGTTCGCGGCGCTCGGCGTCCATGGTCACGACGACGCCACCGTCGATGACGAGGCGCTTGGTCATGAGAGGGCCTTCTCGAGGCGCAGCTGGGCGATCTCGCCCAGCTGCGCGACCGTCTCCTGCCGCTCGTCGGCGTCGGAGCCGCCGAGCCGCCGCTCGAGCTCGCCGAGGATGTCCGCGGCGGAGCGGCCGGCCGCGCGGATCAGGAACACTCGGCCGAAGCGCTGCTCGTATGCCGCGTTGCCGGCGGCCAGTCGCATCGCGGTATCGCGGTCGCCGGGGTCGACCCCCGCCTGCTCCTGGCGCGAGTGCTCGACGGCGTGCCCGGCGCCGGGGCGCTCGCCGATGCGGGGGTGACCCGCCAGCGCCTCGTCGAGCTCGGCGTCGCTCAGCTCGGCCGCCGCGGCGGAGGCGGCCGAGCGGAGGGCCGGCCACGCGGCATACGGGCGGCCGGCGACGACCTGCTCGGCCCAGCGGCGCACACCTAGGCAACCGTGCGCTGCGGCGTACGCCTCGTCGTGGCTCATCGCGTCGAAGGTGAGCACGTCGGGTGTGCTCATCGGCGGCGCGCGCTGTGGATGGGGTTGGCCTCGGCGAGCAGGTCGTCGAAGCGGTGCCCGGCGATCCGGGAAATCTCGACCAGCGCGGTGGCGTGCTCCTGCGCGGGGGAGTTCTCCAGGCGCTCACGGCCCTCGGCGACGACCTGGTCGAAGGACTGCCGGTCGCGCACGGAGATGACCAGGGGGAAGCCGAACCGCTCGCGGTAGGCCGACGTCAGCGCGCCGAGCTCCTCGTGCTCCTGGTCGCGCAGGATGGTCAGGCCCAGGCTGGCCTGGTCGGCGACCGACTGGTCGCCGCTCATCCCGGAGGCGACGGCTTCAGAGCCCAGGTCCGGGTAGGCGGCGATGAGCTCCGTCTCCTGCGCCTGCGAGGAGGAGAAGAGGGCCTGCTGGAAGGCCCGGCGCAGGTCCATCGTGTCGGAGTACGGGCGGCGCTCCCAGGCCTGCTCGGTGACCCACGACGGGCCCTGGTAGATCGAGCCGAACGTCGCCGCGAAGTCCTCCTTGGACATGGCGTTGACCTGGTCGAGCCGCACGTTGTCGCCGGGACGTCCGGCGACGGCGGGGCCGATGTCCTTGCCCACATGGTGGAAGACGTAGTTGAGGATGATCGCCGTGAGGCTGCCGAGGGTGATGCCGCTTCCGAAGATGATCTGGGCCCAGCTCGGCACGGCCTTGGCGACGTCCGGCTGCACGGTGACGTAGACCGCCAGCCCGACCGCGGTGGCGACGATCACGACGTTGCGGTGGTCGTGGAAGTCGACGCGGGAGAGCGTCTGGAAGCCGACGACGGCCACGGTGGCGAACATGGCCAGGGCCGCTCCGCCCAGCACCGCGTGGGGGATGCCCGCGACGATGGCACCGGCCTTGGGGATGAGGCCGATGACGATCATGATGGCGCCGGCCATGGCGACGACGTAGCGGCTGCGGATACGGGTAAGGCGCACGAGGCCGACGTTCTCGGCGAAGCAGGTGTAGGGGAAGGAGTTGAAGACGCCGCCGATCACGGTCGCGAGACCGTCCGCGCGCAGGGCCCGGCTGATGTCGTCCTTGGTGATCCTCTTCTCGACGATCTCACCGGTGGCGAAGACGTCTCCGGTGGTCTCGACAGCGGTGATGAGCATGACGACCACCATCGAGATGATCGCGGCCACCGAGAACTTCGGGATGCCGAAGAAGAACGGCGTGGTCACACCGAACCATGAGGACTGCGAGACGGAGTCGAAGTGTGCGTCGCCGAGGGTCCAGGCGACGAGGGTGCCGACGACGAGGCCGACCAGGACGGCAACGGTGGCCATGAAGCCCTTGAAGACGCGCTGGATGATGACGATGAGGGCCAGCGTGCCGAGGGCGTAGGCGAGGTTGCGGCCGCTTGTCGGGTCGAGCGTGGGACCGGCACCACCCGCCGCGTCGGCGGCGGCAACGGGCAGCAGCGCGATGCCGATGATGGTGATGACCGTGCCGGTGACGACCGGCGGGAAGAAGCGGATGAGCCGGCTGAAGTACGGCGCGATGAAGAAGGTGAACAGACCCGCGACGATGACCGCGCCGTAGATGACAAGCAGGCCCTCACTGCCGCCCCCGGCGGCCAGGCCGATGGCGATCATCGGCGAAACCGCGGTGAAGGTCACGCCCTGGAGCAGCGGCAACCGGACGCCGATCTTCCAGAAGCCGACCGACTGGATAATCGAGGCGATCCCGCACGTGAAGAGGTCGGCATTGATGAGGTGGATCAGCTGCTCGGTCGTCAGCCCGATCGAGTTGGCGAGCAGGATCGGCACGATGACGGCGCCCGCGTAGAACGCGAGGACGTGCTGGAACCCGTAGACGACGAGCTTGGGGGCGGGGAGCATCTCGTCGACGGGATGTTTCGGTGGCACGCGAGGGGGCGGGCTGGGCCGGTCGGATCGATCGGTCGTGGGCGAAGCGGTCATGGCACACCTGGTTCCTGGACGAGGCGAGGACCGATTTACCGCTATGCGGAATTCGGTTTACGATTGACGGAACACTAGAGCCGAGCCCCGCTGTCGTCAACGGTTTGTTGAAGAGTTTTCGCCAGGATCGCCGAGTGGTCGGTCAGGCCGGGCCCGCGCCGGCGCGGTTGAGGTAGTTGTAGACGGTGAACCGGGTGACGCCCAGGGCTTCGGCGACCGTCTCGGCCGAGCGGCGCATCTCGAACGCGCCGCGTTCCTCGAGCAGCCGGACCGCCCGCTGCTTCCCCCTGCGAGGCAGGGTCGCGAGGGGGCCGCCGAGCTCGCGCTCCACCTCGCCGATCACGCGGGCCAGACCGTCGGACAGGTCGGCGGCGGGGGGCGCGAGCGACGGTGCGACCGGGGGCAGAGGGTGGTCCTGCGGGAGGCGGACGTGGACCGTGGGTCCTCCGGGCCAGGCCACGGCGATGTCGTCCGCGCGGACGTCCTCAGGGGCGACCACCTCACCGCCGACGTGGCGGAGCAGCGGCTCGAGGGCCCGGACCACGCCGTCGGGTGACGTCATGAGCCCATCTGCTCCACCTGAAGAGTCACTCGGGTCGCCCCCGATGCGAGGGCGACCCGCATCACATCGGCCAGGACCGGCAGCACGACGTGCTCGTCGCCCTCGACCGACGTGCCGAACGGCCCCAGGTCGGCGTCCAGCCCGGCCTCGGCGAGCAGGGCCGCAGAGTGCGTGACGTGAGCCGGGGGCTCGCCCTCACCGGCGAACGGCTCGGTCGTGAACTCGGCGCGCACCCGCATACGGAGAAGGTAGACCTTCCTGGGTCTCACCAGGTCGGTGCGACGATGACGCCGTGGAGGTGACCGCCGACCAGGCCGCGGACCTGCTGGGCGTGCGGCTCCAGACGATCTACGCCTACGTCAGCCGCGGACTGCTCACGCGGAGCCAACGCACCAACGGGACCGGGCACCGGGTCTCGGTCTTCACCCTCGACGAGGTGCTCCGGCTCGCCGCGGAGCGCACCCGCGTCCGCACCGGCTCCCTGGAGGTCCTGGTCGAGACCGACGTGACGCTGCTGGACCCCAAGGGCGCCTTGTCGTTCCGGGGCCACGACGCAGTGGCGCTGGCCGGGCGGCCGTTCGAGGAGGTGGCCGAGCTCGTGTGGGCCGGGCAGGGGGATGTCGACGGCTGGTCCCTGCGGCCGGGGGAGGCCGAGCTGGTATGCCGCGCAGCCGGATCGCTGGGTCCGGCCGCCACCGACGCGGACCGGGTGCGGGCGGCGGTGCTGGGGCTGGCGACGGTCGACCAGGACCGCTACGACCTCGGCCCGGAGCACGTCACGGCGGTGGGTCGGCGGGCCGTGGCCGGCGGGGTCACCGCGCTGGGCGGGGCGGCCGACGGCGGCTGCCTGGCCGAGCGGCTCTGGCCTGCGCTGGGCGGGTCGACGCCGACCGCGGAGGGGCTGGCCGCCCTCAACGCCGCCCTGGTGCTGCTCGTCGACCACGAGCTGGCGGCCTCGACGATGGCCGCGCGGATCGCCGCCGGCACCGGTGCCGACCCGTGGCTGGTCCTGCTGGCGGGGCTCGGGGCGCTCGGGGGGCTCCGGCACGGGCGCAGCAGCGTCGCCGCCGCGCAGCTCATCGACCAGGTGCGCCGGGTCGGGGCCGCCGCGCTCGACGCGTATCCGCCGGACGGGCCGCTCCCGGGGTTCGGGCACAAGGTCTACGTCGACGCCGACCCGCGGGCCGAGGTGCTGCTCGACCACGTCACCCGGTTGGACCCACAGGGATGGCCGACCCTCGAAGCGCTGCTGCTGGCGGCCAGCGACCGGTTCGGGGTGAGCCCCAACGTCGACCTGGCCCTGGCTGCCCTCGTGGGGGTGTGCGGGTTCCGGGAGGGGAGCGGCGAGACGATCTTCGCCCTGAGCCGGATGGTCGGGTGGCTCGCGCAGGCTATCGAGGAGTACCCGCAGGGGCTGCGGTTCCGGCCGCGGGCGGTCTACACGGGGGAGGCGCGCGGGCCGGGTTGAGCGGGTCGGGAGTCCCGGCGCCGGAAAGCCGACCCGACGGCTCCCGATCCAGGAGACCCGGGGGGCAGCTGGCCGCAGGCGGTCAGCGGGCCGCGAGGGGCGGGACGGGCTGCGGGGGCGGCGGACCGGCATACCGGGCACTGGGCCGGATGATCTTGCGCTCGCGGGCCTGCTCGAGGATGTGGGCGGACCAGCCCATCGCCCGGCTCACGGCGAACGTCGGCGTGAACATCTCGCGCGGGATGCCGCACTCGTGCATGACGACGCCCGCGTAGAACTCGACGTTGGCCCGCAGCGTCCGACCCGGCCGTCCGGCGTCGAGCGCGGCGTCGATGGCCCGTTCGGCGGCGACGGCCAGCTCCGCCAGCGGCCCGCCGAGCTCCTCGGCCGTCTCGCGTAGCAGCTCGGAGCGAGGGTCCTTGCCGCGGTAGACGGCGTGGCCGAAGCCCATGATCCGGTCGCCCGCGGCGAGCTGGGCGTCGGCCCAGGGCCGGGCGTGATCTGGCGTTCCGATCGCGTCGAGCGCGTCGAGGGCCCGGCTCGGAGCGCCGCCGTGAAGGGGTCCGGAGAGGGAGCCGAGGGCGGCTACGACGCACGCGGCGACGTCGGCGCCGGTCGACGCCACGACCCGGGCGGTGAACGTCGAGGCGTTGAAGCCGTGGTCCACGGTGAGGCACAGGTAGCGCTCGACCGCGCGGACGTGGGCATCGGAGGGTTCCTGGCCGGTCACCATCCACAGGTGGTTGGCGGTGTAGCCGAGGTCGTCGCGGGGGGCGACGGGGTCACGGCCCTGGCTGCGCCGGTATGCCGCGGCGGTGAGCACGGGGACCTGAGCGGCCACCCGTATCGCGTCGCGCTCCCGCTCCTCGTCCGACAGGTCCCAGACCGGTTCGAGGGCGAGCGCGCCGCCGAGGGCCGAGAGGGCGGTGCGCAGGCCGGTGAGGGGTGGGATGGCGGCCGGGCTGGCGGCGGTGACGACGTCGAGCTGCGCCCGTACGTCGTCGGGGAGCTGCTGGGCGTCGCCGATGGTGGTGCCGAAGGCGGCCAGCTCGGCGGTCGTGGGAAGGTGGCCGCGGAGGAGCAGGTGCCAGACCTCCTCGAGCGAGCAGGTGCGGGCCAACTCGACGGCGTCGTACTGGCGGTAGTGGTAGAACCCCTTGTCTCCGCGGACGTCGCTCAGGGCGGTGGTGGCGACGATGACGCCGGCCAGGCCTGGAGGGGCGACGAGCGGCGGGTTCGGTGCGGTGGCAACGGTGCTCATAGGCCTACCGTCCGCCGGGGGGAGAGGCGGGTCAACGTTGACGCCGTCAACTTGGTATCACGATGGTATCGTGTGGACATGGCGATGACCCTGAGACTCACTCCCGACGACGAGCGTGCCCTGACGGAGCTCGCTCGGCTCGAGGGCGTGAGCAAGCAGGAGGCGACGGTGCGCGCGATCCGCGAAGCGGCGGCTCGTCGAGGTCATAGCGACCAGGTCGCCCAGCTGTCCGCCACCGCGCGAGCCCGCTACGCCGACCTGCTGGACCGCCTGGGTCAGTGACCACGTATCTCACGCTGCCCGACCTCCTGGCCCTGGCTGACGACCTGGGCGTCGGGCCGGTACGGGACCTCGGACTGCTCGACTCCGCCGTGCACCGGCCTCAGACCCAGCTCATTGGACACGAGGCATACCCGTCCCTGGACCTCAAGGCGGCCGTCCTTCTGGAGTCGGTGGTCTCGAACCATCCGTTGGTCGATGGCAACAAACGGTTGGCGTGGCTCGCGACGGTCGTCTTCTACGGGCTTAACGGAGCGATTCTCGAGGTGCCGGACGACGACGCCTACGACCTCGTGATCGCCATGGCGAGCGGCCAGGTCGACTACCGCGACGCCGCACCGGTGCTGGCTCGCTGGCACTGAGTCACTTCGGCGGCAGTGACGACGCGTACCGGACCCCGATGGCGGTCCACCGCTCGAGGTCGGCCTCACGCTTGGTCCCGGCCTCGTCGACGCGCAGCCAGCCGTTCAACTCCTGGCCGCGCATGACCATCCGCCCGGCGTGCGGCTGTGCAGCCAGCGCCTCGGACTGCTCGGGAGGCACCCGGAGCATGATGCCGCCCTGCCCGCTAGCGGCCACGGCCATGTGGCCGCCGACGAGGAACGCGAGCCCCCCGAACATCCGCATCTCCCGCACCCCGTCGACGTCCTGCAGGGCGGTGCGCAGCCGGTTCGCGAGCTCTTCGTCGTAGGCCATGGGTCGAGCATGGCGCACACCCCGGACAGCCGTGGCGAACCCGGGTGCGGCCGGGCCGGAGGCCCCTCATCCGGTGGCCTGGGCTATCCGCCGAGGTCCGTCGGCATCGTGTAGGGAATGGTCTGCGCCACCTGGACGAATCCGAGGCGTAGGAGGATCGGGCGGCTGTCGGCCGATGCGTCCACCTGCAGGTAGCGGAACCCCCGCGCCGCCGCGCGGGCGGCACGGTGTGACACCAAGGACCGGAACACGCTGCGACCGCGCCAGGCCTGGATCGTGCCTCCGCCCCACAGGCTGGCGAAGTCGGTGCCGACGTGGAAGCTGACCCGACCGGCCGCGATGGGGGTTGCGCCGGCGTACGCGACGAACGCTTCCTCACCCGTCGGCCGGTCCGAGATGGTCGCGAGGATGCTGCGTCCCATCGCGCTGTGGTCGCCACCGAAGGCCTGGTCGTGCACCGTGACCAGTGCATCGACGCCGGCTTCGTCGCGGACCTGGACCACCTCCACCTCGCGAGGTGGGGCCGCGTGCAGATCCATGTCGCTGATGGGCGCGATCATCAGCGTCTCGACCTCGTCAGGGACCAGGCCGTGAGTGCGCAGCCGCTCGGGCAGCGAGGGTGGTCGGTCGTACGAGTAGAGCTTCCACTCCCACTGTCGATCCGCCGCGGCGAACGCCGCGACCTCGGCACGGATCGCCGCGTCGACGTCGGTGCCGCCCAGGTCGCTCCAGGTGACCCCGCTCCAGCCGTCGGGGGACGCGATGACCCGGGTCGTCGCGACGCCGTGCTCCACGACGCTCCCCGTCCCGGACTCCGGATGGCGGCGGATCTGCTCGTCGAAGGCCGCGAGCACCGCATCCCGGTCCATCCCGGCGTCCGCGGCCCGGTCAGCCGTTCGGCGGGAGCACGTCCTGCTGCGCCGGGACCTCGTCCTGCCGCAGCAGCCCGACCGGGCACGTCATCCCGTTGGGGCCGTGGTTACAGTAGCCGCCGGGGTTCTTGGCCAGGTAGCCCTGGTGGTAGTCCTCGGCGAGGTAGAACGGGCCGGCGTCCTGGGCGGAGCGGATCTCCGTGGTGATCTGCCCGTACCCGTTGTCGGTCAGGACCTTCTGGAACGCGTCCCGCGTCGCGATGGCGGTGCGCTCCTGGTCGGGCGTCGTCCAGTAGATGGCCGAGCGGTAGGTGGTGCCCACGTCGTTGCCCTGCCGGTTGGCCGTCGTCGAGTCGTGGTTCTCCCAGAACTCCTTGAGCAGCAGCTCCGGTGAGGTCCGCTCCGGGTCGTACACCACGCGTACCGCTTCGGCGTGCCCGGTCTGACCGGTGCAGGTCTCCTCGTAGGTCGGGTTGGGGGTGTAGCCGCCCATGTAGCCGACCGCCGTGGTGATGACTCCGGGCTGCGTCCAGAAGATGCGCTCGACGCCCCAGAAGCAGCCCATCGCGACGTAGAGGGTCTCGCTGCCCTCGGGGAACGGGCCGTCGACGGGTGTGCCCAGGACGACGTGTGTCGGGTCCACCTGGTGGGGCGTGGAGCGCCCGGGGAGGGCGTCCTCGCGGGACGGCATGGTCGACTTCCTACCGAGTCCGAATATCACCTCGTGATTCTCCCACGGGCCACGATCTGGTATGCCGGGCAACGGTTACGGGCCGCTCACGCCTGGTGCGGCTGGCCATGCAGGTCCGCGGCCTGGGCGGGCGGACCCGGAACAGGGGGCAGCGGTCTACCGGCAGCACAGCCCCTACCTGCGGACCCTGGCGTGGGTCCGCGAGACGGGGTCCGCCCCTGCTGCCCCTGAAGACCCGGGAGCGGCAGTGGGCTTCGTCCGACGCCGAGGCGGGCGGGCCGACCCCGCCCGAGGGCTCGACCGAGGACCGTGCTGCGGGCCTGGCGCTACGTCTCCTGGGCAACCTTCAGGACCACCGCCTCCCCGTCGCCTCGAGTACGTCCGGTCACCGGCCGGCTGGCGACGGACACTGCTCCCGGGGTGAGCCCGACGGCCCGTTAGCCTTCGACCGTGACGACCCCGCCAACCTCTACGCCGCCCACCACGACGTCCGCCGCGAGCGGCAAGAGCCAGCAGCACGGGTTCGCCACCCGCGCCATCCACGCCGGACAGGACCCCGACCCGGCCACGGGAGCGGTCGTCACACCGATCTACCAGGTGTCGACCTACAAGCAGGACGGCGTCGGCGGGCTGCGCGGCGGCTACGAGTACTCCCGGTCGGCCAACCCGACCCGCAGCGCCCTGGAGCAGTGCCTCGCCGCCCTCGAGGGCGGCCCCCGGGGGTATGCGTTCGCCAGCGGCCTCGCCGGCCAGGACACCGTCGTGCGCTCGGTGCTGCGGCCCGGCGACCATGCGGTCGTGCCGTCCGATGCCTACGGGGGCACCTACCGCTACTTCAACCAGGTGGCCAAGGCGGCCGGCATCGAGCACTCGATCGCCCCGGTGGCCGACGTCGATGCGGTGCGGGCGGCGATCCGACCCGGGATGACCAAGGTCGTCTGGGTGGAGACGCCCACCAACCCGCTCCTCGACATCGCCGACATCGCCGCCCTCGCGGAGGTCGCTCACGCTGAAGGCGCGCTGCTCGTCGTCGACAACACCTTCGCGACGAGCTACCTGCAGAACCCGCTCGCCCTCGGCGCCGACATCGTCACGCACTCGACGACGAAGTATGCCGGGGGGCACAGTGACGTCGTCGGGGGTGCGGTCGTCGTCTCGAGCCAGGTTGCGGTTCACGGGTTCTCGGATCTGGTTGAGCGGATTGCGTTTCACCAGAACGCGATCGGCGGCGTGGCCGGCCCGTTCGACGCGTGGCTGGTCCTGCGCGGGCTGAAGACCCTCGCTCTCCGGATGGAGCAGCACTGCAGCAACGCCGAGCGCGTCGTCGAGCACCTCGTCTCCCATCCCGCGGTCGAGAAGGTCTACTACCCGGGTCTGGAGGAGCATCCGGGCCACGCCGTCGCCGCGAAGCAGATGAAGCGCTTCGGCGGCATGGTGTCGATGCAGCTCAAGGGGGGTGAGCGGGCCGCGGCCGAGGTCTGCGGGGCGACCCGGGTGTGGACCCTGGCCGAGTCGCTCGGCGGCATCGAGTCGCTCATCGAGCACCCGGCCCGGATGACGCACGCCTCGGTGGCCGGCACGCCTCTGGAGGTGCCGCGCAACCTGGTGCGGCTCTCGGTCGGCATCGAGGACGTGGACGACCTCATCGACGACCTCGACGCCGCGCTGACCACCCACGGCTGAGGGCCCACGCTCGTGCTCTGCGTCGACATCGGGTCGACGTTCACCAAGGCGTGCCTGGTCTCGGCCGACGGTGAGCTGCGCGGGACCGCGGAGGCGCCGACCAGTATCGAGACGGACGTCATGGACGGTGTGCGCGCGGCCGCCGCGCGGCTGGGGACGGCTCCGGACCGGCATACCCTCGCCTGCTCGAGCGCCGGCGGAGGCCTGCGCCTGGCCGTCGTCGGCTACGAGCGGCAGGTCACGGCCGAGGCGGCCCACCGGGTCGGGCTCAGCGCAGGAGCTCGGGTGGTCCACGTGGCCGCCGGCCGGCTGGACGACCGGTCGACCATCGCCCTGGCCGAGGCGGCTCCCGACCTCGTCCTGCTCGCCGGTGGGACCGATGGCGGCAACGCGGAGGTGCTGCGGCACAACGGTTCTGCGCTCGCGGCGGCCCGGCTCGGCGTACCTGTCGTCGTCGCCGGGAACGTCGACGTCCGTGAGGAGGTCGTTGCCCGGCTTCAGGCCGCCGGCCAGCCCGTGCTGGCGGCCGACAACGTTGTGCCCCAGATCGGCGTCATCGCGCCCGAGAGCGCCCGGGCGGCCATCCGCTCCGCGTTCCTGACGCACGTCATCGGGGGTAAGGGCCTGTCCACAGATCCCCTCTTCGAACAGATCGTGCAGGCCCCCACGCCCGACGCGGTGCTGGGCGGCGTCGAGGTCCTGGCCGCTGCACTCCGGACCGACGTCCTCGTCGTCGACATCGGAGGCGCCACGACCGACGTCTACTCGGTCGTCACCCCGGAGGGCGAGGACGCCACCCTGCGCCGCGAGGTCGTGGCCCCGCTCTGGCACGGTCGCACCGTCGAGGGTGATCTGGGGATGCGCTGGAACGCCGACGGGGTCGTGGCCGCCGCCGCGCGGGAGGGCCTGACGGTCGGTCTCGGGCTCGGCGCGTACGCGTCGGCCGGCACGGCGGACCCGGGCCGGCTGCCCGCCAGCCCCGACGAGGAGCGGCTCGACCTCGAGCTGGCCCGGATCGCGGCCCTCGTCGCGGTGCGCCGGCACGGGCGCCCCGGGTCACCGGGTCACGCGCCCCGTCCGCTCGGCCGCGTCGGGCTCGTCCTCGGCTCGGGTGGGGTGCTGCGGCACGCCGACCCCGGCTCCGCCGCTGACGTCATGGCGGCGGTCGCCGGGGACCACGCCGGCGGGTGGCGGGTGCCGCGGGCCCCGCGGACGGGGGTCGACACGGCATACCTGCTGTTCGCCGTCGGCTTGCTGGCCCTGACGAACCCGACCGCGGCCACGAGGCTGGCCCGGCAGCTCGCCGCGGCAGGCGGCTAGCCTTCCCCCATGCCTTCGCTGGCCTCCCTCCCCGTCACCGTCGACGACATCCGTGCGGCGGAGAAGCTCCTCGTCGGCGTTGTCCGGCCGACGCCGCTGGAGTACTCGCGGGCGCTGTCGGAGCGGGTGGGGAGCGAGGTGTTCCTCAAGTGCGAGAACCTCCAGCGCGCCGGCTCGTTCAAGATCCGTGGGGCCTACACGCGGATGGCCCGGCTGAGCGACGAGGAGAAGGCGCGCGGGGTCGTCGCCGCGAGCGCCGGCAACCACGCGCAGGGCGTCGCGCTCGCCGCCCAGCTGCTGGGGATCCGCGCGAAGGTCTACATGCCGCACGGCGCGCCGATGCCGAAGATCTCGGCGACCAAGGGCTACGGCGCCGAGGTCGAGCTGCACGGGCAGACCGTCGACGACTGCCTTGTCGCCGCCCACGCGTGGGCGGCGCTCACCGGAGCGGTGCTCATCCACCCCTTCGACCACCCGGATATCGTTGCTGGACAGGGGACCTGCGGACTGGAGATCCTGGAGCAGTGTCCTGACGTCAAGACGATCGTCGTCAGCGCCGGCGGCGGGGGACTGCTGGCGGGCATCGCCGCGGCCGTCCGGTCACAGCGTCCGGACGTGCGGGTCGTCGGGGTACAGGCCGAGAACGCGGCGGCCTACCCGCGGTCGCTCGAAGCCGGGCACCCCGTCGCTCTCGAGCGGATGGCGACCATGGCCGACGGCATCGCCGTGGGTCGCCCGGGGGTCGTGCCCTTCGCCCTCGTCGAGCAGCTGGTCGACTCGATCGAGACGGTGAGCGAGGCCAGCCTGTCGAGGGCCCTGCTGTTCCTGCTCGAACGGGCCAAGCTCGTCGTCGAGCCGGCCGGCGCCGCGGCGGTGGCGCATCTGCTCGAACCCGCCGGCCGCAGCGTGGAGGGCCCCGTCGTCGCGGTGCTCTCCGGCGGCAACATCGACCCGCTCCTGATGCTGCGCATCATCCGGCACGGCATGGCCGCGGCCGGCCGCTACCTGACGTTCGCGGTGCAGGTGCCCGACCGCCCCGGGTCGCTCGCCCGGCTGCTCGCCGACCTGGCCGCGTCCGACGCCAACGTCATCGAGGTGCGGCACCACCGCAGTACCTCGACGCTGACGGTGGACGAGTGCGAGATCGCGGTCGAGGTGGAGACGAAGGGCCCCGAGCACCGTGAGGAGGTGCTGGGGGCCCTGCGGGCGGACGGCTACCGGGTGATCTTCCGGTAGCCGGCAGCCGGCGCTGGCCGGGCGGGTCAGCCGGTGAAGGGCTCGGCCTTGAGGATCTTGACCTCGACGGTCTTGCCGGAGGGCGTCTGGTACTTCGCGCTCTGGCCGACCTTCTTGCCGTTGATCGACTTGCCGAGCGGAGACTGCTCCGAGAAGACCTCGAGGCCGGAGTCGTCCTTGATCTCGCGGTGACCGAGGAGGAAAGTCTCCTCGTCGCCGAACATCTCGACGGTGACGAGCATGCCGGGCTCGACGATGCCGTCGTCAGCGGGCGTCGTGCCGACCGTGGCGTTCTCGAGCAGCTGGGTCAGCTGGCGGATGCGGGCCTCCATCTTGCCCTGCTCCTCCTTGGCCGCGTGGTAGCCGCCGTTCTCCTTGAGGTCGCCTTCCTCGCGGGCCGCCTCGATGCGCTTGGCGATCTCGGTGCGCCCTTCACCGGACAGGTGCGAGAGCTCGCCGGAGAGACGGTCGTAGGCCTCCTGGGTGAGAAAGCTCGAGGTCGGGGCGGTCGCCTGGTCGGTCACGTGAAGCTCCTTGGGATTGCTGATGCCTAAGCAAAGGGTCTGGACCGTGACGGTCCAGACCCGATGGTGCTCGCGGCGAAAACACCAACGATAACAAACCGGGGGTTTCCCCGTGCACCCGCCGCCGTGCGACCTGGTGAAGCCGCCTCGGCGTGACAGCAACGGGCGTTGGTCCCGCGTGGGTACCGATCGGCGGCCGGATGCGGCGACCAATGCCCGTTGCCGTGCACAAGCGACTACACCGGTCTGGAGGGCCCCGGGTGCGATGGTCAGGTCCGGACGCAGTCCTGGACGACGCCGGTGACGGCCCGGGTCGTCGTGCGGACCGTGGCCTCCTGGTGGACCACCTGCTCCCCGCCCGTCGGGATGGGGACGGTGGCGCTGCCGACCGGGGTGAAGTGGCCGTCGGTGGCGCGGATGGTGCACGTCACGGCCAGTCCGGGCGGCCTCGACACGTCGAACGAGACGGTGACGCTGGTGTCGTCGACGACCCGGTAGCCGACGGTCGTCGCGGTGATCCGCTGCCCCTCGTTGCGCGTCATCCAGACGATGAAGACCAGGCCGACGACGAGCCCGACGATCCCGCCGACGACGCTCCAGGCCAGGCGGCGGCGGTCGGTGCCTGCTGGTATCCGTGGGACCCGTGGAACCAGGGTCCTGGGCAGCCGGCCCCGTCCCGTGGATGAGGCGTCGGGGGGCGATGACATGATGGCTCACCGTAGAACGGCGGCGACGGCCCGGACGAACCCGGGGACCTCGCAATGGCATGTCAGAGGCATGTCAGAGGCATGTCAGAGGCATCGCAGAGGCATCGCAGAGGCATGGCAGAGGCATCGCAGAAGGACAGGTGGACTGGTGGCGCCCTCAGGGTTGCGGCTCATGACCGTGCACGCGCACCCCGACGACGAGTCGAGCAAGGGTGCAGCGACGATGGCCAAGTACGTCCGGGCAGGCCACGAGGTCATGGTCGTGTCGTGCACGGGGGGCGAGCGGGGCGACATCCTCAACCCCCGCCTCAAGGACGACGCCCACATCCTGCGAGACCTGAGCCAGGTGCGGCGCGACGAGATGCGGGCCGCGCAGGAAATCGTCGGGTTCGACCACACCTGGCTGGGGTTCGTCGACTCCGGGCTGCCTGAAGGCGACCCGCTGCCGCCGCTGCCCGAGGGCTGCTTCGCGCTGGAGCCGCTCGAGGTGACGACCGAGGCGCTGGTCCGGGTGATCCGGGAGTTCCGCCCGCACGTGGTCGTCACCTACGACGAGACCGGCGGCTACCCGCATCCCGACCACATCGGCTGTCACATCGTGTCGATGTCGGCCTACGCCGCGGCCGGAGACCCCGACGCATACCCGCACGCCGGTGAGCCATGGCTGCCGCTCAAGCTGTACTACCTGCGGACGACCACCAAGGGTCGTATCGAGGCCCTGCACCGGCTCATGCTTGAACGTCAGGTCGAGTCGCCCTACGCCGAGTGGCTGGAGAAGTGGGAGCGACCCGACGTGGCGGTGACCACGCGGGTCCAGTGCAGCGAGTACTTCCCCATCCGCGACCAGGCCCTCCTCGCGCACGCCACGCAGGTCGACCCCGACGGGTCGTGGTTCCACACCCCGATGGACATCCAGCGTGAGGCGTGGCCGACCGAGGACTACGAGCTCGTCGTCTCCTACGTGCCGTTCACCGAGGGCGAGGACGACCTCTTCGCGGGTCTGGGCTCCGTGGACGAGGCGGACGAGCTGGCGGTACGCCCGGGGCTGGCTCCGGTGCGCGACACCAGGCCCGAGTCGCCCGACGGGGCGCTCGAGCTGCTGCGAAGCACGGCCGGCTGATGGACACCCCGTCGACCACGGTCGGGCCGGGCATCGGCGCCTTCATCGCCTTCTTCCTCCTCGCCCTGGTGCTGTGGCTGCTCATGCGCAACATGAACGGCCGGATGCGCCGGATGGCGTACCGGGAGCAGCAGCGGGTGGAGGACCTGGAGGCGCGAGAGGCCGCGGTCGTCAAGGACGGGCGGCGGGCAGCACGGTCGGGCAAGCGCAAGACCAGGAGGGACGCCGAGGCGCCGGCTCCCTCGGCCGGTCCGCAGAGTCCGGTGGAGGAGCCTCAGGCCGGGAGGGACGAGCCCACGCCGTAGACCGCCATCGACGCCGCGACGTAGTGGGCGATGAAGGCGAGCACCGTGAAGGCGTGGAAGACCTCGTGGAACCCGAACCAGCGCGGTGAGGGGTTCGGTCGCTTCGTGCCGTAGACGACCGCGCCGAGGGTGTAGAGGAGCCCGCCCGCGACGATGAGGCTGACGATGGCGGGTCCGCCGAAGTGCAGCATCGGGCCGAAGTAGAAGACGGCGACCCAGCCGAGGGCCACGTAGATCGGGGTGTAGAGCCAGCGCGGAGCACCGACCCAGAACACCCGGAAGAGCACGCCGCCGATGGCGCCCCCCCACACGATGAACAGCAGGGTGCGGGCCTGGTCCCAGGGCAGCAGCGTCACCGCGAACGGGGTGTAGCTCCCGGCGATGATCAGGAAGATGTTGGAGTGGTCCAGGCGCTTGAGCACGCCAAAGACCCGAGCCGACCAGGTGCCCCGGTGGTAGACCGCCGAGGTGCCGAACAGCAGGGCCGCCGTCATAGTAAAGACGACGGCGCTGATCCGGGCCTTGCCCTCCGGCGCGAGCACGATGAGCACGATCCCGGCCGCGAGGGCCAGCGGGAAGGTGCCGGCGTGCAGCCAGCCTCGGAGCCGCGGTTTCACGGCGGCGACGAGCTCCTCGACCGGGCTGGCGGCCTCGTCCGGCCCGGGTGCGGCGGTGTGGGGACGGGGCGGACGACGCATACCCCAACCGTAAACTACGGGAGCGTAGGTTACGGAACCGTAGGTCGCCTGATCGGACATACCGGACCCGTCAGTGTTCCTCCGGTGGGCGACGTCGCGGGGGTAGCGTGGCCCCGTGCCTCTCACCGACGTGCTCTACGGCGCGTACGAGCGTCGGCTGGCCAGGCAGATCTCCCCCCAGGACGTCCCCCGGCACGTCGGCGTCATGCTCGACGGCAACCGCCGCTGGGCCCGGGAGAACGGGTTCGAGACCGTCGACGGGCACCAGGCGGGCGCCGACAAGATCAAGCACCTGCTGCAGTGGTGCGAGCAGGCCGGGGTCGAGGTCGTCACCCTCTGGCTGCTGTCCACCGACAACCTCGACCGGAGCCCGGCGGAGATCGTGCCGCTGCTGAAGATCATCGAGACGGCCGTGGCCGACCTGGCCATCGAGGGGCGCTGGCGGCTGCACCCCATCGGCGCCCTCGACCTGCTCCCGGCGGAGACCGCGCAGAGCCTCAAGGCCTCGGCCGAGGCGACCCGGTCGATCGAGGGGATTCACGTCAACGTCGCGGTCGGCTACGGCGGGCGGCGCGAGATCGCCGACGCGGTGCGCTCGCTCATCCACGAGCACGTCGCCCACGGCACGCCGGTCGACCAGATCGCCGACTCGATCAGCGTCGAGGAGATCGAGGCGCACCTTTACACCAAGGGCCAGCCCGACCCCGACCTCGTCATCCGCACCTCGGGGGAGCAGCGGCTCGGCGGCTTCCTGCTGTGGCAGAGCGCCAAGTCGGAGTTCTACTTCTGCGAGGCGTACTGGCCGGCTTTCCGACATGTCGACTTCCTGCGGGCCCTACGGTCCTACGCCAACCGCGAGCGTCGCTTCGGCCGCTGAGGGTCAGGGGATGGGGTCGCAGACCCAGGTGAAGGCGCCGGACTCCGACGCGAACGGGTTGAGGTCTGACAGCTTGATGAGGAAGCCCTGGAACCGGTCTTGGGTGAAGGCGTTCACCATCTGGGGGTAGCCGTCGGCCGTGGTCAACCACCCGCTCCCCGTGACCGAGATGTTGTTGCCCGTCGACGGGGTCGAGGACGGTCCAGGACGGGGTCCGTGATGGTCTTGGCGTCGACGTGGTAGCCGTGGTTCCCCCCCTTCGGTGGAGGCGCGGATGTCGTTGCGCTGGTGGGCGAGGTCGCTGCGGCCATGGGTGCCGCTTCCGCTTGGCTCGGCGCTGGCGGCCGAGGTTCGGCCAGCACCAACGCGCCGGTGGTCAGGGCCCCGAGGGCTGCGGTGGTCGTCGTTCTCACTGGTGGGTCCCATCCTCCTGGTCGGTGTCGGGGTGGTGCCCGGATCGTCTGTGAGGAGGGTTCCACGACGCCTTGCGTAAGCGTCTCCGTAGCGGGCTACGGAGATCTGCGAGGCGTCTTGACGGCGTCGCGGCGACCGTCGAACCCCCCACACGGCGCCAACCCGTGAAGGCTGGGTCCCCCAGAAGGGGGAGCAAACTGCACGGACGGGCCCCGGCGGGCTGACCCCGGAAGCGGCCCACCCGCACGGGGGGCGGGCGCGCTGCTCCCAATAGGAGCGCAGCGCACGGTGCGGACTCTGGGGTTTCGACATGAGGAGCGCAGCGCACGGAATTCCGTGCGCTGCGCTCCTCATGTTCGCTGGGAGCGCCTGAACCGTGCGCTGCACTCCTATTAGGTGAAAAGGTGCGGTGGGAGCGGGGCGGTGGCGGGGTGGCGGGGTTGGCGGGGTGGCGAGGTGGCGGGTGGCGGGGCGGCGAAGCGGCGGGGGCGGTGGGGGGTAGAGCCCGGGCGCACCCGGGGCGGGGCGCCCGAGGGGGGGCGGCATACCCGAAGTTTTCGCTGGGTGAACTCCGGTGAACTCTTCCGACACACGGGCCCGTCGCCGGGCCGAGCGCCTGGTCCGGTCGTACCGTCGTCAGTGACGGCAGGCACCCCGCCTGGCGTTCGGGAGGCCCGATACATGGAGCAGTTGATGCTCCGACCGGAGGGCCGGTCCCGGTTCCTCCGGTGGAGGGCCCGGTCCCGGAACCCCGTTCGCGAGTAGCCCGCGCACCCAGCGCGCGCTTCAAGGAGTCGGCCTTGGTCACTGCCCGCACCTCTCCCCGCCGTGCCACCCGCACGACGTTCGTCCTCGACACCTCGGTGCTCCTCTCCGACCCGAAGGCCATGCTCCGGTTCAAGGAGCACGAGGTGGTGCTGCCGGTGGTGGTCGTCACCGAGCTCGAGGCCAAACGCCACCATCCCGAGCTGGGGTACTTCGCGCGCCAGGCGCTGCGGCTGCTCGACGACCTACGGATCAGGGAGGGCCGGCTGGACAAGCCGGTGCCGGTCGGCGACGACGGAGGCACCCTGCGGGTCGAGCTCAACCACACCGACCCGATGGGCCTGCCCGCAGGGTTCCGGTTGGGGGACAACGACACCCGCATCCTCGCGGTGGCCAAGAACCTGTCGAACGAGGGGTTCGACGTCACCGTCGTGAGCAAGGACCTGCCGATGCGGGTCAAGGCCTCGGCCGTCGGGCTGGACGCCGAGGAGTACCGCGCCGAGCTGGCCGTCGACTCGGGCTGGACGGGCATGTCCGAGCTCGACGTCACCGTCGCCGAGATGGACGCGCTCTACGAACACGGCCGGGTCGAGCACCCGGCCGCAGCCGAGCTGCCCTGCCACACCGGCCTCGTGCTGCTGTCCCCGCGGGGCAGCGGTCTGGGGCGGGTCGGGGCCGACAAGCAGATCCGGCTGGTGCGTGGCGACCGTGACGCGTTCGGCCTGCACGGCCGTAGCGCCGAGCAGCGGATCGCCCTCGACCTGCTGCTCGACCCCGACATCGGGATCGTCAGCCTCGGCGGCCGCGCGGGCACGGGCAAGTCCGCCCTGGCCCTCTGCGCGGGTCTCGAGGCGGTCATGGAGCGCCGGCAGCACCGCAAGGTCGTCGTCTTCCGGCCCCTGTATGCCGTCGGCGGCCAGGACCTCGGCTACCTCCCGGGCAGCGAGCAGGAGAAGATGGGCCCCTGGGGGCAGGCGGTCTTCGACACCCTTGGGGCACTGGTCTCCACCGAGGTCGTCGAGGAGATCCTCGACCGGGGGATGCTCGAGGTGCTGCCGCTCACCCACATCCGTGGCCGATCGCTGCACGACGCGTTCGTCGTCGTTGACGAGGCCCAGTCGCTCGAGCGCAACGTGCTCCTCACCGTGCTGTCGCGGATCGGCCAGAACTCCAAGGTCGTCATGACCCACGACGTCGCGCAGCGCGACAACCTGCGGGTCGGTCGGCACGACGGAGTGGCCGCCGTCATCGAGGCCATGAAGGGCCATCCGCTGTTCGCGCACATCACCCTCACCCGTAGCGAGCGCAGCCCGATCGCGGCCCTCGTCACCGACCTTCTGGAGGGCCTCGAACCCTAGTGACCGAGCCGGGGGCGACGCACCTCTGGGCGGGGTTGACGACCGAGGTCGATTTGGTCGTGCCATCCATCTCTGGCAGCCTGAACGGCTGAAGGTCTCGATTCGATCACAGAGGTGGAGCTCACGTCATGTCGCGCTACGCGGGTCGGCACCGCCCTGCCCAGATCGACAGCTCCGGCTCACCGGTCGACCCGGCACCGCAGTCGGTGGCGGCTCTGCTCCCCACCTCGGTGCCCGCTGTCAAGGCGGCGCCCCGCACTCGGGCCCGGCAGGTCGTGCGCGTGGTAGGCGGTGCCGCCGCCGTCTCGCTGCTCGGCGTGGGCGCCGTGTCCTCGATGTCGCTGGCCAAGGTGGCCGACCACAGCGCCTCCACCGCGATGACCCTGCCGGCCGTCCCGCAGGAGGCCGCGGCCCAAGCCGTGGCCTACCAGGCGGATGTCGCCGATCTCACCGACCAGCGGGTCGACGCCGGCCGGACGGTGAACCTCCGGGTCTCCGCCGGGACCGACGCCGCCCGTGAGTCGGAGCGGCAGGTCGCCGCGAAGGCCGCCGCCGACGCGCAGGCCGCAGCCGCGGCCACGGCGGCTTCCGACGCCCAGGCTGCCGCTCAGGCGTCAGCTCAGGCCTCGGTTCAGGCGGCCCAGGCCGCTGCCGACGCGGCTGCAGCCGAGGCGGCCCGCCAAGCCGAGGCCGACCGCGTCGCCCGTGAGGCGCAACGCCAGCCCGTCGCGGCCGTCGCCGCCCAGGCCGACCCCCGGTCCACCGCGAAGGCGATGCTGGCCGGCTACGGCTGGTCCGCGTCCCAGTTCAGCTGCCTGGACTCGCTCTGGACCAAGGAGAGCTCGTGGAACGTCACGGCGACCAACGCGTCGTCCGGGGCATACGGCATACCCCAGTCGCTGCCGGCCACGAAGATGGCCACGGCGGGGGCCGACTACCGCACCAACCCGGCGACCCAGATCACGTGGGGCCTGACCTACATCAAGGCCAGCTACGGCAGCCCGTGCAGCGCGTGGGCGCACTCGCAGGCCGTCAACTGGTACTGAGCCACCGACTGCTCCGCTAGAGCTTGCGCAGGGCCACCCGGGTCACCCCGTGGTGACGGCCCTTCGAGAGCACCAGGGTGGCCCGGGACCGCGTCGGCAGGATGTTCTCGACGAGGTTGGGGCCGTTGATCTCCCGCCAGATGTGCGCCGCGGTGGCCCGCGCCTCCTCGTCGGAGAGCCCGGCGAACCGGTGGAAGAAGGACTCCGGGTCGGCGAAGGCGGTCTGGCGCAGCTGGAGGAACCGGTCGACGTACCAGAGCTCGATGTCCGCGGCGTCGGCGTCGACATAGATCGAGAAGTCGAAGTAGTCACTGACTGCGACGCCGAGCGTCCCGTCGTAGCGCGCACCCGGCGGCTGCAGGACGTTGATGCCCTCGACGATGAGGATGTCGGGGCTGCGGACGATGATGTGCTCGTCGGGCAGGACGTCGTAGGTGAGGTGCGAGTAGACCGGCGCCGAGACCTCGGGCACTCCCGACTTGACGTCGGCGACGAACGTCATGAGCGCCCTCCGGTCGTAGGACTCGGGGAACCCCTTGCGGGTGGACAGGCCGCGGGCCTCGAGCTCGGCGTTGGAGAAGAGGAACCCGTCGGTCGTGACCAGCTGCACCTGAGGGGTGTTCGGCCAGCGGGACAGCATCTCGCGCAGGATGCGTGAGGTGGTCGACTTCCCGACCGCCACCGAGCCGGCCACGCCGATGACGAACGGCGTCCGGGGCGGGCTCTCGCCGAGGAACTCGCTCGTCACCCCGTGCAGCTCGTCGACGGCGCCGACGTAGTAGTTGAGCAACCGCGAGACGGGCAGGTAGACCTCCTCGACCTCGCTGAGGTCGAGGGGCTCGCCGAGGCCCTGGATGTGGGCGATGTCGTCGGCGGTCAGGTTCATCGGATGGTTCTCCCGCAGCCGCGACCACGCGGCCCGGTCGAGGACGACGTAGGGCGACGGCACTCCGCCCCGGGGGGTCGTCAGCTGGTCGGTGGCCTCGCTCATGACGGCACAGTCTGGCGTATGCGCCACCGCACGACGCCCCCGTTAGGCTCGACATCATGTGCGGCATCGTCGGATACGTCGGCCCCCACGTCGACGGCACTGCGCTCGACGTCGTCATGGAGGGTCTGGCCCGCCTGGAGTACCGCGGCTACGACTCGGCGGGGGTCGCCCTGGTGGACACCACCGACGGGCCCAGCCGGGTCGCCACGGAGAAGCGCGCCGGGAAGCTGGCCAACCTCCGGGGCGCTCTCGACGCGCACCCGTTGCCGCCCTCGAACACGGCTATCGGGCATACCCGCTGGGCGACGCACGGCGGCCCGACGGACAACAACGCCCACCCCCATCGCGGGGGGGCCGACGGCCGGCTGGCACTGATCCACAACGGGATCATCGAGAACTTCCACAGCCTCAAGGCCAAGCTCGTCGACGACGGGGTGCACTTCTCCTCCGAGACCGACACCGAGGTCGCGGCGCACCTCGTCGCCCGGGCGTACGACGAGACCCACGACCTCACCGAGGCCATGCGGCTGACTGCGCTCGACCTCGACGGGGCCTTCACCCTGTTGGCCGTGCACGCCGACGCCCCGGGGGTGGTCGTCGGGGCCCGACGCAACAGCCCGCTCGTCGTGGGGCTCGGCGACGGCGAGAACTTCCTGGGCTCCGACGTCGCGGCCTTCATCGGGCACACCCGTGCGGCGCTCGAGCTCGGCCAGGACCAGATCGTCACCATCACGCCCGACGACGTGGCGGTCATCGGCTTCCACGGCCGGCCGGTCGAGGCCAAGCCCTTCCACGTCGACTGGGACGCCGCCGCCGCCGAGAAGGGCGGCTACGCCAACTTCATGACCAAGGAGATCTACGAGCAGCCGCACGCCGTGGCCGACACCCTCCTCGGCCGCACCGACCAGGCCGGCCGTCTCGTGCTCGACGAGCTGCGGATCTCCGAGACCGCCCTGCGCCACGTCGACAAGATTGTCGTCGTCGCGTGCGGCACGGCGTCCTACGCCGGGATGATCGCCAAGTACGCCATCGAGCACTGGACCCGCCTCCCCGTCGAGGTCGAGCTGGCCCACGAGTTCCGCTACCGCGACCCGGTCATCGACGAGCGGACGCTGGTCGTCTCCATCAGCCAGTCGGGCGAGACCATGGACACGCTGATGGCGGTCAAGCACGCCCGCGAGCTCGGAGCGCTGACGGTGTCGATCTGCAACACCCACGGCTCGACCATCCCGCGCGAGTCCGACGCGGTGCTCTACACCCACGCCGGCCCGGAGGTCGCCGTCGCGTCGACCAAGGCGTTCCTCGCCCAGATCACGGCGACCTACATCCTCGGCCTCTACCTCGCCCAGCTGCGCGGCGGCGACTCCGCCGACCAGGCCCAGGCGGTCATGGCCGAGCTGCACGGCATCCCCGACAAGATCCAGACCGTGCTCGACTCGATGGACCGGGTGCGCGAGATCGCCCGGTTCATGGCCGACACCCGCGCGGTGCTGTTCCTCGGCCGGCACGTGGGCTACCCGGTGGCTCTCGAGGGCGCCCTCAAGCTCAAGGAGCTGGCCTACATCCACGCCGAGGGGTTCGCCGCGGGCGAGCTGAAGCACGGCCCGATCGCCCTCATCGAGCCCGGCCAGCCGGTGTTCGTCGTCGTGCCGTCGCCCTCGACCGCCCACGGGCTGCACGGCAAGGTCGTCTCCAACATCCAGGAGATCCGGGCCCGGGGGGCGCGCACCATCGTCATCGCCGAAGAGGGCGACGAGGACGTGGTCCCGTTCGCCGACGAGGTGATCCGGGTGCCGGCCTGCTCGACCCTGCTCGCCCCGCTGCTCACTGTCGTGCCGCTGCAGGTCTTCGCGAGCGAGCTGGCCGCGGCCAAGGGCCTCGACGTCGACCAGCCGCGCAACCTCGCCAAGTCGGTCACGGTCGAGTGACGGCGAGCTGTCCGGTCACGGCCGCCCCGTGATCGTCGGCGTGGGCATCGACGTCGTCGACATCGACCGGTTCGGTGCGACATTGGAGCGCACCCCGGCCCTGCGTGAGCGGCTGTTCACGCCGACCGAGCGTGGCCTCGGGCTGGCTTCGCTCGCGGCTCGGTTCGCCGCCAAGGAGGCGCTGGCCAAGTCGCTCGGCGCCCCGGCCGGCCTGCACTGGAGCGACGCCACGGTGGTCAAGGACGACGCCGGCCGCCCCGTCCTCGAGGTCACCGGTACGGTCGCCCAGCGGGCCGCGGACCTCGGCGTGGGCGCGTTCCACGTGTCCCTGTCCCACGACGCCGGCATCGCGTCGGCCGTCGTCATCGCTGAACGGTGAGGTGAGCTCGTGATCGAGGCGTATGCCGTCGCGGACGTCCGCGCGGCCGAGCAGGCGACGATGGCCGGGCTCCCGGACGGCGAGCTCATGGCCCGCGCGTCCGCCGGGCTGGCCGCCGTCGTGGCGGCCCGGCTGGCCGAGCGGGAGGGCACTCGGGTCGTCGCCCTGGTGGGCGCGGGCAACAACGGCGGTGACGCGCTGTATGCCGTCGCCGACCTCGCCGCGCGCGGCATCACCACGGCGGCGGTGTACAGCACCGAGGCGCACCCCGGCGGGCTCAGCGCGGCGCGGGCGGCCGGCGTCGCCCTCGTCGACGGGTCGCAGGACGGCTGGGCGGACCTCGTCCGGGAGGCGGACGTCGTCGTCGACGGCATCCTTGGTATCGGAGGCCGTCCCGGCCTCTCCGGCGACGCCCTGGCCTGGGTCGACGCGGTGCTGGGGGACGCCTTCGTCATCGCGGTCGACCTGCCGAGCGGGGCCGACCCGGCGGGGGAGCAGGGACTCTCGGACGCCGTCTTCGCCGACGAGACGGTTACCTTCGGCGTGCCCAAGCCCGTGCACCTCATGCCGGGCACCGAGCCCGCCGTCGGCCGGCTGACCGTCATCGACATCGGGCTCGACCCCGCCGTGCGCCAGGGGGCATACCGGCCGGTGGTCGAGCGACTGACCTTCGACGACGTCCGCCGGCTGTGGCCGGTGCCGGACGCCAGCTCGGACAAGTACTCGCGGGGGGTCGTCGGCATCGTCGCCGGGACGCCGACCTATCCGGGCGCGGCCGTGCTCAGCGTGCTCGGGTGCCTGGGTGCCGGACCCGGGATGGTCCGCTACCTGGGCCACCCCGACGTCCAGTGGCTCGTCCACCAGGCCGCGCCCGAGGTCGTCACGGCTGCGGGCCGCGTGCAGGCGTGGGTGCTCGGCTCGGGTTTCGACCCGACCAGCCGGGCCAAGGGGGTGGCCGAACAGCGGCGGCACGTCGAGGAGGCGCTGGCGAGCGACCAGCCGGCGGTCGTCGACGCCGGTGCCTTAGAGATGCTCGACCGGCGCGAGGCCCCCACCCTGCTGACGCCGCACGCCGGTGAGCTGGCCCGCCTGCTGACCCGGCTGGGCGCCGGCCCGCACGGACCGGGTGAGGTGACCCGGCAGCAGGTGACGGCGGCTCCGCTGGCCCACGCCCGTGCTGCGGCGCAGCGCACCGGCGCCACCGTGCTGCTCAAGGGGTCGCACACCCTGGTCGTCTCACCGGACCCGGCCCGGCCGGTGCGCTCGCAGGCCGACGCCCCGGCGTGGGTCGGCACCGCCGGCGCGGGCGACGTGCTGGGCGGCCTGCTGGGCACCCTGCTCGCCGCGGGGCTCGACCCCCTGGACGCCGGCGCCCTCGGCGCCCTGGTGCACGGGGTCGCGGCGGACGAGGCCAACCCGGGTGGGCCGGTGCGGACCAGCGAGGTCGCCCGGCGCATACCGCCGACCGTTGCCGGGCTGCTCCGGTACGCGTGAGGGCCGGCATGCTGATGCCGACCTGGAGCCAGTGCCTGGGAGACTGGACGGTGTGACCCGGCCCCTTCCCGTCGGTGTCCCCGCGGCGGCGGTGGTCGACCTCGACGCGATCGCGGGCAACGTCGCCGCGATGCGCACCCACGCTGATGCTGCCGAGGTCATGGCCGTCGTCAAGGCCGACGCCTACGGCCACGGCCTGCTGCCCGCCGCTCGTGCGGCCCAGGCCGGCGGTGCGACCTGGCTCGGCACCGCCCAGCAGTCCGAAGCGGTGGCGCTGCGAGACGCCGGGGTCACCGGGAGGATCCTGGCCTGGCTGCACGTGCCCGGCGCCGACTTCACCGAAGCCCTCGTCCGCGACATCGACGTGTCGGCGTCGGCGGTCTGGGCCCTCGACGGCATCGCCGCCGCTGCGCGCAGCACCGGGCGCACCGCCCGGGTCCACCTCAAGGTCGACACCGGGCTCGGCCGCAACGGGGCGTTCGGGGCCGACGTCACCGACCTCCTTGAGAGCGCGCGGTCCCTCGAGGCCGAGGGAGCCGTCAGCGTCGTCGGCGTCTGGTCGCACCTGGCGTGCGCCGACGAGCCGGGCCACCCGTCGGTGCGGCGGCAGCAGGCGGTCTTCGAGGCGGCCCTGCGGGCCACGGAGGCGGTCGGCTTCCGGCCCGAGGTGCGCCACCTGGCCAACTCGGCGGCCACCCTCACCGACCCGTCGACGCACTACGACCTGGTCCGGGCGGGGATCACCGCCTACGGGCTGAGCCCGGTGCCGCTGCTCGGCGGCCCCGACGCCTACGGACTGACCCCAGCAATGACCCTCGTAGCGCGGCTCGCGCTGGCCAAGCGGGTGCCCGCGGGACAGGGCGTGTCCTACGGGCACACCTACACGACCCCCACCGAGACGGTGCTCGGGCTGGTGCCGCTGGGTTACGGCGACGGCATCCCGCGCAACGCGTCGGGTGTGGGCCCCCTGTCGGTCGCCGGCCGCCCCCACGTCATCGCCGGCCGGGTCTGCATGGACCAGGTGGTCGTCGACCTCGGGCCGCACAGCGAGGCCCGGGCCGGCGACGAGGTGGTGCTGTTCGGCCCGGAGGCCGCCGGCCCGACCGCACAGGCGTGGGCCGACGCGACGGGGACGATCAGCTATGAGATCGTGACGCGGATCGGGCCGCGGGTGCCCAGGGTCCACGTCGGGACGGCGGGGACACCGTGACGACGGACGAGGTGCAGTGAGTCCCAACAGGAGTGGCCTGATCGGGCTGGGTGTCGGCGTGGGGTTCGCCGGCGCGGCCGCGGCGGCCGGGCTGGTCGCCGACCGGGTGCACCGGCGGCGGGCCGACGCCCTCGAGACCGGGGTGAGCCTGGTCGAGACGCCCAGCCGGCAGCTGTTCGTCGCCGCCACCGACGGCGTCCCGCTGCACGTCGAGATCGACGAGCCGGCCACCCACGACGGTGAGCCGACGGTCGACGAGAACGGCCTGGTGCGGCCGACGGTGATCCTCTCCCACGGGTACTGCCTGACGTCGGAGTGCTGGGTGTTCCAGCGCCGCTACCTGCGCTGGGCGGGCTACCGCGTCGTCGTCTGGGACCAGCGCGGCCACGGCCGCTCGGGTCGTGGGGATCCTGACTCCTACACGATCGCCCAGCTCGGAGAGGATCTCGTGGGCGTCATCGCCGCTGTCGTCCCCGACGGGCCGTTGGCGCTCGTCGGCCACTCGATGGGCGGCATGACGACGATGGCGTTGGGCACCCTCCACCCCGACCTCGTCCGCGACCGCGTCGTCGCCCTCGGGTGCGTCTCGACCTCGGCGGGGGGTATGCCGCTGGCCTCCGGTGACTTCGCCGCCACGGCCGGGCGGCTCCTGTTGGAACGGCTGGGGCCGCGCGTGGCCGGCCTGTTCGAGACCCGGCCGGAGATCCTCCGGTCGATCCTCTCGGCGAACTCCGAGCTGGCCGAGTTCCTCGTCGAGCGCTACTCGTTCGCCTCGCCCGTGCCGCGGTCCGTGGTGCGGCTGGCGGCCAAGATGCTGCTCGGCACGAACCTCACGGTGATGTCGTCCTTCACGCCGGTGTTCGTCGAGTACGACCAGACCGGCGGCCTGGTGGCCTACCGCGGCTGCGAGACGCTCGTGTTCAACGGCGAGCAGGACATCCTGACGCCGCCGGAGCACAGCGAGACCATCGTCCGGGCCCTGCCCGGAGCGCAGCACGTCATCGTTCGCGACGCCGGCCACGTCATCATGCTCGAGCACCCCGACCTGCTGAACCAGCAGCTCGACGCTCTCGTCGACCGCGCCTCGCACCGGGAGGCACGGGACATCCCGGCCGAGTCGGTGCCGCGGGTGCGCCGTGTCGTCACCGACGTCGAGAAGCAGCGCCGCATCGAGCGGGGGCTGAAGCGGAAGGCCCGCAAGCCGGCCACGAAGGCGCGCCAGCCGAAGGCGTCGTGACCACCGGCTGGCCGCTCGTCGTCGACCTGCCCACGGCGGAGGCGACCCGCGACCTGGGCCGCCGGCTCGGCCGGACGCTGCGGGCCGGCGACCTCGTCGTGCTGACCGGTGACCTGGGGGCGGGGAAGACCACCCTCACCCAGGGGGTGGGAGAGGGACTGCGGGTGCGCGGCCCCGTGACGTCGCCGACGTTCGTCATCGCCCGGGTCCACCCGTCGCTGGCGGGCGGGCCGGCGCTCGTGCACGTCGACGCCTACCGGCTGGGCGGGGCGGTCGAGCTCGACGACCTCGACCTCGACGCCGACGTGGCCGACAGTGTCACCGTCGTCGAGTGGGGCCATGGGGTCGCCGAACGGCTCGCGGACGCATACCTGGAGGTGGTGCTCTCCACCGGGGAAGGTGAGCAGCGGGTGGCCACGCTGACCGGGACGGGCGGGCGATGGGCCGACGGCTCGTTCGGCCCTGACGGCTCGTTCGGCCCGGCGACCGGGGGCGGATAGCCTTCCGCCGTGCTTCTGCTCGCCATCGACACGTCGACGACGGCGATCTCCGTGGCTCTGCACGACGGGTCGGCGGTGCTGGCCGAGGCGACGACGCTGGACGCCCGGGGGCACGCCGAGCACCTGGCGCCCGGGGTGAGCCGGGTGCTGTCCGAGGCCGGGGCGGCACCCGGTGATCTCACCGACGTCGCCTGCGGGCTGGGTCCGGGGCCGTTCACCGGGCTGCGGGTCGGCATCGTCACCGCGCGCACGCTGGCGCTGGTGACGGGGGCGGTGCTGCACGGCGTCTGCAGCCTCGACGCCATCGCGCACGAGGCGTACGCCTCCGGTCATGCGGGCGACCTCGTCGTCGCGACCGACGCGCGCCGTAAAGAGGTCTACTGGGCCCGGTATGCCGGGGTGACCGACCGCGGCGACGTCCCGTCGCGGGTGGGTGGACCCGAGGTCGTCCGCCCTGCGGACCTCGACCCCGAGGTGGCTGTCCTCCCCGCGGTGGGCCGAGGACCGCTGCTCTACCCCGAGGCGTTCCCGCACGGACGCGGCACACCGCTCGACGTCTCGGCGGGGTGGCTCGCGGCGTTGGTGGCCCGCCGGTTGGCGGCCGGGGACACGGTCGACGAGGCCGACCCCTACTACCTGCGGCGGCCGGACGCGGTGCCGTCGGCCACGTCCGTGACGCCGAAGTCGGCCCTCGGGTGAGCACCGTGCGCGCGATGACCTGGCGGGACATCCCTCGGCTGGCCGAGCTGGAGCAGGAGCTGTTCGCCGGCGACGCCTGGTTGGCGGAGACGTGGTGGGCCGAGCTGGCCGGGCGTCCCCGCCGTGAGTACGTCGTCCTGGAGGGGATGTCGGGCATCGAGGGGTATGCCGGGGTCGACCACGGCGGCGACGTCGCCGACATCATGACGGTCGCGGTCAGCCCGGAGCGACGGGGTCGGGGGCTCGGCGACCGCCTGGTGGACACCCTGCTCGACCGAGCCCGATCCAGGGGTGCTGGGGCGGTCATGCTCGAGGTGCGAGCCGACAACGACGCGGCGCGGGCGCTGTACCGGCGGCACGGGTTCGCCGAGATCTCGGTGCGGCGCTACTACTACCAGCCCGGCGACGTCGACGCCGTCGTCATGCGGCGGCGGCTGGAGGAGGCTCGGTGACTGTGGCCACCGGCATACCGTCCGACGGACCGCTGGTCCTCGGCATCGAGACGTCCTGCGACGAGACCGGCGTCGGGATCGTCCGCGGGCAGCGGCTGCTCGTCGACGCGGTCGCCAGCAGCGTCGACGAGCACGCCCGGTTCGGCGGGGTCGTGCCCGAGGTCGCGAGCCGGGCGCACCTCGAGGCCATGGTGCCGACCATCGACCGCGCCTGCCGTGAGTCCGGGGTGCGGCTGTCGGACCTCGACGCGATCGCCGTCACGTCCGGCCCGGGCCTGGCGGGAGCGCTGCTCGTCGGGGTCGCGGCGGCCAAGGCCCTGGCGGTCGGTCTGGGCAAGCCGATCTACGGGGTCAACCACCTGGCGTCGCACGTGGCCGTCGACGTCGTCGAGCACGGCCCGCTGCCGGAGCCGTGCCTCGCGCTGCTGGTGTCGGGCGGGCACTCGTCCCTGCTGCTGGTGCCCGACGTGACCGGCGACATCCAGCCGCTCGGGGCGACGATCGACGACGCCGCGGGGGAGGCGTTCGACAAGGTCGCCCGGGTGCTGGGCCTGCCCTTCCCGGGTGGCCCGCACATCGACCGGGAGGCCCGGTCGGGCTCATCGGTCGCGATCGACTTCCCGCGGGGGCTGACCGCCTCACGAGACATGGAGCGGCACCGGTTCGACTTCTCGTTCTCGGGACTGAAGACGGCGGTGTCGCGCTGGGTTCAGCTGCGGGAGCGGGCCGGGGAGGCGGTGCCGGTGGCCGACGTCGCGGCCAGCTTCCAGGAGGCGGTCGTCGACGTGCTCACGCGCAAGGCGGTTGCCGCGTGCCGGGCCGAAGGGGTCGACGACCTGGTCATCGGCGGCGGGGTGGCTGCGAACTCCCGGCTGCGGGCGCTGGCGGGCGACCGGTGCGAGGCGGCCGGTATCCGGGTGCGGGTTCCGCGCCCGGGACTGTGCACGGACAACGGGGCGATGGTCGCGGCGCTCGGGGCGCAGATGGTGGCTCGAGGTCGGGCGCCGTCGGCCCTGGACCTGCCGGCCGACTCCTCGATGCCGGTGACGCTGGTCCGGGCCTGAGCCACGCCCCGACGACGTCGGCGCACGTGCGGTTCGGCGTCAGCTGCAGGTGGCGAGGCCGCGGCGCACCTTGAGGTCGAGGACCCGTCTGACGGCCGCGTCGACCTGTGACGCGAAGGCAGGATCAGTCGCGGCCCGGGCCACGACGGCTCCCGCCATCGCCGGGACGGTCGACGGGAGAGCGGTGAGGACGATGTCGCCGCCCGCAGAGATGAACTGGGCGGCCCGGTCGCCGACCGGCACCGCGGCCACGGCCTTGGCCGCACCGACGTCGTCGGTGATGACCACCCCGCGGAAGCCGAGCCGTTCGCGCAGCACCCCGGTGACCACCGCCCGGGAGAACGCCCCCCGGTGGTCGGGGTCGATCTTGGGGTAGAGCGCGGACGACACCATGACGAGATCGGCGCCCACCTCGACGCCCGCCCGAAACGGTGCCAGGTCGGCGTCGTCGGCCGTCGTGACCGTGTCGGTCGTTCCCGTGGCCGTCAGGTCGGTGTTGCCTGTGACGCGGCCGAGCCCGGGGAAGTGCTTGAGCGTCGCGCTGACTCCGGCGCCCTGCAGGCTGCCGACCGCGGCTCGCACCGCGGCCGAGACGGTCTCGGGGTCGTGCCCGAACTCGCGGTCGTACGCCCCGATGGGCGCGTTCTGCCGGGCGAAGTCGGCGGTCACGGTGTCGGCGACGGGTGCCAGGTTGACGGTGACTCCGGCCGCCGCCAGCTGGCCGCCCACCACGGTGGCCGTCCTGGCCACCTCGGCGGGGGAGCTCCCCAGAGTCAAGGCGGACGGGGTCGACGTGAAACCGGCTCCGGTGAGGCGCTGCACCTGGCCTCCCTCCTGGTCCGCGGCCAGCAGGGCGCCGATGCCCCCGGACGCCGTCCTCGCCTGCCCCTGCCAGTGCTGCCCGGCGGTCGAGACGGTTGAGGCGCCGCTCCAGGGGCCGAGCAGGATGACCGCGCCGACCTGCTGGTCCTGCATCACCCGGTCGACCGCGGTGGTCGACTGCCCACCCTCGGCTCCGACCATGATGAGCTGGCCGGCCTTCTGCGCCGGCGACAGGCCCCGCGCGAACCGGTCGGCACAGCCGCTCGAGCTCGCGGGCGGGCCGCCGGTGGCGCTCGCTGAGGTCGCCGTCGAGGTGGCGGGCGGTGTCCCATCGGTCGGCGCGGGTGAGGACGTTGACGATGGGGACGATGGGGACGGTGGCAACGACGGCGTACCGGAGGTCGCGGAGGACGGAGCCGGTGCCGGGCCGTCCGAGCAGGCCGCCAGCAGCACCAGGCCGACCCCGGCGGCGACGACCCGGCATACCCGCGTCGACGCCCGGCTTCCACCCATGGGCCGGACCCTACCGGCGCCGGGTGGTCGGCCGCCGCCGTCCCCGTATGCTCCCGGCCATGCCTCGCCCGGTGGTCCTGGACGTCGACACCGGGCTCGACGACGCCTGCGCCATCCTCTTGGCCGCCCGGCACCCGGACCTCGACCTGCTGGCCGTGAGCTGCGTCGGCGGCAACGCGCCGTTGGACGATGTCGTCGCCAACACCCTGACCGTCCTCGACGCGGCGAACCGGCCGGACGTCGTCGTCGCCGCGGGTGCCCCCCGCCCGCTGCTGGAGCGGCCCGTGCACGCCCGGCACGTGCACGGTGAGGACGGCATGGGTGACCTCGACTGGCCGAGGTCGACCCGCCGGCCGGACCCGCGACCGGCCGTCGAGGTGCTCCGCGACGTCGTCCGGGCCTCGGCGGAACCGGTCACGCTGGTCACCCTCGCGCCACTGACGAACATCGCGCTGCTCCTGCGCTCCTACCCCGACGTCGCCCGCGGTCTCGACGGCATCGTCGTCATGGGCGGCGCGGTCGACGTCGGCAATGCGACGGCGTCGGCGGAGTTCAACGTCTTCCACGACCCGGAGGCCGCGGCGGTCACCTTCGACGCGGCCGCCGACCTGGGCATCCCGCTCACGCTCTACGGCCTCGACGTCTTCTACGCACCCACCGTGACCCTGGAGCAGGCTCGGGTGCTGATCAGCGCGGACGACCCGGCGACCCGCCTTGCGGGTCACCTCATCGAGGTGCAGTGCCGGCGCTTCGCCGCACCCGCGGCGACGATCGGCGACGCCGGCGCCGTGTGCGCCGTCGTCGACCGCACCGCCCTACGCACCGAACGGCTGCCGCTGCGGGTCGAGCTCGGCGGGTCGTGGTCGCGCGGGCGGACCGTGGTCGACCGGCGCAGCTGGACGGGCGACATGAGCCACGACCCTCACGGCATCTCGCCGGTGCTCGTCGACGTCGGCCTTGGGGTCGACGGAGCCCGGTATGCCGCCCTGTGGCTCGACGCGGTGGGCAGCCGACGAGGGGAGACGGGGCCCGACGCGGCTCAGGCCGGGTCGACGACCAGGGCGTAAGGCTGGCTGCCCACCCGCGTCAGCACGAGGGTTGCCTCGCTGTCGCCGGTCGGGCGTAGCTGCTGCCGCACCGTGTCCGGATCGAGGGACACGCCCCGCTTCTTGATCGTGAGGTGCCCGATCCCGCGGTCGCGCAGCCAGCCCCGCACCGCCTTGACGTTCCACGGCAGCGCCTCCCGGACGGCGTAGCGGTGGGCCCACGGCACGTCCAGCACCCGGTCGCTCGTCACGTAGCCGACCCCGGCCGACAGCTCGGCGCCGTCGACCAGCCGCGCCAGGGCACCGGTGAGGCCGGCGCGGATCACGGCTCGGTCCGGTTCGTAGAGCAGCCGGCCGACCGGGTGCCCGCGCTCCAGGGCCGGACGTGCGCCCGCGGCGTCGGCCTCGCTGAGGGTGACGGCCTCGGCCTTGGGGCGTAGGACCATCGCCGTGCGCCCCGCGGTCGTCACCAGCGGACCCCACCAGACGGCGCACTCGACGACGTCGCCCTGCCACGACACCCACTGCGCCTCGGCCCCCTGGGGGACGGCCTGATGGGGGAAGCCCGGGGCGAGCTTGGCCCCGGTCGCCGGCACCGCGGCGGCATACCGGAGCACCTCCGACCACGAGGGTGAGATGGCGTCGAGGGAGAAGACCCGCCGGGACCGCCCGGTGATGTCGGCCGGCCCACGGGTGCGGCGGGCCGGGTCGAGCCAGAGGCCGGTATGCCGCACCGCCTCGCCCTCGGGGAGGGTCACGTCCTCGGCCCGACCGTGGGTCGCGACCGCGTCGGGCCAGTGCCGCAGGTTGAGGGTGGCGACGACCGCGGTCACCGGGTCGGCATCGACGGCGCGCACGGCGAGATCGAGACCGGCGAAGCCCATCGCGTCGGCGCCGATCCCGCAACCGAGGTCGTGCACGAGCCGCACCTCGGCGCGCAGGTAGCGCGCCGCGTGCCGGGCGGCCACCGCCAGCCGGGTCGCCTGCTCCAAGCCGTCGGGGGTGAAGAGCATCTGGTCGGCGAACGCGCCGAACTTCTCGCGCGCCCGGGCCCGCAGCATCGACTGGGTGAGCGCCGCAGAGACCAGCTCGGGGGCATACCCCGCCGCCCGGAGCCGGGTCTGGAGCGCGAGCTCGCCGGCCGGGTCGTAGGGCGGTAGGGACGCCAGCAGGTCCCATCCCTCGCCGTCCACCAGCAGGGCGAGCGCGTCGAGGTCCATGTCGAGAAGGCAACCACGCGGGTGACCGGGAGGCACTCGGGGGGCACTCGGGGGGGCTTAGCCGCCGAGAGTGCTGGCACTCGACTTGACCGAGTGCTAACGACCTACCTAGATTTGGGGTGTTGGCACTCTCCACCTGGAAGTGCTAACCGCTCGGCGGGTCGACCCCCGCGACGGCGAACCCCGGGCAGCCCAGACATCCACCAACCTGAAGTTTCGGGTTCGACATTCCCGAAGGGGAGGTCAACATCGTGTCGGTTTCCATCAAGCCGCTCGAAGACCGCATCGTGGTCAAGTCCCTCGAGGCCGAGCAGACCACGGCATCCGGCCTGGTCATCCCGGACACCGCCAAGGAGAAGCCCCAGGAGGGCGAGGTCCTGGCCGTGGGCCCGGGTCGCATCGACGACAAGGGCAACCGTGTGCCGCTCGACATCACCGTCGGCGACCGCGTGATCTACAGCAAGTACGGCGGCACCGAGGTCAAGCACAAGGGTGACGAGTACCTCATCCTCAGCGCCCGCGACGTGCTCGCCGTGGTCGCCTGACCTGAGCTCGACCGATCGGTCTCTGACCGATCTGCACCACCTCGTATGCCGGGTGCCCGCCGTCTCGGCGTGGCCCCGGCATACCCGTACCACCTGCTCCTCCACGAAGTACTGACTGAAGAAGGACATTCATGCCAAAGACGCTGGAGTTCGACGACTCCGCACGCAAGGCGCTGGAGCGTGGCGTTGACGCGCTCGCGAACGCGGTCAAGGTGACGCTCGGCCCCAAGGGCCGCAACGTCGTCATCGACAAGAAGTGGGGCGCGCCGACGATCACCAACGACGGCGTGACGATCGCCAAGGAGATCGAGCTCGAGGACTCCTTCGAGAACCTCGGCGCCCAGCTCGCCAAGGAGGTCGCGACCAAGACCAACGACGTCGCCGGTGACGGTACGACCACCGCGACGGTCCTCGCCCAGGCGATGGTCAAGGAGGGTCTGCGCAACGTTGCGGCCGGGGCGGCTCCGGCCGCGCTCAAGCGCGGCATGGACAAGGCCGTGCAGGCGGTCAACGACCGGCTGCTGGAGAACGCCCGCGAGGTCGACGGCACCAGCGAGGTCGCCTCCGTCGCCACCTTGTCCGCCCAGGACGAGACCATCGGCAAGACCATCGCCGAGGCGTTCGACAAGGTCGGCAAGGACGGCGTCATCTCCGTCGAGGAGTCCTCGACGACGGCGACCGAGCTCGAGTTCACCGAGGGCATGCAGTTCGACAAGGGCTACATCTCGGCGTACTTCGTCACCGACACGGAGCGCATGGAGGCCGTCCTGGAGGACGCCTACATCCTCATCCACCAGGGCAAGATCTCCTCGATCCAGGACCTGCTCCCCGTGCTGGAGAAGGTCGTCCAGTCGGGCAAGCCGCTGCTCATCGTGGCCGAGGACGTCGACGGCGAGGCCCTGTCGACGCTCGTGGTCAACAAGATCCGGGGCACGTTCAACGTCGCCGCGGTCAAGGCGCCCGGCTTCGGCGACCGCCGCAAGGCGATGCTGCAGGACCTCGCCATCCTCACCGGTGGCCAGGTCATCGCCGAGGAGGTCGGCCTCAAGCTCGACGGTGCCGGTCTCGACCTCATGGGCCAGGCCCGTCGCATCGTTGTGACCAAGGACAACACCACGGTCATCGACGGCCTCGGTGACAAGGCCGACGTCGACGGGCGGATCGCGCAGATCAAGTCCGAGATCGAGCGGACCGACTCCGACTGGGACCGCGAGAAGCTCCAGGAGCGCCTCGCCAAGCTCGCCGGCGGCGTCTGCGTCATCAAGGTCGGCGCGCACACCGAGGTGGAGCTCAAGGAGAAGAAGCACCGCATCGAGGACGCCATCTCGGCGACCCGCGCGGCCATCGAGGAGGGCATCGTCGCCGGTGGTGGCTCGGCCCTCATCCAGGCCGTCTCGGCGATCGACGACCTCAAGCTCGAGGGTGACGAGGCCACCGGTGCCGCGATCGTCCGCAAGGCCTCGGCCGAGCCGCTGCGCTGGATCGCCGAGAACGCGGGCGTCCAGGGCTACGTCGTCACCTCGAAGGTCGCCGAGCTGCCCATGGGCCACGGCTTCAACGCCGCGACGGGCGAGTACGGCGACCTCGTCGGCGCCGGCGTCATCGACCCGGTCAAGGTCACCCGGTCGGCCCTGCGCAACGCCGCGTCCATCGCCTCGATGATCCTCACCACGGACACCCTCGTCGTGGAGAAGAAGGAGACCGAGGAGGCCACGGCCACATCCGGTCACGGACACGGTCACTGACCGCAGCCGCAGCGTGGCGACGGGCCGTCCCTCTCGGGGGACGGCCCGTCGTCATGTTCGTCGTCATGCCCTTGATGTCGACGGGCGGCCGCGCGGACCGCTCGACAGGAACGACGCGGCGGAACGGCACCTGACACCGTTGTCAAACGGGTTCGTGCCCGCTGACCGCTCCGGTAGGCCGGGCCTACGACGCGGCGAGACCCGTCGCCAACGGCGCGGGCCGGCGTAGCGCATACGCCGCCTCACGCTCGTCCTCGGTCATCCCGCCCCAGACGCCGTAGGGCTCACGGACCTGAAGGGCGTGGGCCCGGCACGGCACGAGCACGGGGCAGGTTTCACACACGGCCTTGGCCGCTGAGTCGCGGTTGCGTCGCGCCGGGCCACGCTCGCCCTCGGGGTGGAAGAAGACCTCGGGGTTCTCGCCGCGGCACAGCCCGTGCAGCTGCCAGTCCCATAGGTCCGCCACCGGGCCGGGAAGCCGGGAGATCTCTGCCATGTCTCCTCCGTATCGTGTCGTCGTCGTCAGCCGCTCCGGACGTGTTGCGGTTCGGGGTCCGGGTTGCGGCGATTGCCGGTGCCGGGGATCATGTACCCCCCCAGCCCGCCCTTCACTCGTCACGGATCGATCACGGTTTTCCCTGGCCTTCGTCAGGACGGTTCGGGCAACCGGACTCCGCGTGGCCCCCCGCGCCGGTAAGGTTCGGTCGGGCGCAGTGGCATCAGCGACATCAACGGCATGAGCGGCATGAGCGGCATGAGCCACATCGTCGGAGCGGACGGCCGACGAACGGTACGACGGGGGTGTGGTGAGCACGGCGGTGTCGTGGGCGGGTCGCGAACCCGTGACGCGTCGGCCCCAGGAGACGGCCCCCGAGGCCAGGTCCGGGCCAGCGAACGTGTCCACTCCTCGGACAGGCCGCGTAACGACCTCCGGCTCACGGTCGATGGACGATGGGGATGCGCCGTCGGGGCTGCGTGACCTGGCCGCCGCCGCCCAGCGCGACGACGGCGGTGCGGCCGAGATCCTCATGGGCAGGGTCAGGCAGCTGGCTCTGCGGTATGCGCGGGCCCGGCTGGGTCGCTTCGGAGCCGAGGACGTCGCCCAGGACGTGGCGCAGGAGGTGTGCATGGCCGTGCATACCGCCCTGCGCACCTACGAGCATCGCGGGCTGCCGTTCGAGGCGTTCGTCTACTCCATCGCCGCTCACAAGACCGCCGACGCGCAACGCCTGCTGATTCGCGGGCCGGCCGCCGTCGCTCAGGTCCCCGACACCGTCGACGACAGCGCCGGACCCGAGCACGTCGCCGTCGTCAGGGACGCGACCGACCGGGCGATGGCCCTGATCCGTACGCTTCCGGCTCAGCAGCAGGAGATCCTCACCCTCCGAGTCGCGGTCGGCATGTCGACCGAGGAGACCGCGGCCGCGCTCAACATGACGACCGGAGCCGTCCGCGTCGCGCAGCATCGTGCGCTCACCAAGCTGCGGGCCCTGCTCGCCGACACCAAGGGGGTGGCCTCGTGAAGCCCACCCCGCTCAGCAGCCTGCTGGCCGACGACCAGCTGCTCGACCGGGTCGGTGCGCGCCTCGACACCGACGACGAGCTGGGTTCGTTGCTGTTGGCCGTCGCCCGGCACGTGGACGCCCCGATCGCCCGTCCTGGACCGCGCGGACGCCGGTCCCATCGGCATCGCGGACTGACCGTGCTCGCGGCGCTCGGTGTGGCCGTGTCCGGCGCCACGGTGGCGGCGGCGATCGAGGGCGGACCCAACGCGCCGGCGACGGCCGCCGACTGGGCCCACAACCGGGTGCTCCCGAAGACCCTGCAGGCGCTCGGGCTGCCGTTCGCCGGTCCGGGCCTCGTGCCGGGCCGACTGCTCCTTCCCTCGACCACCTCATCCCCGGCCGGCTGGGCCGCGGTCGGCGCGCTCACGGGGACCATGTCCTCGGGGACAGGCCCCTCCGCCGGGCTCCCGGGTGGGTCCGATAAGGCCTCGGACGCTCGGCCAGAGACCCGGGCGGACCCGGCCGACACGGCCCACACGGCCCACATGGCCCACACGGTTGGCGCGGTTGGCACGGTTGGCACGGTTGGCTCGGTTGACTCGGCCGGCTCGGCTGACCGGTCCTCCGCCTCGAGGGTCGGCGCTCACCTCGCCGCGGACGGCCGCATCGTCGCGGGCGACTCGGGCGTCTCGGGCGTCTCGGGCGTCACGGGCGTCTCGGGCTCCTCGACCAGCTCGGGCGATGGTGACCGAGGCGTCGTCGCACCGGACACGACGACGAGCCCAGGATCAGCCCGCGGTGGGTCTCAGGGCACAGCGCCGGACACCGCCACCACGGGCTCGACCAAGGGCACGACGTCTGCGGGGGGGACCTCCCCTGGCGGGACGACCGCCGGAGGGTCGTCCGCCGCGCCGCAGACCGGGAACGGGAAGGACGTGGACGTGACCGGCGGCGCCGGCTCGCCCGCGTCCACCGGCTCAGGTTCCAGCGGCTCGGGTTCCAACGGGCCAAGCACCAGCGGGTCAAGCACCAGCGGGTCGACGCATACCGCCGGCAGCCAGGGGCAGGGCTCGGGGAACACCGGCCAGGGAGCCGCCCAGGGCAACGGCAACGCGGGTCAGGGTAGATCCGGCGGTGTCACTCCGCCTGCGGGCTCCGGCACGACCGCCCCTGCCCCGGGCAGCAACGCCAACAGCGGCAACAGCGGCGACAGCGGCCCCCAGAGCAGCAACGGCAACCAGGGCGTCGGCCACCAGGGCGCGGGTCAGGGCGCTAGGAACGGCGCGAGCTCTGCGTCGGGGACGCCGCCCTCCGGGACATCGGCGGCCACGCCCTCCGCGGCATCGGGCACGACGCCCCGGCCGGCGACCGTCCCGAAGGGCGCGTCGTCGACGGGCGCCGGCGCGGCCGGCCGCCCGGCGACCGTCCCGAAGGGCGCGTCGTCGACGGGCGCCGGCGCGGCCGGCCGCCCGGCGAGCACCTCCGTCGGCAGCGCGTCGGACGGCACGCAGGGCTGACGCGCCCCTCCTGCGCCTCGTCGGCTGCTGTCGTAGCGGCCACTAGAATCAGGCGATGAGCCTTGGTCCGTCCGACCCGCCCGACGAGACCCCGCTGCTGGCGCCGCTCGGGCTGACCTACGACGACGTGCTCCTCCTCCCGGGCGAGACCGACGTGGTCCCGAGCGAGGTCGACACGACGACCCGCCTCACCCGGGAGATCACCCTGAGGGTGCCGCTGGTCTCAAGCGCGATGGACACCGTCACCGAGTCCCGGATGGCCATCGCCATGGCCCGTCAGGGTGGGATCGGCGTCCTGCACCGCAACCTGTCGATCGGCGACCAGGCCTACCAGGTCGACCTCGTCAAGCGGACCCAGACCGGCATGATCTCCAACCCCGTGACGATCGGCGCCGACGCGACCCTTGAGGAGCTCGACGAGATCTGCGGTCAGTACCGCGTCTCAGGGCTCCCCGTCGTCGACACCGACAGCCGGCTGCTCGGCATCATCACCAACCGCGACCTGCGCTTCACGCCCGTGGCCGAGTGGGCCACGACCAAGGTCGACGAGGTGATGACCCCGATGCCGCTGGTCACCGCGCCGGTCGGCATCAGCCGGGAGGACGCGACCGCCCTGCTGCGCCAGCACAAGCGAGAACGGCTGCCCATCGTCGACGACGAAGGCCGGCTCGCCGGGCTCATCACCGTCAAGGACTTCGTCAAGTCCGAGCAGTTCCCGCAGGCCAGCAACGACGGTCACGGCCGCCTGCTCGTCGCTGCCGCGATCGGCTACTTCGCTGACGCCTGGCAGCGCGCGACCACCCTCGTCGAGGCCGGGGTCGACGTCCTCGTCCCCGACGTCGCCAACGGCCACGCGCGGCTCATGCTCGACATGATCCGGCGACTGAAGTCCGATCCCGCCACCCGACACGTACAGGTGCTCGCGGGCAACATCGCCACCCGCGAGGGCGCCCAGGCGCTCGTGGACGCGGGGGTCGACGGGGTGAAGGTCGGCGTCGGACCGGGCTCGATCTGCACGACCCGGGTCGTGGCGGGCGTCGGCGTTCCGCAGGTGACCGCCATCCACGAGGCGTCACTCGCCGCGCGGCGGGCCGGTGTCCCCGTGGTGGGCGACGGCGGCCTCCAGTACTCCGGTGACATCGCCAAGGCCCTCGTGGCCGGTGCCGACACGGTGATGATCGGCTCCCTCTTTGCCGGCTGCGAGGAGTCACCGGGCGAGCTGGTGCTCGTGGGCGGCAAGCAGTTCAAGGCCTATCGGGGCATGGGGTCGCTCGGCGCCATGGCGTCCCGGGGCAAGAAGTCGTTCTCCCGCGACCGCTACTTCCAGGCCGACGTCACCAGTGACGACAAGATCGTGCCCGAGGGGATCGAGGGGCAGGTCGCCTACCGAGGCCCGGTCTCGGCCGTCGCGCACCAGCTCATCGGGGGCCTTCATCAGTCGATGTTCTACGTCGGTGCGCACAGCGTCTCCGAGCTGAAGGAACGCGGCCGCTTCGTGCGCATCACCGCGGCCGGTCTCAAGGAGAGCCACCCGCACGACGTCCAGTCGATCGTCGAGGCACCCAACTACCCGTCGCGCTGACCGGCCGTGACGCTGTCGGCGCAGGCCCTCAGCCTGTTCGCCGTCCCCGACGCCGACCTCGCCGCGCTGCGGTACGCCGACGAGCAGGTATGCGCCGCACCGGATCTCGCCGGCTGGGTCACCGCGACGGCTGACGGACTTCGGGCGGCCATCGGTCGTCCGTCGCCCCCGCCAGGGCTCTCGTCCCGGCCGCCGGGGGAGCCTCACACCGTGGCGTACCTGCCTGTCCTCGCGTTCGCCGAGACTCTCCCGACGACCCTGGCCTGGGCCCGGACCCGCGGCATCCCGCCGGCCGTCGTGGCCGCGACGCTCGGCGACGTGGGCCGGATGCTGGTGCGCAACCGGCTGTGGGCCGGACACATCGGCCTCGGTGACGAGCTGGGCGGCTGGCTGACTCGGCACCTCGTCGGGTCGGTCCTCCAGGTGGGGCGGCTGCAGCACGAGCGGTCCGCGGCCGGGCTGCGCACCGGCGCCTGGCTGCAGGAGGACGGGGCCGCCTACGCGCAGGGGGACGTGTGCGTCAACCTGCACGTGCCGGAGACGGGCCCCCTGGCGCCCGGCGCCGTGCTGGAGTCGCTGCGGGCCGGGCGTTCGCTGCTGCGCCGCCGGTTCCCGGAGGAGCGGCTGCGGGTCAGGTTCTGCGTCTCGTGGCTGCTCGACCCGCAGCTGGGGGAGTACCTGCCCGCGTCGTCGAACATCCTCGCCTTCCAGCGCCTGTTCCGGATCGGACCCGCGAAGGACGACGACGGTGACGCCTCGGTGCGCAAGTTCGTGTTCGGGGGCGACCTCGCACCCGTCGTCGACCTGCCCCAGGGCACCGCTCTCGAGCGAGCGGTCGTGGCGCACTGGCGGGCCGGCCGGCGCTGGCGGGTCCACGTGGGCCGGCTGCCCTGACGCTCGACCGCTCGACCGCTCGACCGCACGACCGCTCGACCGCACGGCGGGACAGGGGGGCCGAGGCGTTGGCAGAATCAGCCGTATGCCGAAGACCACCAAGAGCGGCAAGGCCAAGCAGAGCGAGCTGCCCAGCACGCTGCAGCGGTCCGGCCGTCAGGCGCAGCAGACGTTCGCCGAGACCTACGACTCGGCGATCGACACCTACGACGGCGACGAACGGCGGGCCCACCAGACCGCGTTCGCCTCCCTCAAGCACACCCACGAGAAGGTGGGTGACCACTGGGAGCGCAAGGACGAGTACGGGCCGTCCGACGAGCGCGCCAAGGAGGGCGGGCGCGACAGCACCAAGCCCACGGCGGGCGGGGTCGACGCCAACGCCAGCAAGGCACACCTCTACGAGCTGGCCACCCGGCTCGGCGTCACCGGCCGCTCCCGGATGACCAAGCTGCACCCCCACGAGTTGGTTGACGCGCTGCAGAAGGCCAACGACCGCAGCAGCGCTCGCGCGCGCCGCTAGCCGCGCGGGGCCCCTCTAGAGGTTGCCCAGCACCCGGTCGACAGCGACCTCGACCACCACCCGCAGGGGGTTGACGCGCGGGGTCCGGTAGCGGGCGGCATACCGCTGCTCGGCGTCCCGCACGGAGGCGGGGTCGTCGAGGACCCGCGCGGGCCCTTCGAGCGAGAGCCACCACCGGCCGTCGACCTGGCAAAGCACCGCGCGGCGACCGGCGGCCGCGTGTCGCGTCTTGCGGCTGGTGCCGCTGGTGATCACCCGGGCGACGCGCCGCTCGGGGTCCCAGGTGAAACCGACGGGCGTGACGTGCGGGCTCCCGTCGGCCCGCAGCGTCGTCAGGGTCGCCAGGTGCCGCACCCGCAGGAAGTCGAGGGCAGCGGGCGACAGGGTCGCCGGGTCGAGGGCCACGCCCCCTAGTCTCCCCCGCCCCCATCTCGACCGAACGCCGCGTTCGGCCACGAACGCGACGGTGCACCGGCGCGTTCGCCAACCGAACGCGGCGTTCGGTCGCAAAGGCGGGACGTCGATAGGCTCGGCCGGTGATCCACGGACGACGCAGGGACGCGAGGCCACGGTCGTGACCGAGATCGAGATCGGTCGGGGCAAGCGCGGCCGCCGCGCCTACTCCTTCGACGACATCGCCGTCGTCCCCTCTCGCCGCACCCGAGACCCGGAGGAGGTGTCGGTCTCGTGGCAGATCGACGCCTACCACTTCACCATTCCCGTGATCGCGGCACCGATGGACTCGGTCATGTCACCGCAGTCGGCGATCGCCCTCGGCCGGCTGGGCGGCCTGCCGGTGCTCGACCTCGAGGGCCTGTGGACCCGCTACGAAGACCCGGAGCCGTATCTCGAGGAGATCGTCGGCCTCGACCCGGCCAAGGCCACCGGGCGGATGCAGCAGATCTACGCCGAGGAGATCAAGCCTGAGCTCATCGCCGAGCGGCTGCGCGAGGTTCGCCAGGCGGGCGTGACCGTCGCCGGGGCGCTCAGCCCGCAGCGCACGCAACAGCACTGGAAGAGCGTCGTCGACGCCGGCTGTGACCTGTTCGTCATCCGGGGGACGACGGTGAGCGCCGAGCACGTCTCGGGGCAGGCCGAGCCACTGAACCTCAAACGGTTCATCTACGAGCTCGACATTCCGGTCATCGTCGGCGGGGCGTCCACCTACACCGCGGCGCTGCACCTCATGCGCACCGGCGCCGCGGGGGTGCTCGTCGGGTTCGGTGGCGGCGCGGCGCACACGACCCGCCTCACGCTCGGCATCCACGCCCCCATGGCCTCCGCCATCGCCGACGTCGCCGCGGCGAGGCGCGACTACCTCGACGAGTCCGGCGGGCGCTATGTGCACGTCATCGCCGACGGTGGGGTCGGCACGTCCGGAGACATCGTCAAGGCGATCGCCTGCGGGTCCGACGCGGTGATGCTCGGGGCGGCGCTGGCGCGGGCGGCGGACGCGCCGGGCCAGGGGTTCCACTGGGGGCCGGAGGCGCATCACGGCGAGCTACCGCGCGGCGAGCGGGTGGAGGTCGGTGCGACGGCCCCGCTGGAGGAGATCCTCTTCGGTCCGGGTCGGGTCGCCGACGGGACGACGAACGTCATCGGTGCGTTGCGCCGGGCGATGGCGACCACGGGCTACTCGGACGTCAAGGAGTTCCAGCGGGTCGAGGTCGTCGTCGCGCCCTACATGCACGGCTGACCCACCGGCCCGTCGCTGGACCTGAGCCCGGCGTGCGATCCGGGTTCCGCGGCACCCCCTCGCGCTGCGGAACCCGGACCCGACCCGCCTGAGTGACGGCTCTCGCGACCGCCCTGACGTGTGCCCGGTCTTCCCGCGTGTCGTGTGAACCGCCCCCCGCCCCCCGGCGAGGAGGGACGGACCGGCCGTGACGACCGGCCCTCCTGCAGTCGGGGTCACGTCGACCGGAGTCAGCGCCACCCGTCCAGACCATCTAACGAGGTCGAGGCGCCAGAGTTACGCCCCGTCAGGCCGTGAGGAAGGTCTTCCACCCGTTCTTGGGGGCGGCGCCGATCTGCAGGGTGCGCAGCTGGGCGAGCACGGCTGGGTCCTGCCCGTCGAGGTAGTCACAGAGCTGGCGGAACGACACGAGGCGGGCATCGGGGTAGGTGGCGATCTTGCGCATCACCTGCTCCACCGCGGTCATGTAGATGCCGCCGTTCCAGCTCTCGAAGTGGTTGCCGATGATGAGCGGCGCACGGTTGCCGTCGTAGGCCCGCTGGAAGCCGGCGAGGTAGGAGTCGACGGCCTCCTGCTGCCACTGCGCGTGCTTGGCGGCGTCTCCAGTGGGCGTCTTGGACTGGTTGTACATCATGTTGTAGTCCATCGACATGACCTGGCCCTTGTGGCCGACGAAGGGGATCGACTGCAGGTCGAGGGCCCACAGCTTGCCGGCCTTGCTCGGCCACATCTGGATGCCGTTCGAGCTCGTGTCGTAGCGCCAGCCCAGGTCGTTGGCGGCCGTGCGGAGGTTCGCCGACCCCTCCAGGCAGGGCGTCCGCGCGCCGACGAGCTCCTTCGAGTAGTCGAACGGCAGGGGGTCGAGGTCGGTGAACCCGGTGTTGGTCCGCCAGTTCTTGACGAAGCCGACCGCCTGGTCGATCTCGTCCTTCCACTGGTCGGGCGTCCACGACCCGACGCCCTTGGCCCCACAGAAGTGACCGTTGAAGTGGGTGCCGATCTCGTGGCCCTCGAGCCAGGCCTTGCCGATGCCGTCGATGGTGGCGTGCACCGACTCGTCGGCGAGGAAGGGGATGGACGAGGACCCGACGGGCTTGCCGGGCGGCTTGTAGAGCGTGCGCTTGCTGTTCGGGAGCGTGTAGAGCCCGGACAGGAACAGGGTCATCGATGCCCCGAGCTCCTGCGACACACCGCGGAAGTGCGCGAGCAGCGGGTTCTTCACGCTCTCGCCGGCGCCGTCCCAGGAGATGACGACGAACTGCGGCGGGGTCTCACCGGCCTTGAGCTTCTCCACAGCCGGCTGGTGGGGCTGGGGGCCACTGTCCCGCCAGGAACCGTCGGTGCCCGGGGCGGCGGGAGCAGTGGTCGACGGCTGGGTCGCCGGCGGCTCCTCGGGGTCGGCGGGTCGGGTGGTGGCGGTCGTGTCGGACGAGGCGCCCGCCTGGCCGCCCCGAGGCTCCACCAGACGGTCGCAGGCGGCGAGCGCAGCGGCGGCGCTGAGCCCGATCCCCCCCGCAAGGAGGCGTCGGCGGCTAAGGTCGGACACAGATCGACTTCCTCTGACATATCGGCCGGTCCCCAGATCCGGCAAACCGCCCAACGGCAGGCGGCGTGTGCCACCATAGGCCATTCACGGGCCCTGGCCGGGAGGCCACGCTCAGGTGGACACCTCGTTCGTCGTGCTGTCGCGCGTCGTTCTCCCCGGGATCCCCTGTCGTTCTCCGCCCCGCCGCCGGGCTGACCCGGGCCGGTCGTCAGACCGAGGTCCGCTCGCTGGGCTCGTCGCGCCACGAGCGCCAGAGGGCCGCATACGCCCCGCCGGAGGCGATGAGCTCGTCGTGGGTGCCGATCTCGGTGATCCGGCCGTCGTCGACCACGGCGACCCGGTCGGCGTCGTGCGCGGTGTGCAAGCGGTGGGCGATGGCGACGACGGTCCGGCCGGAGACGACGGCGGCGAGCGACCGCTCCAGATGACGGGCGGCGCGCGGGTCGAGCAGCGACGTCGCCTCGTCGAGCACGAGGGTATGCGGGTCGGCGAGCACGAGCCGGGCCAGGGCGAGCTGCTGGGCCTGGGCCTCGGTGAGGGCGTGGCCGCCGCTGCCGACCAGGGTGTCGAGCCCGTCCGGGAGGGTCCGGACCCACGGCTCGGCGTCCACCGCCGCCATGGCCGCCAGCAGGGTCTCCGGCGAGGCCGCCGGCTGCGCGAGCAGGAGGTTGTCGGCCAGGGTGCCGACGAACACATGGTGCTCCTGCGTCACCAGGGCGACCTCGCCGCGGAGCTGGTCGAGCTCGAGGTCGACCAGGCGCACCCCGCCGACGTCGATCCGGCCGGTGCGAGGGCCGTCCACACCGGCCATCAGCCGGCCGAGGGTCGACTTGCCGGCCCCGGACGGGCCGACGATGGCCAGCCGCTCGCCCGGCCGTAGGTCGAGGGAGACACCCTTGAGCACGTCGCGCCCGGGCCGGTAGGCGTACCGGACGTCCTCGACCTCGAGCCTGGCGTCGCGGGGCGTCTCACCGGTCGCCGTGCGGTCGGGAGGGACGTCGCCGATGCCGATGACCCGGGCGAGCGACGTGGCGCCCACCTGGATCTCGTCGAGCCACATGAGCAGGTCGTCGAGCGGCAGCGCCAGCGCCTGGACGTAGAGGGCCACGGCGGTGACCGTGCCCACCGTCGTCTGCCCGCCCGCGACCAGGAGGCCGCCCCACAGCAGGGTCACGGCGACCGGCAGCAGGTAGGCGATCTCGACCTGCGGGAACCACCACATCCGCAGCCGCAGGGTGTAGGTCTCCGCGTCGAACGCGTCGGACAGAGCCCGGTCGATGCTCGCTTTCCGGCGGGCGCCGAGCCGCAGCGCGTCGACGGTGCGGGCGCCGTCGACGGTCTCGGTGACGACGCCGTTCATCACCGCGTAGGTGGCGCGTTCGCGCAGGTAGCCGTCAGGGGCGAAGCGGAGGTACCAGCGGGTGGAGAGCCAGATGATGGGCACCCCGATGAAGATCGGCAGGGCGACCAGCCAGCTCGTCACCAGCGCCGCCGCGACCGTGATGACGAGGGTGACGACGGCGACGAAGATGGCCGGGATCCCGAACCGCGCCACGTGGGACAGCGCCTCGACGTCGTTGGTCGTCCGCGACACGAGATCGCCGGTGCCGGCCCGCTCCACCGTCGAGAGCGGCAGCGCGACGACGCGGTCCATGAACTGCTCACGCAGCTCGGCGAAGAAGTCCTCGCCCATCTGGAACGCCGCCCGCCGGGCGAACCAGGTGAGCACCGTCTGGACGAGGACCGACGCGGCGAGCACCATGGCCAGCCGGTCCACGGTCTCGAGGGTGCCGTGCTGCGTCACCGTGTCGACGAGCTGCCCGACGATGCGAGGCGCCACCAGGGCCGCCACGGCCGCCAGCGCGTGCAGCCCGACGACGAACGTCAGCTGCCGGCGGTGCCGACGCAGCAGCCCAGCGGTGTGGGCTCGCACGGACGTCATCTCGGCCACGGGGAGCGTCGTCCGCGTGGGCGGTGTCATCAGGAACGCCATCAGCCCTCCCTCCGTCCAGCCGACCCGACCGGCTCCCTGGCCTCGCTGGCCTCGCTGGCCTCGCTGGCCTCGTTGGCCTCGTCGGGCTCGTTGGCCTCGTTGGGCTCGCCGGGCTTGCCGGTCACGCCGGTCTCGCCGGGCTCGTCGGTCTCGTCGGGCTCGCCCCGCACGACCACCGCGCGGTAGGTGGCGTCCCGCCGCATCAGCTCGTGATGGGTGCCGCTCGCCCGGACCACGCCGCCCTGGAGGAAGAGCACCCGGTCGGCGTGGTCGAGCACGAGGGGACTGGCCGTCATCACGGCCGTCGTGCGTCCCCGCCGGGCGGCCGCCAGCCGTCCGGCGACCCGGGCCTCCGTATGCGCGTCGACCGCGCTCGTCGGCTCGACGAGGACGAGGGTGTTGGCGTCGGTGAGGAGAGCACGGGTCAGCGCGATCCGCTGCCGCTGGCCGCCCGAGAAGGAGCGGCCTCGTTCCTCCACCGCACTGTCGAGGCCGTCGGCCAGCGCCTCCAGGACGTCCTCGCCACTGGCCACCGCGAGCGTGTCGAGGATCGCGGCGTCGCTGTGGACGCCCCACGGGTCGAGCTCGGCGCGCAGGGTGCCGGTGAAGAGGCGAGGGTCGGTCTCGCTGACGACGACCCGCCGGCGAACGCTCTCCAGGGGGAGGTCGAGCAGCGGCGTGGATCCGAGCCGGACACCCGCGGCGTCGGGACCGAACCGGCCGAGCCGGTCGGCGACGGCCGCGGAGTCCTCGGGTCGCGCCGAGACCACGGCGGTGAGCAGGCCGGCCTCGACGATGACCCCGCTTCGCTCGTCGACCAGGGGTGCGCCCGGAGGTGGCTCCGGGGTGCCCCGGGCCGCCCCGGCGTGCGCCTCTTGGTCCTCGTGGTCGGGGCGCACCGACAGGACCCGGATGATCTTGCCGGCGCCGATGTGGGCTCGGGTGAACCGGTCGACGAACTCCGTCGCCGTGCGCAGGGGCAGGACCAGGAAGGCCGAGTACCCGTAGAAGGCGACGAGCTCGCCGACGCTGATGTCACCGGCCAGCGCCGCTCGGGCGCCGAGCCACGTCACGACCAGGACGAACACCCCGGGCAGCAGCACCTGGGCCGCGTCGAGGGCTGCCTGCACCCCGGCCACCCGGTAGCCGACCCGACGCACCTGCTGGGACTGACCGGCATACCGGCGCAGGTAGGTGTGCTCGCCCCCGATGCCGCGCAGCACCCGCAGGCCGGCCACGGTGTCGGCGCCGAGGCTGATGAGCCGGCCCGACTCCTCGCGCTGGTGGGCCTGCCGCTTCTGCAGGGGACGGACGACGAAGCTGAGGAGGGCAACGAGGACGGGGACGCCGATGAGCACGACCAGGCCCAGCGTGCGCGAGGCCGACAGGAGGACGACGGCGACCACGACGTAGCTGACGACGGCGCCCACCATGCGGGCGAAGACGTCGTAGAGGCCACCAAGCCGCATCGCGTCGGACGCGACCGTGGCGACTACGTCACCGGTCGGGGTCGTGCGCGGGAGGGCGGCTCCGACGTTGGCGCTGTGCCAGCCGATGAGCTGCACCGAGCGGAAGGTCGCGCGCAGCCAGTTGTGCACGGCGAAGTAGTGTCGGAAGGTGCCGGCGAGCGCGCTGACGATGCCGAGCACGACGAGGACCCCGCACCACAGCAGCAGGGTGCGGTTGTCGCGGGCGACGATGCCGCCGTCGATCGCGCGGGCCATGGCCGCCGGGAAGAAGGCCTGCGTCACCATCCACAGCACGCCGAACACGGTGGCAACGGCCAGGGTGCGCCACTGTCCCCGCCCTATCCAGCCCAGGAGGTGCATCGGGCCGCGTAGGTCCGGGGTGCCGGGATCCTCGTAGGGGAGTCGCATGATGCCTCGACGTTACGCGTCGGGTCGGACGCTCCTCACCCGGTTTTCCCGACGACGGGGCCCAGCAGGGGCTCCGGTTCGTGACCGGCGGGGGAGTGACAGGTCACCACCGGGGATGCCGTGGAGCCACGGAACGGTGACGCGCGGTCGACGACGGCGAGGGCCACGACGAGGTCCTCCCAGGCCATCCCCACACCCTTGAAGACCACGGGGCCGGTGGCGGGGACGTCCGCGACATCCGTCAGCACCGAGCTCATGGGGACGAGCTCCTCCGGCCCGAGCATGCCCTCCCCGATCGCGAGGACCACGTCCCCGGCCTCGCGCAGGGCGGTCGCCACGTCTTCCACCACGACCGTGGCGCGACCGAGCAGGGCCGCATCCAGCTCGCGGGCCTCGGGCTCGTGCGAGCCGACCGCGACCACGACGACCTCGTCGGCCAACAGCGCGGAGTCGAAGACGGGTGTCCGGGCCGACGTCGCGCAAACGACGACATCGGCGGACCGCAGCGCGGCCTCGGCCGAGGCACAGCTGAGCGCCAGAGCACCGACCGGCCCCCTTGACGGGTCGCGCACCAGGTGGGTGACGGCGGCGAGCGGGCGGACAGCGGCGAGCGTCGTGGCGTGACCGGTGGCCTGCGGCCCGGCACCGATGATGACGACGCGCAGCGGCCGGTCGGGCAGCCGCCCAATGACTGCGGCGACCGAGACCGCGGGTGTGCGCAGCGCGGTGAGGGCGGTGCCGTCGAGGACGGCCCGCGGGGTGAGCGTGTCGGCGTCGAATAGCAGGTAGACGCCCTGGATACGGGGTCGGCCCCGGGCCGGGTTCCCGGGGGCGACGGTCGCCACCTTGACGCCGGCCGCGGCCGACGTCTGCGACGGCATGAGCAGGAGCTGACCCCCGTCGAGCTCGACCGGTATGCGCGCCGGGTCGCCGGCGGGGTCGAACCCGTTGCGGAGGGCGTCAGTGATCGCCTGGACCGCGGCGGCCGGTCCGAGCGCGGCCACCGCCTCCGCGTCGTAGAACCTCACCGCAGGACGAACCCGGGCACCAGTGGGTCGGCCGGGTCCACCGAGAACACGTGGTCGCCGGTGCGGTAGGCCATCCCGGTGACCTGGGGGATCACGGCGGGCCGGCCGTCCACCTCGACCGACTCGAGGACCAGGCCGGTGAACGTGCTCCCGACGATGGAGTCATGGCGCAGCCGGGTGCCGTGCGGCAGCCGGCCGTCCGCCGCCAGGATGGCGAGGCGGGCGCTCGTCCCCGAGCCGCAGGGCGACCGGTCGACCTCGCCGTCCGCGAAGACGGTCACGTTGCGTTGGTGCACCTGGCCCGCCGTGCCGCCGAGGTCATCGAGGTCGTCGAGGTCGTCGAGGTCGTCGAGGTCGTCGAACCAGATCGTGCCGTAGATCCCGTCGAGCCTCGGGTCGGTCGGGTGCACCGCATACGGGGTGTCGTTCAGGGCCCACTTGATCTCGCGTCCGAGGGTGATGAGGTCACCCAGGTGCCGGGGGGTCACGGACAGGCCCACCTGCTCGGCCGGCAGCGATGCGTAGACCGCGCCGCCGTAGGCCACATCGACCCGGACCTCGCCGCGGGAGGTGGACACCGGCACGTCGGTGGCGACCACCCAGCTGGGCACGTTGACGAAGTCCACCGCGACCACCCGCCCGTCCTCGCGATGGACCCGCGCGGTGACGCGGCCCGACGGGACGTCGATGACCACGTCGGCGCTGCCGGTCGCTGGGGCGGTGACCCGGCCGGTCTCCACCGCCCAGACCCCCAGCGCGATGGTGCCGTGGCCGCAGGCGGTCGAGAAGCCGTCCTTGTGCCAGAACAGGACTCCGAGGTCGGCCCCCGCGTCGTCCGGAGGCACGATGAACCCGCCGTACATATCGGCGTGGCCCCGCGGTTCGGAGCACAGCACGGCCCGCAACGCCTGCACGTCGGGGTCCTCGATGGCGTGGGCCCGGCGCTCGGCGACGGTCTCTCCGCGCATCGTCACCGGCGGGTCGGGCACGATCCGGAACGGCTCACCACCGGTGTGGTAGTCGATGGTCACGATCGTCGAGGCCAGCACACGGGCATGCTGCCACGCCTCACCACGATCCACGCCGGCACCGACAGCCGGCACGGATGGCCGACCGGCCGCGTCCGCGGCCTGGGCGGGCTCCAACGCAGGAGTGTCAGGTCGCTCAGCGGTCCTGCGGCGTCCAGGTCGTCGAGTCCTGCGGCCCAGGTGTCATCCCACGGGCGGCTGCCTCGGCATCGGCCTCCGAGATGGACAGCACCCTCCCGCACGCGGTGCACTCGTCGAGGAAACGTGCGCGGCCGAGCGTCAGGACCGGGATGAAGAACAGGCTGAGCTTCTTCCGCTGCCTGAGCACGTCGTGCTGCGCGTGCTGACCGCAGCGCTCGCAGGTGTAGGTGGAGGCCCCCATGACATCGAGCACCGCCCGGATTCCGAAGATCAGCAGCATGGTGTTCTCGTCCTGTAGAAGCCGGGTCTTCTAGGGTGTACCCGCCGAGCCGGGACGGAAACCGGTCATGACCCGAGACATGACCCGAGACATGACCCGAGACATGAAGGGGTCTGGATCTCAGGACGGGGCGGCCACGGCGCGGCGCAGGGCCGCCAGGGTGCGGTCGACGTCGGCCTCGTCGGTCGACCAGTTGCTCACCGAGATCCGCAGCACCGCGCGGCCACGCCACCGCGACCCGGAGAGCCACGCGCCACCGTCCTCGACGAGCCGGGCCGCGACCGCCTTGGTCCGCGCATCGTCGCCGAAGCTCACGCATACCTGCGTGTAAGGGACCTCGCCCAGGACCTCGGCCCCCTCGATGGTCCGTACGCCGGCGGCCAGCTCCGCCGCCCGCGTCGCCAGCCGCTCGACGAGGGCCTCCACCCCCGACCGGCCGAGGCTGCGCAGCACCGCCCACACCGGCACGCCCCTGGGCCGGCGCGACAGCTCGGGCGTCTTGTCGTAGGGGTTGCCCGGACCGGTGTCCTCGGCCATGAGGTAGCTCGCCTGCACCCCGAACGCGCTGCGCATCGCCGTGGGGTCACGGACCACGGCGACCCCGCAGTCGTAAGGCGAGTTCAACGTCTTGTGGGCGTCCGTCGCCCACGAGTCGGCGCCGTCCACCCCCTCGGTGAGGTGCCGCAGACGCGGGCTGGCCGCCGCCCACAACCCGAACGCGCCGTCCACGTGCACCCAGGCTCCGCGCGCCCGGGCCATCGCGATCGCGTCACCGAACGGGTCGAACGCCCCGGAGTGCACGTTCCCCGCCTGCAGACAGACGATCACCGGCTCCCCCTCGGGCACGTCGGCGAGCCCAGCCTCCAGGGCGTCCACCCGGATCCGTCCCTGGTCGTCCGCGGCCACGGGCGTCGGTGCACCGAGCCCCAGGTAGCGCAGGGCGACGTCGACGGTGTCGTGCCGTTCGGCGCCGACGAGCACGTGCACCCGAGGGGCGCCGGTGAGCCCGTCGCGGTGCACGTCCCACCCGACCCGCGACAGCACGGCATACCGGCCCGCAGCGAGGCCCGTGAAGTTGGCCATCGTCGCCCCGGTGACGAACCCGACGTCGCTGCCCTCGGGCAGCCCTAGCAGATCGAGCAACCACGCGCCGGCCGCCTCCTCGAGGGCGGCCACGGCCGGTGTGGCCGCACGCATCCCGCCGTTCTGGTCCCACGCGCTGACCAGCCAGTCGGCCGCGAGCGCCGCAGGTTGCGTACCGCCCATGACCCAGCCGAAGAACCGGCCCGAGCCGATGGCCATGAGGCCGGGCTCGGCACTGGCCATCAGGTCGACGACCTCGGCGGGGGCGAGCCCGGTGTCGGGTAGCGGTCCGCCCAGCCGGTCGAGGATCACGTCGGCGCTCTCGGACGGGCCGATCCGCCGGGTGTCGAGCGACTCCAGCCAGGCGACGGTATGCGCGTGCGCACGACCCAGCGCCGGTTCGTAGTCCGCCGGTCGGATGCCCACCCGTCGACGGTAGACCCGCTCAGAACGTGACGAAGGTGTTCCGGGCGACGAAGAAGCCCTTCTTGCTCGCCGTGTCGACGCAGGTCATCCCGAACTCCTTGCTCATGCACCGGAAGGGCGACCCCGGCATCGCCGCGATGGCGCCGTACTGCAGCACCACGGCGCCGACCTGGTAGATCGAGTCGCTGTTGCAGATGGGCTTGGGGGTGTCGTCGGTCCACTCGATGCGGCCGATGTCCTTGGCGCCGGCGTCCCCCGTCGGGCAGGCGTCGGCGGGAGCGGCCACCCGGCCGTCACGCAGCTCGCAGCCGGCCGGCACGCTGCCGCCGGTCTGGATGGAGCAGAAGATGTTGCCGGTCGGGCTGGTGAAGACCTTCTGCACCGCGGCGTCGACCACACCGGTCGCGAACAGGGCCGTCGCCTCGTCGTAGGTCGACGGGGGCTTGGCCGCGGCGGTCGTCGTGCTGGCGCTGGTGGTGGGCGTGGTCGTGGGCGACGTCGCGCCGGTCGTCGGCGTGGGGGTAATGGTCACCGTCGTCGTGCGTGGGGGCGCCGGCTGGTCGCTACCCCCGCCGCAGCCGGCCAGAGACAGCGCGCTCACCGCGGCGACAGCCGCGGCCGTAGCGGCGACGCGTGAGCGGTGCAGGGCGTCAGGGGGCGTGAACACGGCACACCAGGGTGCCACAACCGGCCGGTCGCTTAGCCTGGACGGGTGTTCCGGACCATGCTGAAGCCGCGTTGGCTGGGGCTGCTCGGGGTGCTCGTCGTCCTCCTCGTCGCCTTCACCTTCCTGGGGCTCTGGCAGGTGAGCGTGGCGCGCGACGACGCCCGGCGCGAGGCGGTGGGCACAGCCCCCCTTCAGGCTCCGGTGCGCCTCGGTGACCTGCTCGCCCCGCATGCGCCGTTCCCCGCCGAGGCGTCCGGCCGGCCGGTCACCGCCGCCGGGAAGTACGACGCGAGCGGGCAGGTCCTCGTCGCCGACCGCCGCCTCGACGGCGTGTCCGGGTGGTGGGTCATCACGCCTCTGGTCGTCGATGGCTCGTCGGCCCGGATCGCGGTGCTGCGCGGGTTCGTCACGACCGCCTCCGGCACCGGACCGGCTCCGGCCGACGTGGGCGAGCTGGTGGTCACCGGCACCCTCGCACCGGGGGAGTCTCCGTCGTCCGCGTCGCTCCCGCACGGCCAGCTGGGCTCGGTCGACCTGGCCCGTCTCGTCAACGTGTGGCCCGGGGAGATCTACAACGCGTTCATGTTCGCGACCGGTGAGAGCCCGGCCGCGAGCACCGATCTGCAGAAGGTCCCTCCGCCTCCGGTGCCGACCGGATTCACCCTGCGCAACGCGGCCTACGCCCTCCAGTGGTGGGTCTTCGGAATCTTCGCGGCGTGGATGTGGTGGAGGATGGTTCGCGACGACTACCGCCGCGACCAGGCCGCCGCAGACCTTCCCACCGACACCCCTAGCGACACCCCCACCCGAGCAGCCGGAGCGACGACGTGAGCACCTACCCCACCACGCTGGCCAAGCCGCAGCAGATCCGGCAGGCCCTGCGGATCTACCGGGTCATGGCCGTCATCGCCGGCGTCGCGCTGTTCGTCCTCATCGTGGCGATGATCGTCAAGTACGGTCCGGCCCAGTCCCCGGGGTTCAGCGCCGCCTGGAGCCCCATCCACGGGCTGATCTACCTCGCCTACGCCGGGTCGATCGCCAACCTCGGCTTCAAGTCGGCGTGGGGGCTGAAGCGCATCGTCCTCAACCTGCTCACCGGGTTCGTGCCGATCCTGCCGTTCGTCGCCGAGCGGCGGGTGACCGCGTCGACCGAGGCGCTGCTGAGCCGCGCCTACTTCGCGGGGGACGGCAAGACCGGCCGATAGGCTGGGGGCGTGCCGGACGAGAAGAACGAGGCGCTGCAGGCCCGACCGGTGCTCGTCGTCGACTACGGCGCACAGTACGCCCAGCTCATCGCCCGCCGGGTGCGGGAGGCCAAGGTCTACAGCGAGGTCGTGCCGCACACGCTGCCGATCTCCCAGCTGCTGGCGCGCAACCCCGCCGCGGTGATCCTCTCCGGCGGCCCCTCCAGCGTGTACGCCGAGGGGGCGCCGCCGTTGGACCCGACGCTGCTCGCGGCCGGCATCCCGGTCTTCGGCATGTGCTACGGCTTCCAGGCCATGGCCCAGTCCCTCGGCGGCACGGTGGCCCACACCGGCACGGGCGAGTACGGGCATACCCCGGCCGTCGTCTCCGACACCACCTCGACGTTGTTCCACGACCAGCCGGCCGACCAGTCGGTGTGGATGTCGCACGGCGACTCGGTGACGGCGGCCCCCGACGGTATGCGCGTGACCGCCTCGACCGCGGGCGCGCCGGTGGCGGCGTTCGAGGACGACGAGCGGCGGCTCTACGGCGTGCAGTGGCACCCGGAGGTCATGCATACGGAGCAGGGGCAGCGGGTGCTCGAGAACTTCCTGCGCGGTGGGGCTGGGCTGGCGGGCGACTGGACGCCGGCCAACGTCGTCGACGAGCTCGTCGAGAAGGTGCGCGCCGAGGTGGGCGATGCCCGGGTGCTGTGCGGGCTCTCCGGCGGGGTGGACTCGTCGGTGGCGGCGGCGTTGGTACAGAAGGCGGTCGGCGACCAGCTGACGTGTGTCTTCGTCGACCACGGCCTGCTGCGCGAGGGCGAGGCCGAGCAGGTCGAGAAGGACTTCGTCGCGGCCACGGGGGTCAACCTCGTCGTCATCGACGCGCGCGAGCGGTTCCTGTCGGCGCTCGCCGGGGTGTCCGACCCCGAGGAGAAGCGCAAGGCGATCGGTGGCCAGTTCATCCGCGTGTTCGAGCAGGCGGCGCGCGACATCGTGGGCATGGCGGGGTCGTCCGTTGACGGGCACCCGGTGGAGTTCCTCGTGCAGGGGACCCTCTACCCCGACGTCGTCGAGTCCGGCGGCGGCGAGGGTGCGGCCAACATCAAGTCGCACCACAACGTCGGCGGGCTGCCGGACGACCTCCAGTTCACGCTGGTCGAGCCGCTGCGGGCGCTGTTCAAGGACGAGGTGCGGGCGGTCGGCCTCGAGCTCGGCGTGCCCGAGGAGATCGTGTGGAGGCAGCCGTTCCCGGGGCCAGGCCTGGGCATCCGGATCGTCGGCGAGGTCACGGCCGAGCGCCTCGACATCTTGCGCCGCGCCGACGCGATCGCGCGGGCGGAGCTGTCGGCTGCCAGGCTCGACCGCGAGATCTGGCAGTGCCCGGTGGTGCTGCTGGCCGACGTCCGGTCGGTGGGCGTGCAGGGCGACGGGCGCACCTACGGTCATCCGGTCGTGCTGCGGCCCGTGTCGTCGGAGGACGCGATGACCGCCGACTGGACGCGCGTGCCCTACGACGTGCTGGCGCGGATCTCGACGCGCATCACCAACGAGGTGCGCGAGGTCAACCGCGTCGTGCTCGACGTGACGAGCAAGCCGCCCGGCACCATCGAGTGGGAGTAGCCGCCCATCCGCGCACCATTCTGCGAAGCGCGCACGGATCTGCGCATTGCGGACGGCTATCCAGCGTCAAGCCGCGGATCGGTCGTCTACAAGGTGTGACCGTCTCGTCCCGTCGTCCACCGCTGCTCATCGCGTCCTTCCGGCACGGCGGCGAGTCGTGGACGCGGCTCGTCCTGGCCGGCCTCGGCATCGAGGCCGAGCAGCAGGCCGAGATCCATACCCCGGAGGGTCGGTTCGTGGCCCGCGTCGACTTCCTGGTCCGCGCCGAGAAGCTGGTCATCGAGTTCGACGGGGCGATGAAGTACGACGGCTTGGAGGGGCGCCACGCCCTGGTCAAGGAGAAGCGGCGGGAGGATGAGCTGCGGTCGCTGGGCTACCGGGTGGTGCGGCTCACCTGGGCCGACCTCGCCGACCCAGCCCGGGTGCTGGCGCTGCTACGCGGCGGTGTGCTCCAGCGCGCGTGACGGCGTTCCGAGCACGGATCAGCCGATCGCTGATGGCTATCCAGCGTCAGGGCGCTGATCGGTGCGCGCGGAGCAGATCGGGCGTCAGGCGGGCGTGATGCGGATGATGCGGCGGGCCGTCCCCGAGCTGCGCCTGACGGTGCGGATGGCCTGCTCGACGACCATGGCGATGCGGTACTGGACCCCGTACTTCGCCGCGAACAGGTGCTCAACGCGGGCGTGGGCGTCCGGGTCGGCGTCGACCGTGGCGGTCCCGGTCACGGTCGGCGCCCAGTCGTTGACCGAGCCCCGGCGGCTGCACGGCTGCAGCTCCACCCGCGAGGTATGCCGCAGCCGCTTGAGCTTGCCGCTCCCGGACGGCGTCGTGACGAGCATGGCGTCACCGTCGTGGACGACCCAGACCGGCGTCCCCACCGGTGCGCCGGTCGTGCGGAACGTCGTCAGCAGCACGAAGTCCTCGTCGCCGACCCGGCGCCAGGTCTCGGCGGGGTCGGACGAGGACGAGGACGGGGACGAGGCGGGCTCGGTGGACACCGGCGGAGCGTACCCAGGGACGCCCGCCGCGAACCCGTAGGGTTGGCGCGTGCTGAGGACCACCGCCGCGATCGTGGCGGGCAAGGCCGCCCGGGCCGCAGCCCGCATCCGGGGCGGCGGCGGCTCGGCGATGCCTGGGCTGGTGGCCGAGCGGATCGACCCGGCGTTCCTCACGCACGCCCTCTCCGGCGTCGCGGGCGGCATCGTCGTCGTCACCGGCACCAACGGCAAGACGACGACGACGAAGATGCTCGCCTCGATCCTGCGCGCGCACGGGCGCCAGGTCTTCACCAACCCCACCGGCAGTAACTTCACCCGGGGCGTCATCTCCTCGATGCTCGGCTCCCTGCCTCTGTCGGGGCGGCTCGACGCCGACGTCGCGGTGCTCGAGCTGGACGAGTGGCACGCCCTGCAGTTCGCCAAGGTGGTCACGCCGACCCATGCACTGCTGCTCAACGTCGCCCGCGACCAGCTCGACCGCTTCGCCGAGATCGACACGACGGCCAAGCTGCTCGCCACCTTGGCGACGCAGACGCGCACGGGCGTCGTCCTCAACCGGGACGACACGTTCGTGTCGCGCATCCGCTCCCAGGTCGGGCCGGGGGTGGAGGTGCGCTGGTTCGGCATCGACCCGGCGGTGGCCGACGACCTCCCCCCACTCCACGAGGCCGACTCGAGGTCGGACGACCCGGTCGCAGTCCCCGAACCGACAGCCGACGACGGACTCCTGCACCCTGAGGACGCGCGCACTCTGCGAATCGGATTCGGCGACAGAGTGATCGGCCCGCTGGAGCTGCACCAGCGGGGCCTGGCCGCGATGATCAACGCCACCGCGGCCGTGACCACCGCCCGGCTCGTCCTCGGCGACGCGTTCTCGCCCGCCGCCACGGTTGAAGCCCTCCGGACCGTCCGTCCGCCGTTCGGTCGGGGTGAGGTCATCGACGCCGGCGGTGCACCACTGGAGCTGGTCCTCGTCAAGAACCCCGCCGGTTTCACCGTTGCGCTGGGCACCTACCTTTCCGAGCCGGTGACGACGATGGTCGCCATCAACGACGACTACGCCGACGGGCAGGACGTCTCCTGGCTCTACGACCTCGGCTTCGAGTCGCTCCGCGAGCACGGGGTCGCCCTGACCTCCGGCGTCCGCGCCTACGACATGGCCCTGCGCCTCGACTACGACGACGTCGCGGTCGCTGCGGTGGAGCCCGACCTCGAGCGGGCCCTGAACCGGCTCATCGCCGAGCACCCAGATGAGCCGAGGCGCATCTTCTGCACCTACACCGCGATGATGAGGCTGCGCCGGCTGCTGGCCGCGCGCTACGGGCTGGGCGGCTTCGGGGAGGAGAACGCATGACGAGCAAGGGCCTGATCAACCTCGTGCACCTCTACCCACGTGAGATGTCGATCTACGGCGACCTCGGCAACACCCGCTGCCTCGCCTCCCGGATCCGCCGACACGGCTACGACGTCCGCGTCCACGACCACCACCCCGGGTCGACCCTGCCGGACGAGCCCCATCTGTTCATGGGCGGCGGCGGGCAGGACTCCGGGCAGAGCCGGGTCGAGGACGACCTCGCCGCCATCGCCGACCGTCTGCGCGGGCTCGCCGTCGACGGCATACCGATGATCATGATCTGCGGGATGTACCAGCTGTTCGGCAACGCCTTCATCACCGTCGAGGGCGAGGAGCTGCCCGGCCTCGGCATCCTCGACGTCACGACGCGCGGCAACCCCACCCGGATGATCGGCGGCATCGTTGTCGACACCGACTTCGGACAGGTGGTGGGGTTCGAGAACCATTCGGGCTCAACGGTTCTCGGCGCTGGCCAGGCCCCGTTCGGGCGCGTCCGCGCGGGCTCGGGCAACAACGGCAGCGACGGCACCGAGGGGGCCGTGACCGGCCACGTCGTCGGCTCCTACCTCCACGGCCCGATCCTTCCGGCCAACCCCGCGCTCGCCGACCATCTCATCGCCCGCGCGGCGGAGGTGGCCACGGGTCGGCCGTTCGAGCCGGGTGACCTCGACGACGTCCTCGCCGAGCAGGCTCGCACGCGACAGGTCCGCCGGCTGCTCGCGGCCTGAGCACGAAGACCTCGTACGCCGCGCTGGCCGAACTGCTCCCGGCCGTGGTTGGGGTCAGCGGGCGACGCGGTCAGGTCGTGACGCGGTCGGCGGGGGTCTGCTTGGGGCTGAGCCACCAGCCGACCCAGCCGAGCAGCCCGAGGGGCACCTCCAGGAAGTGCACGTATAGGGAGTAGAGGACGACGCCGGCGGTCGCCTGCGCCGGGTTGGCGCCCCACCCGACGAGCAGCGCAGCCACCCCGGTCTCGGACACACCGACCCCACCGGGCGTGACCGTGACCGACGTGAGCAGCCGGCTCAGGGCGAACGCGAAGAACATGTAGGGGAAGGGGAACTGCACGCCGACGGTGTTGAGACAGAACCAGAACAGCAGGTAGTTCATCCCGAAGAAGCCGATGAGCCCGAACGTCATCGAGTGCCACCCGTGCCGCACGACGGCGATCGTCTGGTGGCGCTGGTCCATGATGTGCTGGCTCAGGCTCGGCTGCGCGTGCCGCACGACCGGCAGGAAACCGAGCACCCGCTGCAGCCACAGCCCGATCCGCTGGGCGGCCGACTCCGACGTGAGCACGGTGATGAACAGGGCGAGAACGGCCACCCCGCCGATCGCCCCGACGCCGGCCGCGCGCATCACCGCCGGGTTGAGGTCGGCGGCGAAGGCGAGCATGAGGGCGATGCCGAGAATCGGCAGCAACAACCGGGCCATGAGGTTCCAGACGCCGGTGACGATGAGCGACGTCGAGATAGCCCGGCGGGTGAAGCCCCACGACCGCAGCTGCTTGTAGGTCGCGGCCGCTCCCGCCGCGCCGCCCGCGGGGAGCAGGTTGCCGACGGCCGACCCCGACACGTTGACGATGAACGCCTTGACGTGCGGCAGCCGCGGCAGCGACCCGGTGACGGTGAAGGTGTACATCCACAGGCCGAGCACCATCAGCAGGAACAACCCGAGCGCCGTGGTCAGCGGTATGCCGCGCAGCACCGCCCAGACCTCGCCCCACGTCGTGTGCGCGAAGTGCGGCAGGGCCCAACCGAGCAGACCGACGGCCAGACCCAGGCCGGCGACGACCTGGAGCACCCTGACCCAGGTGACCGACGGCGGCTTCGGGACGTCGGGCGGAGGCAGCGGGGTGCCGTCGGGGGCCACCTCGGCGTCGTAGACCTCGCTCTCAGCCGAAGACGTCATGCGCCACCCCCTGCCCGGCCGGGCGGGCGGCGTCGACGTACCACTCGCGCCCGAAGACGAGGTCGAACAACGGCCGCGGGATGCGCAGGAACGCCGCCAGGGTGCGGTCGGCGCCCCCGTCGGCGGTGGCCTGCGACGCGTGGGCGCGCATGGCCGCCCGCTTCTGCGCGGCATACCGGCGCACCGAGATGCGGTGGGTGACCGAGGCGCTCGGGCTGTAGGCACGTTCGAACGTCGTCGGGTCGAACTCCGGGGGGAACCGGTAGAGGCGCCCGGTCAGCCGGACCGCCCGCACCATGAGGTCGCGGGGGACCGTGGCCTGCAGGACCTTCGGCGTGGCGGCGATCTCGGCCGCCCGCGCACCGACCTCGTGCACCTTCACATGGTCGCGGTGGCCGTAGCCGCCGTTGGCGTCGTAGGTCAGCAGGACGTCGGCCTGTTCCTCGCGCAGGATCGCGGCGAGCCGGTGCGCCGCCTCCTCGGGGTCGGCGCGCACGAAGCGGACCCGACCGGGCGGGTCGGGGAGCAGCTCGGGGCCGAGCCCGCTGTCGGCATACCCGAGGCTCTCGACGCGCGCGGTGCCGAGGGCCTGGGCGCTGGCCTGCAGCTCGGCCATCCGCAGGGTCCCCAGCGCGGTGTCCGACCCGGCCGGGTCGGCGGTCCCCGTGAGCTCCGACGACGCCAGACCCAGCCCGCCGTCGGTCGCGACGACGAGGACGACACGATGCCCCTCAGCCGCGGCCCGTGCCATCGTCCCGGAGGTGAGGAGTGCCTCGTCGTCAGGGTGGGCGTGAAAGGCCAACAGTGTGCGTCCCATGTGCTGGACATTGTGGCGCATGACATCCTCTCCAGCGTGAAGGTCGCCCTCCTGTCGGACTGCTACCTGCCCCGGCTGGGCGGCATCGAGGTGCAGACGCACGACCTCGCGGGACAGCTGACGGCGCGCGGCCACCACGTCGAGGTGTTCACGGCGACGCCCGGGACGCACGGGCAGCGGCATGGGGCCACCGAGGACGTCGACGGCATCCGCGTGCACCGGATGGCGCTGCACCTGCCGTGGGGTATGCCGGTCAACCCCCTCGCCCCGCTCGCCATGCGGGAGCGGTTGGTGGGGTTTGACGTGGCGCACATCGCCATGGGGGTCATCAGCCCGTTTGCGGTCGACGCGGCCCTCTTGACCACCCGGATGGGCCTGCCAACGGCGATGACGTGGCACTGCATGCTCGAGCGGTTCGCGCCCGTGGTCTCCGGGTTGGGGGTCGTGCGCCGCTGGGCTCGCGGCGGGATGGCGATGAGCGCGGTGTCCGACGTGGCCGCGGAGCCGCTGCGCCGCGTCGTGGGGTCCGCCGGCGTCGTGGAGGTGCTCCCCAACGGGATCGACGTCACCGCCTGGCGCCCGCCCGCGGGCATGGAGCGCGCCGATGACGGGGTCGTACGCGTCGTCACGGCGATGCGCCTGGCCAACCGGAAGCGACCCGTCCCGATGCTCCGCGTGATGCGACGGGTGCGCGACCTCGTGCCGCCCGGTGTGTCGATCCGGCTCGAGATCCTCGGCGAGGGGCCCGACCGGGGCAGCATCGAGCGCTTCGTCACCGAGCACGGCATGCAGGACTGGGTCAGCCTGCCCGGCCGGGTGCCACGCGCCTCGCTGCGCGACCGGTATGCCGCCGCCGACATCTATCTCTCGCCGGCCCGGCTCGAGTCGTTCGGCATCGCCGCCCTCGAGGCGCGGACGGTCGGGCTGCCTGTCGTCGCTCGGGAGGGCTCCGGCGTGGGCGAGTTCGTGCGCGACGGGGTCAACGGCTACCTGGCGCGCGACGACGAGGCGATGGCGACGGCGCTGGCTCGGCTGGCGACCGACGGGGTGCTGCGGGCGCGGATGCGTGCTCACAACGTCGGCCACGCGCCCGACCAGGACTGGCCACGGGTCGCCGAGCTGGCCGAGGCGCAGTACGCCCGGGCGCTCAGCGCGTCGGTCCACGCGTGACCGCGGCCGGTCCGGACCGGCCGCCGGGCGGCGCGGCGGTGCTGGTGGTCGGGGTGCTCGTGGTCGGTGCCGAGGGAGCCGAGGGAGCCGAGGGAGCCGAGGGTGTCGAGGGTGCCGAGGGTGCCGAGGGTGCCGAGGTGCTGCGCGTCGAGCTCGACCACGGCGTCGACCCGGAGGAGCTGCTGGATCGGAGTGGTCTTCGTGCCGTCCGGCTGCTGGCAATCCTGGGCCGCGCTGACCCTCATGAGGTGGAGCTGCGCTACGAGGTGGTGCGCGGTGGGGGTTCGTCCGGGGCGGTGCGGCGCGGCATACCCAGCGACACCGGGCTGCTGCTGGCGCCAGGGGAGGAGCCGCACCGCTTCCAGCGGGTCGCCGTCTACGGCCTGGTGCGCAGCCACCGTGGGCTGCTGCTCACGCAGATGTCGGACCGGACGAACTCGCCCGGCGCCTGGGGCCTTGCCGGTGGCGGACTCGATCCCGGTGAGCTGCCCGAGGCGGCGCTGCACCGCGAGGTCTGGGAGGAGTCCGGCCAGCGGGTCGACCGGCTGGAGCCGCTGCGGGTGACGACGAGCCACTGGGTGGGCCGGGCCCCGTCCGGCCGAGCGGAGGATTTCCACGCAGTCCGGGTCGTCTACTCCGCCTGGTGCGCCGGGCCGACCGACCCGGTGGTCCATGACGTCGGTGGCACGACGGAGCGGTCGGCCTGGTTCGCGGACGACGAGCTGGCCGATCTGCCGTTCGTCACCAGCTGGGCGGGCGTGCTGAAGGAGCTGGTGCACCGCTAGCGGCGCCGGGCGAGGATGCCGACGGCCCCGACCGCCGCACACGCCAGGCCGCCGATGACGAGTACGCTCGGTCCGACCTCGCTCAGCTGGGTCACCTGGAACCCCATCAGCTGGTTCGCGACGACCCCGCCGGCGACGAGAACGAACAGCAGCCCAAGGGCGACGAGACCCCAGCTGGGACCGGACGGTGCGGGCAGGTAGGTGACCTCGGGGCGCCCGTTTGCCTGAGAGGGGTCCGGCGGCTTAGCTGCGGCCTGCGGCGGCGCTGCGGTCGGCTCGGGAGGCGCTATGGGCGCCAGAGGCGCCAGAGGCGCGGTGGGCGCCGTCGGCACGGTGGGCGCGGTGGCCGCCGCCGGCGCCGTCTGCGCGTGGGTCGTGGCCAGCGCCGGAGGGAGCAGCTGCTCGGCCTCGGGTGGAGGGGCGTCCTGGGGTGGGGGTCGGTCGCTCATCCGGACTCCTCGATGAGGATGATCTCGCCGGCGCCGAGGCGGACGGCCAGGGGGATGTGGGTCGGCCCGCTTCCGACACTGGTCGTGATCGTCTCCGGGGCACCGACCCGGCCGTGGAGGTCCTGCTGGCCGGCCAGCCGACGCAGCGAGACCTGCCCGACATAGATCGTGGCGTCGAGGTCGACCGTGGTGCCCATCGGCACCCGGACGGTCAGCTCACCCGCTCCCATGGCGACCCGGACGGGGACGCCCGGCGGCGCGTCGGCCAACGACAGCCGCGCCTCACCCGCGGTCAGCGCGAACCCTCCCGCCGGCGGCGCCGATGCCAGCCAGGTGCGCTCGCCGAACCCGCCCGTGGGCACGTGCGGCAGGCCGGTGGCCAGCACCACGGCAGCCGCGAGCGTGGCGGTGAGGACGACGCTGAGCCCGGCGCGACGGCCCGACAGGCCCACGAGGACGAGGGCCAGGCCGGCCCCGGCCACCGCGAACGCCCCGCCGACGAGCTCGTGTGAGCCCGGCCAGGCCCGGCCCGTCGCCAGGAGGGAGCCGAGGCCGTACCCCGCGACGGCCAACCCGGCCGTCAACAGCAGGGCGAGGAGGCCACCTCGACGGCGGTGCCGGCGCACCACCCGCGGCGGGGCGACGACGACCCCCGAACGGCCGGGTCCGAGGGCATGGGGGGCCGATCCGGGGACCGGGAGAGCCCGCGACGCGGCATACCCGGGGGTCGGCGAGCTCGCGGCCGGCTCGAGGGTGGGTGGCTTGAGGGTGGGTGGCGCGGGGGTGGGTAGCGTGGGGGTCGGGACCGAGGACTCCGGGGCCGGCGTGGGCAGGTGGCTCTCCCGCTGGGAGGGCGAGAACGCGCCCGCCACCCGGTCGGCGTGGCCGCGCAGCTCCTCGGCCATCTGGTCCGGAGTCTTCCCGGCCCGGGCCGACCTCACCGCCCACCAGCCGAACAGACCGACCGGCACGAGCACCAGCCAGAGCCACCAGCGGTCGGCGACGTTGCTGACCAGGGCGATGCCGATGACGACGAGCAGCGTGATGCTCCAGCCGTGGCCGTGAAGCGCTTCCTCGGCGAGGATCCGGCCGTCCCGGGCGGGAATGAGCGCCCACGCGACGAGGTAGGCCAGGCCGCCGAGGCCACCGACGAAGAGCAGGACGATGAGGGCACCGCGCACGACCAGCGGGTCGATCCCCAACCGGTCGGCGACTCCCGAGCACACGCCGGCCAGCCAGCGGTCGTCGGGGTTGCGTCGCACCCCCATGCCGCGCAACGAGGCGAAGGCCCCGTCGAGGGGGGTGGCCCCGGCGGGCCGCGGCGGCGAGAGGTCGGCCATGACCTCATCGTGGCGGCGACGGCCGACAGCCGGCCATGAGGGTCGACCCTGACCTCACCCTGAAGCCACCCCGAGCGGGGGCTCCGACGGCCGCGGCATGGGTCAGGATGGAGTCGTGCCCGATCCGCAGGCCCCGACGCCGGTCCCGACGGCGGTGGAGCGTCCCAAGCTCTACCGCTCGTCCGGAGACCGCTGGATCGCGGGTGTATGCGGCGGGATCGCCGAGCACCTGGGCGTCAGCTCCGCGCTGGTGCGGCTGCTGATGATCGTGGCCGTCGTCGCCGGTCCGGGAGTCCTGCTCTACGGGTTCTTCTGGGTGATGACCCGGCCGGACACCACCGCACGGGCCGGGGGTCCGGAGCAGCGGGAGCGTCGCCCGCTCACCCGCAACCAGCTGCTTCTCGTCGTCGGGATCGCCGGTCTGGTCATCGGAGTCGGCTGGGGTGGTCCCGCGGGTCAGATGGGGCGGCATCTCGGCTTCCTCATCCCCGTCGTCGCCGTCGCGGTCGGCGTCTTCCTCGCGTGGTCCCAGCTCGACGCCTCCGAGCGTGGCCGCCCGGTCGGCCGGTCCCGCCGGGGCCGTCTCGTCGCACTGGCCCGGCCTATCGTCGGCGTTGCGTTGGCGACCGCCGGTGTCGTCGCCCTGGCCACTCAGGGACAGGGCTTCGACGTCGTGCTGACCAGTGCGCTCGCCTCGGTGGCCGTCCTCGTCGGGGCCGCGGTCATTGCTGCGCCGTGGGTCGTCCGCATGTGGCAGGGGCTGCAGGCGGAGCAGGCCGAGCGCATCCGGGCCACGGAGCGCGCCGACATCGCCGCCCACCTGCACGACTCGGTGCTCCAGACCTTGGCCCTGGTGCAGCGGCGCGCCGACGACCCGGCGACGGTGGTGCGGCTTGCTCGGTCTCAGGAGCGCGAGCTGCGAGCGTGGCTCTACACCGAGGAGCACCGGTCCACCGACAGCCTCGTCTCGGCCGTGACCGCCGCCGCGCACGAGGTGGAGGACGAGCACGGCATCCCGATCGAGCTCGTCGTCACCGGTGACCGGCCGCTCGACGACGGTGGGCGGGCGCTGGTCAAGGCGGCCCGCGAGGCCATGCTCAACGCGGTTCGTCACGGCGCGGCGCCGGTCTCGGTCTACGTCGAGGTGGGGGCCCAGGGAGTCGAGGCGTTCGTCCGCGACCACGGGCCCGGTTTCGACATCGGCACCATCCGCGACGACCGCCTCGGCGTCCGCGAGTCGATTCTCGGCCGGATGCGCCGTCACGGCGGGGCGGCGAAGCTCCGCCGGCTCGAGTCGGGCACGGAGGTCGAGCTGACACTGCCGCCCCTGCCGCACGGACCTGAGGAACCACCGGTGTCGCCCGGTGCGGCGCCCGCCACGGCGCCGACCACCGAGCGCGTCGACCCACACCCCGTCGGAGGACGACCCTTGTGAGCCCCGCCACGCATACCCCCATCCGGCTGGTCCTCGTCGACGACCACCGGATGTTCCGGTCCGGCGTCAAGGCCGAGCTCGACCCCGTGGTCACCCAGGTCGTGGGTGAGGCCCCGGACGTCGACTCCGCGGTGAAGATCATCCGTGAGACGAGGCCTGACGTCGTCCTGCTCGACGTGCACCTGCCGGGCGGCAACGGCAACGGCGGGGTCGACGTGCTGAGCGGGTCTCGGGGAGCCATGACCGAGGCGGGGCAGCCGGTGCGGTTCCTCGCGCTGTCGGTGTCGGACGCCGCCGAGGACGTCATCGCGGTGATCCGTGCGGGGGCGCGTGGCTACGTGACGAAGACGATCAGCGGCAACGACCTGATGAGGGCGGTACGCCGGGTGGCGGACGGCGACGCCGTGTTCAGCCCGCGGCTGGCGGGGTTCGTCCTCGATGCGTTCGGGGCGACCGCGGGGGAGATCGCGGAGATCGACGAGGAGCTCGACCGGCTGTCGGCCCGCGAGCGCGAGGTGATGCGGCTCATCGCCCGCGGCTACCAGTACAAGGAGGTGGCCAAGGAGCTGTTCATCTCGGTGAAGACCGTCGAGACCCACGTGTCGTCGGTGCTGAGGAAGCTCCAGCTGTCGTCGCGGCACGAGCTGACGGCGTGGGCCATGGGCCGCCGCCTCCTCTGAGCCCCCGCCCAGCGCGGC
>JAABUT010000120.1_pt1 | contig 142887 bp, 139 predicted proteins | sample 5559281 | NCBI WGS metagenome assembly JAABUT01 (sample SAMN10711880, study PRJNA513359) | rock metagenome | isolation source: Antarctica rocks | place: Antarctica: Victoria Land, Ricker Hills nord | collected 2016-01-04 | reverse complement strand
GTTGAGCAGCTTCGACTGTGGATTGTATGTCCGCGAACGATTTGCGAACTTTGGCGGTTATGTTGTAGGTTGATTCGAAGGATAGCTCGCAGTTGATGGCCCACCAAGGTTCGCCAGGTGGCGGGTTATACAGCATCTCACCCAACTGATCCCGTACAAGTGCCAGCTCCTCGGTCAGCTTCTCTTCGGACTTCTTGGCATCGGTAAGGTCTCGCTCTCGAGAACACAATTTGTCTTCAAGAATTTCTTTCTCTGAAAGTAGCTTTAGGGCTCGGTTTGCAGATTTTCTAGCCGAGCGTTTCCAATCGTCCAATTGTGTCGAAAGATCTTGGGACACCTGTTCCGCCCCCGCCTTTGCTTGTAGGGCCTCCTCTTCAGCCTTCCGGGCCTTGCTCAATTGCTTTCGCAGCTTCTCAGCTTCTTGATCTCGTTGCGCCAGTTCCGACAGCAGTTCTCTGGCAGTCTTGCTCTCCTGGCGATCCTCTTTGGCCTGTATCTTAGCCTTCTCAAGTTGGTCTTGAAGCTGGTTGATTTGTGAGACCCATCTCTTCGTGTCCTGGTCCAGATCCTGGGAATCGTTGATTCGCTCGGTCCAGTCCTCCACCACTTCTGATATTTGGTATTGATGGTAGCGCTTGCATAATAGGAGACATGCAAGTTTCTCGAGTGATTTTGGGGTAATTTTCGACCGGCTCCTTGCCATGGCGTTCAGGGCGCTGCATGCAAGCTTTCTGTCTGCCAGGCACACTGGCAACCGGCATGGAGCGTTGCCTTTTGAGGGGGCACGGCCAACGCAAGTGTTTCTGACATCTGGATCAAGGTCCAATACCACGTAAGGATCCCAGACCGACTTCACTTCGAGGCCCATCGCGGTTAATAGAGTGCAGAAAGAAAAATATCGATGAGAACGACGGTTATTACAACTGATTGGAAGAGGGTGATAGGAAATGGAATTGCGGAGTCGGAACCTCTATTTGAGGGCATCCATCGCACGAAGTAGGAGAGCCTTGAACAGCTAACCGCTGCGATAGGCACAGCCCGCGTAGCCTTTGTCCCTCTTCGTGGCACAGTTCACACCCACTTGCATCCTGTTCACATTATGATCGTCATAATGCAGAGCTGCTGCATGATGTTCCAATCATAGTATCAGCAAGCCACAACTCATGACACTTTTCTCAAGCCATGCTGCATAATTCCGCGAGGCTGTTTGACAATGCCAAACTGGCTGCGCAAGACACGATCTGTGCTCTGCTGTGCAGTACTGCTTACCTACATTGCCCTTGCAACAATGGAAATCTGCAGGAATTGAAAACCAGGTACACATTTTGAAATAGCCATGCGTGCGACTTCTATAATGGATAATACACAAAAGTATGCGACCGGGGTTTTCTACATTGAAACCGGAAACGTCGCAGGGCACGAAAGAAAGGGCAAAACTCATAGACTGCAAAAAACAGAAGAGACAAATAAGATATACCCCCGTGATATCGTTAAATCACATCCGTTTTCTTAACCCACCTAAGCAAACGAGGCAGAAGAACTCGCTGGATGTTGCAGCCTCAGTATTGGAGGCCATACAACCCCGACGCTTTTAGCCATCTACTTAGCCATGTGAGGATGCCTTTGTATTCTGGGAATAATTATTGTCTAATTCAGACATTCCCAAGTATAAGGTACTTGTGTAGTAAGTAGTGATTGAAGGTAGTCAGTGTGTAAATTGAAGTGTTCTAGGTGTCTTATAGCTTGCGCTGTTGTCGAGCACGACCGTTCACCAGGGAACGACAGGCACCATAAGCGGCTGAGCCGAGGTACCCCTATCCCCCACCAAAAACATCAAATTTTCGTGTTTTGCTTCCTCTCACCTACATACCAACTAATATGGCCCCACGAACCTCGTCACCTCGGCCTAGGCCTCGTCGTCGTCAGAAAGCCGATAACAACGCAAAGCGCGTTTTTTTCACGTTGGTAAATCTATAAATCAGATGTGTAGAGAGAAGAATGCTTCAAAAACAACAGGCTATCAATGACTTCATCAATAATCAGAAATCGATGCAAGAAAATCTGAAAAGATTAGAAAAGATTAATCTCATAAGATCACAAAATAATAACTTTAATGTTTAATCAATTCTGCAACGAATCTTCTACGAGATCAAATTTTAAAATGTCAATGAGTTTATTATCAGTAATTTTACAGTCTTGATACTTTGCAACAAGCTATTGCTAATTGAAAATTTTGGGTTAATGTTTGTTCAATGTGGTGTGGATTCTTGGGTATAAAAGGCTATCTCTTGTCAGAAGGGGCTCAGCTTGCGGTTGGGCAGCTTAGCCTCGTCGCAAAGTATCGACAGAACTTCGTGGAATTCGTGGAACGAAGTGAGCGAGGAACGATCCTGGAACTTGCTAAATATACTCGCCCTCGTCTTGCCACTGATCCGTGGGACAAGATTTACAGTCTTGCCAGTGTTGCGACTGATGCGGTCCCTCTGCCTTATCCACCCAATTATAATATCAGCGCGAACATGCTCTATAGTGATTTTGCGGCTTGGACCATCACCTAATCGAATAGCCTCGAGCTGCTGGATGCTTGCATCCAAGGTGAAGCTCATACTAGCAATCCGTCATGGGTGCCTGACTGGAGCCGAACACCGCATTTGATATCAGGCATCAATAACCACCAGGAGCCGTTTTGTGCATGCAAGTGCTTACTGAAAGAGTCTAAGGGCACTATATACAACGACGTGCTTTATGTCGATGGCCTGCTGCTTAACATAGTCGGCATAGTTTCGCCATTCTGCTGGGCACCTCAGCTTGATGAGTTCGATGGAGTGGAGAAGCCCTCACAGCTAGCGTCAAGGCTGGGGCTGCACTGCAGACCAAGCTCCAAATACTCGCAGCCATGGTGGCAGACCCTTGTCGGTGAGAGGCGCGGGGATGGCCCTCGAGTCATCCAGAAGTACAGAGAGTCCGTATTGTTATACCAAAAGAGAACTAGCGGCATCGCTTATGGAGAATGGGAGTCTCTCTCTTGTGAAACTGATAGTTTAGAAATCAGTGACGTTGAAAGCCGGATAGTCGCCATGGCTTTGGAACGCAGATTCTGTATGACTGGAGGGGGCGCATGGGCTGGATTCCCAGGGCTGCCAGAAAGGACGAGCTTGTCAGTATACTTGCCGGCTCCACCCTGCCTGTCATCTTGCGGCGACTCGGCGATGACTTCCAGGTAGTGGGTACATATTATATCCATGGGATAATGGATGCGGCGCGAATGGAAAGCGTTCATATCCCAGTTCGACAGATCCGAATTATCTGACACCCCGCTGTGACCTTTTTCCAACCCGTTTGGACTACATTTTACGGCACGTCGAACTTCAGGTCAACTCAACTAGTCCTTTGGGCACGAACTCGCTGCTTCAGATTGCTTTCGTCCAGGGCCTTAAAACCACGAGTTGGATGCAGCCGCAAGTACCAGAGGTATTTCCCATGTGCGTTCCTTCTCTTCAAGCTCCTGCCCACCTTGAGCTGGCCTTACCACATTCAGGCGGCCTGCATGGCCGCGAGTCCATCTCCATGGACCAACGTTGGAGTTTTTGGGAAGTTCAACTAAGAGTTATTCAGCGAGTCTCTCCACCTGCTTAAAGGTCGGTCATGAGGTCAGCCACTCAATGCCACCCAAGCTTCATCATCCTGGTTTGGCTCTGTCCAACAGGTACCGGAGTGTAGCTCTTTCCCTTCGGTGATTGCCGTCATTTATAATACTGATGCGCCAACATCACATCAGAAAATAGAGTGTTTTGGTGAATCTATGAAAGTAATGAGCGGTAGCACTTGTTATCGATTTGCAAGAATTCGGAATCATTTGAGAGATCGGAAAGAAATTTACAAATTTCTACAACAAACAGAGATTTATGGCATTGCACTTAAGGGGGATATGGCATAGTGATACGACAAGATTAGCAAGCGCAAAAATGGTCTCTTCCAATGTGGTAACATCCTTCAATAATGTAATTCACTACCTTGTCGTAAATCTGATGTCTTGTCACCTATTCCGTACACACAAAGGTAGGTAGGTATTCGTGTCTGATGAGGAATCTCGGAAGCCGCCATGTCGCTTGCAGCCGGTCAGCCTTGAAGATCCCTGCCGAAATGTCATCATGCCGATAACTGTGGCACTAGACAGTATCGACGTTTTGGTGGAGGTTATGTTCATCAACCTATTTGAATTACTTCTCCACGCTCAGCCTCCTACATCTCAGTCCCATACTCTCGCACAGGACATAAAGACCACTCTATGCGCTTCCCTTCCTTCCCAGCCATCGTTCGAACCTTTTATACTCTCACCAATACAACATCCCGCGCTCTACCTGCATCACAAAGAGCTCTAGGACCTTTCACCAGAGGAACAATCCTCAGGTCTATGCCCACGATTCCATTCTTGGGATCTTTGTTTAGTAGCGGTTCAAGTTCGAAAGACATGTCGTACTCGATTCAGAAGAGCGATGACGAGTGGCGGGCGGTGTTGAACCCAGGTAACTACCCTCCTGTCAAGGTTATCACATGGGCCTATTGTCCAGCTGTACTCCTGCTCCTTGAATAGATATTCGAGAGAGCTAACTCCATCTCAGAACAATTCCGCATCCTCCGCGAAAAAGGCACCGAAGCCCCTTACACCGGCGCCTACGACAAACACATGCCCTCAACCGGCGTTTACACCTGTGCCGCATGCGAGGCTCCCTTATACAACGCCACCCATAAATTTAAATCCGGCTGCGGCTGGCCTGCCTACTTCGATGCCATCCCCGGCGCTGTTACGAGACATACGGATCGGGCTTTCGGTATGGCAAGGACGGAGATAGTGTGTAGTAAGTGCGGAGGGCATTTGGGACATGTGTTCAAGGGAGAGGGGTATCCGACACCGACAGATGAGAGGCATTGTGTGAATAGTATCAGCTTAACTTTTAAGAATGACGATGCGGCGGAGGGAGGGAGGAGTGGGGTTTGAGGAGACGGAGGTACGAGAATTATACCGCATTCTTGAGCTAGATGAATGATGAGGGACTGTATATCGATAGCAAGATGATTATCGTGTTTTTCCCCCGGCGGATAATGCCCTGAACTTTCCTCTCGATGCACGGTGTCTAACCTTCGAGTCCCGCCTTATCTTGAATAAGCCTCGCTTATTCAGCCCTATAAGGCAGGGAAACAGACAACCCGCGTCAAGAAAGTGGATAATAATGATACGAAACCAAGCATGCCAAGGCAGCTACATTGACACCATCTGGCTTACATCCACCTCCATATTTAGTCCCTGAGCATATTGTAAGCTCCATAATGTCAAGAAGAACCCCGAACCCCGCGGCAGAGCGTGCAGCTCAAAATCAGCAAACAATCAAAACCTTACTGAAGCTTGAAGGCAATAAGAGCTGTGCCGATTGCAAAAGGAACAAGCGTGAGTAGAATTAACAAGCTGTGGTTGTCTTCTTGTTGAGGTAGTACTGATGTCCTGTCTCCACCCAGACCCAAGATGGGCGAGCTGGAACCTGGGGATATTCGTTTGCATTCGGTATGCGGCCGCCCTCTAGAGACAAATTCTAGTCATCCTAACGGTAATTTTAGATGTTCTGGGATACATCGAGGCATGGGTACCCACATAAGTCGGGTCAAGTCTGTGGATCTAGATGCCTGGACGGATGAGCAGCTGCAGAGTGTGCTACGATGGGGAAACGCCCGGGCAAATAAGTAAGGTCTTTACAACTGGGGGAGCGAACAACATCTCATTATTCATAGGTACTGGGAAGCAAAACTGGCACCAGGACACGTTCCTTCCGAATCGTAGGCCTTTCTTAGCACACTGTAAAAGGGGGAGACGCTGATTTGCTATTAGAAAGCTTGAGAATTTTATACGGACAAAGTACGAATCCAAGCGCTGGGTGATGGAGGGACCGATGCCAGACCCAGCGACTTTGGATGATGACGATGACGTCGTAAGTCTCCAGTCTATATCGCTGCATGTAATGGATCCAAAGCTGACATTCCTATAATAGCCCCTCAACGTTGTTCAGGAGAAGGCCAAGCTAGAGCGCTCGTCATCGCAGCGAGCCTCGTCGGCTGCCAGTCAGCCGCATCCACCAATGCCGAGAGCGGCCCCAAATGTCGATCTGTTTGGCGACGTACCAGCACCGCCTGCTAGGCCTAGCACCACCGACGTTGCTGGCGGCCGTCCTCCGCCTGCGAAGAACACTGCTCCGCCCAAACAGTCACAGCCCGCAGATTCGTTGTTGGGACTTGACTTTTTCGGCGGTCCAGCCTCAGCTCCTTCCGGTAGACCATCTAGCGCTACATCAACCCCTGGGACATCTAGCGGTCCATCACGACCTGATCTCAAACAATCGATTCTCTCGCTATATGCTTCAGCCCCGCCCCCGAAGCCGCAATCTGAGTCCCAGACTGGTTTCGGCGGCATGCAGTCCCCTCCAGCTCAACAACAGTCGCACCTCGGAGACATGAACGACGCCTTTAGCGGCTTAAGTTTCACTGCGACATCATCCACTCCACCACAACCTCAACAACAACCGAAACCTGACCCTTTCTCCTCCTTCTCCAAACTCAGTACCCAACGCTCCACCATCGCCTCGCCGCAACTCACCTCCCCAGCGCCAATGGGTGGTGGAGGATTTTTCGACACGTCCCCCAAGCTACCTCAAAAACCATCAATGACATCAAAACCACCATCCCAACCCCCAATTCTTAGCTCCAGCTCCTCCAGCGCCTTTGGCGATTTTAGCTTTGCCACCACTACATCTCCTGCCCCCAAACAAACCACCACGAGTACCTCTAAAGATCTTTTCAACTTCTCCAGCCCTTCACCATCGAAACCGGTCGCGCCGACTTCGAATATCAACTCCGCGTTTCACCTCTCCACACCGGCACAGCCACCCCTGAAATCAACGCCCTTAGCATCCGCAACGACCACATCCTCCTTCTCCAATTTCTCAGCCGCCGACGCTTGGGGTTCCAACGACGCTTGGGCTACCCCTGACCCCCCTGCCCCCAAACCCCAATCCAGACCTACAGCGAAGGCCCCAGATAGCGATTTCGCCTGGGGCGCTGCCCCAAGCCTTACGACAACTTCTGGTACATCAAAGTCTGGCGCGCAGCCAAGCCCGCCAAAAATCGCACTGGATGAGGATTTTGGGGGCTGGAATAGCGCTGCGCCGGAAACCCCGGTTGCGCCCAACCCGCCAGCTCAGAAGTCGGGCGGCGGTGGGTTTGGAGGTGGGGATATTCTTGAGAACCCTTGGGGTTGAGCGAAGGGTGGAAGGGGAATGGGAGGGTCAGACGGGGCTTAGATATGGTGTGTAGAGCTTTGAGCTCTTTGGGAGGAGGGGTGTTGTTTGGCGTGGTAGTTTAGATAGGAATGGAAGCATGCACTCAGTACGTGAATAAAATTATCCGGGGAAAATTGTGGTAGAGCACCAATAATGTCTTAGGTTGAGCTGCTGCTCTACATCAAGATTACAAGTCCCATGCAATAGTGTTGTCAAGAATATAACCAGACTCCGTATGGTACGTGTCATACGTCTCGCGACGTACCAAAGCGAATCACCCCACATAACTCGCACTCAGCTCTTCCTTCCCTCATTGAAAAAACCCACCAACGGCCATTAAATCCCCCATCCATCAACTCCAGGTATGGCATTGCTCTTTTCTCCCTTGAATAACCATGTAGGCATCGGCCCACCTTTGCGCCAAACTCGGCGATTTTATCTTCGAGCGAAAGCTGTGAGCGCACGGATGAATGTTTCGGTAATGCGGCTGCTGGAGGCTTGTGGAGCTTGGAGATTTGATGTCGCTCGAAGTGGATGGGGATGTTGATCTGTGGAGGAAATGTTGCTAGGATAAGGGTACCGAAGGCTTCCCATAACAAGCGACTGGATAGAGGTTAGTAATTTTCTATTTAAATTTCCTAGAAGTTGGGCCTTGTTGCCTTTGGTAAGAACAATAGATAGGGCAGAGCGAGCAACTCAGGCCGCCTGCCATGATATCGCTGATTGAACCGTTTCCCCACCCTCTAGTATTACCAAGCACCGGATATAAGTGTATGCTCTGAGTTGTTGAAGCGGTGCTGGTTGTCTTGCGCTTCTGCTTTCCTTAGGGTTCTCATCGGTATTCGATAATCGATATCCCGTAAATATGGGTGTATCCAACACCGTCGTAGATTCTCTGCATACGTCCACAATGACGAGCTGTTCTGCTCCCCATCGTCCTCCCCACACCCCGATGGTTTAAAGTATCACCAAAAGAAGCTCAGAATCCACCATAGTAGTACGACTACCCCGATGATCATGCCAGCCAGCTTAAAAATAGCGACCTTGTTCCCCGACTGTGCCATGCGGCCGAGCCGGCCAGCGCTACCTTTTAGCGTCGTGGTCATCGAGGAAAACACCTCCGACTGCAGATAAGGGCATTAGCTTGAGTTGTACAAGCCTGGGGGAAAAGATGGGTTAGAGTCAGCGGTAGGCATACAGTGTTATCAATGACATCCTGACTTCTCGCGTTGTCGTAGATATCCACAGTAACTCCCCTGAGAGCGGATACTTTGGAAGAGAGTTCGGAGAGACGGCTGTTGTTCTGCCTGTAGCCGGCAAAGCGTTACTTTTTAGTATATAACTGTGAAGAAGGGAGAGCAGAGAGAAACAGGAAGGGGGACATACTGTTCTCGTTCGTAGGCGTCGGACATGATGGGAAGGTAGGTAAGATAGCAGAGCAGTTTGGAGGCTGGCTGGTTTTAGGATTGTGGAAGATGTAAATTATACGGAGGTATATGTGTTAGGACACCTCAGTCAAATCTGGCGCGTGCGGCGTAATCTTAACGAGCGCTAGTGTAAGGCGAGGCATCGCGTTCGAACACTACGAGTGGAGTTCTTTGACACCCAGACATCCCTACTAACCACCAGCCATTTATTTCATGTGTTTGATACCGACAGGCAGTTTTGCTCGGTCTTGAAGGGATGCAGGAAGATGTACTCCTAATCCCTGATGATGCTATGGTAAATTACTTCACATCAGGAGTATAAGTTCACATGCGTTACTCAATGGATCTTACAACAGAGCTAGGACAAATCATTATATACCTCTATCATTAGATATGACGATTCCGAACTCCCCTGGCGTATGTCTCCAAATCTAGTGTTCATTGGCCTATTGCTGGGTTAGGAAAGAAGATGCACTGCAACGTCTGGGGGCTGTAAGCCACCAGTCTCCACCGGTCGGAAGCCTCTCCTCGAAGTTCAGAACATGAATTGCGGCGTACCAATATGGACTGATATGACTCCTCAGTTTTGACTCTCTTGCAGCTCTCTAGGAGATACGCCGAGTCGCGTCTCTTGAGAGAGGTTTTCTCTTTCAATATTTTGCATTCTTCTCGTTCGTAATGCATCCTCTCTCCCCACTGATCGATTCGTCTCCGGTGATCTAAGTCAAGATCTACGCAACTGAGAGTATCGGACATGGCCACTGTTTTCGTTTCCCAATTATCAGGCTCCATTTCTTCTGGCTGCAGGGTGAATGGGTTCTGGCATCCGATAGCGTCGTTTGTCCAATTACGCAAGTACTCTACGTCGGGTGCGGCCTTCATGTCGGCTTCTTGGCTCTCACGGTAGCCATCGTCCGGGTCGTTGACAAAATCTGATTCCTGGTCCCACTGGTTTTCGAGAAGGCCGAGCGCTCTGGCTCTGGCTTTGGCCTCCTTGTGCTCCTGTTCGGCCACTATGAGAGCTCTGGTATTGTCTGATCCTCTTTGGAAAAAGAATAGGTCGACTTCAAGTTCGGAATAAGGGTACATGTCTGTACCTTTCGCCTCGTCGTACTTTAATTTATCTTCTTCGTTGGCATCCCGTGTGGCGTCGAATGCCGCCTGTGCTTGGAAGAGATTCTGGCGCGTTCGCTCGACCTCTTCTTGGACTGTACGGTTGTACGATTCGTCCGATGTCATAGGCACTTCGTCGATCATAGCGGGTTCGACCGAGTCAGGCACGGGGTTCTGGGGTTGTGAAGAGGCGGGATCCTCTTCAAGAACTATTTCCGGTACGTTCAGCAAATTTGCTTCGTCTAGCGCGTTTTCGATTTTTTCTTGCGATAGACTCTGTAAGTAACGGAGATGAGTTCGCAAGAAACGAAGCTCGTTCTCTAGTTCGTCTCTGCGCTTGATGTTTCTAAGGTACGTGGGCTCCTGCTCTTCCATTTCCTGCCTGATCCTGATTTTTTCGTCCTCGTTGTTGGATGATTCGATCAAAAAATCCGAATTTTCCATGAACCTTCGAGTAACGTTGACTTCCCTTCCAGCTTTATTGCACTCTGTTTCCAGATGTTCGAATTTACGGCTTGAGTGGATGATCTCGGATAGTTCTGCAATCATTTCCTTTGTCAGGACCAATACAAGGCCGTCTGGGGAGTTTATGATCCGGCTTGGTCCACTTGTGTAGCGTGGAAGTTCTTCCTGATTCCCCATCTCGACGTCGCTCGAATAGGGCAAGTCGACACTTGCAATGGGTGTAGCAGAAGGCTCAATTATGGCCTTTGAAGATTCGACATAATCCTCGGCTTGGGGCAAACTTATGTTGGGATCATCGATCCCAGCATCGGACAGTAATGGAGGCACTGGGGTCCTTAATCCATCATCTCTCAGGTTGGGTGCTGAGCTACTTTTTGGAAACTCCAAGAGAAATGCTCGTGCACGTTCAATACCTTGTGGTTGTCCGAGCCTCCACGGCGTGCGAAAGACTTTGTAAGTCTTCTGCGCAAGGGTATCGAAGCGCCGTTTCATTCTTGCGATATATTAAACGGTCCCGCGACACAGCTCTCCGAGTTTGCGAATTTTGTAGTTTGGAAGAAATGTGAAAAAGTTTGGGTAGGAAGGGCAGCGTTTCTGTGCGGGTGCAGTATTGTAAAGCAAGATAAGGTGCCTTTTGCGGACTACATTGAACCAGCCGCTTCTGGTTTTCTTTGTGGTGTTTCTTTATTTGATGGGCAAAGGTTTTCCAATCAAAAACAAAAGCGTCAACCACCCAGCAAGGCTTTCCCTTCGGTTTTCCTTTGTCCCTCGACTTCTTAGTCTGGGAACTACTGTAGCATGTGTAGAATTCTTCTTGCCTTTGATGTGTTCGTGATTTAAGCCGGGAGCCATCACCTCGTACTCGTTGTTTTCTTTCATGTTTCTTCGAAGTATTTCAAAAGCCCCACCTCTTAATCTTCTTCCATTTTGAGAATATAAACTTTTTACCACCGCCTGGAAGTGATCCTCTTAAGATATCACAGGTCCATACGGGCATCCGGTACATAAGGCAACATGTCCCGAACCTACACACGCAGCGTGGTGAACAGCGGTCTGAGCAAAGGGGCAGTATCTCCTATCATCGAAGAGAGTGGCTATACTACGGTCCAGCATAAAAAGCCTTCCGGACTAGGCGCTGCCTTCAGCCGTAACCCAGGTCAAGCTACCTCTCCGCTTGCGCCACGTTCTGCAAATAGGTCAAACATCAATCTCGCAAACAAGAGGAACTCTCGTTTTGGAGCGTCGCCTCCGAGCGTAGCCGCATCCTATAGGGCTGATGTTTATGAACTTCCTCACAAAGCTCCGTCGATGTTCAGAAACTCTGTCATGGGCTCTATGCGTGGACCACCTGACCTCCGGAGTACCCGAATACAAAAGCTTTCGAAGAGCCTTTTCAAACCGGGAATGATAGTACGGGCTGCAGTTCATGAGCCGGATTTACACGGCACGGCTGGGGGATCAGCCATGACCCTTGCTGACAGGTATACCACAGAGAGCAGATTTGGTACGATCCACTCAAAATACCGGAAAATGATAGTCATTGCTCTTTATGAAACTCATTATCTCGCTATTCCCTTATATACACACAACGGTAACGGAGTCGCACACAAAACTAAACCAGATGAGTACATATCGGTTCGTGACCATCGGTCCCCGGGGCCATTCAGCATACAGACGGTCCACGGTGAATTAGTCACGGATCAGGTCAATGCCGGCATTCATCCATACGATCCCAACAGTCTAGCGCATATTACTTATCCCGTGGCGAGGAAATACGACCTACCTTTGATAGTTGAAGGGCAATTGGGCAAGCGGTCTGCGAAGCATCTTTGGTCGCTGTACGATGACTTTGTTCAGGCCAGTAAGATCACAGTTTAAAGAGCAATTCAAATATATGGGGTTTAGAAACAAAGGACTTAGATCCTATAGTCAGAGGCAAGATAGTTGTGAATCGTGTCGGTACGGAAGCTTGGAGTCTTTTGTGGCAATGATTGGCTTTTTCCGATGTCTTCTTTTTGCTTAACTGTTTTTCAATATACATTATATTCTCAATTCTGTACTCAATCGTTGGTTAATTAACCAATATAAACTAACAACATGCGATCATTCATATTTCAACATTAACACTCTAGGTTCATTATAATTCAGAGGACACTTCATAGAATACTGTATGTTAACCCAGATCTTGGTAATAGTATGCTATATACTTTGGATAGGTAATTAAGCTTTGCGATATTTACAGGACTCTTTAGAGAGCCGGTATTATATGGTATATACATGTATTACGCGGAACATGAATGTCGTCTGATAAGTGGACCCAGCTCCTCAGGGCGTTCCGGTATCTCAGGTCCCATGGTCTTCCTTCGCAGGCGTTCACTTTCTTGGCGTTCGATCTCGCACGTTTCTTCCCAGCGACGAATACGCTTTTGGTTCCGCGATTCGGCCACGATACTGAAACTTTCCGACATATCAACGCTTCGTACGTCCCATTTCGCATCTCCACTTTCATCCTCCTCGCTATCTGGTCGTAAGGTTGGTTTCTCTCGAGATTCGGAGACACCGTTTATCCAGTCGTCGATGAAGCCCCTGTCAACTGTGGCCTTCATGGAGGTTTCGAGGCTTAAGCTATAGCCGTCATCAACATCGTCGAGGAAGTGTGATGATCTCTCGGAATTATTCTCGAGGACACCGAGCTTCCACGCCCGGGAAACCGCATCATCCCGTGCTTCTTCGGCCTCTATCAGGTTTCTGGTCATCTGGGATTGATCGGCAAGACAAGCATTATCGAAGACGGATTTTGAGACTTGACAGACACCTTCCTGAACTTCCTGTCTCCATATTTCTCGCTCCTGCTCATATTTCCGGCGTCGATGGTAAAATTCATATTCCAACTTTTGAAGTGCGTTGGTTTTGAACTCGACCTCCTCGCACAGTGCCCGACGGTTCCGTTCCTCGGAGCTGATCGATGACTGGCTACTTTGCGATAAGGCAGTCGAATTTCGTCTAGATATTGGAATAGGCGTTTGTAGAGCCAACGGAACGGCTTCTGGCTCAAGTTCGGTAATGGCCAGCAGATTCGCTTCCCCTAGTACACGTTCGAAAAGATCGTGGGAGTAAGCCATAGAAGCTTCGAGGCTGTGCTTGAGATTTGTGACATCGAACTCTAGGTCATCCCTCTTCTCGTTGGCTTGGGATAATCGCGATTCCTCTTGTTCAATTGCCGCCCTGATCTGGTCTGCTTCCTCCTCGTTGTTTGTTGCTTCAAGCGAGTCCTTGATTTGATTCATGTTGACCTCAGTGACAGTGGCCTGCAATTTGGCATCTTCAAAGTCGTTTTCAATGAGGTTTAGTCTACGGCTGGCTTCGGTGATCGCCTGTAGCTCGGAAACCATGTCTTCGTTCAAGAGAAGTGCAAAGCAATTCTTGAATCCGTCATGTGCGCCGATTATTCGGGCTTCTCCGTCCGTGTATTGCAAATCGTTGTGTGGCTCCGATTGATTGATCTGAATTACTTCTTCAACAGCCACAGTTCCAAATTCGCCTGTATATTGCATGTCATCTTGAGGCTCTTGTTCGTCAGTCTGAATCTCTTCTTGTTCGATAGCCGCGATTTCATATCTATCCATGTATTGCACGTCATCTTCTAGTTCCGACACGTTGGTCTGACTCTCTCCCTCAATGGCCCTAATTTCCTCTTCGTCTCCGTATTGCCAGTCACCTTCGTCTGTGTACTGGAAGCCATCCCAGGGTTCTGGTTGGTCAGGCTGACTATCTTCTTCAACGGCCGCGTTGTCAAGATCTATCGTTTCCTCCAATACTAAGGTATCGTGGATTATTTGCTCTTGCGGTGGGCTGTCAAGAGTTGCTATAGCCTCTTGCAAAACTGGGATGTTTTCAACAGCCGCAACGTCAAGCGTCGTTACTGCCTCTTGCAGAGTTGGGACGTTGTTAGTTATTAGCTCTCGCGGTGGGCTGTCAAAAGTCTCCATCGCCTCTTGCAGTGCGAGACATTGGCTTGTTGGAGACTTCTCGCGGGTTTGCAGGATCATGAAATTCCAGGAGCCGATCTTCCTCATCGTCCGTCGGACGAATCCCTGAACACGCACGTCCATCTCTGCAAAATTTTATCGGAAGTAATGTTAGTATTCCTAGAAGCTGTGTTTTGGGGTGGTGTTCAGAAAAAGGGTAGTGCCTCCCTCACTTTCTTTTCCTTAGAGTTGATATTGATATGTGGAAGAATAGATGGAAGAAGGGTAATCAAAGTAGCAAACTGATTTTTCTAACGCATGCTGGTTTTTTTTGTTCTTGGATGGTTTCATTATTTCATATGGTGACAACGCCTTGACCAATATTCTTATTGTTCAGTTGTTGACAAGAATTATTCAATGACATTGTGTCCCTATTATTGTCCGTATGATAGGGGAGCAATGTTCTCCTTTCCGAGTCGTCTGTCGTTCTATCAAATACCGTGTGCGTCTCATTCCACACTTTACTTTACACGACTCACTTGGCTTGGCTTTGAAACTATTCCCGATTAACTACAAATTCAACAACAAAGCTTTTATAACCACGCACTATGGACCAAAATCCGAATCGCGGCACCGCAGCAACTCTCACGTCCTGGAGAAATCCCCCAAAAGGGCCCCAGGATACCTCTACGCGAAGAATCAGGTTTGCAGATGCAACCCAGAAAGGGCCCCAGGAAACCTCTGCGCGAAGAATCTCGTTTGCAGATGCAAGCCAGCAGCAAACGTGGAGAACCATTCGAGATTCCACTACCACCCCCATAGGAGCGCCTCCGGTCCCACAAGCAGATGGCTTCAAAACAGTCTCGAAGCGAAGACAATCTTTGAACCCTGACTATCATCAAAAGCCAGCTTTGCAGGCCCCTACAACCAACGACGCATCTATGCCACATACTCGAGCGCGAACAATCGCTTACCGTCCAGCCAACAACCCCGGCCAGACCATCTCCCCTCCCAGCGTCGCGACACGAGACCGCGGATCCATCTACGCCAAAAGGGGCAAAGCCATCTCACACCTCAAGCAATCCTGCCTCCCCCCGCACGAGCGCGACCCGCTCCTCGCCGAAGCGGAGAGAAACAAGGGCGTCCGGCTCACGAAAGAAATGTTCAAACCAGGCATGATCATCCGCTGCGCGCACCACGAGCAAGACTTCGTCGCCGGCGGCGCCGCCGCCCCCGGCGCCTCCGACGCAACCCTCGCGGACAAGTACAGGACCGACTCCCGCTTCGGCACCATCTACACCAAATACCGCAAGATGATCGTGGTGGCGCTGTACCAGGACCACTACGTCGCGGTGCCGCTGTACACGCACAACGGGCGGGGGCTGGCGAAGAAGCCCAAGCCGGACGAGTTCGTGTCGGTGCGGGACCACCGCGTGCCGGGCGCGTTCGAGGCGCTGTCGGTGCATCAGCCCGTGGTGACGGAGCGGGTGGATGGCGCCGTGGAGCGGTTCCATCCGAAGAGCACGGCGCATTTCACGTATCCCGTGTCGCGGCGGTATGGGCTGCCGGTTGTGGTGGAGGGGCAGGTGCGGAAGGTGTCGGTGGCGGGGTTGGCGACGTTGGTGAATACTTATTCTACTAGGGCTGCGCGCTGATTTTTGGGGGGGGGGGGGGGGGGGAGGTTGCAGAGATGTGTGGGTTCTGATGTTTGCTTTTGTGGGAACCCCCTTTTTTTGTTTTATGAAAAGGGTGGTTCGGTGAGATATCTCGCTATTCTCGAGTAGTAAATATTTCAAAATTCTTCCTTCACATCTACATAGTACTCTCAAACAGCTCAAAACATGCACATAGTCTCCGTCCCAGACCATCAAATAAACCAAACTTGCCCCCATTTCATATACTCCTTCATCGCCAAAGAATAAATTCAACATACTGCATGCCAACAAATCCTCTCCTATCCTATCCATGATAAAATAACTCAATACGACTTTTTACAAAGCGATCCATCTTCTCATGTCCACCCGAACAAAAATTTCCATATGTAGCTATACTTTTCTGCTCAATTAGGGCCTAAGAAACTGGGTGAATTCACATTTTCTGTTTTCTAAGAAAGCGAGGAACTAGGATGTCTTTGTGCGCCTTCTTTGGAAGACGGAAGTGATGGAATCAGTGAGGTGTCTCTATACGAAAACTTGCCTCTCTCTCAATACTCTAGAATTAGATTACAACAAGGACAAAAGTGAATATTATATGAAACGATCTAGTAAATCCAATTCTTCTATGAGCAACTCGTTCGGTGAATGCAAGGGGGTGGTCGTGCTTTATATATCAAGCAGTGCGCCATGATGGAAAAGCCACCTTGAGGGCTCGTTAACATTGACGGAAGAACATGAAAATGGGCTTAAAAAGCTGTGCTGACATTCGAAATCGATGTTGGTTGCTACGATAACAGAGGTTATCTTGCTGATTCTGATTGTGAGCGGGATTTTTTTTTACTGGTTTGATGATCTGATGACATTGATTTAATCGAATAAGCGACTCTGGTTTTCATGATAGAGCGTGATCGCATGAACAGACTGTTCGGGAACACAACAGGAAATGATTGTGTTGCGGTATCTCATGCGGGATGTAGGGTGTGCAGGACGAAACCTGTTCTAACGTTCCTGCACCATAGATCGTGCACTGCCCATGGAGACATGGAATGTTGTTGGTGGCCGTCGGCGAAGCTGGATCCAGCTTTGTGATCAAGGCTCTAACCTTTTATTTTTCTCCAACGTACCATCTGCATCCCACACGACTTCTATGATTCCGAGCCTTGACGAAACCGGCTGCTTGACGCTGACTACCTTGAAACTTCTGTGAGCGTCTTCAAACAGCCGCACCCAGTCACTCAAATCTCGTTCCTTGCCGTTGTGAATCTCAAGCATGGACATATCGAAGTTTCTGTCATGGGGTTTAGAGAAGAGGTGGCTGAGGGGAGGGGGGTAAAGGATGAAATTTTTGGCCTCACCGAAGCATTTTCTCTCGGTACAATGGAACCGTGCCCGGCTCAGGAAGTATATGCTCGTTTACTAGCACTCTTGTGCCAGGTTTGAGTGCCGGGATCAAAGACCGGAGGATCCGAATTGCGTACGTGTCGGACCAGTCGTGGAGGATCCAGCGCAGGAAGAAGACGTCGGCATTCATTACAGTTTGGTCCTCAAAGAAGTCATGCTCAATGAAAGAAACACGATCTGCTAGGTGCACCGGCAATTTTATTCTTGCCTCTCTTACAACTTCCGCTCGATCTTGAACAATGCATTGGATTGAGGAGAATCGTTGTGCGAGTGCTATGCTGACGGAACCATACCCGCCACCCACATCTACTACAGTTCCCGTCCTACTGGACTCCCAGGGATAGTTGTCCAGAACGTGAACAGGCTCCAGTCCAGGACCGGTGTTGAACCAAGACATCGCCTCAGCGTACCGCTGTGCACGTTGAGGATGTTGGGCGATGTTTTCAAAAATGGTCAGCTCTGTCATATGAGCCAAGTTGTATCCCTATGCCCGATCATCAGTTGCAGACATCCCCTGCCGCCGTTGCTAGAAGGCTCAATCTTCACCGTATGAACCGACTCCTGCGAATCCGGCCATTTCGCCAGCGCATCCACTGTCTGAAAACCAGCGTTGTCAGCGGCGCCAGCGGCATCATCGGAGATTCCCTGAAGCGCATACCTTGGCCGCCGCTGGCCACATTTCCTCCGTCATCATCCCCACCCATTGCCGCATCTGCGGATTCACTGCAAGCATGTGCGATGCAGCGGTGTGGGCAACGAAGCCCTTGTGAGGTTCTCGGAAAATATGATGCGCAGCAGCCTGGCGCACGAGTCTACGAACCACGTGCTCTGGCAGTCCCGACGTAGTAGCCATCTCAGCGAAGGAGACCTCCTCGCCATCCGGAACGCTCGTTGCAAACCTAAATCTGCAGACAGCTTGCAGGCTGATCAGGGCATTGTGCTGTGGGATTTTATACAGCATCAGCCATATCGGACCCTTGGAAGTAACTTAAAAGGAGAAGTAGCTCCCACGCTTGGTGTCAGAATACCAACTGGCCCAAGCATCAGCGCGTGCAGCTCATCGGTGGCCTCGAGAATAGCCTGCCGGAAAGCTGCTACACGGGGATGGGAAAGCAACCTCGGTGGACTGTCGGCGTCAAAGGACGGAGACGGAAGCGCCTCGGAAGCCGTGTAGAGATCGATTTCCGCAGTGTTTGCTGCAATGATAGATGCAAGCTCGCTGATTCTGCTTGTCACCATCGTCAATCTGCTTTAACGGCCTATTGACGAGTCAGAAACCGAGTGCTGCAATCAATGCATGTCCTAAGGGCCTCGAGGACCCCAGCAGTTCTCAATTATTATTACCTTAGGGTCTTTCATACATTGGCGCACGGTACGGCTGCACCGTGCCCTAATTGACACTGTTTCTAACCTTCGTATTCAAAACATCAGCGATAAATTACACGAGAGGAATATTACGCCATCCTCAATTGGGTAGGCATACAGGCGTATAGTAAACCACCAATTCATCCACCCCCACACCCCGCCTCCCACCTCTTGTTACTCCTGTGGTTCTCGCAGCAGTTGTCGTCTGTCTTTCTGCCCACAACATGTTTAGACCTTTTACCAAGTCTGGTCCTCGCTACTCCTTGGTTGATGGTGCAAAAAGACATACCAGTCTTCCGCCGATAAGATCGATTCTTTCCACTCTTCTTGCTTTCTTTGCTGCTGCGTCATGTTTCTTTGCCGGGAGATATTCAAGAACGCTCGAGCTAAATGAGAGCATTAGCCGTGAGTCTCGATTCCAGACCCACGCACCATTGGATGCTTATCAGTTCAGTACGAACCAACCCAGTCACATTCAGATATAATAAAATGTACGGAGAACGACCTTCGAACAACACGGATCAAGCTTGGGGAGATCTATTCCCCGAGCAAGGCGGATTTTTCAAACATCCAGATCTAGCACCAAAACGATCTGCGCTCTCCGTTTTCCACCAGTTGCATTGTCTAGTCTGCCAACCTTTTCCCCCGCTTCAAGATTCTCACTAATCAACCAACAAAAGAACGGCATTCGCGAAGGGTACTGGACTCTACACGAAGCCGCCACGGAAGGTATCAAAATCACCGAGGAGGACATGCCAATGATGGCGTCGCCACCTCATATCCGACATTGCATCGACCTGATTCGGCAAAGCCTCATGTGCCAGCCTGACACGACGATCGAACTTAAGGATGAGGAGGTTGGGGGCGTCACTGGGTTTGGGACGGAGCATCAGTGCAAGGATTGGGAACAGTTGATACAGTGGACGAAAAAGTGGCAGACGTATGATCCGGATGAGCGTCCGACAGAGGAAAAACACCTCCATGAGACGCACGACCATCATGTCCACTGAGGAAATTGATCATGATCGAAGCCTAGAGCTATTAGCAATTTTCCAGAATACGCAAGGTGCCCGAGTTCGAGGTCTGAATGCTTCACGGCCTAGACGTAGAATGAAGTTGGAAACCCCAAATATTTTGGCCTTGTTTTATTAATTAGGTCATTAGCGGATTCTTCAAACGCTCAATCTCATCCACAGTCACCACACGTTCTGAGAACGAGTTCATCAATCTCGACCAGTCCACACAGCGATGCACCGACTCCGAGGCGTTGAACATAGGTCTCGCTTTTTTCGGGTGCCAGGTGAAGGTCGTTAGCGACAAATCTGCATGGCAAACTGCAGATTGCCGGAGCATTTCGAAGCAATGATCTATTATTCGATTTGGTTAGTATAGATATCAGACGGACCAGGAGACGGAATAGACAGCTACACACCGACATGTGAGAGCATGTGCTCCTCATCCGCACCGGTAACGTTGGGATGGTAATAATCGCGATAATGCCATCGCCGTAGCATATCCTACGGCAGCACGATCCTATTATCAGCTCTCGTATTCCCGACAGTATCCTTTCGGTAGTTGGTATTGCAGAGGGAAGAGTGCGTACAATACAATGCAGCTCATGAAATGCTCCCAGCCAGCCCAAGTACCCTCCCGCCTCCGGCAACGCCACCGACTCTTGATGATCGTGTGACAGCTCGTTCGCTGTTACGCGGATATGCATCGGGGCCATCAGTTCATCCCATGCCGCGTCGATATCGGTGTTAGGTCTCCCAGCGTATGGGTTGTTGGTCAGGTTGTGGAAGATCATGGGAGCATAGCTGATGGATAGCCCTTGAATGGAAGCTGGACAGAGTGGTTGAGTTGGGACATGAGCTCAAAATCTGGTGGAAATATGCGTACTGTGGGGTGATAGAGCCTTCTTAATATGTAAAGATGCTACAACGGTACCGACGATGGTATAGAGCACAACCAGAGCAATCTGTATGATTATAAATTTGGTTGTCCATCGTTGGACTTGTGGCTTCGAATCGCGATGCAGCACGACTGCATCCTCAGTGCTAACGTCAGAGAGCTGTCCGTCCTTGTCTTCATCGAAAGGAAGGAGTCCCTGGCTATCTGGATCCATTGAGGATTATCGTCACATAAGATCAAGTCAACGACGATTCATTATGTTAAAGTCTCGAGATAGCATGAGAGACCCCTCTAGAATCCAAGCAAAAGCCTGAAGAGCAGACCCTCCTAGACTTGCATGTCCTCCCAATCCAAAATTCAGGGCCACTAAATTGTACCGAATGCTGAAAGTTTCAATACGCAACCTGTATATTTCATTCACTCCCAAAACGAAACTCACTGGGAACTATTCAATCTGTCTTGTGGAACTCCCGTACCCTTGGATGTATTGAAACCAGCATCAAACGAATGGTTAGCGCTCCGCATAAATCATGAAGATGCGAACGAAGAGGGTATCAGACAAGTGATCAGACGTTTATGCAAGGATGGAACCAGGTTCTTGTCTCGAGCGCTGCCGCGGAGGAAGGTTGACCGTAGCAACGGTGAGAGCGATGGTAAGAAGCGAGGGACTCAATCTCGTTTCCCGCAATGGTAAATCGGTTGTATGCATCATGGCTGTAATCTCGCGTGACCGGAAGAGACGATAAGATCCTAAGGTACCTTCGCATTGTTCAGTCCAGCGAATCGAGTGTCTCGGTTGAAATGGGAGCGCGCATTTGGGAAAATATTACCGAGTCTTGCCAAAATCCCCAAAGCAGCTCTGACCGAGGAGGGATCCCGTGTGCAGATATGTAGCACTCGCACCAAGGTAGCGTAGATAGAATGGGAGTGGCTCTAATTGTTCCAAAGCCAAAAACTACCAGCACACACCTTTGGTAGTGGTGTGGAGGTACTGGAGTCTGGAGTACATCAAGTTTCGCTACGAAAGACTTTACTTTTGGTATTAGGCTAAGTACTGTACCTACTGTTCTAAATCGGTTAATCCTAGTCCCACACGTTTTTGACTAGAGAGTAATACCAAACCTACTACGGAATAGGTAAGATACATCACCAGATCTCAATCGTCAACAACCGAACCGCTGTCATCAAGGCGCTTCGGGTGTGACCCTTAAGCGGCAGCACATCCCATGAGCCACTAATGCAGTCAATCAATAAGTGTATCAAGACATCCTCGAAGGATTGCATTGCATAACGATACCTTACCTTACCTAGTCTTCCTTACCTTAGCATCCTCAATAGCATTGACATCTTACCATATTTTCTCTGTCAACTCTGTATTATACACAATACTTGCGCGATCTTACACTGGTGAACATAAGGGACTGTTGGATGCTATAGGTAAGTAGTTGATTTCTGTTTTGTCGCTTGAAACATAGGTAGGTACCTTAGGTATAGCTTTTCGTGGAGAGCTGAGGTTTGAGCCCTGAGCCTTTACGATTGCGTGATTGCTTAGGAATCCTTCTTCTCACATCAAATCATCTTCTTATTACGTGCATGCCGTCCAACGAGAAACCGAAGGTTATGTTCTACACGGGCCTGTTAGCTGCATAATCATCGCTTCTGAAAACGACGGCAGGTTGAAGCCATAGGATGCTGCTTAGGTTTGCCTTGGGCGAAGAGGATCGGGAGAAGATCGTGTTCCCCTTAATCGACAGACAACTGCACCCAGGGTATTGTAGTACCGGTGATCACCGTAAAAGTACCTTAGCACACCGACCCGCGTGTGCACTCAGTGGAAATTCCATCCTTCCAACGCCTGCACTTTCTTTTGAGTTTAGGCGGTGTAGAGGCGGTCAAGGTGTTGGCGTTTCCACGTTGGGTACTGGTGTCTGGAGCGTGGGATCAATCAATCTACGGCTCAGTAGGTGCGCCGTGGGGCTGGTAAGTGCAGCGTTGCATGCGACCATGTGCTGATGCACCGAAGATAGCCACGAAGATGATAAGCACTCCTCCGGACTAGCCCTAGACTCGAAGGTATACTCATGTCTGTACTATTCATTAAGCCGTTCTTTTGATTCTTACCAAGCGAGCTAATAGGACCGACACCAATAATCCCATATATTAAAGACTCGACACCAAACCGGAGTTGTCTCATAAATCATCCACAGCTATACCCTAGAGTAGCAGTCACAAATCATGCGTTCTTCAATCTCCTTCATTGCTGCCTTACTCTGCGTCAACGTCTTGGCTGCGCCTCTGAGTACGTGTTTCTCATATTTTATACCACCATATATGCACTGAGAGTGGTGGCGATTATCCCCAAACCGAATCTGCAACATCGCAACTTGGGTATAAAACCCTAAGCTGTTGAATGCTGAAGTCGCTAGGTTATAAATTTGCCTATTATCAACCCTCACCACTCGTTTGATATGATTCGATTGGATTTATTTTCAACTGTGCAAACCCAAATATCGATTGACTTTGGATAGATCCAGCCGAAAAACGGGACGCCGTCGAAAATGCCATAGCTTACCCAGATTCTTACAAGCGTGACGCTGCCGAGAACACCATTGCTTATCCGGATTCCTACAAACGGAACGCCGATGCTGCCGAAGATGCCATTGCCTACCCGGATTCTTACAAGAGGAATGCGGACGCAGCCGAAGATGCCATTGCCTATCCGGACTCTTACAAGCGGGACGTCGCTGAGGATGCCATTGCATACCCAGATTCCTACAAGCGGAACGCCGATGCTGCCGAAGATGCCATTGCCTACCCGGACTCTTACAAGCGGGACGTCGCTGAGGATGCCATTGCATACCCAGACTCTTATAAACGGAACGCCGATGCTGCCGAAGATGCCATTGCCTACCCAGACTCCTACAAGAGGAATGCGGACGCAGCCGAAGATGCCATTGCGTATCCAGACTCCTATAAGCGTAACATGGAAGCTTAGACGGTCACAGGCTGGCAGACCGAGGACGCGGGCTGATAGTGACGAACGATGGAGCCTCAAAGCGTGTTAGAGCAAGGCCGGGCAGGAAGAGAATTCACAAAGTACACAACGTTAGATTGTATCGTTAAGAGACCACCGTTTTTCACGGTCAATGACAGAGTAGAATTGTTTTTTTCCTCAGGCTCGATTCATAACCTGTCAAGAAAGCCTCCCCAAGTGTTCACCACATCTTTCATGGTTTCTTTGATGAAGCATCGAGTATTTAAGTCGCATGCCTTGGCGTATGAAGATGAGCTGCATGGTCGCAACATGGCTACATATGATGACGTAAAATTCGTATCAAGCACTCAGTTACTTACCAAGCGATTTTCCTCTCAACGGCTTGATGAAGTCGCACCACTAACCAACCATACGAAAACAACGTGGTCGAGGTATTGACTCATTGTTTCAGACGCAGCATCCAACAGTTGAGCCAGTGAGTCGTGATTTTTCATTACCACGAATGATCGTGGAATTGAGGCGTATGCATCGACATAAGAGACAAAGAAGAACGGATCACTGTAAGATCCAGTGTTAAGCAGTTGAGCTGTGCAATTAGTAAGCGCGGACAGCGTCTCCAAATATTGAGCAGTGGGCCTGTAAGGCTGGGTCGAGCACGTATGTGATGTAGACGCTGAACGCTTTGATTCGAGTTGTAGATGCATAAGACTGCTGTAGATGTTGGTAGACGAAGCTTTTTTCTCGGCCCGCGCTGCATTGTTTTGCCCCGCTTGGCAGCCGTCGTGCTGAGATCAAACAGAGTATCTACACCTCCGCCTCCCTCAAACAATCCACAACGACCTTGTACAAAGCCCCATCCGCCATCGCCTCTCTCACCCTCCCATTCAAATCTCCCATTGTGATTCCTGGTCCGTTCTCATTCCCCGAAGTTGGCGTCGTCAACGTTTCTGGTCCTACAAACGGTATCCTCAAATCCTCCCGAACAAAGTTGTACATCTTTTTGCCCGCTTGCCCCAGCATATCACTTGCGCCCTCGCCTTGTATATAGCGATCCCTCACCACCCGGTACAACCCTAGCGCGTGTGTCCCTACGCGTTCTGTCCAGCTTGCTAGCCAGGTATAGCTGTCGGTAGATGGTGTCAAAGCTGCAAAGATGATTGGCTGGACGTGAGCGACCGCGCCAGGGATACGTGCAGTGGAATCCAAGGTTGTAGTGGCGTCCAAGCGATTCGTAAAGGCGTTCCAGCAAGTGTTCTGCAGAGTGCCCAAATGTCTAGGATCAACGAGATGGGGGCGCAACCCTTGGGCTAGCAGAGCGTGAAAATCGGGTTCCAACTGGGCGATAAAGCGGGCGTAGAGGGCACGTAGGTCAAGTGCCTGGCATACAGCGACAAGGTGTGCGGCTGCCAGCTGGGCCAGTACATCCAATGCTTCGAGAGTGTACCGGGCTGAGATCAAGGCTAGGGAGTTTAAGGCCTGGTTGCCCATTTCGGCGGTCTGGACATGTGGGGAGACGGGACCGGCGAGGAAGCCGAGTTCAGACAATAGGGAAGCGATTAGGATGTCTGTGCCCTTGAAAATGAAGGATTCTGATGGCTCAGCAATGACGAGGTTGGGAGGTAGTCCTCGGGAGGTGGCGGGGTTGATAAGTTCAGTACACTGTGTGAAGAGAAGCCGGCCCAGGGATTGGGCGACTTGGCGGATTTTCTCAGTGGCAGAACTGATTGATTTGGCTTGGAAATTTCCGCCATGGAGAACACGGGCTGGAGAAGTATGGGTGTCAATAAGAGGATTGTCGGTGGCGGAGTTTAGCTCGGTGCTAATTTGGCGGTTGGCGAGGAAGAGGTCTTCAAGAGCAGGGCCTAGCCATTGGGAAGCAGTGCGGATTGAGTAGCGGTCTTGACGTAACGAGGATTCTAACGAGCCGTGATCACGGAAAACCAATGTCGAGTCCTTGAGGAAAGCATATATGTTCTGAGCGGATTCCGCTTGACCCCAATGCGGACGAACGGCGGCGAAGAATGGATCAAAGCTTTCATCCGTACCATGAAGAGCCTCGACGCTCATGGCTGTAAGGACTTGACATAGACCAGCAAGGCACAAGGCCTCGTGCATAGCAAGCGCTGCTACGGCAGCGGACACAGACGTACCATTGACAAGGGCCAGCCCTTCTCTGGCTCCAAGTACGACACGATCAATAGAATGCTCGGCCAGGGCTATGTCTGCTTGTTCGATGCGGCGCTGGCCGTTTGCTCTGCTACCCGTCCATACACTCAAGGATGGTTTTCCTTGTAGGACTCCTGCTATGTAGGCAAGGGGACTCAAATCACCCGAGGCGGAGATACTGCCGCGTAGAGGCACTCTTGGAACGATGTCTTTTTGCAGCAGCTGAAGGAGCGCTTCCACGGTGGAATAAAGCACACCGGACGCGCCATGAGCTAAAGAATTGAGCCTGACTAGAACAGACGCTTTTATCCATGACTCGGGCATGCAGGATTTGACTTCGTGGTCAAGGGGCAGTAGCAGAAATTTCCGGCCATCGCGAGACACCTGTTCGCTAGGAGCCGTCTTGCTTATTGTCCCATACTCCAACCCGCGCAACAAGTCTTTCTTGAGGTTATCGACAGCTTTTGTCCGCGTATCTGCACTGCCGCCAAAACCAGTATTGATTCCTAGTCCCATTCAACGTTTCCATCATCGTAGGCAAAGAAGGAGGTGATGGTACCGTATATTACTTCGTTCTTCCCTATGCTGGCTTGGAATGCTCCGGCGCTCGCGGTGATAGCATCGTGCGCTTTCTCGGATAGATCTACAAGGCCGTTGTACCTAGAAAGAACATTGAGCATCTAGTCGAAGAGAGACGGCTTGAACGCTTACCTTGCAACCATCAGCACAGTTGCCAGATCCAGATTGTGGCCATCTAGCAGCTTCGCGCCGGCGGCATTACTATCGGTGAGATTTTCGAATGTTTGCCAGTGATCTAGAAGCACCTCCTTCAGTGACTCAAAGGGGGCGATGGTCATTCTTCCATCTGAAGCAAAGTTCGATAGGATAGTTGTGGGGCTTGAAGGGCTCCATTGGAGGGCGGGGCGATCGTGTGGGTATGGCATATAGCAGCTTCAATTGGAGGCATTTGCACTAAATTCTTTGGCGCCTGTCATGCAGGAACGCACAAGTAGCTTGAGAAAGCGCAGTTACGTGAACCTGACAACGAGGCCTGTGCACTGCTAAAGGGGCCCAGAAATGGTGTTTCTCTTACATTTGGATATCTTTTAACTTTCACCGTGTAATTCCTACAGGACATGAATAAGGCTAATTGATTGTACTGGTCATGCTCAATATTCCTAATTCTCATGGGCGAATATCACCACGCTCCTAGTCCGAGACGTGCGCTAGGAACCCTTCGTAAACCCTCCCACAATGTCCTGAACAAGTTGAGCCAACGCCGCAGGTTCACTCAGAAAAGGACTATGGCTGGAGTCCAGCTTCTTGACGTCCCACTGAGTTCCGCTGTTGGCGACGAACAAATCTTGAGCGAAAGGCGGAAGCGCTTGATCTTGTTCGGTATGAATGTACACACGGTGACCATCGTAAGCCGCATCTGCGTAGTAGACTGGTCCAGAAGGCGAATTGAAAGAGACAATCGACTGGCCGTATATTTGGTTGGCGGCTTCGCTAGCTAGAGGCTCGGGCACGTCGGCATAAAAGGTTTTCTTCGGGTCAATCACGCCGATGAGCCCAGTTTGTTCCTACTTGAACATGAGCTTCGGACACGTCAATTCAGAAGAGTAGAAGAAGATGGACGCACATCTGGCGATTGCCAAGGTGCGTAAGATCCACCGATCATCTTCACCAATGTATCACCCTGCTGAGGAATGAATGCGGACTGGTAGACAAGGCCGACAATACCGCCCTGTTGGCCCTTGGCGGTCCGCTCCTTCTTGGATAATCCCCCAATAGCAGCGCTTCCAGGGAAACCGGCGTACGAGTGCAGATACAACACCACGTCTTTGCCTTGGTTTATGATCAGGGGTTGCAGTAGATCTCGAAGAGCAGTAGCGTCATCCTTGACCGAGAGACCAGGCCCATTGACGGTGACCAGTCCCTTGGTCCGCGTATTGTATCCAGCCTCTTGTAGCCGAGCACCTAGGACGTCCATGACCGAGTCCACATGGAATGCGCCGGTAACGAGGACGATGGTCGGCTTCGACATGATGTTGATTGTGGAGGGACGGCAGTAGGTGCTGTTTGTGAGCGCAGCGAGAACGAAGGCGAGGAGCAGAGAGTGAATGGACGAGGGATTCATCACGTGAGAATTGGTCATGTATGTCCGGAACGACGGTGACCACCACACACAGAATGGAGGATTGGTGATGCCTTAAGCAGCCTCCCTCGACGCATGTATGCGGCTGCGCATACCAAATTGGCCCCATCCCTCCCCAGAGCCAAAACAGGAAGCCAAGATAGGAAGGCTTTCAGCCATCTCTGCTAGGCGTAGATCAATAGTGAATCACCAGCGATAGATTCGCCCAGGAAAGCCAACAAGCAAAGTGCCAACAGCAATTGGTGGGAAATACTGCAGTTGGCAATGATCAAGATCGACGCTTTGGAAAGGAGGTATCCACCAACTCCAACAGAACTACACGTTGAATACAAATAGCATTCCACGTGCAACATTAGCTGTCAACCTTGGGAGCGCCGCGTGCGTTCAAGCATGAAGCGTGGTGCCCTTGTTGTGCCTCCTTTACCTGCTCAATTGAGCTGGTATCCTCTCTAGGCGTACTTTGTAAGGTCCGGTTGATAAGACCTGAAGCGTGCCCTGTGCCGTACATGTTGATGCACCGAACTAGCTTCCTGGAGGGAGTAGCTTAGTTAGCTAAAGTACGGAGCATGACGAGCTATGTTCTCGGAATGCCAAGACCCAGCCACATTGTAATTTACATGTAATTTAGTCTTAGCGTCCGGGGATGATTTCCTGATTTTTAGCTCAGAGGTAGATAGAATAGTAGCGATGTACATCTTTCCCCTCCTACGGAGTACTTTCTAGCAATTGATCTTTATCTCATTTGCTTCGTCTGCAATTATGAGTAATAAAGAAGGTAATACGACGTTGACTCAGAGAATTCAGGCTATTTCTTTAGCAGACGGGAGCGAAAGGAACGTTATGCACGTCGAAAAACAGGATTTAAGCCTGGCGACGACGACGACGACGACGTGAAGGAGTCTATAAATCAGGCAGATGAGCCTGATGTAGAGATAGAAGAGGTAGAGATGATAGAGGAGGTACAGTACCCCGCATTAAGTCACGGTCGCGCGCTCCCCAACCAATACACCCCTCACCTGCATCAACCATTGAACCATCAAATTCAGCTGGGGAACTTCAATATTTGGGCTAGTTATTCAGTAGTATATGACTTATGATTCCCCGATCAATATTTGGTATGCCAGCCCTTCGCTATTATTACAGCTGCACATCTGTCGGGCATACTGGATATTAGTCCCTCAATTACCTCCTCTCGTAGATTCGCCCAGGCCATCTGTAAAATCTGGAACAACTGAGTTTCAGCTTCGTCCCCTTTACCCTTCAGCGAATCCAGATCCGGATAAACTTTATAGGCCTCCTTCTTTAGTAGGGCCCATAGATTTTCGATTGGATTCAAATCGGGGCTGTACGGAGGCCACTCCATGACTTCTATACCATTTTCCTGAAACCAAAGCTTCGATTTTCGAGCTCTATGTATCGGAGCGTTATCCTGCATGAACACTAGTCCTGGCTCCCATATACCAGCCAAATTGTGATCCAAAATCTGAATGTAGGAGACTGCTGAATAGCCGTGTTTTTTGGATTCGAAGTCCCGATCGAGCAGGTATAAATCCGATCTTCCAGAACCCCAAAAAGCTCCCCAAACCATAATGGAAAAGGCCTTTCCATTGGGAATTTCCATCACTTTATCTCTATCCCATTTTTGTTTGCGAGTCCCAAACACCCATTCTCGTGTTTTACCTGATCCCCGAGCCACGGATGCCTCGTCCGACCAAATGACTTTCCTCCATTGATCCACGGTCCAATTTTCATGTCTTTTAGCCCATCTTAACCGAAGCCGAGCAGCTTCAGGTGTTAATTTCGGTCGCTTAAGAGCTAGCCAGTGAGAAATTCCGTGAGCTCGTAGTGTTGCGTTGAGAGTTCTCGCGTCCAAATCGATCCCGGTGTTCGTTTTCAGCTGTCTCCAGGTGATTTTAGGCTCCGATCGTAACTGACGTAACAGTATCCTAGCTGCTCGAGGGGTAATTGATAAAGGCCTTCCTGATCTGGGTTTATTGACTCCGGAGGGTGCAGTGCAAAGCCTTCCTAAAACTCCATTTATGGTGGTGCGGGGAACGTTCAAATTTCGACTGATTTGGGTGGGTGTAGCTCCTAGCTCAGCTTGTCCCGTAATTTTCCCTTTAGTCAACAAATCGAGCTCCTTTCTGGGGGTCTTATTACCAGAAATTGTAGTTAACGGAGCCCTTCTGAGCATGGTGGATGTGGTTGAAGAAAGGTTGATTGTTTTGAAGGTACGCGATTTTACGTGTTTTCGCTTAAGTGACCGTGACTTTTTGCAGGGTACTGTAGATGATGATAATTGGTAGGCAAATGAAAGGTTTGGGTTCCAAATCAGTATTATCGAACTTATCTATCTCCAAGCACTAAGACTAGATTACATGTAAATTACAGTGTGGCTGGGTCTTGGCATTCCGAGAACATAGCTCGTCATGCTCCGTACCTAGTATGTATGTACTATTTACTGCTTCGGCTCCATAGAACTACCTATGTACCTTAATCTACATCTTCTTTCTACCCACATGCCACGCATATTAGATCCTTGTTTTTTGGCGATCATGTACTTTAGAAGGTACAGGTCCTTCCTGCAGCGGGCTGGACATTGCATTAGCAAAAAGCCTCTTAACAAGGATAATTTGTATGAGGGCGTAAGCCAGCTAGATAAGGTACTCCGTACTTCTGTGCCTTAATGGAGCGGAAGACAACAGCGTGAACAAGTCAAATAAGCCACAACCCTTGGCATAACAACTGCATCGGAACTCCACCCAGACCAAGCTTAGCCTTCACACGAAGGATGACGGATATACTTGTATGTACTCCGTACCTTAGGAGCTATTTCAGGAGCTATTTCTCTGTGGAAATTTGAGGGCCGTGGCTTTGCAAATCGCCGATTCCGCCAAAAGGTAACCTCTCGAGTCTCGAGTCTCGAGTCTCAGTCTCGAGGATTTCGAGAAGATCTGCCAAATCCTCGTCGTCGTCGTCGACGAGTCAGCAGAGCGCCAATCCATGAATCAGCAAAGTATCGAATGCTTTGGTGGCTGGCATGGGCTTGGCAAGGATGAAGGTCCTTTGGTCTCACCTTCTTCTTCTTCTTACACCCCCTTGCTCATAAGCACTACGGCATGCCACGCTCAATACTGCGCGCAGCTAACGATGATGCTCGCGCATCGCCCTTCATGCTTGGCAAGCACGCTGGCTCGCACGGGACAAGAAACTGAAGACACAAAGGAAACAATACGCGTCGGGATCTAAATGGGGATCCCTCGGTAATGCCCGAAGAAACCAGGGACTGAGCTGCGTTCTTTTGCGTGCACTCAGCGTTTGGTCTGCTCTGAACCACCCTGAAACTTCCAACTTTAATCGCGGCCTGTGTACCAACCTCTAGAAGCGACTTTCCCCCATCAATGAAAAAGCGGCTACACTATGTGTAAGTGGGGGTAAGCTTTCAAGTCACTGAACCTTGATGTATGCGGTAGGCTGTCCAGATCGATTGAGCATTGCTTGTTGTTTAGTGCGATTGTCTCTTCACACAACACAAAGGAGCAACGCCGTCATATTCAAAACTCTCAAGTCTTGTTTATAAGGCAGCTGCCTGTACGCTCTGCCATTCCACAGCCATGAATGGCCCTCCTCCAGGCGTCGATCTCTCGGAGACGCAGGTCCCTCGCATACTGGGTGTCAATATAGCCACCTTTGCTTTGGCAGTCACGACCATCGTATTACGCTTCGTTTCGCGACGACTGTCCCGCGCACCACTCTGGTGGGATGACTGGCTCATGATTCCGGCAATCGTAAGTCGTAGGATCTGGACACAGAGTTGCACATGTTTTGACCGCTAAACAGACTTTTGCTGGTGCTATGTGCTTTGTATCCATCACATATAGTAAGTCCTTCACAGTATTGCAAAGCCAGGACTTATTCGGGCCTTTCCAGTGGTGGACCACGGACTGGGGAAACACGTCTGGGTAGCTCCCAAAGATGCGGGTGTCGTTTGGGCGAAAGGCCTCTTTGTATCAGAGGTCAGCTACACGGGCATAATCTGCAGCATCAAATTCTCGCTATTGGCGTTTTATTGGCGGATCTTCAAGCAAAGCAAAATTCGCATTCCTATCTATATTCTGGGAACCGTCGTCAGTTGCTGGGGAATCGCAGTCGTAAGTGTCTTTCCAACCTCAAAACGATCCCACTTTAATCAAGTCTTGATTAGCTGCTTGTTACAATCTTCCAATGCACGCCCATCAGCGGTTTCTGGGACCGCTTCTCACCCACACCTCCTACCAGGCCTATCAAATGCGGCGTCAACGTCAATCAGTTCTTCGATGGAAACTCCATACCTAATATCGTGACGGACGCTGCGATCCTCATACTTCCGATACCATTCGTTTGGAAACTACACCTGCCCAAGGCACAGAAAGTGGCTTTGTCCAGTATCTTCCTCCTAGGCGCATTGTAAGTTCCAGTTCAATGATTCGGTGCCCCAGCGTCTAAATTTCAACGGTGCGTGCTAACTCCCTGCGAAGTGTTGTCGGAGTCTCTGTTGCTCGATTTACGTTCATCATCAATCTTGACCTGGCGTCGCCCGACATCACTTGGAATTTTGTCAACACCCAAATCTGGACAGGCGTTGAAAGTCACGTTGGCATTGTTTGCGGTGAGTAAATAAGCTGATACAGGTGCAACCTTTACGTGTCTGACGCTCCTCAATAGCTTGTCTTCCATCCCTTCGGCCGCTTCTCAACCTCATACTTACTGGTTCCGTCGATCGATCAATTCCCAGTGGTGGAAACAGCAGCAAAGACAGCGGAGTATTCAGGGGAAAGCTCCATAGCCTCTGGAGCTCACATGCCAATAGCTACAATACTGGCTCTGGAAATGCAGTCTCCGGGGCTGTCAGGGACGACAGCAACCGTGCGTTCGTCAGGTTGCCAAACGACGGCGATGCTGACTTCATTCACACTGGTATAGCGCTGACAGATGTACACAAGAGCAATAAGATCCAAGTGCGAACCGATGTATATGTCGAAAATGATGCTTAAGAATTGTGCTATATGATTTAGGTGCTGAAAGACAATACGCTGTATTTTTGACAGGATCGATAAACAAGCTTTACTGTATATTGTCCGTTGATATTCAACCTCTGGTTACATAATGGTATAAGATCACACTGCCACTCGCACCTGCAAAGTGATGCACCAAGTCATCGTCGCTGGTTCGCGGGTATTAAACGTATCACATTAGCTGAGGTTTCTAAAGTGCTGGTATGGTGTCTTTTCAGCGTCATAACGGTTTCGTACGTTACACGCTTGGATTCTGTACTTCCTGTCTCTGCGACGACCTTTTACGAAACCCCGTAAAAACCCAGCACGTTATATTTAGCATACCAGACATTCAGTCCTGAAACTGTCAGATCCTAAGGTACAAACAGGACTACGAACTTGGTAAACCCACCTATAACCACTCACCCAACCTGTCAAATGACAGACCTCGAGCCTGGCAGACCACTGAGCAACGGGGTCGAACCTACTCACCCAGTTACTAACAAGATCGTCCACACGGGCAGCAGTGCTCCCGGCGCAGGCTACGTCCTCAATCGGGATTACGCGGCAAGCACACGCCTGAACTGTCAGTTCTTCCTTTGGAAAGAAGAGCTCGGCTTCAACTTACACCCCAGCGTCGACATTCCACAATCTGGCTCCCGCATCGCAGATATCGCCACCGGCACGGCTATCTGGCTTCTCGACCTCGCCCGCTCTTTTCCGAATTCCCGCTTGGATGGCTTCGACATCAGCCTCGAGCAATGCCCGCCGCCAGATTGGCTACCTGGCTCAGTAAGCCTGAACCAGTGGGACGTCTTCTCGCCTGTTCCGTCGGCATTAAAGGGCCAGTACGACGTGGTGCATATCCGGCTCGCGCTACTCGTGGTCCGCTACAACGATCCTCGCCCGATCCTGCGCAACGTCCTGGAATTGCTGAAGCCGGGAGGTTACCTGCAGTGGGACGAACTCAATGTCTTCGAGGCATACGTCGCAAGCACTAATCCAACTACCGATACCGAAAAGTTCCAGCGCGCCCAGGAGCTGACGGATCTGGGCCGGCTGGAGTGGGTGCGCGAGCTGCGAGGGATCATTGAGCAGAGCGGGTTCGAGCAGACGCAGGAGTTCAAGTACGAGTGCAATTTGACGCTTGCAAAGTACTACCAGGACATGCAGTTCTTGGTAATGGAGGAAGAGGCGGCGAATGCGCCGAGCGTGGAGAGGAAAGCGACTGTGTACGGGGCCATCAACGCGACTTATGAGGAGTCCAAAAAGGGGATTGCGCGGTGCACGCCTAAGATAGTCGTTGTGGCGAGAAAGTCAAGGCGAGAGTAGATGGCCGAACTGGCGTCTGTTTTTGCTTGTACTGTAGCAGTACTGTACTAAGATTCAAGAGCCATTCTCCGATTACAGAAGAGTGTTAACTTACCGTACGACCTTCACCCAACTGGTATTGCAGATTAAATACAGTTAACTATACACCCGGTATGGTGTTATCAATTTTCTCTCTTTCCTGCTTCCACTTTTGAATACTTTACGTTCTTAGGCTTCTGTACCAGTCTGACGCGGGGGTTTACCTCCATGGCGAAGGATCCAGACAGAAAGCTACGAGCCGCTACATGCACCTACAGTAGTTGGTTAAGTAGATGGCTTCTAGGCGCCATAGAGCGGCTTCTACAGTAAGGCTTTTGCTAGCCCAGTCGTTCGTCTGTCTTGAAGGGGATCGTCTTGGGGGATGCTGTGTAAGCCCAAACATACATGCATGTGGTCCGAGAGTCTTCCATTGGTTTTCAAAGTCTGCCGTTGTCCATCTCAAGTCTCAAACCTGCCTCTTGGATCCCAAGCCCGGTTTTCGTTTCCTGCCACTCCAGCGTACCGTACTGTGAACCTCTCATTATCAATTGATTGTGCATGTCACCTCGCTATCTATACTTGGCACACTCAAGTCGTGAAATCATGAGCGTTGAATACCTGTATGTCCTCCCCGTACTCGCGTCTTTTGCATTCTACCTTGTTTGTGCAATTCTCCTCCAAAGGAGTCGGCAGAAGACAACCCAGAAGCTCGGATGTAAGCCTCCTCCAGGGCTTCCACAACTGGACCCGTTCTTCGGTCTCGATGTAGTATTCCAAGTGCTATCTTCCTTCCGCGAGCGCAGGCGCAATACCTCTTTCAAGGAGCAATTTGACAGATTCGGGCCGACATTCCAATCCCAGGTCTACGGAACAATCAAATTATTCACAATTGAGCCCAAGAACCTCCAGTCTGTTTTTTCTACTGACTTTGAGAGCTGGGGCGTGCAGCCTCTGAGGCTGTTTTTTTTCGGCCCGTTTGTCGGAAAGGGTATCATGACTACAGACGGTGTCTTCTGGGAACATTCCAGAGCTTTGATGAGACCGACTTTTTCTCGGTTGCAGATTGCGAACCTCTCAGCATACAGTGTTCATGTTGATCGGCTTATTGATCTAATACCAAAAGATGGCTCCAATGTGGATCTACAACCTCTTTTTGCTCGGCTAGCTCTCGATTCGTGTACCGAATTCCTCTTTGGCCAGTCCACCGCTTCCCTGGCCTCAACAACGGTAGCTGATGCAAGTACTTTTCTCGAGGCGTACAATTATGGACAAGCCGGAGTTGGGAAGAGGATGCAGCTTCCGCAATGGAACTTCTTGACGCGGGATAGACGCTTTTGGCGTTCCTGCGCTATCGCTCGCGAGTTCGTGGAGAACTATGTTGAAAAGGCGCTGAGCTCCCAAGAGAGTGCGGACAATAAAAGCGACCGACTGATCCTCGCGCATGAATTCGCTAAACGAACCAAGGACCGCGATGACATTCGCAACCAACTCTTGAATGTATTCCTCCCGGCCCACGATGCGACAAGTGTTGCTCTTACCAACATTTTCTTCAACCTTGCCCGAAATCCAGAAATATACGCCAAACTTCGGGAAGAGATTCTCGCAGCAGGTGACGCAGAATGGACCTTTGAACGCCTCAAAAACCTGAAATATCTCCAAAACGTGATGAACGAGACCTTCCGGCTGAACCCTGCCATTGGCCAGATGAACCGCATCGCTCTACGCGACACCGTCCTCCCCACCGGCGGCGGTCCCACCGGAACGTCTCCAATTTTCGTCAAAAAGGGATCCGGCGTGACCACCAGCTTCTACGCCCTGCACCGTCTCCCAAATATTTACGGCCCGGACGCCCACATTTTCCGCCCTGAGCGCTGGCAGACACTGCGACCTACACACTGGTCGTACATGCCATTTGGCGGCGGGCCACGCGTTTGTATCGGGCAGCAATTGGCGCTGACGGAAGTGGGCTATGCGATTGCGAGAATCGTAGGGCATTTCCCGAGAATTGAGAATGCGGATCCGGTGCTGGAGTTTGTGGAGCAGTGGAAACTTACGACGGATAGTAAGAACGGGGCTAAGGTTAGGTTGTTCCGGACGTGAGTGTGGCCTTCAAAGAGAGATGGCGTATATAGTGCACGATGAACTATTGGAGAAGCAGTGCCAACGTAAGACATGAGAAAGAGACCACGATCGCGGCTGAACAAATGACAGCTGTACCAAACCCACCCGGCAATAACACTCTCCTTTCCTCACGCACTTTGCGTTTCATTCCCGCCGGATCCAAAAATTTCTAACCCAACAAACAACAGAGAGGCAAAACACCAACTACATCCCTACTGATGGCAGTGCGACATGAACGCCCACCCAATCAACTCGTAAATCACTGCCCAAAGCCAAGAACCAACCCAACACCTAGCTCTCCATCCAACCCAACAGCTTCCACCGTCACCTGATCCTTCAAAACAAACAGCAACCACCCCACAAAACGCCCCAGAAACATCTATCGTTCAAACTCCTACAACTCTACACAGCTAGTCCCCTACCTGCCGCCCGGCAGTACCGTTATCTCATCCACCAAACCCGACACTGTCTAGACCGGACCCAGGCAATCCATCTCCCAATATCCCCAAAATCTGGAGTCTTTGTTCGCTTCCCCAGCATGAGATCTCCTCTCTCTCCCCTAGCCTTTTCTCCCGTGGAGTTTTCATTAGACGCAAGAGAACGCGGAGGAGATTGGAGGTGGATTAGCTCGTTTGTTTTGTCATGTGTGATTTTGATATGTTCTTTGATACCTTGTATACTTTCTTTGGTACTAGAAACCATACTTCCCAGCACGAGAAATCATTTTTTTTCCCCTTAGATTCGCCGCGTGGGCAAGACGGAGTAGGGGCAGGTGCGGCGCTAGGGAAGATCGATGAACTGGAGATGTTTTTTTGTTAGGAGCTCGTCGAACAGATTCTAGGCGGTCAACGGAGTCATCGATAGCTCTCATCAGAGGTTTAAAACGGAACTGGGCTTTGCGAAATTTCATGCTTGAGCAGTGGTTTCACTACTAACCCTCACCCTCACCCCCCTCCCTCCTAAATCCCTCCTCTCTACCCCCAACGCCAAAGAAAAACCCTCCACGCCAATCGGCGTGTCTCTCTCTCTTACCCACAGCACAGCTTCGTCTTTCCAAAAAATTCTAACAACACCTGACCTCCAACCCCATCCCCACTCTGGTTGATACAATACAGTAAGCTTCAGCTTTCCTGTTTCTATCGACCCTCGAATTGTAAACAGTCATCCAAAAACAAAACAAAAAAAAACCCCGTTCCGCATCGCCACAATAACCTTTGCGTTTTAACTCGTCCGCATCGGGGTTGTGAATCCGCTCCCCCCCCCCGGCCCCCCCTTTTAGGAATCAACAGACAGCGAGGCGCATATATCATACACCGACAGCAGCAGCAGCAGCAGCCGCCGCTCCATGTTGCTAAAGAAACTAACGCGGCGCGCTCTCCGCCAACGTGCATGCTAGGGTAGATGATAGATGCGCCTCCTGCTAGCTAAAAAGGGAAACGGATGGCGTTGGCGAAACGGCGGCGTTTTTGCGGGCGAGTCGAGAGTCGTTTTGATGGTTTTTTTTTTTTTTTTGGATTGTTTACGACGGGGGTTGCAGACTGGCGCTCGTTCGACCCATGGAAGGTCGTCCGTCCGCCGAGCCGATTTTGGTTGGTGCGGGTTTCCAGTTGTGCTTGGTTCTGGGCTTTGGGGAAGGGAGAAGCATGGCTTGCGCGAAGGCGTATAGGGTGTGTGTGTGTGTGTGTGTGTGATGTTGGTGTTTGGGTTGGTGTTTGGGAGACTGTCTGGATATTGTACTGTACGCAGCTTTGTCGTTACTGGAACCCTAGTTATTTGAGGCTGTCTCGCCATTGTCGACGCAGAAGCATCATCTGGCTGTTCCTTTCTTGATGCTCGTTTTCGCGATCTAATGATTTATCAAGGAGCAGTCGTTTTTGCTTGCTTGTTCGACTTTCTTGCCTTCGCGTTTAGATGAGCCAAAAAAAAAACCCTCCGGTAGCCATCGAAGGGAATGGAAGTTGTCAAGATTGTGCATTCTGCCCATGTGATTGATCCGCGCGGCTTCCGCAAAGTTATCAAAGAACTGCACTGATTTTGGATCATCAAGGCAAGTCGCTCCGCCAAGTTCAATGAGCTGTTAGCAGGGACTTGGGTGGAGAACAGGCGGATTGAAGAAAGAATCTTAATATGAGGTTGGTTGCCAAAGGGTATGAGCTGCGGCAGATGCTGTCAAAAAACCGAGCGGGTTGCCTTAATATTTCACAGATCATCTGCTTGTTCTTCGAGTCTTGGTACGGTACGTAAGAGTCAGCGACGTTCATGTTCAAGAGGTTGTGGATCATCTTTCGGCCCTGCAGAAGATTCATAGTTAGTAATTCCTGGGGTTCTAGGGTTTTCCGGGCCCACACAAACTCGCTCCCTGGCTGAATATTTTCTGAGAATGGAGGCTTTAGTATCGGAACCGAGTCATGGGGACGTGCAATCGCACTATAGTGACTAACCATTCGCCAGGTAGGACCGTATCGCTTGAGATTGTCAGTTGAGATGCTTTGCAGACCATTTCAGACGAACTCAAGACCCTGGGACTGCTGTATTGAGATGGTGCGAGGGAATATGTAGAGAAGAATTCATGTTACTTAATTGGTTAAGATAATAGCATTTTGACTGTGGGTTGATGCTGCACAGGTATGCTTTAATTTTGGGGTATTGGGCGGACATCTTCCCAAGGCATTCATTCCAACTGGATTGATAGGTACGAGGAACTATGTAGAGAAGGAATGAATTTGGTGGGTCGTTTGGTGTGGAGTTGGTCTACCTGGTGATAATCGCATTGACACTTTAAATGTTTAAGGAAAAAGTTGCTGGCATGTAGATATTGACTGTCTTTTAAGTTTTACTAAAAAGCATAATATGAAGTTTTCCTTACTTGAAATTTTGAAGCGAACAGTGTCTACTCAGCTTCCACGAAGCCTTGTCTTCGAGTTCAAAACATATTTCTAATTCACCATTTTCTCAGGCGTATGCTCCTGCCGTGGCTGTTAGCAATCCACGATTGGGGTTTGACTAACCGATTTCTTGTGACAGACTGCAGCATTCGAGATTCTATGACGCATGCAGAATTCCTAGAGCTTGGCAGCCCTTGGCGCATACTCATTAAAAAGCTGCACCAAATGCTTTGTCGACGCTGCCTCTAAATGGCCTTCATGCACAACAGAAAGATCATATTTCCTCGCAATCAGATACGTGATATGCGCCGTCGACTTCTTATGCAAAGAGTCAATACCCGCATTCAAATGTTCCGTGACCAAGGCTGCATGCTTCGATAGCTTATGGAAGTCCCCCTTGTTCCGGTGGTCGCGCACAGAAACGAACTCGTCTGGGCTCAGCTTCTTGAGCAGCCCGTTGCCGTTATGGGTGAAGAGAGGGACGGCAAGATAGTGGTCCTGGTACAGGGCGATGACAATGGCTTTCCGTACCTTTGTATGGATGGGTCCAAACTTCGTATCGCTTCTGTATCTGTCGGCGACGGTGACGTTCGAGGACGCGGGGCCGCCTTGATTCAAATCCGTTTCATGCATTGCTGCTCTTATTAGCATTCCAGGGCGGTACGACGCCTTTGGAATCTTAGCGCCCCTGCTGTTCTGTGCAGCCATGAGAGCTTGGTCCCGCTCCGAGGTTGGCATGCACGATTCTTTGTAGATCGAGCCGGCCCTGACCCTGGGTTGGTAGATGGTTGATCTGGCCGCTGCGGCCACGCTCGCATTGGACTGCCACCCTGGATATAGGCCTATTCGGGGCTTTGGGATAGGTATGGCCTGGGATGGCGGCAGCCTGGAATTATTGGAAGTCGCTGTGAGCGGCTGCTTGCTGGAGTATGTGTTGCTCTTTGCATTCGAAGGCTTTCTGTGCTGCACGGGCTTAAAGCCATCGTCTTCGGCCACTGAGGATATCGAATTCTGTATGGGGTTCTTATTTGTCAGACACGTCTCGCTTGGGGTTAAGCTTACATTTGAAGGGAGTTGGGCCGGGCTTGGCTGAGAAGTGGCTGCCAATTTCCTCCAGGAACTGCCACCAGCAATGACACTCGGTGGTGCTCTGCTAGATATTCTTCGAGACATGATATTAGATGTGAAATCTGTGATCTGTGATCTGTGCTACTTGTCGAATGTTGCTTATTAGATCGACTTAGGGGTCAGAGTAAGTCTTTTAAGAATTGGAATTCAGCTTCAGTTCTTTGCTGATAAACGACAAATATATGTCCTTTGTTGGAAACAAATAGTTGGCAGGCTCGGGCAATAGTGTACCAAACGAAGGGAGTGAGGAGAATGCGAGTTCAACGAAAAAGTGCGTCTTTGTCGAGAAAACAATGTCTTTCAAATATACTTTGTCCCTGGGTGTCAATGTTACAGATATGTGGGATAAAGAGATTTTGATCGGATAGAATCATATAGATCGCGGGACCAGCTCTTCGTTCCTTTCGTATCTGCTCTCCTACTGCAAAACACATACACAATACGACACCAGAGCTATCGCGTTACAGTTCAATATTTCTCATCGACTTCATCACTGCACCATGGATTTTAGACGCATGAGTATCGGCGTTGGGAGCTTTGTACAGAGAACGCTCAGGAAGGCTGGTTGCCCATGGAAGACCGTAAAGGCCCAAAGCCCGCTGTTGTCACGGTCGGCGCTTTCGAAGCTGTGGTCTGGAAGATCGCAATCAATGAACGAGGGGCACAGCAACAATCCACAGCAAGCGAACGACGCCCTAGAAACCACGGCTATCGATCTGCCGGATGCTCAGCCTGAGTCAGAGGTCCCCCTTCTCCAGACAGAGAGCCAAGCAGAGGAAACTGAGCCGCTAGACAGCCCGCCATATACTGATGGACCCAGTCGTGTCATCCTTGCTAACGACGGTACCAAAAACTGTCTTGCGCTTCTTCTTACCGAGAGACTTGTTGCTGACTTGAACGAAATTGACGAGACCAGGCGTAAGCTAGAGATCGTTGAGAAGAAGTATGAGAACATCCAGAGAAAAGTCAACATCAATCAGATCTTCGTCAACCAATCAAATGACACAATCCAAGTAACGGAAAGCGAGGAAGAACGGAATCGGACGATTAGGGAGATTCAGGAGCGCGAGCAAACCCTGCTCAGAGATAACGAAATCAAAGATTCTCTAGAGGAGGAAGTCCGCACGGAATCACGGAACCTACGATTTATGCAAGATACATCGCAGGCGATGCTCAGGCACGTTTTCACCGAGGCGGAGTTGGTCAGCCTCCCCAATCCAGACACGAATGACCTTTGCGAGAATGAGGATGAGGACGACGCCGCTTCTGAAACACAAGATGAAATCTGCTCCAGTGCCCAACCGTTGACGATAGACGGTGGCAATGATGCTATAACCCTGCAATTTCTACACCATCAAGCCGTCCTTGCAAAGCTTGATGAAGCAAGAAGGGTGTACGTTGAGCTGCAAAATGCATTCGATAATCGAAATGAAACAATAAAAATGGAGCTACAGGAATTTCGGCGGATGGTATCCGAAGGCCTTACGAAGGCCTCAGAAACAGACTTTCACCTCTGTTGTCTCAACGACTTGCGGGAACAAACGACAGCTCTTATACACGCCGAAAATTCCTTCTATGATGTCCTTGCGGAGGCACACGGTCTCGGGCTTCTCGAAAACACATCAGATCAGGGATCGAACTTCGTCGACGATGTAGACGACGGCTACAGCTTGAGCTTGGAAGCCGACATGAGGGCTGCGCCCGACCGTAAGTTCATCGACAGCTGGATAGATACGATCATTCGCGATGACGACATAGAACAGCTAAAGCCCGAAGATAGGGATTCAGACATTTGGGATGCGCAGAGCATAGGCATTTCTGAGAGCTTCAGTATGTGTGATCGTACGGGAAACAGTAGACACATTGCTCGTTGGCAAGAGACCTGCGAGACCCAACGTCAAGAGAGTGAACGTTTGCGAAGGGGGACCATGGGACCTTAAATACTCAAACACAGAAATGATCTCCGTTGATCAAAGAGAGCACACAATACGGCAGCCCACAAAACGTCATGAGTCGTAACTCCTTGGCATCCACTCGATTCGTTTCTTCCAACTATCCTAGTATGGCCGAACAGCCCATTAAAACGATTTGTCATTCCAGGCCGAATCTGCATTTTGTTTGAGCACCACCGACCAAGTATGCAGGGGATATTAGCAGGTCCCGCATCGTTACAGTAACTGTGGACCCAACAAACAAGATACTCGATAGAAACGAATATTCTCCAGATGCGGGAGCTTTAAAATAGCGGATATTAGCACTAGAACCAGGTGATTGCAGATACCGTGACTATTGCCTTAGATTAGCTGAACCGCTGGTAGAGTCTGGCTTAGGAATGGTATCGCAGTTTCTATTGGCGTAAATGGAGGCCTTTGGTATCGATGCTTCTCAAGCGCCACAGCATAGCGGCTGCTGTTAAAACGTAACGATGTGAACTGTGAATGCTTCAGGTGTGGGGCGAACACAATCTGCCTTCTAGCATCTACGTGACTCCAAGCCCAAGTCGGTCGTCCAACTCGCTAAAGGATGTGTTTCATCTCCTGAGGTTGTTGGGTTGGGAGGACGCGGGATGGACCCGGGGTAAGTATGATTCTGCACCTTTGTCCATTCTCCGGTGACCAGTTCTTTTCGTAGCTGGGTGCCCTCACTTCCTCGGATTTTAGAAAGGAATGGATTGCAAGTCGTCGCTGCGGAGCACAAGCGGTTCAGTGCAACGAAAACGCCCTTCCTCACCAACATCATGCTTCGGGTATGGGATGCGAGGCGCCTTCGATTGAGCCTGGTAGATGGAGCGACTTTTTGACAATTACTTGACAAGCTCGAGGAAGAAAACAGAAAAGCAAAGATAGAAATGACATTTAGATTTGAGGACCGAAGGTGTTGTCGGGGAGAAACCAAAAACAGAGTGATGTTGAAAATATCATGACCGAAACAAGACCCGCTCTTCCCCAGTGTTGTATAAACCTTGCCAGGAGTGTTCAACTTAGATGTTCCTCTTAAGTGACAGATTAATCAATACATCCTAGTCTCGGTATGCTCAGTTTATATGCAACTTCATTAGTTTAATTGTGCACGACTTGGGACCATCAATTGGCCCATGCCTCTCACTGTCTCCCAAATGACGTAGTTTCATATTAGAGAATGCGAAGAAGCGCCTGGAGCACGGGTAGGAGTCTGGGCCTGCGCGGCACCATCAGCCGAGCTTTGCAGGCAGACAGAAGCCTCAGAAGCCGCTTGAAAGCGTCAAGAGTTTTCTCGTTCTAAGCGACTGAGTTTATGGAGTAGGTGTGGGCGAAAAAGCTTTCTCCGCTGCCAGGTGGGCGAGTCTCGTTTATGCTCACTGCTAGCATACCCCTGCTGCTTCATCTGCATCCATGAGACACCACTGTTCACTCAAGATCATCCATTATACACACAGACAAGGTATCTAATGTAGGTATTACTGTCACCGAAGCTGTAAGTGTGTAGATTCTATGAAGGTGGAGGTTCAGCTAACTAAACCAACAGATACCCCTGACTAACCCGATTAGGATAGGCCCTGAGCATCACGTGCATCAACAGAAGCGGCAAAGCCCATCTCTTTCAAGCATACGTCCCTTCGAAAACACGCGCCCACTCGAGCAGATTTCCGCACATAAGCACTATGGCTAGCCTCAATGTCCTTCACCATCCATTCTATCCCGCTGCGCTTCATAAAAATGTCCTGCACTACCGGCGGCAAACCCGGGTCTTGCATGCAATTCAAGCACGCAACTTTGCCTTGGAAGGCTGGCATGGCCCACACTGGTTGCGGAGCTATAGACTCGAACACCTTCAAGGCGTGCGGAAGAAGCATACGGTCTAGCCGACTAGCAGTATCTACATCGACTCTGCCGTAAAGCGTCTTGATGGCGTCCGCGATCTCGCCAAGACCATAGGAGGGTTGTACGAGGAGGACAAATGTTAGTAAAGGGCTTACATTACGGCCGCGGGAAGATAGCTGGTTCTTACGGACCCAGGGAGCATGATGGCCGCCTACAAAGCCGAGTAGGCTCATCCTCTCATGGACCTCGAAGGCCGACACATAAACGAGGCCAATCACGCCTCCAGCCGTACCATCCTTAGTGCGTGTGCTCTTGCTGAGGCCACGGGCAGCGCCACCGCCGGGGATGCCGTCATAGGAGAGGTTGACCAAAACAATATCTTATCTTTCCGTTTCAATCAACGGAAGAAGTTGCGGGCGGACGGCCTCGGTGTTAGCGTTGCAAGTTGCCATGGACGGTTCGCTGGTGTTGAGGCGGGGAGGCTGATCATTAGGACTGGGTGTTTGGCAGCTCTAAGGTGGCATACAACAACATCATAATGGGAGGCCGAGTCCGAACCGCCAGGCGCAATCGTGAAGGTAGGCTTCGAGGTAGTCTTTCTTTCTTTCTGGGTTTCTAGTGGACAACAACCCCGTCGGGCACCAAGGGCGTAAAATGAATCATCAAAGAGAACGAAGTGGCAGGAACGGGAGGTGGGTAACTATCTTTGCATGTAGTGCTGGCGACTACGAACTATCTTGGTGAACTTGATGTTAGGACGACCAGAGGATCATACGTACCTTATTGAACAGCTTCATATATTGGGCTAAGCATACCAAAGACTACATCCTTCCGCTACTGGAGACGAACCCAACTGAAACTACTTACTGAGGCTTATGAAGCTAGACTAGGAAGTACAGAAGCCGAAGGAACAATGGAAGCTACAGCACAGCCACGGGACTCCTTGTATCAGACTTACTGTCTCGTCAAAGATGTTTAGAAAACCCGTTTAAATTACAATAATAGTAATTTACCGGTCGAGCAAAATCCCGAAGATCCGGATACGCCAAGTTGTTTCGCGCTAACCTTTCCCATTAAGATGTTGTCTAACCCATTGTATTTGTTTATATAGTATGGTAGTCTCGGAGGCTCGACCACAGCGAGCCGGTGTGTACGCCGCATGGTGGTATCTGGCTGATGAAGCTACATGCTGGAATACCTATATAAAAAAGGAAGTCGATTGACAATGTCATCCCTCAACAACCGCTCCCTACTTTTCCTAGCGGCACAATGGCTTCCAATACCAGCATGCCCCCAACCATGCGCTCCGTTGCAATAAACTCATACTCGGAACCAGCAAAGTTCCAGCTCGTCAATCTTCCAGTCCCATCTATTTCCTCCCCGACCGACGTCCTGATTAGGGTGCATGCGGCGAGCATCAACCCCGGGGATCTGATACTGGCTTCTGGGATGACGCGGCTGATGTTCCCGGTTGAGTTTCCGTACAAAGTCGGACATGACTTGAGCGGCACTGTTGTACAAGTCGGAGCGGGAGTTACGGAAGTCGTTGTGGGCGACGATGTGTACACAAATCTCCCAATAGCCTACGCAGGTAGCCATCTGTTCTTTTGCTTAGCTCGTAGCAAATCGCAAGAGTTTATAAGACTATAATCAACATTTGCTAAATCTTTCCCAGGCTCTGCGTCCGAATATGCGCTTACAAGCTCAAAGAACCTTGCGCTCAAACCAGCATCGCTGTCCCATGTCGAAGCTGCGTCCCTCCCCTGTGTCGCCATCACCACTATGCAAGCTTTTGACAGCGCCAACTCTGCCATCCCTGGCGGACTGTTGGGAAAGACTATATTCGTACCGGCAGGGCTGAGCGGTACCGGATCAATCGCGCTTCAGTTTGCGAAACACGTCTACCGTGCGGCAAAGGTAATAACCACAGTGTCTACCTCGAAATTGCCAAAGATACGCCAGCTACTAGGCGAAGACACCGTGGACCAGATCGTCGACTACACCAAGGAAGACGTGCTTAAGAAGGTAGAGAAAGGCAGCGTAGACTTCCTCTATGATACGGTAGGCACCGGCATGGCGCATCTTCCATTGATGAAGCCCAATAGTGGGATCATCGTCTCGATTTCCAATCTCCCTTCTGGTCGTGTAACGGCGAGGGTGTTTCCTCGGACCCCTTGGATTTTGAAGCGCATCTTTGACGCAGTGGACTTTTGGAATAGGAAGAGGGCCGGCCGATGGTCCGTCAAATGGGAATGTCGTTTGATGTGGGTGAAAGTAAGCGATCTGGATAGGATCACGAGACTAGCTGAAGAGAAGAGATTCAGACCTGTCGTGGGCCGTGTGGCGAAAGTGGGAGATTTACAAGAGATAAGAGACGCTTGCACGGCGATAAAGTCGGGCAAAGGCGGAGTGGGAAAGTTTGCAATTGAAATGGACTGAGATCTCACTTCCTGCCCGCTTTGCTCCACGTCATAAATCCGAGCATCCTCCGTTTCCAATGACCCGAGTAAGGTATAATAAGCCCATCCCACATCCCCCGTCCTCACTCTAATTTCCCACTAGCACATCTCTCCCAAACGCGCTTGCTGAGAAGTCTTTTTATGTCTACCTTTCTCGAATGTAAAAGTGGGATTTCTCATCCACCGCTTTATCTATTTAATCTTCTTTACACAACATGATGACCATCAAAAATCAGATTTGATGCCAAGAAATAATAAAAATTTCTTCCTGTATGGAGTCGTCAAAGCGCATTTGTCGACTTGTCCGTTTCCGGCCAACGCCAATCATGGGCTACAAAGAAAAACCCACCAAACCAGACGTTCCGCCCACTTGTCACGATGCCCGTCCGTCAGCTTTAGGTCATTGATCCTCTGAGTCTACTTCCTTTTGTCTGAAGCATCCAACCCGGAACTTCAAACCTTCCCTACCCAACCATCCCATGATTCCTAAATTTCCCGCAAACTCTCACCATCTGCAGAAACTCAAAATAGCCGCAAACCTTCGAAACCGAAAAGTTATCCCTTTACTACCACCACAACCGAAAACCAAAAATGACCACCCTCCTCCCCGCACCCACAAAACCCAACCCCCGCAAACACCACCACCCCTCCACTTCCCCCCCCCTCCCCCACTACCACAACCCCACCGCCGCCCGCATCCACCTGCCCCCCTGCACCACCCTTCTCTGCCCCCTCCATCCAAGCCCCCACCAGATCGCCTCCTACTACGACCCCCACTCCCGCGCCCCCCCCTCCACCGCCTCCTCCCTAATCCCCGGCTTCCAGCACTGCTACCCACCGCCTCAAATCATCCTCGCCGACGAGCGGCTGCGGCGCGGGCAGGGATCGAAGGAGGAGAGGCAGGCGGTGGACAGCTTTCGGAGGCTGCATGCGGGGATTTGGATCTTTGAGGCGAGGAAGGGGGGGGATGTGTGGGTGGATTATGGAGGGGAAGGGGGGGTGGTGGAGGGGGGAATGGTGAGGGCGGTGCGGGAGGATAGGGGGTTGGAGGGGGTGGGGGGGTGGTTTTGAAAGGATGGTAGGGGGGTGGTGTGGGGGGCGCGCTGGGGACTGGTGGCCGTTTACCTTATCGAGAAGGTGAATGATCAAAGATTTCTGCGGCCGAAGGACTGGCGAGAGTTGTTGAACGTGTGGTAATGGCGCTAAAAGGAGAGACCAGCATATTCCTTGCGGTTTCGCCGATTTTAGCACTACGGAGAACAGGCATGGCCAAGGTACTTATCAATGATTTTTCTATTCATGTTTTATACTTTGACGTAATCGCTCCAAGTATGGTTGTCCCTAAATCCCAAAACCTCTCTTATCTTCCTGTTCGACAACGGCGCCTCAAACTCACCCATCTCTCTCGTCACAGGCGTATTGGGACACAACTCCTTCAACAATTGGGGAGTAGTCATCTTAGTCGTATTCGTCGAGTTGGTTGCATTGAAGACTTGGAACCCCAATCCGTCCTTGCCCACGCATAAATCGCAAATCTGGCCCAAATCTCGCGCATCGATATAACTCCACGCGTTTCTCTTTCTGCAAGCAGGCTCATTCACAAATGCCGGGAAATACCGCTCGTACTCGTGAGGTTCTATCACGTTGCCGATTCGCAGGGCGTAGATGTCTGTTCCGGGAAATCGTCTTGCGAAAGTTCGAGCAGTTTTTTCTCCGCAAATCTTGCTCAGGGCGTACGAGTCTTCTGGGTCGACGTCGTAGTCTTCTTCCAGCGGGAACGAGCGGTAGTCACAGTCGCCCTGAGCAAAGCAGACGCCGTATGTCGTCTCGCTGCTTGCGATGATTACCTTCTTGATGCCTAGCTTACAAGCCGCTTCGATGACGTTGTAGGTGCTCGTTACGTTCGCGCGGAAGGTTTCGTTGTCTGGGGCGAGCATGTTCCTCGCATACGCTGCGAAGTGAATCACAGCGTCGACGGGCTGGACAGGTGCTCCATGGTTCCCACGCTTGTTCTCGTATTCGCCCAGGCGGAAATGTGAGGATAGTGCGTTGAAGCATTGGCCGGAGTCTGTGAGGTCGGTTTTTAGGGTGTATACTTTGGAGTCCACGAAGGGGATAAGATCGAGGTTGAGGATTGAGTGGCCGCGAGAGATGAGATAGGGAATGACATGGCGACCGGCTTTGCCGCTGCCGCCAGTGAAGACGATTCTCTTGGCTGCGTGAGAGGTGGCCATTGTACTAGAGTTGAGTATTCAGGGATGGAGACTCCGAATGTTATAAGCGTTGACAATCGGTAATGCTTATATCAAAAGTGCCATGTGTGGGCAGAGTGGGGAATGAATGACATCAGTCCATGGAAATCCCAACGGGTCAATTGTGTCCGAGTGGGAAGGTACCTTGAACTCTCCGCGGAGCGCTCCGATTCTCGCGCGTGAGCGCCCGTGGCGCCTAAAGACTCTACCCAGAGAAGCTATATCCAAGGGTTCTCGCTTTTCTCGCTTTACTATTACACTTAACGCTCTTCCTTACCACGCTTAAAGTATCAACGACTCCAGGCTTGCATAATGTACCTACGAAGCCACGACTTGAATTCCATCTTGAAGAATGACTCGGTCTTTTGTCATTGTTTTCGAGTTTGTCCATCCTTAGTCTGCGTTTGTGGATTATTCTCCTCGGACTTTAATTCTCCAGATCTGCATTCAAGATATCGTACTCGACTTGACATCTTCTGAGCCTCTATGTACACCTATACACGACAGAGGCTGTTACTGGCAAGCATAAGGCGAATGATACATACCGACAGACATCACTCGTTTACTTTTACTGACTTACGGCCTTATTATTACTTCGACTTCGCGGTATATTGCCTATTAAGAACCTGTCTTGGGGACTTCCGTTGAATGTTGTTCAACGTCACTGTTGTCGAGGGATCCGGATGCATGAACCACTAGGAAACCCGGGCAATCCTTGCAAGACGAGGCACTTGTTCGTGATATTCGGGTTTCTCTTATTTCATGGTCTTTCTAATACTACTACATTGGTCTCGGAAGACGTTTTAGAGGGTTGGGAAGCTATTGTTTCTTTACGACTCCATCACTTTGGCACCTGAATATCCACTTCAAAGACCCAAAATTCTTCGGCGATCTTCAAGAAATTGGAGCTAACAAATTCAAAGCCCATCAACAAGGCCCGCCTCAATGGTGGATGTGCGCCTTAAAAAGCACGTTATGCAAGTGTTTGAAAGATATATTCCTATTGACACCCAAAAAGGGAATATAATCGCCGCACAAAATGGTGGTTGTTCTTTGTTCAGTCGAATCGTTCGCTAAGGGATGTGTTTGATTCTCACCGAAAGCTTGTCGAACGGAAATTTGGTGTAGTTGCGATAAAGAAACCGGTCGCGAAAGGACTACGCTCGATCGTTTCGCCCTTGAGCTGTGGAGATCTGCAATTAGCTCTGAGAATTCTTGTGTAGGAAAGACCCATTATGCCCTTTGCGATTGAAGGACCGGAGAGACTGGAACTCTGTTCAAAGAATAAGTAAAGCACTGGCTTGCTTCCAATGTCACATCCTTAGCAGCATGTATAAGAGAAGCTGATCTCTGCTGGTTTCAATCTCCAGCTGAATCCAAAGACAGCCTGTGCATTCCCGACATTAGCTTTGTCTTTCAAGTCATCAATACACAATCACATCAAGAACGCTTTGATATCTTACCTTAAACATGCATTTCCTCTCCACGGTCCTCCTCCTCGCCCTGAGCGCCGGCACTCTCGCCCTTGACAGCACGGCTCAAAATGAAACTGAAACTCGCCTCGAAGAGCCTCGCCTCGAAGAACGCATATCCATGATCACCGGTGTCGCCAGTATTGGCACCTACGGCGGTACCGACTGCCTAGGCCACCAATACGGCCCAGTTCATACAGACGATGATGGCAAAGGCCGCTGCATCCAATTCCGTCCCTCGCACAACATGGTTGGTGTCAATTGGGGTAACAGCGGGCTTGTTGGCCGTGCTGCGGGCCTGCACCCGTACACGGACAGCAACTGCAAGAACCCGCTGATGAAGCGGGACAACATGATTGTAGCGGGGAGCCCGAGTACGGACGCGGCGCATGGAACCAATGCGTGTTTTGCGTGGAAGACTTTTGGGGATAACTGGAACTCGGTTAGGTTCAGTCATATGGGGAACTAAAGGATGAGGACGAGATTCGTATAGCTGAGAGCTGAAGGATTGTAACATTGTTGAATATGTCTGATTTAGGGGTTTCCTGTCTCGCGCTCGGATATTGTTCCTGACAGACTCGGCGACGTTTTCTGGAGATGCTATACCTTGGTGTGGTTCTCCTATGCCGTGGCCATGCGTCTTCTATCATTGTATTATCATTATAACCTTTCAAAATTGGCGAACGCTAGTGTAACGTATTTCAGTTGTAATGTTCATCCAGTGGACCCTTATGTCTCATCCTTAAAAGTCAGTTGCACCATTCTCCTCCTCATCGCCAGATTTCAACTTCAACCCTATTTCATCCCATGCCAACAACCCATACAACATCGTTACCCCTACTACTCACAAGTTTCTTTGGTTCAGGTCCTCTTAATTCCGACTCGGACCATCACTTTCCACTTGGAATTTTAAGGGAACTTTTCCAGCCGGCTGGTTGAAACCCGTTCCGCCTACACCGTTCGACGCGCTGCAATCGCAGCAGTCATTCGCCCCAGAGGAGGGCTGTCCACTCAAAGATTGCGTGCCAGTCTCAGCGCAGAAGCAGTTGTAGCCATAGATCTCCGCATCGGAAGATGCATTCTCCGAGTTGGCCTTGGTGGGTGGGTTGGGGCCGCAATGGCTGTGAGCGCATGCGGGTTTGATAGGGTTAAAGTAGGAAACGGAAAGATAATACCAGCCGTAAATGGGAGAGTGCGGAGGCTTGAGCGGAAAGCGCAAAGATGAGTGGAAGAAATGACTCTTGAGGGGATTTTCCTACTAATTTCAGCTCGGTGACGACTAGAGTAGAGACTAAAGAAACGATATTGGAGACGGAGAACCGAGGATAGATGAAGACCAACTAGCGAATACGAGTGTACTGAAGTCTGAAGACCCTCATCCAGCACCAAGCACGGGTGATGCCGGATCACCTTCTGCCCAGCCCTAGATCTATTTCGATGTTTAAACGAGGATCAACAGATCGGAACTCTCCGATATATTCCGAGAGAGAAGATTCCGTTGAGGGGACCGAAGTCTCAACATCCGCATCACAACATATCGAAATCTCATCATATACAAGACCAAAAGAAAATGAACAATGACCTGAAAATGCGGAGCTTGTCCATCGACGGGTGTCAGCTCAATCTTTGATCGCACACGCCGCTGCAAATGTCTCCTGTCAGCTTCACGAGATGGGTTAATACCTCGCTTAACGCTTGATGATCTGCGTTGGGTTGGATATTTTTGTCATCCACGTGCGTTTCTCAGTAATTGCTTCGACGATGTGAGAGGCTGACAAGAGGCTGCTGTGCCTCATGGTCATGGCTCATATGGACTGGTAAGGGCGCGAATGCAAGAAACCCGGTTTATTTTACGTAGTAGGCGATGGCAGGGGTTTGCCACCATCCCTTCACCTCCCACCAAGGTATTTTCGTAAGACTGCAATTTCAACCGACACATGCTGTATTTGTCGACTGTTGACATACGAGGTCATATGGGGGCATTTAGTAGGTAGGTTGAAGCTGGATAGGAGTCTATCTACGGAATAGGAGGTTGGAAGTCTACTAGCGGGTCTCAGCCCTACTCTATAAGGCGGAGATTACCAACCAGAGACATGAAAACCGGGCTATTTAGCCATGATGTGACGGATAGGTCAGCACCAAGTCCCCAAAAGCAGGTACGAACTAATACAGTCCCCGTTCAATCTTAGCTGACAGCTGTACCTATCCAAATAATGCTCGGCCAAGGCTGGGCTCTCCCGCTGTCAAAAGAATCTTCAATTTAAAAAATTGTTACTTTACGACACGCCTTGGTTTCGACAGAAGCACGAATTCATCCATTGATGTTTGCTTCAACAGCATATGCCCGACGTCTACCGACTCTGGCTTCCATGCATTGAGCGAAAGACCGCAGATGATACTTTTTACGTTGAAATACTACCTACCTTTGACGTTTGTGTCGGCCTAAAGTGTTAGCTTCATGGATTCATAATCAACTCAAGCCATGACGACAATGGGCCTAAACAGAGTGGGATTAAGGACGGGGGCTGGAATGTTCCTGGTGCTAATGAAAATGGCAGCCTATGGTCTGTACGGACTATGGAGTAAAACTTGTTGGTTCTGACGAAAAAAGTTATGATTTGTAAAGGAGGGATTTCTATATAACTCTATGAGTTCGTCGTTCGTATACAGTGACCTATACCTGTCATTTCTAGTCTCCCAGCATAGCAACAGTTAACATCATGCATCTTTATCAGATTGCGTTGATAGGCATCTCCTCTCTTGCACTAGCAGTCTCTCAAGCACCTTCATCAAATCTCAATACCCAAAACGATCTCCAACATTCCTTACCCGTCAAAATAATCCACCAGTTCCCGGTCGGCAACAGCGTTGAAAATCTAGCTGTCCGCCAGAACGGCAAGGTCCTCACGACAATAATCGACCACCCAGAGCTCTACCAGATCGATCCATTCCATGGCGAAACTGCAGAACTTATCAGTAATAGCTTTGGTCCCGTTTCAGGCCTCTTAGGCATCATAGAGACGTATCGGGACATCTTCTACGTCGCGGCTGGCAATTTTTCCACCACGACATTCGCGAGCATCCCAGGCACATACTCGGTCTGGAAAGTGGATTTGACATCTCATCAAATCCCCGCCCCGACCTCGAAAATAGCCACTTTTCCAGGAATGCTCAACGGAATGGCCCTCCTCAGCAAAGAGAAAGATCTCGTTCTGATAGCTGACTCGGTTGCCGGCATAGTTTGGCGACTCAACGTTTGCAGCGGAGAAGTACTTCCAATCATCAAAATCCCGGAAATGCTCCCGCCTCCGCCGCCAGCTTTTCAACTTGGCGTTAATGGGATCAAAATCCGTGACGGGGTTCTTTACTTCACGAATACCGGGGCCAATACTTTCTATCGCTTGCCTATACACGCAAATGGAACGGCTGCGGGCAATCCCTCAATCGTCGCATCAGGACTCGATTCTGTTGATGATTTTCAGTTTAATGACAGGGGAGACGCGTTCATTGCGCTGAATTTTGTAGGAGAACTTGTCGAAGTGACACCTAAGGGAAAGAAAACGGTGCTAGTAGGTAATACTACACTTACTCTTCCTAATCCCACGGCAGTTCAATTTGGACGGACTTTTGCCGATCGACAAAGCCTGTACATAACCGAAGATGGAAATGCCACAAGAGGTGGGAGGTTGTCTAGAGTTGACGTTGGAAGCGAGTGTTAATGGGGATCAACGCTGTCGATGTTTGATTAGCAGGGTATACATATGGGCCATAATCATGTTAAAGGCCTGAATCCTCTCTATCTGTTTATATAGCAAATACCAATCCTGATCTATCAATCTTTGATCTAGCGAGACCATCTTAATCAGCAGAATAAATCGATCCCCTTCGATAGTCCTTACTCCCTAGCATGCCCCCTTGAAGTAGCTCCAGGTTGTGATAGAGACCAAGGTCGAACAGATAAGAGGAATCCGCAGAACTTACCAGGAACGGTTTCCTCAACCTTAGCTGTTCGATGCTATTGATAAACTTCTAGTATATTGATGAAAGTTGTTGCAGCGCAGTTCATCGTATGCAGGGCGATGTTAAGGTTTTAGGTCGATGCAATGGAGCCCTGGAACTGGGTAAGTTGGTGAGCCACGGCGCGGTCTGACATTTACCAGACGAATTTACCAAACAAAGTCTTCTTGATGTATCACCAGTACGAGCCCTAGATCCAGTCTTGACCATGCAAGTACTTACCTTATAAGAGGTCCTCAATCTCAAGATATTGACCTTATAACCGAGGCAGCCTCAGCGGCATCTCTAGGAGGCAAGATCGCTTACAGGTTTCTTATCCCTGCAAAACTGCGTCATCGATGATTGCCCTGATACATGCGATCACCCTACTCGAACAAGAAATCTTCCTACCTCAACATACTCGTAACCAACTACAATTGCCATAAAATTTCCTATACCGCATTTACTATAAAAGCTACCCATAAAATCTGTTGAATGACGACCCCCGTCCTCGCCTTCCTCCAATCTACAACCATGGGCCTCCTCGACCCCGTCTACCGCGCCGTCGAAGGCACAATCGCTGGCGCTGGAGCCGTAGCCGGCAACACCGTCGCCGGCGTCGGCACTGCAATCTCCAGCACCGGCCGCAACGTCGGCGATGCCGTTGCCGGAACCGCAAACTATTACGGCGATTACGCCAAAGACGTCGGCAACTACGTCAAAGACAGCACCAGAGCCTCGGGCGATCGGGTCGGCACGGCTGCAAACCCGCTAGGCATGGCCAGGGACGCGAAGGCGAGCAGACAGTATGGGATCAACACGCTTAGTTACCCCTACAAGAAGAGCACCGGGGATGCGAAAAAGGCGGTTGGCGCGCCGCCTGCGAGAAAGCAAATCACCGCGGGGCCACCCAGTGCCGCACCGAGGACGGCTGCGAAGGGAACGCCGGGGAAGGGAGCGACCACTGCATCTAAGCCCGCGACGTCGGCAGCGAAGGGAGTCTCAGGTGCGGCGAAGAAGCCTACGGGAACTGTTACTGGGGCTGCGAAGAAACCTACTGGGACGGTCACTGGTGCCTCGAAGGCCACGGGAACCGTGACGGGAGCGAAGAGTACGGCGGGCGGGCCGGCGAAGAAGGTTACTGGACTGCCAAAGAAGTGAATTTAAGGGGGATAGTGGTGTGATGATAGTGTAATTGTATTTCAGCGTTGAGTATGATGGTTTTTTCGTTTTGTTTTTACACTTTACGGAAATATAAGCACAGAATTCCGATTTCTCAGCAAATAATATACTATTGCACTACGAGATTATAGAAAAGACGAGATGATTCCTAAAAGTACTCTCGAGAAAACAACTCCGATCTACAACATCTCTCTCAAACTTAGCCGCTCCCGTTCCTTGTCCTCCAATATGCAAAATCTTATCGGACGTTCCCTCTCAGGGTTTTCGTTGGTCCCCATCATAATCTCCAGTGGCGACTGAAGTGGAAGATCTTGGAAAGATCGAAAGTTTTCTGGCGTGTTAGGAACGCGGATGTACAGTTCAGGGACCAAGTCATATCACAATCGTTGTAGATCTCTCGAAGAGTAGATTGGGTTCCAACTCGCTTAGATTCGTTTCCTACGAGTCGATGATTATCCCACGTCCTCGATCTTGCCGCATCGCCTGATCGTGTTGGTTCGGGTGGTTGTCATCACCAAATACAGGATACATACCCCACGCGGTTCTTTATGTTCCTGGTAGTAGTGCTAAAATTAAATGTTCCATGTCCTCTCATATTGTTATATCTCATGTGGACCACCTCTTCCTCCTGACAGTTGCACGCCATCCTTTTCGAATCTTGCACTCCCATACTTTTCATAGGGCATCCCTATCCCGTCCATCTCTTGCTTTGAACCGTCTCCAGGCATGAGGACGGGCGTCGAGCTTAGTTCCTGAGACTTGGGCTTTCTTCTCCACAGGATGTAAAAGAAAATAGCCATGGCGATGATGACCAAGCCGGCAATACCACCCACGGTCCCGCCAGCAATAGCTCCGGCGTGAGAGCTATGTTGCGAAGCTGCCGAGGATGATGGAGATGACAGCGTTGGCGAAGGCGATATCTTGGTAGCGGTGGCTGTCGACGAGGAGCTGGTGGCTGTTCCTTTTGGATTTACATTTGTGATTTTGCCATTGTCTATAAAGAGGCCCTTTCCCTGATCACAGCAGGCGTTTACTTGGCCGAGCAGAGTGCTATTCAGGTTGTTGAGATTGTTGAGAGGGGGGATCTGAGCTGGGATCCGTACACGTCGATCTCATAATGCCCTGCTCTTCGGCGAGTGATGAGTCCTTTTTGCGCGCACACAGGCCGTCTTGAGTGCACACATCATTGAAGGGGCTGGCTATTTTACAGCACATGTGGAAATCGTCATTGCCAAAGCTCGTGGGGCAAGCTTCGTAAAAGTCGTTGGAAGTCGTCTTGGCGGAATCGGATATTGGGAGTCCGTTGGGAAAGTAGCATGATACGTTTTGCGATGCTCATATGAGTAGGGAGTATAGGGGGGGAAGAGGGAGAAGGACGCGGTGGAGGTGAGTGGACTGACGATGCTGCATAGTGAATGATTTGTAAAATGGACGTAGAACTCTCGCGAGGAGAAGACGACATAATATACGTTAGAACACGAGGCCTAGGAAGTAACGAGAGAAGGCGGACAATAGCTGAAGTCATCTCTCCAGAGATGTTTCATGTAGCTGGTACTTCGTGGAAGGCTGAACGCCACCAATCTGTACTCCGTACAATGCTACCTACTCCGCGCAGACCAATATCTCAATCCATAGACGACATCAGAGTTTCAAACCCATCGGCTTTAAATTCACATGACAGCAGATCCCAGTGACCTTCTCTGAGTCTGTAGCTTTCTCTAGTTGTGCGCTGAGGCAGAATGTACACATGGCTGATGGATCTCATGTAACCCTACGAATCCGAAGGGCTTCGTGTCAACATACGAACACAAACAAAAGCGTTCTAATAGCATGCAAAAGAATGATCGATCTCTCCGACTCTCGTTGAACGAGTCGGCCAATCAAATCGGGGTTTTTGTCGGTTTCAGATATGTACTGTAGAAGTTTTATCTATCTTGGGAACGGGAACGGGCAGCTATTCCTTTTTAGGCAACTCTAGCGCATGACGCAGGTTCAGCTTGCGCCACGTCCTGACGAATAGAGACTTCCAAGCCCATTCCCTCACTATACGAGCATCGGCTTATCACAAACGTCTGTACAGCTTCGTTTCGAAGCGTTGTGAGAGTGGCCTTTATATCGCCCCTTCCTGCACATCTCTGGAAAGTCGAAATCCTCTGTATGTCCGTACGTTCGGGAGAAGCAACCTTTTGAAATCAACGTTGCTCAAGTATTGTGTCAGGACTCAACGCCCTGATCTTGTCTTGCCCCGCTTGAGACTCGATTATGTTGGATGAGAATCTGCCTAGTAAGTTTCCTCCATAGATCTCTCGGTCTGTTCGATTGTTAACTCCATCTAGCCTTCTACTTGAGAACGTCAAGCGACAACATCAAACACAACGCATCAATCTTACTATCACATCATGGGTCGGACGCAACTCCGGCCTACTCTCTCCGCCATCCCGACCCCTCCTTGCCAGCTTCAAAGAACCGATACGCCGCAGCACTTTACGATAGCTACTGCCCAGAGATCTTGTTCGGCGAGGTCCTGCTGATACCACAATGGACCCAGCCTTCCTTGTCAGCAGAGGAGATTCGTCTGAATGGAGGCGTGACCCCTCCACCACAGCCAGTGCTCCCTACCGAGTTTACCATACAGCTGTACAACCCTGATCAGCAAGTCGTGATCAAATCCCGACCTGGGTCATGGAATAGAGATCCATGTTGGGAATTCGAGATGCCGCAGCAGAGTTTCCGACAGCCATCAAATTCTACCCTCGATCGTACACAAAGCGACCCAACGGCGTCAGAAAACACGCCAAAGGTTAACTTTAAATGGAAGAAAGAGGGAAAGCTCTCTAGGGAATATGTCTGTTCGCTCTCGGGTAAGAGCACGAACCCTGATGGCAGTAAAAGGAAGAACAAGGAGCCCGATATTACTATAGCTCTATTCAGGCACCTCAAAGAGATCACTCTATATGAGCCGAATCTAAATCGAGTCGACACGGAGGACCCTAAAGGTTTAGAGGTGGTCTTATTGCTCAGCTCGATTGTAATCCGCGAAGTCTACAACGCGCATATAAGAGAAGTCTTCAACATCACCGAAAACCCCCAGGGACTCACCCAAGACACCAAATTACCCAAAACCCCCTGCCCCATCTTCGGTCCCCTCCTCAACCCTACCCCAACCCAATCCCCTCAACAACCTCGAAGATCGCAAGAAAAAATCCGCAATTACTCCGAATCATCCCAACGCCTCCCCCTCCAAACCCAAACTTCAAACCCCCGTCCACCCCCAACGGACCCCCGCTCGCAATGGGAAATCGACGCCGAAACCGCGCGCCTGAAAAAGCAAGTCGAGCGCGAAGAACGCGAGCGTAGGCACGCCGAACGTGCTCAAGAGAAGCGTGTGAAGCGAATGCTTGAAGAGGAGGAAAGAAGAGCACGGCAAAAACAAGCCGACATTGACAGGGAAACCGAACGCCTACGCCGAGAATTCGAGGCCGAGAAAAGACGGTATCAGCAACAAACCAACAAACCCGCCCTACCCACAAGACCTGAACCCCAACAAAACCAATATTTCCCAGCCCCCGTTCCGCGCCCGCAGCCCGCGCAGCCACAATTCCCTGTCTGGCAAAACCAGCAGCGATTAAACCCCCCGCGTCCGACAACAGGACCATATCTTCAACCCAACGCATCGTCAAGCGTATTCCTTGGAGGCGGGACCGCGGCGCCAAGTACAGGAAGAGTGAAGGCGAGGAAGAGCTATTGGGGGCTGAGAGGTCATGGGGGTGTTCCGGAGCAGCAGCGATTGCACAAGAAGCAGAGTTCGGTGTTTTAGTTCCTGTCTTATAGTGGGATTGTTTCGGGGCGATGTCGTTCATAAATACCCTTATATTACAGCATTGATGATGTGAATACCAGCACATAAACGATTGAGAATGCCCTTAGAAGGTCGTCTCCGCAAGTAATGATATTGCCTTTGACGCTACAACAATCTCCAGACTCGACGCCTCAGTACTCGTCCAAAACAACCCATCAAGTCGTCTCCGAGAAAACAAGCTCTGCTCTGCCCCCGAAGACCGGATCAAAAGATATCAGACCGTCGCAGCGTTCTCCTCGTTTCACGCGGTATCGATATCCGAGAAAAAAAAGGAAAGACTGCGATATGCTGGCTGTTAAGCTTTTTTCCCTTTGTCAAACCAGTAGAGTCGCGGGAAAAAGATAATACTCCTCGTTAAAGGGAAAGCAATATTGTCCAAGAGGGTAGGGGTGCCCCCCAAGAGGCGAGCCCTCCCGAAAACTCCAAAAAAAAATGAAAAAAGGGTGCCGGTTGCGAAATACACTCCTAAGTAGCCGCGGCGACTGTTGGAAATATGGGAGATGGTAATCTCCGCCTTCATAGGGTTGATAGGGCTGGGGCCCGCTAGTAGAGTTTTACCTGCTCGCTAGATAGACTCCTATCCAGCAGCAACCTACATACCAAAATGCCCCTTATGACCTCGTCCTCCAACAGCGACAATATACGCTTCGTTGTTCGTTTTTTGGTGTACTCGCTCCTCAGTACTTAGGTACTTGATACCACATGGATCTAGGGTTGTGAATCTAGGGTTGTGGGTTTAGGGGAGCTGTTATTGGTCGATGTACATGTTGGATCGGGGGAAGGGGGGGTGCACGGCAACAGGCAAGATTGAGCGAGGGTTTGAAGGGTTTGGATGTTTGCTGGTGGCGGTGAGGTAAGAGTGGGAAGGGGAGAGGGCGGTGAAGAAGTGGTGGGTGGGAGAGGTGGAGGTGGAGGTGGGATGAGGGATAATGGTGGATGGGAGTGAGAAGGGCGGCGTCGGGATGACAGTACGCTTGGTTCTGGGTATATGAAAGGAGGGCTGCGCGCGAGGTTTCGTGTGTGGAGAGTGCGGTGGTAGGAGCAGTGAATAGTGTAGTTGAGGGGTTCGAAATACAGCCTGTAATTATACACATATTATCATCTGAGTTCGATGGGAACCTGATCTTGCATGTCAGGATTCTCCGGCTTTTCTGGTAGAGGTGTATCTGGGGTCTAGGGGGCGTACATGTACGTTAGGGGGATGTATCTGTAGTGGGACCCCTCTAAAACCTCTATACCCTTTATAGATGTATTTACCATCAAGTATATTTCAAAACTCCCCACGTTTCTCCTTCCAACTTTCTTGCAGGTTTCTCAATTCCCTCTTGATGTTAGGGTCATCCGGGGCGTATTGTTGTGCGATGAGCAGGTTTCGTCTGCGTTTAATTGCCTTCCCTAGTGCGTTACAAGCCAGCGCTGTTCTGTAGTACGCTTTGGACTTTTCGGCATCGGTGATGAGGCTGGGGTGACCGTCGGAAATGAATTGGTGCGCGTTGTTACGCTCAATGTCATCTATTGCACGTTCTCCCCATTTCAGGGCATTGTTCCAGTCTTCTAGTTTGAGGTACGCCTGGATAAGGTTGAAGTTGAGATGTGAGCCAAGCTGATGTCGGACGAGATCGCCGCGTTTACCCGCATACCTTCCGTTTCTGAGTTCCGTCAAGGTGAAGTAACCATCCATGAAAACGGCAAATCGGGTTCCTTTGTCGACCTTAACTTGCATTGCCTCGTAAGCCTCGTAGTAAAGGCTGATGCTTTGTGCGAATTTCCCAGCCTTAAACTCCTCATTCCCAGAGTCTTTCAACTTCGCTGCCCGCTCAAGGTAATCACAAACGGTAGGATTGGGAATTTTCATGGCGTCTCTGAGCTGGTTTTCAACCTCTTTAGTATCATGACCGCCGACGACCAATCGATCAAGGTCTTTGAGGACCGCAAATGGCATCAGAAACTGCTCCTGCAGGACTTTCGGAAGTGTTCGACTTTTCTTGTATGGGTCCCGAAGATGCAGCCCAATGCCCAGCGCTCGCGTGAAACCTGCATTCATGCAGTTGAAAAAGAAGAGATTTTCACAGAATGTCGGAAGGTCATCCAAGCATGAGTAGTAATCGTGAACGGGCTTAGTGTTGCTGTCGGCTACGTAGTCCAAGATAACTTGAAGATAGCACCTCTGAAACCCCGTTGCATTCCCGCACCTTGCGATTAGAGGGAACTTTGCTTCAGTTATAATGGAAGTTTGAAAAGCAGCCCATGGTGTGCTGATACGAATGAATTTGTTTTCTCGGAAGATTCTCTGAGCTTCATGGTAGATCTGGCGATTTGTACGCAATATTGAGAACTCCATATGGTAACTTGAGTAGCTAAGACCATAGTACCTTTTCGTGCGTTTGGTCGTGAGTAAGTTGCGGTATATCTCATTGCGTAGTTCTACTGGGAGATCGAGGAACCCAATCTTTGAAGGTGTTGTGGCCATGTTGAGCTCTAGCAATGAGGTTACAAGGAAGGGATCGGTTTAGATCCATAATCAGAATGAACGACGGGGAGTCTTTATAGTCTTCGATCTAGCAGTAAAGGGGGCAGATCATTGATTTACACCAATTTTTCGTGTTTTGGGCTAGCAGGCGCCACGCGTCAGCGCTTCAAGCGGGTAAACTCATCAATATGACGAACATTCAATGATGTGAGAACCCAATGCTTTGCTGGTGCTATGTTTGAACATGGGAATCAATATTACTAGGACTTTAAGCCGAGCGTGACAAACACTTTGTGATCTTTCTTCGAATTCCTTTCGCAGCCGTCTTTTCCTTCCTGCTCCACTTTGCGTAGCTGCTACAACCTTGGTTCCATCTAAGCAAGAATTTGCCATGTGTCGGTATGATGAGTGGCCCTAGACACAGAAATGCTCCTACTCATTTCAAGCAGATGGTTCTCTTATGTGTCCGAAACCGAGGAGTGTTTATTGGAGGATGTTTTGATTACGCCAGTGAGCAGCACATCTGTTTCTCAATGTCAGGACATTGCCATGCTAGTAACAATTCGAGGCCCACTCTCTTGCGAAACAAGTCCATGAGCATTATTTACCAAAGTTACTGTCCCATGACCCAAATGAAATCACCACCGAGCATGAGATCACAGCTCGTAACCGACTTTTCAACGTTGATGGCTACGGGCTTGTCTGGGTATGACAGATGATAAACTTGAAGACTTCAAATGAGTATAGCTGAATATGGATAGTACACTGCGACGAGGCAAGATTTCAACGATTGCCAAGGCGAACGCCCAGCACTTTACAAGAATGCCCAGCCTCCTCTTCATGACTCCAATTTCCGAAGTATCTGCGCGAATACAGCTAGTAAGGTGGTATTTGCCCACATAAGAGCTGCAACTGCAACAGCAATCACATCAGTCAACAACCACCCCTTTGTCTTTGGCCGACATACTATTATGCACAATGGAGCTATATCCTCTTTTGTCTCAATATCTCGAGACATGTGCAAGTTGATGGACGACGATTCCTATGCCAATATCAGTGGTTCTACAGACTCGGAGCATTTTGCAGCACTCTATATTACACTCTTGACAGATGGCAAAGGGAAGGACTCATGGGAGAAGCAGTACACTGTGATACAGATGAGAGATGCCATGCGGAAGACGTTGGGTGCAGTAGTGGAGCTTCAACGAACCAAATTCGGCGATAAAGCAGAACCAAACAGTCTGAATGTTGTGACCACCGACGGCTCCCAGCTAGTCGCTTTCCGGTATCGAAATCACGCAGTGGAGCAGCCTCCTTCATTGTACTATTCAACGACCGCTGGTGTTACGCTGAACAGGAAATACCCAGGTGAGCTTAGGCGTTCAGGGGAACCGTATGAGATTTCTCCTTTGAGAGTAAATTCTAATGTATCGCGCAGACCATCCTGATGGGGAGGAAAATCTAATGGCGTATAAGAAAGCGGAAGAACATGGCTCTCATGCCATAGTTGCTAGCGAGCCTTCAACGTACAAGCCAAAGGAGTGGAACTTGATCGAGAAGAATCACTGTTTGATGGTTGAGAAGAATTGTAGCGTTAAGGTGGAACGTATTTCATATCCGAAAGGGTGGAATGCTACGATGGGCTGACCGATGGGTATCTCATGTGGATAAAATTGCTTGAGCCGAGTGTCAAGCTCCATCTAGAACTTTTCAAGAACGTTCAATGGCAGTTCATGTTTGGTATGGCAGGTGATAATCTTAATGCCAATTCTTCAGCCTTCCTATGCCAGCCCTTTCATCTTCCATCATTTATTCTTTACCATCTTAACTCGGCTAGTCCGCCCGTTCAGGCCTTATCAGCAGCATCCACTCACGGAAAAAGAAAGTTTCATGCCAGAATGTTGAATCAGCGCCCAAGATTCCCTCGTACGATACTCTGAGCACGTGTCATACCGCACTTCCGCTCTCTTGGTTTGGTTGTTTCCTTGTGAACAAATTAATTCCATCAGCATAATGATGTGTCGTCACCGTCCTACAAATTTGGCCCTCTCCAAAAACCTAGAGATCCGATAAAGGAAAACCCACTACCTCAACCCCCAGGCCAATGACCAGAGTCTACCTCCAGAACCAAAACCGCAACATCTTCTGCTGTCCTCAACAATAATCACCACGACTCTTATCCCTGCCCTCGCCCCTTAAGGCCCTAATCGCCATCTCCCCTATCCCTCCCATCACAAACCCAAAACTCCAATCTCGATCAACCTCAACAACAATGTGCTACGCCATCACCCGCTTCTGCATAAAATGCAACGACGAAATCTCACACAAACGCTACCCTTGCGCTCTGCCCAAGCTCTACGGCGACTACTGCGTAAGAGAGGAGAATATGTTACATGCTACCGTGGAGATTATCGGGTGCTGTAGTTGCTGGGAAAAGGCCAGGATTGAAAGGGGGAATAGGAGAAAGGAGGAGCTTGAGAGAAGAGAGAGGAATTGGGGGAGAAGGCTCAAGCGGTTGGTTGGGAGCGTGAAGGAGAGGTTGAAGTGATGCGAGATGATGAGGAAGGCTGTCGGAAGGCAGAAGCTGATGTATCGACATCATTTGAGAATGACGCATGTCTATTAACTCACTACTTCCGTTCGTTTGATACGATCATGTTCATTTAACCCTCCTGTCCAATCATGACTCTCAATTTCCTTAAGAAGAGCTATCCAACAATCGTTTAAGAGTTTATTTAGTTAAGAAACAACAGGTGCTTTCCTTTGCAAGAAATGACTTTTGCTACATCTCCACAAGAACTTCAATCGATCGCCAAAACACTCTCATCTACCCACTCTCACCCCATCCTTCAGCAACCAACATCTTACCACCGCACCCACGCCCTTGCCCACATAAATGTGCTACGCCATCATGCGCACCTGCCGGGCCTGCCACCGCATAATCCGGGTTGACTATTACTCCTGCCTCGTCCCCATCAGGCCAACCGGCACATATTGCATGGCGAAGAAGGTTATACCGAAGATTGATGGTTGGGTGCGCACTTGTGAAGGTTGTAAGAAGAAGGAAATGGGATGGTTCGGATGGGGCGGGGGTCGGTTTCGGGGCTGTTTGGGGAGGTTGAAGTAAGGGGAGGATGGACGCTGTCGCGAGCAAGGGGGAGGAAAAGGAGGGAAAGGTTTTAGGGTGAGGGGGGGTGGTGGTTGTTGGGTGTCGTTGTACTACTATCTGCTCATTTTGGACTTGTCAAGGCGCGCAGCATGTTTCCCGGGGGTTTGAGTGTGGTTTTTAGGTCCGAAAGGGTGGGGGGAGAGGAGGATTGGAGAGGAGGGAACTTGGACAAGGAGGATTTGAACTGGGAATAAAGGTTAATGTCAAACTTGGAGGTATTGTCAAAAAGGAGTTCGCGTAGGGGAAAGCGTTTATGGTGAGAAAAGATAGGTTGCTTGTAAGATATTCAGGAATGGAGAAGGAATGCTTAACTTTGCTGATGCACATACATACCGGATATCATCTCAAAATGGATTTGCTTCCTGCTATCGATTATTGTTACCCGTTTCGACCTGAAGCCTGGAAACGTCCCAGCAAGAACGCCATCCCTACCACTCAAGCCTACCCACACATAAATAGCCAACGCTCCCGTCCACTACTCTACCTCGATCAGTCCCCTCCTCAATTTCCCTTTCTTCTCGCTGCTCTGAGCTTCCCCAACGCTTTCCTCCAACCCTTCAAAACTCTGCACTCGTCACACATGTAGCTCAACCAAGAAAGGCTCTCGGTATCACCTGCTTTCTCCAAACAAATAGGACCAATGGGGGATCGTTCGGTAGAGCAGTCGTAGTGGTGTTTGGCGACACAGCCGCAGCTGTAGAAGGTGAGGACAGGTCGGCACATTGACTGTAGGGTATATAGGAGGAAGGGTTCGAGCGCTTCCAGACCTATCTGCGCTTGGCAGAAGGTTCGAAGATGGTAGAGATCCGAGGGGAACACAATTTCGTGGTGGGAACGGAAATTGGGTGGTTGTCTTCAGTACGAGTCTTTGATGGCTCAGCTTTAGCTTCAGTTGGTTTCATGGGCAGCTGGGTGTGGAAAAGCTTTTCGAGATCCTTAATGGAGATGAGACCGAGGGCTTATATAGGTCAACGAGGGAAAACATGGAGTGGAGCAATATTTATCTTGTTCAGGGAAACACTCATCGCGAACAGGAGTGTGAATAAAAGACATCGAGGCAGGTACTTTGCAATGAATTGGTGCTCGAGTGCGAAGGGTTATAGCAAAGTCGTTGATTTTGACGGTGAATGTAAAGCTCGTGAAAGAAGGCTTACGTGATGGGAATAGAGATTCTTAAGGGGGCAAAATAGTGATGAAGAAATGACGATACGAGTTTGAGGTATAGCTCATGACGCATTAGTAGGATGGATGGTTAGGGAACGAGAGGTTGAAGGTTTCGAAGCATGGAACGGTAGTAATTACCGTTTAATTAAGCCTTTAAAAATCAAAGGATGTAGGAAGCAGTCATAGCTGTCGGAACTATATCGCTGGTACGTCTTAATTCACAATTAAATCGGTGAAGATAATGTAGAGATATTCATCAACGAATCGAAAGTTGAACTGTAGCCTCGGGCTATCAAGCCATCTCTTGATCAACAGGAGAATTGAATGATGAAGAACACAGCGACGATCCCCTTTCTTCACAAGAACAGCTTGTCACCAAAGACAACTCGTCTCTGCCCTAGGTTTATCCATGTTTTCCTCAAATAAAGAGTTCACAAAGGCTATGGCGCTACTTTGCAGCCTCTATCGTGAATCTCTCGGAGGCTGGACTTGAGACAACCTCAATCTGGATCGAAGGAATATGAAAAGACGTTTCGTGGAATTTAAGAATGTCGATGGCACCCCAGCCAATGGCAGCATGCTGGAGTTCTCCTAGCCGTGGCATTGCAGATGGGAAGGAAGAAGGTGCTGGCCACGGATTGGTTATGTCGAGACAGATGTTAAAGGTGACTTCTAACGAACATTACAGGGTCACAGGGGTGGAATCTGTTGCGGCAGAGCAAGGGTGAAGCGAGTCGGATTCTCGCGTTGTCATGGAGAGCTCGAGTCATGTGATCGATCAACAGGACCACAGGTGTCGTCAGCAAGAACAAAGTTTGCGCCCTCTTCAATGAACGTAGAGTTTGTGAATTCTCTCAGCTTCTCTCAGCGTACAATCGATATCAAGACTACATCAATCTCATAAGAACAAGAAAGGCAGATATGCAAAGAAGTCAGGCGGGTTCCCCGCCCATAACACCGCCGCCAGGCACCCATCAATCATCAAATAGACGTCGCGATAGATCACGCCACAGAGGCTACTCACTCCCAAGAGAAAAATCGAGACGACGTGAGATATCGCTTCTTCTGTGTGTCTTCCACAGCTCATCCCACAATTGGACAACGAAGCCTATAAAGTTTGACCCAAACAGAATCAATGACCGGGAACTGTGGGAAGACATTCGTGATACCTTTCGCATGGACATGCAGAAACCATGGAGAAGAATTATTGGATTCAAGAAAGTGAAAAGTATTGTGCCTATCGGGGTAGGCCATCGTCCATACGCCATCCATCGCATTTGTACACACAGAGCATACTGAGCTGGAAATTTTTAGTATACACCAAATGGCGTCCCAGAACGCACTGATCCCAAAAATTTTCCGGACTCGAAAACATTCATGCATGCATATCATCACCCAGACCATCTCAGGCCCGTTCGTAAGTATTACCTTTTTTTGTCGACCACTCCTTGATCTAACCTTGATGTCGGCTTCGGAACTCGATTTATGGATGAATAGATTTGTAGGGTGTCAAATGCTAATCTCGTACTCGTCTAGATTTATGGGTGGATTGGTTTGAAGACTTTGACAGCAACGATCAAAGGACCAACGGACTTGAATTCGTAGAAGGCTTGTGGGCCGATAAGCTTGCAGCTGTCGCTATTCTGGCTACTGTAGGAATTATTACCGCATCAATTGTCTGGTGTGTTAAGGGCGGAGATCTGCAGACTGTTTTTACGGTGATGGGGTTTGTGCTAACGCTCGTTGCTGGTAAGCTGTTTGATTGTTCAGGTTTGGCGCAACGGCTGACACAGAAAAGCCCAAATTGCATTGGCGGCACTGTATTACCAAATCACCCTATCAGGCTCTGGATTTTAGAATCCATTGATGTGGATGATAAGTGGCAAGACGAATAGCCCGAAAATGAGATGTGAGACTAAACCTAGAGGCAAATCCGCAGCCGCCTTGACCCTCTAACCAACCACCATACCATAATCACGACGTCAAGGGTCTGCACCAAGGGATCTCCTGTTGCGAAAATCGATCTCTCGTCGACCCACGGGGCTCCAATATCTGCTATCTACCTCTTGTTTGAGGACCTATCCAATGGAGGGCTCCAGAGAATGATGGCCACCACACAATCAGCCCCTCCAATCGCGACAGCAACCGGGGGCTGAAAGGACGCTGGCTAGAAATATGAGATTACCCGGCATCCTACTTATTGGAAATCTCTTCGTACTGGCAACTACCGAGGAAACACGATTGATCTACCAGCCAACTGAAAATGAAAACCTTCAATGACCACACGACCAGAACGTATTGAGGAAGAGGTGCTGGGAGCGAGAGAAATGTGATATAGAAACGCAAAGGTTCCTTCCTAGAACCGCCATTTCTTAGGGTAGTAAAGCTGTCGAAATCAGAATCGCTACTGCCAATTGAAACCCAATTCAATTCCGTGACTCGCTACTTGACCAAGCTACGCTTCCGGGCTGGTGCAGCACCCCCGGCGCGACGGCCGTCATGGAGAACGGCATGTGGACCCTCAGCAAACGATTCGGGCTACAAAGCCATGTGCCGGAACGACGGCGCGGGGGGGTGGGGCATTCCGGGTGCAGTAGCACCGAGGACGTGACCGCGAGCGGGGAGCCTGTAAGCGGGTTCACGCCGGGGTGGTGCGGGACTCATGTTGTGCAGCACCAGAAGCCCGACCCCGCGAAAGATAACTACGAGTTCGACATCTCGCTCTTCGACCACGTCGGTGTGCCGATCGGGGGGGGTGAGCGGGGCGGATGCGCCGACCGGGGCCGGTGTTGGGGTGGACAGCCACCTGCCGAATGTGATGGTTGTGACGGCGGGGCCGGTGGATGCGTCGGTGGTACCGTTCGCGTACGGGGATCAGAGCTTTGGGAGCACGGATCAGTAGCATCACTGTAATTTTGCGGTGGATTTTGATAGCGATTCGCATACCAGGAGTGGGGATTGTGGGTTCAGCTGTTGGAGGGCTGGAAGCGATTTGCATGTTTGGAAAGAGGGTGGAATGTATTTGTAGCGTGGTGGAGGGGGTCGAGTGTAAAATAGATCGAAGGGCACATGGCGCTTGGAGAAGAATTATTGACAAGAAAGGAAGTTATTGCAGCAAATCATAGATGGTGTCTGGGACAGATCATTGATGTTTTTACACAAAAATCGAGTTGTGAAATCATCCTCTAATCAAAAACGAAGCTTTCCGAAGTGACTTGACGATGCTCATACTCAATCGAAAGAAAGTCCGCGGTTGGTGTACTGTAGTGCCGCTCCAACCTCCGGATATCGGAAGCAACCAATTTTCTCGAGAAAGGGTTGGCTGTCTTTAGTGTACATGCAGCGATTTGGGTATCGCAAAAGCAACCACCATCATTACCTACCATGGGGTATCAAATGCACAATTTCATGCTCGACTATCATCTTCCAAGTCTCTTCTATCCTTTGCGCTGCAACGCATCTAAGGTCTGTTCTTAGCAAGAGCTTCTCGTGAAGCTCTAATCTGCCGACAACAAAGCCGGTACGGGTTCTTAGGCGACACCAAACCCCTTGCTATTTTCAATCGCTGCACACAATTTCTCCTTCAGCTTCTTCCGGGTCGAATACGCAGGGAGTAGAAGACGGCCAAAGCAGGTCAGGCTTGTTGGCAAACGCTTGCAACAGTTAGTAAATTGGTAGCTTAATGGTTGAAGCTGATAAATACCTCGTCCTCTAGTCCGTTTTGCTGTATGACAAAGAGTATGCTTCGAACGCCATTAACGGGTATCCGGTCACTGGCAGTAACGAATTCCAAAAGCTGTCTGAGCCTGTCTGGAGAGAATTGACGGACAACATGCCAAAAGTCCTTAATAACGCGGTGCTCGGCAGCATAACCCCCTTCGTACCGTGTTGTCTGCTGCAAAGCATCTATATCGATTTCTTGAACCCCTTCGACCACGCTTTTCAAAGCCTCAGCAGTGAATATGGTTGTGGCTTTCCGGTCCAGGCACGTATAGAAGCCTCGGGCAAACGCTTCGAATTGTGGTCGGATAGATTTATCGGTAAGCCAAAAAATATAATCTTCAACGTACTGTTCACGATTCGCATTGGTGACCATGCCCGCCTCAGACTTGACAGAGTTGGCTCGTGGCCGGAAGGACTCGTGCGGCCAAGATAACGAAGTTTCAATAAGTCTTTGTCGTGCACTTGAATTTTCGAGGCTGCCACTTAAGGGTCGAGAGGAGCCCAGGCCCTGATTTACAGCCCTCGTCGAAGACTCCGACGAGATGACTGAACCATTCTCCAGGTTTTTGAAATCTCCCTTGTCTTTGTGTTCGCTTGCCGGTGGCCAATCAACGTCTCTGCCGATTTTGTCCATATCGACATGTATGGTAGAACCTAAGCCATCAACACTAAAGATATAAGACCGTACAAAAACATCTTCAACATCACCGTCGACCCAATTCAACAGCTTTTGGAAACCCTTGGCCAACTCCGGCCATCCGTCTTCGATGTGCGCAAGTCGAGCTACCGGTAGATGTAACAGTTTGCGGTAAAGTGCTAGGGGGAAACTTATTGGTAGAGTAAGGCCGTTGTAAACAGCAAGGGAAGTGAGCAATCCAAGCATCTCAAATTTGTACAAGGGCTCGAGGGCACAAGGTTGGAACCATGATGTCCGTGTTTGCATATCAGTTTGGAATAAGCCTAAGTCCGTGGTCAGTTATTCTGTCAAGAGAACCGAGATCTTCACAGCTTACCGTAATCAGAATTTAGAGCTTCGCTGATAGCCACACGGAAAAACTCTTGCTGAACTCCACCATGATCTACTCCTTCTTCGCCTTCTTCCATCCCCATGCGAACTTTTAGTGGCCTCAACAATTCACATCTTTCACGTCGCCAAAGCTGATTGATAGCATCTGTAAGCACCCTGTCACGCCGGATCTCTAGGACAAGATAGTTATTCATGGCCCTTCTAATCTTCTCAGCGACTCGAGGCTCGCCACGACCATTCATAGGGTCTGCTGCCTTCATGTCTGCAAGCAGTCGACCTGTCACAATCGACGCCTCAAAGGCTTTCGACATAGCTCCATGGTTGATTGATCGAAAGTATGAAACCAAAGTGGAAGGCCTGAAAAGAAAAGGATATGATAGCATATGTACTACTCTTCTATCGTTCGGAGCCGATAACCATTCGACTGGCATTTCCATAACATCAAACCGCGCAGACAATAAGGGGGTGCGAAAAAGTTCCGGATCTAGCCTCAAGCTCTGGCAGTCGCGATCTGTTGTTTTGTTAGTGCGCTTGGAAGTGTTGAGTGTTGTCGTATGATATCTGCTTACAGATATACGACAAGAACTCTAGAGCACCGCCCACAGCGCTCCATCTCGCTACCTCCGCTTTTCCGTCCCATTCCCTCAACACAACACTTCGAAGCCATTCAACGATTATGCTCACGGAAGGGATTCTTGATGTCTGGTTCGCCCGAAGCACGTGAGGGCCATGGATGGTCGGCTCCTGGCCCGTGCTAGACGTGTTAGTAGTAGGAGTTTGCAATGACTTAGCACTGTCGAAGTCCAAGATACCATCAAGAACGATCTCTAGAATGTCTTTCTCACGGTGGAACGGTTGTGTGTCCCTTCTTGAGTTCGGTACTTGGTTTCTTGAGATTTCCGAAACACAGAGACGAGCTGCGATCGCCCTAACTAGCCTCGTCATCAAGCTCAAAGCCAATTCGTTTTCAAGAGAATCCGAGATTTCGAGCATATCATTGATTTTGCCGGGGTGATTTGCCGGCCTTCTCACATATGAAACCGCTACTTGACCCGTAGAACGACATAACTGGAACATATGCCATTCTTTAGAGCTGCAGATAGGTACCGATGCAACCAGACCAGCAAGGGTGATCTTAGCGACATGAGCAGCCTCAGCATCATTCAGGATGTTGGATTCAGTATATTTAGAATCAGAACGTCTAACTTGTGATCGAAGGTCTGGATCGGAATCTCTTGCCCTGATTCCGGAATGGGTCTTAGCCACGGGGCTTTTCGAACGAACGGGTCCTGGGAGATATAAATTGCCAATGCTGTACCAGAGACATGGGAAAATGTTTGATGGATGGTAGTCAACCTCCATCAAAGTCCGGAACGCCCCACTAATCTCTTCGAAGCTAACTGTAGAGTGAATGGTGTCCATAGGACTTTTGACGGAATTGTTGCAACGGAACGACTTTAGAAGAGATTTTGTACTGCTAAGGACACTAGTAATCGATTGCATTCCATATGCGACAGTCAAGTCTTGTGGCATGGCATTGCCTCTCACAAACGCTGTGGACTCAATAGGTTCTTGCGTTCGCCCTAAAGAATGCATAAAATGACGCTCCTCATGAGCGGTCGGGCTGGCATCCTTGATCATAGAGACCATCAACGTAATATTCTCAGAGGTAAAGTGAGAGAGCGTTTGGGCCCGAACAGAATTCTCGAATGTCGTACCTGGAGTATCATAATCATCTTCAACGCTATTGCCCTTCGGTAGGGTCTCTAGTCCTCGGAAATCTACTTGCGGTTTGGCATTATGGTCTGGTATCGAGCCACAAGGTCTTCCGTCGCTTTCCCTCATTCTAGGCTTTTCCTCGCGTTCGTGTAGAGAGGAGCTACGATCATCACCGTACTCGGATGAAGCTATTGTAGCTGCCCCGGAAAATCCTGAGCTACCTTCAGCAATGCTCCATGTAGCATTCGAACCAGGGGAGTCTCCGCTATTACTACTCGGTGTATGGCATCTCGAAATACTTCCTTCCAATGATGTGCTGTCAACCTCTCCTCTAATCCAAGCCGCCCGTTTCAATAAACCCCGCTCATTTGGCACTCTTACTATTTGAAGCATCATCATAGTAATTGTGCCAAAGAGGTTCTGTGTAAAGGATTTGGGATCCCTCGCCATTCGTAATTCTTCATGCTGCAAAGCAGTATTCCCTGACTCCACACCTGGGTTTTGCAGGTAATAACGAGCATTTTTTGCGTCTTGGTCTTGAAAATGGCGCCTTAGCTCTGGTGCCTGACCCTCGATCGCATCGAGATATGAGCCAGGTGTAGACCTAATATTGACAGACGTAGATTGGTGAAAGTTTGTACCGCCCGCCTTCCCAGAACTTCTTTGACACCTCTTATCCAACCCCCGCGCTACTGGCGCACCACTCAGAGGCTCTGTGAAAGATTTCGGTTGATGAGCGCATAACCCTTGCTCTGGGTTATCTTGGCTAGCAAGGAAAGTCGCGAGGCTTCGAGCGCTTAGAACAGTAAATCGCCGAAAGGGACCTCTTGACACTCTTGTCTGGTGGCTCAAGCAAGTTGGTTTATCGCATTTGGAGTTTCCACAGCCGTATAGTATCTGCTGGAAATATCTGGATTCAATATTGTCAGTGAATAGCTAGTAAGTAAAATGACACCCCAAGAGGGGTTACAGACTTATGATAGAACCCTTGGAAGAGCCGACACCTCTCACGAGATCTTTGAGGCCATGCTGCAGCTGGATGATTGATATATGTGGAATCCTTGGTCAATACCCTATGAGCATTATCTGGAAGTGCAGCGTATTGCTTGCAGTATCCGACTGATGTTGAAGCGTGGGGACGATGAGGCGAGTGCACACCAGAGCTTCTGGTCATGAGGGGATATGGCAACGGGTTGAGGGGAGTTGTTATTGAGGTTTGCCAAGCTACTAATTCCTCGTTTGTCCAACAAGCCTCAAACGTGCCTTACAAGGCGAGCAAGGGTCACATTTAAGGTTTACCGAGCCCTATCGGATGTACGGAGTACGTGAGTACGGACGAGGGTGAGGTCTTGGCATGCAAAAGACGACAGACGCCCGAGGCTGCCGCTTACATTGTATCATCCATATCTTGCCTGAACTTGTAAATACTAGGTTCGTTGGCTGCCCGAGCAAGTCTGTTACCAATGGAAAGCAACGCAGTTTTCAGCTATTGCTGACTCAGAACTTATTGGTTATTGCGGTCGTATAATAGGTTAATTACTAATTAATTTGACTAACTAAATAATAGCTATTTACACAATTTAATATATGCGCTGGGAAAGTCAATGGGGAAGTCAACGGGGAAGTTAATGGGGAAGTTAATGGGTAAACTAATGAGGTAGGGAGTCATGAAGGGAGCCATGAAAGGAACCATGGAGGCTGTTCGATAGGGAGCCATGTAGGATGTTCGGTAGAGAGTCATGTAGAATGTTCGGTAGAGAGTCATGTAGAATGTTCGGTAGGGAGCCATGTAGAATGTTCGATAGGGAGTCATGTAGAATGTTCGATAGGGAGTCACGTAGGGTGTACGGTAGAGCTCATATTTGATGCTCGATAGGGATCAAATTTGATCCTTGATTGCGAAGCAATTCGAAGCTTGATAGGGAGCCATGTAGAGAGTCATGTAGAGAGTCATGTAGGAAGTCATGTAGGAAGTCATGTAGAAATCATGAAGGCTGTTCGATAGAGTCATATTTGGTGCTCGATAGGGAACAAATTTGATCCTTGAATGGTGAGTAGAATGGTGAGTAGAGTGGTGAGTAGGGTGACGAGTAGGGTGGTCAGTAGGGTGGTCAGTAGAAAGATCAGTAGATAGCTCAGTAGAAAGCTCAGTAGAAAGCTCAGTAGAAAGCTCAGTTTGATAGAGAGTTTGATAGAGCGTTTGGTAGAGAGTTCGATAGGGAATTTGATAGAAAGTTCGATAGAGCGTTTGGTTGAGAGTCTGATAGGGAATTTGGTAGAGAGTTTGGTAGGGAATTTGGTAAAGCGTTTGGTAGGGAATTTGGTAGAGCGTTTGGTAGGAAGTTTGGTAGAGCGTTTGGTAGGGAGTTTGGTAGAGCGTTTGATAGGGAGTTTGGTAGGGCGTTTGGTAGGGAATTTGAGTGGGCGAGTAGGTAGCGAGTAGGTGAGCGAGTAGATGGTGAGCATGTAGGGTGGCGAGTAGGGTGGTGAGTAGAGTGACGAGTAGGATGACGAGTAGAATGGCGAGTAGGATGGCGAGTAGGGTGGTGAGTAGGGTGGTCAGTAGAGTGATCAGTCGGAAGGTCGGTCGGAAGGTCAGTAGAAAGCTCGGTCGGAAGATCAGTAGAAAGGTTAGTAGAAAGGTCAGTAGAAAGGTCAGTAGAAAGCTCGGTCAAAAGATCAGTAGAAAGGTCAGTAGAAAGCTCGATCGAAAGGTCAGTAGGAAGGTCAGTCGAGTAGGTGGGCGAGTAGGTGAGCGAGTAGATGAGCGAGTAGGTGAGCGAGTAGATGAGCGAGTAGGTGAGCGAGTAGGTGGGCGAGTAGGTGGGCGAGTAGGTGAGCGAGTAGATGAGCGAGTAGGTGAGCGAGTAGATGAGCGAGTAGGTGAGCGAGTAGGTGAGCGAGTAGGTGGGCGAGTAGGTGAGCGAGTAGGTGAGCGAGTAGGTGGGCGAGTAGGTGGGCGAGTAGGTGGGCGAGTAGATGAGCTCTGACGTTTCTTGTTTATATAGCTGTTAGAAGATATAGGAGGCATATTGCAGAAGGTGAAAGCACGCTGTTAGCGATGAGGAACGAAGTGATGCAAACGATGAAGCATGAAAAGCAGTGTACATACGAAGCCGTATTATCGAATAGAAAAGAAGAAAAATTGATCTCTAACTGCAATGGGTTTAGCTTTTTAAATGTCTAACTGCAATGGGTTTAGCTTTTGAAATGATTAACTGTAATAGGTTTGGCTTTCGCGACTTCGGTAAAAGAGCCAACCGTTTTACAAAGAATTAAAATAAGGTTGTCGCAGGCTAGTGAAAAGGGGTCAAAATCAGTCGGTAGAAGCAACTGCGTTGCTAATAAACTGCTACATCTATCCTTCAGGTCGAAGCATAGGTTGACTTAAAGAAAAGCGGAGAGTGAGTACGAGAAAGAGCTAAAGGAGCACAGAGAGCAGCAAGGACAAAACAGGAGTACACAGAGAAGAGATCGGATCGTTGCACCTTAATGCGTTTCGCCTATAGCTTTCGGTTCACGTATCGCGAGCAGCAGGCTGGAATTACTGTATACTACGCGTTTGATTGTATAACCTTTGCATTACTCATCTATTTCCTTACACAACCTAGCAGAGTTGCATGACATTTTCACGAGGTTGCGGCTAGCATCACCAGCTGGTATAGGATAAAAGAGCTACCATCCCTTTCGGCTAAAGAATATGACGGAAATTAGGGCCATAGTCTTCAGTCGCAACAGCCCCTTTCTGATACTTCTTCCCTTCCATTGACTTGTTATATTCCTTGTTGAGCTTTCCATTCTCCCACACCAACAGAATTCGCTGCCCAAGAGCCAATAGGGTAAAGTCGTGTACCTAAAACTGGACCGCACTGTCCGACAAAGTTGATTAAGACGAGCCCCGCACCACGGCGTGTATTGCTGCCTTGGTTGTCTGGTATTCGAGTCAGCTTTGAGTCCCTGGGCAAGCAAAGAACAGAGGGCTGTGTATTTACTTAGAGTCCATGCCAGAATGTTGGGTATGGTTGAGAAAACACCGGCAGCTGCCAAGTAGACGGCGAAGTATCGGACTCTGACCGTGGTGACCGTTGCAAGAACAATGTAGCCGATGCCCCCCACAATCGACGTTATGATGAGAACCAAGGCCCTTTGCTGTGTTCTGTCTGCAATGAAAGCCGTGGTAATGGCGAACAGGAACGCGACGAAGTATGGCGGAGCTGATAAGCCCTGGGCGTTGATATTGCTGTATCCCATATTGGCCAGAATGGTGGGAAGGAAGAACGGCAGACTCGCATAGCTCACATTCGCGCTGAAATACATCAACTTCAAACAGTCAGTCCTACCCAACTTCGAGCAACAACGATAGACAGAGTGTTTGGCACGAGCCAGAAACAACGTACAGCATTGCACCATACTTTCACGTCATTTGACGTCTGGGCAAGTTCTTTTAGGTTCAGGCCGCCAACCCTCTCGCTTGTACCAGTCTGTCGAAGCGTCCGAGACCTAACAATAGCCCTTTCTTCCGGGTTGAGGAATCTTGCTTTGCCCGGTGAGTCTGGTATAAAGAAGAAGGCTATAGGGGCGAGCAGGATGGTCGGAAGACCCTCAACTAGAAAGAGAAGCCTCCAGCTAGGGAGCGAGTGACGACCTTTCGAGATTCCATAGGCTAGAGCTCCGGCGAATGTGGATGCGAGGGGAGCCGCTGAAGCGAATATGCCGCACCTGAAACCGACTTCGTGCCTAAGATAGAAGAACGACAATAAATAGATGATACCTGGCCTAACAGCCCGCCGCCAGTGTCAGTAAGATGGCATAGTAGCGCGTTGTAGCTTTGATGGGAGATTTGAAAGCTATCCTTACGCGTAGGCAGCTTCAAAAACCCCAAGGAAGAAACGAAGAGCCATAGCCCCGCTCCAACTATGGACTGCAGCCTGCAGAGTCGCCATCAAGCCCCTAGCCACAGAGATTCAGGCAATGTCGCCCCGCAATGGATTCAGGGCCAGGATGGGGTTGCTCACCAAAAGAACACGACGACTGTCCCGACTATGTGGGGGGGGAGGTCTTCCAGAAAAGGAGGGAGAATTCGAAGACAATGTATGTGATGTAAAATATTGTCAAAAGCTAATCATATCGATCTCCAGCCAAATTCAGGTCGTGTGAAATGCCGGCTATCACCGCGTTACCAATGTTACCTCGGTCGAGAAAGGCAAGCATGTCTGAGGGATGAGGGAAGTGAGCTGCCATCCACCGTGAAGCATGCTTAGCGGGGAGCCAGTCCTACTCACAAGGGACGAAGAAGAGCAGCATCACGTGCCAGTCAGGCTTGTGCCGCACACGCGCGTCTGCTGCTCCATCGAACCCGATCTGTCTATGCAGCTCAGCAGCTTCCTGCTCGTCAACGCCCTCTATGGTGCGCTCCTCCATGGCTGAGCGTGAGCCTCTAAGCTTTTGAGCCTCTGCCGCAAGTCTAGCAAACGTGACCTTTTTGTGCGGAACCTTTCGGTCCAATCCGGGCTGGAAGCCGTTGCTTGATCAGACGTGTGACGGTGTGAGGGCAGTTTACTGTATCATTTGGTATTTTTCTCGAATTAGGCGAGATTTGGCCTAGTATTCCGATTACCTTGAACGGATCAAGATACGGTGTAATGTGCTTCGGAATAGATGTTTGTTTCCTTTGTGCTCACTGGCTTCCGTATGGTGGGTATCACTTGTGATTGGGTGTTGTAGCCAGTAGCGGCACCCTTTACCATTTTCCATTTTCGTGGGGTGACTCCAGTTGGATCCTGAATCCTGCTGACACCCTTCACTGATACACAACCTCGGAGCCTGGTCCTCCACGTTCGTTCTGGATAGTTTGGAAAAGATGCTTTATAGCTCATGTTGTCTCGAGATAAATCCCGCTCTGCCCGCTCCCATCCAACCGCGACTTACCTCCGGACAACAATGGCTACAGAACCGCTGTCATCTGCCCATTTCAACAATGATAGACAAACGGCGCTATACGGAAATTTAGTAGCGTTTGTCGTGTCCAACAATCTCGCTGTTGCAGCTCGATGCTTCTTGCACTACAGGTCACAATATAGATCAAGCAGGCGCATCTCTCTCAATGACGAATTCATACTCCTGAGTGGGGTTCGTGGTCATCCTCGAAAGCAAAAGCCAATGTGAGGCTTACAATCTTCAAGCTCTGCGTGGACGCCCTCATCGGAAATCTCTTTGCTTGTATGTCTGTCGCTTTTGTGTGTAGAAGCTATGATTCTAATTCACATTAAAAGCCACGCATTATGGACTCGGCCTCCATGCATTGACGATTAATGCTGAGAACCCGCAAATGCCCGAGAATCTGTCGAATGTCTTCAAGGTTTGTCGATTCAAATTCGGAACATGAGACAGTCCTGAAATATTCGAAATTATAGCATGTCTAGGTGTGTATAGTGCTAACCGGTCCTACTTTCACCTTCATCAAGCTCACTCTTCTCTTCTTCTACCGCCGCATTTTCTTGGACAATCAAAAATGGCTGCGCATCGCGTGGTGGGCCATCCTGGTGTATGTCATTCTATAGTTCTTCGGAGCGACAGGGTTTTAGGTATCTCTTTCAGTGCTAGCCTGTCCAATGGTACTGGCTACGGTACTACCAAAGGTACCACATTGAGCCACCGGTTTCAATACAGGGTCAGTGCAACGCTACCACCATTGCACATGTCGCGATGCCTCTGATTTTTGGCCTCATCTCGGACGTAGCCATTCTATTACTTCCGATCGCAGCCATCATCAAGCTTCAAATATCGTAGAAAAAGAAGCTCGGACTCGCTGCTATTTTCTCGGTCGGAGTACTGTAGGTAGACCCTGTAGACATTCTCAGGTAACAGGTATCAGAGTGCTGACCAGGGCGGTCACCGTACGCAGTGCTTGCCTTTTAAGGCTTGCTCGCATCGTCGAATTGGAGGTGGACACCGATGACAGGAGTGACCCCAGCTGTAAGTGTTCTCTTGCTCAGCTAGGAATTTGGGGGACAAGATCGACTGATGGCGATGATCTAGACGGCGTGGTAATCTTTCTCATCCTCTCAGGCGCTGAAGCAGTGTGCGCCATTGTGTGCGCTAGTTTGCCCGTGGTGGTTCCGCAGCTTTCTAGGGAGTATAAGAACATAGGGTTGTCGCGAATGTCAAAATACGGCTCCTCCACGAAGCATGAGACTTTGTCTCAGTCGCGCAGTACAAGCAGAGGATTTCCAAGGCTTGTTGAGGGGTCAGGACATCGGACGGACCATGCTCAGAATCTGCCCCACGAGCAAACCGAGCGGCCTTTCAACTCGATTCCATTGAGTACGGTGGTCGTCGAGACGCCTGCTCTAGCTGATGATTTCAACGATGCTCATGTTGTCGTCACGAAGGAGGTTAAGGTAATAAGAGAAGTATAGCAAGTCTTGCCGACCATTTCGCATCAGTGTAGATACTGCGTGGAGTGAGCGCAGTATGAGAATTGCTCCGTCCGCTCACTATTAGAGCGGACTGCATGCAGTCTTGGATTGATTTTTGTCAATGGTCTCCTAATGAATATCGATAATGACTATGGTTCAGTTGGTTATCGTTAGTTAGCATAGCTCGTACCTCATACTGGGGTTCATAGAGAGTAATTCTATCTTATTATTGGATTTTACGTTAGCATGGCAGAGAAGATCTGACTTTGTAACATATTTAAAAAACAATTGTTGAGCTCTGGGCTGTTTTTTACCTCGTAGTCGCAGACTTGGGTGACGGGACTTACAATCCAACCCACTGAATCTAGTAATGAGTTGGGTTTTGAACGAGGGTGCTGAGGCATATTGAGCGCTTGGTTATGAGATATATTTAAAGCACCGGTTAAAGCACTGGTTGAAGGAAGGTTGGGAGCATTTTCAGAGTTACGTTGAGAGGAGTATAAAAAGGACTGTTAGATACGTGTTGCGAATCTGACTGATGAGTTTTTGAAACTTGTATAGAGATTGATATGGAGCCTGGAGGTTGGCATGGAGGCTTATAGGGAATCATATCAATAGAGACCGGCCTGAGTAGTGCTCGGGCCAGATGGAGGATGTAGGTCGCGCGACCCATACTTGAGGTGACGCGACCATGCCGATCATCCGGAGCTAAGACCGGGCAGATGTCTGTTATCCTGGCAGCCGTTACATATGTACTACTGTATTGATTTTAGAGCAAAACGATTTGAATATAATCTAACTTGAAAAGTCACTAAATCAACTATAAAAAACATCTCACTAGCTGTGAACAGTAAGAGGATCATCTTGGCTACCAATTAGTGGCTATTTGTACTGCGTAATTACTGTAATAGTTACCTTACAGTAATCACTGGCTCGGCTACAGAGTACAGATGGTATCACAGATTGTCTTTATCGATCAGACAACCACCACCCCTACTTCACCAGCTTCTTCCAGCGTACGGAGTATTCGTGAAGCCATTATAAAAATATGCGATCTTTGTTCACACCATATTTACCACCGGGTCTGTTGTAGCTTAATATTGTTACTATCTTGTTTCCCCCCCCCATATTGAGACTTCCAATAGTATCCGTTCGTCGTACGTGGGCCCTGTCTGTCAACTGGACACCAAGTCTGGAGAACAACTGGGAAACCCACACATTATCATGGCTACTGTAACGGCAAGTCGGTCAACGCCTATTGGACTCCAGCCTACCCCGGTATCGAACACTGTCGATTCGCATCCATTTACTTGCAATACTTGTCAAGTGGCGTTCAGATCAAGTGAACTCCAACGAGGGCACATGCGCAGTGACTGGCAGTGAGTGTTCCTTTACGACTATCTAGTTATGCCATTTCTCTGACTTGCTGCAAGCCGATATAACCTGAAGCGAAGGGTCGCTTCTTTACCTCCTCTCTCATCCGAAATCTTCGCAGAAAAAGTCTTGACAGCTCAAGCATCTTCCTCTGCCGAAGCTGCCAAAGCATCTTTCGAAAAACTGTGCATAGCATGCCAAAAAACTTATTACAGCGAGAACGCTTACCAGAACCATCTTGGCAGTCAGAAGCATCGGTTGCGGATATCGGCATTGCAAGGTGGTGGTAGGGCTGCCGTTGATGACGAAACAAGCTCGGTCTTAAGCTCTACAATATCGCTGGGTGAGCCAGTAAATTTGGCTCCAACAGAAACAATTGATCCCGAGGCAGAAGCGGAGTTTTCGAAGGTAGTAAATGGCATCAAGGAGACAAAAATCGAGGATAACGAACCAGTCTCATCTCGGCCCTCAAGGCCTCATCACTCTGCGGCCGAAGACCGCTCCGAACATCTAATATCGCAGCCAGTCGTAATAAACAGCGCTACGCCGGGCACAGATTCAGGATTTCCTTCTAGTAAGGTGCCCTTGAACCGGTGCTTATTCTGCAACTACGATTCGCCATCTTTGAAACTTAGTGTCATGCATATGACCAAATTCCACGGTCTGTTTATTCCTGAGCAGCCCTACTTGGTTGACCTCGAGGGTCTCATAAGTTATCTACACCAGAAGATAAACGTGCTTCACGAATGTCTATATTGTCACAAGCTCAAGGGATCAATGAGCGGTATACAAACTCACATGAGAGACAAAGGACATTGCATGATAGCATTTGATTCGGAGGAGGAGATGATCGAAGTGGGTCAATTCTATGATTTCAGAAGTTCGTACTCGGACCACGGAGACGATGACGAAGACAACGATGAATTGGAGGACGTCAAGGAAGACTCCCCTGGAGGTGTCAAACTTGCGCCAAAGGGCTCAAGGGCTCTCAAAACGGTTATCAGTAGCTCTAATGGTGACGAGGAGATGCACGAAGGCGATGAAAATGCCGAAGGCTGGGAAACTGACAGCTCAGCTTCTTCATTGGATTCTGCAGACTTGACTGCTGTGCCTATAGATCACTCACACGCTTTTCAAAGGCTTCCTCTCCATCGACACCATTCCCTTACCGATCCGAGACCGCACCGTACAGTTGACGGATTTCACTCTCATGCTCACGCTCATCATGCAGTCTTTCGATCAGAATACGAACTCCATCTACCGTCGGGCCGTACGGCTGGCCACCGTTCTCTTTCGCGATATTACCGACAGAACCTGCACAGTTATCCTACACCTGCCGAGCGGATCGAAACTCGTATGCTTCAGAACACCGTCCACGGCTCTGATGGTGAGATGGCGGTGGATTCGGATGATCGACGCCGAGCGCTAACAACTCGTGGAAACGGCGGAACAGGTATGCTTGGCGTCACTGATGCTAAAAAACGAGAGATTCAAGCGGTGGAGAAAAGAGAGCGTAAGCGTGAGCATAGGGCACGAAAGCAATTCGAATGGGGAGTAAACAAGCAGAGTAACAGCCAGAAGCATTTTCGAGATCCACTATTGCAGTGATCGGAAAGCTGGACAATCTCGCTTTGTTGGGCATGTTTTCGGATACTCTTTCGATCACTGCACTCGCCTATTGCTGCACTTTCAGGTGTACATGCAACGTCTTAATCTTAGAATAGCATAAGGTATGTAGGCTTCCGGCAGGATTACAGACTTAGAGGAGTTGCAACCAAACCATCTCACCGAAGCCGAGTGATATGCACTCGACATTGCCTATGGAATCTAGCGAAGAAAATCTGCAGGTTGCACGATTATTACACCAGGCCGACTATCTACGAAACTAGGTAAATAACAATTGAGTGCAAGCGTACGTGGTACCAATATGGTAGTCCTCCAATTCTTCCGGTCCCTCATGTAGCAGTTTATTCTAAATACGAACCAAGTAAAGAGCTATATATGACTTAAATGAGAGTCCAACGATTGGGTTCTTCGTTTAGCCTTTTTGGAATGAAGCTTTGACTCAAAGACACATGTAACCTTGCACGTGACCTCGAGAATTAGTGCCGGTCACTTTTGCGACTAAGGTACATCGCGTACTTGGTGGTTCAATCTCATAAAACATTCATCTATGCTAAGGTACCGTTCTTCCTGCCTAGCTCGCCTTGACATATTCCGACCTGAATAGGTACTCGTACACTCTTTTCTGAGCATGTGACAACTTAACTCTTCCACCGCCTGGCTCCCAGCCGTTGGCTGTAAGAATGGCTGAGGAGCGCATATTTTCAGCAGTTTTTCCTGCGTCAATTGGGCGCAAAGCTTCTACTACTAGGTCACGTAATTCTTCTATGTCACAAGATCAGAACTCCGATATCAAGGGTTTCTTGAAAAAGCAAGCTTCATTCATATTAGGCTTGGAGGAGCGAACCGAAGCTCAAGATGCGTCAGCATCTATTGGGGAGGCGCGGAGAAGAACACAGAAAGTTATGAAAAGCCTACAAGAAATGGGGTTGGGGGGTGATCAAGCTCAGCGTTTATTCGCCGAAGTAATGAGCGAAATCCTCACGACCTATATAAATAAAACCTATGCTGGACAGTGGAATTCGCCATCTACGATCGCGGAGCAGCTACGGGACTGGGTAGAGAACCACTTTGCCCGCTTAGTGGTTGAAATACTCTCATGCTTGAAAGAGATCCAGTCTGATGCTGAAGCTGATCAACATACGAAGGTCACACATGCAGATGTCGAGAGATGGCAAGAGATGGGACTCAATAGACTGGGAGCATTGCGCACAAAAGAGTTGTTTGAAATCATTGTGGATTGGGATAACGGTAGCAGAGGTGCTGTTGAGGATCTCAAGCGTTACGTGACAAATACCACTTCAAGAATTTCTCTTACCAATTCCTTTTCAAACGTACTATCCCATCGCCTCCTTCATCCCGGGGCTTCTACAACCGAAATCCTTCAATTTTATATCTCGTTGATCCGCGCATTTGCCGTCCTCGATCCAAAAGGGGTCCTTTTGGATCGTGTAGCTCGCCCTATCCGGCGTTATCTTCGGGAGCGAGATGACACTGTCAACATAGTTGTTGGCGGTCTTTTGGCTGATCCCGACGATGAATCGAGTGCAGCTGATGTCCTAGTTGAATTGGCAACAGAGCTGAACAAGACCGTAGGTCTCACAGGGGAAGATGACATGGACGACGGAGACCTTGATTGGGACGACATGTCCTGGATGCCCGACCCTGTAGACGCTGGACCCGGTACGACTGCATCATCTTTGAAGTGATTTACCATCTAACGGTTCACAGAGTACAAGAAGTCAAAGAACTCAGACATAATAGGTTCCCTCATTAGTCTGTTTGAATCAAGGGATATCTTCGTCAAAGAATTTCAGAAAATCTTAGGAGAGCGATTATTGAAGAAAGAATATGACTTCGACAAAGAAGTGAGATACCGTATCGAAACCATGCTACTGTAAGACTGATTCATCGTATCTAGATTCGAGTCCTCGAGCTTCTGAAGCTACGGTTTGGCGAAGCAGCACTCCAATCGTGTGAGGTCATGTTACGAGACATTCTTGACTCCCGTCGTGTCGACATGGTTATTCGCAATGATCAGAAGCTTGCAGCTGACGCCACATCAGATCTAGCTCCAGAGATTCATACTAAGATACTCTCTCACCTCTTCTGGCCTTCCTTGCATTCGGAAACTTTCTTCATCCCGCCGGAAATTCTGTCTTTGCAGGACCGTTATTCAAAGGGTTTTGAAATCCTAAAGCAATCTCGAAAATTAACCTGGCTACATGCCCTCGGCCAAGTCACTGTCGACATTGACCTTGACGACCGCACAGTCACGGAAGAAGTGCAAACCTGGCAAGCAAGTGTCATCTATGCCTTCCAGAACCCCGAAACCAGTGCACCCACTCCCATGGCCAAAACTGTCCAAGAGCTAATGCAAAATCTGGAAATGGACGAGTCTTTGGTCCGCAACGCCCTAACATTCTGGGTCGGCAAACTCGTGCTCGAGGAATCCGCTTCAGATACGTACCGCGTCCTCGAGACACTCTCCGACTCCGAAGTTGGCCGTGACGGCACCGCTCAAGCGGCGATTGCTGCAGCCGCTGAAGCTGTCACGTCGGCTGCTGCGCCAGCAGTACGCACCGAAGAAGTTGCACAGGAGAGGATGGAAGTATATTGGCAATACGTGACGGGCATGCTAACGAATCAGGGGCCAATGCCGTTGCAGAGTATCGTTATGATGTTGAAGATGCTGGTCGAGGGAGGCTTCCCGTTCAAGAACGAGGAATTAAAGGAGTTTCTGGAGCGGAGAGTACAGGAGGGAAAATTGGAGGTGGTGGGGGGAAACTACAAGATTAAACACTGAGTTTTCGTTGTTCTGAGATACCCATTGCGGACCTACAGTGCGTTGCATTGGCATGGGCGTTAAAGACGTTTGAAAATACTTTTGAGAGCATCGAGCTGTTCTGGTAAGATGGCTAAGGAATGCTGTAGAAGCTTTTCATAATGAAGAAGTAAAGGAAACAAGTGAAGAACGTCGTGTTGCCTTCCAGTTGTTATCTTACTCTAGGGTGGTTCAAGTAGCACCATCGGAATACTCGGCTAAGCCATAGGGCTGGTTCCATTCTCTCATGACTGGCTTGATTTCGAGTACATCACCATCATGTGCTTATTAAGGTTGATCTCAGCCGGAATCGATTGCTCAGCGGCTGCGCGGTCTTTTCATCGAACACGGGAGTTACCACTACGTTCCTACTACGCAAGTCTGGCCACCACATATTACATGAGACCTACGCGAAATTGGTTGAGAGCGCCAGCCGAGTCCAAACTCTTCGTTTGTAGTTACGTTGCGCGTTCACCGCTCCTAGATGCCCAGCAGACCGATGGAGTCGTCTATAGATGGAGGAGATCTTTGAGCAAGCGTTAGACTCCACATATCCTGTCTCAAGTGTGGAGATATCTCAGGTCCTGCAACAACCAAGCTCACGTCTGAACCAAGACAACGGAATCTCAAGTAACGATGACTGCGGAAAGCCCTCTGTTTTACCAAAAACCTCCAATGAGCCAATTAGCAGTGGATAAGACTTGCCATGTACTGGGGCCACAGCACCAGAACAACATGCTCTCACCAAAGAGATTCCGACCACTGAAGAAACACCTGGGAATAGTGAGATGGCTGGATATGCTTCAGAGCTCGTAGCCAAATACGAAGATAATACTGGTTGGTTTTGTAGTGAAAAATATTTCAAAGACCTCGTACAAGAGTTTACGGGCATTGAAGAACTTCCCACTGTTGATCTAGCGGACGACTATCTCAACCCTTCTTTGAGTCGCAAGACTACCCCCCTTTATAGCCTTGCTTACGGAGATTTACATTTGACGCCTAAGGACGTTATGAGTGATCAGGGCGATACTTTGAGCTTGAGGGTTTCATTCAATATAATCATGAGCCACCTAAGGTCAGGAATAAGGAATGAAATGGCGGATATTCTCGAAACACATACTACTTCATGAGAACAACTATCTCGAATCCAAAGCTTGTCGAAAGATATTCGTAAGTTCATGAATAAGGTCGAAATTGCCTGTTTTTATCAGATCTTGCACTCTTCCAGTCTGACTATAGAAGTATAGATTCCATCAGTGGTAAAGATATACTCGTACTCCGGGATGAAGAAGCGCAGATCGTGCAGAAGCTACTAGACGAACACAGAGAGCAACACCCTGCAAATCGAGGCTCTGGCGAGAGCATATCTTCTAGAGAATCGGGTATACTAACAGCTAACTAGAGGGGGAAACGCCGAAGACGTGCGCTAGGGGGGGTCACAACAGACATAGGTTTCAAAACGCGTTTCCTTACTGCAATAATGGGAGGCCTTGCCCTTGTTGTTTCAATGCTTATCATGGCCATTCACCCACTTCGCGAGAAAACTCTAATCACCGCAAGCCTTGCCGTATTTTTGTTCGCCCTTGGTCTTGCGTGGAAATCGTCAGCGCAGCGACAAGAAATACTAGCTGTTACTGCTGCTTATGCGGCAGTGATGGTGGTATTTGTGGGGATTAGAGGACAAATATTCATTACTCCAGCACCTTTCTCCCTTTGACACCAACAAATTATACTCCATCATAGACCGACTATACATCACCCTTTGGGCATTGTTTCTTCCCCGAAAGCTGTTTTCTTCAAGTAGAACTATACTATGGAAAACAGTCACTTTTGGAAACTATCTATGCCCGCAGAGACAACCCCTGACCCCAAAGACCCCAAAGTTCCTTATTCTCTTCATCCCTACTACATCTTCTTTATGCACATGATCTATAAAACTCTATCATTTGTTTAGTCTCAACAACGATCCCTCTACCAATTGTTCCTTCCAAGGGCAATACCTTTCTAGATCATTCAAACAAAGACGCGGCAAACCGAGCTTCTACGAACAAAAATTGCTCTATGGCCGCTTATCCTTATAACCAGATCGGGAGGCGGATGGCGAACGGGGGTTTGAAGTCCAGTACAGGGTGCGATAGTGAAGAGTATCGGAGGGGTTGCGTATCCAAACATACCAATTCCAAGCACATCTCAAACAAACTTCCTCAACCCCCCCCCACCACCCATCCTCCCCCTGCCTCTCCCAACAAACAAACAACGCAACCCCGAACAAAATCCTAATCTTCCTCTCTCCTAATCCCACCACAACCTATTATCCATTACCTCAAACCTCTCCCCCGGTCTTCGTAATACTGTAAGACCCCACCCACCAACAAAGCCTCTTTCCAATGAATCAACGCATTCTTCTAAATCGGTTTCCAACTGACCACCCCTTGAAGTAGCATTCCCTCGACATAGAAGTTCAGATCACGAGAGAATTATGCGGAAAACTAGTACTAAGTAAAGGACGTGTGCAGCTGGCCACATATTTTTTTTGGGGGTAAGAAAAGATGGGGGCGATTGTCATGCAACTTTTTGGGGTTTGGGAGAAGGGAGAAGGGAGAAGGGAGAAGGGAAAGGAGGAGGAGAGTGGATAAGAGAATCCAAGTGCGTCGGATGCGGCTTGGAGGCATGGAAAAATTGGGCGTTGGAAAGAGAAGGTGATCCAGAAGCAGCTGCTTGATGATTTGCTTTTCTAGAATGACTATTTGGTTGCGAGAAAACGATTACGTTTTTTCCAAGTGGGAGAAACTCCGAGCAAGATGGTGAGAGTGTCAACGCCATCCCTGTTTTTTTCTTCTTTTTCTTCCCGCTCACACGTTGAAATGACGCCTCTGGTGCCATCACTCTGCTACCTTGCTGCACGCCCGTCTCGAACCTTCCAAACGCACTAGCTCCCCTCCCCACCACCACCCGCCTACCCCTCCCCATCACTTACTCCTCTTCTCAATAATCCCGACCCCATGCTCCTCATACTCCTTCCTCGAAATCCACGTCTGATGAAACGTCCCCAGACTCGCCATAATACTCCCGCCAATCCAGCTCGCAAACCGCCTTTCATACGTATTTCCCGGCGCCGAAATCCGGACCCGAGTGCCGGGGTACATCATCGTAAGTTCCTGGTTCAGGCGCTCCGTAAAACCATACAGCAGACTCGTGCCCCCCGTTACCACAACGTTTTGCAAGAGGTGCGGCCGCACGTCCACGTCGACTTGGTTCAGGGAGTGCTGGATTAGGGCGGGAAGGGTTTGAGAGGCGGGGGGGGAGGGGGTTTGGGGGTCCGTGAGGGCCATTTTGGCGTCGAAGATGCCTTCGGCGGCGCGGTATCGCTCGGCGCCGAACATTTGGTTCCAGCCGTCGGGCATTTCGAAGGGGCGGCCTGGGTAGGTTTTTGCTAAATCCAGATTTGTACCCCCTTGTTGCGTATGTCCCGATAGTCTACCAGGGCCTGGCCACACTTGCACAACTGACTCTTTGAACTCAGTCAATATACGTTCTTCTTGTAAATTGCGGAAGGAATTAGCGGGAGCGGTATCGGAGGGAAACGTGCGGTATGTGGCGTTCGGGGGCAGTCCGGCGTCCACGGGTGTTTTTTTGGTAACGAGGTAGTGAGGTGTTAAGGGGATTGACGGAGACGAAGTGGAGAAGAGGAGTCGGAGTTGGGAGGAGAGGAAGTTACCCGCGAGGGGGGAGCGAACGACGCCCTTTTTCAGGATGAGGCCGTCGTGAACGGGAGTGATGGAGATGGACGATGCGCCCATGTCAATGACAAGCGCCATAGGTTTGCCGGCGGCGAAGCTGGGTGGGGATTAGCGTCCTGAAACTGAGTGGTATACGGAGCACATACGCTGCTAAGACACCGTTTCGTGCGAGCCAGTAGGCGGGGCAACCCCAGCTCTCCATAGCTATCTCGATGCCCTTTTCTCTACCTTTGCCAGTGTTCCAGCCGGTTTCCGTCATCAACAAGGGGTTTTCCTCGAGTGGCTTTTCTTGATCTTCCATGCCCTCCATCTCCGCGTCCATATCTTCATGTTTGTCATTAAGCCCGTTAGTTAAAGGGTTCCCTGGCTTCGTGTTCGTAAGTCGTGATGTAATGGCGTATTCCCATAAACTCGTCGCGGCGTCCCAATCTTCGACCGTGCCGTCGGTGGACATAGGATTGCCTATCGAGATATTTGCCAGAGGAGTGTGTATTGAATTATCACCAAACAAGTATTTGCGATCCGAACCCGAGGGTATAGTGGCATAATATGACGGCGTGACTGACTTGGGCACATCTTCTCCAGCGAACCCAGCGCGTGTTGTTGAGTACCCAGGGTCAAGGACAAGGGCGGAGATTTCGTCTATATGGCTTGTTAGCCAATTATATGATGCAGACTCTTGCGTTTGGAGTCTTACATACCGCCACCGTATTCGACGTTGGAAGGAGGAATGGAGGAGCTTTGAGCGGCGGCCATGTTCAATGACTTGAGCGTCACAGTATGGAAGTCTCAAGCTCCAAGATACGCGCAATTAGTTTGCATGCATCGATTAAGCGGTGGTTCGGTGGTTCGGTCGATGAACGAAGCTACGTCCCTGAGACAATTCACCAAACCAGTTGAGATTCAAGAGTGCGACTTGAAGCTTTTCGCTTGTTCCTGCAGCGGCGGGACGATCATCAAGCCTCGAGAACCCCCTTGTTCATCCGGAATCATTATCACATTTCGGGAGTCAAATCATGAGTGGCATTTACACAATGCAACCAAGTCTCTACCGATCATGTTAGGTCTGCGTCCATCTAACCGATGAAAACATCTTTTGATTATCCTGAGGATTCTACTGTCAATAAAATACCCACCTAATATCTAATATCTACACAGATACGACTACCTCAGGAAATTGGCTAAATTTATAGCACGTATAAAAGATTTTCGGTACATGATGCATCATGCCGATTGCTCCAGTGGTGGTCCGATATCAATCTCGCCAGTTCATCACTTCAGGTTTGGAAAAACGCTGTCAATCAACAACACCGTGACTCGATTCTCTGAACAGCTTGACCGATACGACTAAGCTTGAGCTCTCAATAGACAGGTATTGAACAAAGCCCACTGCCACTGGGTACCTTTCGGCTCTCCTCTAGTCATACTTTAGCCACAGCCAACACAAGAAGTGTTGCCAATAAGCGCTGAAGTCTCCAGAATCACCGGCTGAGCAACTGCAGGAAGGTGGCATATCAATCAAGCCCCTCATTGCAAGCGTCCATCCTCTTCCCAGCCTCATCCAGTTGTCCTGGTACTGTCCTGGTATTGCCCTGATACATAAATAACTTGGAATTCTGGCCAACTTCTTAGCTGGAAAGAGAGGTATGCCTCAATACGAAAGTCCCAGACTCGGTAAAGTCCCATCCCCATACTTCACGTTTTCTGCCTGCCCTAATCTGTCGACGATGAAACGAATTGCGTACTCGATTGAAGATACGGGGTCGGGTTTTCAGGCGCTCCCCAGCGTTCGCTGTACCGGCGAAGCCCGTAGATTGAGAATCATCTCCAAGTCCAAGCCAAGTTCCTCATATGAAAGTGTCAACTAGGGGAGGCATATTTGCTCGGCATTTGCCACTTCCACTGATCAAAGAATGGCACATGACTTGGGCCAGAACCGTCAGAAAGAATAGAAGAACGTAGGATGTAGATTTGGAAGACTCCTAAACAAGTACACTAGGCACGGTAGGACAACCTCAGTAAGGTACTCTAGAGCTTGGACTTGATGTCGCTAGTGTCGATAAGCGAAGGTGGTTTTGTCGTTTGTGATCTTATCAGATCTGACCCCGAACTTCAGCCTCAAGCGTCACCACCTCATCATTCGACGCACCTTTCGGTCGATTGTTGCAAAGTTGAATTAATTAAATCCTTCCACCACGAACTCAAGTCCTCCTGTTCATTACTTGGCCAAAAGAGGCAATCGAGCAGTAATCCCCCCAACCTACGATGTCTCCCTTACGGACATCTACAGGGACCTATACTTTAGCCTCTCTAACCGTGCCTTTCCATTTGCCACATTTTAAATGAACAATGGATCTCATTCTTCTTAGTCAAGCTGTCATGTTCCGTCTAGAAGACTTTAATCTAGCCTTGCATTGTAGGTCATGATGTTGGCATTCCTCCTAATGAACGAAGAGTGGTGGTGTACGGGAGACGAAAGTATACTCACCGTGCCTGCTTCCTCCAAATCAATCATGACATGATTGCTTCCATGATGTGTGGCCAAGTTTCCAGGAAGGCGCTTGCTGTCAAAAGTCAACTCGTAGAATGTACATAATCTGAGCAACTCTCCCTTCGTTGCTATAATTTTATTTCTCCTATCGCGTGTATCTTGTATATTTGTCTGTAAATCGCCAACATGACCATCGCTTCAGCCCTCCTCAACGGGACTACCGCTCTTGTTGCGGCTCTTTCGCAAACCCAAACCAACGGTACGTTTGCGGCTTTCTCCCACTCCTTCCTCTTTCTATCAAGTATGCGTATGACGGCATGAACGGTATCACTGACACTCCTATGTTTCAGGTAACAGTAAACTAGGAACCCTTCAAAATCCTCACGTAGGACCATTCCTCACCAACAATGTAAGCTTCAATTTCTTAGTATTCCCATCCCAATTTCCGGAATCTTCAAGTGTGTCTTGGTCTGGAATTCTCAATTTTCGTCATCATGGGTTTCTATTCGGTCCTACATTCTTTATTTGAGTAATCTTTAGTTCTCGTGCTTTTGCGCAGAAAGAGACAGAAAACATTTGATACTTTGTCTCCAAATCCCACGGCCTATTCCTCTTTTACAACGAGCATGAAGTCTTTCGTTTTGGTTTCAAAGTGCTGTTCTGAACCCTGATTAGCCAATTGAAAACGGGTACCCGTGGGGTTCCAAATCTTCTTGGGACAGTGACGCGTACACCGAAGCTCCAGATACCGGTGTTGTCCGCCAATACACATTCAATGTTGCCCGTGCCACCATCGCCCCAGACGGGTACGAGAAAAACCAACTTCTTATCAATGGCGAATATCCAGGTGTAAGATGTCCCAGACCCGTATGATTGACATCATCAAGTCGCTAATAGGGTTCCTGCAGCCCACTATCGAAGCCAACTGGGGTGACACTATCCAGGTGACAATAAACAATCAAATTACAGGCCCGTCTGAAGGCACCGCCTTTCATTGGCATGGATTTCACCAACAGAATACCGAGTGGGAAGATGGCGTTCCTGGTGTTTCGATGTGTCCAATACCGCCTGGGGAGTCCTTGACTTACACTCTCAAGGCTGCGCCTTACGGAACCACTTGGTATCACTCTCATTACTCAGCACAATATGCTGGAGGTCTTTGGGGGCCATTGATCATCCATGGACCAAAGAACATGCACTACGATACTGACCTTGGGCCCGTGACTGTTACTGACTATTACCATCGAGATTACTTTGATATCATGGAGGATGTGATGGGTACCGATTTGACAAAGATCAGACCTGCATCGGACAACAACTTAATTAACGGCAAGATGAACTTTGACTGCTCCAACACCACCAGCGCGAAGTGTACAAACAATGCCGGGCTTGCCAAGTTCAAGTTTACCAGTGGGAAAACGCACAGACTCCGGTTGATCAATACTGGTAGTGCTGCCATTCAAAAGTTCAGTATTGATAGCCATGAAATGACTGTCATCGCTAATGACTTTACTCCTGTCGAGCCATACAACACATCCATTGTTACTCTCGGCGTAAGTAACAGCAAAATCTAATACTTTCGATGTAGATGATATTTGCTGATATTGTCCGATAGGTCGGTCAACGCACAGATGTTGTAGTCCACGCCAGTGGGAAGTCTGACGGAGCATACTGGATGCGCTCCACTTTATCTGCGGGTCAATGTACGGAGCCTGCCAACCAGCCTTATGGCCTCGCAGTAGTATACTACGAAAAGGCAAACGATACTGCTGTTCCCAAATCCACCGGCCATATCGATGGCACTGATCCTTGTGCAAATGATGCCCTTTCCGGTATTACTCCATCGAAGGCGATGGGTTTACCTACTCCTGCTACAACGATTCACATGGAAATCTACTTTAAGATTAACTCTACTGGTCATCTTGTCTGGACTATCAACAATTCAACTTTCCGCGGTGACTACAACAACCCACTCTTGCTTGATGCTAAGCAGGGCAATGTATCGTATCCTTATGATCCGCAGTACAATGTCTACAACGTTGGCACCAGCAGCTCGGTCCGCGTGATCATCACCAATAAAACTCCAACCAGTCACCCATGGCATTTACACGGCCATGACACGTAAGCGTCCAATATCTTTGAACACGTTGATTACCTGCTGACACAACCCCAAGGTCTGTACTTGCCACTGGGGCTGGAACTTGGGATGGAACAATCGTCAACCCAAGTAATCCTCAGCGTCGTGATGTCAGTCTTCTGCCAGCCCTGGGCTACTTGGTATGTTTGCCATCTATAGTTGTATGCCGCAAAGGGGAATGACTAATTTCCGCGTGACCAGGTCGTCCAGTGGAACTCGGATAATCCTGGTGTTTGGCCTTTCCACTGCCACATCGCTTGGCATTTGTCTGGTGGCCTTTACGCGAACATGATTGAGAACGTTGATGGGATTAAAAAACTTCACATCCCATCAAAGACATACGACAACTGCAAAAAGTGGGGCGCTTACACGAACAAGAACACGGTTGAACAAATCGACTCTGGTTTGAGGTTGCTTCGAAACTGATAGACCAAAGCCTTCGAAAGGTTAATCAAGGTTCTTACGGTACATTCTACAAAACATAACAATTGGGAGATGATGATGGGAGTAATACTTAGGGCTAATTGATAATGGCATTGCTGCTTAAAAACTGTATATAGACGATAGAATCCTTCTGTACATAGTGTCATAGTTATCCTAGAGACTAATAACATAATCTGGCATTACAACTCATATTCCCCATGATTGATTCACTTTGGCGGTGATGGTTTTGAAAGTTATAAACTCCCTCAACCTTTCTAGCTCGGTCATTTTGTGACAAGACAAGAATAACCGACTATTCTACAATCCTTTCCCTTTGTGCGCATCTCCGGCACTTCCTCAACACACGTCCACAAAGCTTTGACGCCGCCCATGTGTAACACTGCAGGATCTGAGGCCCACGTTCATAACCCTACGGTCCGAAAGGCTACCCAAGCCACCGTAACTACGCACAGCACCTCAAAGAATCCGAACATGTCGGAGAGATTGCTCATCAATAGATGCGACCAAGAGAATGCATGATGCACTTCGACATGCATTGAAAGGAACCGAAGCATGACTGCATGACAGCATGACAGCATACAGCACAACAGCACAACAGCACGACAGCACGACAAGGGCCCCGGTCTGCGGAGGATTATTGACAGGCTCGGTTCGGTGGCCGAGCGATGCGTCGAGCATGCAATTCGATATTGGAAATCCCAGGAACCAGATCAACGGGTCGCGAATATCGACCACGAAAAGTTCCATCCACTAGATCGCCGAAACTGGAGAAGGAAAGACAATTGACTGCCATGCCATGCGTCTGATACCCAACAACGGCACTATCGGGTTTGATCCAGATTATAAATGCTAAGAGCTATCATGGGGCGTGTTAAAGCACGGGCTCCACATTGGCGAGATGGCAAGATAGCAAGATGGGCGTAAAGTATATCACAAGGTATCACGATCCTTCCGAGTCGCACAATTAAGCGGCCGGTGAACGACACGATGAGTTAGACGACTTGGCCATTGACAAACTGAGAGGATGACAAGATGGCTACATCCAGCCACAACACCACTGCCTCATTACTCATTCATCACGTTCTCGGCTTGAGGCGTTTGGGCCATCCATAAGGGAGCTACAAAAAACCTTCAGGTCTAATCAAAGACTAGTCATTTTTGGATGTTGGTACTCCCAAGCGTTACTGCCGGGCTTGCCCCAGGTTCCATCTCAGATGTCCGAAGCTTGTTTTTGCCTCTGTGTGATTGAATGATGAGCTCTTAACCCTAGCAGTCCCTTTGTGTCAATGCGCCTTTGGGCTTTTGATTGTACATTTACTCTCGTCCCTGTATCGAAGTACTTTTCAAAACTCTTTTCGTGTCTTGACTCAAAGATACACTGTCAAGATGCGCTTCTCATCTATCACCTTCGCTGCTGCTCTAGCAGGCGCAGCGCTGGCCCAAGACCAATGCAATCTCCTCCCCGTCGCAATCCAAAGTCTTCCTCTAAAAGCAGAAGTCGGAAATCAAACTCTTTGCGAGAAATACACACCCGCAAACTCGACCCAATACGAGTTCATGACCAAACTTATCAACCTAGCTTTCAGCGGCAAATTCACGCCTTTACCCAATCTATGGCCTGCGGTGCGAAACGGAACCTATCAGTCCTCTGGCATACTCGACCCAAATGCAATCTACAGAGACCCGTGTTTCACAGTCACACCTATCAACCTTGTGCCTTACTTCAACGGCACTTGGAAATCGAATAATCGCGGTGGGGTGCGTCAGATTTTTTCAGCCACACTATTCACCCATCTGACTTCGTCCCCAGAAAGCCGTCTCCCTAAACTTCCTCGACGGCGGCGGCGTCACCGCCCTCGAATCCGGCGTCCCCGCCTGGGACAAATTCTCAAATCAATACAAGTATGTCCATCCCTCAGACAAATGAGCTTCAACCCATCCATCTAACACCGCCCTCCCTAACATAGACTCTTCACATCCCTCTACTCCTATTTCGGCCTCATCCTCGGCTGTACCTCCCCCTCCTTCCCCGCCTACGCCGGTCCAGCCTCGCAGTCAAAAATCCACCGCCTCATGGACATCAAAGCGCCTGAAATGCACTACTTTATCCACAACATCTATGACGCCGCTCTCAGCTTGGGTGTTGCGGGACCAAATCTGATCACGCATGTCGGGGACGCGATATCCATCGGTGTGGGGATTGATAATGTGTTTAACAAGAAGTGCTCGCCGCCGCAGAAAATCGCCCCATACCAACCGGCAGGTTTGCAGGGTATTTGCTCTGATAACGCGTAAGCACCCCCTTGAGCTCTCCCCTCTTACATCTCCAGAGATTAATCAACCGTACAGCACATGCGCCCAATGGGCCTTCCCAAACGCCACCTGTGCGCCCTACGCGGCGCTCAAAAACTACGGCGTCACTCCTGCGCTTGCCGGTGCGAGCGCGAGTGCTAGTTTGTGTAATCCGCATTACCAGCAGCCGACGGGGGATGCGGGAGATGGGGGTGACGGGGGAAGGAGGTATTAGGGGTGTGGGGGATGTGTTGAGAATAGGGAAAGTGTATAGAGTAATAAGAGTGTGGTTGATGGTCTTGTTTGGCGGGGGGTGCGGAGGGTATTAGGGAACGTATATAGTAAAATAGGAACGGGGAAATAATTGATGGGATAATATGAAAGGTCTTACTTGTTCCGTTCGATACCGTCCCCTCCACCCCGCTCATCCCCTCAATCATCTCCCCCCCCCACAATCCATTCATCCGCACAATCGTCCCACTCTCCCCCCCCCCCACATGCAACCCGCCCCTTTTCCCCAACACCGACCCAGCACTTACCATACCGTCCCCCTTCCCCCTATCCTCCATCATTCTCCCCCCCCCCCCTCCTCGCATCATCTATTCCTCCTCCGTTCCTCCCTCTATTTCTCGCTCTTCACTCATCGTCTCCCCTTCTCCCCTTCTCATCTTCTCATCTCCCCTCCTTCCACCCCCCTCAAGACACCCCTGAAGACACCCCAACTTCCATCTCAACTTCTACCCGTACCTTCCTTCCTTCTACACCCCCCCAAACTCCTCTCCCTCAACTCTCCCTCTCCCTCTCCTCTGCACGCCTTTCTTGCTGCGTTAGTTAGTTAGTTAGTTAGTTAGTTAGTTAGTTAGTTAGTTTCGTGCATAACTTTCCTTTTTTTCTTGTTCTTCCCCATTCTTCTCCCCTCTTCACACTCTCATACTTACACCATCCCCATACTCCCCCCCCCATTTTCCAACATCAACATCCATTCCTTTCTTCCTCCCCTCTCGATCCGGTTTTATCCCACAGCCGCTTTTTTTTCAAAAACGGTACTTTTGCTTGCTTGCTTGCTTGCTTGGGTGAGAGCTGGGGTTCGTTTTTTGAAACTTTTCTCGCTTTCCGTTTTCGTGTAAGAGGGAGGGTAAATAAGGATTGTTTTTTTTTTGGGAAGATTGGCTCGGGGTCTGTTGAGTTGGATTCTAGCATCTCTTTTGGGTTTTCGCGGTTGTGTGTTTTTTTTTGGTTTTTGTCTTGATTTCTCTTTTCACGCAACCGGGAACGCTCCCTCATAACCCCCCCCCTCCACCCATCCTGGGGGCTCTCATCAACCGGTTTCCGTTCCTGTTCTCCACCATAATAATTTCTCATCACCCTTTCTCCTTTTTCTCACCACCAAACAACGAAAACCTCTATCTTTTACACTTCCATCACTTTACTCCACCAGAGAGGTGTCGATGGTTTCTTTTGGGGGGGGTCGCTTTTTTTCTCTTTGAGAATGTCCATGGGCTTGGCCTTGTCTGCGGGTAGGTTTGGGTTTTTGTGCTTTTGTTTTTTCTTTTTTTTTTTCTTGGGCGGGATGTGGGCTGGGTGATTTGGTTATTCTACTGATGGTGGGGTGGGGGGATTGAGAGAGAGGGGGAGAGATACAAGGTGGTGGGTGGGGTTGTTGTTGTTGTTTGGGTTGTGTAGTGGTGGTGGTTGTCAATACCTCCGTTTTTTTCAATTAATTTAGAAAATCATTCCTGGTTGTGTCGTCTCCGGTTGCCTTCTCCTTTCCGTCATTTGGGGTTTTCTCGTTTGCGGGAATAGTGCAAGTGGTTTCTTGTTGGAGGTGCGGGATGTTTGAGGGTTGGGAAGAGTGATTTTTTTTTGTGGCCCTGGTATAAGGCTTTTTCCTGACTCTGTGCCATTGTTCTTGTCTTGCAACATTTTCTTTGCTTTTGCGTCTTTTTCTTTTTCCTTTTTTTTCGGGGTGATGTGCAATCGCACCATCTCCTCCATTTCCTCCATCTCCTCCATCTCCACCATCTCCTCCATCTCCTCCATCTCCATCTCCATCTCCACCACCTCCTCCATCTCCACCATCTCCTCCATCTCCTCCATCTCCTCCATCTCCTCCATCTCCATCTCCATCTCTTTCTCCCTTCCCACAACCCTCCTCAGCCTTCCATTTGCACAACCCCTCCCTTCCCTCCGGCCCCACAGACAATACCCTGCTCTCTACACCACCCTCAAAACCCACCCGCTCCCCACGTACTTCTCCCCGATATTCAGAGCACTCAACCACCCCAAATCCCTTTCCCGGGTCCAGCCGTAATCTCTTTTTGAAAGACCGCATCACTGCCCCCACAACAACCCCTTACTCGTACAGGTCTCTCCTAGAGCCTTCAACGTCCCGGGGAAGACATGTCTCGCTGTTTGGTGAAAGCGTGCTCGACACTTCCTCCTGACCGCACGCTAGATGCATTATTCATTCCCGACGGCAGCGAAGATCGTCTGACCCCCTCAAGAACGCCAGTAGTAAGCTTCTATCTTAAACCCTCGGAGTAAAAAGGCAATATATCTGCGCCCTTTTTTTCTGCGCGTGCGAGATACTAAGCCAAGATGTTTCATGAGCGCCAAGATGTCTCAAAGCCACAGCACTCCGAAATCTTTTTGCGATGGGGAGGCAGGGCTTGTGCGGTTTTTTTTGCTTGCAGGGTTATTATCATTGCTTGGCTGCGTTTTGTTACGGGGGTTCTGATATTCTGTGAAGATGTTGGTTTTTGAAGGTTGTGTCGGGGGGGATGAGGGACTTTGGCGAGTTTGCTTTTCTTTCCCAGCGAGAATCGTTCGCATTCTCTAGGATCTAATTCTTTTTTTTTCTTTTCGTAAGTCATTCTCCCGGGCGCGCACACTCAACGTCGCTTTTTCATTTCCAATTTTCGCTCCTTTGCCAGTGCCACGCAGCCATTCTCCACCTTCCCCAGGTCCTCAACAAAAAAAAAGAAACCCTCCTCTACATTATTTTTCCACCTCTTCAACAACAAAACATCTTCGCACTCTATCCACCGCGCAAATGCCCCGCATCTCAATTTTTGGCTGATATCGCAACCTCCTGCTCCCAATGGCTTCTTTGTTTACTTGTGGGTTAATCGAGTCAAGGAAAAGTTTCGCGCTTCTGGTGGGCTGCGAACGACGGAAAGCTCTTCCTTGTTGCGCATAGTTGAATCGGGGGGCGTTTTTTTTTGTTTTGGGACGGGGTTGTTGTGACTGATAGGTGGCCGATGGAAGCATTGGGAAGGAAAGGGGGGGGGGGGGGAGAAGGGTGTGAATATGAGTGCTGAGGAGGATTATCTTGTCGAGGTTTGGGGGTGGCTGGACCATGGTGCAGAGATGCAATGAAGTTGGGAAAATGCTCAGCGTCGAGCGGTGCAAGACGATGGATGGATATCTTCCTTAGTCAGACGTGGATGGCAAGGTTGGTGCACGGAGGTATTCCCTGGATCGGACTCTGTCGTTTCCACACAGTGACGCTCGGAGACGTTCGCTGTATCGCATCTTGATGGCCATGGCTCGTGCCTGTTCAAGGCTAGCAGGGCCCTCAGCCTCTTAGTGGATTTTGGTGAAGGTTTCCTTGCTTTTTGGACGACGCCTCGGTGTCGGATAGCCAGCCTAGCTCCCTCTTACGAACTTCATGTCGATCTTTCCTGTGGATGATAGGTTCCGTATTTTGTCCTGTTCTTCATGCCATAACTAGACACAAGGACGACGGAGAGGGTGACTCTGATAAGATTAGAAGCGGCTGGTAAATTATCTAGACATAGAGGGGCGTTGGATTTTTAGGGACGCGAGGTACTTTTGATTAGAGAACAATGGTAAGGGCGGGGATGAGGACACACCGAGGAAAACGAAAGTCAAATTGAAAATGGGCAAGAGGGTGAAAGCGGGAAGGACAAGGGTTGAGGTTAATAAAGCAGATAGACTAAATCAGTACTTCGTCGACTGTTTGTGAAAACCAGAACGAGATCAGCATAGCCGTCCAGCGGGACGACCCAACAACAAAAGAGTCTCTTGTGCATAGACAATGAACTAAACCAAGGAAAGACATGGTGACAGGTCAACACCCAAGCCCCGTCCCTGAAAGCACACGTCCCACTCTAGCAAAGCTTCCCCAAAGCTTTGCGCGGCTTTGTTACCGGTGAACTGTTCCAGTCCGCCAAGGGTTCAGAAGTACCTGCGCGGACGAGGGTCATGGCTAGGGTACGGTTGGTCAATGCGAGTGAAGGTTCAGGTTTCGGGTCCTGCAAGCCCTCGTGTGCGTTGGTAGGCAGGCTGTCCGAACGGATTGGTTCAGGGCCTAAGCGCAGACTAACCTTTGGGGATCTGCGTTGCTGGGGTGAGCTGCCAGCAGGGAGTGGATGAGAGTTAAACTAGACGTCAGGTCATTGGGGTTTAGTGGGGGCTTGGTGGGGCGGTGTATGGCATGGGTGTAGAAACCGCTCATGGGTGAGCGGAGCCATCATTCAGAGCGAGCATTGGAGGTGACGGTGGGTAGAAGTGCCTGAAGAGGAAGAAGATAAAGAGAAGGGTCGATGAGGTCAAAGAACGCAATAGATGGGTCTACTCGGTACGAGTATTGAGTACGGATAGACTTGGTTGGCCAAACACCAGGTAGACGGGAACGTCCCAGTACTGCCCACACACCCAAGAGCTCCAAATATTCCAAACACACCATGAGGGGCCAGCCAGCCTTTAAGCAAACCCCGCAGATCTGGCGAACGGATGTGATAACCGTTGAACCCATCGCTAATAGGTGCGCAAAGAAAAGCATGACGAAGCACGAGTCTCCACCAAGAAAGCGAACATATCTGCACAACATCTGCATTGCATTGCGCCGACGCGAGTAAGCACAAGCTGCAAGATGTTCTTGGACGCCCATGGCGGCGGATCATGTATTCTCATGTAGGTACATGTGCCATGCTGTAAGGTAGCTTTGTCGGAAAAAGTGGATCGAATAATTAGTACGATTATACCCGTCGCAACGCTAAATGGACGTCTAGCAAATCTGCAGTGACCGACGAAAGCGATTTTGAACATGCGAGAAACCAGACGCCGGACTTATGCTGTATACCGGACGCAGCTGTGTATATCCTCCTGATCCCCGTATGCCGTGTCCCATATCCCATACTTCACGGCCTTTGGCCCATAATCCTTTGCTAGCTCGACGCGAGATCCCAGCTCAGTGAACCGGAGTTGATCCAGGCTTACCGAAGCCGGAGAGCCGTTACTCGTCGAACGTAAAGTGTCAAGAACCTCCATAGCGCCGCGAGCCCAAATACATAGGTCCATGCCTATCTGTAGCTGGGTTAACAATAGCAGTGCGAGATAAAACTCTCGGAATATCCCCAAAGAATCAGAAGCAAGTCACAATGTGAAGCAATCTTTGGCCAACACGAAAAGATGCCTCCAGCAATTTCACCGCCTAGAGATCAACAGACGGCTTCCATACACCGCAACAGCACACGTCGCCACGATGCCTACACTCAAAAGTCCAGCCATCTTGTTACTCACCTGCGTCTCCTCGACGACACGATTCCACCTGGTCTGGCCCTTCTTCTCCACGTCTCGTGCAGCGGTGCCCAAGATTTCGAAATCGCTCCAGTTCAGGAAGTTCGTTCGCTTTTGATACGCAATGGCTGATCCGCACCAGTTGGTTGTGATGCGGCCACTTTCGTCTTTGAACCAAGACGTACAATTTGGATCCGCAAAAGTTGAGTTGGCCAACCGAGCCTGTACTTCTTCATTGTACTTCTCAACGACTTCTTGCTTTGGTTCTAGACGTAGGGTTTTGCCGTTGTGTTTCGATTCAAGGACAGACTGAATGAGCGTGTTGATGTACAGACTTTGCGCCTCGATCTGGAGAATGAGACTGTTGTGCGCTAGATTAGTATTGGGACCATAGAGCATGCCAAAATTTGGAAGGTTCTGAACAGTGATTCCGAGGTATGCCGAAGCACCGTTTGCCCAGGCTTCCTCGAGCGAGTAGCCGCCAGCGCCAAAGATCTTGATTGGGTACATGAACTGCGTTGTGCGAAAGCCCGTTGCGAGTATGAGGAGATCAATCTCGTGATGAGTGCCGCCCTCCACGCTGATACCGGTTGGAGTGATCTCGCTTATATGCCCGGTTTCAAGAGTGACACGGTCCCGCTTCATTGCTGGATAATAATCGTCACTAACGATGATACGCTTGCAGCTAAAAGGGTAATTCGGCGTGAGCTTCTCCCGTACGTTGGCATTTTCGTCACCGGGTAGCTGATTAAGCATGTGATGTCTGGATATGCTCGTGATAAAATTGTGTTTGTCGCTACCTGGATCGAAAGCGGCGTCGAATACATTCTCTCGAAAGTCCATCAAACTCGCGCGGTACCGTTTCCGCACAAGAGGCACGTACTTGTACACCATTTGCATGGTTGAACTAATCGGCGCATCGTGGCGTGGCATCACCCACGCGGGGGTTCTCTGGCAGACAACAAGGCTCTTGCACGACTGCGCAATTTCAGGGATGATCTGAGCGGCTGTTGCTCCGGTGCCGATGATAGCGGTTCGCTTCGCCCTGACGTCGTAGTCCCAATCCCATCGCGCCGAGTGCATGACCTTGCCTGCGAAGGAATCCAATCCCGGAATGTCAGGGAATTTAGGCACGTTGAGCTGGCCCACGGCAGAAACTAGAAAATCCGAAGTGATGGTATATGAACGGCCAATTTCGGCCTCTTTGCCGCCAAGTCGGGTGATGATGGTTCGCCATTTCTGGTTATCGTCGTCCCAACGCGCCTCATCGACCGATGAGTTGAAGCGAATGTGCCGATAAAGTTGGTACTTGTGCGCAACTCCGATGAGATACTCCTGAATCTCCTTTTGCCCTGGATACTCCCGGCTCCAGTTCGCGTTCGGCTCGAACGAAAACGAATACAGATGGCTCAGTACTGGGTCTGCGATTAGCCGAAGTGCAGGATGATTCCATGTGACATGGCATTCTATATATACCGTCGCAACAACAGCCGGGATAGATGTTATCGTTCCATGTCCCGCCTACTTGATTGCCCTTTTCGATGATGATAAAGTTCCGACCGCCGCCACGTTTGATCATATCAATGGCTGTGCACATGCCTAGTTTTGTCAAGATTTCAGCGTTAGAGGCCATCTCCACTCCCAACCAAGGCACGTTTTCGCAAGGACACATACCAGAGATGCCGGCGCCGATGATAAGAACATCAGGCGAGTTGATGTTGCGGCCATAATCCGCCTTGGGGTATGGGTTTGGGTCAGACATCGTCGTCAAGTTGTTGGATCGGGTAAAATTGAAGGTATCTGCAGCTTGACATCTTTAAAGACGTAGGTTGCAGCTCGAGACGCAGAATCAGCGCTACCGTAGGAACCAATCCTTTACTAAACGGTCATCTTCGAACATAGCAAGGGAAGCTTGAACGTAGATTGCCGTATTCAATCGCGTCATGCGCGGCACATTGGAAATCGACGCAGGGACGAATGAGTGGGGAGCTTCTCGGAGAATTTTCATTCTGCTGGGAAGAGTGAGTGGAGCACCGCATGGTGCAAGCTTAACTGACGAGATCATGATGGGTGTCGACTGCGCAAGCTGCATTGACCCGTTTCCAGGATGATAAAGGATCATTGACAGGGGAGGAGTGGAAGGTCTAGTGCGGCCTGTTTGGTCCAGTCGGTCTGTTGAGGCCATGCAAGTACGAGGTGTTCTCTAGGTAGGCTTACCTCCAGACCGCGTAATGCAAACACCGACAGTCGGAAGTGTCGAAAGTTTCGTGAGGGATTGATTGATGGTGATTGAGGCGATAAGGAAATCATGATCTCAGTTGATTTTAACGCTTTTTCGCGCTCTTCTACACTTTTACACTTTTCTCTGTTCGTGAATCGTTGTACGGCGCGTGCAGCGTGGGGCGGGTAGATGAAGAAAGTAGCAATTTCATGCATGCTTCGGTGGAATAAATACAGTGGATAGAGGCATAGCTGTCCTTACCTCCGTCACGACGTATTTGATTCGGTATCTTCGAGGTTTAAATAAGGTGTGCGCGATCGACCATTAGTCCCTACCATTTCTGATTACGGAGGGGTGGGTGGCACGATGGCGGCCGTAGATTGCTCGTGTGTAGCGTGTCTCTGATCGACGCCAACAACGCTGATGACAGTCGCTAGTAGGGATTGAACTACGGAGACTGGCGGTGGGAATCCCAATTATAAACAATAAACAACAGGGGGGGGTGGAGTCCCGGGGGGGGAGTCCCGGCTACACAGTAGGCCGAGCTACAGTATCCGCCGTGCTGTAAGGCTAGCCATATTTGTATACAGTACCGGAAGGTGCCGCTAATGAATACTGTATGATTTCGCTTGGTGCGTTACACACACAGCAAAGCCCCGTATGCAACTAAACGTCGCACAGACGCTTCGTTTAACAGGTACATCTTTCCTGCCCCAATAATCCACTAAACTTGGTCCACCCAGTAGGTACCTATCTATCCCTCTTCCCTCGCATCATTGGGATCGGTAGTGCAACAAGACATCCCGACCGTGCCGAGGTTGGCTGACCACGCTGACTCAGTTACAACGGAGCTGCCAGCAGACTCAATCCTTTCGCATTTGCTTTTCTGTGGGCGATAAGATGATAAGGATTAGAAAGAAGGAAAAAGGGCAGGAATTGGTTCCGCAACTCTGAGGAGGAATTCGAATATCTTGTGGGTAACGTGAAGGTGTGGTGTGGTGATACTCTGGAGATGCAATTGGATGATGACTTGATTATGCAACATCGACGCTGTGCGCAGCGCTTGAGAACTGCGTCGAGGTCAGACAAAGCTTTTTGATTGTGCAAGAGCCCAAGCACTTAGGCTGTGTGTAAGGTACCGTACTTGGCGAAACCCCTTTTCCTCCTCACGCTTGACAATGATGATGATGATGGTCAACCATGTTCGATGCCCCGGGTATAAGATGCAATAGTAGCGACCCAGGCCCACATGATCTTCCATCTATCAGAAACCTCTGAAAATCTTCTCGAATTCGAATTCGTTCCAACGAACCGTGGGCCTCAGACCTGCTAGTTTCCACTCTCCGTCGATTTTTCGGTAGTAGTGCTTGATCATGGCATGTCCGTGTCCTTTGCTCTCAACCGTCTTGAGATCGAGTGCCGTGTATCGTTGATGGGCCGCTCTTAGTTGATGATAACCGATCGCTTCATCGTCTGACACTTTCTGCCATTTCGAAGCTCCGATGTGGTGCTGTGTATGAACCAGGGGATCTCCAATAAAACCCACATGGCTCATGATACCCACGAACTCGTCGGCAGGCATGGTATCCCACTTGTGACCGTTGACTTCGGAGTAATCCACCTGAATGTGACTATTAACAGAAGTTCTGGAGGAGCATGACGGGTTGTGCTCATGCTTGACGCTGACCATCAAAGTTGGAGCAAGGATCCTTCGCAGTCTAACCCAGTCTTTTTCGTCATAGCTGTCGCCCCATTCGAAAGTTATTTCAGAGAGACATAGATAATCTTCGTTGCCAGTTCTATCAGCTCAATATCGTTTCGGGGCAAGTGAGCATGGTGTAGTGAAGAGACGCCCTACCATCAAACGATATTTTCTGGGTCGATGTGTTGTTGTGTATGTTGTTTGTTGGGTTGTTCGATACATTTGGCGCCGGCATCATTGTATTGGAGGCCATGTAGTCCAATGCTGACTGACAACAAGTACTTTTCGATTACCCAGCAGCAAAGGCGATGTTGGTCAATAAGATGCTAGACGCTTCGAAAGTATGTACACTTATGTCATTTTCAATACCGGCGTCCATCTTAAGTAAAGCCTTGAATGTACAGAGGCAACCATGCAGCGAAAGTAGTTTTTTTCTCCCTATCGTATTCACAACGTTTCCGACAAACTTGAAGCATCAACAATGTGTCAGCTTGCCTGGGATGACCGAGTCCATTGTGATCGCCTGGGAAGTTGTAGCCCGTATTACGATTTCGGGAGACACCGAATCGGTCAACGAGTCATGCGTCGCTTAAAGTGATTGACACTCCCGAGACTACCGCATTGGGTCTTGCCTATACCAAACTCCCCCGTTCCAAGTCTCCCGACGAGCACATGATGCTCTCGGTCGTGAGTTTCTCGGCCGTTGAGAGTATGGTGCTTCTATAGGAATTTCAGGAATGGCGAAGATGGTTTTCTTGCTTCATTCAACGTGACCGACATGACCGGAAGGCGCTGTGTGTTTGCGGTTGTTATGATAGTATAAGATGCTCGTCCAAGATATAGGATTCTCTTGGCTGTAATTCTATCGCTGAAGAAAATGATCTAAAGTCACTATTAGAATATCAGTCAATCTTTGATTCCGTGAACATCGTCCCGGCGATAGCATTTTGTCTCTTTGCCAAAACATCGCAAATCTCCCCAACAACCATGGACAGCAGCACCACAAACGATACTGCCACGAACGGTGGAACCACCCGTGAGACTACCACCAGCGGGATCCCATCGAATGAACACACTCAGTCAGCGCCGAAAACCCTGGCTGGAAAGGTTGCATTGGTGACGGGTGCCAGTCGAGGAATTGGTGCAGGTATTGCGCTGGAACTAGGGTCGCGCGGAGCCTCTGTCGTCGTAAACTATGTCAAGACCAAGTCCTCAGCGGATGAAATCGTCCAGCAAATCGAGAAATTTGGCAGCAAGGCCGTCGCCATCCAAGCCGACGTTTCCAGGGTGTCCGAGATTACTCGGTTGTTCGAAGAGGCCAAGAAGCATTTCGGGAAGATCGACATTGTCATGTCCAATTCCGGAACCGAGAGCTTTGACAAAACCGAGGACATCACCGAAGAGAGATTCGACTATGTGTTCGGTCTCAATATTCGAGCCCAGTTCTTCGTCGGACAACACGCATACAAATATTGTGAGGAAGGCGGACGGTTGATTCTGATGTCTTCCATCGCGGCTGGACTGCTTGGTGTTCGCAACCACGCGCTGTATTCCGGAAGCAAGTCTGCCGTCAACGGTATCACGAAATCTTTTGCCACCGATTTTGGGAATAGGGGTATGACGTGCAACGCGATCGCACCGGGCGGAGTCAAGTCCGACATGTTCACGGAGGTTGCCTGGAGATATATCCCCGGCGCAGATGGGACCTGGACCGCTGATGCAATCGAGACTGCCATGGCCAATCACTGCCCCATGGGTCGATGCGCCTTGCCGCTCGACGTGGCCCGAGTTGTAGCGTTCTTGGCAAGCGAAGACGCTGGATGGGTCAATGGTAAGGAATCCCAGAACCCCCTGCTGCCATCGCTACCTCCAAACACTTCAACTGACACGCCTTGTGTGTCCAGGTCAAGTCATTACCATTTCTGGGGGTTCGGGACAGTAAACATGTAGCAGAAGTAGATAGTAGTCTAATTACCATTAATCTATTGGATTTCCGTAGTCTGTCCAAAATATACTCCAAGTCACTTGCATGTTTCTCTTTTGCGAACCTGCAGAAAGTCGACAATATAACGCAGGTTCTTGTCCAAATACGATGTCAACGCTGTATAAACACTACTTTCATCCAGCTCGGCCTGCGCATTGTGGAATCTCCCCTGGTATAGGGTGAGTATAGTTTCCACCTTCCTGAGTTCTAGCAAAAGAATCTCAATCTCGAGCAACTGCCTGTCCTCGCCCGTGACAGTATAGGCGCCAAAAGCCAATTGTGCCGAGGCTTGGACGCCCGTGGAAGACCCGAATCGGAACATGCAGGTAGCTCTGTACAATGACATAACCTTGCCGATGATTGTTGCAAGGAGCATGGTCGTAATGCTGCTGCCAATCTTTGATACACACTTGGTGCAGCCAAGCAAAGCAGAACAACCGGCAATAGCTTCACGGTTGATTGAAAGAACTATATCGAATGGTGGACCACCCTGCTGTGTCGATGACGACATCCAAGAATGATTGTGTAATGACTGGAGCGCATGAAGGCATGAGGCGAAACAGTCACAATCGGAGCTGGAGCCAGTTTGCGCTAGGTTTTGATTGTTTTCCGGCTGGGTGGGAAGTGCCGGACGTGCAGCTGGATGTGAAGAGTGCACATGCCCTAGGGGCATGATATCGAGCGGACTCTGGAAAGAAGGTAGTAAAGAGTATTGGTTACTATTTATCGTCCACGCCGGGCTCACTGGAGCGTGGTCTGCATTACCGTCCGGGGAGGGCGCCGCTGTAGCAAATTCCGAGAAGCCGTTGTGACTCGACAAGGGCATGAAAGAGTCCATAAAATCGCCATTCAGAGGAGGTGTAGGGAGAAAGTCTGAGGTATCAAAAGAATCCCCTTCTTTTGTTGTGACCAAGCCCTTCTCTACCATCGGTTGTGGCCCTCGTTGGTCTTCTTGGCTAACGGGTGAGGAGGAGCCGCCCCACAAACTTGTATTGTGGTCGACATTATTCTCAAGGATCGGGTACATGAATAGGGGTAGGTATGAGGTCGGAGTAGGAAGAGCGCTTTGAGGGTGCTCTATGGCGTCTTTAGGCGCTGTGGAGTTGGCGGTAGCTTTTCTGATGCTGGCATTGCGGTTTTTCCTGCCAGCGCGCGACGACGGGCTATAACCGCAAGGGGCACCATTCGCTAGGCAACGTGCACACAAGGGCCTCGTCTTGCTGCATTTGACCTTGGCAATCAAGCAGCTATCACACGATTCTCGAAGTTTGGTATGTTTTGGAGGCGATGAGGTTGAATTGGACGACGCTGTGGGAAGATCGGATTGGCTGGGCATGTCGATGAACATTATCGGTGGGTTGCTGACTTGAGGAATTGGAATCAATCAATCGACCATGAGGTACTTAATGTGCGGTGAACAGCGACCTGGATAGATGTAGCTATACCGCGGGGCAAATGAAGCTTTAAAGCGTGTGGATTTCTTTTAGGGTTCGGGCCTAGACGAGCGGACAGAAGAGCGAAAGCGCAAGCAGATACGATCAAGTGCAGATAGGCAAGGCTACATTGAATTTATTGTGACGAAGAGACTTCAACTCGCTGTTGGGGGGTGGGGAAGGAATTGCTGTTGGAGATGCTTATATCTTGAGCTCTCCAATCGCGGTATAGCGCAATGAAGGACAGTTCGAGACAAGATACGTAGTAGGATACGAGTCGTTGGTGATTCGAGACAATGTACAAGGTACTCGAGGTGTAGTGTGCAACTGGTCCCATTTGCGGGCAGTCGCGGGTCAATATCAGCCAGTGGAGCAACGGCTTCGCCAGAAGCGGAAGCCATTTGTTCCAGGGAGCTGCATGAAGGACTGTGAGGTGATGATGTTGATTGTAATCAAGTTTCATCACCATTTTGCATTCTGATTGGAACCCACAGGAGCCAGAGCGCGACTCCAGAACAGGGAGACAGAGCGTGTCTTGACAGCCGCCAATTCCCGTTGCCGGGGGACGCTACGATGAATCATCAAGAGTGCGTGTAGCCGTGACCAAGAACCAGAACAACAAACAATCATACGCATAGCTCGGATGCGTCGAATGATGAGGAATAAGTCAACAGCCCTTTATTCCACTTCGACAGCTTTGCACTCCTCGAACAGAAACCTCTAAAGCGTCCGAAAGTCTATCAATACGCTAGATCAGACGCCATGTTCGTGTCAGGCTGTAAGGTGTAAAAATACGGCACGAGTAATTTACACTACCGAGGGATACGGGTCGTATTGCCAGTTCCAAGCCATGTCAAAGCCGGCAGCCAGGGGTGGGCCGGGATGCGACCAGGGGTGATCGACGCTTGCGACTAGCCCGGGGCGGAGTGCCGGGAGATCGGGGCAGGTTTAGCCAGATCGTACAGAATCGACACTGGGATGTTGATTAGTCGTCGACGTCAAGGCGTTGGGTCCTCGACCGTAGTGCCGCAGGTGAAGGAAAAGACTAGAGGCACCTTAGTCTGAAGTCTGTTCTACCTTGGGCTACATAGCTTTACGGCATGGTCTCTAGGTATCGACTACCATACCTACCTTACGTTCGAAGCTGTTGTGAGAGAGCTGAGGTGGGACCTTGTTGTTGGTTGGTGTGGTGTGTGTGGCGTTCAAGGCGTGCGAGGCGTAACAACCTAGGTAAGGGACTTTGGTGGTAACGCATCAATAATAACCGCCGTGTTCCGGGTGGCTCCAGGGTTGGAAGCCTAATCGTCCCACAACAATCAGACAAAGTACTACGGAGGTGCACGACCGGTACTAGTTGACATCGGCAATAGGATGATGAGCCTTCGAAACCTACATCTGGAAGGTTGCCTACGTTCGCTGCTTATGGAGAGACTTTGATTAGGATTGCTCCTACGAAACGTCACCGCCACCACCGCGCTCGACCAAACCCATGGAGAATGTTGGGAATGCGTACGGCGACACGCTTCCGCAGTGGTACAGTACCGTGCTTCGGAAACCTCGCGAGTGATGGTGTCCTTGCGGAGCTACACGAGGCTCGTGATGAGGCTCGTAAAGAAGTTCGCTGTGTAATGCTCCCAAGGATGTTCGGAAAGCTTGGGGTCCATGCATGGCATCCAATGTAGGGCTTTTCGTTCTCGGAGAATTTTAGATGCAAGATGCTGTCTCATTTCACACTGCGAAATGCATTTCGCGTATGTCTCCATGTCATTGGGACGCAATATGTACCTTGTCAGGTAGGGTCCTACCCGATCCTCGAGGCAGCTACCGGCGAATTGAAACGGTAATCTCTGCCATTCCGCCAGGGCTGAGACCTCTTCGAAGCCGTCTAGGGAAAAGCGTGGCCCGGAGTCCAGGTTGTTGACTTGACGGAGTCAACACCGCTACATCACCGAATGTCTCTTTCACTACTTTTCAATGGCCAGTGCTTCAACGTCAGCAACTGTTTTGGGTTGGTGGACCGGTTGCCTATGCATAATGGATCGAAACGGGTGAAAAAACCTGTCCGGCAGGTCGGGTTTAGCTGAGTATCTGGTTTGATTCACGGTCTGCGAACTCAGTCTGGGCCAGGGCAGGACTTGGTGATGTCTAATTCGGGACATTTCCCAAGTGGTCATCATCGATGGCACACCGCAAAATGTAGCCGCCCCGTATCAGTGGAGCAATCATTGCCATCATTGTTTTGCCCTTGGATTAGGTTTTCACATTTCGCGGGCGGGTTGGTCGGTAATACTGCGTTCGACCGGCAAGTAGATATATACCGCTCGTGGCCCGAAGCGGGTAGATTTCGAAGTTATATTGCCAACAGTCAACCAGCTCTTTCACCACAGCACCAAAGATATGGCTGGCGAGATGAGGATACTCCTCTTTGGAGACCAAGCCCTCGACCCTCACGCCTATGTCCGGAGCCAGCTCCTAGCCGGCAGGACAAACCCTCTCTTGTGTCTTTTTCTTCAGAGGGTCAGTGTAGCCCTCAGCCGTGAGATAGCTCAGCTCTCCCCGTTAGAGCGGAAGAATATCCCAAGTTTCTCAACCGTTGAGGAGCTTGTCGACCGCACTCAATCATCCCAAATTTTCCATACTGGAATTGAGAGTGCTTTACTGTGTATATCCCAGTTGGCTCATTATATCGAGTAAGTCAAAAGGCTCAAATACTGCAACGAGCACGTCTCACGTTTCTAGACATGCCGGCGAGCTTTATGGCCAACCTGGCCAGTCCACCGATACCTACAGCGTGGGTTTATGCACGGGTCTTCTAGCTGCTGCCGCCGTAGCCTCTTCACCTGCGCTTCCTGCACTTGTTCCTTTAGGGGTTGAGGTAGCTTTGATCGCCTTCCGGGTAGGACTTCATGTTGGAACCACTGCTAAAAATCTGGACTTGGCACGCGATGGCACAGCAAGCTGGTCCACCATTGTCACCGGAACGACCGAGTCCGTAGCACTGAATGCCCTTTCGGCATTCCACCAAGATAAGGTAATAATCCTAAGCGTTTGTTTATCTTGATTAAAAATTGACTTGCCCTGCAGATTATACCCAGATCTCAGCGCGCCTATGTCAGTGCAACGAGCCACTCCTCTGTCACCATCAGTGGCCCTCCTTCAACACTGAAGCAGCTATTCAGTTCCACTTTCACATTCGGTACCAATCGATCAGAAGTTCCGATACATGGTCCCTATCATGCATCGCACCTGCACAGTGGTCTTATTGCACAAAAAATCTTGCGGTACTCAGATCAGTCTATCTCGCAGGTCTTGGACCAGTACCAATCAAGATTATCGATCATGTCGACAAGTACAGGTAGATGGTTTGATAAGGCCACGAGTGTCAAGCAACTCCTGACCGCTATAATCAACGACATTTTGAGCGAGCCTCTGCGGCTAAATGAAGTTTTCAACGGCTGTGTCACAACCGTGGTGGCTTCTAAATTTTCCAAGTGCGAGATAATTCCGTGCGGTCCTACCAATGCGGCAAGCAGCTTCGTAATTGCACTGAAGTCTGCAACTGCGGCCGAGGTGATTTTGCAGAATGAATCCTTGCAGCCACCGTCCACCCTCCGACTAAATCAAAATCCGAGAACGTCGAGAAAACCAAAACTTGCCATCGTTGGCATGGCTGGCAGGTTCCCTGATGCTGCTGACGCCGAGAAATTCTGGGACTTACTCAACGCTGGCTTAGATGTCCATAGAGAGGTGCGCAATCATCGGAATGTTAATCCTTGACTCAAACGCTAAAATGAGCGTAGATCCCCCCCGACCGATTTGACGTTAAGAAGCATTACGACCCCACTGGCAAAATCCGAAACACGAGCCATACTCCCTATGGTTGCTTTATCAAGGAGCCTGGGCTCTTTGACCCACGATTCTTTAACATGTCCCCCCGAGAGGCGACGCAAACCGACCCGATGCACAGATTGGGCTTGACAAGTGCATACGAGGCACTTGAAATGGCAGGTTATGTACCTAATAGGACTCCTTCCACTAAACTAGATCGGATCGGTACATTCTACGGCCAAACGAGTGATGACTGGCGAGAAATCAATGCCGCTCAGGATATTGATACTTATTTTATCACCGCAGGTGTGAGAGCTTTCGCACCGGTAAGTCAGTTCCCGATGTATTGAAGATTCTGAACTAACAATGGCAATCAGGGCAGGATTAATTACCATTTCAAGTTCAGTGGTCCAAGTTTCAGTGTAGATACTGCTTGTTCTTCAAGTATGGCTGCAATCCAGCTTGCATGCACGTCTCTTTGGGCTGGAGATTGCGACACCGCCGTTGCGGGTGGTCTCAATGTTATGACAAACTCAGACATTTTCTCTGGACTAAGTCGTGGTCAATTTCTGTCGAAGACAGCAAATTGTCAAACCTTTGACAACGATGCTGACGGTTATTGTCGTGGTGACGGTATCGGGACTCTGGTCATTAAAAGACTCGAAGATGCTGAGGCTGACAACGATCGTATTTTGGGAGTCATCCTGGAGACTGCGACCAACCACTCTGCAAATGCCGTATCAATCACACATCCACATGCGCCTACGCAAGAAGATCTCTTCAAGAAGGTGATGGACAGTTCTGGAGTCGATCCACACGATGTTAGTTATGTGGAGATGCACGGTACCGGGACTCAAGCTGGAGACGGCACCGAGATGACCTCTGTCACCAACGTTTTTGCCCCATCTTCTCGCAAAGGCCAAAGGACTAAGCCACTCCATCTTGGCTCAGTCAAATCAAACGTGGGCCACGGAGAAGCCGTTTCTGGAGTGACCGCTATGATTAAATGCCTTCTAATGATGCAGAAGAACATCATTCCTCCTCACTGCGGTATCAAGAAGACGATTAATCAGAGCTTTCCAACCGACCTGAATGCACGTAACGTTCACATTGCCTTCAAGTCGACACCATTGAAGACCCCCGATAATTCTCCTAGGAAGATCTTCGTGAACAACTTCAGTGCTGCTGGTGGTAATACGGCAATGCTATTAGAGGACGCTCCAACAAAACCATACGCAAGAGACGATCCTCGGTCAAATTTCGTTGTTACGGTATCGGCGAAGTCAAAGACTGCCCTCCGAGCTAATACGAGGAACCTTATCCAATTCATCGACAACAACAGCAATGTTCCTTTGGCTGATCTTTCATATACGACCACTGCTCGCCGCATACAGCACAACTATCGTATAGCATTTGGTTGCAATAGTATCGCCAAAGCCAAGGAAGTGCTCGCCTCGAAACTCGATGATGCCATCGATCCTGTACCAAACGTGCAGCCAAGTATCGCTTTTACATTCACAGGTCAGGGCTCCCATTACGCAGCATTAGGCAAACAGCTTTTCGAAAATTCGAGTCAATTCCAATCGGACCTCCTTGGCTTTGACAGCATCGGCTTCAGCCAGGGTTTTCCATCCTTCATGCCTCTATTGGAAGGTGAGGTCGAAGTCAAGACCTTATCGCCAGTTGTTGTGCAACTTGGTTTATGTTGTATACAGATGGCATTAACCCGGCTATGGGCATCTTGGGGCGTAAAACCAAGTGTTGTGCTAGGTCACAGCCTTGGTGAGTATGCTGCACTGAATGCTGCTGGTGTCATCTCTCCGTCAGATGCAATTTACCTCGTTGGCGAGCGGGCAAGACTTCTGCAAGACAAGTGCAGTGCTAGTTCTCACGCCATGCTTGCAACAAACACATCTGCTCAGACCGCAAAGGGTTATGTTGCTGGCATTGCCGGAATTGAAGTCGCTTGTATGAACGCACGGCAGGAAACAGTCCTTAGCGGCGCCTTTTCCGACATCGACAAGGCTGCTGAGCTGTTAACTGCCGAAGGAATTAAATCAACAAAGCTGAACGTGCAGTACGCTTTCCACTCATCCCAGGTCGACCCTATCTTAGACGAATTTACGAGGTTGGCATCCTCCGTTGTGTTCCATAAGCCAACTGTTCCGATTATATCACCTCTTCTGTCAACAGTCTTATGCGAGGTTGACAATATTGACGCAAATTATTTGGCTAGACACGCACGAGAAGCCGTCAATTTTGTCGGTGGGATCGCTTCGGCTCAGCAGCTGGGACTCATCAACGACATGACTGTTTGGGTTGAAATTGGTCCTCATCCAGTCTGCCTAGGATTCGTCAAATCCGAGCTTGGCCAAAGCACCGTAACTGCTCCCTCACTCCGAAGGAACGAGGCCCCTTATAAGATTCTGTCAAACAGTTTGTCTGTCCTTCACACTGCTGGCATTTCCATTGATTGGAATGAGTACCATCGGGACTTCCTTGACTGTGTTCAGATGTTGGACCTGCCTGCCTATGCTTTTGATAATAAGAACTACTGGATCCAATACACTGGTGACTGGAACTTGAGCAAAGGCCAGACCGGAGGACTAGCAATTATGCCAGAAGTTGTCAAATCAACTCTATCGACTACAACAGTACACCAAGTTATCTCTGAATCAGTTGAGAATGACACAGGGACAGTAGTGGTCGAGTCAGATATTGGTCGTCCAGACCTGTGTACTGCAGTCAGCGGTCATCTCGTCAATGGGACTGCCTTATGCCCATCATCAATCTATGGAGATATGGCTCTTACAGTTTGCGACTATTTGCACAAGCTTCTGCGACCCGAATCTACTTCCGTTGGTATGAACGTTCGCCACATGGAAGTCTTCAAACCTTTGATTGGAAAAGGAATAGGCGAAGAACAGATGGTGCGGCTATCGGCGAAGGCAGACCTTTCTAAGAGCAGGGCAGACCTCGTCTTTAGCAGCGGTACCGGAAAGTCTGAGATTGAGCACGCCAGATGTCATGTCGAATATGGCTCCAATTCTGTCTGGCTCGCAGAGTGGCAACGGACGGCCTATCTGATCAAGGGACGTATCGACGGCTTGCAGAAAGCTGCATCGACTGGAGCTGCTCACAGGATGCTCCGAGGTATGGCCTACAAGCTTTTCGGTGCTTTGGTCGACTATGATTCGAGGTACAGAGGCATGGAGGAAGTTATTCTCGACAGTCCACAGCTGGAGGCCACCTCTCACGTTGTTTTCCAAACTACCGAGGCCGATGGCTCATTCTTCTGTAGTCCTTATTGGATCGATAGCGTTGCACATTTGGCCGGCTTCACTGTCAATGCCAATGATGCTCTGGATTCTACCAAACAAGTCTACATCTCACACGGTTGGGAGTCGATGCGTTTCGCAGAACCTCTATCCGCGAGCAAGACCTACCGCTCATACGTCAAGATGCAGCCCGCCGAAGATAGCAGTGTCGTATCAGGTGACGTTTACATCTTTGATGGGGATAGAATTATCGCCATGGTTGGCGCTCTAAAGTTCCAGTGTATTCCGCGCCAGCTCTTGAACACGTTTCTTCCGCCGAAAGGACCTGCGGTTCAGAAGGCTCCAACGGCATTTAACCCTCGTCCGGCCTTGAAGACAGCAGCACCTAAAGTTGTAAAGCCAGTTGCCACGAGAATGAACGCAGCTCCACGAGCGGGACCCCCAGTCACAACCAAGGCTCTTGACATTATCGCGGATGAGCTTGGTGTTCCTTCAACCGAACTGGCCAACGCGATCGAGTTTGCTGCTATGGGTGTTGACTCTCTTATGTCGTTGTCGATAACCGGCAGGATGCGAGAAGAATTAGAGATCGAAGTCAGTTCTTCTTTGTTCATTGACCATCCAACAGTGGGTAGTATGAAGGGCTTCTTAAGTCAATACGGCTCTACGGACATGGCTGTTGCAGACCTTGACGATAGCGAAGATAGTAGTGCAGCATTTGGAGACTCGGATTCGGCGTCATCTGAAGGCGATTCATACTCGACACCGACGTCGCCGGGGTCTCCAGCATCCCCATCTGAGGCGGACCCTTTGTCACAAATTATCAGACAGACAATCTCAACAGAGATGGGAGTAGAGGTTCAGGAACTGCTCGCAGCACGCGATCTGAGCGAACTCGGTATGGATTCGTTGATGGCTCTGTCTATCCTCGGAGTATTACGCGAGACTACTGGCATGTCATTGCCTGCGACTTTCCTGGTTGACAACTCCTCGATCAAAGCCATCGAGAAGACCCTCAATATCGATCAAGTCCAGGAAGTGAAGAAAACTCAGCCCATTCCCAAAGTTGTCGAATTCAAAATCCCCCCAAAGAAGGCGGCATCAAGATCAGAAAAGGTCGCACCAGCGCCAAAGGAGGCGGCAACGCCAGAACGCTTTGCAAGCTCGGTCCTCCTTCAGGGAAGCCCAAGGACCGCGGAGAAGACATTTTGGCTTGTCCCCGATGGCAGTGGCTCTGCTACTTCCTACATTTTCATGCCCGACATCTCCCGCAAGGTCGCCGTTTGGGGGCTTAACTCCCCATACATGAAGACGCCCGAGGAGTACCATTGCGGTGTCAAGGGTATGGCTACCAAGTTCATCCAAGAGATCAAGCGCCGCCAGCCTCAAGGACCCTACAATATTGGAGGTTGGTCTGCTGGTGGAGTTATCTCTTTTGAGACAGCCCGCCAACTCATCGAAGCTGGCGACACTGTTGATGTCCTTGCTCTCATTGACACGCCTTGCCCTTTGATTATTGAGCCACTTCCCAGCTCGCTCCATCGCTTCTTCGGCTCCATCGGCCTTCTTGGTGAGGGTGATGGTGCAATTGATAGACTTCCCCCATGGCTGCTCCCTCACTTCGCCGCCTCGGTCCAGGCGCTTTCCACCTACGACGCGAAAAGGATCAACCCCGCAAAATGTCCAAAGGTGTACGCGATCTGGTGCGAAGACGGTGTGTGCAAGTTTCCCGAAGACCCCCGCCCGGATCCTTACCCGTATGGTCATGCACAATGGCTACTCGAGAACAGAACAGACTTTGGTCCCAATCTTTGGGATGAGTATCTGGACAAGGACAAGATCATCTGCAGACAGATGGAAGGGAATCATTTCAATATGATGAGGGATCCCTATGTGACGAAGTTGTCGGATTTCCTACGGGAGGCTTTGTTGTAAGGAGGATGTTGGAGACGGGTTGAAAAGATGTAAGTGGAAGATTGCATTTCGGCGCTCTTTCCTTTGAGTTGTTTTTACTCTGTTTGTTGTCTGCCGGTGTTGGATGGTACATCGGAGGATGTTTACTGTATTATTCCTTTTCGATTAGCCATCGTTAGATACCTCGTTGGGCGGATAATTTATTAGATAATACTTGTATAAAGCATAGAAATCATGCCCAAATACTTGACGTCTCACCGCTGCAATGATGTTTTGTTTTGTACGCGAGACACAAATGTCCTTTTGCACCTGCTGCTAAGCTTTCAAAGAATCCAAACGCGAAACAATTGCAAAAGGCCATAGCTTGATTGTAAGAACCGGAACCGAATACATCAGTCGCTGATATCACGAGACGTTGATTGGTAAGCGGCTACCTTAGGCGCGAGCCTCGGTCATCCTGTTCTAGCCTCTATCGTTGCTGGACGCCAGCAAGAGCTTGCGCCAAGGATCATAGGGATTGCGTACTGTTGACCCGGACACAAAAAAACTTCCCAGTATGCCATGATGCTATCACAGTATCTCAGGAGATTGTACTCTTTAGACACCCTCGACACGCGCTTCACCAACTCCTCACCGAGGCAAAGACGTATTGATCCCATAAAGCCTTCAGCGAGTGAAGTGGGCTGCAAGAGTGCTGGAGGCAATGGCGTTGGGCAAAATGAAACACCCCCGGTGCCCTGGTTTTCGAAATGGTGGACACCCGAGTTCTTGGTGTATGGGGTTATGATACTGTCGGCTGTATTCCTGATGGTCAAAAATGCGTACGATATCTCTCTACGTAGGTACTCCCTCCAGTCCATAGATTAGCTTGTAAAAAGCAACGGCTGATAGTAAACCTAGCCTCGCATCCAAATTACACCAAGTATGCTCATCTTCTCTCCCCTGGCTGGATCCCGGGGCGACAGGTAGATAACTCAGATGATCAATACTCGGGTTTTCGAGATAACTTGAAATATTCATCCCTCCTCCTTGTGCTCCACCCTCTTTTGAGAAAGCTATTCGACTGCGTATACTCCGTACCAGGCCGCTTACATGGCACACCTCCGAAGGACAAGCCGAACGGCTACAGTCAATTTGGCCTGCACCTTGAGGCGGAAACCCGACTTTATCAGAGGGCTACATTTGATGTGTTGTTTTCTGTCTTGTTCATCTCGGCGCTGCATGGCGTTTCGGCGCTAAAGATACTTTTGATACTTTACATTAATTTTTCTCTTGCAACGAAATTGCCAAAAAGCTATGTGCCTGCTGCCACATGGATTTTCAATGTGGGTATTTTGTTTGCCAATGAAATCTTTCACGGATACCCATTAGCGAGCGTCGCAGATCTGATTCTCCCATGGTCTGCCACACCAGGAGTGTCTCTGGGGGGCAAACCTGACGCGAATTGGGGTGCTGTCTTAGATAGCTATGGTGGGTTACTCCCACGATGGGGGGTTCTATTCAAGATAACAGTCTTACGCCTTATAAGCTTTAATCTCGATTATTGTTGGGGCTTGGACCTACTTCAGGGTAGCCCCGTCGAGGTCTGTCGCCCACTCTAAATGCAGTCAGGTCAGGCCATCGACTAACAACCCCAAGAAGAAACAACTCGACCCCACCATCCTCTCCGAACGCGATCGTGTCTCCGTCCCCGCAAGACCCAGCGACTACTCTTTCCTAAATTACGTTGCCTACACCCTCTACGCCCCCCTCTACATTGCCGGCCCAATCCTAACTTTCAACGACTACATCTCCCAACAGCGCAACCAACTCGCTAGCATAACTACAACCCGCACTATCCTTTACGGCATCCGCTTCCTCATCGCCCTCCTCACCATGGAAGTGATGCTACACTTCCTCTACGTCGTCGCCATCTCAAAAGCCCAGCCGGCCTGGGACCTCTACACCCCCTTCCAGCTCAGCATGATTGGCTACTTCAACCTACACATAATTTGGCTCAAGCTCCTCCTCCCCTGGCGCTTCTTCCGCCTCTGGGCCCTCCTCGATGGCATCGATCCGCCCGAGAACATGGTCCGCTGCATGTCGGACAACTATTCCGCCCTAGCCTTCTGGCGCGGCTGGCACCGTAGCTTCAACCGCTGGACCGTCCGCTACGTCTACGTGCCTCTGGGCGGCAGCGGCCGTGCGACGGGCTACTGGGCCACCGCGAGAACTGTAGGGAATATGCTGGTCGTCTTCACATTCGTGGCGCTCTGGCACGACATCCAGCTCCGCCTCCTTATCTGGGGCTGGCTCGTCACCCTCTTCATCCTCCCCGAAGTCGCCGCCGGCTATGTCTTCCCACCCCAAAACTGGAGATCCCACCCCACCGCCTACCGCGTCATCTGCGGCATCGGCGCCGTGGCCAATGTGCTCATGATGATGGCGGCGAATCTGGTCGGGTTTGCTGTCGGCTGGGATGGCTTGAAAGGGCTCGTGAGCGGGATTGTGGGGAGTTTTTCTGGGATGATGTTTTTGGCGGCGGCGTGTTGTGCGCTTTTTATGGCGGCACAGGTAATGTTTGAGGTTAGGGAGGGCGAGGCGAGGCGAGGCGTTAGGCTGAAGTGTTAGGGTTGGTTCGTGTATAGTAAGTGGGGAGTGTTTGTTATAGGGGAGGGGTCTCGTCACTTAAGATGTCTCAGGTCGTCTGCGTGGGAGACCTAGGAATAGTGGCGGTGAACGTATTGAAAGGTTTCTGGTGTTAATTAGTCGATGTCGAAGGATAAGCAAGGCGACGATCCCGATGTAGATAAGGCAGATTTTCCAATCAGAAAAAAGTCTTGGGGTTATAGTCAGAGTTTTAAAAATTGTGTTTCGTTGAAGGATATAAAACCGAAGGCATAAGATGAGAAGGATGCACCTGTTATCATGAGATGAAGAAGCGATCTTTAGATTCATTTTATACGCCACTGTCAGCAAGCGCGTGTACCAAGCATATCACAAGATACCGAATTGGGCAGCACCATGACATTGGGGTTGTAGCCTCCACAGGCAGCCTTTCACCCAGTTCATGAAGATAAGATACAGTAAAACCTCTGCTTACCACCATCTCCCCTTTCGCGCATGGCAACTCCTGCATCATTCGGCCTTCTCATTCGGGCGCCTTCGTTACAACATTAAATCAGCCTGATCAAACGACGTCCGCAAAGCTCTGCAGCAAAGCCGGTGGCGCGCGAGAAAGACGAGAGATCCAGGCCGTTCTGACCGACCTCTTTTGTAAACTGGAGAGCGTTGCTGACACACTCTGAGCGACGACGCCTTGGGGGACATGGTGCGGATGTGACGCACGGTTAACGCCGCGAGGGGGGGCTGGCTTTGACGAGCTAGGTACCTCTCAGGGAGTTTTTTGACCAAGGTTAGAAAGGATATGGAAGCTGGATTAGGGGGGTTGTGCGTGGTTTAAAGCGAACAGTGAATGGACTGAGAAAGGTGCAGTGGGCTGCGGGCATGAAAGAGGAGGGTTCGAAGTTCAGGGCTGTTGTTGTATTCAAGGTGGTTACGATTGACACACTGCTCATGGTGTATGTATTCATATCAACCGAGCGTGTTGCTCTGATTGATGACGAGGCTTTGCAGATCATGCTTCTCTAAAGTCGAACGAGTAAACGCACAACTAGGAGGCCAGTGCCGATAATAAACATACAGAGTTGCTCTCCAAAATAATTGAAACCCATTTTTCCGCTGAAAGGGCCTCCGAGAATCTAAATAGCGTGAAAGTCTCACATGTATCTTCGGCGCAAAATGTGGACTATTTGGTTGAGCTGGTGTCGACAGTAATTGCGGACCAAGATCTGGTTAAAGAAACGGTCGAAAATCTGAATGGGACCAAAACAACCCACGAAGGCGTGATTTATAACACTGCCCGGCTCACTGAAATCTGCAGTGATCTGAGACAGAGTCTGGAGAAAGATCGGTGTGCCTCTACCGAGCGTCATTGTAGCCTGCTGGAGACACTTGGTCAACTTAAACGACGACAATGGCGTATCTTCGAAAAGCTACCTCTAGCGGTTCGAGAAATAGCCGTGTATATATCAACCGAGTCAAGCTTGTTGTTGAGCAGCTTTTAAGAATGGTTGGAAAATTCTCAGTTGAAGCATTAAAGCTCCTCAAGCGGATACTTGAGACTGATCTTGAGGTTTACGCTTTGCTTCGTCAGGTTCAGGAGTGACTGCCACGCGGACCGCCTGAGGCTATACAAGATTGTATTCATCTTCAAGATGCATTGGGTCGTACTTAAGAGCTACTATACCGATATTTCCGCTATTGGGAAGTAATCGATTCGATTTTGAAGTGCGAATTTAGACACCTTCCCGGTGAACGACATATCTTACAGGGACAGTACCACCTCTTGTATGCGAAGAGAAGACGACTGGCCATTGCAAGGAAAGAATGGGAAGTATGTGTTTTCCCCGACTCAAGTATAGACCAGTCGATCGAAGAAGCCTGATAAGTGAATCTCTGAGCGCTTTCCTATTTCTCGAGCCTATAAGTTATACTAAATGCTGTTTAGGAGCACTTTCGACTTACAAGCCCTCTTGATGGATGTGGGACGCTTAAAATACCCGATGAGATTGTCCGGATACGAGAGGAAATATAAGGGAGTACATTGCAGAAACCGGTCAAGGTTAGGAAACATATCGTTATGCCATGACGGGAGCTGGTTTAGCCAGTATACGTACACAGCAACCCCTTTTGAAGTAAAAATGATGCAGCAATCGAAACGAGCGGGTCCGACGAGAGCATGTAGATGATGGATAGTTTGCTTCTTCCGAGTAGTTGTTTCCCTCCCTCCTTTGGGTCTTTTACAAACCCCCTCCAGAGAATTGCAGTGACATTCATGGCTCAGCCAAACCCTTGATTCGTAAGTGACAAGAGAGGAGCTGGCGTGGCTGAACAACGACCAAATTTTTGCAGTCTTCTGGAGGTTTCGCTGTTCAACTAAAGTCGTGAACTTACAGCTGAACTCGCGAGCATTTCCAATGCGTCGTTCATACGTGGGCCCTGGTTATCGAACAGCCATTGGCTGGAGAAAACCAAATCTGAGCATGAGCAATTTCAAAACAGCAACCTTCTGTCCACAGGACTGTTGGACAGTCATAGAGCGCGGGGAAGATTCAAGGATTATCATCCTACTATTCCCCCAGAGACTCCTTTAGACCGGTCAACAGAGATGCTGCCCAGAAGCGGAAACTTTGCCTTTCCACTCTCTAAAGATTGAAGACCAGCCAACATCAACTCCGATAACAAGCGAACATGAAGGAAAGTGTGCTAGACTTTCGCGGAAGCGGGGAGGTGACCTTGAGAGAACTTCCTCTGAAATTTTGATACAGCCAAGAAGATGGAACTCTGCCCCGACCTCACCCTCGCTCCGGGCCAGGGTGAGCGCAGCCCTATTATTTTCTATCCATTCCTAAGGCATAAACGCTTCGTGCACACTATTTCGATCGCGAATCCATTGTAACTTATGCTGTGGCGTATTCCTGACTGAATGACATGCCAGCTAAGCAAACAATCATCTATTGCCCCGTGCTACCTGGTCCTGAATAGCAATCATATTGGATTTGTTCTCTACCTTACACAACGAGATGTAAACAATCGGTACAATGCTTTTGGGGGTCGTGGGAGACAAGCCACCAGAAATGTGTATTCACAACTGACCCCGACATTCTTCATGACATTACCAATTCGTGCTGTGCTTCTTTGGTATGGGAAATCAGAGAGGGCTAAGAAGCGTGCTGCAAAGGTAGGAACACTCTTACCTCCGTCCACTTCACGCATCTCCCCCATATGAGATCTCATCATTGTCAACGACCAGGGTCCCTTCCACCTTGCCATCCTCTCCAACATGCAACGAGCACAGCTTGCCAGCCCCGTGGACGTCTCCCACGGCAGCCAATCGGAACATCTTTGGCTCTGACACTGTACTTTTGCTTACGGGGCGTATGTAAGTCGGTGCTATCCTCCTAGGACGAAGTCGCGAGGAGGGGACCGAAGAAGAAATGGGTCTTTGGTTGGTCGGAGGTGGGGTCTCATTTAATGGTTGTGAAGATGTTAGAAGTTGAAAATCTTCTGAGGACGAAGGCGAACATTTTGAGATATCTTCAGGAGGCGGTTGGGACTTGATCGTGAGGTCTTGCGATCGAAGCGGTCCAGTTTCGAGCGGTGCATCGGCATGACTGTGATCATGTGACTTCGAGAAGTCAATTTTAGGGTGTATTTTCGGTGGAAGCGATCTCTTGATCTTCTTAGTAATACGCTTCACTGGTGGACGCTTTTCCGCTTTGAAGGTAGCAAAACGAAGCCGGATGATGTCATGTATTTCGATCTGTGAGAAGAAGAGACGTTAGTATGAAGAAATCCCATTCATGTCAGGACGCAAAATTGGTATGTACCAGGTGTGTAGCTACATCGAGTTTCGTCTGCTTCTTTATATAATTGCAGATTCTTTGCAGACGTTTGTCACCGAGCTTCGTAAAGCTGTTTTCGTGAAAGTTGTAGGTACTCAGTTTCTCATCGACGGCTTTACAGACCGCTTTGTAGATTTCTTGGGGTAGGATACCGGTTAAGAGAGCTAGAGGGTTTGAGCAAGTCTCTTCAATACGTGATGGAGGATAATGTACCGTGCACTTCTTGAGGAACACTGTACTCATCGCAACCTTGGCTTCCGATCTCACATTCTCCTGATTCCGTCTCAAGCCCCGTATCGACGTCTCCATTTGTTGGAGAACACTCTGTTAGTTCTTGCGCTGGGATTGCTTGTTTTTGTGCATATAGAAAGCATGATTTATCGTTCCCTGGCTGCAGATTAGGGCCGTCCTTCGACTCATAGGCATTGCCTTGACATTCATCGAATGATGCATTTGGCTCTGCTGGAGGTTGAAGGCGTTGTGCGGCGATAGCAAGCGGTTGATAGCCTTGATTTGACCTATTCTTTTTAGTTTTAGTATCATGGTCGGTAACGGAACTCGGCGAGGTAGGGTGGTTTAGCTCTAACTGGTGACCTGAATGATATTTCGAGGCGCTCTCTTGCTCCTCTTCCCCTTCGATCTCATGATCCGAGTTTTGCTCCGCTTCTGTGACTTCTGCACCTTTATTCTTGCTTTCGTCAAATATGTGATTGACAGAATCCGAAAGAAGAATACCTATCAACGAGCCGTGGTCCTCATCTTCTCTCAACATCACAGCTATGGCCTCTTTCTCCTTCTTGTCAAGTTCTCTCCGCTGCTTTGCAATATCCTGCAATTCTTGCTCAAGGTTCGTTTCTAAGAAGTTTTTATTAAGTTCCAAAGCCCTAATTTTCCCCTCCAGCTCACGGTGCAGCTCGTTAAACTGTTGTTCGCGAGTTGTGTCACGTAGAACCCTGGCAAACCTGGTCGCTGAATGGACCATCTCCAAAATGCCCTTCGCCGTCGTAGGGAGACGATGTACAGCCGAGTGCCGTAACTTGTTGGCAGAGACAAGGACATTAGCCAAAGATAGCGCAGAGTCGTTAGCGAAGGCCGTAAAGCAGCTTGAGGGGAGCTTGTCCAGGCGTTTCGTGGCGGCGTGCGTCCATTTGTTTAACTCAATAGCTTCCTTGCAGTCCCACCTGCGTTGTTCAAGCAATTCAGGCAACCACTGGGTAGAAAAATTATAACAACACTCCTCGAGTAATTGCTGCGCTCTAGTAAGAACGAGATGCTGAATCTTGTATGGAATGTACACAGGATACAACGATGGTGATTTAATTCTGTTCGTGATCGGTAGCGTAGGGACAGCTATTGACATTTTATTAGGATGTTGGAAATGCATATATGTTAACCTACCGGCGGCACCATTCAATACCGAGGGCACTTCGTCAGTCGCCTCCAATGCCTCATCTTTTTCATCCTCTTGGGAGACCATGTCCTCAAGCGCCTCCGCTTGAGATCTTGCAGCATCGGCCTCTGAAGCATTATGCAGGACGTCCTGAGCCAAGGACGTCGTAAAAAGATTAGGAAATGCTAGTTTGGCTTCAAGCTCGGATTGGAAGACCTTCCGCTCCAAGAGCGATTTCAGAGTGTCAAGGACCTGCTTCTCCCCAAGGCTTTGGAGGAGAGTCTGAGCAGACTTGCGGTGTTTGGAAACGACTTTTAAGATCGCTTTAGGCTGACGGATCTGGGCGTTGTTGCCCTCGAAAACGGCTCGATATGCGAGGAAGACTCGCTGCTCGTTCTCCATTCTGACGAATGCGAGGCGAGAAAAAGTCAGACCTTTGGGGTGGTGATATGGTCTTTACGTTCTGGCAGAGCAGAAAACGTTGCTATTTCGCTAAGCTGCGTAAACCTCGATTGTGTTCACACATATCCAGCAACCACGCTGCTGGTGGGTTTCAATAGCCATTTTATTCGAATAGCAATTCTCTTTGGTTCTAAAGTCCTGTAAAGTATCAAGCATTGAATTACACGCGTTCATATCCCGAACGAGGTACTGCAACACCCGGATGGGGGTACCGCATCCTCGGATATCCAGTTCACTCGCTAAAGCGGCAACCATCGGGTGAGTTCCGATTGGGTTAGAGGCAGATTTCTGTCTTCTTTACTTGCCAAGACTAAGGTAAGTTCTTGAAGCTTGGGTAGGGTAGGGTAGATTGTCGGCGAAAGCGAGGTGCTCGACGAAGGATAAATAAAACATTCCTTCGTACGTATAGATTCAAGGAACACAATTAAAAGGATCAGCAAATTACAAGGTTGAGAAGGAGGTCACAGAGCTCATCGCGGCCAAGCGAAAGAGCCACTAGGTGGTGATCTGAAGGATTTCGATTTCACGCGAAGCCTCGCCTCGCCCAATGTCATCCGATCCCGTAATAACTATTGCTTGGACCTGATGACTGAGTTTCTCGTGTTCTGGAAGTTCTTTGAGATCTTCGAGACTCTTGCGAGAAGGGCTTGTCTGGGGTTTGGTGAAACAGGTATCGCTGAAGTAGTGGAAGGTCTTTCGGATTCAGATCCTTGCAGATGAGGCGTAAGGCGAAGAGATCTAAACGTTCGAATTGTTGGGATAACGACACCTCACTCTTAGGACACGTGGAAGAGTCACACCTAATCCCTATCAAAATGTCAAACATCGCGAAACAAAGGTCAAACAGGCCTCTAAGCTATGCTGGGACTGTAGCCTGAAGGATTATGCAACATCTTGTACTACTACCTAGAGTCCAAGCCAATAGATGATCAACAAGTTGGCTTCCCAAGTTGAAAGTTATCGTTGGGCCGGCGGAGATGCCCTTCGCTCAGGCGCAAGCGCAGCCGCACTGCCCCCTCGTCTCAAGCACACCGTTCCCTCTGTGTTTCTACCCATACAACATTCGGATGCTTTGCCTCAGTACCTCAGACGTACTGAGGCAACGGATGCTGCTTGATCCTCTTTTTATTAGTCATGGTCGTCGGGCATTGGGGTCGACTGAACTGACTTAGACAACCATCGGCCAAGGGAGTACCAGCTAGAAGTGTCTTGATCTCAACGCATTCTACCCGGAAGGATTCAAGAACCAACGGTGGCGGCATCTGTGTTTTGCGATGGAACTACTTCAACATCTTACAAAATCCGTTTCCATCGATGATGGTGGATGAGCCGCAAAAAGTTGATACCTGTACGAATTTTCGGGGCAGTACTCCATCCCATATTCTCAAAATCAACCTCTGATCTCTGTTGGTTCAGGGTCAAGAGGCTATCATAGCCTTGCGGTACGCATCAGATGCATTTGAAGCCTGGTTTGTCTCATCCTATGGTGTACTACTTTAGGCGAGCAACTACAATACTTACTACGAAATCCTCCATTGATTCTTCGAACGGATTGAATATTGCAGCCATAATGGTATTCTACTAGCTAGATCATTAAAATCCCTGACCCAAAAATAAATGGATATGCCCAATCTGTCTGCTCGTCGTAAGACTGGAAATACTATTGGCAGGCTTAACCATCGCTTTGGAGACCGCTGACTTCTAGAGTCTTTCGCACGGCTTTTACGAAAAACCCAGCTTCCTCCAAAGAGGCGGAGTGCTGCCTTGCTGTTATCTGTAAGCGAGCAGCGTTTCTGCCTTCGTTCGAAGATCATTCAGGGCATGCATCCTTCGCGATGATCTAATGCGATCCTCCCAGTTCAAACCATCTGATTGTTTGACGCCAAAATACTGTTTCAAGTATGACTTAACAGTAGATCTGTAGGGCCTTGTTTGCTACCACCAGCAATGTGCTTGCGCGGAGGCTCAAGGTTTATGTAAACTGGAATCACCAACATGAACTTCTCTGATTTGCACTCGATGTCAAGCTCAAACGTCTAGGAACGATGTTGTTGTCGGTGCCACTTGTCTGCTGCAATCCTTTGTTCCATCACTTAGATACCTTCCATCTCTACCTCAAGCATACATTACGACTGATATCGTAATGTCTAAGCTTTCCAACAGAACGTATAAGTATGAGGTCCTCCACCGTAGCCAATGTATTCCATCGCACAACTCTCTATCGCTGTCATCAGGAAGTTTTCTTTTCTCTCTTATTCAATCACCAATTTATATCTAATCTTGCATCTACCTATTACTCATCCGTCCGGCACGACTGATAGTCGTCGATAATGCGGTCTTTTCTAATCTTCATATTGCGGGCCTCGATGGCCAGCGCTTTCCAAACGCTAATACTCCCTAGAGGTTCCGATGGGGTCTTCGCTCCTCAGCCTGGTGGGGCCGGAACGACTGTTTCTGAGCAGCTCTATCCCTCTGCTCCACTGTCAGACACTGCGAGGGGGACTGGCGCTTCCTTGGCGGTGTCTGGAGGTGGAACTGCAGTTTCGTCTGGAATATCACCATCTCAATACAGTCTTAATGGAACTTACAATAATCCTATTCGGGTCTCACAAACTGGACCAAGCGCTAACGTACAAACTTCACCACCAGCAAAACAGCCAAACCCAACGTCGATAGGGTCATATAGTCTAGTAACTCAAGAACCTAAGCCAACGTCAGCCTTGTCGTACCATACAATTGCTTCGATACCCACCCCAACGCCGGTACAACTTAGGCCGACCGTGGCACCAGAAAGAAACCCTTCCGATCCTAAAAACATCGTACCTCAAGTGCAGATAAGCTTGGATTACGCCGAAACCGGCGATACTGGTATGCGGTCTTTACAACTGTTGGAAAAGCTAAATCACCGCATCAATGCTAACGCTTCCGTACAGATCCTAACAAGGCAACTCGAGCAGCAAGTGTGAACATAGCTTTCAATTTGCCTACCGTAGCTCTTGAACATGTCGACTCAGTCAGCAGCGTAACTTGTCCATCGAATGACAAACTGGTGGTTACTTTCACCAATCGCGATTTGTTTCACAAGGCTATCAACTCTTGGCCCCACAGCGACTTTAATCTCGTAAATAATGCCGATGGATGCGGCGATAAACCCAATCAGCGAACTGCCTTTCAGGTACTTAGCTTCAAAGTGGACGAGAAAGGCCTTACCATCGAAGCAACTGGTCAAATGTTGGCTTTGAACGACCCAAATCTTTTCGGGGATTTCACTGTGAGCTTCGGCCATCACGCTTCTGCTCAGGCAGCTCCCAGCCCAGCGACAACTCAGGCACCACATAAAAGCCATGGAATTAGAGGTTTTGCCGACATAGGTGCTTTCACCAGTAAAGTAGGCTCTGTAGGTGACGCCTTTACCAGTGCTGTGACCAGCATAGTTTCGACTGCCGCGAGCGAAGCAAGCAGTGCAACGTCCCATATCGCTAGCGACGTGAGCAGTGCAACATCTAAAGTCGCTTCTCAAGCGTCTTCTGTCGCAACTGACGTGAAAACGGCTGCTGCAGATCTTTCGTCCGAAGCCGTCAACGGGTTCTCTAGAGGTGGGACATGGACCACCAGCTTGAACGCTGGGCCACAACCTACTCAACTGAACCAGTCGCCATTTGGCCAAGCTGAAAAACTTGGGAGTTCCGATGGTATGACGATTTGGTGCGTTGAGTGCGGTGCCAAAGGTACCATCGAGCTGTCGGGAGAAATATCTGCGGGGATAGAATCAATTTCTGCCGGCTCTCTCAACTTCCAAGCCCTTGATTTCTCGATCCCGCTCACATTCGGTTTTGAAGCCAAGGACACGACAGTAAAGCACACACTTGGACCCTATTCGTTGTTCGAGATACCTCTAACTCCATTTGAGGTCGAACCTTTCTTCTCTGTCGGTCCCAAATTCACCTTTGCTGTCGATTTCGAGGTGGCTGTAGGCGCAACTGGGAATCTAAAAGCGGGGGTCAATATGCATTGGGGAAATGCCTCTGCTGCGATGGATCTTGTCAAAAACGACCCAAACACGCTTCAAATGGCCGGATGGAATCCAGATGTCGACAAAGTCTTTGAGTTCTCTGGAGGAGAAATGGCCATCAATGCTAGTCTGGGCGTTCCCATATCATTTGACATCGGACTCAGTCTCCTTCAGCACAATTTTGGCAAAAACGTGAGCATCACAGATACACCATCTGTGGAGCTGGATAGCATCTTCCATGTCTCAGGCAACACCCGCCGAGACCACGCTCGCGATCTGATAGTTCGCGATAATCAATGTCCCAATGGTGTGGACGAGACAATCGGTTTCCAGAACATTGTGGGCGTCAACGTTGTCGGTCTTTGGAAAACACAACTCGCATCGTTCTCCACGCCGCTTTATACCACATGCATTACAACTTCCACGCCCTCGCCTTCGGCTTCTTCGCCTTCATCCTCCTCATCTCCATCATCAGCGCCCACCACAACCACTACCCAAAGTCCCAACCAGTCAAATAACGCAGCAACGGTTTCTAAGTTCACGGCTATTGTAGCCAGTGCAGCGATTTTGAAACCGACAGGCGGCACAGCCAGCGCTGGCCGGCTTCCCAGCAACTTCAACTCCACGGCTTTAGGTTCAGGCTCACAGCCCTCGGGTGTACCGCCAACCAAAATTCCAACAGGAGCTTACACAGCCCCCTCAGGCCAGAGTGCGGGATCCCTCCCTGTAGCAACGCGCGTCTCTGCATCTACGGGGGTACAAGGAGCTGCTTGGCCTACAAACCAGGTCCTGCAACGACGTCATTTCAGCGGGCTGGAACACGTTGTCCGTGAGAACAAGGTGCGGGATATTGCTGAGAGGGGGATCTAAGACCACCTCTGCAATAATTGACTGGAATGTTTTTCCATAACCCGGAGAGGAACAAACGAATTACTAGAATGGTAGAGGTAGTATTCACGATTAGAATGAAATCGTTCCTTTCCGCCTTAGCAACCGCACCTATCTTCACCGCGGTAAAATAATACAAATCCATAATTTCCCACGAGCAAACCACTTCTCCACCACCACCAAAGAAAAAAAAAAACAATCCGCCGACTACCAGCATTAACCAAAAAAAAACCATCTCCTCTCAATCCATTCATGCTATCACACCGCTCCTTTTCCTTTCCCCCCTTCCGCTAGCGACAGAGTCGTTGGTCGAGTAACAGACCAGGGGGAAAAGGCGCTGCAGCAACGGAAAGAGAGAAAAAAAACGCTTCACCCCCAGAGCAGAACAATCGTCCCAACCTCCCTCCCTCTGTACCTCCTCTTCCACCAAACCACCACCACCAAACCACCACCACCACCAACACCCCCCAAATCTTCCCCTTCCATCTCACACCCTTCTTTCCTGCTTCCTTATCCGTAATCGAAAGCACTATTCGAAACACGGAAAACGGAGCACTGAAAGTTTTTTTGGGGGGGGAGGGGGGGGTAAACGCGCGCTAGGGTGGGTTTCAAGGCTTGGAGATTGATTTCCACAAGAGGAGGATACATACATACATAGGTGGGATGGGGCAAAACTGGGTGGCGGTCAAGAGTAATCAAAAATAAATATAACAAATGATAAATGATCGGGGGGAAAAAACGAGATTTCCACGTTCTGCGTCCATGCGGATTTGTTGTTTGAAGCTCGAACGCTGGGGCGGATTTATTTACATACTGTAGAATCCTCGCCAAAAGGATTGTGCAACAGCCCCGGAACGGGGATCTGGTTTTGTTCAGGGCAGAAAAGATATGCATATGAGGGTGATGTCTGCCTTTTCCAAGGTTATCGATACACGGTGTTGTAATACAAATACAGGGGAGGAAGTAGTATGTATGGAAATAAGCCATTACCAATGACACCCATATCGCCCGACTCCCAAACTCCACCACCCGTAGCCCCAGACGCCTTGCCGAAATACCAACTCAAAATTTTGTCCATTACCTCCCACATCCACACTACGTCTTCAAAAAATTCTTCCTGGAAATCCACACGCCATCCCTTCCCACCCCCATAAACCCCCCGCCACTCCCACTCCCATTCCTCACCGCCTCCGCACTCCCTCCCTCCCCGCAACCGCTACTACTCCCATCCTTCTTCCGCTTCCCCTTACTCTTCTCTACCCTCTCGCCTCCATTTAACATCGCCTCCGTCATCACCTTCCCACCTTTCTTCCTACTGCCGCCACCGCCGAAGACCTTTTTCCAGCCTCTCTTCTCCCCGCCTCCGAGTGTGGTTTTCGAGCGTTGCGGGAAGTCGGTAGAGATGGGGCTGAATTCGCTGCGTCCGTCAAAGGAGCCGGAAGCGTCGCGGTTGGTGGGGTGGCCGGGGTGGGAGATTTCGGAGCCGGGGTGGTGGCGGAAGGGGTCGTTGGCGTAGTTGGGGGAAAGGGAGCGGTTGGTGGTGTGGGACCTGTGAGTAGCAGCTGAGGACGCGTTGGCGTTGGCGTAGGGGGAAGAGGGTGGGGGGCTGGAGGCGAGAAAGTCGACGAGGGCGGTGGAGGAGGCGGGGGCGAGGTAGTGGGGGATTGAGTTAGTGTGTGTTTTGATGGGCTTTTGGTGATTTGTTGGTGGAGACGGGTGGGCGGTTGGCGGAGAATAGCGGGTGGGTTTTGCGGCGCTGAGAGAGGAGGAGCGGACGCGGGTTATAGGGGGCGGAGTCGCAGCTCCTGAAGCACTTTCGGAGGGGGTTGGCGAATTGGGAGATTTCGATGATGGCAGGGGATTGCTGGCCCCACGGGTAGCGGGTTGGTCCCCGCGGAGGTTGAGGGGAGCTGGGGCCGCCGATGATTGGGTCATGGAGCGGTGCAAGGAGTCTGTGGGTGGGGAGAATTGGTTGATAGGCCTTTCAAGTAGAGAGCTGGTCCGCTGAGGCAAAACGAAGACTTCTTTTTCATGCGCTGACATGCGGTTTGAGGAAGCAAGGGTGTCTTGACTGTGGTAGTGGCGCAGAGGGAGATCTCTGCCAGGAATCCTCGCCGGTGTGCCTGCAGCGGTTTTTGCGGCCGCAAACCTAGTATGTCGGGCTTCAAGTAGCAGAGGATGAGAGATGTTGACGCTACCTTCAGTGTCCTCTTCCACGACGGCTGGCGCCGGGGTTGGGGGCTTTTGTGGGGGCTCTGTTGAGTCTGTCCGCACGTGAGGTTTCCATCGAACCTCTCTTGTTGTTTCAGCACTCTGTGATCTCTGGTGCATACTCTTTCGTGTTCTCTCATCAATGACATCTGACGGGTCCTGTAAGGATGCTAGTAAAGGATGCATCGGCAAGAAAGAGATCGATCCATATGAGTTGTGCGAGGGTAGTGGTCCTCCTGTTGGAAAGCGCAGCTGTGGGCTGTTCTCTCGCGTAAGGGGTGAGCCTGGGCTTTGGGAATATGTCGACATGCTCATAGTCATTGCTTTTCTGGACGAGAGACGTCTGTGTAAAGGCGTGAAAGGCCGGCTCTGAGTAGGATTGGCTGAACGGTCTTGTGGTGACTCCCAGGTGGAAGAGCCTTGTATTGGGAGGTCATCTTTCGACGGGTTTTTTCCGTCGTGGTCCTTGAACAACGATAATCTGCGTGTAAGTGAACGGGTACGCTCGGTGAAGGAAATTCGACGCGAAAGCGACCTTGCTGGAATGAGTGGTTTATTGTCCGCCGCTTCTTCTGACCTGGCTGTTTCAGGGCTCCTAGTTCCGTCCAGCTCTGGGACTGGCTCTGGGTCTTGCTTCCGGGACAGGAGAGGCTCAGGACCGCGAACTCGTGCGACTACTGGTTCTGGACTTCGAGTTCGCGCGATTACTGGCTCGGGACTTCGATCGCGTACGGTTGATGGCTCTGAACTCTGAGCTCGTACATTCGGCTCTAGGCTTTGGGCTCGTATGGCCGGCTGGGGGCTTTTAACCCGCCTCACCTCTTCTTTCTTGTTTGAAGGCATGGCTCGTTCCAGGTAATGTAAGGGTGGTTCTCCTCGTCTTGGGTTGTTGGGAGACCCTGCTGGTCTTGTTCTTGTGTGCTGCTGAGGTGCCGCGGGGCGGACGTTCCTTTCCGGGGCGTATGGCAAAGGTTTGTTCGGAGATCTAGGCGGAGTAACCTGAGGGTTGGGGCTTGTAGGCTGGGAGCTTACAAAGTATCTACTCTGAATCGACCTTTGAGGGGCCTACTCATTCGTTAGCCAACGTCCAATGTGATATACATAGAGCACTTGACTTACAAGAGTCTTTCGACTTGCGGCGCCAGCCCTCCTTTGCATTTCTGCAACGATGGTCCCAAGTTGAACTAATGCCTTGCGCAGGGTATTCCCTTTAGACTGTAGGGTCAGAAATGCCCGTGTCCACCCCTCAGTATTCCCGATCATAGCTAGGTACACCGACTCGTGCTCTTCTGTTCGATCATCCCACTTCTTATCCACTCTCGTCAGGTACTTGGCCAGCTCTCTTGTGGCATCTAAACCTTTTTGTACATCCTTCAAGGCGTCATTCATGGCGGCTGCAGTCCGATCAATGATGTGCTCGATCTTCTCATTCCCTTCCACGATTGCGACTCGGAAATTCCGATCGTTCAGCATCTGGTCAAAGACATGACCGTGCTCGAGAGGCAACCGTAAATATCGTATACGTTCATTGATGTCGCCTTGACCAAGATCGAAATCTTCCGTTGTCCTTTCCAGGAAGCCGTCAACCTCGTCGACATGCGTCTGGAGGATTTTGATGACCTCTTCGTCTGATTTGGCGAGTTGCTGTTGTAACAGATGCATCCCAAACGAGATCTGAGCCACCAGTTTCCACAGCGGATGGAATTTCTCCCCAGGTTTCTGCTTCCACCGGCCTGCGACGGTTCGTTCATACTCGGCTTGCTCCAGCAGCATCTTCCGCCTGCTAACCGAGTCTGCCTTGGAAAAACGATCCTGAGGATCAGGCTCATCGGTCTCGTTCATTGTCTCCAACATTGACTCTTCGAAGGCACCCTGCATGGTGGGTACCGGATGTACGGGTGGCTTGTCCATTTCGCAATCTGCTTCGCTGTCCGCGTCCGACATTCTGCTGGAGGAGTGCCACTCGCTTTCTAAAGGACCAGATATGGCCATCTCGATGTATTCCCCTTCTTAGCTTCCGCGGCACGGTTTCTTTGTTTCAGATGCCGGCTGCAGTGCTGTTGAGACAATCCCGCTTTCGAGTCCACGGGATTGTGGGGTTGTAGAAAACAATTGCTTGGTTCTGGTTGTGGACCATCAAAAGTCAATCGAGCTTCGTTCCCTAGACGATAGTGGGGAGGAAATCAAGCGAGCAAGCGGACCAGTACAGAAGTCATCGCGTTTGTTTGAAGCTTGAGATGCGTCCGCAGATGCGACAGCGAAGCGTGTTCATACGAGTGCGCTGTCGGATCTTCTAGCCAATGGCGCACAACTTAAATGCATGATTGAACCGCAGGATAGAAATACAAGAAGGTAACGTTTAAGGTGAAGAAGCGAATGCAGGTACCGGAAGGTAAGGTATCTATTTACAGCCCCCAACTACAGGGCGCCATTTAATTGTTAGTTGGGGAGGTGAGGCACACACAGCCTGTCTGATTAGATCAAACAACCTTACGAACGGCACGGTCCAGGGTAGTAGAACGAAGATACAGGAAGCGAGCTAGACTACACTCCGGTACGTTAACGCCATCTTTCGGTGTTTCAAAGAACGTGATACTCGCTTGGATCCAGTCACGTGCCAGTATAGTGTCCACGGAATAATGAGATCTACCTACCTTACCTAAACCATTTTCGATCCAAAACTCCAACATGTGTACTCTACTGTGGACAACATTTAGGTGTCGGCCTTTGATACGGAACTCAGCCTTTAGCGCTCGAAAGGCCCTGGAGAGATGTCAGCTTGGAGCATCGGAATATGGCCTTTAACATGAACGATTTCTTTCCCTGTCCGTCCAAAGCGTTGTTGCGGGGTGCTTTCGTTGGAAAGCACTTGCGTGATGTGCCAGCGCCGGCTGCAATTCTTGATCGAGCCATCGTCAAGGACAATTGTGACCGAATGCTCAAAGCTTGTCAGTCTCTCGGAGTAGCCTTTCGGCCTCATGTCAAGACGCATAAGGTACTTCTCCGTGCGTTCCTCCCATTCAACGAGTTTTCCGGTGTTTTTCAATATCCATTTCGATCTTTCAACGAAAGTCCGACTTGTCCTATCAAGCATCAATATTTCATCCCCCCCCCCCCCTGTTTGACTGACGTATTGAACCTAAGACGGCCGAGATTACTCAATTACAAGTGGGCGAAAATACTCACGAGGTTAACATTATTGTCTCAACCGTCGCGGAAGCTGAAAATTTGAGTGATTACCTGTCTCAATGCAAGGGAAGAGGAGATACTGTGAATGTAAGGGTCTAGCATGCCGTCCTTGAAAGGTAGCCCCAAGTGTAAGTGATGGGTGGCTCATGAAAATGCTAGATACTCTACGGCATCCCTCTACCTCCATCACAGGTTGAGCGATTAGGTCAACTGGGAAAACGTTTGGGGAAAGGTAGTATCAGCGCTCTCATTGACAATATCTCCCAACTACAGTCACTTCGAGACCTCAAGGATATTTCAGGCTTTGACTGCGAACTTTATATCAAGATCGACACAGGATATGGCCGGGCTGGGCTAACCACAGATTCTCCCAATTTCAAGAAATTGGTGAAAAGTATCTTAAATGAAACCGAACCCTCCGGCTGTGGTAAATTGAGTGGATTTTACAGCCACGCTGGTCACAGCTATGGTGGTAATTCAGCAGCTGCCGCTATGTCGCTTTTAGTGCAGGAACTTGAAGGACTCAGAATTGCCGCTGACATAGCAACAAGCATGGGTCAAGTGAAGACAAGGGACACACGGTACATACTTTCCGTCGGTGCAACGCCTACTGCGACCTCAATCCAGAATTTACTCACCAAACGCGGGAAAGGGGATGGAAACATCATAGATGAACAACTGACGAAGCTTCAACATTGTATTGAAGATACAAAGCGCACGCATACGATCGAGATTCACGCAGGAGTCTATCCTATTCTAGATATGCAGCAGGTGTCAACATACGCTAGCCCTCCAATAAAGGTAAACAGTCACATGGAGACGCCAACGAAGCTGTCCACCGCTGACATAGCATTAACCATGCTCGCTGAGGTCGCAAGCGTTTATGAGGATCGAGAGAGCCCAGAAGCACTGATTGCGGCAGGTTCTCTGGCTTTAGGTCGCGAGCCTTGCAAGTCCTACAACGGCTGGGGTGTTGTCAGCGACTGGGGCATGGCTTTTCCGACCAGTACTGGGCGATCCGGTTGGCAGGTGGGACGTATAAGCCAGGAGCATGGTATTTTGACGAAAGACTCGAGTGCCGACCATGATCCAGATGTTGTATCAGTGACGCGTATTGCACGCACCGAAGACTTGCGTCCTGGACAGAAGATCAGAATATTCCCAAACCATGCATGTATAGCCGGTGCAGGCTTCGGATGGTATCTTGTAGTGGATTCGAGCCTGCCAGAGGATCGTCAGGACGAAGTTGTAGACGTGTGGGTGAGATGGCGTGGCTGGTAGGACATTGGGCGAGATTCTCGTGAAGTGGTACTGTGCCGTGTGTGCATAGAAGAGCATCGTTTTGCCTCCAAGACCTGGACGAAAGAACCATTGCTACAAGAGGCCTGAAACCATTGGAAAAACCGTGGTTGTCAATCTGCACAGTGAGTTCCAACGCTACTCGAAATGACTATCAGAGAAGGATATTTGGATGATGGGATACCTACTCGACTTTAATCAGGTAAGGTAGTGTCGTGGATTACAATATCCTATACTCTGCCCATACGCCATACTCGTAGCACGTCGAGGTATCAATCCAGCGGACTCAATCATATGGAGAAGCCGATTAGTAGAGATATTGGATTGGTAACGTGAACTGATGGAAGGGAATGTCCATGTCGAAGACTACCTTAAGGCGGTAGTGATGGATTAAGAACATGATGTGCTCCTATTGGCGCATTTGGCGAGAGATAAGAAGGTGGGCCGAGCCATTTCCGACGACGACTCGCCGACTCCCTTATCATCCACCACACCCTACCAGATGGATAGAGAGTACCGGCAGGATGAAGGCTCCTCCACATCATAAAAGAGCCGGATGGGTGGAGGACCTCCATCGTCGTCAAATGATCTACCGTACTACAGGTTCATCGCGAACACGGGGGCGGTACCTTACACCGGTAATGCGGGTCGCTTCCAGGATGAACAATGCGCAAGAAAAGAATGTTTGCCATCAATTATTGTCCGCGGGACATCGGAGATCGAAAAGTCGAAGGTGAGATTGGAAATTGGGGCAGGGCTGACGTGAAACTGTCGACTGGGTTGCTGATAACAGATACAGGCTTGATATCCGTTTTGGGACGACGCTTCAGATAAGGCCCCGACATGCAACGAATCTTGGCGCGAATCTCAACCCAATGGGCTGGAAACGAGGAATTGTGCTGATAAGGCCCGAAGCACCGTACTGTCATTGGCCGTATACGGAAGTATCCGCCATGGTCTTGCTTGGACTGCGGTCTCGAGGCTTTTGCATGTCGTGTGGATGCCACACGACACACCCAACACAACACAACACAACACAACCCACACTCCAAAAGACGAGACCTTCAGGTTGCACATATGCAGGTCAGGAGCTTCTCCGCGCATACCGTCATCATTATACATGTTTGCCATCTGTTGCAGGTCGAGGCCCTTGGTCGAAGCTGAAAGGCTCACATCTCCAATATACTTCTCCGTTTCGGGCATCAGGGTAGCGAGATCGGTCTTGGCGGTCTGTGGGGACCCTTGTCGGATCCAGCGACTACATACCTTATTTGTCCGCTCTCGATAGAAAGCCTATCTTGGCGTGTAAAGACCAAAGATCGACCCAAGGAATCGTCCGCGGATAAACTTGCTTTGCATCTTGAAGTCTGTGGTGGCATCTGAAGGATCGTTCGGAGAAGCAAGCAATTCACGGCTTCGTGGCCCTGCTGTTCAACATATATTATCTGTATAAGTGGTATAAGGACATCCTCTTGTCCAACAAATTTCTCCTTCTCAGTCGCCGGAATCTACGCTCCTTCCGTTGTTGGAGAATACTCGATACGGTCATCAAAGATCGTTATCCAAGCTCATAGCTGAACCACTATGTATGATATAACAACGTTATGGAAGGCCCCTGAGGTCAATCCTGTCAACCGCAAAGCGAGGTCAATCCCTGGCTTCAACCCATTCAACGTCTATGGACGTGTATTCACATTTTCTTGGTTTGGATTCTTCGTTGCGTTTTGGTCTTGGTATGCGTTTCCACCATTGGTAAGTCTCTTATTACTGCCTCTACGCGAGACCCGAGTCCCTGTCTGACCCAGTCGACAGTTGAGCATTACAATCGCCAAGGATTTGAAACTCCGCCAGAACGACATTGCCAACTCCAACATCATCTCCCTCGTCGCTACACTTCTTGTTCGACTTGTAGCTGGGCCAGCATGCGATCGCTTTGGACCTCGATATACCTTTGCTGGATGTCTCCTTGTGGGCGCGATTCCGACAGCTCTCGCTGGTACAGTCCACAATGCCAAGGAATTAATGGCTCTCCGTTTCTTCGTGGGTATTCTTGGCGGTAGCTTCGTGCCATGCCAAGTCTGGTCGACAGGATTCTTTGATAAAAACATCGTGGGGACAGCCAATTCTTTTACCGGGGGCTTTGGCAATGCCGGAGGTGGTATTACCTACTTCCTGATGCCTGCCATATTCGATTCCCTCGTACAGAATCAACATCTAAAACCCCATGTCGCATGGCGCGTTGCATTCATCGTGCCCTTCATCATCATCACGTTCATGGCTATCGGTATGCTCATCTGCTGCCCCGACACTCCGACCGGCAAGTGGAGCGAGCGCCATCTGGCTGCTCAGCAGAATCTTCAGTCCCATGGCATTACCGGAGACGTCGTTGACATCCCAGGCGAGTTCACCGATAAGAAAAGTCATTCGCCAGGTTCTGAAAGCCCGTCGCATGAAAGCATCCAAGGCAAGATGGTGTTTGATGCTGCTGGTAAGACCCCCGGCAAATTTGACCACGAAGCACAAATCGGCGAGCAGGCAATGCTCGAGACTGCTCGCGGCGAAATCGTCGTGAAACCATCCTTTAAAGAAGCATTGCCAGCCGTTCTCTCCTTGCAGACCCTAGTCACGGCTGGCTGCTACTTCTGCTCATTCGGCGCGGAACTAGCCATCAACTCCATCCTCGGCGCCTACTACATCAAGAATTTCCCCAAGCTCGGCCAGACCGGCACTGGCAACTGGGCCGCCATGTTCGGGCTGCTCAACATCGCGTTCAGACCTATGGGCGGCATCATCTCCGACTTCATCTATAGAAAAAGTAACGTGTGGGGCAAGAAATACCTCATCCACTTCTTCGCCATCATCACCGGCGCATTCCTCATCGCCATTGGCCTTACCGACTCCCACAAGAAGAGCACCATGTTTGGCCTGATTGCCGGCATGGCGTTCTTCCTCGAAGCCGGCAACGGCGCCAACTACTCCCTCGTCCCCCACGTGCACCCACACGCCAACGGTAAGCCCACTCCCTCTTTTTTTTCTTTCTCATTCCTCACCCTTGGACAAGAACACCCAACTAACACCCCACCGAGGCATCATCTCCGGCTGCACCGGTGCCGCGGGAAACCTCGGCGGTATTGTCTTCGCCATCATCTTCCGCTACAACGGCAAGAACTACGGCAAGGTGTTTTGGATCATTGGTGTCATTACCATCGCGATCAACCTGGGGCTCAGCTGGATCCGGCCCATCCCGAAGGGGCAGATTGGGGGCCATTAGGATGGGAGTGCTTGGGCAGGTGTTGGCGTAGGATCATGTGTTTAAAGGTGTGCGGTGGTACAAAAATTTCAGCTGCAATTCTCGTCAATACACTACCATTCTATGCTCAATAGTCGTGATGTGATGTGATGGTGCCGGTGCCGGACTATTGTCGCTCCCCCACCACAGCAATCTTTCTACAGTACAGTTCCCCCCCACCCCCCCTTCGGGCGGAGAACACCACACCCAGGGATAAGAAGAAAGCCAAGCAAAAAGGGTTTCGATGGCGTAGAATTCGCGTGCTTTGCGAAAATGAAAGCTTTGCATGTCTTCTTGAAAGCCTCCCTCCCGGGCGCCTATATGTATTTTTAAGTTTTGCATCCTAGGCTCTTTCTCTCTCTCTCATATCCGTGGGGGGTTGGGGTTGGGGGGGGAAGAGAGAATGGGGAGTGAGTGAGTGAGTCTTATCGTTTTGTTTTGTTTTGTTTTTTTGTTTGGGGAATTGGGGATATTTTAGTTGCAAATAAATCCCACCCCACCCCCCCACCCCCAACCCTTCCTACAATACAATAATACAGCAATACTACAATACAGCAATACACCATGCAATTTCCCCTCCCTCCCTCCCACACACACACACATACATACATACATACTCAAAACATCGCCCCCGCCCCCGCCCCCGCCCCCCTAACAATCAACCAATCCAAAAACGACACTTTTTGCCCCTGATGT
>JAABUT010000119.1_pt1 | contig 143270 bp, 131 predicted proteins | sample 5559281 | NCBI WGS metagenome assembly JAABUT01 (sample SAMN10711880, study PRJNA513359) | rock metagenome | isolation source: Antarctica rocks | place: Antarctica: Victoria Land, Ricker Hills nord | collected 2016-01-04 | reverse complement strand
ATCAGCCCCACCCACCTCGCCCACGGGATCGTGACATCCATCGTGGCCAGGAACTGCTCCCGGCGAGAGACCCTCCGACGGTTCCCGTACTCGATGTCGGTGAAGTTCGACTGCTTGCTAGGCATGGACTCATCATTTCGCGGCATCCGCCGACGGGCCATGCGCCGCCCCGGACTACCGAGAAAATCAGCGCATCCCTAGGTGTCACTGGTCGCTTCGGGTCAGGCCGCCCCGTCACGGGGCAGCACCACGTCGAACCGACATCCGCCGGGCACGTTCTCCACCGCGATCGACCCCGCGTGGGCCTCGATGACGCCCTTGGCGATGGCCAGTCCGAGGCCGGCCCCGGCGTCGGTGGCGTCACGTTCGGGCGTAGCCCGCCACCCCACGTCGAAGACCCGTTCCAGGTCGCGGGCGGGGATCCCGCCACACCCGTCGGTGACAGCGACGTCGATCCGGCCGTCGTCGGCGCGGGCGGCCGACACGACGACGGTGCCACCGGGAGGGGTATGGCGGACCGCGTTGCCGACGAGGTTGGTCAGCGCACGGGCCAGCTCGTCACCGTTGCCACGGACCGCAAGCCGGTCCTCCCCGCCGCGTGAATCGAGCCGGAGGACGACATCCCGGCGACGCGCGTGGGCGGCGAGCTCCCCGGTGACGTCGTTGGTCAGCTCGACGAGGCTCACCATGGCCCGGGCCAGCGGTCGGCTGGCCGGCGCGGAGTGCAGGCGGGAGAGCTCGAACAGGTCGCCCACCAGCCCGGTCATCCGGTCCACGGTCTGCCGCATCTGTCGCAGCGCCTCGGGCCGGTCCTCGACCACCCCGTCCTCGAGCCCCTCGGACAGTGCCCGCAGCCCAGCGAGCGGGGTCCGCAGGTCGTGCGACAGGAAGGCGACGAGCTCGCGGCGGCTGTCCTCGAGGGCGCTCGCCCGCTGCTGCGCACTCGCCAGCCGGTCGCGGGTGGCTTCCAGCTCGTCGGCGAGGGACGCCATCTCACCGGGCTGCGCGTCGCGGGGGACAGCGCGCTCGCGGTCGGCTCCGGCCCGTGCCTCGGCGTCCGAGCCGAGATCGCGCAACGCGCTGGTGAGGTGCCGCGACCCCTGCGCGATCCGGCGACCCAGCCAGAACGACAGCACCACGCCGATCAGCGACGCGCAGGCCAGAGCCACCGAGACCGCGGTGGAGTCGTGCCCGGAGATGAACATCAGCTGGACGTTGAGGACGACCGACGCCGTCACGGCCAGCAGCGGCACGAGTGCGGCGACGACGATGGACCACCCGAGTGACCGCGCACGCACCAGGCGCAGGGCCACCGCCCCCAGGATCGCGATGCCGAGGCATACCCCGGCCGTGATGGCGACGATGGTCAGCATGGCGCTCACGAGGCGCTCCCTCGGTTCCGTCGGCCGACCACGGGAGCGAGCGTAACCGGGCGCGGCGGACAGCTCCTGGCGACCCACTCCAAGGCCGCCCGGCGCGTAAGGATTCTGTCATCGGTGGTCCGCGGGTGACGCCGGTCGGCTTCGACGAGCGGCGGGTACGGTCGGGCGATGGGCGGCGACCGGGCGACGACGGCGCTGGCCCCGCTGGTCGGTCGGGTGGTTCCCGTCTCGCACCGCATTCTCGGGGCCGTGGCCGTGGTGCCCATGGTGGCCTACCTCGTCGTCGCCGTGCGCCGGATCGGCTACCCCTACGAGCTGACGTACTTCGAGGGCGGCACCGTCGAGGTGATGGCGAGAGTCGTTGCGGGACAAGCGTTGTATGCCGCACCGACGGACGAGTGGGCGCCGTGGCCCTACCCGCCGCTGTACTTCTGGCTCAGTGCCGCGCTGGCTCACCTGACGGGGGTCAGCCTCCTGCCCATGCGACTGGTCTCGGTGGCCGCGAGCGTCGGCGCGTTCGCCTTCGTGGCGCTGATCGTGCGCCGTTACGGGGGCAGCACCGTCGCGGGGCTCGTCGCCGCCGGACTGTTCGCCGCCACCTACTGGGTCTCAGGCGCCTGGTTCGACACGGCCAGGGTCGACTCGCTGCTCGTGGCCCTTTTGCTCGCAGCGGTCTACGTGGGTATGCGCGCGTCGACCTGGCGAGGCGGGATCGCCCTGGGCGCGGTGCTGTTTGCGGGTTTCCTCACGAAGCAGAACACCCTGATCGTCGCGGCGCCCCTCCTGCTCTGGCTGATCTGGCGGCGCCGCCCGGTCGGCCTGTCCGCCACCCTGACCCTGGGAGCGACGGTCATCGGTTCGACCGTCGTGGGCGACCTCGTGACCGGCGGGTGGTACTCGCGCTACGTCGTCCGGCAGCTGCTCAGCCAGGCCTGGGCGCTGTCGTGGGTCTACAACTTCTGGGTCAGGGACATCCTGGCGCCGTTCGCGGTGTGCGGCGTGGTCGTGGCTGTGGGTCTCGTCGTGTTGTCGCGACAGGGCCGGCGTCCGCCGCGCCGTCTTCCCGGAGACGACACGGCATACCTGCTCTCGGCCGCCCTCGGTCTGCTCGCCACGGCGTGGGCGGCCCGACTGCACGAGGGTGGCTACGCCAACGTCTCCATCCCCGCGCAGGCGGCGGTCGCCGTCGCCCTGGGCTGCCTGCTGGCGCGGGTGCTGCGCTCGAGGTGGGGCACGACCGGTGTGGTCGCCGCCCTGACGATGGCCTTCGCCGTGCAGGTGGGCGTCATGACGACCTGGCAGCCGGACGTGCTCCCGTCCGTCGCCGACCACGCGGCGGGCGACCGCTTCGTCGCGTCGCTGACCCGGCTGCCGGGGCGGGTCGTCGTGCCGACCCACCCGTACTACCTCCGGCTGGCCGGGCTTCCGCCGAACGCGTCGGCCATCGCGATCTACGACATCTACCGCAGCCGTGGTGGGCAGGAGCTCCTCGGCTCGGCGCTGCCGTGGGACCTCGACGGGGTGTCGGCGGTCATCCTCGACAACGCCTCGGACGTCGGGATGTTCGGGGACGCGTTGACGAGCCGGTTCACGCTGGTGACGTCGACCTTCGTGCCCGACCGTGTGTTCGAGCCGCTCAGCGACCTGCCCGCCCACCCCGCCCTGCTGTACGTGCGCACGACCGAGCTGTCGCGACTGCCGTCACCCGTCGGCGGCTGAGGTCACGCCTCGGCGGCCACCGGTGCGTCGAACCGGTAACCGGCGCCCCGGGCCGTGACGACGAGCCTCGGGTCCGACGGGTCGACCTCGACCTTCTCGCGCAGCCGCCGCACGTGGACGGTCACGGTCGAGGTGTCGCCGAAGTCCCATCCCCAGACCCGCCGCATCAGTTGTTCCTTGGTGAACGCCTCACCCGGGTGCGACATGAGGTAGCCGAGCAGGTCGAACTCCCTTGGCGTCAAGCCGATCTCATCGGAGTCGACGTTGACCCGACGGGCGCCGAGGTCGATGCTCAGCCGGCCCGCACGCAGTCGGCGGGGCACCAGGGGCTGGGCGCCCAGCCGTTCCGCGCGGCGGAGCAGCGACTGCACGCGGCCGACGACCTCCCGGGGGCTGAACGGCTTGACCACGTAGTCGTCCGCCCCGAGGTCGAGTCCGAGGAGACGGTCGTCCTCGTCGCCGAGCGCGCTCAGGATGATCACCGCCGCCGTGTCGTCGTCGGCGCGACGGCGCCGCAGCACGTCGAGGCCCGACATCCCGGGGAGCATGATGTCGAGGATGACGACGTCGGGCCGCCGCCGGGCCCACTCGGCCAACGCGGTCGGGCCGTCGGCCGCCACCGCCGCGTCGAACCCCGCCTTGCTGAGGTAGGCGAGCAGCACCCCGGACACGGTGGCGTCGTCCTCGGCGACGAGCACGCTGGCGACCACCTCGCGACTCTAGTGCGGGGGCCCGGCCTGGTCGCGCCCGGTGAGCGCGTAGCCCGGCGTAAGGCGTTCGTGAGGCGTTCCAGTGAGCGGAGTGGCGGCTGCGTGCATACGGTGCGACGGTGGCGTATCGGGACGGGGCTGGCGGCCGGCATGCCGTCGATGTGGTGTTGCCCTGTCTCGACGAGGCGCAGGCGCTGCCGTGGGTCCTCGGACGGTTGCCCGACTGGGCGCGCGCCATCGTGGTGGACAACGGCTCGGCGGACGGGTCGCCCCAGCTCGCGGCCTCCTTGGGCGCGCAGGTGGTCTCGGAGTGGCGGCGAGGCTACGGAGCGGCGTGCCACGCCGGGCTGGAGGCGGCGACCGCACCCTGGGTCGCCTTCATGGACTGCGACGCCAGCCTCGACCCGGCGCATCTCGAACGGCTCCGCGAGGCGACGGACCAGTCGGGGCTGCCGTCCCTGGTCGTCGGCCGACGCATACCCCAGAGCGCGTCCAGCTGGCCATGGCACCTGCGGTTCGCCAACCGGGAGGTCGCCCGCCGGGTCAACCGGCGAACCGGACTGAGACTGGCCGATATCGGCCCGATGCGGCTCGCGCCCCGCGAACCCCTGCTGGCGCTCGGGCTGGAGGACCGCCGGTCCGGTTACCCGGTCGAGACCGTCGTCCGCGCGGCCGAGTCCGGCTGGCGGGTGGTGTCGGTCGACGTGCCCTACGCCGACCGCGCCGGTCGTTCCAAGGTCACGGGCACTCCCATGGGGGTCATCCGAACGGTGCGCGACATGAGCGCGGTGCTGACCCGGTGATCCCCGACACCGTCATCGTGCTCGCCAAGTCGCCCCGGCCCGGTCGGGTGAAGACCCGGCTGCAGCCCACGTTCAGCGGCGCCGAGGCGGCCGCGCTGGCGGCGGCCGCGATCCGCGACACGCTCGACACGGTGGCGCGGCTCGGTCCCCGACGCCTCGTCGTCGCCTGGGACGGTCCCTCGGTCGGCTGGCTTCCGCCGCATGCCGTCGTGCTGCCGCAGCGGGGGACGGGCCTCGACGAGCGGCTCGAGCACGTCTTCGCCGACGTCTTCGCCCTGGATCCCGCACCGGGCGGAGTCGACATCGGTCCGGGTCGACCGACGCTGCTCGTCGGGATGGACACGCCCCAGCTCGCGCCTCGTGACCTTGACGTCGACTGGGCGGGTCACGACGCGGTGCTGGGCCCCTCGGAGGACGGCGGCTACTGGGCGATCGGGTTCCGCCGCTATGTCGCCGGCGCGATCCGCGGCGTGCCGATGTCGACGTCCGCCACCGGAAACGTGCAGTACGCGCGCCTCAAGACCCTCGGGCTCGACGTGCTGGAGCTGCCCGCGCTGCTCGACGTGGACGAGCCCGCCGACGCCGCACGGGTCGCGGCCGGCTGGCCCGGCAGCCGGTTCGGCCGGCTGCATCGTCGGCTCGTGGAGTCGCCCTGCTCGCCGACCATCCTCTTCGACGCGGCCCTGGCCGGCGCTGCCGTGGAGATCCGGGTCGGAGAGCACGGCGAGGGGACCGTGCTGTCCATCGACGGCGCGACTCCAGCGGAGTCCGGTCTCGGAGCCCTCATCCGTCCAGGCCACCTCGACGCCTCGGCCTGGCAGCGGATGAGTGAGGCCGACGAGGTCGTGGTGTCCCGCTGCGAGGGCCCGGTGCTCGACGTGGGGTGCGGCCCAGGACGGTTCGTCGAGGCCCTGGCCAGCAGGGGCGTCCCCGTGCTCGGAGTCGACCTGTCTCGTGCCGCCGTCGACCAGACGCGTCTGCGCGGCGCCTCGGCCCTCGTCCGTGACGTCAACGACCGGCTCCCGGGGGAGGGCCGGTGGGGCACCGTCCTGCTGGCCGACGGCAACATCGGGATCGGCGGTGACCCCCTCGCCCTGCTTCGACGCTGTCGCGACCTGCTCCGCCCCGGGGCGGTGGCGCTGGTCGAGACGAGCGTCGACCCTCATGAGGACCGGCGCACCACGGTCACCCTGCACGGACCGTCGGGCCGCCGTTCGCACGCGGTCCCGTGGGCCGTCGTTGGTGCCCAGGCCGTGGTGGAGCTGGCGGCGCGGGCCGGGTTCGTCGCGGTGGAGGACTGGCGGGTGTCGGGCCGGTCGTTCGTCATGCTCCGGCACGCGGGCTGAACCTCCCCGCTGGGGGGCTGTGGACAACGCGGACCCGCCCCGGCCGCGACTGGCGAAGATGGCCGGATGAGCCTCGTGATGCCGGCCAGCCTGCGCTCTGCCGGTGCCCCCACCGTGCCGGGGTATGCCCTGGGCGAGTTCCTGGGTCGCGGGTCCTCGGCGGTGGTGTGGGCAGGGACGAGCGACGCCTCAGGGGAGCGGGTCGCCGTCAAGGTGTTCGCGGGAGACCGACCTCCGACACTGCGGGGGCAGGTCCTGGCTGCGGCTCAGCGCGAGCTGAGCCTGTCCCGGCGTCTCGACACCGATCACGTGGTCCGGGCCCGCGAAGGCCTCGAGCTCGACGACGGCCGGATCGCGCTGGTCCTCGACCTGGCGGACGCCGGCAGCCTGCGCGATGTCGTGACCATCCGCGGAGGTCTGCCGCTGGGGGAGGTCGTGACGGCGGTGACCCCGCTCGCGACCGCCTTGGCCGAGCTGGCCGAGGCGGGGGTCGTGCACGGAGACGTCGCCCCCGCCAACGTCCTGTTCACGACCGAGGGCCGACCCGTCCTGGCCGACCTCTCGGGGGCCTGGCTCGTCGATGACGGGTGGCCGAAGACCATCGTGGGCACGACCGGCTTCATCGCGCCCGAGGTGATTGCGGGCCGGCCGCCGACCCCGGCCAGCGACGTCTGGTCCCTGGGCGCCCTGGTCTGGTATGCCCGGACAGGCGGCGGCACGCCACCCGGCTGGGTCGGGGACCTGCACTGGGGGCACCCGTCGGTCGAGACGTCCCCCGGTGGCGGGTCGGTCGAGGACGTCTCGTCCGCGGTCGGACCCGAGCTGCGTCCCCTCCTGCTGAGGATGCTCGCCGGCGATCCCTCCGCGCGGCCCAGCGCAGCCGAGGCGGCCCTCGCGACCTACCGGGTCGCGGTGCCTGAGCCCGTCATGCTGGTCGGCCGCCACCCCGACCCGGCAGCCGCGGTCACCAACCGGATCCGTCGGGAGGCAGCCGAGACCCGGTCCCGGACCCAGCTCCGGACGCTCGAACGGGCGGAGCGACACCAAGCCCAGCGGGCCCACCGGGCCGGCCGGCGCGCCTGGTTGAGCGGCCGCCGGGGCACCAGGTGGCTCGGTGGGGTCCGACGAGACGAGGTGCGCGTACCAGCAGCGGCGGGCGGGCGGATGCGGTCGCCCTGGGGCCGGGTGGCGGCCGTGCTGATTGCCGGCGTGGTCCTGGCCGTGGGGATGCTCGGGCTGTTGGCGATCGGCGGAGGCGCCCGGGAGACGCCGATCGAGCGAATCGCCTCGGCCGTGACCCCCGAGACCGGACCACCCGACGGGACATCGGCACCCCCCGTGATGCGCACGGTGGAGACGTCCGGGGCCACGACGTCCGCTCCCACGACGTCCGCTCCCACGACGTCCGCGAGCGACGCGACGGGGGCTCAGCGGGCGTCGGCCTCGGCGGCGTTCGCCTCGATGCGTCACGACCCGACCCTGGTCCTCCAGCGCCTTGCCGACCATCGGGCCACCGCGCTGGGGGCGGCCGACGTGGTCGCCCTCGTCGGGGTCGAGCCGGAGGGCACGGCGGCATACGCGGCGGACGCGGTCACCGTGGCCCGGCTCCGAGACCAGCGTCAGCGGTACCGCGACCTCACCTTCACCGTGCGCGCCGCGCAGGTGGTGAGTGTGGACACCGACGTGGCCATCCTCCGTGCGACCGTCGACCGGTCCGCCTGCACGGTCGAGGGGGAGGACGGCTCGACCCAGCCGTTGGCCGCCGCCCCGGGGCAGTCGCTGCGCTACACGGTGCGGCTGACCGACGGGGGGTGGCGACTGACCGATGTCGGCAGCGGGTGAGCGGCAACGCCTGGCCGGCGTCGGCGGCGTCGGCGGCGTCGGCGGCATCGGCGGCCGGAGCGGTGCCCGGCTACACCAGGGTGGCGACGGCGGCGGGCAGGGTGGCGTGCACCCAGTCGAACCCGCTCTCCCGCAACCGGGTCGGCACGACCCGTTGGCTAGCGGTGATGCTGCTGGAGAACCCGCCGAGGATGGCCCGCAGCGCGAACGCCGGGGCGGGGACGACGCTCGGCCGCCCGAGCTGGCGGGCCAGCTCGGCGGCGACCTGCGTCTGCGGCAGCGGTTCTGGGCCGACGAGGTTGACCGGGCCGACGACCTCCCGGCGGTCGACGAGATGCATCAACGCGCGGACCTCGTCATCCAGCGTGATCCACGGCCAGAACTGTCGACCCGACCCGATCGGACCGGCCATCCCCAGCTTGGCCAGCTGGATCAGCGGTTTGAAACCGCCTCCGGTGCGCGACATGACCAGACCGGTGCGGACCATGGCCACGGGGGCGCCGGCGTCGGCGGCCGGCTGGGTCGACGCCTCCCAGGCCTGCGTCACGTCGGCGAGGAAGTCGTCCCCGGGCGGGCTCGTCTCGGTGAGCACCTCCTCGCCCCGGTCACCGTAGTAGCCGACGGCGGACCCGCTCACGAGCCTGATCCGGCCGCCATGGGCCGCCACCGCCGTGGCGACCGCCGCCGTCCCGTCGCTCCGGGAGGCGACGATCTCCTGCTTGTACGCCGGTGTCCAGCGGTGGTCGGCGACCCCGGCCCCGGCCAGGTGGACGACCGCGTCGACGCCGTCGAACCCGTCGGGGTCGAGTCGGCGCCGACTCGGGTCCCAGGAGATCTCCGAACCCGTGCGGGCCTCGCGGCGCACGAGGTGGCGCACGTCGTCGCCTCGTGCCACCAAGGCGGTCGAGAGGGCGCTGCCGATGAGTCCCGAGGCGCCCGTGATAGCCACCCGCATGCCGGTCACGAGAGGCCCAGGGACGCCTCGAACCGTCCTTCCTCCAACCGAGCCTTCATCGCCGCGAGGAAGCGGGCCGCGTCGGCCCCGTCGACGATGCGGTGGTCGTAGGACAGGGCGAGATACATCATGGAGCGGATCGCGATCACCTCGCCGCCGTCGACGTCGGTCACGACGACCGGCCGTTTGACCAGGGCTCCGGTGCCGAGGATGGCCACCTGGGGCTGGTTGATGATCGGCGTGTCGAACAGGGCGCCCCGGCTACCCGTGTTGGTGATGGTGAAGGTGCCTCCGGCCAGGTCGTCCGGCGTGATCTTGTTGTTGCGGGTGCGGTCGGCGAGCTCGGCGATGGCCCGGGCCAGCCCCGCGATGTTGAGGTCGCCTGCGTTCTTGACGACGGGCACGATGAGGCCCTTCTCGGTGTCCACCGCGATCGAGAGGTTCTCCTGGCCGTGGTAGACGATCTGGTCGCCCTCGACGCTCGCGTTGACGTTGGGATGGGACTTCAGCGCTTCGACGGCCGCCAGGGCGAGGAACGGCAGGTAGCTGAGCTTGGTGCCCTCGCGCTGCTCGAACTCCGACTTGGCCCGCGCCCGGAGCCGGGCCACCTTGGTCAGGTCGACCTCGACCACCGTGGTCAGCTGCGCCGACACCTGGAGCGACTCGACCATGCGCTGGGCGATGACCTTGCGCAGCCGCGACATCTTCTCCGTCGTGCCCCGCTTGGGCGACGTCGGAACCGCCGCCGGTGCGGGCCCGGACGACGCCGCGGGAGCGGCAGCAGCCGGCGCCTCGGGTTCGGCCACCGCGGCCGGGGCCTTGGCCGCCTCGGCCGCGTCGAGGACGTCCTGCTTGCGGATCCGTCCGCCGATGCCGGTCCCGGTGAGGCGGCCGAGGTCGACGTCGTGCTGGGCGGCCAGCTTGCGGACCAACGGCGTCACGTATGCCGTGGCATCCGACCCGCTGCCACCGTTGCTCTCAGAGGCGGTGCTGCCCTGCGTGGCCGTCGCACTGCTGGGGGCCGTCGCCGTCGCCGGCGCGGCATCACCGGCCGCGTCGGTGGCCTGCTCGGCCTGCGCCTGCTGAGGTGCCTCCTGCTTCGGTGCCGCCTGCTTCGGCGTCTCCTGCTTCGGCGTCTCCTGCTTCGGAGCCTCCTGCTTCGGAGCCTCCTGCTTCGGAGCCTCCTGCTTCGGAGCCTCCTGCTTCGGAGCCTCCTGCTGGGAGGACTGCGACTGCTCCTGCGCGTCGGTGTCGCCGCTCGTGTCGCCCGCCTCGCCGCCCCCGCCGGCCTCGCCGCCGATGACGGCCAGGTCGCCGCCCACGGGCACGGTGTCGTCCTCCTGGACCAGGATCTTGGTCAGGACACCCGCGACGAGGGACGGGATCTCGGTGTCGACCTTGTCGGTCGAGACCTCGAGCAGGGGCTCGTCGACCGCGACGGTGTCGCCCTCGGCCTTGAGCCAGCGGGTGACGGTGCCCTCGGTGACCGACTCGCCGAGCGCCGGCATGGTGACCGTCTCGCCAGCGGAGCCACCGGAGCCACCGGAGCCACCGGAGCCACCGGACCCGCCGGACCCGCCGGACCCGCCGGAGCCACCGGACCCGCCTGACCCGCCTGAGGACGGGGCTGCGTCCTCCGAGGTCGATGTGGAGCCGCTCTCCGCCTCAGGCTCGGACGTCTGCTCCTCCATGGGCTGCTCGGTCGACGGGAGCTCCGGCTCCGGAGCGTCCGGCTCACGCGCCGACGGGTCCTGCTCCTGGTCATCGGAACCCCCGGCGGCGTCGTCGGCGGACGAGCTGCCACCCTCCGGGGCCGCACCCTCGCCGATCACGGCGAGGTCGGCGCCCACCGGCACGGTGTCGTCCTCCTGAGCGAGGATCTCCTGAAGGGTGCCCGCCACCGGCGAGGGGATCTCGGTGTCGACCTTGTCGGTCGAGACCTCGAGGAGCGGCTCGTCGACCTCGACGGCGTCACCGACGTTCTTCAGCCAGCGAGTGACCGTCCCCTCGGTGACGGACTCGCCCAGGGCCGGCATGGTCACGCGTTCGGACATGAGCTCTTGTCTCCTCGTTGTCTGCTGGTGGCTGTGCCCATCTTGGCGCAGCAGCGTCCTCGGTGTGCTGTTCGGGTCGTGCGAGCGGCGTGGTGTGGGACTCAGGAATGAGTGTGGAGGGGCTTGCCGGCCAGGGCGAGGTGGGCCTCGCCCAACGCCTCGTTCTGGGTGGGATGCGCATGCACGAGTGACGCCACGTCACCGGGGAAGGCGTCCCAGTTGACGATGAGCTGGGCCTCGCCCGCCTGTTCGCCCATCCGGGCGCCGATCATGTGCACCCCGACGACCGGGCCGTCCTTCGCGCGGACGAGCTTGACGAAACCCTGGGTCTGAAGAATCTGCGACTTGCCGTTGCCACCGAGGTTGTACTCGGTGACCTCGACGTCGCCGTAGGTCTCCCGGGCCTGGGCCTCGGTGAGCCCGACCGCCGCGATCTCGGGGTCGCAGTAGGTGACTCGAGGAATTCCGCGCTCGTCGATGACCGCGGGCGCGAGGCCGGCGATCTCCTCGGCGACGAAGATGCCCTGGGCGAAGCCGCGGTGGGCGAGCTGGAGGCCCGGCACGATGTCTCCCACCGCATACACGCCGGGAACGTTGGTGCGCAGCCGCTCGTCGGTCGGCACGAAGCCGCGGTCGACGGTGATCCCCGCCTCCTGGTAGCCGAGTCCGGCGGTGACCGGACCGCGGCCGACCGCGACGAGCAGCAGGTCGGTCTCCAGGGTGTCGCCGCCGTCTAGCCGTACGGTGACGGTGTCGCCGGACTGCTGCGCCGAGTCGAACCGGACGCCGGTGCGGAACAGGATGCCGCGCTTGCGGAACGCCCGTTCCAGCTGCTTCGTGACCGCCTCGTCCTCTGCGGCGACGAGCCGTGGAAGGGCCTCGACGATGGTGACCTCCGACCCGAACGACCGGAAGACCGACGCGAACTCGACGCCGATCACGCCGCCGCCCAGGACGACGACGCGCGGCGGCACGTGGTCGAGGGAGAGGGCCTGCTCGCTCGTCATGATCCGGCCGCCGATCTCCAACCCGGGAAGGGTCCGGGCCGAGGAGCCCGTGGCGAGAACGACGTGGCGACCAGCGAGGCGCCGCCCGTCGACCTCGACCGTCTGAGGGTCGACCAACCGGCCCGCCCCCTCGACGTAGTCGATGGCCCGTGACGACACCAGCCCCTGCAGGCCCTTGTAGAGCCGGGCCACCACGCCGTCCTTGTAGGCGTGCACACCGCTCATGTCGACCGACTCGAACGTCGTCTTCACGCCGAACCGGCTGCCCTCGCGGGCGGAGTCGGCGACCTCTGCGGCGTGGAGGAGTGCCTTGGTGGGGATGCATCCCATGTGCAGGCAGGTGCCGCCCAGCTTGCCCTTCTCGACCAGAGCGACGCGCAGGCCCAGCTCAGCGGCCCGCAGGGCACAGGCGTAGCCCCCGCTGCCCCCGCCCAGGACGACGACGTCGTAAGGGGTGTCGGCGTCAGCCGGCATGGTTAGCGCTCCTTTGCCGCTCTGCAGTGCGGCAGCCATCTTGTCACTGATGACGTGCGCCCCTCGTCAACGGGTCAGCTCACGCAGGGGGGTGCAGTGCGAGAGGTAGCTGTGGGTGACGTCCAAGACCCGTGGTCGCACCAATCCAGCTTCGTGGCCCCGTCGGTCGGGTCGCCCTCGATGTAGTCCGACCGCACCGGGTTGTCCCGCCCGATGGCGCACCACAGGGCGAAGCTCTCGGCGAAGTCCTGGGCGAAGTCCTCCTCCGGGCCGGTCGCGGCGTAGGAGTCGACGAACGAGCCCTGGTGATGCTGGTAGAAGTCCTTGAGGGCCTGGTTGCTTGGCGTGTCGGATGTCGCGGACGCCGCCTTGTCCTCGTCGACCTCCACGTCGGACCAGGTCCGGCCGAGGTCTCGACGAGGCAGGCGTCGTTGTCGAGGCAGCCCATTCCCGTGTCGAACGCCTCGCAGGTGACGGGCTGAGGCGCGGCGAGCTGTCCCGGGTTGAGCGAGATGAGGTGACCGAGCTCTGGGCGAGCCTGACGGCGACGTCGACGTCGGTGCCCGTGTTGGGCACCAGGGACAGCCGCCACCGGGCCGGATCCCCTGAGCGACCACCGCGCACGATATCCTCAGCCATGCGCTGGTTCGGGTGGTTCCGGAGCACGGTGTCAGGGGATCCCAGGCGGACCGACGGCCCGTCCATGGCGGTCGACCGACACGCGGTGAGTGACCACCTCAAGGGCTTCGCGACGTCGCGTCGCGGCGTGGAGGCCTTCGTCGAGCCGGCCACCAACGTGACCTCGGAGAGCATCGTCCTCGTCGCAACCGACGGGGAGTGGACCCGGCGGGCGGTGGGCTCCCGCAAGGCGGCGTTCGAGCTGGCCCGCTCCCTCGAGATTCCCGTGTACGACGTGCTGCTCACCGGCTATCCCAAGCGGATGCGCGAGTGGAGCTCGCGGCAGCGCCGGGCCCAGGGCTGACCGAACCGATGCCGGTATGCGGGGCGGCGCTCGTTAAAGTGATCACACCGAACCACGAGGAGACGTCGTCATGGCTGCCAAGGGCAAGAAGAGCGGACCGTCCGAAGAGATGAAGGCGAAGTTCCGGGAGGCCCTCGACAAAAAGCAGGCGCACGCGGGGCGTGACGTCTCGGCCGACGGCGAGACGCCGAAGGTCAACGAGGCCCACGGCCCGGCGAAGGCGCAACAGATGTTCCGCCGCAAGTCCGGTAGCTGACCGGCATACCGCCTCGGCCCGCCCCGGCCCCCACGGTCGGCAGCCGTGAACGGTGGGACTGTGGTCCCCCCAGAGGGGGACCGATCTTTCACGGGACGAGACGCTTCCTGGCGTGGGGGGCCGTCGGCCTACCGGTAGCGTCGGCGCCATGTCCGGGACCGACCTCAAGACCTCCCCGCTGCACGACCGCCATGTCGCCCTCGGGGCGAAGATGGCCGACTTCGGTGGCTGGACCATGCCGATCGAGTACCCCGGCGGCGGGGTCGTGGCTGAGCACACGGCGGTCCGCACGGCCGTCGGCGTCTTCGACGTCAGTCACCTCGGCAAGGCGTCGGTGCGGGGCCCCGGCGCGGTCGGCTTCCTCAACCGCAGTCTGACCAACGACCTGCGGCGCATCGGCCCAGGACAGGCGCAGTACACGATGTGCTGCGACGAGACCGGGGGCGTCGTCGACGACCTCATCCAGTACGTCCGGGCCGAGGACGACGTCTTCCTCATCCCCAACGCCGCCAACACCGCGGAGGTCGTGCGCCGGCTCGCCGCGGCCGCACCCGACGGGACCGTCGTCGAGAGCCAACACGACGCCTACGGGATCGTCGCGGTGCAGGGCCCCAGGTCCGACGAGGTGCTCGACGCGCTCGGCCTGCCGCGCGAGCACGACTACATGGGCTTCGTCGAGGCCGACTGGCAGGGGCGGCCGATGATCGTCTGCCGCACCGGCTACACGGGGGAGCGCGGCTATGAGCTCGTGCCGCGCTGGGACGACACCCCGGCCCTGTGGGACGCACTGACCGAGGCCATGCAGCCCTACGGCGGTCAGCCCTGCGGACTCGGCGCTCGCGACACCCTGCGCACTGAGATGGGCTACCCCCTGCACGGTCAGGACCTGTCGCTCGACATCACGCCGGTGCAGGCGCGCGCCGGTTGGGCGGTCGGGTGGAAGAAGGACGCGTTCTGGGGCCGAGACGCCCTGGTGGCGGAGAGGGCCGCCGGCCCGGCGCGGGTCTCGTGGGGGCTGCTCGTCACCGGCCGCGGCATCCCGAGGGCGCACTGCTCCGTGCTCAAGGACGGCACCGTGGTGGGCGCGGTGACGTCAGGCACCTTCTCCCCGACGCTGCGTCAGGGCATCGCCTTGGCCCTCCTGTCGCCCGAAGCCGGTCTGGGCGACGAGGTCGTCGTCGACGTGCGTGGCCGCGAGGTCGCGGCCGAGGTGGTCAAGCCCCCGTTCGTGCAGGTGCAGACGCGTCAGCCGTGAACTCCGGCTCGTCATCGAACCGGGCCCGGCGCACCGCCCGGCGCAGGGTGGCCAGCAGCGCCGGCCCCGCGAGGAGCACGAGCACCGCGGTGAGGACCGCTCGGGGCACGTCGTAGCCGAGGGACGTGGCGAGGTAGAACACGCCGTAGTGCTGCAGGTTGGCCACCAGGGGCGCCCCCGCGACGAACGCGGCGCCACTGCCCGCGGTGCCGGCGGTGGTGAAGGGCCAGAACCACAGGTTCATGACCGCGCCGTACGCAAGGCTGGAGACGACGGCATAGACCGCCAGCAGCCACCGCTCGGCCCGGGTCCCGACGTCCGGCAGCACCGCAGCCCCCAGGGCCACCCACCCGCAGGCGAACATCTGGAACGGCAGCCACGGACCCACCCCGCCGGTGAGGAACGCGCCGGTCAGCAGGGCGAGGGCGCCGAGCAGGAAAGCCTTGCTCGCCCCGAGGACCCGACCGCCAAGCACCACCAGGAAGAACATCGGCTCCAGCCCCGCGGTGCCGGCGGAGAGCACCCGCAGGGCACCGCCCATCGCGGCGAGGACCCCGAGGACGGCGACCGCCTTGGCGTCCAGACCGGTCGAGGTCAGCTCACCGAGCAGCACGGCGGCGAGCAGGCTGAGCAGCAGGGCGAACAGCCACGGCGCGTCATGGCCGTGCTCCTCGCCGATGCGGGGGTCGGCGAAGAACGGCCAGAAGAACGCGGCCAGCCCGACGAGGGTCACCAGCCCGAGGGCCAGCACCGACGACAGGCGGAACCGCAGCCGGGCCGCGACGGGCGACCCGAGGATGCTCACGACGCCTCGCCCAGGGCGGTGACGACGTCGGCCACGGTGAGGTACGGCAGGGGGTGCATCACCTTGGCCACCTGCGGGGCGAACGCCGGTGACCCGGCGAGGATCTCGCGGGCCGGTCCGTCGGCGACGACCTCGCCCTCGGCGAGCACGACGACGCGGTGGGCGACGTCGGCGGCCAGCTCCACGTCGTGGGTGGCGACGACGACGGTATGCCCGGAGGCCGCCAGCTCTCGGAGCAGCTCGACGAGCCGCCCCTTGGCGGCGTAGTCGAGCCCCCGGGTCGGCTCGTCGAGGAGCACCAGGGCGGGGCGCCGCACGAGGATGACGGCGAGGGCGAGGCAGAGCCGCTGACCCTCCGACAGGTCGCGCGGGTGGGTCGCGTCGTCGAGGCCGGGGGCGAACCGGGTGAGCAGCCCCCGGGTGCTGCCCGGGGGCATACCGAGGTCGCGGTCGGCGTGACGGCACTCAGCGCCGACGCTGTCGGCGTAGAGGACGAGCTCGGGGTCCTGCGGGATGAGGCCGACGATGCTGACGAGTCGTGGCGGCGGCGTCGCCGCGGGGTCGAGGCCGAGCACCCGGACCCGTCCGGAGCTCGCGCGGAGCTGGCCGGCCAGGGCCGCCAGGAGGGAGGACTTTCCCGCGCCGTTGCGGCCCATGACCGCGGTGACGGTGCCACGGGTGATGTCGAGGTCGACCCGGCGCAGGGCCATGCTGACCCCGCGGCGCACGGCGAGCCGGGACACGTCGGCAGTGCTCTCGGTCGCCGGCGCAGGGCCGGAGCGGGCCGGAGCCGGGGGGCGCGACGCCGCCTGCTGGGGGAGGCGAGAACGCAGGTCGCGGGCGCGGCGCCGGGCGTCGCGCACGGACAGTGGCAGCGGGCTCCAGCCCAGCCGGCGACCGAGGTCGATGACGGGCGGGTGGATGCTCGACCGGGCCATCGCCTCGGCCGGCTCCAGTGGGCCCGTCACCCGGCCGCGCTCGACGAGCAGGACGCTGTCGGCGTGGTGGATCACGCGTTCGAGTCGGTGCTCGGCGAGCAGCACGGTGACGCCGAGGTCGTGGACGAGACGGTGCAGGGCGGCCAGGACCTCCTCGGCGGCGACCGGGTCGAGCGCCGAGGTGGGTTCGTCGAGAACGAGCACGCGGGGGCCGGCGGCCAGCACCGCACCGATGGCGACCCGCTGCTGCTGGCCGCCGGAGAGCTCGCTGAGGGTCCGGTCCCGGACGTCGGCCAGACCGAGCAGGTCGAGAGTCTCCTCGACCCGCCGGCGCATCGCCTGCGGGTCGACGCCGAGGGTCTCCATGCCGTAGGCCAGCTCGTCCTCGACCGTGTCGGTGACGAACGACGCGAGCGGGTCCTGGACGACGAAACCGATGACGTCGGCCAGGTCCCGCGGTCGATGGGTCCGGGTGTCGCGGCCGTCCACGCGCACCGAGCCCGACATCGTGCCGCCGGAGAAGTGCGGCACGAGCCCGTTGATGCACCGCAGCAGCGTCGACTTGCCGCTGCCGGTCGGGCCGACGACGAGCACGAGCTCGCCTTCCTCGACGGCGAACGTCGCGTCCTGCAGCGCAGCGGACCCCACCGTCTGGCCGGGGTAGCGGACCCCCACCTGGTCGAACTCGATCACGGCGTCACGGCCGAGACCGGATCGGAGCGGTCGGCATGGTCCGGTGCGTCGCCGCGTCCAGGCCGGCGGGATCGGCGGGGTCGGTGCTCGTCGTCCGGTCGGCCGTGGCGAGCCTGGCGCAGAGCCGCCAGCCGGGGCGGGACCGGGGCGACGACTCCGGCCAGGGCGGGCAGGAGGACCCCGGCCACGAGCAGCAGTGGCGCGTCGGGCCACGCGAGGGGGGTCTGGGCCAGGACCACGCCCGGCCAGCCGCGACGCTCGGCGTAGAGCAGCACGCCGGCGGGCACGAGGCCCAGCACGGTGACCACCCACTCCGGCCAGGACCACGGGTCGCGCCGGTAGCGCGAGCGCACGTCGCGCCGCGCGCCGACGACGAGCACCGCCACGGTGAGCAGCACACCGGCGACGAGCAGTGGCATACCGAGGCCGCCCGTGACCGAGGCGTCGAGCACGCCGTAGAGCCCGGCGACGACCGCGACGAGCCCGAGCAGGGTCAGGCCGCTGGCGACGTGGCGGCCACGGTCGGACCGCACCGGGGTGCGTCCGTAGCCGCGCGACTCCATCGAGGCGGCCAGCTCCAGGGACCGTTCGAGCGAGCCCTCCAGGACCGGTCCCACGAGCCGGCCGATCTCGCGCAGCCCCCGCCCGGAGTGGCCCCGGAGCCGGCGGGCGGTCCGGACCCGGCCGGCCAGGACCACGAGCTGGGGGGCATACGTGAGGGCCACGACGACCGCGGTGCCGACGTCGTGGAGGGTGGCGGGCACGTAGCGGAGCAGGCGCTTTGGACTGGCCAGGGCGTTGGCCGCGCCCAGACAGGCGAGCGTGGTCGCGAGCCGGAGGCCGTCGACCGCCGCCGCGACGACCCCCTCGAGGGTGACCGGACCGCCGAGGCGGACGCCGGCGAACCAACCCGGCAACGGCACGGACGGTAGTCGGAACAGCACCGTGCGGCCGGTGACCCCGCCGCCCAGCACCGCGGCGAGCACGACCCGCAGGAGCACCCCGGCCAGACCCAGCAACAGGAACGGGACGAAGGCGTTGACAGCGCCGATCTCCCTGCGCTCGAGGACCACCCAGCCCGCCCCCAGGATCAGCAGGAGCAGGAGGATCGGGTTGGTCGTATGCGCGGCGGCCACGACGAGACCCAGCCCCCACAGCCACCAGGCCACCGGGTGCAGCAACCGGGGGGCGGCGAGGAAGGGGTCGGGTCTGGCCATCACTGGTGGGTCTAGACCGTGGTCCGGCGGCGGCGGTAGGCACTCCACGCCAGCGCAGCCGCGCCGAGGATGAGGATGACCAGGCCGATCCAGACGACCACCGGCACACCCGAGCTCGCGACGGCGGTGGGCGCGGACGCGACCGGGCCCACCGTCTGGGCGTCGGTCGGGACCGTGCCGGGGGTGGCCGCGGTGGTGCCGCCTGACCCGGCGCTGGAGGTGGCGCTCGAGGAGACGAGCGGGGTGGCGGTCTGGCCGATGGACACCGGGACGTCGGCCGCCTTCTGCTCGTCGGTGAGCGTGGCCACCTGGCCCCCACAGCCGGTGGCCGGGTAGCTGTCGATGCCGCAGACCAGCCCGCCCGTGTCGTTGCGCACCGCCCCGACGGAGGCGAGCACCTCGGCTCCGGTCGCGGCGGTGGGGACGACCGCGCAGTCCGCGGTGGGGTCCGGGGGCGTCGTCGCCGGGTCGCCGTCGACGGTGCGGCCGTAGTCGACGACGACCGCTACGCGCTTCTTGCCGGACTCGGCGGGCACCTGGCTGCAGACCTGGTCGAAGGTGACCACGGCACGCGGCGTGCGGGGGTTCGCGCCGGTGCCGTCGTCGATGGCCCATCGCCAGCCCTCGACGGAGCCCTCGGCGGGGGTGGTCTCGGCCGGCCCCTTCTGGGAGAACGCCCAGGCGTTGTTGGTCAGCTGGTAGTAGCCCCAGTACTGGTAGTTCGCCGCGCTGGCCGACGAGGCCGGCACGACCAGGGCGGCGACGACGGCGAGCGCACCGAGCACCGTGGCGACGCCAGGACGAAGGGTGCGTGCCCGCTGGGTCGAACCCCGCTCATGCTGGGTATGCCGGTGCTGATCCTGCCGAGGATCGCGCTGGGACGGGTGGTGCAGGGTCATGAGAGAACCTCCTCACGGCCGGGTGGGAGATTCCGCGGCACCGTCCTTGGCAGGAGGGAACCCCGTGCACTCGGACTCCGGTCCGCATTCCGCGACGGACATAGTGGGTGGAGCCGACATCGGCGACAGGTGGTCCGACTCGTCCCGCGTCCCCAGCCACCGCGGCCGGCCCGAGGGAACGGGATGACCGGCAGCGAAACCAGGGGCGCAGGGCTCACGGTTGCGGGACAGCGCCGGACTCACACCGGCTTTCCCTGTACGTCGACCTACGGTGGGTTGACCGTCCCACGCCGGTGACGTGGGTGTCAAAGTGGCCCGTCGGGCTGCCTTCCCCGGGTGCGTGCGGCGGGTCAGCCAGGCGGCGGGAGGTAGGCGACGTTCGAACCCTTGACGGTGACGCTGAGCGGGCGAGTGGTGTCGACGGTCGAGGGGAGGGTGACCCGGGTGTTGAGCACGAGGCCCATCGCGACCACGCTGCCCGATCCGTCGGTGGCGGGGGTAATGACCAGGTCGACGGTGTTGCCCGTCGCCGAGACGTTCCGGACCACCGACGGCAGCCCACAGGTGACGACATCCAGGGTGGCCGCCGAGAACCAGTACGCGTCTGCCGGGCAGGCCGCGATCGGGTCGATCCCGCGTGCCGCGAGGTCGGGTGGCAGGCCGACGGTGGTGACGGCCACGATCCCTCCGTCGAAGGCGGCGGTCCTCGTCGTCTCGGGGAGCGGTTGGGCGGGCGCGGGTTCGTCGGCGTGGTTGCGGCCGCAGCTGCTCAGGGTGACCACCACCAGCACTGCTCCCACCGCGACGGACCCGCGGCGGCCGATCTGCCGTCGGATCGACATGTGGCTCCTCTCGGCACCGAGCGACGCTGGTATCTGACGGTAGTCGGGCCTGGCCCCGTCAGGGCTACAGTCCTGAGCATGAGCGGGAACTGGACCTGGGAGCTCTTCGACGCACAGCGCCGGCCGGTGACCGAAGTGGCCACGGGTGGCACGTTCCCGTCGCAGAGCGAGGCCGAGTCCTGGCTGGGGGAGGAATGGCGGCCGCTGCTGGATGCGGGGGTCGACGCGGTGACGCTGCGTGAGGACGATGCGGTGGTCTACGGGCCGATGAGCCTGCAGCCGGCTGAGTAGGCCCGCAACCCGCAACACCGCAACACCGCAACATCTCGGGCTTGCTCCCGCCGTCAGCGAAAACGGCTTGCCCGGGTGTCGGTGGCCAGACGTAACCTCCGATGCAGCCGAGTCGAGCTGTGCCGATGAGTTTCGTTGCTCGACCCGGTCTCTCCTGACACGTGTTCTCGAACCTCAGACTCCCGAAGGACCATCAGTGACACCCTCCGCCGAGCAACCCATGACCGGAGACCCGGCGCGCGCCGCGAACGACGCGGTGGATCCGGGCAGCCATCCCCACGCCACGGGCATCCTGCGGATCCTCGTCGCGGCAACGTTCGTCGTCATCCTCAACGAGACGATCATGGTCAACGCCATCCCACGGCTGATGCACGAGTTCGCCGTCGACGCGCGCGCGGCGCAGTGGCTGTCCACGGCGTTCATGCTGACCCTGGCCGTGGTCATCCCCATGACCGGCTGGTTCCTCCAACGGGTCACGACCCGGGCGGCGTTCACCGCGGCCCTGAGCCTGTTCCTCGCGGGCACGGTGCTCGCGGCCGCCGCCTGGACCTTCCCGGTGCTGCTCGTCGCGCGCGTCGTCCAGGCGAGCGGCACGGCCGTGATGATGCCTCTGCTGATGACGACGCTGCTCACCGTTGTGCCGCCCAACCGTCGAGGCGCGGTCATGGGCAACGTGACCCTGGCCATCGCCGTCGCTCCCGCCCTCGGTCCGGCCGTCTCAGGGCTGCTGCTCCAGCTCGGCTCATGGCGTTTCATCTTCGCCGTCGTCGTGCCGATCGCGGCGGCCATGCTGGTCGTCGGCCTCCGGATGCTGGTCAACGTGGGCTCCCCCGAGCGCAGCCGCCTCGACGTCGTCAGCATCCTCCTGGCCGCCCTCGGGTTCGGCGGCTTCGTCTACGGCCTCAGCCAGGTCGGAGCCGACCCGTCGGCCGGTGGCCTCCCCGCCGGACCGACCATCGCGGGCGGGCTCGTTCTCGTCGCGGCGTTCGCCTGGCGTCAGCTCCGTCTCCAGCGGTCGGGCACCCCGCTGCTCGACCTGCGGACGCTGGGCTTCCGCACCTTCACCCTCACCTTAACGTTGATGTGCCTGTCGTTCATGGCGCTCATGGGCGTGATGATCACGTTGCCGATGTTCCTTCAGAGCGTCCACGGGATGAGCCCGCTGGCGACCGGCCTGCTGCTCATGCCGGGTGGTCTCGTCATGGGTCTGCTCGGCCCGAAGGTCGGGTCGCTCTTCGATAGGTATGGTGCGCGGGCGCTCGTGGTCCCAGGCGCGACCCTGATGCTGGGGGCCCTCGTCGGGTTCGCGACCATCGGCACCGGCACACCGGCCTGGTGGCTGCTCACCCTGCACGTCCTCATGAGCGTGGCGCTGGCCCTGATCTTCACCCCGGTCTTCACGGCCGGTCTGACGGTGCTGCCCGCCCACCTCTACGCCCACGGCAGCGCGGTGCTCAGCACCCTGCAGCAGGTCGCCGCCGCGATCGGCACCGCGGTGGTCGTCGCGATCCTCTCCGCGCGAGCGGCGGGCCTGGCGGCGTCCGGGGTCGACCAGATCTCGGCCCTGAGCGGCGGGATCCAGTGGGGGATGGGGTTCGGTGCGGTGGTCGGGGTGGGCGTGCTCGTCCTGGCCTTCTTCGTCCCCAGTGGTTCACCCGAGGGCGGCTCGCACCACGGCGACGCGGCCGACCGCACCGGCGCCCCGCAGGACTCCCTGGGGGATGCCTCTCGGGACAAGGCGCTCCAGGTGTGACGCTCTGCCGTGTGGGGACCTGGCGTCGCCGCGGCCAGATCGGTTCGGCGGACTGCACGCGACGCCACCGGTATGCGCCACGCCGCGCCGGCAGCGTCGCCGGGTGCCGTAGTCCCGCCCTCATCGCCGACGTGACCCTGCGGCTGCGCGGCCAGGTGCTCTGACCAAGCGACTAAATGGAGCCCCCGCGCGGGTCGGGAGTCCCAGTGCCGGGTTGCCGCCCCCCGGGCTCCCCATCCACGGACGACCCGCGCTCAGCCAACGCTCCGGCGATGCTCGGTAGGCTCACCCGCCGTGGCCAGTGCTCTCGACTCGTCCCTGTCCCGCCGCCTCGACGAGCTGACGGTCACTGCTCAGCGTCGGTGGCACAGCCCGTGCGTGTCGGCCGGCGTGGTCATCGACGGCGACCCCGCCTGGTCCGCGCACGTGGGGTCCGCCCGGCTCGACCCCTCGATGGAGAACATGGCGGCGACCAACGACACGCAGGTCATGATCGGCTCGATCACCAAGACGTTCACGGCCCTGCTGGTCATGCAGCTGCGCGACGAGGGGCGGCTCACCCTCGACGACGACGTGAGCACCTGGCTGCCGGGCACGCGGCATACCGGCGTCACCGTGCGGCAGCTGCTCAGTCACACATCGGGGCTGCAGCGCGAGCCGGTCGGGCACATCTGGGAGAGCCTCGTCGCGCCGGACGCGGCCCAGCTGGTCACGGAGCTGGAGGACGCCGAGCGGGTCCTGCCGGGCAACCTGGCGTTCCACTACTCCAACCTCGGGTTCGCCCTGCTGGGACTGCTCGTCGAGCGCCTGGACGGCCGCCCCTGGGAGGCGGCGCTCCAGGCCCGGCTCCTCGGCCCGCTGGGCATGACCCGCACCACCCTGACCCCGGCCGATGACCACGCCCACGGCTACCAGGTGCACCCGTTCGCCGGCACCACCACCCTCGAGCCGGTCTTCGACCTGAGGTCCACAGCCCCACTCGGCGGCCTCTGGTCGACCGTCGCCGACATGGGGCGCTACGCCGCGTTCCTCGCCGAGCCCGATCCTGACCTCATCCGGCCCGACACGCTCGACGAGATGTGCGCCCCGGTTGTCGTCATCGACCCCGACGGCTGGACCCGGGCCTACGGGCTGGGCTTCGAGCTCGTTCGTAGCGGCGACCGGATCTCCATGGGCCACCGAGGGGCCATGCCCGGGTTCCTGTCGGCCCTGCGTGTGCGCCGCGTCGACCACACCGGAGCCTTCGCCGTCGCCACGACGACGGCCGCTGCCGAGCCCGCCACGCTGGCCTCCGGGCTGCTGGACCTCGTCCTCAGCAACACCCCGCGACCCGGGGCGGCGCCGTGGGTGCCGGAGCAGCCCCACCCGGATCTCGACGAGCTGCTCGGAACGTGGTGGAGCGAGGGTGAGGAGCTCGTCCTGGAGGTGCGCGAGGGCGACCTGTGGATGCGCGTGGCCCAGGGGGCGTCCGCCGACGAGACCCGGTTCGCCCGCGAGTCCGACCTGCTCTTCCGGGCGGTCGCCGGCCGGGAACGCGGTGAGCGGCTCGAGCTGGTGCGGGACGCCGCCGGGAGCCTGGTCAAGCTGTGCTTCGCCACCTACGCGGTCACGCGAGAGCCGCAGGCGTTTGCCGACCTGACCTGACGGCTCCCCGCCTCAGGAGGGGTAGGCGCCGCGCTTGACCTGCGGCTTCGGCATCCTGGTGGGCCGCAGCTGGAAGGCGCGCATCACGGCGTACATGGCCCCGCCCTTCGGCACCGAGGCCGCACCGTACTTGTCGGCGATCTTGCCTTTGATCCGGCGCCACATCAGGACGGCGTCGATGACCGCCAGGGCGATCAGGCCATAGGTGAGGACGAAGACCGTCATCAGCGCCCAGCTGGTCTTGAGGAACGACAACAGCAGGACGAGCACCATCACGGGGAGCACGACCTCGCCGACGCTCCACCGGGCGTCGACGTAGTCGCGGATGTAGCGGCGTTCCGGCCCCTTGTCGCGGGCCGGTAGATGGGCGTCATCACCGGTGACCATGGCCTGTCGCTGCCGGGCGAGGCCCTCCTTGCGCTTCATCTTGTCGCGGTCCTTGGCGGCTTTGCGGTCGGTGACGACGAGGGGCTGCTTACGGGCCGCCTCCTGCACGCTCCGCTTCGGCGTGGGCCGGTTCTTGGCCCCCGGCCGGGCGTCCTGGACGGTTGTCACGGTCGCCGTATCGGTCTCAAGGGTCTTCTGCTGCCAGGGCATACGCACGACCCCAGGGTATGCGTTCGGTCGGGCTAGAGTCGCCGCCGTGACCTCCGACGTCCTCACCACCGACCGGATCGACGCCGTCAAGCAGCGGGTCTCCACCCTCATGCCCGGGATCCGCAGCGACCTCGAGGCGCTGACGCGGATCCCGAGCGTGTCGCTCGACTCCTTCGACCAGCGGCACGTCGAGGAGAGCGCCGACGCGGTGGCCGCGCTGCTGCGGGCCGAGGGGCTCGAGGTCGAGATCATCCGCGAGGGCGGCCGCCCCGCGGTCATCGGGCACATCGACGGCCCGGACGGCGCCCCGACGATCACGCTCTACGCCCACCACGACGTCCAGCCCCCGGGCGATGAGGCGCTGTGGGACTCACCGCCGTTCGAGCCGACCGAGCGGCGCGGCCGGCTCTACGGGCGCGGGGCCGCCGACGACAAGGCGGGGGTGATGGCGCACATCGCCGCCTTGCGGGCCCATGCCGGCCACCTCCCGGTCGGCGTGACGATCTTCGTCGAGGGTGAGGAGGAGATCGGCAGCGACTCGCTGCTGGCCATTCTCGAGCGGCACGGTGAGAAGCTGCGCGCCGACGCCATCGTGCTGGCCGACTCCGGCAACTGGGCCATCGGGGAGCCCGCGCTCACCGTGACGCTGCGGGGGATGGTCCGCATCGTCGTCACGGTGACGACCCTGGACCACGGCATTCACTCGGGCATGTTCGGCGGGGCGGTGCCCGACGCCATCACGGCGCTCATCCGGCTACTGGCAACGATGCATGACGCCGCCGGCAACGTCGCCGTCGACGGTCTGAAGGCGGGGGAGGCGTCCGACCTGGAGTACTCCGAGGAGAGGCTGCGGGCGGAGTCCGGTCTGCTCGAGGGCGTCGAGCTCATCGGCTCGGGCTCGCTGCTGACCCGGATGTGGAACAAGCCCTCGATCACGACCATCGGGTTCAACGCGCCCAGCGTCGAGACCGCGTCCAACACCCTGGTCGCGAGCGCGTCGGCCAAGGTGTCGATGCGGATCGCCCCCGACGAGGACATCAAGGACGCCTACCGGCTGCTCTGCGACCACCTGGAGCGGAACGTGCCCTGGGGCGCCCGGCTCGAGGTGCGGCTGGACGACGAGGGCCCCGGCTTCGACGCCGACGCCGACGGCCCGATCTACGACCAGGCCCGCGCCGCCTTCGCCGACGCGTGGGGCGTCGAGCCGGTGGACATCGGCGTCGGCGGGTCGATCCCGTTCGTCGCGCGGTTCGCGGAGAAGTTCCCCGACGCCGGGATCCTCGTCACCGGGGTCGAGGACCCCGACGGCCGCGCCCACGGCGCCAACGAGTCGCTGCACCTCGGCGAGTTCGAGAAGGTCTGTCAGGCCGAAGCCCTGCTTCTGGCCCGCCTCGGCGCGATGCCTCGATCGTGAGCGACGCCGACCGTCAGTACGACCTGGCCGTCCTCGGGGCCACCGGCTTCGTCGGGCGCCTCCTCGCGGCATACCTGGCCGAGCACGCCCCGACCGGGCTGCGCGTCGCGCTGGCCGGGCGGTCCCAGGACCGGCTGGCCGAGGTGCGCACGACCCTCTCGGGGGCGGCGCGTGAGTGGCCGCTCGTCGTCGTCGACGCGACGAGCCCCGAGCAGGTGAGCGACCTGGCCCGGTCCACCCGGGTCGTCGTGACGACCGTCGGTCCCTACGCCCGTTACGGCCTCCCCCTGGCGCGGGCCTGCGCCGAGTCCGGGACCCATTATGCCGACCTCACCGGCGAGGTGCTCTTCGTGCGCGACCTCGCCGACTCCAGCCACGAAGCGGCGTTGCGCACCGGCGCACGAGTGGTCACCTCGTGCGGTTTCGACTCCGTGCCCTCCGACCTCGGCGTGCACCTGCTGCACCGGTATGCCGAGGAGCACGGCCTGGGCGGGCTCGGCGACACGACGCTCCTGGTCACCCGGCTCCGCGGCGGGGTCAGCGGCGGGACCATCGAGTCGATGCGCGGCCAGGTCGAGGCGGTCACGTCGGACCCGTCCCGGCGCCGGACGGTGCTGGACCCGTTCGGGCTCAGCGCGGACCGGTCGGCCGACCCCGACGGGCGCGACCAGCGCGACGTCATGCGCGTCTACCGGGACGCGGCCACCGGCCGCTGGACGGCGCCGTTCGTCATGGCGTCGTTCAACACCCGGATCGTCCGCCGGAGCGACTCGCTGCTCGGCCACGCCTACGGCCCGCGGTTCCGCTATCGCGAGGCGATGGCGTTCGGCTCCGACTACGCCGCGCAGTGGCGGGCCGTCGGCCTCACCCTCGGCCTCGGCGGGGCCATCGCGGCGCTCCAGGCCTCGGTGGTCCGCCCGCTCGTCGACCGGGTCCTGCCGAAGCCCGGCGAGGGGCCGGACGAGAAGACGCGGCGGGAGGGCCGGTTCCGCGTCGAGGTGCGCACCACCACCGACACTGGGCAGCGGCTCGTCGCCACCGTCGGCGCCGCCGGTGACCCCGGGTACGCCGCCACGGCGGTGATGCTCGGCGAGTCGGCTCTCTGCCTGGCGTTGGACGGCGACCGGCTGAGCCCGGGTGGGGGAGTGCTGACGCCCGCCGTGGCCATGGGCGACGCGCTGGTCGACCGGCTACGCGCCCAGGACTTCATCATGACGGTGCGCGATGACGACGTCTCGACGACGGAACCGCAGATCAGCCGCACCGCCTGACCAACACAGTCGGGTCGGGTGGGCTGGGAGAATTCTCCGACTCGACGCAGCGTGGACTTACTTGACGCACCCTGCAGGGGGCGTCAACCCACATGACGCTGCGTCAAGTGGCCTGAAGAGGACGGCGACCCGGTCGAGTGCGGTCATCAGTCCTTGGACGTCTCACCCGGCAGGGCCAGCATCTGGTCGAGCGCCACCCGGGCCCAGTGGGCGACGTCGGGGTCGACGCGGATGGGGTTGACGACCCGGCCCGCGACGAGCGACTCGAGCGCCCAGACGAGGTGGGGCAGGTCGATCCGGTTCATCGTCGAGCAGTAGCAGACGTTCTTCTCCAGGAACGCGATCTGCTGCCGCGGGAACTCCTGGCGCAGCCGGTTGACGAGGTTGAGCTCGGTGCCGACCACCCACGACGTGCCGTCGGGAGCGGCGGCGATCGTCTTGATGATCCTCTCGGTGGAGCCGATCTCGTCGGCGAGCTCACACACCTCGTACTGGCACTCGGGGTGGACGATGACCTTGACGCCGGGGATGTCGCGGCGGGCCGCCTCGACCGCCTCGACGCTGAACCGGCCGTGCACCGAGCAGTGCCCGCGCCACAGGATCATCCGGGCCCTCTCGAGCTGCTGCGGGGTGACGCCGCCGTGGGGCTTGTGCGGGTCCCAGAGCACGCAGTCGTCCAGCGTCAGGCCGAGCTCCCGGACGGCGGTGTTGCGGCCCAAGTGCTGGTCGGGCAGGAACAGCACCTTGCCGTTGCCGTCGACGCCGCCGGTTTGGTCGAACGCCCACCGCAGTGCGGTCTTGGCGTTCGACGACGTGCAGACCGTGCCGCCGTGCCGGCCGGTGAACGCCTTGATCGACGCGGCGGAGTTCATGTAGGTCACCGGCCGTACGACGTCGGCGATGGCGTCCCCGAACACGTCGAGCAGGTCGTCCCACGCGTCCTCGACCTGGGCGATGGCGGCCATGTCGGCCATCGAGCACCCGGCGGCCAGGTCGGGCAGGATCACCGTCTGGTCGGCGGAGGTGAGGATGTCCGCCGACTCAGCCATGAAGTGGACGCCACAGAACACGATGTGCGGCGCGTCGGGGCGGGCGGCGGCCTGCTGGGCGAGCTTGAACGAGTCACCGGTGACGTCGGCGAACTCGATGACCTCGTCGCGCTGGTAGTGATGGCCGAGCACGAAGACCGAGTCGCCGAGGGCGGCCTTCGCGGCGCGAGCGCGCTCCACGAGGCCGGGATCGGACGGCGCGGGCAGGTCTCCCGGGCACTCGACGCCCCGTTCGGTGGCCAGCTCGCGGCCCTGCCCCAGCACGAGCAGCGGCATGAGCGAGGGGCGAGGGTGAAGGTCCTGCTTGGCGATCGTCGTCACCCGTCGATCGTATGCCGGTGGGGACGTGTGCCCCGGATGCCCCAATGGCGGGCCGGGTGTCAGCATGGGCCGTATGCGCGTCGTCCTCGCCCCTACCCGGTTCGCCGGCACCCTCACCGCCATCGAGGCGGCGGAGGCGATGGCTCGGGGGTGGACCCGTGCCGCCCCGCACGACGAGCTCGTGACGGTGCCGATGTCGGACGGTGGACCAGGTTTCGTCGACGTGCTCGCCGCAGGTCTCGGCGGGGAGGTGCTCGCTGCGACGGTGTCGGGCCCCACCGGTCGTGACGTCCCCGCCAGCGTCCTGGTCGTCGACGACGGCGGCACGCGCACGGCATTCGTCGAGTCCACGCAGGCCGTCGGCAGTGACCTCGTCGCGGCCGCGGACAGGGACCCCGCGCATACCTCGTCCGCCGGGGTGGGCCAGCTCCTCGACCTGGCCCTGACGACGCGTCCGACCCGCATCGTCGTCGGTGTCGGCGAGTCGGCCACCCATGACGCGGGCGCGGGACTGCTCGCCGCGCTGGGGGCGGGACACGCAGCCCGGCTCGGCGCCGGCGGCCTGGCCCTGCAGGCCCTCACCGCGGACGACCTGGCCGGCCTGGGCGACGTCCAGCGACGGTTCCGTGGCCCGGCCCTCGTCCTGGCCACCACCGCAACGCTGCCACTGCTCGGCTTTAAAGGCGCCAGCGCGGTCGACGCCGAGGAGCGCGGGGCCACCCCCGAGCAGGCGCAGGCGCTGGAGTCGGCCCTGGGTCACTGGGTCGACGTCGTCCGCCGCGCCCACCCGCAACCGAGGGACCTGCTCACCGGCGGTGCCCGGCGCCTCGACCGCGAGCCGGGGGCCGGAGCAGCGGGAGGCCTCGGCTACGCCCTCTACCTCCTCGGGGCCCGGCGGGCCGACGGGGCCGCGCTCGTCGCCGAGGCGGTCGGGCTGGCGGGTCGCGTCCGCGAGGCCGACCTGGTCGTCACGGGGGAGGGCACCTACGACTGGCGGAGCCTGCGGGACTCCGCGCCCGCCGCCGTCAGCGAGATCACCATGGCCGCCGGGGTGCCGCTCGTCGCCCTGGCCGGCCAGGTGCGGGTCGGGAGGCGGGAGGCGCTGACTGCCGGCCTCTCGGCGACGTATGCCGTGGCCGACCGGCCGGCTGCCGTCGCAGCCGCCCTGGCCGACCCGGCCGGCACCCTGGCCGCCCGCGCCGCGCGGGTCGCCGCCACCTGGTCCCCTGCCCCCGAGAGCGCGCCGTAGACTCGAGAGATCCGGGGAACAGATCCTGGAAGACCGCGGTTGACGTGGTGCAGAGCAGCATCCCGCTACGCCCGACCTCGCCCGCACGTAGACACTGCACGGAGGACAACGCATGAGTGTTCAGGACCAGACCCACACCCACGAGCAGACCGCCACGCTCACCACTCCGGCGAGCACGGTGAGCACGGTGAGCACGGACACCGACACCCACGGCGTCGAGCTGACCGGCGTGGCCGCCGGCAAGGTCAAGAGCCTGCTTGAGCAGGAGGGTCGTGACGACCTTCGCCTGCGCGTCGGCGTGCAGCCCGGCGGCTGCTCCGGCCTGATCTACCAGCTCTACTTCGACGAGCGCACGCTCGACGGTGACCTGGTGCGCGACTTCGACGGGGTCGAGGTCGTCGTCGACCGGATGAGCGCTCCCTACCTGCTCGGCGCGACGATCGACTTCGCCGACACCATCGAGAAGCAGGGCTTCACCATCGACAACCCCAACGCCGGCAGCTCCTGCGCCTGCGGGGACAGCTTCAGCTGACCCACCCCCAGCGCCGACGACAGCGCCCGGAGCACCCTGCGCCAGGGCTCCGGGCGCTGTCGCGTCCACCCCCGTATGCGCGCGACGGGACGGGCGCGCCGGTCGGGTAGGTTTCACCGCGTGCAGATCGCGGTCACCGGGTCCATCGCCACCGACCACCTGATGACCTTTCGGGGTCGGTTCCGAGACTCCCTCGTCGTCGAGCAGCTCGACAAGATCTCGTTGTCGTTCCTCGCCGACGAGCTCGAGATCCGGCGCGGCGGGGTGGCGGCCAACATCGCCTTCGGCATGGCCAACCTCGGGCAGCGGCCGATCCTCGTCGGCTCCGTGGGCGAGGACTTCACCGACTACCGGTCGTGGCTGGAGCGCCACGGGGTCGACTGCGAGTCGGTGCACGTCAGCGACAGCCGGCACACAGCCCGGTTCGTGTGCACGACCGACGACGACATGGCCCAGATCGCGACCTTCTACGCCGGGGCCATGTCCGACGCGCGGCTCATCGAGCTGCAGCCGATCGCTGCTCGCGTCGGCGGACTCGACCTCGTGCTCATCGGGGCCAACGACCCCGAGGCGATGCTGCGGCATACCCAGGAGTGCCGCACGCGCGACATCCCGTTCATCGCCGACCCGTCCCAGCAGCTCGCCTTCGCCGACGGGCCCGAGATCAGGCGGCTCGTCGACGGGGCGGCCTACCTCTTCACCAACGAGTACGAGGCGCACCTCACCGAGCAGAAGACCGGCTGGACGAGCGACGACATCCTCAAGCGGGTCGCCACGCGCGTCGTGACCCGGGGCTCGGACGGTGTCGACATCCTGCGCGAGGGCGAGCCCACGATCAGCGTTCCGGTCGCCCGTGAGGTGCGCAAGGCCGACCCCACCGGGGTGGGCGACGCGTTCCGGGCCGGCTTCATCACCGGGTTGTCGGGGGGTCTGGGCCTGCGCCGCTGTGCCGAGCTCGGGTCGACGCTCGCGACCTACGTCATCGAGACCGTCGGCACGCAGGAGTACCGCCTCGGCCAGGAGGCGTTCATCACCCGCCTCGCCGACGCCTACGGCCCGGAGTCGGCCGCCGAGATCAGCCCGGTCGTCATCTGCCGGCACGGCTGACGCCCGGCGTCACCCACCCGTGCCGACCCTGCCACCCCCCTCCCGGTTCGTCTTCGACGTCGGGGCGGCCGGGCCGGGCGAGGACCTCGTCGGCGTGGGTGCCGACCTCGCGCCCGGCACGGTGCTCGAGGCGTACGCGCGGGGCGTCTTCCCCATGGGCCTCGGGGCGGAGGGCGGCGAACCGCTCGGCTGGTGGTCGCCCGACCCGCGCGGGGTGCTGCGACCCGGCGACCTGCACGTCAGCCGGTCGCTGCGACGGTCGCTGGGCCGGTTCGAGATCCGCGTCGACACCGACTTCGCCGGGGTCGTCGCGGGGTGCGCCGACCCGAGCCGGGCCGGTCGCTGGATCACCCCCGCGATCACCGCGGCCTACACCCGGCTGCACGAGCTGGGTTGGGCCCACTCGCTCGAGGTGCTGTGCGACGGAGAGCTCGTCGGCGGCCTCTACGGCCTTGCGGTGGGCGGCCTCTTCGCCGGCGAGTCGATGTTCCACCGGGTCACCGACGCCTCCAAGGCCGCGGTGGTGGCCATGCACGACCTGGTGGCCTGGGACGGCGACCCCCGCCGCCTCGTCGACGTGCAGTGGCGCACGCCGCACCTGGCGTCACTGGGGGTCACCGAGGTGGCGCGCGTCGAGTACCTCCGGCTGCTCGACGCGGCCCTCGCCGCGCCCCTGCCTGAGCCCTTCCGCTGACCGTCAGCCTGATCTCGGAGCGCCACACCCCCCAGGAGGGGTGCAGCACTCCGCGCTAACCCGCCGACGGGTCGTCCAGGTCGATCCCCACGACCCCGGCCACCCGTGCTAAGTCGACGTCTGTCGTCAGCAGGCTCGCCCGGTGCCGCCAGGCGACCGCCGCGATCAGGCAGTCGAGCAGACCGCGCGGGGTCACCCCCGCGCGGCGGCACTGGCGATACATCCCGGCCGCCGCCTCGAAGTCGGAAGCCGGCTCCACGGGCAGCAGGACGGAGCGGGCCAGCAGCCGCCGAAGGTCTTCGGCGCGCCCCTCTGACCGCGCGCCCACCAGCACCTCCATGACGACCGGCTCCGTGACAGCCAGCTCTGAGCCTTCCGGGGGCGACAGCACCAGCTCGGCGACCCGCCGGTGAACCCGACTCCCCGTGGCCCGGTCGAACTCCACCCAGGCCGAGGTGTCAGCGAGGATCACCCGGCCCGTGGCCCGCGGTCGACGGGAACCTCGTCGATGGCCCCTGCGCCCTCCATGGCCAGCGCCTCATCGTCGGTCAGCGGCGGCCCGGCCAGCCGCCGCAGCGCGAGGTCGACAGCCTCCGTCTTCGTGCGCAGGCCGTACCTGTTCATGACGGCGTGGAGATAGTCGTCCTCGATCTCGATGTTGGTCCTGGTCCGAGACATACACCGACCGTACACCTAGGGTGTAAGGCCGGTGTAAAGCGGCTGATCTCAGCCGCGGCGCACCCGGTATGCCGTGTGCGCCAGCGCGTCCCCAGCCGGACGGTCCTCGACGGAGACCAGCTGGTGCCCGCGCATGCGGCAGAACGCGGGCACGTCGGACCGGGCGGCCGGGTCGGTCGCGAGCAGCACCACCTCTGCACCGGGCGGTAGCTTGTTCAGCCGGGCTCCGAGCCGGATCACCGGCAGCGGGCAGCGTTGGCCACAGGCGTCGAGCTCGGCAGCCGGCGGCGTGAGAGCCGAGCTCACAGGCGGTCCGTCCCGAGCTGTGCCCGGACGGTCGCCACCGCATCGGGCAGCGCCCGGCAGAACGCGTCGACCCCCGCCGCGCGCACCGTGGCGCCGCCGGCCACCGTCGCCGCCAGGGGCAGGGTGACTCGGACGTTGCCGTGGGTCAGCACCCCCATCGCGGAAAGGACGTGGCTGGGCTCCAGCGTGCTGGCCGTGCACGCCGACCCCGACGCGACCGCGAACCCGCGCCGGTCGAGCTCGTGGACCAGCGCCTCGCCGTCGACGAACAGGCAGGAGAACGTCACCACGTGCGGCAGCCGGTCGACCGGTGCGCCCACGACGACGGTGTCGGGCACGGCCGCGGCCGCGACGCGTACCCGGTCGACCAGCCGCCGGGTCGCCGCGGCCTCGTCGGCACGGTCGGCCTCGGTCTGCAGCCACGCCTCCGCGGCCGCCACGACGAGGGGCACGACCGGTTCGACGTCGGTGCGTCCGTGCTCGGTCTCGCTCACCGGTCCCGGCCGGCGCCACCGGGTGCGCTCCGGGACGACAAGGACCCCCACCCACGCCGGCCCGGCCCACGATCGGGCGTCCCCGACGAGCACGTCGTAGGCCTCCGGTCTCGGTTCACGGCCCAGCGACGCCATCGCGTCGACGACCAGGGGTATGCCGTGGTGCCGGCAGACCGCCTGGGCGGCCTCGAGCGGCTGGCGGGTGCCGACCTCGCCGTTCGCGCTCTGGAGCGCCGTGACCACGGTGCGGGGCCGCGCCACCGCATCACTCCAGGCGGCGAGGTCCAGCCGGCCGACGCCGTCCACGGGCACCTCGGCGAGCAGCGTCGGGTCCTCGGCGTGGGCGGCCAGTGCACGGCCCGGGAGGAGGACCGCAGAGTGCTCGACCGCGGAGGCGACCAGCCGAGCGCCCCGCCGCCGCGCGGCATATCGGATGCCGTCGACGGCGGCGGTGAGCGCGGTCGGCCCGCCGGGCAAAAAGCTCAGCTCCGGGGGCCGGACGCCCAGCCCGGAGGCCAGCGCCTCGCGCGCCTGGTCGAGCAGAAGCCGGGCCCGGCGGCCCTCCGCGTAGAGCCGACGGGGGTCCGCCCACCCGGCGTCGAGCGCCGCCAGCAGGGCCTCCCGGGCCGCGGGATGCAGGGGGCTCGCCGCCGCGTCGAGGAGAACCCGCTCGGCGCGGGGGTTGGTCTCGGTGTCGCCGTCCGTGGCGGAGCTCGGCCTCGGGGCCGGGATGGGGTCCGCCACGGGTGTAACGCTAGTCCCACCCGTACGTGATCCCCGGGGGTCCTGGCGGTAGTGTGAACGGCATCTGGCCACGGCCGGCCCGCACCACGGACCGACCGAGGACAACGTCGATCCACCGGTCCATCCGCACGACCCGAACCGGAAGGTGCCCTGTTGCGCACGCACCCACACCTGCCCGCGCGGCTGACCCGTCGAGGGCTTGGCCTCAGCGGGGTCGCCGTCGCGGCGTCGCTGCTGCTCGGCGGGTGTGCCAGCAACGGCACGGCCTCCAGCGGCTGGTTGCCTCAGGGCACCAACGGCCAGCAGGTCACCAACCACACCGGCACCGTGACGTCCCTCTGGGTGGGCGCGTGGATCGCGGCGCTGGCCGTGGGCTTCCTCGTGTGGGGCCTGACGATCTGGGTCATGGTGCGCTACCGGCGCCGCAAGGACGATGTCGGCCTGCCGCCGCAGCTGCGTTACAACGTGCCGATCGAGATCCTCTACACGATCGTCCCCGTCTTCATGGTGGCCGCGCTCTTCTACTACACGGCCCGTGACGAGTCCGCGCTGCTCGACGTCTCGGCCAAGCCCGACGTCACCATGAACGTCGTGGCCAAGCAGTGGAGCTGGGACTTCAACTACGTCGAGGCCAACGTCTACGAGTCCGGCGTGCAGAACCAGCTCGACAAATCCACCGGTGAGCCCCTGAACGCCGAGCCGGTGCTCTATCTTCCGCTCAACAAGCGGGTCGAGTTCGTCCTCAACGCCCGCGACGTCATCCACTCTTTCTGGGTGCCCGCCTTCCTCCAGAAGCTCGACGTCATCCCCGGTAAGACCAACCGGTTCCAGGTGGTGCCCACGCAGCTGGGCACATTCCAGGGCAAGTGCGCCGAGCTCTGCGGCGCTTACCACTCGCAGATGCTGTTCAAGGTCAAGGTCGTCTCCCAGGCCGACTACGACGCCGAGATCGCCCGCCTGAAGGCGATCGGCCAGTCGGGGCAGCTGCCCAACTCACTCAGCCGCGAGGAGCTCGTACCCGCGGACCAGAAGCTCGTCCCCTCGGCCTCCGGGAGCAACTGATGGCAGCGACGACCACGACCCCCACGGGTCAGTACGAGTACACCGCCGGCCAGACGTCGCGCTCGTCGGCCCGCCCCAAGCTGCTGCCGGGGCAGACGTTCATCAAGTGGATCACCACCACTGACCACAAGGTCATCGGCAACCTGTACTTCATCACCTCGTTCATCTGGTTCCTGCTCGGCGGCATCATGGCGCTGCTCATCCGCACCGAGCTCGCCGCGCCCGGGCTTCAGGTCGTCGACAACCCCGAGCAGTACAACCAGCTGTTCACCATGCACGGCACGATCATGCTGCTGCTCTTCGCGACCCCGTTGTTCGCCGGGTTCGCCAATGCGGTGATGCCGCTGCAGATCGGGGCGCCTGACGTCGCGTTCCCGCGGCTGAACATGTTCGCCTACTGGCTCTACTTCTTTGGCGGGATCATCGCCGGTGCCGGCTTCCTCACCCCGCAGGGAGCCGCGTCGTTCGGCTGGTTCGCGTATGCGCCGCTGTCCGACAACGCCTACACCCCCGGCCTCGGCGGGGACCTCTGGGTCTTCGGCCTCGCGCTCTCCGGCTTCGGCACCATCCTCGGCGCCGTCAACTTCATCACGACGATCATCTGCATGCGCGCGCCGGGCATGACGATGTTCCGGATGCCGATGTTCACGTGGACGGTGCTCGTCACGTCGCTGCTCGTGCTCGTCGCGTTCCCGGTGCTGGCCGCCGCGCTGTTCGCCCTCGGCGCCGATCGCCGGTTCGGAGCCCACATCTTCGACCCGGCCGGCGGCGGAGCCATGCTTTGGCAGCACATGTTCTGGTTCTTCGGGCATCCAGAGGTCTACATTATCGCGCTCCCGTTCTTCGGCATCATCAGCGAGGTCCTGCCCGTCTTTTCGCGCAAGCCGCTTTTCGGCTACAAGACCCTCGTCTTCGCCACGATCGCCATCGCTGCCCTGTCCGTCGCGGTCTGGGCCCACCACATGTACGCCACGGGCCAGGTGCTGCTGCCGTTCTTCGCGATCATGACGATGCTGATCGCGGTGCCCACCGGGGTGAAGTTCTTCAACTGGATCGGCACGATGTGGGGCGGGTCCATCACGTTCGACACTCCGCTGATCTGGGCCGTCGGCTTCATCGTCACGTTCCTCTTCGGCGGGCTGACCGGTGTCATCCTGTCCAGCCCCGCGCTGGACTTCCACCTGTCTGACTCGTACTTCGTCGTGGCCCACTTCCACTACACGGTCTTCGGTACGGTCGTCTTCGCGATGTTCTCCGGCTTCTACTTTTGGTGGCCCAAGTTCACCGGGCGGATGCTCGACGAGAAGCTGGGCAAGCTGCACTTCTGGATGCTGTTCATCGGCTTCCACACCACCTTCCTCATCCAGCACCTGCTGGGCATCGAGGGCATGGCCCGGCGGTATGCCGACTACCTCCCAGAGGAGGGGTTCCAGACCGCGAACATCATCTCGACGGCTGGGGCCTTCCTGCTCGGAGCGTCGACGTTGCCGTTCCTGTACAACGTCTGGAAGACGTGGCGCTACGCCCCGATGGTCGAGACCGACGACCCGTGGGGCTATGGCGCGTCGCTCGAGTGGGCAACGTCCTCCCCGCCGCCGCGGCACAACTTCGACCGTATGCCACGCATCCGGTCGGAGCGGCCCGCGTTCGACCTGCACCACCCGGAGGTGGCGCCCCCGACCGTCCAGGCCCCGGAGGCGTCCGGACTGGTCAAGGCGTTCGGTTCGGCCGACCTGGGCGAGATGCCGAACCACGAGGCGGGGGAGTCCGGAGCCACCGAAGGACCGGGTCACGGGAGGGCCACCCGATGAAGGTCGAGAGCAAGCTGTTCCTCTACCTCACGTTCTTCTTCGTGCCGGTGGCCCTCATCTACGGCTTCTGGTCGCACTGGACCGAGCTGATGGGCTTCATCGGCCTCATGCTGTCGGCCTCCCTCTGCGGCCTCATCGCCTTCTACCTGGCGGTCACCGGTCGCAACCTCGGCCCCCGCCCGGAGGACAACCCCAACGCGCTCATCTCTGAGCAGGAGGGTGACTACGGGTTCTTCACGCCTTACTCCTGGTGGCCGTTCTGGCTCGGCCTCACCGCCGCGATCATGTTCACCGGCCTCGCCGTCGGCTGGTGGCTGTTCATCATCGGGGCAATGTTCGGGGTCGTCGCCATCATCGGCTGGACCTTCGAGCACTACAAGGGCGAGTACGCCAACTGACGATCCGTCGGCGGGGTTCAGCCCCAGCCCAGCTCGTGCAGGCGGGCGTCGTCGATGCCGAAGTGGTGCGCCACCTCGTGCACCACGGTGACCGCGATCTCGTCGAGCAGGTCCTCCCGTTCCTCGCAGAGCCGGGTCAACGGCCCCTTGAAGATGGTGATCCGGTCGGGCAGTGACCCGGCGTCCCACCAGCCGTCCCGCTCGGTCAGCGGCACCCCCTCGTAGAGCCCGAGGAGCTCCGGGCTTCCCTCCACCGGCTCGTCCGGCTCGTCCGGCTCGTCGGCGACCAGCACGGCCACGTTGCGCATGAGGCGGGCCAGCTCGTCCGGGATGAGGTCGAGCGCGTCGCCGACCGCCTGCTCGAACTCCGCGTCGGACATCTCCTCCGGCGGCTGGCTCACCCCGCCACTCTCCCACCGACCGGACTCACGTAGTTGTCGGTTTCAGGCACCGCCAACGGCTGGAACCGACAACAACGTGAGTCCGGTGGGTTCGACATCTGGGGGCAAGCGAGAGGCCGGCCACCCCGCAGTGGGGGCAGCCGGCCTCGTCGTTGTTCGGTTCGGGCTTCGGGTCTGAAGGGCTAAAGGTCCTTCTCCGGGGCCCGCTTGACCGACTCGCGCTCCGAGGACGGCATGGCCAGACCCTGGGTCTCGGGCGCACCCTTGAGCGAGTGCGACGCCGACTGCGGGCTCTCGATCGCCTCGTGCTCGCCGTGGGCGTGGGCCGCCGCCAGCTCGGCCGGCGTGACCGGGTCGACGCGGTCCTTGAAGTAGAAGTTCGACAGCTTGGCCCGGATGCGCTGCGAGCCGGCGTGCTTGGCGGCCACGCCGTTCGCGTCCGTGCCCGTCCCGAGCGCGAGGGGTGCCTGGGCGGTGTACTGGACGAGGGTCCAGCGCTCGAACGCGTCCAGCGGGTCGTGCTTCTCGAAGAAGTGACCGTCGGCCGTCCGGATGATCGTGCCGCTCTCGCGCCCGTGCAGGACCTTATCGCGGTCGTGACGCTGCAGGCTCAAACAGATCCTCTTGGTGACCCAGAAGGCCAACGGTGGGAAGACGAAGAAGCCCACCTGGAACAGCCGCGTGAGGTCGTTGATCGACAGGTGCAGCTTGATGGCCATGATGTCGTTGCCGGAGGCGAAGAACAGGATCAGATAGGTCGTCAGCGCCATGACGCCGAGGCCGGTGCGCACCGGGGCGTCCCGGGGACGGTCGAGCAAGTGGTGCTCGCGCTTGTCTCCGGTGACCCAGGCCTCGAGGAACGGGTAGGCCCCCTGGATGGTGAACAGCACGGGGATGAGCGCGATGGCGCCCAAGAACACGTTGAAGCTCCACGTGCGCCCGAAGGCGTCGAACTCGAGGAACCCCGGCAACAGCCGCAGGGCACCGTCGGCGAAGCCCATGTACCAGTCCGGCTGCGAGCCGGCCGTGATGGGGGATGGATCGTAGGGTCCGTAGGCCCAGATGGGGTTGATCATCACCAGCGCCGAGATGAGGGCGATGACGCCGAACACGAGGAAGAAGAACCCACCGGCCTTGGCGATGTAGACCGGCATCAGCGGGTAGCCGACGACGTTTTGGTTGGTCCGCCCCGGACCGGGGAACTGGGTGTGCTTGTGGACGAACACGAGCACGATGTGCGCCGTGAACAACCCGACCAGGACGGCCGGAAGCAGCAGGATGTGCACCGAGTAGAGCAGCGGGATGATCTGCTCCCCCGGGAACGGGCCGCCGAAGACGATCACCGTCACATAGGACCCGATGACCGGGATCGAGCGCATGAAGCCCTCAGCGGCCCGCAGACCGGTGCCCGACAGCAGGTCGTCGGGGAGCGAGTAGCCCGCGAACCCCTCGATGAGGGCCAGCATCGACAGGACCGTGCCGATGACCCAGTTCAGCTCGCGCGGCTTGCGGAACGCCCCCGTGAAGAAGACGCGCAGCATGTGCACGGTGATCGCCACGATGAACAGCAGCGCCGCCCAGTGGTGGATCTGGCGAATCAGCAGACCGCCTCGGACGTCGAAGGAGATGTCGACGGTGGACCGGTAGGCCTCCGACACGGTGATGCCCTGCAGCGGGAGGTAGGAGCCGTCGTAGACGACCTGACCGGCACTGGGGACGAACCAGAACGTGAGGAAGGTGCCGGACAGCAGGCAGATGATCATCGAGTACATCGCGATCTCGCCCAGCATGAAGGTCCAGTGGTCGGGGAAGACCTTCTTCAGCAGGTAGGCGACGAACCCGGCGCCGCCGGTGCGGTCGTCGAGCCAGCCGGCGACGCCGCCCCCGGCCTTGATGACGGCGCCCGGTGAAGACTCGCTGGCCTCGTCCCCGTCTCGGAGCGCGGCAGCGGTTCGCTGGTCAGTGGACGTACTCATTGCGCTCCCAGAAGCTTGGACCGACGGGTTCGGTGAACCCTTGGGTTGCGACGAGATAGCCGGAACCGTCGACCGTGATCTTCAGCTGCGGAAGCGGACGCTTCGCCGGACCGAAGATGACCTCGCAGTCACGGGTGACATCGAACGTCGACTGGTGGCACGGGCAGAGCAGGTGGTGCGTTTGCTGCTCGTAGAGACCAACGGCGCATCCGACGTGGGTGCAGATCTTGGAGTAGGCGACGATGCCCTGGTAGCCCCAGGACAGGGCCTTCTGGCCCTTGTCGTCGGCACTGAACTGCGCCGGGTCGAGACGCATGAGCAGGACGGCCGCCTTGGCCTTGTCCTCCAGCACGTGGGTGCTGTCCTTGAGCGTCTCGGGCATGATGTGGAACACCGACCCGATGGTGACGTCGCTGGCCTTGACCGGCGTCATCTCGGGGTCGCGGAACAAACGGATGGGCCGTCCGGGACTGCCGTCGGCCTGGGGCGTGATGTCCCAGAGCGTCTTGGCCAGCTCGTCGGCCTTCGTCGGGTTGCCGAGGGACCCGGCCACCTGAAGCACGAACGGGAGAGCGAAGAGGCCGAGGGCCCCGCCGAGCGAGTACTTCAGGATCGGCCGGCGGCCGAGCTGGGCCGCGTCGCCACCGGCCAGGATCATGCTCGCGGCCTTGGCCCGGTTCTCGTCGGAGGAACGCTGGAGGTGACGCTGCTCGACGATCTCCGTGTCGGGCATGATCGTCTTGGCCCAGTGCACGGTGCCCATGCCGATGCCGAGAAGCGAGATGGCCATGGAGACGCCGAGGACGACGTGGAGCAGGTTCGCGCCGCCGATGCCGGGGATGAAGACGTCGGTGGTGTGGTCGATCGCGAAGTAGGCGACGATGAAGACCAGCGTGGCCAGCATCGAAGCACCGAACATGGTGGCGACCTGGCGCTCGGCCCGCTTGCCCGCCGCCCGGTCGTGGTCGGCCAGCCGGTGGACGTGAGCCGGCAGACCCGGGTTCTCGAACCGCTCAGGGGGCGTGACCGAGGAGCCGTGGGTGTCGTCGAGGCGCGCCGGAGTGCGGTCGCCCGGTCCCCCGGGCTCGACCATCGTCCCTCCACCGTGCGGAGGCGTTCCCTGGTTGCTCATAAGGCTGTCGATCCTGTCCGCTCGTCTCCCACGATTACAGCAAACATCGGGGTCGAAAGCACGCCGTTGTGACCCGGCCCTCTATGCGTCGGCCGCCGGGCGTCCGACGTGCGCCGCAGGAGGAGTCCGCGCGACGGAGCCACGGGCCGCCTCACGCGGCCTTGGATCCTAGCCAGACGGCGAGGGCGACCATGATGCCCAGGCCGAAGATCCAGATGAACATCCCCTCGGAGACCGGTCCGAGGTTCCCGAGGTTCATGCCACCCTGGTTGGCCTGCGTGGTGGCCGTGTTGACGAAGGCGATGATGTCCTTCTTGTTCTCGGGGCTGATGTTCGTGTCGTTGAAGACGGGCATCGACTGGGGGCCGGTGAGCATGGCCTCGTAGATGTCACGGCCGGCGACGCCCTTGAGCGTCGGCGCGTACTTGCCGCGGGTGAGCGCTCCGCCGGAGCCGGCGAAGTTGTGGCACATGGCGCAGTTGACGCGGAACAGCTCTCCACCCTTGGCCACGTCGCCACCCTCAGGGCTGGCCTGCTCGTCGGTGGGGATCGCCGGACCGGGGCCGAGCGATGCGACGTAGGCCGCCATGGCGGCGATCTGCTCCTGCGAGTACTTAATCTCGTCCTGCCGCTGCGCCTGGACGGCGGGACCGGCCAGCGGCATACGGCCGGTGCCGACCTGGAAGTCGACGGACGCCGCACCCACGCCCACGAGCGACGGGCCGGCCTGGGTGCCCTGGGCGTTCTGCCCGTGGCACGTGGCGCAGTTGGCCAGGAACAACGCCCGCCCGGCGGCCACGTCATCGGCCGCGAGGACCGCCGCCTGGGCCGGCTTGGGAGCAAGGAGCGAGTAGGCGCCGCCCACGACGACGAGGCCGAGCAGCAGCAGGATCGCGATCGCGGCGGGATGCCGGCGACGTGCAGCCAAGGCGTTCAACGGGGCGGGTCCTGTCGTCCGGGGGCGGTCGGGAGGGGTCTGACCTGCTGGTGGCGCACTACTTCAGGAGGTAGATCGTCGAGAAGAGGGCGATCCACACGACATCGACGAAGTGCCAGTAGTAGGAGGTGACGACGGCGCCGATCGCCTGGGCGTGGGAGTAGTTCCGCGTCGTGAACGTGCGCCCGATGATGAGCAGGAACGCGATGAGGCCACCGGTGACGTGCATCCCGTGGAAGCCGGTCGTCATGAAGAAGACGGAGCCGTAACGGTCGGACGACAAGGTGACGTGCTCACTGGTCAGCTCGGCGTACTCGAACACCTGACCGCCGACGAAGAACGCGCCGAACAGGTAGGTGAGGACGTACCACTCACGCATCCCCCATGACGCACCGCCCGTGCGCCGGCGCAAGGCGTTGATGAAGCCGACTTGCCACAGCCGGCCGTCACGCTTGGGCCGCCCGGCCTCGGCAGCGAAGACACCGAGCTGGCACCACACGGAGGAGATCAGCAGGATGAGCGCGTTCAGGGTCGCGAAGGGAACGTTGAGCTTCGCGGTCTGCTCAGCCCACAGCTCCGGTGAGACGGAGCGGATCTGGAAGTACATCGCGAAGAGGCCGGCGAAGAACATCAGCTCGCTGCCCAGCCACACGATCGTGCCGACCGACACCATGTTGGGGCGGGTCGCGGGACCGTGCCCCGTGCTCCCTCTGCTCACGGAGCGCGTTGGTGCTGCTGATGCGGTCGCCACAGTGGTCATTATGGGTCACGGCCTCTCCGGAGTCACGCGACCCCCCGGCGCATGCTGATGTCTCCTGCGTCTCACTCGTCGCACGGTTCATCGACGGGCCGGGGCGGCCGTCCCGTCAGGGGCGCCCAGGGTGACCACGGCCCTTCGCTACGATCCTCGCCATGAGCGACGCGCACCTGGGTCACAGCAGCCACGGCTCGGGCTCCACCGCCTCCACCGACGTCGCGACGCCCGCGGCGGAGCGTCCGGCGGGCTCGGCGGCGGCCCCTCCCGTCTCGGTGCGGATCCTGCTCTACAGCGACGACAGCGCGACCCGTGATGCCGTGCGGCTGGCCGTCGGCCGCCGCCCGGCCAAGGACGTCGAGGTCGGCTCGTGGCTCGAGGTGGCCACGCCGGCCGCGTGCGTCGCCGCGGCCGACGCGGGAGGCTTCGATGTGATGGTCCTCGACGGGGAGGCCTCGCCGATCGGGGGGCTGGGGCTCGCCAAGCAGCTGAAGAACGAGGTGTTCGGCTGCCCGCCCATCGTCGTGCTGACCGGGCGCCCGCAGGACGCGTGGCTCGCCGCCTGGTCGCAGGCCGACCTGGCCGTGCCACACCCGCTCGACCCGGTGACGTTGGCTCGCGCGGTCGCCGAGCTGGGCCGCCGGGCCGGCCGCCCATCATCGGCCTGAACCGCATCTCGATGCGGGGGGACCGATGAGCGAGGCCGAAGCGGCCGCGTCGACGACTCACACCTGGCCTCAGGTGCTGACCGCCCTGCTGGGCGGTGCCGATCTCGGCGTCGAGCGGGCCGAGTGGGCGATGGGCCAGATCATGGCGGGCGAGGCAACGCCGGTGCAGGTCGCCGGGTTCCTCGTCGCCCTGCGAGCCAAGGGCGAGACCGTCGAGGAGATGCGGGGCATCGCCGACCAGATGCTCGCGCACGCGACCCGGATCGACGTGGCCGGCCCCAGCCTCGACATCGTCGGCACCGGCGGCGACCTCGCGCATACGGTCAACATCTCGACGATGGCGGCGATGGTCTCCGCCGCGGCCGGAGTCACGGTCGTCAAGCACGGCAACCGGGCGGCGTCGTCGTCGTGCGGCTCGGCCGACGTGCTCGAGGCCCTCGGCGTCGACCTGAGCCTGCCGGCCGAACGGGTGGCCGAGGTCGCCGACGAGGTCGGCATCACCTTCTGCTTCGCGGTGGTGTTCCACCCGTCGTTCCGCCACGCGGGAGCGGCACGGCGCGAGCTCGGGGTGCCGACCGCCTTCAACTTCCTCGGCCCCCTGACGAACCCGGCCCAGCCGACGTATGCCGCGGTGGGGGTGGCCGACCGGCGCATGGCGCCGATCGTGGCCGGGGTGTTCGCCTCGAGGGGCCGCGACGCGGCGGTCGTGCGCGGCGACGACGGGCTGGACGAGCTCACACTGGCGACCACGACCTCGGTGTGGTGGGTGCGTGACGGTGCGGTCGCGGAGCACCGGCTGGACCCCGAGCGGCTGGGGTTGACGCGCCAGCCCACCGAGGCGTTGCGCGGCGGTGACGCGGCGTTCAACGCACAGGTGGTGCGGGACGTCTTCGGCGGCCGGCGCGGACCCGTGCGCGACGCCGTGGTGCTCAACGCCGGCGCCGCACTGGCGTTGACCGAGCGTGACCGCGGTCCGTCCAGCGCTGATCTCGAGGCCGGCGTCCGGGCGGGCATGGACCGAGCCGCGGCGGCCATCGACTCCGGGGCGGCGGCCCGTCTCGTCGACACGTGGGTGGCGGCCACACGCTGAGGGCCGGGCGGCCGCATCGGTTCGTGGTGGATGCAGCCGGATTTCGGTGCGGTCCAGAGCACGAACGGTGGAAACCGGGGGGAGTGGGGTCAGTCGCCGCCGTCCATGCCGATCGAGAACGCGGCCTCGGTGTCCTGCTTGGAGTAGGTGCGGAACGCGATGTGCGTCGACGTGCCCACGATGCCGTCGACCTTGTTGAGCCGGTCGGCGATGACGTCGGCCATCTGTTCGTGGTCGTGCACCCGCACGGTGGCGATGAGGTCGGCGTCACCGGTGACGGAGTAGACCTCGGTGACCCCGGCCAGATCGGCGATGGCCTGCCCGACCTCGGGGATACGGTCGACGGCGCAGCTGATCATGACGATGGCGGTGATCACCGGACGATTGAACTACACCGGCGCGCGGTGCCGCGCGGTCCCGTCGACGTTTGCGTCATCGGAGCGGCGTCGATGCCTCGACTGCGGGCCACAGCGCCTCGTCAGCCGGCTGCCGCCAGGTCACGGTCGAACGGCGCGGCGTCGGACGGGTGACCGTCGTCGAGGAGCGCCCGCACCGCGCCCGCCCCGCCGACCGGGCACGACCAGGAGCCGTCGAGCTCGACGATGCGCACCCCCGGGGACTCGAGCCAGCGCAGGATGATCTCCGCCTCCTCCGCGGTGGCGGCAGGGGCGGGCAGCACCGGCGGCTCGACGACCTCGGCCGTCGCACAGAGCGACCGGACGTAGACCATGGGGTCGGCGCCGGCCGGGCTGAGGCTGGTGCCCGCGAGCCGTCCGTAGCGCACGCAGACCAGCTCCCACCCGCCCGCCTCGGCCCGACGGGCGGCGACCAGCTCGGGGCTGCCGGCGAGTGGGGCCAGACGCTGGGTGCGCGCGGCCGCCCGCACGAGGTGCAACAGCCGGTCACGGACGGTGCCCGCGTCCTCGAACCGTTCCTGCTCGGCCAGGACCGCCATCCGGGCCAGCAGGGCGTCGGTGGCGGGGCGGGCGTCACCGGTGAGAAGGCCGACCGCGTCGCCGACGACCGCGGCATACTCGGCGGGGCTCTGACGACCACTGCACGGCGCGCCGCACCGGCCCATCTCACCGAGCACGCACTCGCTGCTGTTGGCCCGAAGGGACAGCCGCTGGGTGCACTGGCGGAGCGGGACGACCTCGTGGACGGCGGCCACGGCCGCCTCGGCGCTGCGGCGGGACCGGAACGGCCCGACATAGCGGGCGCCGTCGCGGCGGACCTCGCGCACGATGGAGAGGCGGGGGAAGGACTCCTGCGTCAGCTTGACCCAGATCACCCGCTCGGGGCGCGTGGAGCGACGGTTGTAGCGCGGTTTGTGCTTCGCGATGAGGCGCAGCTCGCGCACCTGCGCCTCGAGGGTCGTCTGGCAGACGATGGGCTGGATGCGGGCCACCAGACCCACCATCTCGGACATCCGGGTGCGCTGCTCCGAGGCGGTGAAGTAGGAGCGCGCCCGGGCCCGGATGTTGCGCGAGGTGCCGACGTAGAGGGGCCGACCGCGCTCGTCCTGGAACACGTAGACCCCCGGCAACGGGGGCAGGTGCTCGGCGAGGAACCGCTTGCGCCGCTGCGCGGGGGTGACCCGGGAGGTGTAGCTCGACAGCTCCTCGAAGGTGTGGACGCCGAGGTTGCCGACCCGCTCGAGCAGACCGTGGAGCACGTCGACCGTGGCGCGGGCATCGTGCAGGGCCCGGTGGTCGGGAGTCGTCGTGGCCCCGAAGACAACGGCCAGTGAGGAGAGCTTGTGGTTGCGCGACTCGTCCTTGGTCACCAGCTGCCGCGCGAGGTGCACCGTGTCGAGGACCCGGAACCCGGGCCAGGGGTGGCCCGTGGCGCGGGCGGCCTCCTTGAGGAACGACACGTCGAAGCCGGCGTTGTGCGCGACGAGGACACTGCCGCGGGCGAACTCGAGGAAGGCCGGCAGCACGGAGTCGATGCGAGGCGCCTGGGAGACCATCGCGTCGGTGATGCCGGTGAGGACCTGGATGAAGACGGGGATCGACTCGCCCGGCCGGACGAGGGTCTGGAACTCACCCAGCACCTCGCCGCCGCGCACCTTGACCGCGCCGACCTCCGTGATCGACGACGCGGCGGCGCTGCCCCCGGTGGTCTCCAGGTCGACGACGACGAACGTCACCTCGGCCAGCGGGGTGCCGAGGTCGTCGAGGGTGCCCTGCACGGGCGTGCCGTCACGGCGGCCTGCGCGGGAAATCGGGGCCGGGCCGGTCAGCGCCCGGGGAGCCCCTGAGGGGATCCCACCCGAGCCCAAACCCTGGGCCGCATCGACGCTCACATCGCCGACGCTAACCGCGGCCTACGACAGCCCTGGTCAGGCGCGCGGCGACGAGGCCTGTCGGTGGTGGGTCCTACCGTCGTCCTCAGTCCAGTCAGCCCGCCACCACCAGACACCGCAAGACACCACGAGACAGCACAAGGAGGCGTTGTGAGAACAACCAAGCCCATGGTCGTCGAATGCGACACCTGCCCGGTCCGCCACGTCCGATGCGACGACTGCCTGGTCACCGCCCTCCAGTCACTGCCGGTCGTTCCGCTGCTCCGCCTGGCCGACGGCGAGCTGCCGCTCGACGCGGCGGAGCGCCGCGCGGTGAGCCGGTTCGTCGCCGCGGGCCTGGTGGCCCCCGAGAAGGCGGCCGGCGTGACCGCGCAGCGAGAGTCCTGGTCGGGGGTGGCCGCCGTCGGCTGAGTCGAGGGTGGCCTGCGCGACCTGGGACTCGACCTGGGTCTCGACCCGGGACTCGACCTAGGATCTGCGGGTGCGGCCAGCCACGACGTCGTCGCGGCGACGCTTCGCCGCTGTCATGGCGGTGGTCGCCGTGGTCCTGACGGTCGGCGCCTGCACGAGCACCGACCGTCCGGCCAGCGCCTCGAGCTCCAACCCCGCCGCCGGTTCAGGACGTCCGGAGGCCTCTGCGAGCTCTGAGAGCGCAGGAGCACCCGTGACGCCCGGCGGTGCCTCGGGCGACCAGACGAGCGAGGTCCGTGGCGCTGTCACGGCCCTCCTGGCGAAGCGAGCCGCGGCGCTCGCCGCCAAGGACAAGAACGCCTGGCTGGCGTCCTTGGCCGACACCGGCTCACCGTTCGCCGCGGCGCAGGCGTCACTCTTCGACCGCCTGGTGGCCCTACCCGTGGCCGGGCTCACCGCGCGGCAGCTGACGCTCACTCCTACGACTCCACCCGGTTCCGCGAGCTCGACATCAACCTTGAGTAGCCCAGCGGCGGGGCCGGCCGGCACCTATGTCGCCGCCGTCACGCTCGCCTACCGGTTCGCCGGCTACGACCAGGGCGACCGTTCCTTCGCCGTCTCCTACGTCGTCAGCCCGGCTTCCTCCGGCTGGCGGCTGAGCGGCCCGGGCCCCGGCCGCACCGAACCCCAACCGTTCGACCTTGTCGGCGCAACGAGTGTCAGCTCGCCGGCCACCCTCGTCATCGGCGACGCCACTCCCGCGACGCTCGAGGCATACCGGGCGCTCGGCGATGCCGCCCAAGCGCCGATCCAGGGGGCCTGGGGCCAGGCCCGGCCGAGCGTCATCGTCGCGCCCGGGACGATGGCGGAGCTGGAGGCGCAGCTGGGCCGCGGCTCCTACGCGGGGATCGCCCAGGTGGCCGCCATCACCGACGGCCCCCTGCACACCGGCGAACCCGCCCAGAGCGACCGCGTCTATCTCAACCCTGACGTCATGGCCACGCTCAGCGCCGACGGGCGGAAGGTCGTCGTGACGCACGAGCTGACCCACGTCACCATCCGCGGCTCGACGACCCGCCCAGTGCCCATCTGGCTCTCGGAGGGGTATGCCGACGCGGTCGCCTACTCCGGGACGGGGCTGGCGCCGAGGACCGTCGCAGCCGACCTGCTGCAGCTCGTCCGGGACGGCAAGGGGCCGACCGCGCTGCCGACGTCGTCGGACTTCGACCCGTCGAGGGGGCCCATCGACCCGACGTACAACGCCGCGTGGCTCGCGGTGCTCCTCATCCACGACCGGTTCGGCCAGGAAAAGCTCACCGACGTCTACCGGGCCGTCTCGGGTGGACCCACTGCCGACGCGACGGTCACCGGGTCGGCGGACGACCTTACGCGGCAGGCGTTCCAGACCGTGCTCGGCGTGTCGCAGGACGACTTCGTCACCGACTGGAAGGCCTACCTGGAACAGCTGGCCGGCTGACCGTCACCGCCCGGTCTATGAGTGGGGGGGTGCTCCGGCGTAAAGGGTGTCGACGTCGTGGGCGAAGTCCTTCATGACGACGTTGCGCTTGAGCTTCAACGAGGGGGTGAGGTAGCCGTTGTCCTCGGTGAAGTCGCTACCGAGCACGGCAAACGTGCGGATGGACTCGGCCTTGCTGACCGCGGTGTTGGCGTCGTCGACGGCCTTCTGGAGCGCGGCGAGGACGCCCTCGTCGGTGCGGGCCTGCTCCACGCTGAGCGCGCCGAAACCGTTGTTCTTGGCCCAGGTCGGCAGCATCTCCTCATCGAGGGTGATGAGGGCGGCGATGAACGGCTTCTGGTCGCCGACGACGATGCACTGCGAGACGAGCGGGTGCGCGCGCAGCCGGTCCTCCAGCACCGCCGGTGCGACGTTCTTGCCGCCGGCGGTGACGAGGATCTCCTTCTTGCGCCCGGTGATCCGCAGGTAGCCGTCGCCGTCGAGCTCGCCGAGGTCGCCGGTGTGGAACCAGCCGTCGCGGACCGCCTCGGCCGTGGCCTCGTCGTTGTCGTGGTAGCCGGCGAAGACGTTCACACCCTGCACAAGGATCTCGCCGTCGTCGGCGATGCGGATGCCGACACCGGGCAGCGGGGCGCCGACGGTGCCGATCTTGACCCGGTCGGGGACATTGACCGTGGCCGGAGCCGTCGTCTCGGTCAGGCCGTAACCCTCGAGGACGACGACGCCGATGCCCCGGTAGAAGTGGCCGAGTCGGGTGCCCAGCGGCGCGCCGCCCGACACGGCATACCGGATCGAGCCGCCCATGGCGGCGCGAAGCTTGCCGTAGACGAGCCGGTCGAAGAGCGCGTGCCGGCCCTTGAGCATGAGACCGGGGCCACCGGTGTCGAGCGACTCGCTCCACTCGATGGCCGTCGCGGCGGCGACGGCGAAGATGCGGCCCTTGCCGTCGCCGGCGGCGCGCTGCTCCGAGCTGTTGTAGATCTTCTCGAACACCCGTGGAACGGCGAGGATGAAGGTGGGCTTGAAGGTGGCGAAGTCCTCGAGCAGCGTCTTGATGTCGGACGAGTGACCCATCCGGGCCGCCGCCTCGACGCAAAGCACCTGCACGAAGCGGGCGAAGACGTGGGCCAGCGGCAGGAACAGCAGCGTCGCCGACTCCTCGGTGCGCACGACGTCACTGAGGCTTTGTACGGCGTTCTCGGCCAGGTCCTTGAAGTTCCCGTGGGTCAGCTCACAGCCCTTGGGCCGGCCCGTGGTGCCGGAGGTGTAGATGATGGTCGCGAGCGACGCGCGGTCGGTGCTGCCGCGGCGGGCCTCGAGGGTCTCGTCGCCGACCTCGGTGCCCGCCCGGTTCAGCTCGTCGAGCACGCCGGCCTCGATCTGCCACACGTCCTTGAGCGCCGGCACCCGGTCGCGGACGCTATTCACCGCGCCGGCGTGGGCGGGCGTCTCAACGACGACCGCGACCGCGCCGGAGTCGGTGAGGATCCAGGCCACCTGCTCGGGGGAGGACGTCTCGTAGATGGGCACCGTGACCGCACCGACGGTCCACAGCGCGTAGTCGACGAGGGTCCACTCGTAGCGGGTGCGCGACATCAGGCCGACCCGGTCGCCCACCTCGATGCCGGCGGCGACCAGGCCCTTCGCCAGCCGCGAGACGTCCGTCGCGAACTGCGCGGCCGTCACGTCGGACCAGCCACCCGCACTGCGCTGCGCGAAGACGACCCGGTTCGGCGTGCGCCGAGCGTTGTCGACGACCGTCTGAGCGAGGTTGCCCTCCGTCGTGGGAGGGACGAGCGCGGGGACGACCTTGTCCTGCTGTTGCGGGACTGTGCTCACGCTGGCTCCTGTGAGGTGGGGTGACTCGGCTCACACCCGACGGGTATGGCTCGGGATCGACGCCGCAGCGTCGTGGCCACCGAGGTTACCCGGGTGGGCGACCGCGTTCTCGAAGTCGCGGTGGCCCCACGCTGTACCCTTCCGCGCATGCCCGACCGCACCGAGAGCTCGATCGTCATCGCTGCCGCCCCCGGTGCGGTCCTCGACGTGATCGCCGACTTCGGCGCATACCCCAAGTGGGCGACCGAGGTGAAGCAGGCGACCGTGCTCTCCGAAGAGGGCGACGGCTGGCCCGACCGGGTCGAGTTCGTCGTCGACGCGGGCGTCATCAAGGACACCTACACGCTGGACTACGAGTGGGACATCACCGCCGAGGGCACGGGCGTTGTCTCCTGGAGCCTCGTCAAGGCCAGCATCCTCAAGGCCATGAACGGCTCCTACACCCTCGCCGGCAGCGACGACCACGCCGCCGGCACCGACGTCACCTACCGCCTCGCCGTCGACCTCACCATCCCGATGCTGGGCATGCTCAAGCGCAGGGCCGAGAAGGTCATCGTGGACACGGCCCTGCGGGAGCTGAAGAAGCGCGTCGAGGGCTGAGCCCTGACGGTCGGCATGGCCAGGGTCGTCCTCTTCACGGGCAAGGGAGGCGTCGGCAAGACCACGACCGCCGCTGCGGCTGCCGTGCAGTCGGCCCGGTCCGGCGTGCGCACGCTGGCGATGTCGACCGATGCGCCCCACTCGCTCGGCGATGCCCTGGGCCGAGACCTGCGGGCGGGGTCCGGTCAGCGGGGTGAGCCCGTCGAGGTCGAACCGGGGCTGCACGCCTTCCAGGTGGGTGCCCCGCATACGGTCGACCCGTCCTGGCGGGTCGTCCAGGACTACGTGCTGCAGGTGCTGGCCACGCTCGGGATCGACCCGGTCGTCGCCGAGGAGCTGACCTCCCTTCCCGGTGCGGAGGAGGTCGCGGCGCTGCTCGAGGTGCGCACCCGGGTCGAGTCGGGCGAGTGGGACCTCGTCGTCGTCGACTGCGCCCCGACCGCCGAGACGCTGCGGCTGCTCGCCCTCCCGGAGGCGCTCGCCTGGCACCTCGAGCGGCTGCTGCCGGCCCAGCGTCGGCTGCTGCGCACCCTCCGGCCGGCAGCGGCGGCCGCCGCGGGTATGCCGGTGCCCTCGGCCGAGGTCGCCGGCACCGTGACCGGCTGGTACCGACAGATGCGCGACGTGCAGGCCCTGCTCACCGGACCCGGTGCCTCGGTGCGGCTCGTGCTCACCCCCGAACGGGTCGTCATCGCCGAGGCTCGGCGCACCTGGACATCGCTCAGCCTCTACGGCTTCGTCGTCGACGGCGTCGTCGTCAACCGCGTCATCCCGGCGGCCGGCCCCGGCTCCGGTGACGCCTGGCGGCAGTCGTGGAACGCCGCTCAACGGTCCGGTCTGGCCGAGGTCGCCGACTCGTTCGCCGGTATGCCGGTGGTGCAGGTGCCCTACCTGGCGCAGGAGCCGATCGGGCCTGACGCCCTCGCCGGCCTCGTTGCCGAGGTGCGCAGCGGGACCGACCCGCCGGCGACGGACACGGCGGGGGACCAGGTCGCGCCGACCGACCCGTTCGGCCTGCTCACCCCGGCCGCTGCCGGGGGGATGCGGGTCCGGCGGGTCGGCGCCGCCTACCTGCTCAGCCTCCCGCTGCCTCTCGTCACCGCCGACGCCGTCGACCTCAAGCGCCGTGACGCCGAGCTGCTGGTCGAGGTGGCCGAGCACCGCCGCGTGATCAGCCTGCCCGCCGCGTTGCAGCGCTGTGTGGTCCGCCGGGCCAGCGTGAGGGACGGGACGCTCACCGTGACGTTCGACCCTGATCCCGCCCTCTGGCCGGCCGGGCTAGGGCGGCCCCGGTCGACGGAGCGAGACCACGCCTCGCCGACCGACGAGAGGCGGCGTGGTGCTTGACGCGAGCGATCGACCCAACCCCGCCGACCCCGCCGAACCGGCCGGCCACGGGGGCGGCGTGGGGTCGGTGGCCGACGAGACCGCCCGGCTGCTCGACGCCCTGCTGGGCCCTGCCGCCACACCTGCGGAGCCACCCTCTGAAGGGGCGCCGTCAGCCGACGCCCCTTCTCCCGAGCCGGGCCCGACGTGCGGGCACACCGACGGGGGTCCAGCGCGAAACCACCGTGCGGCCGAGGTCTGTCACCTGTGCCCGGTCTGCCAGGTGCTGCGGATCGTGCGGTCGGTGCGCCCCGAGACGTTAGATCGGCTCGCCGACCTCGCGTCTGCGGTGACCGAGACCCTGCGCGACGCGGCGGCCGAGCGCTGGCGGACCGCGGGCGCATCGGACGACGGGGCTCCGGCTGCCGCGCGCCCTCAGGTGCAGGACATCGTCGTGGGCGACGATGACGGCGGTTTGCTCGACTCGCTTGAGCCGCTTGAGCCGCACGAGCACGATGACCCCACCGAGACGCAAGACCGGGAGGGCGCGCGATGACCCAGCTGGCCATCGGCATCGACATCGGTGGGACCAAGGTCGCTGGCGGTGCCGTCGCCCCCGACGGAGCCGTGCTCGCCCGGGCGCGGCGCGACACACCGCACCGGTCGATGTCACCGGATGTCGTCGAGAACACCATCGTCGAGGTCGTCGACGAGCTGGTGGCCCAGGTGGCCGAGCAGTCCCTCGGCGAGGTCATCGCCGTCGGCATCGGCGCCGCTGGTTTCGTCGCCGCCGACCGGGCGACCGTCGCCTTCGCCCCACACCTGTCCTGGCGCGACGAGCCGCTCCGTGCCGCGCTGGCGCGACGGGTGGCCGTGCCCATCACCGTCGACAACGACGCCAACGCGGCAGCCTGGGCCGAGTGGAAGTTCGGCGCGGCGCGGGGCGAGACCCACGTCATGATCGTCAACCTCGGCACCGGCATCGGCGGCGGCATCGTCACCGACGGGCACGTGCAGCGCGGCCGGTTCGGGATCGCCGGCGAGTTCGGGCATATGCAGGTCGTCCCGAACGGGCTGCGCTGCGAGTGTGGCAACAAGGGCTGCTGGGAGCAGTACGCCAGCGGTAATGCCCTCGTGCGCGAGGCTCGAGACCTCATCCAGGCCCGGTCGCCCGTCGCCAACGACCTGCTGGCCGCCGTCGGCGGCGACCCATCGGCCCTGACCGGGCCGCTGATCACCGCGGCGGCCCAGAACGGCGACCCCACCGCGGTCGAGCTGCTCGCTGAGATCGGCTCCTGGCTGGGGGTCGGCATGGCCAACCTGGCCGCGGCGTTCGACCCCGGCACCTTCGTCATCGGCGGCGGGGTCAGCGCCGCTGGACCGCTGCTGCTCGACCCCGCCCGCGAGACGTTCCGTCGCCAGCTGACCGGTCGCGGCTACCGGCCGGAGGCGCAGATCGTGGCCGCGGAACTCGGCAACGAGGCGGGCCTCATCGGGGCCGCCGACCTGGCGCGGATCGACGTCCACCAGTCAGAGCGCACCGCCGCCGGGCGCTGACCTCCCCCGCCGGGGCGGCTACAGGCGTATGCCGTCGTCGTCCTCGTCGCGCTCGAGCGGCTGACGCAGCACGAGCAGTACGAACCCGACCACCGACACGAGCAGAGCGAACATCATCCACCAGCCGTTGCCGTCGCGGTTGAACAGCAGCAGGTAGAGGAACAGCAGCGGGCCACCGACGAGCGCCCCCATCATCGTCCAGAAGTGCTTGTCCTCCGACGGCGGCAGCGGGGCCGGGGGCGGTGGCGAGTAGTGGACGTCCTCGTCGGGGTCGGCGTCGTCGTCCCCTCCGTCGAGCTCGGCGCGGTCGCCGAGCTCCGCCCCGTCAGCCGGGTCATCGCGGCCATCGCCTTCATGGCTTATACGGGCGGCGGCGTCCTGCTGATCCGCCCGGTGCCTGGGGGCGGTCGAGGGGGGAGGCGCGGCTGCGGGTGGCGTCATGGGGAGGGGCGGGTTGACGCCGTCGGGCCGGTCAGTGAGGGAGGGGACGTCGGCGATGTCGGAGACCCGGGTGATATCCGGCGGGCTGTGCGGTTCAGCCGTGGGGTCACCGTGCGGGTCGCCTTGCGGGTCTCCGTGCGGGTCGTGCCCGAGCGCCTCGTCGTCCCAGTGCGCCATGATGGCGGCGAACTGCTCGTCGACGTCCTTCTCGGCCATGGTTCAGGGTCTCACGCGGGGTTGTGGTGGGGCACAGCGGAACCGGAGATGCGCTCGACGAAGCGGACCGACTCCTCGTGGATCAGCGGCGCGTCGTTGTCGAGGGTGGCCACGTGGTAAGAGTCCTCGAGCCAGATCTCCGTGACGTCGGTGCTGGAGATGTGCTCCAGGAAGAACGCCGAGCTCGCCGGCGGCACGACGTGGTCCACCCTCGAGTGCATCAGCAGCACCGGCTGGGTGATCTCGGCGAGGTCCCGGCGCACCTCGACCCAAAGCCGGGTCTGCGAGTGCATGGCCCGCAGGGGGTTGCGGTCGTACCCGACCTCAGGGTCACCGCCCTGCTTCTTGATGTCGTTGGCCAGCCCGGGGAAGGACGGCATGACGCGGTGCAGCACCGGCAGCAGCCCGAGCATCCGGTTGTCGTGGAGGTAGATGGGGTTGACCAACATCAGCCCGGCGACCCGCGGGCCCTGGTCGAGCGCGAGCTTCGTCGACAGCAGGCCGCCCATCGACAGGCCGGCCACGAACACCCGGTCGCACCGCGAGCGAAGTTCCTGGAACGCGCGGTTCACCTCGGCATACCAGTGCTGCCACGTCGTCGCGTTCATCTCTCGCCACGTCGTCCCGTGGCCCGGCAGCAGGGGAAGACGCACCGTCCAGCCCTGCGCGGCGAAGTGCTCGGCCCACGGGCGCACGCCCTGGGGGGTGCCGGTGTAGCCGTGGACCACGAGGACGCCCGTCTCGTCGCCGTCGAATAGATACGGTTCCGCGCCGGGAAGCACTGAGGCGGGCATCGGTTGGAGCTCCTCTGGTCGAGACCGGCAGGACATCTGGGGCGGCCCAGCGGGCCGGGTGGCGAAATCGTCGCACGACTCGGCGACGGGGGTAGTGCCGTAAAGTGCGCGAGATCGCGGGGGCGCTGCTCCCATGGTGTCCCCCAGGAAGGACGAGGTCGCGCGGTGTTCTACTGGGTGCTCAAGACCGTCGTTCTCGGGCCGTTGCTCAGACTGCTGTTCCGCCCGTGGGTCGAGGGCGAGGAGCACATCCCCGACGAGGGGGCCGCGATCTTCGCCAGCAACCACCTGTCGTTCTCCGACTCGATCTTCCTACCGCTGATGGTGCCGCGCCGGATGACGTTCCTCGCCAAGTCCGACTACTTCACGGGGCGCGGGCTGAAGGGGCGGGCCACCGCCGCGTTCTTCAAGGGCGTAGGCCAGCTGCCGGTCGACCGCTCCGGCGGCAAGGCCGGCGAGGCCGCGCTCAGCTCCGGCCTGCGGATCCTGCGGCGTGGTGAGCTGCTCGGCATCTACCCCGAAGGCACCCGCTCACCCGACGGCCGCCTCTACCGCGGCCGCACCGGCGTGGCCCGGATGGCCCTGGAGGCCGGCGTCCCCGTCCTGCCAGTGGCCATGATCGGCACCGACAAGGCCCAGCCCACCGGCAAGAAGCTGCCCCGGATCATGCGCATCGGCATCCGGATCGGACGGCCGCTGAGCTTCTCGCGCTACGAGGGGATGGAGGACGACCGCTTCGTCCTGCGGTCGATCACCGACGAGATCATGTACGAGCTGATGCTGCTCTCCGGCCAGGAGTACGTCGACGAGTACGCCACGTCGATGAAGGACCGCATCGTCGCGGCCGCCAGGGCCCGGGCCCGCGAGCTGCAGGAGGCCGCCAAGCCGGGTTCGGCCGCCAAAGAGCTGGAAGAGGCGCTCGACGCGGCCGAAGGGGCCGAGGTCGCGACGCACGGGTCGTCGGTGGACGACGTGCCCATCGGTCGCCCCGGCGACGAGCGGGCCGCCAGCTGAGCACCTCGACCCGCCTCGAGCGGGACGACTCCCTCGTCGTCTCCGCGCTGTGGAGGGCGATCCGGGTGCTACGCCCGCTGGCGTTCGGGTATGCCGCCTGGTCGGCCTGGACCCGCGGTGACCAGATGCAGCACCCGGCGGTCGCGGTCCTCGTCATCGGGGTCCTGGCCCTGTGGACCGTGGCCCAGGAGATCTGGCCCCGACGCGACCTGGGGTGGCAGCTCGTCGAGCTCACCCTGGCCGCCGCTGCGGTCGTGCTCACCCGGTGGGCCGACTCGCCCGACGCCGCCTTCCGGGGGACGACGACGCTTCCCGGCATCTGGCAGTGCGTGCCCGTGGCGGCGATCGGCATCATCAAGGGGTGGCGGGGTGGGTTGGGTGCCGGCGTCGTCGTCGCGGCCGCGATGGTGGCGAGCACGCGTTCGGCCGAGTTCGCCACCGTGAGCAACGGCCTTCTCGTCATGCTGGTCGGCGGCTGTGTCGGCTATTGCGCCGACCTGGCCCGGGCGGAGCAGGCGACGCTGCGTCGGGCCCTGGAACAGCAGGCCGAGGACGTCGAGCGGGATCGGCTGGCCCGGGTCGTTCACGACGGCGTGCTCCAGGCGCTTGCGTTCATCCACCGCCGTGGTGTGGACGCCGGTGGTGAGGCGGCACGGCTCGGGGCGATGGCGGGGGAGCAGGAGCAGCGGCTGCGCGCCCTTGTCAGCGGCGTGTCGATCGACGAGCTCGAGGCCACCGTCGGCGGGCCGGTCGACCTGCGGACCTTCCTGCGGCAGGCGGTGGCGGGCACCGCGGACCTCGTCGCGCCCGCCGACCCGGTGTTCCTGCCGCGCCGGCCGGCCGCGGAGATGGTCGCCGCCGTCGAGGCCGCCCTCGACAACGTCCGCCGCCACGCCGGTCGCGATGCGCATGCCTGGGTGCTGATCGACGATGCCGGCGATGACATCGTCGTGACGGTGCGCGACAACGGGGTCGGCGTGTCCGAGGACCGCATCGAGGCGGCGGCGACCCGAGGGCGTCTCGGGGTCTCGTCCTCGATCCGGGGGCGTCTCGAGGAGCTCGGCGGGTCGGCGCGCTACCTTTACGGTCCGGGCGGGGGCACCACTGTGGAGATGTGGGTACCCAAGGCAAGCGTGTGATCGGTGAGATGAGCCAGAACAACCAGCGGGGCCGGGGCATCGAGGAGGTCGAGTTCGCCGACCCCGACGACGACCCCGTCGATGACCCCGACGACACCGTCGATGACTCGCAGATCACCGTGGTCGTCGCTGACGACCATCCGATGTGGCGCGACGCCGTGGCCCGCGACCTGCTCGACGCGGGGTTTCAGGTCGTCGGCACCGCCTCTGACGGGCCGTCGGCGATCCGGCGGGTCACGGCGACGACCCCGGACGTGCTCGTCCTCGACCTCAACCTGCCCGGCGTCCACGGCGTCGAGGTCTGCGCCCGGCTAGCCGCCGACGAGGTGCCCACCCGCATCCTCATCCTCTCGGTGAGCGGTGAGCGGCAGGACGTGCTCGACGCCGTCAAGGCCGGAGCGTCGGGCTACCTGGTGAAGTCGGCGGCCCGCGAGGAGTTCCTCGAGGCCGTCCGTCGCACCGCCCAGGGACGAGCGGTCTTCACCCCCGGCCTCGCGGGCCTCGTCCTGGGTGAGTTCCGGCGGATGCAGAACGCTCCGTCAACCCCGGCCGCGCAACAGCTGACCGAGCGCGAGACCGAGGTCCTCAAGCTGGTCGCGACGGGCATGGGCTACAAGGACATCGCGGCCCAGCTGTACATCTCGCACCGCACGGTGCAGAACCATGTACAGAACACCCTGGGCAAGCTGCAGATGCACAACCGGGTCGAACTGGTGCGCTACGCGATCGCCAAGGGTCTGCACCGGGCCTGAGCCTCCAGGCCTGACGCGGCATGGCCGGCTCGAAGGCCCGTCAGCCGCCGGTCGCGCCGCGGAGGGCGGCCAGCACCTTGGCGTCGATCCCGGCGGGGGTCATCCGCATCTCGTAGTTCTCGACGCCGGCCCACTCGGCCAGCGCGTCGTCGACCGGTCCGGTATGCCCGAGCCGGGCCAGCCGCGTCGACACCTCGTCGCCGAGGTCGCCGGTCAGGGCTTGGACATCCTGAGGGCCGCCGAAGAACAGGTCGTTGAGGTCGAGCAGGCGCCCCACCTGGGTGACCGGGTCCACGTGGTCGTCGACGCGCAGGTCGACCAGCACCCCGCTGCCGTCGTAGCCTCCGCCTGCGGCGACGACGTAGATGGCGGCGCTCTGCCGCCCGCGAGAGTCGCCACCCGCTGCGTCTCCGGCGATGAGGGCCGCAAGCAGGCGCCGCGCGAACGGCATACCCACACCGGTCAGCCAGGCCCGTTCCATCTCGGCGACGACCGCCTCCCCGACGAGGATGTTGCCCTGGATCGCGTAGCGCCCACCGGCGTCGGCCCCCGAACGCCCGCCGGCCCAGTCCATGCATTCGGTGCCGGTGTAGGTGGCCTGGCTGTCCGGGCCGACGACACCGAGCTGTCGGTGCTCCCGGCCCTCGTCGGCAGCGGTGACCTGCGCGACCGCAGCAGCGGCGTCCTGCCCCGACTCGAGCAGGTCGAGGGCGTCCTGCCGGTAGGACCACTTGGCCATGGCCTGGGTGGCGACGGCACCGACCAGCCCCGGGCGGTCGCCGTTCCCCCCAGCCATGGCGAGCCGCGCCGTCGGGACGACCGACCCGACGGCAAGGAACTTGCTCGCGACGGCCACTCCCGCAGCGGTCCCGTCGGTGGCCACGATGGAAAACGTCATGCTCGCGACAGTAGTTCGCTCGATGGAAGGGCGGCCGCGCGGGGCTTCCCGTCTCGTGGACCGTCGGCGGCCCTGCGCCGGGCCGCACCTAGAATCGAAACCGTGACCGACAGCGCACTGCTCCAGGCCGAGCTCGAGGGTGCCGCGGCGACCCTGCCGGCGGCTCAGCAGCCGACGTGGCCGGATGCGGTGGAGCTCGAGCGGGCGCGCGCCACGTTGGCGACGTACCCGCCGCTGGTGTTCGCGGGGGAGTGTGACATCCTCCGCGACCGGTTGGCGTCGGCCGCGCGCGGCGAGGCGTTCGTCCTGCAGGGCGGCGACTGCGCCGAGACGTTCGCGTCGGCGACCGCCGACAACATCCGTGACCGGATCAAGACGATCCTGCAGATGGCTGCCGTGCTCACTTACGGCGCCTCGGTGCCGGTGGTCAAGGTGGGCCGGATGGCCGGGCAGTACGCGAAGCCGCGCAGCACGGGAGCCGAGGTCCGCGACGGGGTCGAGCTGCCGGCGTACCGGGGTGACATGGTCAACGACTTCGCCTTCGAGGTCGAGGCGCGGCGGCCTGATCCGCACCGGCTGGTGCGGGCCTACCACGCGTCGTCGGCGACGCTGAACCTCGTGCGGGCCTTCACGACCGGTGGGTTCGCCGACCTGCGTCATGTGCACGACTGGAACAAGGGCTTCGTCGCGACGGCGGCCAACGCGAAGTACGAGCGGATCGCCCACGACATCGACATGGCGATGAAGTTCATGGCCGCCTGCGGCGCCGACTTCGACGCCATGCGCACCACCGAGTTCTTCTCGGCCCATGAGGCGCTGCTGCTCGACTACGAACGGCCGCTGACGCGGGTCGACTCCCGGTCCGGGCAGGCATACGACACGTCGGCTCACTTCCTCTGGGTGGGGGAGCGCACCCGAGACCTCGACGGCGCGCACGTCGACTTCGTCTCGCGCATTCACAACCCCATCGGCATCAAGGTGTCCGGCAAGGCCGAGCCCGACCAGCTGCTCAAGCTCCTCGACAAGGTCGACCCCGACCGCGTGCCGGGACGGGTCACCTTCATCACCAGGATGGGCGCGCACGCGATCCGTGAGGTGCTGCCGCCCATCGTCGAACGGGTCACCGAGGCCGGCGCGCCGGTCACGTGGATCTGTGATCCCATGCACGGCAACACGTTCGCCTCGACCACGGGGTTCAAGACGCGCAACTTCGACGACGTCGTCGACGAGGTGCGCGGCTTCTTCGAGGTGCATCGCGGCCTCGGCACGGTGCCCGGCGGCATCCACGTCGAGCTCACCGGCAACGACGTGACCGAGTGCCTGGGCGGGTCGGAGAAGATCCTCGACGCCGACCTCGAGAAGCGCTACGAGTCGGTGTGCGACCCGCGGCTGAACCACCAGCAGAGCCTTGAGCTCGCCTTCCTTGTCGCGGAGATGCTGGCCGCGTGAGCCCCTCGTCCGCCGTGCGGGCCGACCTGCTGTCCGACACGCTGACCCGGCCCACGCCAGGGATGCGCGAGGCGATGGCGCACGCCGAGGTCGGAGACGACGTCTACGGCGAGGACCCCACCGTCAACGCCCTCGAGGCCGAGGTCGCGTCACTCCTGGGGCACCAGGCCGGGCTGTTCACGCCCACCGGATCGATGGCCAACCAGCTCGGGCTGCGGCTGCACGTCGCGCCCGGTCAGGAGCTGGTCTGCGACTCGCTGGCCCACGTCGTGCGGGCGGAGCTCGGTGCGGCGGCGGTGTTCTCCGGCATATCGTCGCGCACGTGGGTCGCGCCAGGTGGGCTGCTGTCGGCGGCCGACCCACTGGCCCTGATGATCACCGGCGCCGGTGTCTACCAGGTCAACACGGCGCTCGTCGTGGTCGAGAACACACACAACTTCGGCGGTGGCACGGTGCAGCCGATCGACGAGATCCGGTTGCTGCGCAAGGGGTCTGACGAGCGTGGGGTGCGGATGCACCTCGACGGGGCGCGGCTGTGGAACGCCCACGTCGCCTCGGGGGTGGCCCTCGCCGACTACGGGCGGGAGTTCGACACCGTCTCGGTATGCCTCAGCAAGGGCCTCGGGGCGCCGGTGGGCTCGGTGCTCGTGGGGTCGCCCGACGCGATGGCGGAGGCGCGGATCTGGCGCAAGCGCTACGGCGGCGGGATGCGCCAGGTGGGGATTCTCGCGGCGGCCGGCCGGTATGCGCTGGCGCACCACGTCGACCGGCTCGCCGACGACCACACCCGGGCCCGTCGGGCCGCGACCGCTTTCGCGGAAGCGGCGCCCGGCTCGATCGACCCGGACCGCGTCGAGACCAACATCGTCGTCATGGACGTCGGTTCGGCTGGCTGGACCGGTGCTGGTCTGGCGGCGGCAGCGCTGGAGCAGGGCGTGCGGATGTACGCCGTCGGGCCGTCGGCGGTGCGCCTGGTGTGGCACCTGGACGTCGACGACGCGGCGACCGACCTGGCCATCGACGTGCTCGCCGCGCTGCTGCGTGAGCGCCCGACGGGCCTCGCCCCCGCCTGACCTCCCCTCACTTTCCGACCGAATGCCACGTTCGGTTCACATGGGTGGCGGGGGTGGCGGGGGTGGCGGGGTCAGGTCTCTGATCACCAGGCCGGTGCGCAGCTTCGGCGTGAAGTAGGTCGACTTCGGCGGCATGAGCAGGCCTTCATCCGCGGTGCGGCGGATCTCGTCGACCGACACCGGGCGGATGAGGACCCCGGCGGATGCCCGTCCCTCGCGGACCGCAGCCAGCACCTCACTCAACCCGTGCTGGTACGTGACCTCTGCCGCCGACCCCTCCAGCGTGCGCTCGAGCCAGAGCCCGTCGAGGGCGCGGACGTCGTCGAACGCGCCGGGCTTCGGCACCAGCCAGTCCCAGCCGGCCGGGCCGACCACGACGAGCCGCCCGTGCTGCTCCATCTGCCCGAGCACCCCCGACCCGAGGGTCTCCAGCCCGCCGGCGTGCTCCAGCGTGAACGCTGACGACAGCAGTGTGGCCAGCTCGTCGGCGTCGACGCCCGCGTAGAGCCGGTGGATCGCCTCAACACTCAGCTGGTCGGCGACGAGCTCGCCGACGAAGGCCAACGTCCGCTCGGCATCGGTGTCGGTGCGGCCCGATGAGGCGCGCCCTTCGTCGCGGTACTGCCGCGCCACGGCATACCGGTGGTGCCCGTCGGCGATGAGGGCCGGCACCGACCCCACCGCGGCGCTGATCGCGCCGAGTCGCGTGGTGTCGGTGACCCGCTCGACCACGTGCTCGACCCCATCGACGGTCACCTGGCCCATCGGCTCACCGGGTGCCGACAGGAGGTCGGACAGGCCGGGGTATGCGCTGAGGCACCAGACGGGGGACAGGTTTGCCTCCGTGGCCCGGGTCAGCTCGAGCCGGTCAGTCGAGGCCTTGGGCGTGGTGCGCTCGTGGGCGAGCACCTCGCCGGACCCCACGTCAACGACCTCGAGTGCGCCGACGACGCCACTCAGTTCGCGCTGCTGCCCGGTCGCGTCGGCGAACCGCCTGCGGTAGATCGTCAGGCTCGGCTCGGTGTCGACGACGAGGGTGCCGTCGGCCACCCACTCACGCAGCGTCGCGCCGGCGACGGCGTAGCGGTCCTCCCCACCGCGGGGCACATCGACGTTGACGATGTTGCGCTCGTCCAGCGCAGTCAGAGCATCGACGTCGGCGTCGGACAGCACGTCGTAGGGCGGCGCGGTGAGGACGGCGAGGTCGCGGGACGCGGCATACCGGACGGCACGGAAGGGTTCGAAGATCGGCACGGGGGCCTAGCCTGCCAGGTGCGGCGGTCAGGAGGGACGCGGAGTGGTGTCCAGCGCGCGCGACGACGAGCGGTGGACACCACTCCGACGGCAGGGACGCCCTAGGTCACCTCGTGGTGCAGGGCCTCCGACGGCGGGGCGTCACGGCGGCGGCCCCGCAGCTCCACGAGGTACATCGCCGTCAGGACCAGCACCCCGCCGACCGCCATCCGCCAGGTCAGCCCCTCCTGCCCGGCGACGACCGCGAAGAACGCGGCGAACACGGGCTCCAACGTCATAACGATGGCGGCCCGGGTCGCACTCATCCGCGCCTGGGCCCACGACTGGATCCACAGCGCGGCCACTCCGGCCGCGGTCGCCATGTAGAGCACCGCGGTCCACTGCCCGCCCCCTGAGGGCAGCGCGATCCCGCCGGGAAGTGCGGACACCACGCTCACGACGGCAATCGCCACCATCTGCACCGCGGCCAGCCCGGTCGCCCGGGATGGCGTAGACCAGCGGCCGAGCCCGATGATGTGCAGGGCATAGACGGCCGCGCACGCCAGGGTCAGGCCCTCCCCGACCCCGATCCCCAGGCCGCCGCGCAGCGACAGCACGGCGAGGCCACCGGCCGCCAGGGCGACCGCCGCCCACGTCACTGCGGGCAGCCGCTCGCGCAGCAGCAGGGCCGAGAACACCGGTGTGAGAACGACGTAGGTGCCCGTGATGAACCCCGACACCGACGCGTCGGTCGTCGCCAGCCCGATGGTCTGGAGGATCTGCGCGACGCCGTAGACAGCGCCCAGACTCAGGCCGACGACCCACTCCCGACGATCCAGACGTCGGACGTGCCGCCCGAAGATCCCCAGCATGAGCACCGCCGCGATCGCGAAGCGCACCGCGAGGAAGTCGGTCGCCGGCAACGTGACGAGCAGGTCGCGGATGAGGAAGAACGTCGAGCCCCAGACCGCCGTGAGCAGGACGAGCAACCCGGTGGCGACGGTCCGCGTCCGAGCCGCGGAGGGCGCCACCTCAGACGATCGTCAGCGTGATCGTCGAGCCCTTGCGGACCATCGTTCCCCCGGCGGGGTCCGAGCTGCGGACGGTGCCGAAGAAGCCGCCCAGCACGAGGTTGTAGGACACGCTGAACCCCGCCGCCTTGAGCGCCGCGGCGGCGTCGTCGCGCTGCTGGCCGACGGTCGACGGCACCGCGACGAGGACGGGACCCTTCGAGACGACGATGGTGACGGTGTCGCCCTTGAACAACGTTGCGCCAGAGGGGTTCTGGGTGACAACGGCCCCGGCGGGCACAGTGTCGCTGTTGACCTGGTCGCCCTCCTTGACCGCGAAACCGGCGTCACCAAGCGCCTTCTTCGCCGCGTCGGCGGTCCGGCCCGTGTAGTCGGTGACGGGGATGGGCTGGCGCCCCTTGCTCACCGTGATGGCGACCGCGCTGTCGGGCTTCAGCGACGTGGCTGCGGCGGGGTCCTGAGCGATGACCTTCCCAGCCTCGACCGTCTCGTTGAACTCGTCCTTACGCTCGCCCAGGGTCAGATGTTGCGCGGCAAGGGTGCTTGGGGCGGCGTCGGCGACCGAGCCGACGAGGTTCGGCGCGGCATACCGCTCCTGTCCCTTGGAGACGGTCACCGTCACCGCACTGAGCTTGTGCACCTCGGTGCCGGGTGCGGGGTCGGCGGTGAGGACCACTCCGGCGGGCACGTCCTCGTCGAACGCCTGCGTGACGGTGCCCCGCAGGTCGGCCTGGTCGAGCGCCTGCTGAGCCGCCGTCTGCGACAGCCGCACCAGGGTCGGCACCGTCGTCTTCGAACCGGGCCCGCCGGTCAGCCACCAGTACCCGGCGCCGCCCGCCCCGAGGGCCAGAACCAGCAGCACGACCAGGGAGGTGACCCAGCCCCGGCGGCGCCGGCGGGGAGCCGGTCCGGACGAGCCGGACGAGCCGGACGAGCCGGACTGGGTATGCGTGGAGCCGCCGCCCGGCTCCGGCGCCGTCCGCGCCACAAGGGGGACAGCCGACGTGGGCGCCACCGTGGTCGCCGCTCGGTCGGTGGCCGGGTCGGCAGAACCGGCTGCCCCGCGCCGGGACGTCGGCCGCAGGTCGAGCTCCGCCGTCGTCATGAGCGCGCGGGACCGGCGCACCTCGACGAGCAGGTCGCCGGCGTTGACCGGCCGCTGGTCGGGGTCACGGGCCGTGGCGAGGGCGACCAGCTGGTCGAGCTCCTGTGGCACCGAGGAGACGGCGCTGGACGGGACCGGCACCGAGCCGTGGACGTGCTGGTAGGCCACGTGGATGGGCGAGTCGCCGTCGAACGCCTTACGGCCCGTAAGCATCTCGTAGAGGACGAGTCCGGTGGCGTAGACGTCGGAGCGGGCATCGGCGATGCCCCGCTCGACCTGCTCCGGCGAGAGGTAGGCGACGGTGCCGAGCAGGGTGCCTGAGGCGTTGGTCGTCGCCGCGGTGACCGCCCGCGCCAGGCCGAAGTCGGCGACCTTCACGATGCCGTCGTCGCGCAGGATGACGTTCTCCGGCTTGATGTCCCGGTGGATGAGGCCCGCCTGGTGGGCGGCGGCCACCGCCTGGAGGATCGGGTCGAAGAGGTCGAGCGCGGCGCGCGGCGTGAGAGGCCCCTCGTCGCTGAGCACGTCGCGCAGGGTGCGCCCCGGCACGTACTCCATGGTGAGGAACATGTCGCCGTCGTCCTCGCCCTGGTCGTAGACGGCGACGACATGGGGGTGTCCGAGGCGCGCCGCCGACTTGGCCTCACGCAGGAACCGGGTGCGGAACGCCGGGTCGCGAACGAGGTTGTCGTGCATGACCTTCACGGCCACCTCGCGGTCGAGCCGCTCGTCGGTGGCGAGGTAGACCGTCGCCATGCCGCCGTCCGCGATGTGCGACAGCACCCGGTAGCGCCCGTCGAGCAGCCGCCCCACCACGGGCAGCCGGGAACTCGTGACGCTCGACGTCATGTCGGCGAGTCTATGAAGAAGGGCGGCACAGACCGTGGAGGCGGGGCCGCCCTACAGTGGTCGACGTGTCCGACCCTTCGACGCCCGTCCCGATCGACGCCGACCGTGCGTCCGCCGACCCCGACCTCGCGGAGCTGGTGGGGGAGTGGACGACGGTCCCCGATATCGCGGAGCGCTACCGGCTGCCCCTCGCGCGGGTGCGGCAGCTCATCGCCGACCGTGAGCTGTTGTCGATGCGGGTGGGCGAGCGACGGGTCGTGAGCATTCCGGCCAAGTTCCTCGGCGATGACGGGCCGCGACCCGAGCTCAAGGGCACCTTCACCGTGCTCGCCGACGGCGGGATGGACGACGGTGAGATCCTGCGCTGGCTGTTCACACCCGACGAGACGCTGCCGGTCGAGGGGGCGCCGATCGACGCACTCATCGGTGGGTTCAAGACCGAGGTCCGACGCCGGGCCCAGGTCGAGGCGCTCTAGCCGCCGACGTGCGCCACCTCGCGTATGCCGCGATGCTCGTCTTCTGCCTCGTGGGCACCCTTCCGCTCGACCGCGTCTTCCGGCTCGGCCTGCTGCGACAGGTCCGGCGCCTCGCGCTGAGCATCCTGCCGGTGGCTGTCGTCTTCGTGGCCTGGGACGTCGCCGCCACGCACGCCGGGCACTGGACCTTCGATGCGGAGCAGACCCTGCCGGTTCGCGTGTTCGGGCTTCCTCTCGAGGAGCTCGGCTTCTTCGTCGTCGTCCCCCTCGCCGGGCTGCTGACCTACGAGGCAGTGGGCGTCGTGCTGGCCCGCCGGAAGCGGAGCCGATGAGCTACACGGCGGCGACGGTCCTCGGCATCGTCGCCGCTGTGGTCCTCGACCTGGTGGTGCTGCGGACGCGGCTGCTGGCCACCCGGCAGTGGTGGGCGGCATACGCGATCGTTGTCGTCTTCCAGCTGCTGACCAACGGCTGGCTGACGGGGCGGCTCATCGTCACCTACGACCCCGACGTGATCTTCGGCGCGGGGTCGGTGCCGTTCGTGGGCGACGGGCGGCTGGCGTACGCGCCGGTGGAGGACCTCGGGTTCGGCTTCGCCCTCGTGCTGGCCACGTGCGCCCTCTGGGTGTGGTGGGGCCGGCGCCTTCCGAGGAAGGTCTAGGCCGACCTCGGCCGACCTGGCCGACCTAGGCCGATCGGGTTGTCGTCGTCTCGACCAGCTGGGCCAGGACGCCGGTCGCCCCGGGTTCCAGCGTGGTGGCCCGGACGAGGGCGGCCCGGCTCTCGGTGGCCAGCGCGGCGATCATCCTCTCGACCTCGGCCACGGCCCCGGTGTCGACGAGCACGCCCCGCAGCTGGTCGACCCCGCGCGAGTCGAGGTCGGGCTGGCCGAACAGCTTGTCGACGGTGGCCAGCTGGTCGGTGTCGGCCGCCTCGAGGGCGAGCGCCATGAGCACGGTGCGCTTGCCCTCGCGGAGGTCGTCGCCGGCCGGCTTGCCGGTCGTCGCCGGGTCGCCGAAGACGCCGAGCACGTCGTCGCGCAGCTGGAACGCCTCGCCGAGCGCCAGCCCGTAGGCCGACAGGTGGCCCAGGTCGTCGTCACGCACCCCACCGACGGCGGCGCCGATGAGCAGCGGATGCTCGATGGTGTACTTCGCGCTCTTGTAGCGCATCACGTTGCGGGCGGAGGCGATCCGGGCCGTGGTGTCGAGCTGGTCCCACCCGCGGGCCGACTCCAGCAGGTCGAGGTACTGACCACCCATGAGCTGGGTGCGCATGGTGTCGAACAGGTGCCGACCGCGCTGGAGCTCCGCCAACGGGAGTCCGGACGTGGCGTACAGCTCGTCCGACCACTGGAGGCACAGGTCGCCGGCCAGGATCGCGCCCGACTCGCCGAACCGGTCGCTGTCACCCAGCCAGCCGGCCTCGGCGTGACGCGCGGAGAGCGCGCGGTGGGCTGACGGCATACCGCGGCGGGTGTCGCTGCCGTCCATGACGTCGTCGTGCAGCAGCGCGGCAGCCTGGAAGAACTCCATCGCGCAGGCCAGCCGGATCACCGCGTCGGAGTCGGGTCGTCCCGAGGCGCGGTAGCCCCAGTAGAGGAAACCCGCCCGCAGCCGCTTCCCGCCGGAGATCAGCCGGACGACGCTGTCGACGAGGGGGCCGAGCTCGTCGCCGACCGGAGCGAGTACGCCACGCTGCACGCTCATCTCGGCGTCGACGGCAGCCTGGACCCGGACCCGAAGGTCGCACAGATCAAGCGGACTGGTCACGCTGCTCTTTCCTTTGAGAGGCACCATCTGGACGCAAGGCTACGTCGCGAACTGGCGCGGCGGCGATCCAGGCGCTCCCACCGGTGTCGTCTCGGTGTCGTCTGGGTCTCGTCACGGGCCCCCGTAGGCTGTGGACATGCCGGTCAGCACCCGTATGCCGCGTCCGGAGCACCTGACGCGCTCGATCCCGGCCGCCCTCGTCGAACCGGCCCCGAGCATCAGCTTCGAGTTCTTCCCGCCCAAGGACGACGCGGGTGAGGCGGTGCTGTGGGAGGCGATCCGGCGCATCGAGAAGGTGCGTCCGACGTTCGTGTCCGTGACCTACGGCGCCGGCGGCACCACCCGCGACCGCACCATCCGCGTCACGGAACGGATCGCCCGCGAGACGTTGCTGACGCCGCTGGCGCACCTGACGTGCGTGGGTCACTCGGTAAGTGAGCTGCGCAGCGTCATCGGGTCGCTCTCCAGCGTCGGGATCCGCAACATCCTTGCGCTGCGCGGCGATCCACAGGGCGGCCCGGGGTCAAAGTGGGTGGGCCACCCCGAGGGGGTCGACCACGCCGACGAGCTCGTGTCACTGGTGCGCTCGCTCGGCGAGTTCACCTTGGGCGTGGCCGCGTTCCCCGACCAGCACCCGGAGAGCCCCAGCCTGGACGTCGACGCGGAGGTCCTCGTCCGCAAGGCCGACGCCGGCGCTGAGTACGCGATCACCCAGTTCTTCTTCACCAGCGAGGCGTATGCCGCGCTGCGTGACCGGGTGGTCGCCCGCGGCCGCGACCTGCCGATCATCCCCGGCCTCATGCCCGTGACCAACGTCAAGCAGCTGGCCCGGATGACCCAGCTGTCCGGTCAGCCGGTGCCTGCGTCCGTGACCTCGCGGCTCGAGGCGGTGGCCGACGACCCTGACGCGGTCCGGGAGGTGGGGGTGGAGATCACCACCGAGCTGGCGCAACGGCTGCTTGCCGACGGGGCGCCGGGCGTCCACTTCATCACCATGAACCGGTCGACGGCGACGCTGCAGGTGTTCGAGAACCTCGGGGTCACCGCCGCGCAGTAACTAGTCAGCCGGGCGACGACCGATTGTTGGCCAGCGCACGGATATCCAGCGTCTTTCTGCAGATCCGTCGTCTGCGCGGAGATCCGCTGCGCATCAGGGGCGGCGGGGTGCCTGTCGGCTCGGCGGCGGGGTCAGGCCGTTGCGAGCGCCCCAGTCGTCGTAGCGCTGCCGCATGCGGCGGATCCGCTTGAGCAGGAAGACGACGAGCAGCGCACCGGCGACCAGGAGGATCGCAGCGATGGCCGCCGACACCCACGGGTTGAGGAACGCCAGCGACACCACTCCCGCGACGGTGACGTCCTCGGCGGTCGACACGATGACGTTGCTCGCCGGCTCGGGGGAGGTGTTGACCGCGGCTCGCGTGCCCGCCTTCACCAGGTGGGCCGCCAGGGCGCTGAACCCACCGGTGGCCGCCCCGAACGCCGCCTCCAACGAGGACGACTCGTGGCCGATGAGGTAGCCGAGCGTCGCACCGACAGCCGGCCGGATCACGGTATGCGCGGTGTCCCAGAACGAGTCGACGTAGGGGATCTTGTCGGCGAACATCTCCAGGAGGAACAGCACCGCGGCGCCGATCATGACGTCGGTGCGGCCGAGCGCGTCCGGGACGCCGCTCACGTGGAAGACCTTCTCGGCGATGCCGAGGATGAGGACGACGAGGTAGGCGTTGATGCCGCTCGCCCAGCCCGTCGTGAAGACCCAGGGGAGGAGCTCCGTGCCCACCATGTCGGCTCCTTGTTCCGTTGAACCTGCCGATGCAGTCAACGCCCACCCAGGGTCTCCCGCATCCCGGGCGTCGGCAACGTTCCGGTATCGCTTCGGACAGCCGCTGGGGCTAGGTGGCCTCGATGGGCTGACCGCCGGTGATCCGCAGCAGCTCGTCGTAGGTGGTCGCGAACACCGCGTTCGGATGGCCGGCCGCCGCCCACACCGTGTCGTAGCGCGCCAGGCTGACGTCGACGATGGTGCGCACGGGGTGAAGGTGGCCGACCGGAGCCACGCCCCCGATGACGAACCCGGTCGTCTCGAGCACGAACGCGGCGTCGGCCAGGGCGAGGCCGTCCACTCCGTCGACCCCGTGCACCCCGTCGAGCAGGCCGGCCACCTTCGCGGTGTCCACCCGGTGCGCACCCGAGGCGAGCACGAGCAGCGGCTCAGGCTCGGCGCCCGGGGCGCGGGTCACCGTGAAGACGAGCGAGTTCGCGATCTGGGCCGGGATGACGTCGAGGTATGCCGCGGCCTGGGCGGCCGTCCGGGCCGGCGCGTCGAGGACGACGACGTCACTCGTGACGTCCATAGCGGTGAGGGCGGCTCGGACGCGGGCGACGGCCGGGTGCGCGAGGACGGCGGGGTCTCCCGTCATCCACGACCGTCCATGGCCTCACGGTAGTGGCTGCCCGGTTCGCCTGGCGCGTCAGGCCGTCAGGCCGTCCGGACGGCCGTCCGGCCGCGGGGGTCGCCGTACCACGCGCGGTGTGGTGATGCCCGGTGGTGAACCGGTGTGTCGACGACGACGCGCCGTGGCCCTTGACACGGTGTCCGAGGCGAGGGGTACCGTACGTCGAGTCGAACAGGTGTACGAATAAACCGCCGGGGCAGCTCGCTGGCGATCCTCGGTTCTCACCCCGGTCGACCGACCACCACCCGTGCCCGCGCACCCCAGGAAAGGGGCGATGTTGTCATGCGCCGATACAGCGACCCCATCGAGGTCCGGTCCGGGCCGACGTCCGGGCCGACGTCCGAGCCGGAGTCTGCGTCGGCCTCTACGTCGCCGGTCGTGCGATCACCACAGGCGTTCATCTGGCAGGGCCGGCTCTACGTCGTGCGCCAGATCCTCGACCACTGGCGGGAGCGTCGGTCCTGGTGGCGTGACGCTCTCGATCCCATCCCCGGCCAGCCGACCGGTATCGCCGTCGCCTCCCGTGAGCAGCACGTCTGGCGGGTCGAAGCAAGCCGTGGCCTGGCGCACGGCACCGGCGTGTTCGACCTGACCAGCGACGGTGTTGACGGTTCCGAGGGCGCCGTCGCCGACTGGCGCCTCGTCCGCGTCGCCGACTGACAGCTCCACGACTGACCACCCTGACGACCAACCCGACGACCAACCCGACGACCAACCGACGACCAACCGACGACCAACCGACGACCACTCCTGAGCAGCCCTGAGGAACAGCCATGAGCACGAGCAGCCCGCCCATCCCCGCCCCGCTGGCGTCCACCTCCCTCGACCTGCTCGACCGGTCCCGGGGCAGCCTCCTGCTCGCCTGCCGCACCAGCGACGCCGGTGAGCGCTACGTCGAGGCCCACCTCGGTGCGCTCCGCGCCGCGGCGGCCCTTCTCGCCGCCCGAAGTCTGCCGGGCGTGGGGGGCCCGGCGACCGCTGGGCGCACCATCCGGGACGGTCGGTCCAGAGCCACCGGTGCCACCGGTGTCACCGGTGTCACCGGTGTCTCGGGTGTCACCGGGACCGTGGGGATCTCCAGGGTCTCCCGGGTCTCTAGGGTCTCTAGGGTCTCCAGGGTCACCGGCTCGAGCCGGTCCCGGCCGCGCAGCGTGTGGGAGCTGCTGCCCCGCATCGCGCCCGAGCTCACCGAGTGGTCCACGTTCTTCGCGGCGTCGGCCCGACGTCGGGCCGTGGTCGAGCGGGGCGGCCAGATCGGTGTGCGCGAGTCCGACGACCTGCTGCGCCAGGCCGAGATCTTCCTCGAGATCGTCCAGGACCTCCTCGGCCTGCCCCGGGCCGAGCCGCTCGCGCCCATCTCCCGCTACGTCGCTCCGGTCTCCCGGTCGGGCGGGTCCGGACGCGGGTGAGGCGCCCCTATGTCGCTCGCATCGTCCGCCGAGACCTTCGTCCACCTGCACGTCGCCTCGGGCTACTCCCTTCAGTACGGCGCCTCCCCCCCTGCCGCCCTCGTCCAGCGGGCCGTCGCGTGGGGGCAGCCGGCCCTGGCTCTCACCGACCGTGACGGTCTCTACGGCGCGGTCCGGTTCGTCCAGGCGTGCACCGAGGCCGGGGTCGCGCCGATCCTCGGCGTCGACCTGGCGGTCCGCGTGCCCACCGTGGGCGGCGGACGCCCCTCCGCCGGTAGCGGGGGAGGCTGGCCGGGGGCAGCGATCCCGCCAAGTGCGTCGCGGACCCGAAGCGGGTCGAGGTTGTCGGCCGGGCCGAGTGGGCTGAGTGGGCCGAAGGGGCTGGGCGCGCCCATCCGGACGCCGGTGCGCGGCGGCGCCGTCGTCGACCTGCGATTACCTCGGGTCACCGTGCTCGCCCGCGGTCATGGCCACGGCGGAGCGCGCGGCCTCGATCCGGGGGCGGGGTGGGGGCGCCTCTGCCGACTCGTCACGGCCACCTACCTGAGCGGCGAACGGGGCGACCCGGTCTGCACGCCCGAGCTCCTCGCCGAGCTGGCCACCGCCCCGGGCGCGCTGAGTGTTCCAGGCGCGCGGAGGACACCAGGCGCACGGAGGACACCGGGCGCGGACCCGAGCGGACGGCATACCGGCTCGTCGACCGGCCCCGACTACGGCGACCACGGCGGCCACGGCGGCCACGGCGACTACGGCGGCCACGGCGGCCACGGCGGCCACGGCGGCCACGGCGACCACGGCGACCACGGCGACCACGGTGACAGCGGGCCCAGCCCGCTCGTCGTCCTCCTCGGACCCGACTCCGACGTCGGCCGCGCCGTCCTGCATCGCCGGCGCGCCGAGGCCGAGACCGCCCTCGCCCGGTGGCGGGCGATCCTGCCGCGCGACGCGCTGGCCATCGAGGTGGTGTGTCACGGCGGACCCGAGGGCACCCCGGCCAACCTCGGCCACGCCGCCCGGCTCTACGCCCTGGCCCGCGACCACGGCCTGCGCGTCGTCCTCACCGCCGCTGTCCGGCACGCCGACCCGCAGGAGGCGGCCACCGTCGACGTCCTCGATGCGGCCCGCCGGCTCGTTGCGCTCGACGTGCGCCACCTCGACCGGGTCACCACCGCCGGGCACCTCAGCCCCACCCCGTCGATGTATGCCGTCGCCTGCGACGTGCTCGCCGCCTCCGGGCCGGGGCTGCAGGGCGGGTCGCCGCTCGCCCGGGAGGGGGCCCGCGACCTGCTGCGCTCCACCGTCGAGCTCGGCCGCGAGTGCATCCAGGACGCCTCGCTCGACCTCGGCATCGGCACAGTGCACCTACCGGAGCAGACCGTCCTCGGCATCGCCCCGCAGGTCGACCCGCAGACCGTCCTCACCGAACGCTGCCGGGCGGCGGTCGGTGCGGCCTACCCGCAGGAGTCGCCGGCCGCCCTGGCCCGGATCGAGGCCCGGCTCGACGACGAGCTCGGCGTCATCGCCGGCCTCGGCTATCCCACCTACTTCCTCACCGTCGCCACCGTCGTCGACCTCATCAAGGACATGGGCATCAGGGTCGCCGCCCGCGGGTCGGGGGCGGGGTCGCTCGTCAACTTCCTGCTCGGGATCTCCGGGGTCGACCCGATGCGCTACGGCCTGCTCATGGAGCGGTTCTGCTCCCCGCTGCGGACCCAGCTGCCCGACATCGACATCGACGTCGAGGCGGCCCGACGCACCGAGATCTACGAGAAGGTGCTCGCCCGGTTCGGCGGCGAGCGGGTCACCTGCGTGTCGATGATGGACAGCTACCGGGTGCGGCACGCGATCCGCGACGTCGGCGCCGCGCTGGGGATGCCGCCGAGCGAGGTCGACGCCATGGCCAAGGCGTTCCCGCACATCTCGGCCCGCAACGTCCGCAACGCCATCGCCGACCTGCCGGAGCTGAGGGCCAGCGGTCTCAATGCGCCCCGGCTCGACCTCATGCTCGACCTCGTCGAACGCCTCGACGGCCTGCCCCGCCACATCGCCCTGCACCCGTGCGGCGTGGTCCTGTCCAACTCCCGGCTCCTCGACCGCACACCGGTGGAGGCCAGCTGGATCGGGTTCCCCATGAGCCAGTTCGACAAGGACGACGTCGAGGCGCTCGGGCTGCTCAAGCTCGACATCCTCGGCATCCGGATGCAGTCGGCGATGGCCCACGCCGTCGACGAGGTGCGCCGGGTCGACCAGGTGAGCATCGACCTCGACGACCGCACGCAGGTGCCACTCGACGACGAGGCGACGTTCCGGATGATCCGCACCACGCACACCCTCGGCTGCTTCCAGATCGAGAGCCCGGGGCAGCGCGAGCTCATCGGCAAGTTCGGCCCGGAGACGTTCGAGGACATCATCACCGACATCTCGCTGTTCCGGCCGGGTCCGGTCAAGTCCGACATGATCGTGCCGTTCCTCAACGCCCGGCAGGGCTGGAGCGCCCCGGAGTTCCTCCACCCGACGCTCATCCCGGCGCTCCAGGAGACCGAGGGCGTCGTCGTCTTCCACGAGCAGGTGCTGCTCATGGTCGCCGAGACGACCGGCGTGACGCTGGCCGAGGCCGACGAGGTACGCCGCGCCATGGGTTCGCCGGCCGGGCAGGAGGAGGTCGAGGCGTGGTGGCGTCCGGCGGCACTGGCGCGGGGCTATCCGCGCGACGTCACGGACAAGATCTGGGAGGTGCTCAAGGCGTTCGCGTCGTTCGGGTTCTGCAAGGCGCACGCGGCGGCGTTCGCGCTTCCGACCTACCAGTCGGCGTGGCTCAAGGCGCACCACCCGGCGGCGTTCATCTCGGGCGTGCTCACCCACGACCCCGGCATGTACCCCAAGCGGCTCATCCTCGACGACGCCCGCAGCCTCGGCATCACCGTGCTCGGGCTCGACGTCAACGCCTCGAAACAGGCCTACGTCATCGAGCGGCTTGACGAGCGGTTGGGTGGTGGCCCGGATGGGGAGTCCTCGTGGTGTGTTCCCGCCGCCATGGCTCCCAACCCGGCTCCCAACCCGGCTCCCGACCCGGCTCCCGACCCGGACCGTGACCCCGACCTCCCGGACGGCAGTGCATACGGCATCCGGATCTCGCTCACCGACGTCAAGGGGATCAGCGAGGCGGAGGTCGTCCGGGTCGTCGCCGGGCAGCCGTACCACTCGCTCGCCGACTTCTGGAGCCGCGCCCACGTGTCCCGGCCGGTCACCGAGCGCCTCGTCCTCGCCGGGGGGTTCGACAGCGTCTACGGCATCGACGTGGTCGGTGCCCCGCTCGGTCCCGGCGGCTCGGGTCGCCCTCGGCACCGGGGGCCACGCGCGGCCTCGGCGGCGCCGGACGGCGAGACACCCGAGAGCACTGGTATGCCGGGTGGTTCCGGGACGCCGGGTGGTTTCGGGACGCCGGGTGCACCGCTGACGACGCTCACCTCAGCCGGGCTCGGCCGGCGTGGCCGGGTGACCCGACGCGACCTGCTGCTCCACGTCGCCGAGCTCGACCGCTGGTCACGCTCGACGGCGCGGGCGGGCCGCCAGGTCAGGACCAGGACGGCACCACAGGCAGCGCGGGCAGAGATGACCGGGAAGCAGTCGTCCTCGGGCGTCGACGGGCTGACCCGGATCGACGGGCCGGCCTGGGACTCCGGGGTCAAGGCACCGAACCGGCCGGTCACCCGCGGTCGTCCCGGTGCCCGCTCGCCCTGGACCGGGCAGCGGATGGACGACCAGAGCGACAGCGCGGTGGATCGCATCCCCTCCAGGGGGGGCGATCCACCGCGATCAGGTCTGGTCACGGCCCAGGGCGGGAGTGGTCTCGATGTCGCCGCCCGGGCCGCCGCCCAGTCGCAGGCCGCGAGGTCGGTCACACCCGCCTATGCTCAGCCGACCCAGCTGACCCTCGACCTCGGCGACACCCCGCGCCTGGAGAAGGGCACCGGTCTGCCCGAGATGACCGGGCCGGAACGGGTCCGCGCCGAGCTCGACATCCTCGGCCTCGACGCCAGCGCCCACATCGTCGACTTCTACGCTCCGATGCTCGACGCCCTCGGGGTGGTCCGTGCAGCCGACATCCTCCAGAGCCGCAGCCGTAGCGAGATCCTCATCGCCGGGGTCAAGGTCGCCACCCAGACCCCGCCCATCCGTAGCGGCCGCCGGGTCGTGTTCCTCACCCTCGACGACGCCACCGGCCCGGTTGACGCGACCTTCTTCGAGGACGCGCAGGGTCCCTACGCGACGACCGTCTTCCACTCGTGGATGCTTCTCGTCCGCGGCATCACCCGGCGCACCGGCCCACGGGGCATCTCCGTCCGGGCCACCGGTGCATGGGAGCTCTCCGGGCTCTGGGACGCCTGGTCCCGCGGCGGCCTCGACGCCGTGCTCGCGGCCATCGAGGCTGAGGACCAGGAGGCGGTCGCCCGCAACGACGCTGCCCTGGCCGCGGCGGCGGAGGCCGATGGACGTGCCCTCCCGGCGTTCGCGATCCCGGCCCGGATCAGTGCCAGCGGTGGTGGACGGGAGGTCGGGGGTGACGCCGCGACCGGACTGCCGGTCGGCGACCGAGACCCGAACCAGCGTCTCGACCCGGCCGCGAGCCTTACCGCCGACCAGGCTGCCGACCAGGCTGCCAACCAGGCTGCCAACCAGGCTGCCAACCAGGCTGCCAACCAGGCTGGGCGCGCGACCCCCGACGACGACGGGTATGCCGATGTCCGGCTTGGCGGGGCCGGGCGCACCGGGCGGGCCGGCGGGATGGGCGGTGGCTCGCTACCGCCGGGGACCCGCCGGGTGCTCGTCCACGCATCCGGGTTCAAGCAGTCGCCCTACGCCGACGTCAAGCCCGCGGGTGAGAGCAGCCGGGGGTCGCGGGTGCTGGGAACGGCGCACACCGTGCCCGACCTGGTCGCCGGCGGAGGACCCGTCGGCGCCGATCGACGTCACCAGCGGGACGAGGAGGAGCACGGGCACGACTATGAGGACGAGCAGGGGGACAACCAGGGAGCCGACCTGCGCGACCTTGCGACGCCGCCGCGCAAGCTCTGGCACGCCAGCCCCGGCAGCTCGGGGCATTAGGGTGACGACGACTGCACCGAACGCCGCCCCGGCCGGTGCCGGGATCCGCGCCCACACCAGTACCAGTGTCCGCACCGGTGCCAACAGCGACATTGGCGACACTGGCGCCGTCACCCGATCCGGAGGGAGCACCTCGTGCCCGACGAGCGACGGGACCGACCGGCCCACCGACCCAGGGCCGGTGCTCCCGGCACCTCACGGCGCAGCCAGGGCGTGTGGGACGCCGTCCGCGACCTGGTCCAGGACCAAGAGTCCAGCCTGGGCCGACCGCTGCGCGTCCTCGACCTCGGCGGTGGCACCGGTGGTCTCGCCGTCCCTCTCGCCGAGCTCGGCCACGAGGTCACCGTCGTCGACCCCAGCCCCAACGCCCTGGCCGCCCTCGAGCAGCGGGCCGCCGATGCCGAGGTCGCCGACCGGGTCCACGGTCGGCAAGGCGACGCCGACAGCATCGCCCACTGGGGTCCGGGTCCGTCCTCTACTGCCGCTGACGCCTCCGTCGCTGGCGCCTCCGCCTCCGCCGCCTCTGTCACCGCTGATGCCTCCGGCGCCACTCGCCCTTCGGTCTCCTCTGAGGCCTACGACCTCGTCTGCTGCCACGGGGTCCTGGAGGTCGTCGACGACCCGGCCGAGGCTCTGTGCGGCATCGCCGGCGTCCTCGCGCCGAAGGGCCACCTCTCCCTTCTCGTCGCCGGGCGCCTCGCCGTCGTCCTCGCCAAGGCCCTCGCCGGCGAGGTCGAGCAGGCCACCGCGGCGCTCACCAGCCCCGACGGCCGGTGGGGTCCCACCGACCCGCTGCCGCGCCGGTTCGACGTCGCCGGGCTCACCGCGCTGCTCGACCAGACGGGCTTCACGACGGTGCAGGTCCACGGCATACGCGTCTTCGCCGACCTCGTGCCGTCCAGCGCCCTCGACAGTGCCGCCGACCGGGCCGCGCTCGGCGACCTCGAGCGGGCCGTCACGACCCACCCGCACTACGCCGAGGCCCTCGGTGGCCTCGGCACTGGTCTGCATGCCATCGCCCAGCGCGGCTGACCAGCGCTTGCGGATGCTGGAGGGTGCCGTCCATGGCACCGACGTTGAGGCGGCCCGACCGCTGATGGCGGTGGATTCGAACCCTCAGGGGGGGGTGAATCCACCGCGCTCACCCACAGCCACCTCACCCACAGCCACCTCACCCACAGCCACTCCACCCACAGCCACTCCACCCACAGCCACCCCACCTCCCGCCGACTCACTCGTAGTCGACTCACCTGTAGCCGACTCACCCATAGGCGACTCACCCACCGGCAGCCGGTCGTGAGCCGCCGCCAGTACGCCGCCCCGCGCCGCACCGCCGACGGGAAGGTCGACGACACCGGGTGCACGGTCCTGCACGTCGACATGGATGCCTTCTACGCGTCCGCGTCGCTCATCGACCGTCCCGAGCTGCGCGGCCGGCCGGTCATCATCGGCGGGGGCGGCAACCGGTCGGTCGTCCTGTCCGCCACCTACGAGGCCCGCCGGTTCGGCGTGACGTCGGCGATGCCGATGGCCCGCGCCCGCCGACTCTGCCCGCAGGGGGTCGTCCTGGAGCCGGACTTCACCCGCTACTCCCAGATCTCCGACGCGATCATGGCCACGTTCCAGGCCGTCACCGACACCGTCGAGCCGCTGTCGCTCGACGAGGCGTTCCTCGACATCGCCGGTGCGCAGCGTCGTCTCGGCCGGCCCACCCGGATCGCCCAGTGGGTCCGCGACACGGTCGCCGACGAGCAGGGCATCACTTGCTCGGTCGGGGTCGCCTCGACGAAGTTCGTCGCCAAGCTGGCCTCCAGCCTCGCCAAGCCGGACGGGATGATTGTCGTGCCCCACGAGGAGGTCCTCGGCTTCCTCCACCAGCTGCCGGTCGGCGCCCTGTGGGGCGTCGGGGAGCGCACCGAGGAGGCGCTGACCCGGCTCGGCCTGCGCACGGTCGCCGACATCGCGCATACCCCGGTCGAGACGCTGCGGCGCGCCCTCGGCGACGTCTCCGGGAGCCACCTGCACGCCCTCGCCTGGGGCCGTGACGAGCGGCCGGTGATCCGCCAGCAGCGCGAGAAGAGCATCGGCTCCGACGAGACGTTCGCCCACGACGTCGACGACCCGGTCGTCATCCACCGCGAGCTGCTCCGGCTCGCCGACCGCACCGCGGCCCGCGTCCGCGCCGCCGGGATGATGGGCCGCACCGTCTCGATCAAGGTCAGGTTCGCCGACTTCACGACGATCACCCGGGCGCGCACCCTGCGCGACCCCACGGACGTGTCCCGCGACATCTACGCGACGGCCCGCTCACTCTTCGACGCCCTCGGTTTGCAGCGGGCCCGGATCAGGCTCGTCGGGGTCCGCATGGAGGGCCTGGTCGAGGCGGAGGGTGCCCCCGTTCAGGGCCTGCTCGACGAGCCCGACCACGGCTGGCGGGACGCCGACCGGGCCGTCGACCAGGCCAGCGCCCGCTTTGGCGCCGGCGCCGTACGCCCGGCCGCCCTGGTCCGCGACCACGACGCAGCCCCCCGGTCAGCCGCCGCGGTGGCGGGGGCCAAGCGGGCCGAGGTGAGCCGCGGCAGCCGGTCACGCCGGTTCGAGCCCAAAGCCCCCGACCCCGACCTCGACCTAGAGGAACCGTCCTGAGCAGCGGCTGACGGCTGCTCGGCCAGCGGTCGGCGGAGCCCAGATGACGGTCTGCTGACGATTGGGGCCAGCGTGCTCAATCCGGTCTACGCTCCCCTCGCGCACACGTATCCTGAGGACCTACAGTGACGTAGGAGTAACGAGTAGGACGGCGGCATCGACGAGGTCGTCGTTCGAACTTTTTGCAGCGCCCGTTCGTCTACAGACGGGATGCGCAAGGGAGGGTGACAGTGCCGCTGTCCGAACACGAACAGAAGGTGCTCCAGGCCATGGAGCAGGCTCTGTATGCCGAAGACCCCCGCTTCGCAACCCATATCACCAACCATGGCTTGCACCCCAACAAGCGACGCATCATCCTCGGGGTCCTCGGTGTGGTCGTCGGACTCGCCCTGGTCGTGCTCGGCGCTCTCAACGCCCTGATCTGGCTCGGGGCCCTTGGCTTCGCGCTGATGGTCGCCGGTGGTGCCTGGGCGTTCAGCCCGGCCAAGAAGTCGGTGCTCGGGGTCGTCGGCCCCGACGGGGCAGTCCGTCGCACCGTCTCGGGCGAGCAGCGCCCGTCGCCCGGTCAAAGGACGACGTTCATGCAGCGGCTCGAGCAGCGCTGGGACCAGCGCCGCCACGACGAGTGACCAGGGCCTCAGGTCAGTGCAGGATACCCAGCTGCCAGACGCCCAGCAGCCAGACGACCACGATGCCGAACCCGGCCGCCAGCTCGATGCCGGTGGACAGGGCGACCGCCCGCAGCGCCTGCTTGGTGCCTGACCAGGCCGCCGCCCGGCTACGGTGCCGCCCCGACTCGGCCAGGAAGACGCCGAGCACGAACCCCAGGAACGCCCCGACCACCGGGATGACGAAGAAGCCGACGACCGCGAGGACGACGGCCAGCAGCATGGTGGCGGTGCTGACGCCGGCGTCCTTGAGCCGCCGCCGGGGCATGACGTACTGCGCGATGAGCCCCGCGGCATACACCAGGGCAGCGACGCCGCAGTAGACCCACGCCACATGGCTCGGGTGCTCGAACGCCCATAGGGCCATGGCCAGCCATACCAGGAAGAGTCCCGGCAGCACCGGCACCACGATGCCGATCAGCCCCACGAGCATCAGCAGCCCCGGGATCACCACCGACGTCATGGTGTGACGAACGGTCGCGGTCGGTCGGGGTCGCTGGGCTCGAGGGGCTGGAGGGGGTCGATGGGGTTCACGCCACGGACTCTACGCAGCAGCGTGGGGGGAGCGTCAGCTCAGGGCGCGCTCCTCGGTGAGCCGCTCCGTCTCGTCGTGGATCTCGCTCGCGTGCGCCTGCAGCTGGGGCAGGTGCTGACGGCCGTGGTGGGCACAGAACAGCAGCTCACCACCGCTTTCAAGGCGGGCGCGAATGTAGGCCTGCGCACCGCAGCGGTCACAACGATCCGCTGCGCTGAGGCTCGGGGCCAGGGTTGCGTTCACGTCTGCCTTCTCTCTGGTACTCGGGGGGCCAGGGCCGGCCCGGTCCACACGGACCAGGTCGTTACTTCGCTCTGACGTCCCCGTTGACGTCGACCGGTGCGCTGCTGGGTGGGGCGCTGCCGGTGCTCCGCTTTCAACAGTCAAGCACGCAGGTTGCTTCCCTTCGTGCATTCGCCCGCCATGTGACACCGGTGCTGCCGAACCGTGATGGTCCCGTGCTGAGTTCGTCACGAGAGAGCTACCCGGATGCGGCTGGAGCCAGACGTGACGAAGGACTCAGTCGGGCCGGCGTTCGTGAACGCCACTCCAGCTGAGCCCTCCGGCCGCCGAACGGGCGGTGCCGTCCCCAGCCGCCGCGCGGCGTACCTGAGCCGGTCGGTGGGCCGGGATAGCCTGCGAGACGAACCGACCGAGGCGAAGGACACGAGTGGCCACCGCAGCCCGAACGATCACCAACGGTGACTACACCGCCCGGCACCTGCAGGTGCTCGAGGGGCTCGAGGCGGTGCGCAAGCGCCCGGGCATGTACATCGGCTCGCGCGACAGCAAAGGCCTGATGCACTGCCTGTGGGAGATCATCGACAACGCCGTCGACGAGGCCCTGGCCGGCGTCGGCGACCGCATCGAGGTCGTCCTGCACGCCGACCGGTCGGTCGAGGTCCGCGACCAGGGCCGCGGCATCCCGGTCGACATCGAGCCGCGCACCGGCCTGTCGGGGGTCGAGGTCGTCTTCACCAAGCTGCACGCGGGTGGCAAGTTCGGTGGCACCTCGTATGCCGCCACCGGTGGTCTCCACGGGGTGGGTGCTTCGGTGGTCAACGCCCTGTCGGCCCGGCTCGACGTCGAGGTCGACCGCGGCGGCAAGACCTACGGGATGAGCTTCCGACGCGGCGAACCCGGCACGTATGCCGACGGCGCCGGTCGCGCACCCGACTCGCCCTTCACGGCCTACCAGAGCAAGAGCGATCTCGCCGTGATCGGCCGGGCGAAACGGGGGGTGACCGGGTCGCGGGTGCGGTTCTGGCCCGACCACGAGATCTTCGAGCCGGGAGCCGAGCTCGACTACGAGCAGCTCGCCTCGCGGGCGCGGCAGACCTCCTTCCTCATCCCCGGGCTGGCGCTCGTCGTCCGCGACGAGCGGGGCCTGCCCGGCACGCCCGGTGAGCAGGGTCCGGCCGAGGAGGTGTTCCACCACGACGGCGGCATCACCGAGTTCGTCGACTTCCTCGCGCCGGACGCCCCCGTGACCCAGGTGTGGCGGCTGCAGGGCTCGGGGAGCTTCACCGAGACGGTGCCCGTGCTCGACCCCCAAGGCCATATGCAGATGACCGAGCTGACCCGCGAGTGCGCCGTCGACATCGCGCTGCGGTGGGGCACCGGCTACGACGCGAAGGTGCCCTCGTTCGTCAACATCATCGCGACGCCCAAGGGCGGCACCCACGTCCAGGGCTTCGACCAGGCGTTGGTCAAGGTGTTCCGGAGGCAACTGGAGATCAACGCGCGGCGCCTCAAGGTCGGCGCCGACAAGGTGGAGAAGGACGACATCCTCGCGGGAATGACGGCCGTCGTCACCGTGCGCCTGGCGGAGCCGCAGTTCGAGGGTCAGACCAAGGAGATCCTGGGCACGTCGGCGGTCCGCGCGATCGTCGCCCGGGTGGTTGAGAAGGAGCTGACCGAGCGCATCGTCAACCCGCCGCGGGGGGCCAAGCAGGAGGCGGCCGACCTCCTGGAGAAGGTCACGTCGGAGATGAAGACGCGGATCAGCGCCCGGTTGCACAAGGAGACGCAGCGTCGCAAGACCGCCCTCGAGTCGTCGTCGCTGCCGGCCAAGCTGGCCGACTGCCGCACCCACGACGTCCACCGCTCCGAGCTGTTCATCGTCGAGGGCGACAGCGCGCTCGGCACGGCCAAGCTGGCCCGCTCGTCCGACTACCAGGCGCTGCTGCCGATCCGCGGCAAGATCCTCAACGTGCAGAAGGCGTCCATCGCCGACATGCTCAAGAACGCCGAGTGCGCGGCGATCATCCAGGTCATCGGAGCGGGGTCCGGACGCACCTTCGACCTCGATGCGGCGCGCTACGGCAAGGTCATCATCATGAGCGACGCCGACGTCGACGGCGCCCACATCCGCACCCTGCTGCTGACCCTCTTCTTCCGCTACATGCGCCCGCTCGTCGACGCGGGGCGGGTGTATGCCGCGATGCCGCCGCTGCACCGGCTCGAGGTCATCAACGCCGGCGGGAGGAAGAACGACCTCATCTACACCTACAACGAGGCGGAGATGCGTCGCACGCGGGCGGCGGTCGAGAAGCGCGGCAAACGGATCAAGGAGCCGCCGCAGCGTTACAAGGGCCTGGGCGAGATGGACGCCGACCAGCTGGCCGACACGACGATGGACCCCCGCAAGCGCACCCTTCGTCGGGTGACGCTGGGCGAGGCCGAGCGGGCCGAGCAGGTCTTCGACCTGCTCATGGGCAACGAGGTCGCGCCGCGCAAGGACTTCATCGTCGAGAGCGCGGCCGCCCTCGACCGGGCCCGCATCGACGCGTAGGACCACTCAGGCCGACGGCCCCACCTCCCTGTTCCCGCCCCCCTGCTCCCGCCCCCTTGTCCCCGCCCCCTTGTCCCCGCCCCCTGTTCCCGACCGGACTCACCTGCTTGTCGGTTGTGGCGAGAATGCGGCCCCGAAACCGACGAACACGTGAGTCCGGTCGGGGACAGGGGAGGTGGGAGGGAAGGGGGAGACGGCGCGAACTCGACGGGCCGGTGTCAGGACGGGGCGGAGGACAGGTGGGAGCGGCAGCGACGTATCCCCGGCGATGTTTACGATGAGCGGTCGGGCTGCCACGTCGTGCCGCCGATGCCACCGATGTCACCGACCGCCGCGCCGCACCACAGGGGGAGCCGTCCATGGAGCAACCGTCCGGTCCGATCCTGCGGGCGGATGAGCTCTCGTCGGCCGGTGAGACCCTTGAGCTGCTCTCGGAGGCGTTCACCGGCAAGGTCGTGGGGCAGGGGCGGCTCCAGGAGACCCTGCTCATCGGGCTGCTGACCGGCGGTCACATTCTGCTCGAGTCGGTGCCTGGCCTCGCCAAGACCACCGCCGCGTCGACACTGGCGCACGCGGTGAGCGGCTCGTTCTCCCGCATCCAGTGCACGCCCGACCTGCTGCCCAGCGACATCGTCGGCACCCAGGTCTACGACGCCTCGACCGCCGGGTTTACGACCCACCTCGGCCCGGTGCACGCCAACATCGTCCTGCTCGACGAGATCAACCGGGCCTCGGCCAAGACCCAGTCGGCCATGCTCGAGGCGATGCAGGAGCGGCAGACCTCTATCGGCGGGCAGGCGTACCCACTGCCCGACCCCTTCCTCGTCCTCGCCACCCAGAACCCCATCGAGCAGGAGGGCACCTACGTCCTGCCCGAGGCCCAGCTCGACCGGTTCATGCTCAAGGACGTCCTTGACTACCCGACGCTGGAGGAGGAGGCCGAGGTCCTCTACCGGATCGACGCCGGCGTCTTCCGCGAGGACCAGAAGCCGGTGATCGCCATCGAGGACGTCCTGCGGCTCCAGGCCCTCACCCGGCGGGTCTACCTCGACCCCGCGATCGTGCGCTACGCCGTCGGCATCGTCTACGTCACCCGGCACCCGTCGACCTACATCGAGCCGGGCCTGGCCCGCTACGTCGAGTTCGGTGCGAGCCCGCGTGGCAGCATCGCCTTCAGCCAGGCCGCCCGGGCACGCGCGCTGCTCGCCGGCCGTGACCACGTCGTGCCCGAGGACATCAAGGCGCTCGCCCACCGCGTGCTGCGCCACCGGGTGGTGCTCGGCTTCGAAGCCGTCGCCGACGACACCCGCGTCGAGACCGTCGTCGACGCGCTCGTCGCCACCGTCCGGACCCCATAGGGACGCTGCCGTGCCCGCCCTGCTGACCCCCGTGAAGAGCAAGCTCTACATCGTCGCGCACCGGCGCACCTGGGGTCTGCTCGACGGGGAGTACGCGTCGGTGTTCCGGGGCCGCAGCCTCGACTACGACGACCTGCGCGAGTACGTGCCTGGCGACGAGGTCCGCGACATCGACTGGAAGGCGACGGCGCGACACGGCAGCCCGCTGGTCAAGCGGTGGATCGCGACCCGCACGCAGACGGTGCTGTTCCTCGTCGACACCGGCCGCGGCATGGCGGCGCGGACCACCAGCGGCGAGCCGAAGTCGGCGGTCGCCATCACCCTCGTCGGGACGCTCGGCTACCTCGCCCTACGCCACGGAGACCTGCTCGGCCTCGTCGAGGGTGACGTCGACGCCACCCGCGGGTATGCCGCCCAGGGCCGGGAGGGGCACCTCGAACGGCTGCTGCGGGTGATCGACCGGCGCACCCGCCTCGACGGCGGTCGCAGCCGGCTGCGCGAGCAGCTGCAGTTCGTCGCGACCCGCTATCGGCAGCGCCTGCTGTTGGTCGTCGTCGCCGACGAGCACGACCTCGACGAGCGCGAGCTCGCCCTGGTCCGACGGCTGCACGCCCAGCACGAGATCCTCTGGGTGACGGTCGAGGACGCCGACCCGACGGACTCCGGGGCCGGCGACCATGCCGTCGACGTCGGCGACGACCTCGTCCTCCCACCCGAGGTGCGCTTCGACGAACGGCTGCACGCGGCCTACGCCCGCGACGTCGCCACCCGACGGCGGGCCCGCGAGGCAGAGCTCGAGGGGCTTGGCATCGTCCACGCCCGGATGGGCGGCAGCGAACAGGTGCTGGCCGTGCTGTTCCGGATGCTGGAGAGACAGCGCCGCCGTGGTCGCTGACTTCTACCCGCCGATGACCTACTCGCCGCTGTGGTCGGCGATCGGGGTCGTCATCCTCGGCGGTATCGCCGGGTGGGCGATCGTCGTCTGGTCGCAGACCCGGGCCGCCCGGGTCGAGCCTGAGCCCGACCTGCCACCGGGCTGGCGACTGGCGCGCCTGAAGGGCGAGTACATCGAGCGGATCGACGAGATCGTGCGGCACAGCGAGTCGGGCGAGGTGTCCGACCGGCGCGCGCACCAGGAGCTGAGCGTCGTCGTCCGTGAGTTCGTCCATGCTGCATCCGGCGTCCAGGCCCCGACGATGACCCTTGCCGACCTCGCCCACACGGGCGACCCGGCGCTGGCCCCCGTGTCCGACGTCGTGCGGGGCCTCTACCCCGTCGAGTTCGGTCCCGACCGGCCGGTGTCGGTCGGGGCGGCCGCGGCGTATGTCCGGGAGGTGGTCGCGCGGTGGACGTGACCCTGCTCGGGGGGCAGCTCGCCCTGCCCTGGCTCCTGCTGCCGGCGCTGGCGGCGGTCCTGATCGTCGCGGGGGTCGGCTGGTGGCTGCTGCGCCGACGGCGGCCCTCGACCCCGGTGGCGCTGGCGAACACCGAGGCGCTTCAGGCGTTGCCGGAGTTCCGACGGGCCGTGCGGGCGCACCGGACCACCCTGCTGGCGGCCGCCGTCCTCGCCGCGGTGATCGCCGCGGCGGCCGTGCTCGGGTCGGCCCGGCCGATGCGCTCGATCCGGCTGGTCAGCGAGAAGGACAACCGTGACATCGTCCTCTGCCTCGACGTCTCGGGCTCGATGGTCGATGTCGATGCCGAGGTCGTCTCGACCTTCACGCAGCTGGCCGCCGGCTTCCGGGGCGAACGCATCTCGATGGTCATCTTCAACAGCTCGGCCGTGCCGGTCTTCCCGCTCACCGACGACTACGACTTCGTCACCGACCAGCTCAAGCGGGCGCGGCGGGCGCTCGCCCTGCTTGATCTCAAGGACCAGTTCTTTGCCGGCACCCTCAACGGGTTCGGCAGCTCGCTCATCGGTGACGGGTTGGCCACCTGCGTCCGCAGCTTCGACCACCCCGAGCTGCCGCGGGCCCGGTCGGTCATCCTCGCCTCCGACAACGAGGCGGCCGGCAAGTCCCTCTTCACCCTCCCCGAGGGCGGCCAGCTGGCCCGCGCGGCCGGGATCCAGGTCTACGGCATCAACCCGACGGACAACACGTCGTCGACCGCGGCCCAGGAGATGCGCTCGGTCACGGAGGGCACCGGCGGCCTGTACTTCTCGCTCAACGACGTCTCGGCGGTGCGTCGGACGCTCGATGCGGTGTCGTCCCGCGAGGCGTCACGCATACCGGCCTCGCCGCGCACGGTCGTCAGCGACAATCCAGGGATCCCCATCGCCGTGGCCGGGCTGGCGCTGCTGGCCTTCCTCGTCGTGCGCCGGATCCGGTGGCGACGATGAGCGGCATCCTGGGCACCGTCACGGGCATCTCGTTTCTCCCGGTGGCCCCCTGGCCCCTGTTGTTCCTGCTAACCGTGCTGGGCGGGGTCCTGGTCTGGTGGCCGGCCGGTCGGCGCGAGCGGACCGAGACGCTCGGCGCCCGCAGCCGGAGGTCGGCGTTGGTCGTCCTCATGCTCCTGGCCGCGCTGCGCCCCGCCTGGCCCGGTACGGACATCAGGGTCGACGCGAGCGCCCTCGACGTCTACTTCGTTGTCGACACGACCTCGTCGGTGATGGCCCGTGACTACGAGGGCGGCACGTCTCGGCTCACGGGCGTACGGGCCGACCTGCGGGGGGTGGCCCAGCAGCTCCCCGGCGCCCGGTTCTCCCTCCTGACGTTCGACGTCGACACGACCACCCGCCTGCCGCTCACCAGCGATGCGGAGGCGCTCGCGTCGGCAGCCGACACGCTGCGGGCGGAGACGTCGGCCTTCTCGCGGGGGAGCAGCGTCAGCGTGGCGCGCGACGCCGTCCGCCAGTCGCTGGAGCGCGGCCGGGAGAGCCATCCGGACCGACCGCGCATCCTGTTCTACCTTGGCGACGGTGAGCAGACCGCGTCCACCCAGCCGCCCCCGTTCACGGTTGACGGCGACCTTGTCAACGGGGGGGCCGTCCTCGGTTACGGCACGGCGACGGGCGGGCCCATGCTGAGCACCGGAGCCCGCGAGTCCGGCGACATCGTCGACCCGGCGACGGGGCAACCGGCCATCTCGAAGATCGACGAGCAGCAGCTCACCGCGATCGCTCAGCAGCTGGGTCTGCCCTACCTGCACCGCACCACGCCTGACGACGGCGTCGGGATCGTCGACGCCGTGCAGCTCAAAGCCATGGGGCCCGTCCGGACCGCCGACAGCACCGGCACAGTGAGCGGGCGCATCGAGCTGTACTGGGTGGCCCTGCTCCTCGTGAGCCTGCTGGCGGCGTGGGAGCTCGCGGTCGCCGCGGCGGCGCTACGCCCCCAACCGGCCGGCGGTGGACGGCCGGCCGGACGAGATGCGACCCTGACGGCGAAGGGAGCCCGATGAGCACGCTCAGCCCGACCCGTCCCGACCGACCCCAAGGCCCCCCGGGGGTGTCCGAGTCGCGTGGGCCGTCGGCCCGTCGCCTCACCGACTGGCGGCCGGGGTGGCTGCGCCCCGCGGCTCCGGAGAGCGATTCGGCCCGCAAGGCCCGACTCACGCTGCGGCGCCGGCTGGTGCTCTGGTCGCTGCCGGTGGTCGTCCTCATGCTTCTGATGGCGGTGAAGCTCCTCGCCATGGTCTCGCTCGGGGAAGATGCGCTCCGCAGCTACACGCAGGGCAACATCACCGGCACGCAGGACGCCGCCGAACGCCTCGACGTCCTCAACGTCATCGAGCCGCATAAAGCCCCGTTCGCCCTCGGGGACGCCCGGATCATGGCCGGTGACGTCGACGGCGCCCGAGCCGCGTTCGAGCAGGCCCTGGCCCTGGCCCCGAAAGACTCGCTCGAGGCCTGCCAGATCCGGGTCAACCTCGTCCTCAGCCTGGAGAAGCTGAGCACCGCAGCGACGGCCGCTGAGCGCACGACAGAGGCGAAGGCGTACGCCGATCGGCTCTCCGACATCGTGGCGAAGGCCCCTCAGGGCTGTTTCCAGGGGGACGCCAAGGATGACGAGGGCCAACAGCTGCGCGATGCCCAGCAGCGGTCGCAGGAGCAGCAGCAGCAGGCTCAGCAGCGGCAGCAGGACCAGCAGCAACAACAGCAGCCGGACCAGACGAACCCGCCGAGCGAGGACAAGCAGCAGCAGCTCGACAACATGACCCAGGACAACCTGCAGCAGCGGCAGCAGAGCGATGGTCAGCGCAGCTCGGGCGGGTCGTCGGTCGCCAAGCCCTGGTAGCCGTCGGCACACCCGCCCCGCAGCCCCCTCTGACAGCGCACCTGACATGGTGGACCCATGACCTCCCTCGACCTCGGCCCCCTTGTCCTCGGCGGCAACGTGTTCGGCTGGACCGCCGACCTCGACCAGAGCCGGGCCGTCCTCGACGCCTTCGTCGAGGGGGGTGGGCGGTCGGTCGACACCGCAGACGTCTACTCGCAGTGGGTGCCGGGCAACGACGGAGGCGACTCCGAGACGGTCATCGGCCAGTGGATGGCCGGCCGGGGTCGGCGCGACGACGTCGAGATCCACACCAAGGTGTTCAGCAAGCAGGACCGGCCGGGGCTCAGCGCCCGCAACATCGTGCTCGCGGCGGAGGACTCGTTGCGGCGCCTGCAGACCGACCACATCGACCTTTACTACGCCCACCGCGACGACCCCGAGGTGGCCCCCGAGGAGTACGTCGCCGCGTTCGACTCGCTCGTGCGGTCGGGCAAGGTGCGCGAGGTCGGCGCCTCCAACTTCTCCAGCGACCGGCTCCGGCAGGCCCTCGACGTCGCCGCTGCGCAGGGCCTCACCGGCTTCACCGTGTCGCAGGACCAGTGGAACCTGGTCGAGCGCGAGATCGAGACCACCCTGGTGCCCACCCTTCACGAGCGCGGGCTGGTGGAGCTGCCGTATGCCGGTCTGGCCGGCGGGTTCCTCACCGGCAAGTACCGCCCGGGAGCCGACGTCGACTCGGCCCGTGCCGGGTCGGCCGGCCGCTACCTGGACCGGCCGGGCATCGCCGACCTGCTCGATGCCCTCGATACGGTCGCCGCCGACCACGACACGAGCGTGACCGCCGTGTCCCTGGCCTGGTTGCGAGCCCGGCCCACGGTCGGTGCCCCCATCGCCAGCGCCCGGACGGTCGACCAGGTGCAGCCCCTTCTCGACTCAGCGCGCCTGGAGCTCAGCTCCGACGAGCTCGACCGGCTGACCCAGGCGTCGGTCGACCGCGCCCTCTGAGGCGGAGCAGCCGGCCCCCCAGGCGGTCCCAGCCGGCCGGGGCAGGATGCCCCCATGTGTTTCTCCAGCGACCAGCACCCTCCACTCCCGCCCCGGTCCAGCGACGTCGGTGACCACGGGCCCACCCGGCTGACGGCCGGTGACGGCACCGAGCTCGCCGCATACGACGCCGTGCCCGTCACCCGCCGCGGCGCCTCCTTGGTCCTGCTGCCCGACATCCGCGGGATGCATCCGTACTACCCGGACCTCGCGCTCTGCTTCGCGCAGGCCGGGATCGACACCGTGGCGATCGACCCGTACGCGCGGACCGCCGGGCTTACCGACCGGGGAGCGGACTTCGAGTACATGCCCCACGCCAAGGCCCTGGCGCGAGAGTCGGTCCTGCTCGACGCCCGCGCGGCGAAGGGGCGACTGGCTCAGCGCAGCGACGACCCGGTGTTCACGCTGGGCTTCTGCAAGTTCGGCGCCGAGTCGTGGGCCCTGTCGGCGACCGACCTCGGTGCGGCGGGGTGCATGGGGTTCTACGGCATCGTGCGGGCGGTCACCGACCTCGTGCCGCAGATGACCGCACCCCTGCTGGTCCTGGCCGCAGGTGCCGACCAGGCCACCTCGCCGGAGGAGAACGCCGCGTTCGACCAGGCGCTGACCCGGGCCGGCGTGGAGCATGAGCTCGTCGAGTACGCCGGCGCGCCCCACTCCTTCTTCGACCGGTCCTACGCCGACTGGGAGGACGCCTGCGCCGACAGCTGGACCCGGATGTTGGGCTTCGTCGACGCGCACCGCTGATCGGTTCTGGTGGACGGAGCCGGAACTCCGTGCGGTCCGAGCACGAACCGGGTTCAGAGGGCGGTGACGACCGGTGACCAGGTGCGGGCGGGCTCGGCCGGCTCGCCGCAGGAGTTGCGGCGCGCCTGACCGGTCACGACCGAGAGCGCGACCGACCACCGGCGGCCGTCCCGATGCCTGATCTCGACCGCACCGCCAAGGCCCGCGGTCGCCGACAACGCCTCCAGATCGGTCTCCTCGATGGAGGCGCGGACGCTGGACTCGCCGACCTGCAACCGCGTCGGCAGCGCACTGTGGCCACGGTCGTGTCGCGGCCCCAGGAGGCCGAGGGGGAGGGCGCCGTCGTCGGACGCCTCGACGACGTCCGCCACCGTGATCTCCGACATCCGGGCCAGCGCGCGGCCCCACGGCAGCAGCACCCCGGTGGGGGAGAAGCGGTGACCGCCGGTATGCGAGCACTCCCACACCCGGCCGGGGTGGACGTCCTGTCCGGCCAGGGCGACGGGTCGGCCCCGCACGGCGCAGCAGACGTCGTGCCGCCCGTTGGTGCAGACCAGCAGGATGGGGTCGCTCGGCGCCAGCCACGGGAGCGAGCTGGTCGTGCCGGCCCGGTCGCCGGCACCCAGTGCGGTGAGGTCGAGGTCCAACAGGTCGCCGGGCTCGTCGAGGCGCCCGGTGAGGAGGAAGGCCCCCGGACCTGACCACGCCACGTAGCACCGGCGCGGTCCGACCCTCGGGTCGGCGTGTGAGCCGGGCCGGCGGATCAGGGCCAAGCGGCCACCGCCCGCCGAGAACCGTTGCAGGAGAACAGCGCCCAGGTCGGACGGGAAGTACGACTGGGTCGCCGGCGTCCGCCCCCACGGGCCGTTCTGTTCGACGGCCACCCAGAAGCGGGCGGGAGCAGAGGTCCCGTAGACCGGTTCGTCAGAGCCCGCGGTGTCCCAGAGGACGGAGCAGGCGTCAGGCGCACTCCGACCGTGAGAAGCAGGTGGACGGCCGATGACCGTCACGCGGGCGACGGTCCGGCGATCCGGGCGATGACGCTCGCGGCCGGAGTGCCGGAGCCGTCGCGCCGCCCGGTGGCGGGGGGCAGGTCGATGGCGACCCCGTTGGCCGCGGACGCCTTGGCGGGCACCCCTCCGACCCACGCCAGGACCAGCGTGTCCTCTCCCCTGAGGAACCGGTGGCACCGCACCCCTCCCGTGGCGCGCCCCTTGGCGGGGTACTCGGCATACGGCGTCACCTTGAGCGAGCCGGGCTCGGTGCCGGGCAGGGCGCCGGAGGAGCCGCTGGACGTGACGACGACCGCGTCGGCCTCGGGGTCGACGACACCGAACCAGGTGACGCTCTGCCCAGAGGCCAGCTTGACGCCGGCCATGCCCCCGGCCGGGCGGCCCTGGGGCCGGACCGAGGACGCCGGGAAGTGCAGCAGCTGGGCGTCGCTCGTGACAAAGACCAGGTCATGGTCCTCGGCCGTCACCGGGGCCGCGCCGACGACCCGGTCGCCCGCCCTCAGGCCGATGAGCTCGAAGTCGGGGCGGGCCGGGTAGTCGACGGACACCCGCTTGACCACACCCTCGGCCGTCCCGAGCGCGAGCCCCGGCGCCTCGCCGCCGAGCGATGCGATGGTCAGCGGCTCCTCGCCCCGTGGCAGGTCGACGTAGGCGGCCAGGGGAGCGCCGCCGCTGAGCGACGGCGGTCCGGCCGTGTCGGGCAGCGCGGGCAGCTCCATGACCGAGATCCGCACCATCCGGCCGGCGCTCGTCACGAGGCCGACGTCGCCTCGCGCCGTGGTGCGCACCGCGCCGACGAGCACGTCATGCTTCGCCCGGCCACCCTCGATCGGGAGGGGCTCGTTGGTCCGCGTGCGGGCCAGCAGGCCGGTCGACGACAGCAGCACCCAGCACGGGTCGTCGGCCACCTCGAGCGGCATCGCCCCGCCTTGGGGCATGGACACGGGCGTACCCGCCGACTCCAGCAGGACCGTGCGCCGCGGCGTGCCATGCGCCTTGGCCACCTCGGCCAGCTCGCTGGAGACCGTTCGCAACAGGAGCTTCTCGTCACCGAGGATCGCGCGCAGCTCCTCGATCTGGCGCAGCAGCTCGGCCTGCTCGGTCTCCAGCTCGATCCGGGAGAACTTGGTGAGCCGGCGCAGCTGCAGGTCGAGGATGTAGGTCGCCTGCGCGTCGGACAGGTCGAAGACGTCCCGCAGGCGGGCCTTGGCGATCGTCGCGTCGTCCGACGAGCGGATGACCTGGATGACCTCGTCGATGTCGGCGATGGCGACGAGCAGGCCCTCGACGAGGTGCAGCCGCTCCTCGCGCCGGGCCAGCCGGTATGCGGTGCGGCGCCGGACGACGTCGGTGCGGAAGTCGACGTAGACGGTGAGCAGGTCCTTGAGCCCGAGGGTGCGCGGCTGGCCCTCGACGAGGGCGACGTTGTTGACGTTGAACGACTCCTCCATCGGCGTCAGCTTGTAGAGCTGCTCGAGGACGGCGTCGGGGTTGAAGCCGTTCTTGACCTCGATGACCAGCTGCATCCCGTGGCTGCGGTCGGTGAGGTCCTTGACGTCGGCGATGCCCTGGAGCCGCTTGCTCTGGACGTGGTCCTTGATCTTCTCGATGACCTTCTCGGGACCGATGAGGTAGGGCAGCTCGGTGACGACGATTCCCTTGCGGCGCGGGGTGATCGACTCGATGCGCGCGGTCGCCCGGGTGCGGAACGCCCCGCGGCCCGTGAGGTAGGCGTCGCGGATGCCGTCGAGGCCGATGATGCGCCCACCGCCCGGAAGGTCAGGCCCGGGCACGAACTTCATCAGGTCGTCGAGCGAGCAGGCGGGGTCGGCGATGAGGTGCCGCGCCGCGCCGATGACCTCGATCAGGTTGTGGGGCGCCATGTTGGTGGCCATGCCGACGGCGATGCCGCTGGCGCCGTTGACGAGCAGGTTGGGGAACGCGACCGGCATGACCCCCGGCTGAGTCTGCGTGTCGTCGTAGTTCGGGACGAAGTCGACGGTGTCCTCATCGAGGCCACCGACCATGAGCAGGGCCGCCGGGGCCATCCGCGCCTCGGTGTAGCGGGCCGCGGCGGGCCCGTCGTCGAGGGAGCCGAAGTTGCCGTGCCCGTCGATGAGGGGCAGCCGCATGGTGAACGGCTGGGCCAGGCGCACCAGGGCGTCGTAGATCGCCTGGTCGCCGTGCGGGTGGTACTTGCCCATGACCTCGCCGATGACCCGCTGGCTCTTGACGTGCGCCCGGTCGGGACGCAGGCCGAGCTCGCTCATGCCGTAGAGGATGCGGCGCTGCACCGGCTTCAGGCCGTCGCGGGCGTCGGGCAGCGCACGGGAGTAGATGACGGAGTAGGAGTACTCGAGGAAGGCGTTGCGCATCTCCTCCTCGACGTCGATGTCGATGATCCGCTCGGGCGTCTCGTCGACCGGCTCGCTGGGCGGGGGAGTACGCGTGCTGCGCGGCATACGGGGTTCAGGCTCCTTCGTGGGTGGGGCCTGACCATCTTGGCTCACCTGACGGACAGCCCCGAGACGACCCGCCCGGACCGCGGCTCAGCCACCCGGCCGCACCATGGCCTTCATCGACGTCGGGTCGCTCTTCGCGACGGTCAGGGCGGACTCGACATCGCCCAGGCCGTAGTGGCCGGTCACCACTGAATCGAGGTCCACCCGCCCTGTGGCGGCGAGCTGGATGGCGGTGGGCCAGGTGTTGGCGTAGCGGAAGGCACCCGTGATCATCAGCTCTCGGTCCTGGACATAGGACAGGGGCAGCTGCACGGTGTCACCGCCCATGCCGACGAGGACGACCCGGCCGGCCCGCGCCACGGTGCTGACGGCGTCCCAGGTGGCCCGGGCGTTGCCGGAGCACTCGAGCAGCACGTCGGGCTCGAGGTCGGCGTCGGCGAGAGGGGTGGTGCTGACGTCGAGGGCGCCGAGGCCCAGCTGTTCAGCGAGACGGAGCCGGTGGGGGTTGACGTCGGTGACGGTCACCGCGTCAGCCCCGTACGCGCGTGCCGTCTGGGCGGCGATCAGCCCGATCGGACCGGCGCCGGTGACGAGCACGGTGCTGCCCGGGGTGACCTGTGCCCGGCGGCAGGCCCAGACACCGACGGAGAGCGGTTCCAGGAGACCGGCGGCGTCGTCGCTCAGGGTGTCCGGCACCGGGTAGACGAACGCGGCCGGCATCGCGACGAACTGGGCGAACGCCCCGTCGTAGGGCGGAGTGGCGAAGAATCGGACGTCGGGGCAGAGGTTGTAGCGCCCGGTCAGGCACTGCGCGCAGTGGCGGCAGGGCACCCCCGGCTCGATCGACACCCGTTGGCCCACCTCGAGCGAGGTGACCTCGGGGCCGATGGCTGTGACGACGCCGCCGGCCTCATGACCCAGGACGAGGGGTGAGTCGACGACGTAGGGGCCGATCCGACCGTGCTCGTAGTAGTGGACGTCGGAGCCACACACGCCCACCGACCCGATCTGGATGAGGACCTCATCGGCGGCCGGCACCGGAACGGGTCGTTCCTCCATACCTACGTCTCCGACCCCGCGCAACACGCTGACCCGCATCGTCGGCACCCCCAAATCCATTGGTCTCGTCTGAGCAGCACGTCTCACGGTACTGCTCGAATGTTATGGTTCGTGTCAAGCGCGCTCATCTGAGCACGCAGCCGGAGGAGACCGGATGACCGAACCGTCACACGCCCCGTTCGCCGGGCCGCTGGAGGTGGTCACTGCGGCCCGTGCTGCTCGCGCGTACTACTTCGACGGCCGGTCGAAGGTGGAGATCGCCGACGAGCTCGGCGTCACGCGGTTCAAGGTGGCGCGCCTGCTCGAGCTCGCACGCTCCAGCGGCATGGTGCGGATCAGCGTCGTCGGCGCCGGCTCTCTCGAGCTCGACCTCAGCGGCCGATTGCGCGAGGTGTTCGGTCTGCAGCATGCGGTCGTCGTCAACACCATCCACGGTGACGATGGCGAGACGAGGGAGCAGCTGGGCGCTGTTGCTGCAGACCTGTTACGCGAGATCACGGGCCCCGAGGACGTGCTGGGGATCGGCTGGGCGCGGGTCGTGCTCGCGATGGCCTCCAAGCTGCACGGCCTGCATGTGGACCGGGTCGTGCAGCTGACCGGTGCGCTGACCCGGCCGGACGTCGAACCCAGCTCGGTCGACGTCGTCCGCACGATCGCCCGGGAGGCCGGGGCGGAGTCGTCGGTGTTCTACGCGCCCATGGTCGTCAGTAACGAACAGACCGCGCGGGGCCTCTATCGCCAGGACCAGATCGCCGAGGCCGTCACCCGTTTCGACACGGTCACCAAAGCCGTGGTGGGCGTGGGCGGCTGGGACCCGCCCGCGTCCACCCTCTACGAGGCGCTGACTCCGGCGGAGCGGCTCGTGATGCGCAACCGGGGCGTGCGGGCCGATCTCTCGGGTGTCCTCCTCGACGCCAACGGCGACGCGGTCGACACACCGCTGAGCCGACGCATCATCGCCATCAGCGCCTCGCAGCTTCGGCGTGTCCCCGAGGTCATCGGTATCGCCTACGGGCTGGAGAAGGTGCCGGCGGCGCATGCCGGTATCCGTGGGGGGTACCTCGACGCCCTGGTCACACATACCGAGTTTGCCCGAGAGCTCCTGGACCGAGCCGGCTGAAGGTCTACCGGCGGTGGGCGGTGCGCGCCTCGCACAACTATCGCTTGGTGATGCTGCCGCCGACGTGGCTGTCGGCGAGGTCGGTGACGCAGGCCAGCAGCCCCGTCCGCTGCGCGGCCGGCGTCCTCGTCGCAGACCATCCCCATAGCCGTCTGCCATCTCTACACGGTGGACCCCCAACCCTCTCCCCGCAGCCTTCTGGTCAGACGGCAGTAGGCGGACCGTGGTCTCCGTCGTCGGGCGGGTCGGGATCCGCCGTCCGTATGCCGCCGGCGACGGCTCGGTCGTAGCTGCCGGGGGTGCGGTTCCACTCAACTCCGTCGGGGGTGTGGTCGGCGGTGATGCGGTCGCGGTGGACGACGTGGTGGTGGCGGTTGCACAGCAGGGTCGCGTTGGAGAGGTTGGTGGGGCCGCCGTCGGCCCAGTGCCGGATGTGGTGGGCGTCGCACCAGGTCGCGGGGACGGTGCAGCCGGGGTAGGTGCAGTGTCGGTCCCGCAGCCAGAGTGCTTTGGTCTGGGCGGGGGTGAACGCCCGGGTCTGGACGCCGAGGTCGAGGACCTGCCCGGCACAGCCGAGGACGACGGGGATGATCCCGGCGTCGCAGGCCAGCGTGCGGACGGTCTCCGGGCCGAGCACCGTCCCGGCGGTCATCCCACCGACCAGCGTCCCGGGCCGGGTGCGGCTGACGAGGTCGTCGTAGCCGATGGTCACCAACACCGTCGCCTTGACCCCCAGCGGGGTCACCGTCGCCCACGGCACTGTCACCGACCCAGCCGACCCAGCCGACCCAGCCGCCGCGTCGGTCGTCCCGGTAGACCCCGTCGTCCCAATCGAATCGTTCGGCCCCGTCGTCCCGGTCGTCCCGGTCGTCCCGTGGGGTTCGGTCGACGCAGCCGAGGTCCCGGGGGCGGCGGAAGCCGTGTTGGTGGTGGTGGCGGCGAGGCCGAGGGCGACGGCGCGCCGGCAGACGTCGACCAGGGCGTCGCCGCGGCGCTGCTCCACCGTCCGGGTGTCTCCCGGCGCCTGGGCCCCGATGGTCCCAGCCAGTCCATCCAGCATCCCCACCGGTCGGGGCGCGGTCAGGGTGTTGATCGCCGCCTCCACCACCGCCCGGGACTCCGGGGTCAACCGCATCCGGTACTCGGTGACCCCCCCGCCGATGTCCGACCCACACGACAGGTTCGTCAGCCCAGCCCGGCGGTCCTGCTCATCCTGGATCACCGCACCGTGCCCGTACCGGGCCAGCATGAACTCCCGCAACCCGCGGACCCCCGCGCACCCCAGCTCGGCCCCGATCGCCACCAGACCATTTAGGACCGACCCCTCGGCGTCGGGTTCCAGCAACGGCTTTAGTTGCGCCAGCTCACCGGCCACGACCACCCCGGCCCGCACCGACAACCGGCCGGCGGCGACAACCGGCCGGCGGCGACAGCCGCCCGGCGGCGACAGCCGCCCGAGCCGGTTCGAGGGCGGGCGTGTTGAGCTGCGTCACCGCCTTGGCCAGGACACCGGCGTCCGCCGCCTCCAGGGTCGGGCACCGATCGGCCACCCACTGGCGTACCGTCCCCGACGCCGAACACCGGACCTCCCCACGCTGCTCCGCCTCCGACGCCAACGTGAACCGGGCCGCCGCCGCCACCGCCGCCAACCGGTCCACCACACCCAACACCGTCTCCAGATCACCGCCCCCCAGACGGCACACCGTCACCGGCAGCTCCACCAACACACCCGAGGCCGCCGACAACGCAGCGACCAGATCATCACCACACCCCCACGCCGCCGCCTCCATACTCAAACCCTAGGCGTGACCACCGACACCCCCCTGGTGCCGAGTTGCGTTGTCTCACAATGAAACAGGAGGACCATCTGTCCCATCAGTCACATCTCAGTCGAGGACCGAGACCGGTGTGTGCGCGGTGATGCCGGCCGGGCCGGTGTGTTCGAACTGGCCATGACAGCACCTCGACCACCGAAAGCGTTCCGGCGGCCAGTGGTAGACCGAGGAACCGGCGCCAGCGGTAGGGCTAGGCACCTACCAGGGGCTGATCAAAGGACCGCTCCGCACGCGGCGCTGCTCTCCTGGTCGCCTCGCGTTCTTCCGGCCTCGGGCCTGGCGAAGGAAACACCATGCGCGTCATCACCGCAGCCGCCGTGGGCGGCACCGCCCTGGCCGCCCCGCCCCTGACCGCCGGTCCGGCGCTAACCGCTCCTCCGGTTCCGGCCGGCTGCACGTTCGCCACGGGGGCCGCTCACCTGCGTCACTACGGTCACGACGACGAGGACGGAGGGTCCGTTCTCCACCGATGCAACAGCACCGATCGGCACCTCCACGGATGGCTTCACCGGACGGAACATCTCAGAGGTCGTCTACGGGATGCCGCAACCTAACGCCGTGACGTACCGGATCGTGATGGTCAACTTCGTGGGGGACACGAGCACGACGACGATGACCATTCAACGGGGCGCCAGTGGCCGCTCACCGGTCCTCTCGTCGACGTCGGTCACCTCGCGGACCTTTGTCTCCCTCAACGGTCCTCCGACGTCCCGCCTCACCTACGACGACGCCGCGAGCTGATCGCCCGGCCGCCGCCCTCACGAGCCCTCTCCACCGAACCGCCCCCAGTGCGTCACCTCGTCGACCCCGCGCCGACCCCGACGCAATGATCGGCTCTTGGGCCCGGGCTCTTCGTACCCCAGCGCCACGACCCCGACGATGCTGCGGTCGCGGGGAATGCCGAACGTCTCGTGCACGTCGTCATGACACTCCGGCGGCACCCCGAAGAACAGCCCGCCGAGCCCCTCGTCCACGGCGGTCAGCAGGATGAGCAACGCAGCCATGCCCGTGTCGATGTCCCAGTACGCCACCGGCCACCGGGCCTCGTCGCGGTCGGTCCACCCCTTGTCCGGCGCGGCATACCGGTCGAGGTAGGTCTCCTTGTCGGAGCAGCAGACGACGAGCACGGGGGCCGCGCGCACCCCGGTGAGCCACCCGCCCGGCTCGTCCGCATCGTCGGCATCGTCGGCATCGGTCGTCGCCGCCCAGAACCGCCCCCGGTCCGCCTCGTCGATCAGGACGACGAAGTCCCACCCCTGGCTGAAGCCGGCGCTCGGTGCTCGCACCGCGTTCTCCAAGCAGGCCCGGAGCGCCTCCTCGGGCACCGGCCGTCCGGCGGCGTAGCGGCGGACCATGTGGCGACGACGGACGACCGTGGAGAACTCCATGGCGCGATGCTCCCAGATCGCCTACCGACCCCCGCCGGATGAAACCATGGGGGCATGCCCCGCGACCGCCGAGAGACTGTCGACCCGGCGCGCTGGGAGGCCGACGTCGTCCTGCGTGACGGCTCGGTCGGACACGTCCGCCCGATCCGCCCCGATGACGCCGATCGCCTCCGTAGTTTCCATTCCGGACAGTCCGAGGAGTCCATCTACCTCCGTTTCTTCGCCCCCATCAGGGAGCTGAGCGACCGTGACGTCCACCGGTTCACCAATGTCGACAACATCGACCGCGTGGCCCTGGTGGTGACCGTGCGGGGCGCCATCGTCGGCATCGGCCGTTGGGACCGGTTCGACCGCACCTCGGCTGAGGTCGCCTTCAACATCTCCGACCACTTCCAGGGCAGGGGCATCGGCTCGGTGCTGCTCGAGCACCTCGCCGCTATCGCCCAGGAGCTCGGGGTGGAGAAGTTCACGGCTGAGGTGCTCCCGCAGAACCGCAAGATGCTCAACGTCTTTCGCGAGGCGGGCTACGTCGTGCACCACCACTTCGAGGATGGCGTGGTCGCGGTCTCCTTCGATATCCGGCCCACCGAGCAGTCGACCGCCGTACGCCTGTCGCGCGAGCATCGCGCCGAGTCGGTCAGCGTCCACGCGCTCCTTCACCCCACGTCGATCGCCGTGGTCGGCGCCGGCCGCCGGCCCAGCTCGATCGGCCACCGGTTCCTGCGCAACATCATGGACGGCGGCTTCACCGGACCGGTCTACGCCGTCAACAGTGAGGCGCTCGAAGTCCTGGGCCTGCCCACGTATGCGCGACTGAGCGAGATCCCGGGCCCCGTCGACCTCACCGTGATCGCCGTCCCGGCCGACGCTGTGCTCGACGTCGTCGACGAGTGCGCCAGCAAGGGCGTCCGGTCCCTCGTGGTCGCGTCGGCGGGGTTCGGCGAAGCGGGCGAGGAGGGCATCCAACGCCAGGAGGAGCTGCGCCGCAGAGCCCGGCAGAACGGCCTCCGCGTCATCGGCCCGAACTCCTTCGGGATCGTCAACACCGACCCTGCGGTGAGTCTCAACGCGTCACTGTCGCCTCGGATGCCGCGGGCCGGCGGTCTCGGCCTCTTCGCCCAGAGCGGTGCCCTGAGCGTCGCGGTCCTGGCGTCGGCCGACCGCCGGGGTCTCGGCCTCTCCGACTTCGCCTCCGCGGGCAACCGGGTCGACGTGTCGGGCAACGACCTGATGCAGTACTGGATCGACGACGACAGCACGGCAGCCGTGGGCCTCTACCTCGAGTCGATGGGCAACCCACGCAAGTTCTCCCGCATCGCGCGCGCTCTCGCGAAGACGAAGCCGGTCATCGCGGTGTCCTCCGGAGTCTCGGCCTACGGCGCCCCACCCGGACACCGAGTCCGCCAGACCCGTGTCCCACCGGGCGCGTTCGGGGCGATGCTGCGCCAGGCCGGGGTGATCCGGGTGGAGAACGTGCACCAGATGTTCGACGTCGCCCAGGTCGTGATCCACCAGCCGCTGCCCGCCGGCCAACGCGTGGCGGTCGTCAGCAACTCCGACGCCCTCAGCGCCCTCACGGCACAGGCCGCGTTGAGCTGGGATCTCGAGGTCACCCACGGCCCCGTGTCCCTGCCCGCCGACGCCACCGCCGACCGCTTCTGCGACGCGCTACGGTCGGCCTTCGACGACCCGGCCGTTGACAGCGTGCTCACGTGCTTCATCCCCCCGCTCGAGACAGTCGACGAGGAGGTCGTCTCCGCCGTCCGCGATGTGTCCCGAGCGAGTGAGAAGACCTGTGTCGCCACGTTTCTCGGGATGTCGGGGGTCAACGAGGCGCTGGCGGTAGCGTCACCCGAGTCGACTCGGCGCCGCGTGGTGCCCGTCTACGCGATGCCGGAGGACGCGGTGCGCGCTCTGGCCGCGGCGACCCGCTACAGCGAGTGGCGCACGCGCGACCGGGGTATGCCGGTCGACCCGGTCGGCATCGACCGCACCGCTGCGACGCGGCTCGTCGAGGAGGTGCTCAAGGCCGAGCCCGAGGGCCGCGTCCTCACGGGGGAGGAGGGCAGGCGACTGCTGGAGGCATACGGGATCAGGGTCTGGGACTCGCACCTCGTCGACACGGCCGAGTCGGCCGTGACGGCGGCCGAGCAGGTGGGCTATCCCGTCATCCTCAAGACGACGTCACCGGTCCTGCGTCACCAGCCGGGGCTGAGCGGCGTGCGGGCCGACCTGCCCAACGCCGAGGCGGTCACCGAGGCGCTGCAGTCGATGCGCGCGCGGCTGGGGCCCATCGCGCAGGGGTCGTTCCTCGTCCAGCGGATGGCGCCTCCTGGAGTCAGCTGCGTTCTCACGAGCGTCGAGGACCCGCTCTTCGGCCCCGTGGTCAGCTTCTCCGTGGCGGGCCCGCCGACCGAGCTGCTCGGTGACATCGCGCACCGCATCCCCCCACTGACCGACGTCGATGTGTCCGACCTGATCGACGCCGTGCGGGCGGCGCCGATGCTCAGCGGTCACCGTGGCGCCATGCCCGTGCACCGCGGCGCTCTCAGCGATCTCGTGGCTCGACTGTCGTGCCTCGCCGACGACCTGCCCGAGGTCGACCGGGTGCACCTCAACCCCGTCAACGCCTGGACCGGTGGGGTCGACGTGCTCGACGCCGAGGTGTCGGTGCACCCGGCCATCACCCGCAAGGACGCCGACCGTCGCGCCATGACATGAGCGCCTCACCGCGACGTCGGGTCCGGTGCCTCCTGAGGGCCGTCGCCGCCCTCGGACGGCTGGCCCTCGACAGGACGCGCCCCGTCGGGCGGGGCCGCGCCTCCGGTCCGCCGCTCGAGCTCCAGCCGCAGCAGGGCGACCTCCTCGGCGACGGTGCGCGCCGACTCCTCGAGCGTCGAGATCTCGATGCTCAGCTGGATGCAGACCACGAGGAGCACGAGGAACGCGAGGATGAAGACGAGGTTGATCGGGGTGGTCACTCCGACCACCCCCGTGATCCAGCCGGTGATCGCCGGGACGAACGTCAGCAGGACGACGCCGACGATGACGGCGAACCACAGCACGCTGTACTTCTCGCGCAGCCGCTGGGTCCGCAACAGCCAGAACAGGGCGCCCAACAGGAGAACGGCGACGACGAGGGCGAACGGGTAGCCGCTCTGGGTCAACAGGCTCACGCGTTGTCCCCATAGCCGGCGTAGGGGCCGGACCGCAGCTCAGGTCGCGGGCGGGTGAGGGCCAGGCTGAGCGCCAACACCGCACGCCCGAGGAACGCGGCCGCTCGGAGCGGGCTGTGCGACGGCTGCCCCCCGGCCCGGGGCCGCATGACGACCTCCACCTGCCGGATTACCAGGTGCGACCGCGCCGCGACGACGAGCGACTCGACGGTGTCGCCGAGGTACTCGGCGGGATAGGACCGGGCGAACAGGCCGATGGCGCGCGTGTTGCAGGCCTTGAACCCGGACGTCGTGTCGGTGAGCCTGGTGTGCGCGATCCGCGAGATCACCGCCGAGAGGAGCACCATCGCCCAGCGGCGCGGCCCTCTGGCCACGTAGGCGCCGTCCCCGGCCACCCGGGCACCGATGACGATGTCGGCCCCCTCGGCCAGCTCGTGGAGCAGCGCACCGATGTCCGCTGGATTGTGCTGCCCGTCCGCGTCGACCTGCACGGTGGCGGTGTAGCCGGACCGCTGCGCATACCGGTAGCCCGTGCGCATCGCCGCACCGACGCCGAGGTTGACGGGCAGGTGCGCGACCAGTGCGCCCGACGCCGCGGCCACGGCACCGGTGCCGTCCACCGAGCCGTCGTCCACGACGAGGATGTCGGCGACGACGCCCGCGGCACTCAGCGCGGAGCGGGTCTCGGCGAGGACGTCGGCGAGGGTCGCCTCCTCGTTCCAGGCGGGAACGATGATCAGCACGCGCTCCGGGGCCGGGGCGGAGGGCGGCGACACATCCGTGAGGCTATCCCGTGCGCACGGACCCCCTGGGAGGTTGCCGGGCGGTGGCGGGGCCTCGGAGTGCAAGGATGGACGCATGGTGCCACCCCCGGAGATGCGGCCGGCCTCGCTGCTGCCCGACGACCTCACGGCCTCGATCGAGCGAGCCGGCTACTACCCGGCGCTCGTGGCCGATGTCGTCGAGTCGGCTCTGGGCCAGGACTCCGTCGAGGCGCACCTCGTGCACCAGGAGACGACGTTCGACCAGGACGCCGTCCGCCGACACATCACGGTCCTGGCGATGACGCCGACCCGGCTGGTCATCGCGCACGCCGACGACCACAACGAGCACGAGCCCGGTCTGGCGGTGGCCACGGCTACCAGCGAGACGGTGCCGCTCTCCTCGGTGCGCGGCGTCATGCTGACCCACGTGGTCAACAGCCCCGACTCCTACGTGCCCGGGTCGCTCGGCCGCGAGCTGACCCTCACGGTGGGCTGGGGTGCCGTCGCCCGCCTCGACATCGTCCCCGCCTCGTGCGGCGACCCCGACTGCGACGCCGACCACGGCTTCGAGGGCACAGTGGCGTCCGACGACATCTCCCTGCGCATCAGCGCTGACGCCGACGGGGAGAACGCTCTGACCACGGCGATGCACTTCGCCAGGACCCTGTCCGGGTCGATCGGTGGGGCCAACGTCGGGCCCGTCCGGCATTGAGTCGGCCTGAGTCGGCATCGTGCCGGCCTGAGTCGGCATGAGCCGGCGGTGAGCCCGACGGGGCTGCGGCCGACACCAGCGGCCCCGCCCGCCTACGCCTCGGGCACCCTTGCGTCGGTCCTGCCCGCCGTGTCGCGCAGCATCGGCTCCCGCCGGTATGCCGCCGTGCCCGACCTGGGGCTGCCGCCGGCCCGCCGGGCGGTCGTCCTGCTCGTTGACGGCATGGGCTCCGAGCAGCTGCTTCGCCGGGGCGGACACGCGCCGTTCCTGCGCGGGCAGCTGGCTTCGGCGGTGGGCCTGGACTGCGGGTTCCCGTCGACCACCGCGACGTCGATGGGGTCGTTCGGCACCGGGACACCTCCGGGTGCGCACGGGCTCGTCGGCTACGAGGTGCTCGTACCAGGGGAGGAACGCATCTTCAACGAGCTGTCGTGGGAGCGGGGCCCCGACCCGCGCACCTGGCAGCCTCAGCGCACCGTGTTCGAGGAGCTGACCGACGAGGGCGTCACGGCCACGCTCGTGGGTCCGGCGTTCTTCAAGGGCTCCGGGCTCACGACCGCCGCCTTGCGCGGGTCGAAGTTCAGGTCGGGCTACACGCTCGCCCACCGGGTGGACGCGGCGGTGGCCGCCGTGCGCGAGAGTCCGCGCTCACTGGTCTACGTCTACTGGGGCGACCTCGACAAGGTCGGCCACGTCAACGGGGTCGCGTCATGGCAGTGGGGTGACGAGCTCGAGTCGGTCGACCGGGCCGTCGCCGAGCTCGTCGCCCGGGTGCCGGCCGACACCGCCGTGCACGTCACCGCCGACCACGGGATGGTCGACGTCCCGCTCTCGCGCCGGGTCGACCTGGCCCACGAGCGCGAGCTCCTCGCCGGCGTACGCCTGGTCGGTGGTGAGCCGCGGGCGACCCAGCTGTACTGCGCGACGGGGGCTGTCGCCGAGGTCGTCGAGCGGTGGCGGGCTCGCCTCGGAGACTCCGCCTGGGTGGCCACCCGGGCCGAGCTGGTTGACACGGGATGGTTCGGGCCCGTGCGGCGCGAGGTGCTGGCCCGCATCGGGGACGTCGTCGTCCCCATGCTCGGCGACGGAGCCGTCGTGGACTCCGAGCGGATGCGCGCCGAGGCGCTCCGGCTCATCGGGCTGCACGGGTCCATGACCACGGCGGAGCGGGCCGTGCCGCTCGTCAGCATCCCCCCGCGCGCCACCTAGAGTGACCGCCCGTGGCTGAGCTCGTCTTCTTCAACGGCACGATGGACTGCGGCAAGTCGACGCTCGCCCTACAGATGGACCACAACCACGCCGTCCGCGGGCGGCGGGGCCTGATCTTCACGAAGCTCGACCGGGCCGGCGACTCGGTGCTGTCGTCGCGGCTCGGCCTGTCGACCCCCGCGCACGAGGTGGGGGACCACCTCGACTTCTGGGAGGAGGTCGTCGGCATCGCGACGTCGGGGTCGCAGGTCGACTACCTCATCTGCGACGAGGCCCAGTTCTACACGCGCGACCAGGTGGAGCAGCTGGCCCGCATCGTCGACGAGATGGGCGTCGACGTCTTCGCGTTCGGCATCACGGCCGACTTCCGCGCCACCTTGTTCCCTGGGTCGCAGCGGCTCATCGAGCTGGCCGACCGGGTCCAGGAGCTGCAGGTGGAGGCGTTGTGCTGGTGCGGGCGGCGAGCCACCCACAACGCCCGGGTCGTCGACGGTGACATGGTCGTCGAAGGCGAGCAGGTCGTCGTCGGCGACACCAAGCCGACGGCCTCGGGGGTCGTGGAGTACGAGGTGCTGTGCCGCCGACACCACATGCGGCGGATGACATCGCACGCCGCCCGGTCGGCCGCCCTGTCGCCCGACGTGCTGCCGTTCGACCTCCACGGCTTCGTCGCGGCTGCAGACGTCTGCCCCGCGCCGCCCCGCGCCCCCTGAACCAGTGGCACCCGCCAGGCAGGCACTGGGTATGCGGCGTGCCCGGTTTGTGGCGCGGCGGGCGCCGCGCGACGGGCTAGTGCCTGTCGGTCGGGCGGCCCGATGGGTCAGTCGCGTTTGGCGCCGAACATGATGTCGTCCCAGGACGGCACCGAGGTGCGTGGCCGGCGCTTGGAGGAGCGGGGAGCGGCGTCCGCCGCTGGTTCGGCCGCAGATGTCGCCGAAGTCGGCGGCTCGACGTCAGACTCGTCGTCGGGCCCAGCGAGATCTTCCATGTCATGGGCGTCGTCGTCGTCGTCGTCGGCGTCATGGTGGCCGGGGGTGGCCGGTTCCGAGGGGGGGTCGACGTCCTCGTCAAGCGGGGGGATCTCTGCACCGGCCGGTTCGATCCCCTCCGGTGCGTCGGCTGGTTCAACATCGGCTGGTTCGGCATCGGCTGGTGCGGCGTCGGCTGGGGCGGCGGGCAGCTCCGGCTGCTCGTGGGCGGCACCCTCCGGTGGGTCCACCTCGTCGGCGGCCGACCCCTCGAGGGGGAGGGCGGGGGTGGTCTCGGCTCGTGGCGGTTCGACCCGGCGCCGCCCGGAGCGGCGGCCGACCGTCGTGCGCTGGCGCATGGCGGTCATCAGGTCGACCGGCTCCTCGGAGGCCTCGCCCGCACGGTCAGCCGAGCGAGCGGCCGCGGCGGCTCGACGGGTCGTGGCGGCCACGCCACCTTCGGCCTCCACGTCGTAGACGTTGGCGACGCGAGGTGAGGCGGCGGGCAGCGGACCGGCCACGACGACGTCGTCGGCGCTCAGCCATCGGGCCTCGTCGTCAGCGGCCTCGACGCTGCGCAGCACCGGGTCGTAGGTCCAGACCGCGTGCCGCTGCCGGCCGCCGGCCGCGAAGGTGAGGATCACGGTCCATGTCGTCGCCTCGGGGGCCCGGGCGGCGTCCCAGCTGGTGCTCGTCTCGGGGTCGACGCCGCGTTCGCGCATCCGCTGGGCCACCCGGCCCTGCAGGGTCGGGGCCGACCCGGTGGTCGCCCCACCGCGGTGGCGCACGCGCACCAGCCGGGCCTGGTCGGCGACGTGGGCGCGCTCGGCGAGGATCGGGCCTTCGTACCGCCGGACCTTGTCGACCGACCAGCCGGCGCGGTCGGCGACGTCCTCGGTGCTCCCACCGGCCCGGATGAGCGACTGCACCTCACGGGGGCGCAGCCCGCCGTCGATCTCGATCTGGAGCTGCCCCATCCTGGGTCGGTCCCGGCGGGCGGCGGTGCGAAGCGCGTCGTCGACCGCCAGGGTGTGGTGCTCGCCGTCCGGACCCGCGAGGATCAGGTGCTGGCCGTCCTCGTGCACGCCGATGAGTCGCAGGTCCGGCATCACACGCTCCAAGGTCGGGCTGGTCCACGGTCTGGCTCGTCAGGTATCAACGACGACTCTGCCACGCATCCGGGTGGCCCGAACCGAGCCACGCCGCCGCGTACCCCTGGAACCACCCACGGCGAGACGTCCGGACCACCCTCCTGCGCCGGCCCCCCGGCATCCGTATCGTGGCCGTCGTGCCGCACCACACCTCCCCGCCCTCACTCCGCCTCACCGAGCGCCGATGACGGTGGCCGACGGCGCCGACCTCCTCGCGCCCTACGACGCCGTGCTGCTGCTCTCGTTCGGCGGTCCGGAGGCACCCGACGAGGTGATGCCGTTCCTGCGCCGAGTCACCGCTGGCCGGGGCATCCCGGACGACCGGCTCGAGTCGGTGGCTCACCACTACCACCGGTTCGGTGGCCGCAGCCCGATCAACGACCAGAACCGCGCGCTCATCGCGGCGATGGAGGCGGAGCTGAAGGAGCGGGAGATCGACGTCCCCGTCCTGTGGGGCAACCGCAACTCTGCGCCCTACCTCGTCGATGCGCTGCGCGACGCCGCGGCCCGCGGGCTGCACCGGCCGGTCGTCGTCACGACCAGTGCCTACTCCTGCTACTCGTCCTGCCGCCAGTACCGCGAGAACCTCGCGGACGCTCTGGCCGAGGCCCGCGCCGATGGTCTGGTCGTCGAGATCGACAAGATCGGGCCGTATGCCCGGCGCCCCGCATTCCTCGGCCCCAACGCCCGCCTCGTCGTCGATGCCCTGCGGCCGTTGGCGGGCGTGCCCGCCGAGCACCTCGCACTGCTCTTCGTCACCCACTCGGTCCCCGACGCCATGGACGAGACGTCCGGCCCCGGTGACGGCGAGGGGCGGCTCTACCAGGAGCAGCACCAGGCTGTCGCCGCCGCCATCACCGACGCGGTCCGCACCGTGCTGGGCCGCGACCTGGTGCCCGAGGTGGTCTACTGCTCCCGCTCCGGCCCACCGCAGCAGCCGTGGCTCGAGCCCGATGTGAACGACCGGCTCCGCGAGCTCGCCGCCGACGGGCGGACGACCGTCGTGGTCGCGCCGGTCGGGTTCGTCTCCGACCACATGGAGGTCGTCTACGACCTCGACACCGAGGCGGCCGAGACCGCCGCTGGGCTCGGCCTGACCCTGGTCCGGGTGCCGACCGTCGGCGTCGATGCCGAGTTCGTCGCTGGACTCGTCGACCTCGTCGTCGAACGGGCGGCTGAGGCCCGGGGGGCCGAGCCGACTGCCGGCCCAGGCATCCGGCCATCGGTCTGCCCGGCCGGGTGCTGCCCCAACCTGCGGCAGGCGCGACCAGCACTGTGCGGGAGCGACTGATGCCCACCCCGGTCGACCTGCCCCTCGGCGTCACGCTCGACGAGCTCGAACGGTTGGCGACCCGGGTGGCGGTGACAGCGGGGCGGCTGATCGTCGACGAGCGGCCCCGTGTCGTGTCGGCGTCCTCGACCAAGTCGTCGCCGACCGACATCGTCACCGTGATGGACACCCGGGCCGAGGACCTCATCCGACGGCTGCTCCTCGAGGCGCGCCCCGACGACGCGGTGCTCGGCGAGGAGGGTGACGACCACCTCGGCACCTCCGGGGTCACCTGGGTCGTCGACCCGATCGACGGCACCGTCAACTACCTCTACGACATCCCCGCGTATGCCGTGTCGGTCGCGGCGGCGATCGGCGACCCCAGCGTGCCGGGGGAGTGGCAGGTGCTGGCCGGCGCGGTCGCCGACCCGGCCCTCCGGAGGGTCTTCCATGCCGCGCTGGGCACTGGGGCCCGGGTGACCGGGTGGGACGACCTGGCCCACCTCGGCGCCACCTCCGCCGTTGACGCCGCCTCTCCCACCGGCGGCTCCAGGTCGACCGAGCTGCGGGTCGGCCTGGCCGCCGACCTGTCCGGGGCGTTGGTCGGCACCGGCTTCGGCTACACGCCGACGCGGCGACGTGAGCAGGCGGAGCTGTTGCTCGACCTGTTGCCACAGGTCCGTGACATCCGCCGGATCGGTAGTGCCGCCCTCGACCTGTGCTCCGTGGCCAGCGGGAGCCTCGACGGCTTCTACGAGCACGGACTCAACCCGTGGGACATGGCGGCGGGGTGGCTCATGGTCACCGAGGCGGGCGGGTCGGTGACGGGGCCGGCCGGGGGCGCGCCCTCCTCCGCCCTCACGGTGGCGGCGAACCGCGTGCTGCAGCCGCAGCTGCTGGCCGTGATCGACCGGTAGCGACCACCTCCCGGTCCTGGCTCGTGCTGGTGTCGGCGCCCCTAGGCCGCCGTGACGCCCAGCCGGTCGAGCTCGGGGAGCGAGACACCGTGCTCGTGGGCGATGCGGGCGATGTTCTCCAGGTCGGCGCGGTGCACCTGGACGGAGTAGTCGTCACCGGACGTCTCGGCGGCCGTGAGGAACGCCACGGCTTCGTGCACACGCGCGGTCAGCTGGGAGTGGAACTCGGTCATCCTGCACCTCCTAGTGGTCGTTCGGGGTGGTATGAGAGCAGGGGCGGCGCGCGGGGCCGAGGGCAGATCTGGGAACGGGTGGCGCCGTCAGGACCGACCCTAAGGCGTGGGTTTGACGGTCGATGGATGGGGTGTTTTGCGGTGTCGTGACGACGTGGACCCGCAGCAGTGCGGCGCACGGACGACGGAGGACCAGTTGCTCACACCCCCCCCGGTCGCGGGTGGGCCAAGCGCAGGACAGCGACCGGCAAAGACGCTGCGAACATCCTGGGAGGCGACCGCGATGAGGACCGGACGTGACTTCTTCGGGTATGTAGGGCACAATCCGCCCGCGGGACCGCGGGCGATGGGATCGCTGTGGACCTCCGGCGGGCACAAACGACGGGGCGTCTGCGTTACATCGGAGCATCGCGAGCCGACGACGAGAGCCGACGCCCCAGCCCCGGCACGACAGCCCGACGTCCACCCGCGCGACGAGGCGTTGACGAACGAAACGACCCAAGACAACCCCAGGAAGCAGATGACCATGGCGACTGACTACGACGCCCCACGCAAGACCGATGACGACCTTTCCGAAGACTCCATCGAGGAGCTCAAGGCCCGCCGCGTCGACAAGTCGGCATCGAGCGTCGACGTCGACGAGACCGAGCAGGCCGAGGGCTTTGAGCTGCCCGGCGCCGACCTCTCCGGCGAGGAGCTGTCGGTCCGGGTCATCCCGAGGCAGGCCGACGAGTTCACCTGCGCCGAGTGCTACCTCGTGCACCACCGGAGCCAGCTGGCCAGCGAGTCCGGTGGCCGCCTGGTCTGCCGCGAGTGCGCCGCTTGACCGGTAGGCACGGTGTCCCCGACGCGACCGTCGGATCCGCCGGGCCGTCAGGGTCGACCTCTATCTCGGAGGCCGGCCCTGACGTCGTCCGAGTGCTCCTTCGCCGCCTCGACCCCGGCGCGCCGCTCCCGGCGTACGCCCATCCGGGCGACGCTGGGGCCGACCTGCCGTCCCGGGTCGACGTGACCCTCGGCCCGGGTCAGCGGGCCTTGGTGCCGACCGGCCTGGCCATCGCGCTCCCGGAGGGGTATGCCGCCTTCACCCATCCCCGGTCGGGGCTGGCCGCGCGACATGGCATCACCATCGTCAACGCCCCTGGGACCATCGACGCGGGCTACCGTGGCGAGATCCTCGTCAACCTCGTCAACCTCGACCCGACCGAGACGTTCGACGTGCGACGCGGTGACCGGATCGCGCAGCTCGTCGTCCAACGGGTGGCCCGGGCCCTGTTCGTCGAGGAGGATTCGCTCCCGGACAGCAGCCGGGGGGAGACTGGACACGGAGCCAGTGGCGGGTTCGGGCCGGGCACCCACGACGGTCCGCCTCACCCGCCCGCTCACCGCAACGACGACACGACAGACCAGAGGACGTAGGACGTTGGGACTTTTCCGCCGAGGCCGTAAGACCGACTCCGCCGACTCCCCAGTCGACGCAGTCGACGCGCTCGACGCGGGTGTCGACACCGACCCCGCGGGCACCGACGGCACCGACGGCACCGACGGCAGTGACGCCCGCGGCCTCACCGAAACCTCAGGGTCCACTGTCGCGGACGACGAGGTGGAGGAGCGGTTCAACCGGAACCGGGGCCCGTTCGACGGGTCGGAGGTCGTCGACGACGACGAGGTGGCCCGCATCGACCTGGGCTCCCTGCTCGTGGCCCCGGTCGAGGGGATGCAGCTGCGGCTCGAGCTCGACCAGGCGCAGGAGTCGGTCGTGAGCGCCCACGCCCTCCTCGGTGACTCGAGCGTGCAGCTGCAGGTCTTCGCCGCGCCCCGGACGCTCGGCGTGTGGCCCGACATCCGCAGCGAGATCGCCGACAGCGTGCGTTCACAGGGCGGTTCGGCCGACGTCGTCACCGGGCCGCTCGGTCGAGAGCTCGTCGCCGGCATACCGAGCCGGGGGGCCGACGGGCGCACCGTGCAGACCGCAGTGCGCTTCCTCGGCGTCGACGGCCCCCGATGGTTCCTCCGGGCGGTCATCAGTGGCCCGGCCGCGACGGACGAGGCGAAGGCCGGTCCGCTCGTCGACCTCGTGCGCAGCGTCGTCGTCATTCGTGACGACGAGGCCCGGCCCCCTCGGGAGGCGCTGCCGTTGCGGGTCCCCGCCGCGGTCAGCGACGCTGCCGGTGAGCCGGACGGCTCGGAGGGCTCCACCGGACCTGAAGGCCCTGACCCGTCCGACCGACCCCACGGACCCGACGGACCCGCTAGCCGCGCGCCCGGTGACCAGCCGGCCGAGCGGCCGGTCCGCAGTGCCGACGACCTGCGCCCGTTCGAGCGTGGCCCCGAGATCACCGAGGTGAGATGACATGGCCGACCTTCAACCGACGACCCCCGGCCCGACCCGGGCCGCCACCGCCGATGCTGCGCGCGGCCTGTTCGGCCGGTTGACGCAGCGGCTGACCCGTTCGTCCACGGACGACGAGGCGCAGGAGCTGCGCGAGGAGACCGAGCGGCAGGGGGCGACGCCGATCTGCGACCTGCCCAACCGCGAGCGCGCTGCCGTGTGTGGCACCGTGCGGTCGGTGACGCTGCGCCCCCGCGCCGACGTTCCGGCTCTCGTCGTCGAGATCTACGACGGCAGCCGCCCGCTGCACCTGGTCTGGCTCGGGCGCCGCGAGATCGTGGGCATCCAGGCGGGAGTCCAGCTGCGCGCCACCGGGCGGGTGTCCTACTACCGGGGGGTCCCCACCATCTACAACCCCTTCTACGAGATCGTGCCGAAGAGTGGCTGAGCCCGCTCGCGCCGCCGCCGGCGCGGCATACCTGACGGTCGAGGAGCTGCTGCGTGCGCGGCTCAGCGCCACGATCGGGGGCTGGCGCGGCGCTCTGGAGTCGGCGCTGCCGACGATCGCGTTCGTCGGTGTCTGGACCGTCACGCATGAGGTGCGGTCGGCGGTCCTGGCGGCGGTCGTCGCCCTGGTCGTGCTCGCCGCCTTCCGCCTGCAGCGGCGCGAGACCCTGCGCTTCCTGCTGTACGCCGCGGGTGCCGTGGCCGTCGCGGCGTTCTTCGCGCTCCGGTCCGGGCGCGGCGAGGACGCGTTCCTGCCCGGGATGATCCAGACCGCCGTCGTGGGTGTGGTGCTCGCCGTCAGCAACCTGGTGCGCTGGCCGCTGTTCGGGTTCCTCATCGCCGTCGCCGACCCCGAGCTGACGGAGGCCACCGCGCGACTGAAGGCCAGCGGGCGCAAGGACGCGCCGCAGGATCAGGAGTCCCTGGCCAGGGCACAGGCGGACGAGGCCGCGGTCTCGGAGGCCCTGACCGGCTGGCGCCGTCATGAGGGCGTCGTCCGGGTGGCGAGCCGGGTGGGCTGGGTGATCGTCGTCCTCGACCTGGTCCGGCTGCTCGTCATGGTGCCGCTCTACGTCGGCGGTCAGGTGGCCGCCCTGGGGGTGGCCAAGATCCTGCTGGGCTGGCCGGCCTACCTGCTCGCCGTCCTGGTCATCGGCCTGCTCCTGCTCCGGGGCAACACCCCCCTCGACCGGCCGACGGACACCCCCTAACCCCCTAACCCACCCCCAGCCCCGACCGGACTCACGTTTTTGTCGGTTTGGCGTCGTGGACGCCCCGAAACCGATGAACTCGTGAGTCCGGTCGGGTCGATGTGAAGGGTTACTCGTCGCCGCGGGGGAGGCGGTGGCCCGGCGAGAGCATCTGCTCGAGGACGTCCTCGCTCTCGGGCGTCGTGATGAACAGCAGCTCGTCGTGGGCCTCGACGGCGTCGTCGCGGCTGGGCGCGATCGGCCGGTCGTCGCGGATGATGCCGACGAGCACGGTGTCGTCGGGCCAGTCGATGTCGGCGATCCGCTTGCCGATGTAGGGCCCGGACCCGGGCATCGTCAGCTCGACCATCGAGGCCTTGGTCTGCTGGAACTGGAAGATCCGCACGAGGTCTCCGACGCTGACCGCCTCCTCGACCAGGGCCGTCATGAGGCGAGGCGTCGAGACCGCGACGTCGACGCCCCACGACTCGTCGAACATCCACTCGTTCTTCGGGTTGTTGACCCGGGCCACGGTGCGCGGCACCCCGAACTCGGTCTTGGACAGCAGGGAGACGACGAGGTTGGCCTTGTCGTCGCCGGTCGCCGCCACGACCACGTCGCACTCGTGGACCTTGGCCTCCTCGAGCACCGCGATCTCGCACGCGTCAGCCAGCAGCCACGCCGCGTCGGGGACCCGCGAGGCCTGCACGTCATCGGCGTCCTTGTCGATGAGCAGCACCTGATGACCGTTGTGCAGCAGCTCGCGGGCGATCGAGCGCCCGACGCTGCCGGCTCCGGTGATGACGACACGCATAGACAGTCCTTGGGCGGTGGTCAGAGGGGTGGGGCGGTTTCGGACACAGGGAGTCAGTGCGCCGGAGGCGGCTGGTCGAAGGCCCGTTCGATGCGCTGCAGGTCGTCCGTCGCCGCGGCCACGTGCACCTGGTCGCCATCCTGGAAGACCGTGTCGGCCTTGGGCACGAGCCCGTCCCCGAGCCGGGTGATGAAGGCGATCCGGGCGCCGGTGACCGACTCGACCTCCGTGAGCCGCCGGCCGACCCAGGCCTTCTTGAGGGGCACCTGGGCCACGACGACGCGCCCGCTCGGGTCCGTGAGCGACGGGACCGAACCCTGGGGGAGGATCAGCTGGAGCATCTGGTCCGACGTCCAGCGCACCGTGGCCACGGTGGGGATACCCAGGCGCTGGTAGACCATCGCGCGACCCGGGTCGTAGATGCGGGCCGCGACGTGCTCGACGCCGAAGGTCTCGCGGGCCACCCGTGCGGCGAGGATGTTGGAGTTGTCACCGCTGGAGACGGCCGCGAACGCGTAGGCCTCGTCGATCTTGGCGGCCTTCAAGGTGTCGCGGTCGAAGCCGATCCCCGTCACCGTCATGCCCTCGAACGAGCTGCCGAGCCGGCGGAACGCGGTGGGTTCGGCGTCGATGACCGCGACGTCGTGGCCCCGCTTGCTCAGGCTCTTGGCCAGGGTCGAGCCCACGCGGCCGCAGCCCATGATGACGAAGTGCACGGCACGGACGCTACACCGGCGGTCCGCTCGGAGCGTGGCCCACCGGGCGGCATACAGTGTGCCCGTGGCGAGCTCTGGTCGTGTCGTCAAACGGCTCATCCTCGGCCGGGCGATGCGCAGCGACCGTCTCGGCGACACGCTGCTTCCCAAGCGGCTCGCCCTGCCGATCTTCGCCAGCGACGCGCTCTCGTCCGTCGCGTACGCCCCCGACGAGATCATGCTCATGCTCGGCCTCGCGGGCGGCGCCTTCGTCACGACCCACTCGTGGCAGATCACCATCGGTGTCATCGTCGTCATGCTCATCGTCGTCGCGTCCTACCGGCAGAACGTCCACGCCTACCCGTCGGGCGGCGGCGACTACGAGGTGGCCACGGTCAACCTGGGTGCGCGCGCCGGGCTTACCGTCGCCAGTGCGCTTCTCGTCGACTACGTCCTCACCGTCGCGGTGTCGATCTCCTCCGGCGTGCAGAACGCCGCCACGGCCCTACCAGTGCTGCGCGGGCACGAGGTCGAGGTGGCCATCGGGCTCATCGTGCTGCTGACGGCGATGAACCTCCGCGGCGTCCGCGAGTCGGGCAAGGCGTTCGCGGTTCCTGTGTATGCGTTCATCCTCGGCATCATCGGGATGGGCCTCTACGGCGCCTACCAGTCGCTCACCGGCAACCTCGGTCAGGCCGAGAGCGCGCAGTACGAGCTGGCCCCCGAGCCCAGCCAGGGCGTGGTCGGCATCGCCGCGGCGTTCCTGCTCCTGCGGGCGTTCTCCTCCGGCTGCGCCGCTCTGACCGGGGTGGAGGCCATCTCCAACGGCGTGCCGGCGTTCGAGAAGCCCAAGAGCCGCAACGCCGCCACCACCTTGCTGCTCATGGGCGTGCTCTCGATCATCATGCTCGGCTCGATCATCTTCCTGGGCCGTCAGACGGGCATCAAGATCGCCGACGACCCCGCCACCCAGCTGACCCTGGGCGGCCAGGTGGTCGGCGAGGCCTACGTCGACGCGCACCCGCAGGACACCGTGATCGGTCAGCTCGCCAACACCGTGTTCTCCGGCTTCGCGCCGGGCGTCGTCTTCGTGTCCATCGTCACCGGTCTCATCCTCATCCTGGCCGCCAACACCGCGTTCAACGGCTTCCCGGTGCTCGGCTCGATCCTGGCCAAGGACGGCTACCTGCCCCGCCAGCTGCACACCCGCGGTGACCGGCTGGCCTTCTCCAACGGCATCCTCATCCTGGCCGCGGCCGCCGCGCTGCTCATCGTCGCCTACCAGGCGAAGGTCACCTCGCTGATCCAGCTCTACATCGTCGGCGTCTTCGTGTCGTTCACGCTGAGCCAGAGCGGCATGATCCGGCACTGGAACCGGCACCTGAAGACCGAGACCGACCCCAAGGCCCGGGGCCGGATGCAGCGTTCGCGGATCATCAACGCCGCCGGCGCGTTCATGTCGGCCACGGTGCTGCTCGTGGTGCTGGTCACCAAGTTCCAAGCCGGTGCGCGCTACGCGATCGCCGCGATGCTGGTCCTGTTCTTCCTCATGCTCGGCATCCGCCGCCACTACCGGCGCGTGGCCGAGGAGCTGCAGCTGGCCGACGACGAGACGCCGATGCTGCCCAGCCGGGTGCACGCCATCGTCCTGCTGTCCAAGCTGCACAAGCCGGCGATGCGTGCCGTGGCCTACGCCCGGGCCACCCGGCCGACGTTTCTCGAGGCGATCACGGTCGACGTCGACCCCGACGACACCGCGGCGCTGCAGGCCGAGTGGACCCGCCGGGAGATCCCGGTGCCCCTCAAGGTGCTCTCGTCGCCCTACCGCGAGATCACCCGACCGATCGTCGAGTACGTCCGCTCGATCCGCAGCGGCAACCCGCGTGACGTGGTCGTCGTCTACATCCCGGAGTACGTCCTCGGCCGGTGGTACGAGCAGGTCCTGCACAACCAGAGCGCCCTGCGGCTCAAGGCCCGGCTGTTGTTCACCCCCGGAATCATGGTCGCCAGCGTCCCGTGGCAGTTGCGCTCCTCCGAGGGCGTGGACGACGAGTACTTCGACGGCCCCGCCGTCGGCTCGGTCCGACGGGGCCCGCACTGACCTCGCTCGTCGGCACCGAGGCAGAGGTCGAGGTCGGGCCCGTGGCCCACGGTGGCCACTGCGTCGCCCGGCTCGACGGTCGGGTGATCTTCGTCCGGCACACCCTGCCGGGGGAGACGGTCCGAGTCCGCATCACCGAGGGCGACGACACCAGCCGGTTCCTGCGCGGTGACGCGGTGGAGGTCCTGGTGGCGTCGGAGCATCGAGTCGAGCCGCCCTGCCCGTATGCCGGTCCGGGCCGCTGTGGGGGGTGCGACTTCCAACACGTCGAGATCGCCCACCAGCGGCGGCTGAAGGCCGAGGTCGTCCGGGAGCAGCTGACCCGGCTGGCCCGACTCGACGTCGACGCCACCCTCTGGGACGGCGACGGCGACAGTGCCGTCGAGCCCCTGCCCGGTGACGACGAGGGCTTGCGGTGGCGCACCCGCGTCGAGTTCGCCGTCGACGACGAAGGTCGGGCCGGGTTGCGCGCCCACCGCTCCCACGAGGTCGTCCCGGTCGACGACTGCCTCATCGCCGACCAGCGCGTCGCGGACTCCGGTGCGCTCGACACGGTGTGGACCGGCTGCACCGGGGTCGACGTCGTGGCCGCCGACGAGCCGCACACCGCGGTCCTGGTCCCACTGCCCGACGGGCGCGACCGACACGTGGTCCAGCACGTCGAGACCCCGGCCTGGAGCGGTGACTTCCGGCTCGGGGCGCGGGGGTTCTGGCAGGTCCACCCCGGCGCGGCCGCGGCATACGTCGAGCACGTCCTCGCCGTCCTCGCCCCCCGGCCGGGGGAGAAGCTCCTCGACCTGTATGCCGGTGTCGGGCTCTTCGCCCTCCCGCTCGCCGACGCGGTCGGCCCCGAGGGGTCAGTGCTCGCGGTCGAGGGACACCGGCAAGCGGTCGTGGACGGCATGGCCAACTCCGCCGACCGGCCCTGGGTCGAGTGGCGGCACGGCCGGGTCGACCGGGTGCTGGCGCCGATCGTCCGCCGCGGCATCACGGCCGACCTCGTGGTGCTCGACCCGCCCCGCACCGGTGCCGGCCGCGAGGTGTGCCGAAGCCTGGTCGCGCTGCGTCCCCGCCGGATCGCCTACGTCGCCTGCGACCCCGCCGCCCTGGCGCGGGACACGGCATACCTCAAGGACTCCGGCTACCGGCTCACGTCCCTGCGGGCCTACGACGCCTTCCCGATGACCCATCACATCGAGTGCATCGCCGTCTTCGCCCCACCCGGTTGACGCGGTGGACCAGCACCCCTCAGAGGGGCTCGAAACCCACCGCGCTGACCTGCGTCGTCGGCCACAACGCTCTGCTCGGCGCCGACGACCCCGGGCATAGTCTCGGCGGTTGAGGGGTAGCCCCAGCGACATGGGTTGTGGTTAGATATCTTGACGTCAAGATACTTTGCGAAGGGAGCCCGACGATGGGCAGCTCGAGGGACAGCTTCGGAGCCAAGGGCACGCTCGAGGTCGGCGACCAGCGCTACGAGGTCTACCGGGTCGCCTCGGTCGAGGGCAGCGACACCCTCCCTTACAGCCTCAAGGTGCTCCTCGAGAACCTGCTACGCACCGAGGACGGCGCCAACATCACCGCCGACCACATCCGGGCACTGGGCGGCTGGGACGAGAACGCCGACCCCGACACCGAGATCCAGTTCACGCCGGCGCGCGTGCTGATGCAGGACTTCACCGGCGTGCCCTGCATCGTCGACCTGGCGACGATGCGCGAGGCGATGGCCGCCCTCGGGGGAGACCCCGCCAAGATCAACCCGCTGTCGCCGGCCGAGATGGTCATCGACCACTCCGTCGTCATCGACGTGTTCGGGCGCGCCGACGCCTTCGAACGCAACGTCGAGATCGAGTACCAGCGCAACCGCGAGCGCTACCAGTTCCTGCGCTGGGGCCAGACCGCGTTCGACGACTTCAAGGTCGTCCCGCCGGGCACGGGCATCGTCCACCAGGTCAACATCGAGCACCTGGCCCGCGCGGTCATGGCCAAGAAGAGTGATGGCGACGGCGTCGTTGCTTATCCAGACACCTGCGTCGGCACCGACTCGCACACGACGATGGTCAACGGCCTCGGGGTCCTCGGGTGGGGCGTCGGCGGCATCGAGGCCGAGGCGGCCATGCTCGGCCAGCCCGTGTCGATGCTCATCCCGCGGGTCGTCGGCTTCAAGCTGACCGGCGAGATCCCGGCCGGCGCGACGGCGACCGACGTCGTCCTCACCATCACCGAGCAGCTCCGGAAGCACGGCGTGGTGGGCAAGTTCGTCGAGTTCTACGGCGACGGCGTTGCGGCCGTCCCGCTCGCCAACCGCGCGACGATCGGCAACATGAGCCCCGAGTTCGGATCCACCTGTGCGATCTTCCCGGTCGACGACGTGACCCTGGACTACCTGCGTCTCACCGGCCGGTCCGACGAGCAACTGGCACTCGTCGAGGCGTATGCGCGTGAACAGGGGATGTGGCACGACGCGACTCGCGAGCCGCGCTTCTCGGAGCGGCTCGAGCTCGACCTCTCCTCCGTCGTCCCGTCGATCGCCGGACCGAAGCGGCCGCAGGACCGGATCTCGTTGAGCGAGAGCAAGAAGGCCTTCCGCAAGGTGCTGCCCACCTACGTCAAGGGTGACGAGGGCGCCTCCGGCGAGGCGGCCAGCTTCCCGGCCAGCGACCCCACCCCGCAGGGCAGCCCCGACGGGCGCAACGGCGGTGACAAGCCGCAGGACGAGGGCGACGGCGGCTCCCGGCCGTCGCGCAAGGTCCAGGTGACCACCGCGGAAGGGTCCACGTTCGAGATCGACCACGGCATCGTCTCCATCGCGTCGATCACCTCCTGCACCAACACGTCCAACCCCTCAGTCATGATGGCCGCGGCCATGCTGGCCAAGAACGCCGTGGAGCGCGGGCTCTCCGTCGCGCCCTGGGTGAAGACGTCGATGGCGCCCGGCTCCAAGGTCGTGACGAACTACTACGAGCGCGCCGGGATGTGGCCCTACCTGGAGAAGCTCGGCTTCTTCCTCGTGGGCTACGGCTGCACGACGTGCATCGGCAACTCCGGTCCGCTCGACGACGCGATCTCGGTCGCCGTGCAGGACAACGACCTTGCCGTCGTGTCGGTGCTGTCCGGCAACCGCAACTTCGAGGGCCGGATCAACCCGGACGTGAAGATGAACTACCTCGCCTCGCCGCCGCTGGTCATCGCGTATGCGTTGGCCGGCACGATGGACTTCGACTTCGAGTCCCAACCGCTCGGGCAGGACACCGACGGCAGCGACGTCTTCCTCAAGGACATCTGGCCGTCACCGCAAGACGTGGAGCGCACCATCTCCCGGTCGATCGACCAGGACATGTTCACCCGCGACTACGCCGACGTCTTCGCCGGCGACGAACGATGGACGTCGCTGGAGACCCCCGAGGGTAAGACGTTCGAGTGGGACGGCGAGTCGACCTACGTGCGCAAGCCGCCGTACTTCGACGGCATGTCCATGGACTCCACGCCGGTCGAGGACATCTCCGGTGCGCGCGTCCTGGCCATGCTCGGTGACTCCGTGACCACCGACCACATCAGCCCGGCCGGGTCGATCAAGGCCGACAGCCCGGCGGGGACCTACCTTGCCGAGCACGGCGTCGACCGCAAGGACTTCAACTCCTACGGGTCGCGTCGCGGCAACCACGAGGTCATGATCCGCGGGACGTTCGCCAACATCCGGCTCAAGAACCTCTTGCTCGACGGGGTCGAAGGCGGCTTTACCCGCAACTTCCTCGCCGGTGGTCGGCAGGCGACGATCTTCGACGCGTCGGCGGCATACCAGGCGGCCGGCGTCCCCCTAGTCATCATGGCCGGCAAGGAGTACGGGTCGGGGTCCTCCCGCGACTGGGCCGCCAAGGGCACCCGGTTGCTCGGGGTGCGGGCCGTCATCGCCGAGAGCTACGAGCGGATCCACCGCTCCAACCTCATCGGCATGGGAGTCCTCCCGCTGCAGTACCCCGCGGGGCAGGACGCCGCGTCGCTGGGCCTAGACGGCACCGAGACGTTCAGCGTCACCGGGATCACGGCCCTCAATGACGGCACGACGCCGCGCACCGTGAACGTCGTTGCCAGCAAAGAGGGTTCGGGTGACGTCAAGTTCGACGCCGTGCTCCGGATCGACACCCCGGGCGAGGCCGACTACTACCGGGCCGGCGGCATCCTGCAGTTCGTGCTGAGGTCGCTCGTCAACGCTTGAGCGCTACCGAAGCGCGCAGGCGTCGGCCCCGGTACCGGAACGGCCGTTACGAGGTGCGGATGCTCGCGGTCGGTCGGATCAGGTCAGAGAGCGTGGTCAGGGTGTCGGGGACGAGGCGGTAGTACGCCCATCGACCCCGCTGCTCTCGGGTGAGGATGCCGGCGTCGACGAGCACCTTGAGGTGGTGCGACACGGTGGGCTGGGACGACCCGACCGGGTCGGTCAGATCGCAGACGCAGGCTTCGCCGGCCGGCCGGCCTGGCGGTCACGAGCGAGATGAGCCGCAGCCGGACCGGGTCGGCGACCGCTTTGAGCGCCGTGGCCAGGGTCTCCGCCTGCCCGACCGTCATCACCTCGTCGGCGACCGGAGCGCAGCAGGAGGCCAACGCCAAGACATGGGTGGGGATGCCGAGCGCAGCTGCGGTCGTGGTGGGGCTCATGGAGGTCGATTCTGGCGTATGCATTGACAAGCGTCGATACACAGGGCAGGCTATACCTATCGACAGACATCGATATGACCTGAGGAGCTGATGACATGTCCAACCAGAAGACGGTGACCCTGACCAGCCGGGACGAAGCGCTGCGGGAGCAGGTCCGGGACCGGTATGCCGCGGCGGCGCGACGAGTGACGGCCGCTGAGGCCGGAGGTGGCTGCGGCTGTGGTTGCGGTGGCAGCTGCGGCGGGTGCTGTGACGCCGCAGGGGAGGCGTCTTCCACGGCCGAGGCAACCGTGTCGACGGCGGCGTGCTGCAGCCCGGCGGAGGCGGAGGCGTACGCGAAGATCGACGACTCGTTCGGCGCGGCGCTCTACACCGGTGGCGAGGAGCACGAGGTGCCGGCCGAGGCGATGGCCGCGAGCCTGGGCTGCGGCAACCCCACCGCTGTCGCCGACCTGCACGAGGGTGAGACCGTGCTGGACCTGGGCTCGGGCGGCGGCATCGACGTCCTGCTTTCGGCCCGGCGGGTGGGGCCGACCGGGTTCGCCTACGGGGTGGACATGACCGACGAGATGCTCGAGCTGGCCCGGGCCAACGCGGTGAGGGCCGGCGCGAGCAACGTCGAGTTCGTGAAAGGGACCATCGAGGACGTACCCCTGGCCGACGGCTCCGTGGACGTGGTCATCTCCAACTGCGTCATCAACCTATCGGTCGACAAGCCCGCGGTGCTGGCCGAGATGTTCCGAGTCCTCAAGCCCGGTGGGCGGGTCGGGGTCAGCGACGTGGTGGCCGAGGACGACCTCACCGAGGCGGACCGGGCCGAGCGCGGGTCCTACGTCGGCTGCATCGCCGGCGCACTCTCGCGATCCGAGTACCTCGAGGGACTGACGGTCGTCGGTTTCGTCGATGCGACCGTCGAGTTCACCTACGAAGCCGCGCCCGGCATGCACGGTGCGATCATCCGCGCGGTCAAGCCCACCGGACCTGCCCCGCGCTGACCACTCCCTGCGGGCCGGCCCAAGAGACCACGAGTTCCCCGGTTCACCCCTGCAGGCCAGGGGTCAACCGGGGATCTCGTGGGTGAACAGGGATCTCGTGAGTGAACGGGCATCTCAGGTGAGCGGAGACGGTGGGAGACACTGAGACGGTGTCCGCGCCCGTCCCCCCCGGCTGGCCTCCAGGAGTGCCGCCCGCACATACACCTGCCTGGGAGGACCGGGCTGTCGGCTGGCTCCTCGACCACTGCCCGCCCGACTACCGGGCGTATGCCGGGTGGCGCAAGAACCCGATCGCCCTCGCCTGGCTGGCCGACCGGCACATCGACGGTCAGGTGGCCGCGATGCGCCAGGCCTACCGGGAGGCGCGGGTCGAACTCGGACCCCACGTGACCACCGAGGCGCTGGCCGAGATCATGACCAACCTCGAGGCCGAGGGCCTGCGCCTCGTCGCGGCGAAGCGCAGTGCTGCGCTGGTCCTCGAGGCGATGCAGGGCCGGAGGTTCATCCCGCGCCTCTGACCAACACCCAAGTCGGGCTACTCCTGACGGCGCCCTCCAGCCAGCCGGAGATGATCCGCTTCTGGAAGACGTAGAACATCACCGCCACCGGGATGGTCAAGAGCACGGCGGCCGCCAGCTTGAGCGGATCGCGGTCGCCCGCACCCAGGGCCCCGGTCAGCAGACCGGCCACGCCGGTCGTCAGGGTGTTGAGCTCGGGGCTCGCCCGCGACACGAGGAAGTGCGGCAGCTCGTTCCACGACCCTGGAACGACGCGATGGTGATGGTGATCAGGACCGGTCGCACGACCGGCAGCACACGACCGACCAGAACGTGCGGAAGACGCCGGCCCCGTCGAGACTGGCCGCCCCTCGTCTGGGCGCCGAAGGGGTCAGGCGCCGAGGCGGCCGCCGTGGCGCTCGGACTGCGTCCCGACGCCGCCACCCACACTGCTGCCCGTGCACCCCGTGCGGCCGGCGGCCGGCGACCCTCGGGCCGATGCGGGTCGAAGGCCTACGGCTCGGGGCGGGTGAGATCGACCTCGAGGTCGCCGCTGACGGAGGCGTGACCGTGACCCGAGCCACAGCCGGCGTGCGGGTCGAGGTCCACGCCGCTGGGAGCGGTCTTCCTGCCCCGTCGGCCGTGCTCGCTCCACCGGGGTGAGCGAGCCGCGCTGAACTACAGTGGTCGAGCCTCACCGGCACGCTGACCACACCCGAAGGACCCCTTTCGTGACCCTGCTCGACGCCATTGACGGACCTGACGACCTCAGGCGGCTCGACCCGTCGCAGCTCGACCAGCTCGCCCGCGAGATCCGGGAGTTCCTCGTCACGTCGGTGTCTCGCACCGGGGGTCATCTCGGACCCAACCTCGGCGTTGTCGAGCTCACCATCGCCTTGCACCGGGTCTTCGACTCGCCTACGGACACCATTGTTTTCGACACCGGACACCAGTCCTACGTCCACAAGCTCCTGACCGGCCGCCGGGACTTCGGGCGGCTACGAATGAAGGGCGGCGTGTCGGGCTACCCCAGCCGCGGCGAGTCCGTCCACGACGTCGTCGAGAACTCCCACGCGTCCACCGCCCTCTCCTGGGCGGACGGCATCGCCAAGGCGCGGCGGCTCGCGGGCCGGCGGGACCGGCACACCGTCGCGGTCATCGGCGACGGCGCGCTCACCGGCGGGATGGCCTGGGAGGCGATCAACAACATCGCCGTCGACCAGGACCTCCCGCTCGTCATCGTCGTCAACGACAACGAGCGGTCGTATGCGCCGACCACCGGCGGCCTCGCGACGCACCTCGCGACGCTGCGCACCACGCGGGGGTACGAGTCGGTGCTCGACTGGGGCAAGGGCGCCCTGTCGCGCACCCCGGTGGTCGGCGGGGTCATGTACGGAGCGCTGCACGGGGCCAAGAAGGGCATCAAGGACATGGTCGCGCCGCAGGGCCTGTTCGAGGACCTCGGGCTGAAGTACCTCGGCCCTATCGACGGTCACGACGAGCAGGCGGTCGAGGCCGCGCTACGGCGTGCGCGGGCGTTCGGCGGCCCGGTGCTCGTGCACGTCCTGACCAAGAAGGGGAAGGGCTACGAGCACGCGCGCAAGGACGACGCCGACCGCTTCCACGCGGTCGACAAGATCAACCCCGAGACCGGTCTGCCGCTGCAGGTGAAGGGCCGCATCTGGACCGACGAGTTCAGCGACGCGCTCCTGGCTCTGGCTGACGAGCGCGACGACGTCGTCGCCATCACGGCAGCCATGCTGATCCCGGTGGGGCTCAAGGACTTTGCCGAGCGCTACCCCGACCGCGTGTTCGACGTCGGGATCGCCGAGCAGCACGCCGTCACCATGGCGTCCGGGCTGGCCTTCGGCGGGATGCACCCGGTGGTCTGCGTCTACGCGACGTTCCTCAACCGGGCCTTCGACCAGCTGCTCATGGACTGCGCCCTGCACCGTGCCGGCGTCACCTTCGTCCTCGACCGCGCGGGCGTTACCGGCACCGACGGCGCCTCCCACAACGGCATGTGGGACATGACGGTCACCGGCATGGTCCCCGGCCTACACCTGACCGCGCCCCGCGACGCGCACGAGCTGGCCCGGGTCGTGCAGGAGGCGGCCGACGTCGACGACGCGCCCACCGTCATCCGCTTCTCGAAGCAGAACCCGCCCGCGCCCATCCCCGCGCTGCGCACGGTGGGCACGGTCGACGTGCTCGCCGAGCCGGCCGCCGACCAGCCGGTCGAGCTCCTGCTCGTGGGCCTGGGGGAGATGGCGGCCACCGCGATCTCGGTGGCGGAGAAGCTGACGGCGCAGGGGCATACCGTGCGGGTGGCTGACCCCCGCTGGTGCCTCCCGGTGAGCGACGACCTGGTAGCGCTCGCGCGGGATGCCGCGGCGGTGGCCGTGGTCGAGGACAACCTCGTCGTCGGCGGCGTGGGGTCGCAGGTCGCGCTGGCCCTCGCCCAGGCCGGTGTCGCCGTGCCGGTGCATCTGCACGGCATTCCGAAGCGGTTCCTCGAGCACGGTTCACGGGGCGAGGTGCTCGAGGAGATCGGGCTCACGCCCGACGCCGTCGCCGACCGTCTGCACGCCGCGTTGGGCTGACACCGCGGCACGTCCGGGCGTCCGGGCGGCTACTGCGCGGTCCAACCGCCGTCGATGGTGAACGAGGCGCCGGTGACCGACGCCGAGGCCGGCCCGCACAGGAAGGCGGCCATCTCGGCGACCTCGCTGGGTTCGACGAGCCGTTTGACCGCCATCTTCTCGAGCAGCACCGTGTCCACGACCTCCGCCTCGGGGACCCCGCGGGTCGCGGCCTGGTCGGCGATCTGCTTCTCGACGAGCGGCGTGCGCACGTAGCCGGGGCTGATGCAGTTGCTCGTGACGCCGTGCGGAGCGCCCTCGAGGGCCACGACCTTGGAGAGCCCTTCCAGCCCGTGCTTCGCGGTCACGTAGGCGCTCTTGAACTCGCTGGCCCGCAGTCCGTGGGCGCTGGAGACGTTGACGATGCGGCCCCAGCCCGCCGCATACATGTGGGGGAGGCTCTGCCGGATCAGCCGGAACGGGGCCTGCAGCATCAGGGCCAGGATGAGGTCGAACCGCTCGAGGGGGAAGTCCTGCACCGGCGCGATGTGCTGCACGCCCGCGTTGTTGACGAGCACGTCGACGTCGTCGGGAAGGTCGGCCAGGCCGTCCAGGTCGGAGAGGTCCATGGCCAAGGACGTGACCGAGCCGGAGGTGCCGAGCCGTCGAACGAGGTCGGCGAGGCCCGCCTCGTCACGGTCGACCGCATACACGAGGGCGCCCGCCTCCACGTAGCGCTCGACGACGGCGGCACCGATCCCGCTGGCCGCACCGGTGACCAGGGCCTTCCGTCCGTGCAGGTCGGGTGGCGTCATCGTCGTCGGGGGCATGAAGGTGACCCTAGAACGGTCCGCCGGGACCCGTGAGGAGGGGTGGCTCGAATGGTCCCTCGGATATCGTTCAGATGTCGCGGAACACCTTGATCGTGGCGCCCAGCGCGTTGAGCCGCTCGGCGAGGTCCTCGTAGCCACGGTTGATGACGTACACGTTGCGCAGGACCGACGTGCCGGGGGCGGCGAGCATGGCCAGCAGGACCACGACGCCCGGACGCAATGCCGGCGGGCACATCACCTCGGCGGCGCGCCAGCGGGTCGGGCCCTCGATGAGCACCCGGTGGGGGTCGAGGAGCTGCACCTTCGCGCCGACCTTGGTCAGCTCGGTGAGGTAGATCGCCCGGTTCTCGTAGACCCAGTCGTGCAGCATCGTCGTGCCCTCCGCGACCGCCCCGATGAGGGCGAAGAACGGCAGGTTGTCGATGTTGAGGCCGGGGAAGGGCAGCGGGTGGATCTTGTCGATGGGCGCGTGCAGCGGACCGGGGATGGTCGTGAGGTCGACCAGCCGGGTCTGGCCGTTCGCCGAGCGGTACTCCTCGGTGAGGGAGTACGTCATTCCCATGCCCTCGAGGGTGGCCAGCTCGATCTCCATGAACTCGATGGGCACCCGCCGGATGGTGATCTCCGACTCGGTGACGACCGCCGCCGCCAGCAGGCTCATCGCCTCGATGGGGTCCTCGGAGGGGGAGTACTCGACGTCGACGTCGATCACGGCCACACCGTGGACGGTGAGGGTGGTCGTGCCGATGCCCTCGATGCGCACGCCGAGCTTGTCGAGGAAGAAGCACAGGTCCTGGACCATGTAGTTGGGGCTGGCGTTGCGGATGACGGTGACGCCGTCATGGCGCGCGGCGGCGAGCAGGACGTTCTCGGTGACCGTGTCACCTCGCTCGGTGAGGACGATCGGCCGGGTCGGGCGACGCGAAGGGTCGGTGGTCGCCTCGTAGAACCCGTGGGTCGCGACGACATCCAGGCCGAAGGCCCGCAGGGCCGACATGTGGGGCTCGACGGTGCGCGTCCCGAGGTCACAGCCGCCGGCATACGGCAGCCTGAACTGCACCTGGTCGTGCAGGAGCGGCCCGAGGAACATGATCACCGTGCGGGTGCGGCGGGCCGCCTCCACGTCGATGCCGTCGAGGTCGAGGTGCGTCGGGGGCACGATCTCGAGGTCGTTGGTGCCGGGGAGCCACCGCGTCCTGACGCCGATCGAGGAGAGCACCTCGAGGATGCGGTTGACCTCCTCGATGCGCGCGAGGTTGCGCAGGGTGGTGCGGCCGCGGTTGAGCAGGGACGCGCAGAGCAGGGCAACGGCGGCGTTCTTGGAGGTCTTGACGTCGATGGAGCCCTGCAGCTTCTGGCCGCCGACGATGCGCAGGTGCTGGGGGACGGAGTGGCCGAGGGAGACGAACTCGGAGTCGAGGCTCTCACCGATCCGGGCGAGCGTCTCCAGGCTGAGGTTCTGCTGGCCCTGTTCGATACGAGCGACCGCGCTCTGGCTGGTGCCGAGGGAGCGGGCCAGCTCGGTCTGCGTGAGCCCCTTGTGCCGGCGCGCGTCACGGATGAGAGACCCGATCCGCTGGAGGTAGTTGTCGGTCTCCGTCACAGTCATGGCGTCACGTTATCTCACATATGAGATATGCCGTGGCAACGCGCCGCAGTGCTTGGTGAGGTGCTCACGGTGTGGGTGATCGTCCAGACCGGGAGCCAGCGTGAGCCCGGTGCCCCGGCCCAGCGTCGGCGCGCAGGGGAGCCGTTCCGGGCGTACCAGGGCACTGAGGGAGGACACCTGGTGCGTGTCGAACCCCCCCCCATTTTGTTGCCCAATAGGAGCCCTGCGCACGGGCGCGCGGAACTTGAGGAGCCCAGCGCACGGGAATCCGTGCGCTGGGCTCCTCATATTCGCCGCGGCGTGCGCTGTGCTCCTATTAGGGGAAAAGTGCGAGGGGCTGCCCTTAAGTCACCTGTGGTCAGGTGGATCAGGTGGGGACGCTGGCGACCCCGGGCGGGAGGAAGCGGCGTCCGGTCACGCGCTCGGCGACGCCGCTGCGGTCGAGGAGCGGGGTGATGCCGCCGTTCCAGAACTGGAAGCCGGCACCGGTGATCATGGCGAGGTCGAGGTCCATCGGCGACTGGACGACGCCCTCGTCGAGCATCCGGCGGGCCTCGTCGGCGATGACCGACAGCACCCGCTCGCGCACCGCCGCCGCGTCGAGAGCGACCGGATCGTTCGGCACGGGCATGAGCGCCCGTACCTCTTCGTCGACGACCGGCCGGCCGTCGCGCTCGGTGTAGATCGACCGCTTGCCCTCGGCCACGACGCGACGCAGACCTTCGGAGACGTAGAACCGGTCGGGGTATGCCGCGGCCAGAGTCTCGTTGTTGTGCAACGCGATCGCCGGCCCGACCAGCCCGAGGAGGACGAACGGCGGCATCGGTGCCAGCCCGGCGAACGCCGTGTCGACGACCTCGATCGGCGTGCCCTCGTCGACGACGCGGGCCACCTCACCCATCCAGCGGCCGAGCAGCCGGTTGACGATGAACGACGGCGAGTCGGTGACGAGGATGCACGTCTTCTTGAGCGCCTTGCCGGTGGCGAACGCCGTGGCGAGGGTGGCGTCGTCGGTCCCCTCACCTCGCACCACCTCCACCAGGGGCATGACGGCCACCGGGTTGAAGAAGTGGAACCCGACCACGCGCTCTGGATGCGCCAGACCCGACGCCATCTCGGTGATCGAGAGCGAGCTGGTGTTCGTCGCCAGCACGCAGGTGGGCGACACGACGGCCTCCACCTCGGCGAAGACCTGCTGCTTGACGGCGATCTCCTCGAACACCGCCTCGATGACGAGGTCGGCGTCGGCGAACGCCGCCTTCGTGGTCGACCCGGTGACCAGGGTGGTGAGCCGGCTCGCCTGGTCGGGGCTCACCCTCGTCTTGGCCAGCAGGCCCTGCACCTCCTGGTGCACCCAGCCCACCCCGCGGTCGACCCGCTCCTGGTCGAGGTCGGTGAGCACGACGGGCACCTGCAGCCGCCGGGCCACCAGCAGCGCCAGCTGGCTGGCCATGAGGCCGGCCCCGACGATCCCGACCTTGGTCACGGGCCGGGCCAACGTCGCGTCGGGCGCCCCAGCGGGCTTGCGGGCCCGGCGCTGCACGAGGTCGAACGCATACAGGCCGGCACGCAGCTCGTCGCCCACGATGAGGTCGACGAGCGCCTCGTCCTCGGCGGCAAAGGCCTCGTCGCGAGTACGCGTGCGGGCGGCCGCGACGAGATCGAGGGCGCGGTAGGGCGCAGGTGACTGACGTCCGGTGCGCTGGTCGGCGACCCGCCGAGCAGCCTTGACCGCAGCCGCCCAGGTGTCCTCGTCGCGAGGGATCTCGGGACGGGTGACCCTGATCGCGCCGCTGACGACCCGCGCGGCCCACGCCAGGGACTCCTCGAGGAAGTCGGCCGGCTCGACCAGCAGGTCGGCGATGCCGAGCCGGTATGCCTGGGGGCCGGTGAGCATCCGGTTCTGGCTGAGGGCGTTCTGGACGATGACGGTCAGGGCGTTGGCCGGCCCCACGAGGTTCGGCAGCAGGAAGCAGCCGCCCCAGCCCGGCACGAGACCGAGAAACGTCTCGGGCAGGGCGATGGCCGGCACGCCGACCGAGATGGTGCGGTAGTCGCACGCGAGAGCGATCTCGAGCCCGCCACCCATGGCGGCCCCGTTGACGAAGGCGAAGGTCGGCACCGGCAGGTCCATGACGGCGGCGAACGCGCGGTGACCCGCCTGGGCGACCGCGAGCGCCTGCTCCCGGCTGCCCGCCGACGCGACCGCCTTGAGGTCGGCGCCGACCGCGAAGACGAACGGCTTGCCGGTAATGCCCACTGCGTGGATCTCGCCGGCCTCGGCCCTGGCTCGGAGGCTGCCGACGGTGGCCTGGATCCCGGCGATGGTCGCCGGCCCGAAGGTGTTGGGCTTGGTGTGGTCGAACCCGTTGTCGAGGGTGAGCAGGGCGAGCGTGCCTGCCCCACCGGGGAGACGGACGTCCTGCACCGGGGTATGCGTGACGACCTCCTCCGGTGCGCGGGCGGCGGTGGTGGCCGGGGGGGCGGCGGTGACGGTGCTCACGCGGAGACCTCCGAGCGGTAGTCAGGGTGGTGGGGGTTCTCCCAGATGACGCAGCCACCCATGCCGATGCCGATGCACATCGCGGTGAGGCCGTAGTGCACCTCGGGGTGCTCCTCGAACTGCCGGGCCAGCTGGGTCATCAGGCGGATGCCGGACGAGGCCAGCGGATGCCCGACGGCGATCGCCCCGCCGTAGCGGTTGACCCGCTCGTCGTCGTCGGCGATCTCGAAGTGGTCGAGGAAGGCCAGCACCTGCACGGCGAATGCCTCGTTGAGCTCGAACAGCCCGATGTCGCCGGTGGTCAGTCCGGCGATCCGCAGCGCCTTCTCGGTGGCCGGGACCGGCCCGATGCCCATGACCTCCGGCTCGACCCCGACGAACGCGTACGAGACGAGCCGCATCCGGGCGGGCAGGCCGAGGCGGGCGGCGGCCTCCTCGCTGGCGACGACGCAGGCGGTGGCGCCGTCGTTGAGCCCGGCGCTGTTGCCGGCGGTGACCCGGCCGTGTGCCCGGAAGGGGGTCTTCAAGGTGGCCAGGTCATCTAGCGTGGTGCCGGGTCGCGGCGGCTCGTCGGCGGTCGCCAGACCGAACCCCTTGTCGACGTTGCGGGTGGCCACGGCCACCAGGTCGGGCTCGACCTGGCCGTTGGCCAAGGCCTTGGCGTAGCGCTCCTGGGAGGCCACGGCATACGCGTCGGACCGTTCCTTGGTGATGCCGGGGAAGCGGTCATGGAGGTTCTCGGCGGTCTGGCCCATGACGAGGGCCGACGGGTCGACGATGCGTTCGGCGACAATGCGGGGGTTCGGGTCGACGCCCTCGCCCATCGGGTGCCGGCCCATATGCTCGACGCCGCCGGCGACCGCGACGTCGATGGCGCCCATGGCGATCGACGACGCGACGCTCGTCACGGCGGTCATCGCCCCGGCGCACATCCGATCGATCGAGTAGCCGGGCGTGGTCTTGGGCAGACCGGCCAGCAGCGCCGCGGTGCGCCCGAGCGTGAGCCCTTGGTCGCCGATCTGGGTCGTCGCGGCGATGGCGACCTCCTCGACCTGGTCCTTCGGCAGCTCGGGATGGCGCCGCAGCAGCTCGCGGATGCACTTGATGACGAGGTCGTCGGCGCGGGTCTGGGCGTAGATGCCCTTCTCGCCGGCGCGGCCGAACGGCGTCCGTACGCCCTCGACGAAGACGACTTCACGCAGGGCGCGGGGCATGGGACCTCCTGGGTGTCGGCGGACCGGGCGAGCACGGTATGCCGCGGCCGGGAGCCCCATGCTACTCACTGGTAACTTGATTGCTCCTCGGGGTACCCGGTGGATGAGGAGTCCTCCGGGCGGGAAGCCGACCTCATCACTCCCCACCCACGCCGCGCACCGCTGGCGCCCCGCCGTCAGACGTGGTCAGAGCAGGCGCGGGCGATGATCGGCGCGGTGATCTCGACCTGCCACGGCCGGGCGCCCAGCGCCGTGAGGGTGGCAGCGACGCCCGCCTCGCTGAGGTCGGCAGGCGGGGTCCACAGCACGCGGCGCAGCAGGTCAGGGGTAAGGACGTTCTCGACGGGCACCTCATGCTCCGTGCCGAACGCCGCGATCTCCCCCCGGGCCTGGGCCAGACGAGCCGCGGCCACCGGCTCACGCTCGGTCCACGCCCGCGCGGGTGGGGGTCCGACGCCAGGGATCGTCAGAGGGGGCAGGGCGCTCTCCGGCAGGGCGGACGCCCGGCGGATCGCGTCGAGCCAGACCTTGGCGTAGCGGCGGGCCGGGCGCAGCTCGCGCGACCCCGCGATCTCCTCCGCGGTCGTCGGGACATCGGTGGCCAGCGAGACGAGAAGCGTGTCGGACAGGACCCGGCCGGGGGAGACGTCGCGCTGCTCGGCCAGCCGCTCGCGGGCCGTCCAGAGCTCGCGCACCAGGGCGACGCCCCGACGTTTGCGCATCCGGTGCATGCCTGCCGTCCGGCGCCAGGGGTCGACGCGGACGGGCGGGCCGGTGAACGTCAGCAGGGCCTCGAACTCCTGACGCGCCCACTCGCTTTTGTCGTGGGCCTCGAGGTCGGCGGCGATGGCACCGCGGAGCTCGACGAGCACCTCGACGTCGAGGGCGGCATACCGCAGCCAGGGTTCAGGCAGGGGGCGGGTCGACCAGTCGACGGCGGAGTGTTCCTTGGCGAGCGACAGCCCGAGGTAGTGCTCGACCGCCGCACCCAGGCCCACCCGCGGCAGTCCGGCCAACCGGGCGCCCAGCTCGGTGTCGAAGAGCTGTGCCGGGCGCAGGCCGATCTGAGCCAGACACGGCAGGTCCTGGGTCGCGGCGTGCAGCACCCACTCGGCGTCGCCGACGCCCTCGGCGACCGGGCCGAGATCTGGGCACGCCACGGGGTCGATGAGCCAGGTGCCCGACCCGGCACGCCGCAGCTGCACGAGGTAGGCGCGTTGGCCGTAACGGTGGCCGGAGGCGCGTTCGGCGTCGACGGCCACGGGGCCGGTGCCGGCCGCGATCGCGCGTCCGGCCTCGACTAGGCGGCGCTCGTCGACGACGACGTCGGGCACCCCGTCCCGTGGTGCGACCAGCGGGGTGAGCTCACGCTCGGGTGGGCCGTCCTCGGCCGCTGTCGGCTCCGGTGGCGCGTCGTGCGTCCCGTCGACCTCGGAGCCGCTGGTCAACGCCGCTGCCCGGGGAGCGCGACGACGCCCTCCGGCAGGGGAGGGAGCCCGGCGATGGTGCAGAGCAGGTCGGACCACGCCAGCAGGTGGGCGCCGATCTCACCGCGCGGGGTCCAGGACGCGCGCACCTCCATCTCCACCGTGGGCTCGCGGTCGGACAGCCCCGCGAAGCTCTCGGAGACGACGCGGGTGACCGTGCCCGCCTCGGCGACGTAGCCGAGCTCGCGGGCGTCAAGCGAGTCGACGAGCCACGACCAGCCGACCGCGCCCAGCATCGGGTCGCTGGCCAGCTCGGGCTCGAGCTCGGCCCGGGCAAAGGTCACGGCCCGCCACTCGCCCTCCCACGGCCCGGGCGCGGAGGGGTCGTGCAACAGGACGAAACGACCCGACGCCAGCTCCTCCTCGTCGGAGGCGGAGGCGACCACGTCGGCGGTCAGGGCCACGGCATACGGCGCGATGCGTTGCGGCGCAGGCACTTCCGTCAGCCTGACCTCCGGGCGCAGCCTGGCTTCGCGGAGCGCCGTGATGGCTCTCGCGAACTCGGCGGGCTGCTCGCCCGTCAGTGATCGACCTCGCACGCCCTGAGCGTATGTCGACGCAGCCCGAGGGGACAGGCAGCCACGCCGTTACCGTGTGGCCGTGTCTGCCGTGCTGGCCCTGTGCTCTTCCCTGCTGTGGGGGACGAGTGACTTCGTCGCCGGCCTGGCAGCGAAGCGGCTGCCGGCGGCGGCCGTCGTCGGGTGGTCGCAGCTGGTCGGCTTCCTCACCCTGACCGTCATCGTGGTGCTCGGCCCCGGTCTCGCTCCTGGAGCGTGGCCGGTCTGGGCGGTCGCCGCCGGCGTCGCTGGAGCCGTGGCCCTGGCGTCGTTCTACACCGCGCTCTCCAGCGGCACGATGAGCATCGTCGCTCCCATAGCCGCCCTGGGGGCCGCCGTGCCGGTGCTGCTCGGCGTGGCCACCGGTGACACCCCGAGCCCGCTCGGCTGGGCCGGTATGGCGGTGGCCGTCCTCGGCACTGTGCTCGCGAGTGGGCCCGAGATCCGCGCGGGTCTGTCGGTGCGACCTGTCGCCCTGGCCTGCGTGGCCGCAGTGGGTTTCGGCTGCGTGCTCTTCGCGATGGACCGCGGCGCGCGCATCTCCCTGGTCTCCACGCTGTGGGGGATGCGGCTGACGAGCCTGGTCCTGTATGCCGCCGTGGCCGTGGCCCGCCGCAGTGTCGGGGGGGTGGTCCGCCGGGACTGGCTGACCCTGGTGTTCGTCGGGCTGGCCGATCTCGGGGCCAACGCCCTCTTCGTCGCGGCGTCGACCCAGGGGTTGGTGAGCGTGGCCGCGGTGCTCGGCTCGCTCTACCCCGTGGTGACGATCATCCTGGCGAGAGCGGTGCTGGCCGAGCGGCTCCGGGCGATCCAGAACGCCGGGATCGTCCTCGCCCTGGTGGGCGTCGTGGCTCTCGCCGCCGGCTGAGGTCGTTCTCACCGTGCGACGATGGCCAGCGTGACCTCCCGCCCTGCCGCCGACAGCCTTCTGGTGCAGGCGGCCCGCCGTGAGCCCGTCGAGCGCACCCCCGTGTGGTTCATGCGCCAGGCCGGGCGCTCGCTGCCGGAGTACCGGGCGCTGCGCGAGGGCATACCGATGCTTGAGGCGTGCCGCCGGCCCGACCTCGTCACCGAGATCACGATGCAGCCGGTGCGCCGCCACGGGGTCGACGCGGCCATCTTCTTCAGCGACATCGTCGTGCCGCTGGCGGCCGTCGGCATCGACCTCGACATCGTCGCCGGGGTCGGGCCGGTCGTCGCGAAGCCGATCCGCTCGCGCGCCGACCTCGACCGGCTCCCCGAGCTGGTGCCCGACCAGGTCTCAGACATTGCCGAGGCCGTGCGGATGACGACGGCCGAGCTCGGCGCCACGCCGCTCATCGGGTTCGCGGGAGCGCCGTTCACGCTGGCGTCGTACCTCGTCGAGGGCGGGCCGAGCAAGAACCACGAGCACACCAAGGCCCTGATGCACGGCGACCCCCAGCTCTGGAACGACTTGTGTGCGCGGCTGGCCCAGATCGCCGGTGCCTACCTCCGGGTGCAGGCCGAGGCGGGGGCCAGCGCGGTCCAGCTCTTCGACTCGTGGGTGGGGGCGCTGCCGCGGGCCGACTACGAGCGCTACGTCCGGCCGCACTCGGCCGCCGTTCTGGGGGGCGTCGCGGATCTGGGGGTCCCGCGCATCCACTTCGGGGTGGGCACGGGCGAGCTGCTCCCGTCGATGGGCTCAGCGGGGGCCGAGGTCGTCGGCGTCGACTTCCGCGTGTCGCTGACCGATGCCGTCGCTCGGCTCGGGCCCGGGTATGCCGTCCAGGGCAACCTCGACCCCGCCTTCCTGTTCGCCCCGTGGCCGGCTCTCGAGCGGCGGGTGCGCGAGATCGTGGCCGAGGGGCGTGCGGCACCCGGTCACATCTTCAACCTCGGTCACGGCGTGCTGCCCGACACGGATCCCGACGTGGTCACCCGCGTCGTCGACCTCGTCCGCGAGGTCTCCGCCCGCTGAGGCGAAGGCCGCCCAGCACCGGCACACCGTGGTTCCGTGGGGTCGGGCACGATGTTGACTCCGAGGGCACGTTATGTCGTACCCCAACCGTGACAACCGTGTCCGCCGTGGACGCGTTGTCGCGCCGGCGCCCAGCAGACGGGTCTCAGCGGGCGCCCACCGGCTCGGGCTCGTGTTCCGTGGTCTCCTCGGTGGCGCGCTCCGGCTCGGTACCGCTCGGACCCTCCGGACCGTCCGAGCCTCCCGATCCTCCTAAGCCTCCTAAGCCTCCTAAGCCTCCCGAGCCTCCTGACCCCCCTGAGCCACCCGGACCGCCGGAACTGCCGGAACCGCCGGATCCCCCCGTCCCACCCGAACTCCCGGGTCCGGACGGCCCACCGTGGCCGCCGCCGTTGGGGCGCCCGTCCCAGCCACCGGGCGTCGCCTCGATCTGACGGCGCCCCGCCGCCCGGCGGCGCCGCCACCAGACGTAGATCGGGCCGCCGACCAGCGCGACGAGGACGAGGAACGGCAACAGCGCGCCGAGCACCGTCAGCACGCCCCCGAACGTCGTGAGGAAGGCCGCCCATCCGTGCCGCAGCCCACCGAGGAAGCCGCTGCTGTCCTCCTGGGCGACGACCTGAGCGGCGGTGGCCAGGTTCACCGTGAGCGTCGACATCGACACCTTCTTGTCTAGGGCGTTGAGCTGAGCCTGCAGCGAGTCGAGGTCCGCCTGCCTGCGGGACGCCTCCGTCTCCAGCGAGACGACCTGGTCGATGGACGTGGTCTTGGCGAGCAGGGCGCGCAGCTGGTCGAGGCTGGCCTTCATCGTCGCGATCCGGGACTGCGTGTCGACGTAGGTCGACGTCACGTCGCGGCTCGACGAGCTGCGCTGCACCGTCGTCCCCAGCTTGCCGACGTCGTCGAGCACCCGGTCGAGGCTGTCGGACGGCACCGCCAACGCCAGCACGGACCGGCTCCCCTCCTTGTCGACGCTGCCTTTCGCCCCGCCGCTCGGCACCGCGCTGCTGTTCTCCGAGACAACCATCCCGCCGGCCGCGACGGCGATGCGCCGCACGTCCGCCGCCCCCGCCGCCACGTCGTCGACCTGCACCTGGAGCGAGGCGGTGCGCACCAGCTTGTCCGCAGCCACGAGGTCCGCCGCCGACGAGCCGGACACGGGCGTACCGGCCTTGGCCGAAGCCCCGGCCGGCGCCCCGGCTGACCCCGGGCTTGCCGCACTCGACCCGTCGGCGGCCTCTGGAGAGCCCGGCGTAGCCGCGGCCGCATCGGCGCCACCCGCCGCGACGCCGGAGGAGGAGCCGCGAGCGGCGCTGGATGACGCCCCGCTGGACCCGGACGTGGAGCAGGCGCCCAGGGTCAGGACGACGGCGAGGCCGAGGCCGGCGAGCGCGGTGGGACGTGAGGTGCGGGGTTGGGACACGGCATACCTCCTGGGGGTGGCCATCTCCGGCGGATGGGTTCACCGGTGAGACACGCGACACCGATCCGACCGTTGCATCACAGTTCGGTAATGACAGGGTGGAGCCGTGAGCCCGCCCACCGTCGTCGTCGTCGGCGCCGGCATCACCGGGCTCGCTGCCGCGTGGGAATTGTTGCAGCACAACGATTTTCGTGTCATCGTCCTCGAGCGTGCGCAACAGCCCGGGGGCAAGCTGCGCACCGCCGAAGTCGCCGGTCACCGCATCGATGTCGGCGCCGAGTCGATGCTGGCGCGCCGTCCCGAGGCCCTCCAGCTGGTCCACGAGGCCGGGCTGTCGGCCGGCATCGTCCATCCGCGTCCGGTGCCGGCGGCGATCTACAGCCGCGGCGGGCTGCACCCCCTCCCGGCCCGCACCCTCATGGGCATCCCCTCCGACCCCGGCTCAGCGGCCGGGGTCCTCACCCCCGACGAGGTCGCCCGCGCCCGCGCTGAGCGGCCGGGCACACCGGCCGACAGCGACGTGTCCGTCGGCGACCTGGTGGCCGAGCGGCTCGGTGACGCCGTCGTCGACCGGCTCGTCGAACCTCTGCTGGCCGGGGTGTATGCCGGTCACGCGCGGGACATCTCGCTCCGGGCCGCCGTACCCGGGCTCTGGGCGGCAGCCCGGTGGGGCACGTCCATCACCGCGGTGGCCGCTGCCATCCCGTCGGCGACGCACGCCGGACCGGTGTTCGCCGGTGCGGTCGGGGGCCTCGGCGAGCTGGTCACCCGCCTGGTGACCACGCTAGACGCGCGCGGCGTCGAGATCCGGACGGGCAGCACCGTGCGCGAGCTCACCCGCACGCCCACCGGCTGGCGCCTGCTCACCGGCCCGACGACCGACGTGACCGTCACGGACGCCGACGGCGTCGTCCTCGCCGTCCCCGCGGCACCCACGTCTCGGCTGCTGGGGCCGCACGCGCCCGGCGCCGCGCGGCTCCTGGCCGACATCGACTACGCCTCGGTCGCCATCGTCACGCTGGCCCTGCCGCGGACGGCGGCCACCCGGCTCGTGGGGTCCGGGTTCCTCGTCCCCCCGCTCGAGCGGCTCAGCATCAAGGCCGCGACCTTCAGCTCGGCCAAGTGGGAGTGGGTCGACGCCCTGGACGCCGACACCGTCCTCCTCAGGGCCTCGCTGGGGCGAGCCGGAGAGACCGCCGTCCTCCAGCGCGACGATGCCGACCTCGCCGACCTGGCCCTGCGCGGCCTGCGGAAGGTCCTCGGTCCTGACCTCCCGGACCCGCTCGACACCCACGTCCAGCGCTGGGGCGGAGGCCTGCCGCAGTACGCCGTCGGGCACCTCGACCGGGTGGCGACGATCCTCGAGCACGTCGCGACCCTCCCCGCGCTGGCGGTGGCGGGCGCGGCATACCAGGGCGTAGGCATCCCGGCCTGTGTCGCCTCAGGTCGTGAGGCCGCTCGTGAGGTTGCGGCCCGGGTTCGAGAGCGCACCCAGGCGTTGCGACAATGAGGCCATGAGCCGCAAGCCCGCCCCGTCAGCCGTCCGCGAGATCAACGAGTCGATCCGGTATGCCATGTGGTCGGTGTTCGCGTCGGTCGAGCCCCTGCCCGAGGACCGGGACAAGCTGGCGGCGGAGGTGACCGCCCTGGTGAGCGACCTCGACGGCGAAGGCGTGGTCGTGCGGGGGTTCTACGACGTGGCCGGGCTGCGGGCCGACGCCGACGTGATGATCTGGTGGCACGCCGCGACCATCGAGCAGCTGCAGTCGGCCTACCACCGCTTCCTGCGCACCGAGCTCGGCTCGGCCATGGAGCCGGTCTGGTCGGTGGCGGCGCTGCACCGGCCGGCTGAGTTCAACAAGAGCCACGTCCCGGCGTTCCTCGCCGCTGAGGCACCCAAGACCTACATCTGCGTCTACCCGTTCGTCCGCTCCTACGACTGGTACCTCATCGACGACGCTCAGCGCCGCGACATGCTCGTCGAGCACGGGAAGTTGGCGCGCGACTACCCCGACGTCCGCGCGAACACCGTGGCCGCGTTCGCCCTGGGCGACTACGAGTGGGTGCTGGCGTTCGAGGCCGACGAGCTGCACCGCATCGTCGACCTCATGCGTGAGCTGCGGGCCTCGCAGGCCCGTCGCCATGTGCGCGAAGAGGTCCCGTTCTACACGGGACCCCTGGTCGACGTCGAGACGCTCGTCGCCAACCTGCGCTGACCCCGCCCATCTTCGGGTGGAGGTATATCCGAGCGCTCTAGCGTCTCGTCTATACCTCCACCCAAAGACGGCTCTGCACCCAGGGGCGCGCGGGCGAGGTCAGGCCTTGGGTTCCAGGCGCAGGCTGACCGAGTTGATGCAGTAGCGCTGGTCCGTGGGGGTGCCGTAGCCCTCGCCCTCGAAGACGTGGCCGAGATGCGACCCGCAGCTCTTGCAGCGGACCTCGACGCGGACGCTGCCGAAGCCGCGGTCCTCGATGTACTCCACCCGGTCCTCGGCCAGCGGCGCGTAGAACGACGGCCAGCCGCAGTGCGACTCGAACTTCGTGTCGCTGCGGAACAGCTCGGTGCCACACGCCCGGCAGGAGTAGACGCCCTCGGTGGTCGTGTCGGTGTACTCGCCGACGAAGGGCCGCTCGGTGCCCGCCTCGCGCAGGACGTTGAACTCGGCGGGCGACAGCTCGGAGCGCCACTCCTCGTCCGTCTTGGCGACGGGGTATGCCTGCCCCTCAGGGTCCGACGACGGCAGGGTCTTCTTGCTGAACAGGCTCATGCGGATGTCTCCCTGGTTCTCGCGGTCCGGTGCGTCAAGGGTCGCGCACCGCCACATCGGACAACAGCGGTGGGCCGGGGAAACGTTCCCCGGCCCACCGTCGTAAGCGCGTGTTAACCCGTGACGGGGCGGCTAGCGCACCTCAATCGGCACCGTCACCGTCTGTCCGTCGGTCGCCGTGATGATTAGCCGGTGCGAGCCGGCCGGCGTCGACGCCGGGATCACCACCTTGCCGTTGGCCGTGCCGACCGTCCCTGTCTGGATGGTCCCCACGGGGGTCGTCCCGTCGAGCGACACGGTCAGGGTCACCGACGGCGACCAGCCGACGAGGTGGAGCACCACCTGTTTGCCGGCCTTGACCGTGGACGGGGTCGCGAAGACCGACCCGATGGTCACCGGCACCGGCTTGACGGTGAGGGTGGCGGTGGCCGTGGCGCCGTCAGCGGTAGTGGCGGTGACCAGGTGCGCCCCCACCGTGATGCCGGGGGCCAGGGGCACAGTGAACGGCGCCGCTCCCGAGGCGTCGGTCGTCACCGTGCCGACGGTGGTGCCGTCGAGCGTGATCGTGAACTGCCGGTTCGGATACCACCCCGACAGCCGGACGGTCGTCGACGCGGCGCCGACGACGACCGAGGCCGGGTCGAGGGTCAGCGTCCCCTGGCGTACGGAGGGTCGGATGCGGACCACCTGCGGGTCATGGTCCGACGCCTGCCCGGCGAACTCGGCGTTGAGGTGCACCACCTCGTACTGGTAGTCGGTCACCGCCTTGCTCAGGAAGATGTGGTCGAGCACCTGCGAGACGCCTTTGTAGACGTAGGTGTAGCGCTCGTTCTCCGGCAGCGTCGTGATGAGGTCGGTCAGCGTGGCCCCGTTATCGGTCAGCCGCAGGATGGGCGCCGAGAACTGGTAGTCGTTGAAGTCACCGGCCAGCACGATGTTGGCGTTCGGGTCAGCAGCGAGCACGTCCTTGACGAAGCCGTTGAGCACCACGGCCTGCTGCGTCCGCTGCACCTCTGACGAGCGGTTCGGCGGCTGGAAGCGGCCGTCCGCGCTCTGGTCGCCGCCCTTGGAGTTGCAGTGGTTGGCCACGACGATGACCGTGCGGCCCTGGAACACGAACTCACCGGCGAGCGGCTTGCGCGACGAGGTCCAGGCGCTGTTGGTCGGGTCGACCCGGCCGGGGTTGAGGGTCAGCGCCGCGGTGCCGTCGGCCGCCGTCGTGACACCGACGGGGTCGAGCGACCCGCCGGGTGTCCCTGGGGCGAGGGTGACCCGGTCGGGGTTGTAGAGGAACACCGCGCGGATGTTGCCGCCCGGCTGACCGCCGTCCTGGTCGTTGACGGGGTCGATCGCGGCCCACCGGTATGCCGGGCCACCGGCGGCCCTGGTGGCGTCGGTCAGCTTGGTGAGGGTCTGGTCGGCGGCGACCACGCCGTCGTCGGTGGCCCCGGAGTTGTCCTGGATCTCCTCGACGGCGATGACGTCGGGCGACTTGAGGTTGTCGACGACACCGGCCCCGAGTCGGGCGTACTTGGTGGCAGCGTCACCGGGAGCGAGGTTCTCGACGTTGTAGGTGCCGACGGCGAGCTGGTCGGGCGCCTGGGCCGTGGCGACGGTGGGTTTCAGCCCCTTGTCGAGCCACGTCCCGACGGTGGTCGCGACGATGTCGTAGCCGCCGAAGGAGGACCAGTCGACCGGTCCGGTCGTGGCCCCCTGCAGGACGTCGCCGACGTTGGCGGCGGGCACGGTGCCACTGATCGGGGCGATGAAAAGCCGGCCGGTCGGGGTCTCGGTGTAGCTCTTGAGGTAGACGCCGCCGCGGGGGGTGGCCAGCTCGGTGGGCTTGGTCGTCACGTAGATCTCGCCGTACTGCGGCTGGCCCGGGCCGACGACCCGCACGTTGTTGACCGTGACGAGCATGCCCTCGTGGGCCTCCCAGAACTCCAGCACGGAGCTGCTCGGGTCGACGGGAGAGATGGACTCGATGTTGTGCCCGTCGGTGAGGACCGGGGCGTAGCGGCCGGGGACCGTGCTCGCCGTGATGACCAGGGCCGCGGGGAGCGGGTTGCCTGAGCTGACGACGGTCACCGCGGTCACGGCAGTGATCTCGGTGGTCGACAGGTTCGCCGTCGTCGAGATGTTCTCGCCTGAGCTGAGCGGGTAGTAGTCGGTGACCGACCCGGAGACCAGCACCGCGTCATCGACCTTCACGGTCGGAGCGGTCGAGGTGTAGACGAAGATGCCCGACGAGCTCGCGGTACGCGTGGCGTCGGGGCTGGTCTGCTGCATCCAGAAGCCGCGGCTGCCCGACGTGCGGACCGCGGTGACCACGCCCGCGACCTTCGCGACGGTCTGGCCCCTCAGCGGAGAGACGAACCCGGAGCCCTGGAAGTCCTGGATGGTCGTCGCCCCAGCAATGCACTCCGGGGGAGCCGGCGTCGCGGCGCACGGGTCGGCCGGCGGCGCGACGGTGGCCGGGGGGCCTTGGGGG